>Ga0315338_1000109_pt1 | contig 374255 bp, 406 predicted proteins | sample ASW8metaG_FD_204518 | JGI IMG/M metagenome (GOLD analysis project Ga0315338, IMG submission 204518) | Ammonia-oxidizing marine archaeal communities from Monterey Bay, California, United States - ASW #8 | ecosystem: Environmental > Aquatic > Marine > Coastal | place: USA: California | collected... | reverse complement strand
AGCACGCTCGTAAACGAGCGAGCAGACGCTAGGCGCCACGACCAGAACCGTGCCGGCGCTACATGTAGATCGCTCGCGGCGATCTAGTTGTGGATCGCCGTCGGGGGCACCGGGGTCTCGAGGTCGTCACCGTCAGCCCGCGCTAGCAGCTCGCGGACCGTGCGCAGGATACCCGCCGAATCGAGGCCGGCGTTGATGCGCTGGCGGGCCTGGGGGGCGTGCTCGACGATTTCGTCGGGCATGGCGACGGCGCCGAGGTAGCAGTCGGCGAGGCCGTGGTCGGCGAGCAACGAGAGGACGGCTTCGCCGAAGCCGCCGGCGCGGACGTTTTCCTCGACGGTGACGATCGCCTTCGTGCTCCGCGCGGCTTCGAGGATGAGCTGCTCGTCGAGGGGTTTGGCGAAGCGGGCGTTGATGACAGCGGCGCTCGTGCCGTCGACGGCGAGCAGGTCGGCGGCCTCGAGGCAGTCGGGGAGCACCGAGCCGATGCCGACGAGGGCGAGGTCAGTGCCGTCGCGGAGGGTGGTGCCGGTGCCGATGCGGATCGGGCCGGCGGTGCGGTCGGAGAGCTCGACGGCGGCGGTGCCTCGGGGATAACGAATGGCGAAGGGGCCGTCGTGGGCGAGCGCGGTGTCGAGGAGGTCGTTCAGCTCGGCGTCGTCCGCCGGGGCGGCGACCACCATGTCGGGCAGGCAGCGAAGGAAGCTGATGTCGGCGAAGCCCTGGTGCGTGCGGCCGTCCTCGCCGACGTGGCCGGCGCGGTCGATCGCGAGGATCACCGGGAGGCCCTGGACCGAGACGTCGTGGACGACGGAGTCATAGCCGCGCTGGAGGAAGGTCGAATAGATCGCGACGATCGGCTTCATGCCCGCCGCGGCGAGGCCAGCGCCGACGGTCACGGCATGTTGCTCAGCGATCGCGACGTCGAGCACACGATCCGGGAACTCGCGCTGGAGGGCGGTGAGGCCGGAGCCCTCGATCATGGCGGGGGTGATCACGACGATGCGCTCGTCGTGCTTCATGACCTGCGATGCGGCGTCGCCGAAGACCTGGCTGTAGGTGCGAGAGGGCTTCGCGGTGGCGTCGGCGGCTGGCTTGAGCCAGTAGGTGCCGCTATGGCTCTTCACCGGGTCGGCGGCGGCCTCGGGGATCCCGTGGCCTTTCTCGGTGTTGATGTGGACCAGGGCGGGTTTGCCGGTGAAATGACGGACGGCGCGCAGCGTCGTTTCGAGCTGAGCGACATCGTGGCCGTCGATCGGGCCGTAGTAGTCGAACCCGAGGTGGTCCCAGAACCCGGACTGAACGATGAACTCGCGGGGGACCCGCTTCAGGCGGCGCCACTCGTCCCACCACCAGCTGCCGGTCGGCAGGTGGGTGACGACCTTCTTCAGCTCGTTCTTGAAGTCGCGGTACGCGCTGTTCACGCGGAAGCGGTTGATGTTGCGATTGATGGCGCCGACGTTCGGTGAGATCGACATCTCGTTGTCGTTGAGGACCACGATCACGTCGCTGCCGAGCGAGCCGAGGTGGTTGAGGGCCTCGAAACTGAGGCCGGCGGTGAGGGCGCCGTCGCCGACGACCGCGATGATGTCGTTCTGTTCGCCTCGGAGATCGCGGGCGACGGCGTAGCCGGTGGCGGCGGAGATGGCGGTGCCGGCGTGGCCGACGCCGAAGGCGTCGTGCTCGCTCTCGCGGCGGTCGGGGAACCCGGAGAGCCCACCCTCCTGACGGAGTGTGGAGATCTGACCGCGCCGCCCGGTGAGCAGCTTGTGGATGTAGGCCTGGTGCCCCACGTCCCAAACGATCTTGTCGTAGGGGGTGCGGAAGACGCGGTGGAGCGCGAGCGACAGCTCGACGGTTCCGAGGTTCGATGCGAGGTGGCCGGCGTCGCCGTTCGCGTGGATGGTCTCGACGAGTAGCTGGCGGATCTCCTCGGCGAGGTCGGTCATCTCCTCGGGCGAGAGGGCGCCGAGATCGCGACCGGCGTCGATTGCGTCGAGCAGCTTGGTCATCACGATCCCCACGATCCGTGCGGGTGCGGTACAGCGCGCGGTCGGGAGGCGTCGCCGCGACGGTCCACAGGATATCGCCCTTCGCGACCACCCGGCCCTGAGTGGACTACCGAATTGCCTCGCAATCGACTCGCAGCCCGGGTGGAGTGTGGCCACGACGCCGCGGAGCGAGCCGGTCACTCGCGCGAGGCCTGCGATCGGTGCGGTCGAAGGTGACGGATTACACTCGCCGCCGGGCGAACGGAACGACGCTCGTTATCGCCTCGGGGCGCTGCGTGGACGGGGGTGTGCTGTGCCGAACGACGAGACCGACGGCATCACCGAGCCCCGTAACGACCTCAGCTACGTCGCGGAGAGAGTGGCGGACTCCTGGAGCGGACGCCGGGCCGACCTCGAGCCCACCGATACCGCCGAAGCACAGCCGCCCAACGCGGACAGCGCGGCACAGCCAGATCTGGCCGCGCTGTTGCGCGACGCCAGCCCCGAGGAGATCCGGCACCTGATCGTCGGCCCCGGGCTGTTCGTCGGTTCAGGCGCGGACGTTCAAGCCGCCACTCGGATCTGGGACGGCGTGGTCGAGACGGTCCGATCGGCGTTCGTTCACGTCGAGGGCGAAGCGGCGTGGGGCCGATTCCTGCAGGAAGAGCAAGCGCGCGAGGAGCAGGCCGCGGTCGTCGAATCGATCCGACAGGGCTTCTTGCATGCGCTCGAGGAGGGCGGCGTCGCACCGCTGCCAGCGGACGGGGCTCACCCGGAGAAGGGCGGTCCGGGTCAGGTGGGGCCGGCGCTTGAGTTGAACGAGGAGACCGTCATCGGGATCGACCCCGGTGACGGTGAAACCGTCACGGTGGTGATCGAGGCGGACCCGGACGTCACGGTCGAGCCCGACGACTACTTCGACGGCGTGCCAGCCCACCTGACCGCCCTGCTTCGCGAGCGTGCCCACGATCCGGGGCCCGGTGGCATTCCGATCGATCTACTCGACCAAATCGAGGCGCAAACTGCGGGGCTGCCAGAGCCGCCTGCGACGAGCATTTTCGGGGAGATCGACCGCGAGTTGGCCGAGGAGGCCGCGGCTGAGCGCGCACAGCGAACCGAGCGCCGCGTTCCGCTGTGGATCTGGCCGGCGCTTGCCGCGGTTGCGTTGGCGGTCATCGCCTTCGTCGCGCTCATTGGCAGCGAGAACGACGCGGAGCCGACGGGCGGCGGCAGCGGCAGCGATCCGGGAGCGACCTCGACTGTGGCAGGCGGTGCGACCAACTCGGATCCGACGGTTGCGGCCACGGCGGCGCGGACGCCGAACGCGGCCGAGCTTCCGACGCTCGTGGTCTGTCCGGATGGCACGAGCTTTTCGGGTTACGAGCAGGCGGATGGGTCGTACCTCGATGCCGAAACGAACGAGCCACGGGTCTGCCCGCCGCCACCGGACTAGGCCTCGACATCCCGCGACCCTCGACGCCCGGAGCGGCGCGGCGGAGCGCGGCCCCTGACGGGCTACGGCGATCGTGAGATGTAGTTGAGGAACTCGATGTCACCGGGTGAGTGACCGGCGAGCGTGAGCAACGTTGCGGCCTCGGCGCGCTGCTGGGTGCTGTGCGAGAGCAGATGGACGATCAGCCGCCAGCGGACGAACTCGCGACCCCAGGGGACGGTGACCTCCTGCTCGAGGTCGGCGTCGCTCAGCGAGTTGAGCCAGGACAGCATCTCGGTCTCGTCGGAGGCCCAGGCCTCCGCGAGGCTGGCGACCGTCGCGAAGTCTTCTTCGCGCATGTCTTCGCCGTCGCCTGGAACGACCGGGTCCTGGAGTCGGAGCCGCCAGCTCCACTCCGTGTCGAGCGCGTGCACGAGTGTTCCTCGGAGGGTCCGGGCGCTCGGCGTGTTCGTGGATGTCCACTGATCCGGCGTCAGCTGCTCGCAGGCAGCGAGCAACTTCCGGTTCGCCCAGTAGTTGAAATCAGCCAATTCCAGCAGATCGACCTGGCGCATTGCGGGATCGTAACGGGGCGAACTCAAACCAACAAAAGAGCCCCGGGGGAATCCCCGGGGCTCTGGCCAGACCTCGATCGTGGTCGGGTTACTCGGTCGCCTTGATCTCGATCTGCTTCGGCTTTGCCTTTGCGGGCACCGGGATCTTCAGGGTGAGCACGCCACCCTTCAGCTCCGCGTCGACCTCGGCGTCAGCGACGATGCCGGGGAGCGCGATGCGGCGGCTGACCGCGCCGTAGCTGCGCTCGCGGCGGTAGAACCGCTCGCCCTGCTCCTCGTGCTCCTCGCTGTGCTGGCCCTTGATGGAGAGCACGCCGTCGTTGACGTTGACGTCGATCTCCTCCGTCTCGTAGCCGGGTAGCGAGGCGCGGACGATCAGTCCGTCGTCATTCTCCGCAATGTCCACGGGCAAGGTGCCGTCGTCGAACTGCCGTCCGGAGGTCCGGAAGAAGCTGTCATCGAACAGCCGGTCCATCGTCTGGCGCAGGCTGGTAAACGGGTCGTGTCGAACGATGTCTGCCATCGATCTCCCTCTCTCAGCGGCCCCGCCGCCGAATGCATTCGCGCCCCAGTGGGGCTCTCACTAGGTCACAGAATATGTTCTATCATTGTCTTCGTCAAGATATCTTAGTCCTATCAACTCAGCTTTGGTGTACAGATTCGTAGCTGGTAGCTACACTGGCTCCATGGCAAGCGACTACTACAGCGTCCTGGGCGTGTCTCGCGGTGCCTCCAACAAGGAGATCAAGGCGGCGTTCCGCAAGCTGGCGCGCGAGTACCACCCCGACGTGAACCCGGGCGATACCGCCGCCGAGGAGCGCTTCAAAGAGATCTCTCAGGCGAACGAGGTGCTCTCAGACGCCAAGAATCGAGTTGCCTACGACAAGTACGGCGACCAGTGGCAACACGCCGACCAGATCGAGCAGCAGCGCCGGCAGGGCGGCTTCGGACCAGGCGGCGGGTTCCCCGGTGCCGGAGGCGGTGGCGGCGGGCAGACGTTCTCGTTCGAGGGCGACCTCGGCGATCTCTTTGGTGGCGGCGGATCTGGCGGCGGCGGAGGGATGTTCGACAGCCTGTTCCGTCGATCGTCTGGTCGACAGAAGGGGCAGGACCTCGAGCACACGCTGAGCGTGACCCTGAACGAGGCGTACTCCGGCGCGAAGCGGACGGTGCAACTGGCCTCGGGACGCGGCGCGGCGAGCCGGATCGAGGTCGATATCCCGGCCGGCGTGGCGGACGGGCAGCGCATCCGCCTGAGCGGGAAGGGCGGCGCAGGGGCGCAGGGCGGTGCCGCCGGCGATCTCTTTCTTCGGATACGCGTCCAGCCGCACCCGAAGTTCGGACGTGACGGTGACGACCTCCGGGTCGTCGTGGATGTACCAGTGCCCGACGCGGCGCTGGGCGGCGAAGTGCACGTGCCGAGCCTGAAGGGGAAGTCGCTGGCGCTGCGCATCCCAGCGGAGACGCAGGCCGGCAAGGTCTTCCGCCTGTCCGGGCAGGGCATGCCAAAGCGAGACGGTAAGGGGTTCGGCGACCTGTTCGCCGAGGCGCGGATCGTGATTCCGGAGCCGCTCTCGCGGGAGCAGCGGGAGCTGTTCGAGATGCTGCGTGCCACGCAGCGTCGCGACCGGACGGAGCCCCAGCGCGGAGAGGAGGACTAGCTGATGCGCGGTGATGACGAACTGATTCCGCAGCACGAGCCCGTGTTTCAGATCTCGATCGTGTCCCGAATGATCGGGCTGCACCAGCAGACCATCCGCTCGTACGAGCGGGTTGGACTCGTCAAGCCGCACCGCACGCAAGGAAATACGCGGCTCTACTCACAGGCTGACGTGGAGCGGTTGCGCACCGTGACGCGGCTGGTCAACGACCTGGGCGTCAACCTGGCCGGTGTGGACGTGATCCTGCGAATGACCCGACAGATCGAACAGCTTCACCAGGAGCTGGAGCGGGTAACCGGCCAACTCCAGTTGGCCGAGCAACGACTGGAAGCCGGCGGCGGTGGTCAGCCACCGAGACCCGGCCGCGGCGGCACCGATCCGCTGAGGTAATGCACGCGCGACGGTGTTGAGCCGTCGCCGATCTCGCACACGACTGAACCGAACGAACAGGGGCAACCCAAATGATGAGACAAGACCGCTTCACGGAGCAGGCACAGCAGGTGCTTCGAGCGTCACAAGAAATCGTGCGACAGACACGTCACGCGCAGTGGGACGTCGAGCACGTCTTCTATGCGCTGGTGCAGCTGCCGGATGGGCTCGCCCGCGAGGTGTTGCAGCAGATGGGCGTCGACCCGGATGCGCTGGTCCGCGCGATCAAGGCGCAGCTCGACGAGGTGCCCAAGCTGGGCAACGACGTCGTGCAGATCTACACGACTCCACGCGTCGTGGGGTTGCTGGAACGCGCCAATGCCGAGGCCGATCGACTGCAGGACGAGTATGTCGGTGTGGAACATGTGCTGATCGCGATCGCAGACGAACGCGAGGGTGACTCAGCGCGCATCCTCGGCGAGTTCGAGATCACGAAGGAGCGTGTCTACCAGGCGCTCCGCGATATTCGCGGGACGGCGCGTGTCGATTCGCCGACCGCGGAGTCGAGCTACCAGGCGCTGGCCAAGTACAGCCGCGACCTGACTGCGTTTGCGGAGCAGGGCGCCCTCGATCCGGTGATCGGCCGCGAGGTCGAGGTCGACCGGGTGATGCAGGTGCTGAACCGCCGGACCAAGAACAACCCGGTGCTGATCGGCGAGGCAGGCGTTGGCAAAACGGCGATCGTCGAAGGGCTGGCGCAGCGCATCGTCGATGGCGACGTGCCCGAGCGGTTGCAAGGCAAGCGGGTGATGGCCCTCGACATGGGGCAGCTTCTCGCGGGATCGAAGTTCCGCGGCGAGTTCGAGGAGCGCCTGCAGGGGATCATGCGCGAGGTGAAGGACTCGGCGGGCGAGATCCTGCTGTTCATCGACGAGCTGCACCAGGTGGTCGGCGCCGGCGGCGCCGAGGGTGCGATCGACGCGAGCAACATGATGAAGCCGGCCCTCTCACGGGGTGAGCTGCACGTGATCGGCGCGACGACGCTAGACGAGTACCGGAAGTACATCGAAGAAGACCCGGCGCTCGAACGGCGGTTCTCACCGGTGTATGTCGACGAGCCGAGCGTCGACGACGCGATCGCGATCCTCGCGGGCATCCGCCCGAAGTACGAGGAGCACCATGGCGTCAAGATCACCGACGAGGCCGTCGAAGGCGCCGTGCGACTCAGCTCGCGGTACCTGACGGAGCGGCAGCTTCCGGACAAGGCGATCGACCTGATCGACGAGGCGTCCTCACGGCACGTGATCCAGTCGGAGTCGATGTCGCCGGAGCTGCGCGACCTGAAGCGCCGGCTCGACGAGATCAACGAACGCCTCGAGGCGGCGGCGACGCGCGAGGACTACGAGGAGGCGGCACGCCTCAAGCAGGACGTGCTGGAGATCCAGACGGAGTACGAGGAGAAGCGGGCTGCCTGGCGGGACGCGAGCGGCGTCTCGGACGAGGTCGGCGAATCGGACATCGCGGCGCTAATCGCACAGATGACCGGCATCCCCGTCGACAAGATGCTGGAGGGCGAAGCGGAGAAGTTGCTGCACATGGAGGCAGCGCTCCACGAGCGCGTGATCGGGCAGGACCGGGCGATCGAGGTGCTGTCCGATGCCATCCGGCGCGCGCGCAGCGGCTTGAAGGACCCGCGGCGACCGATCGGTTCGTTCGTGTTCGTCGGTCCCACGGGCGTCGGCAAAACGCACCTGGCGAAGGCGCTCGCCGAGTACATGTTCGACGACGGCGATGCGTTGATCCGCCTCGATATGTCCGAGTACCAGGAGCGGCACACGGTGTCGCGGTTGATCGGGGCGCCGCCCGGATACGTGGGCTTCGACCAGGCAGGTGAGCTGACGGAGGCGATCCGGCGACGGCCGTACCAGGTGGTGCTGTTCGACGAGATCGAAAAGGCACACCCGGACGTGTTCAACACGTTGCTCCAGATCATGGACGACGGCCGGATCACGGATTCGCACGGGCGAACCGTCGACTTCCGAAACACGGTCATCATCCTGACGTCCAACCTCGGCACGGGCGCACGCACGGAGTCGATCGGGTTCCGGCGGGCGGAATCGGACAACGACCACGACCAGATGGTGAAGTCGGTCGAGGAGGCGTTGAAACGCGCGTTCCGACCAGAGTTCCTGAACCGCCTCGATGACACGGTTGTGTTCGAGCCGCTGACAGAGCCGGAGATCGCACAGATCGCCGGGCTCGTCCTCGATGAGGTGCGCGAGCGCCTGAGCGAGCGAGGCGTGGACTTCGAGGTGAGCGATGCGGCGCAGGCCGAGGTGGTTCGCGAGGGCTACGACCCGGACTTCGGTGCACGGCCGCTGCGTCGGGTAATCGAACGCCGGATCGAGAACCCGCTCGCGAAGCGAGTCCTGTCCGGTGAGTTCGAGACGGGCGACTGCATCTCGGTCGACTTCGTCGACGGGGAATTCTCGTTCACGCGCGAGCCGGGCGCGGCCCGGCCGGAGCCAGTCGAGGCGGAGGTCGTCGAGGTCTGAGCCGCGGATTGCCGCGGAACCTACGGACAATCGCGAGGGGGCCTACGGGCCCTCTCGTTGTGCGCTCGCCTGTCCAGGGTCCTCGACGGGTGGGGGTTGGCGGTCGGCGCGGAGCCAGAGCAGGTAGAGCGGACCGCAGGTGGCGAGGATCAGCAGCGCCGTGACGCCGAAGGCGAGACGGAGCGAGGAGTCGCCCGCGACGCCAGCGAGCGGGGCGACGAGGGCGAAGATCAGGGCGTTGCCGAAGGGGCCGACGGACAACACGGTGGCACGGATGTCCGAGGTGGCGCGGTCGTTGATGTAGGCGCCGACGGCCGGAAAGAACACACCGCGGGAGATCTGCGGGAGGGCGAAAGCGCCGAGGATGAGGACGTGGTCGATGGCGGCGAGGAGCAGCAGACCGATCATGACACCGACGATCGCGATCACGCCGATGCCGCGCATGCCGTAGCGCCTGGAGATGCGGCCGCTGAGGAGAGCGCCGGCGGCCCCTGAGAGCTCGATCGGGACGACGAGGACGCCGACGAGGAACAGCGAGACGCCGTGCTCTCGCAGGAACGGCTGGAAGAGCAGGAACTGGATGGGAACCGAGGCCATCAAGGCGATCTCGAGCAGCACGATGTAGCGCAGCGCGGGGCGTCGCTTGAAGAGCTGCCAGGCGGTGGCGAGTGTGCCGACGTACGAGCTGACGCCGGCGGTGCTGGTGCGAGGCGGCTCGCGCATGAGCAGGAGCGCCGGGGCGCTGACGAGGTAGGTGGCGAAGCCGGCGAAGACGGCGATCTGGAGATCGGTTGCGCCGGCGATCGCGCCACCGGCGATCGCGCCGCCGGAGGTCGCGAAGCGCATGGCGGCGTGGATCACGCCGAAGCGGTCCGCGTACTCCTCGGTGCGGCCGTCGGTGGCGAGCGCGTCGTAGAGGAAGGCGCCGTCGTTGCCGGAGCGGAAGGCGATGCCGCTGCCCCACAGCACGTACGAGACCATCAACAACGAGAAGTCGCCAGCGAGCGCGAAGATGAAGACACCGATTGCCTCGATCGTGATGCCGACCGTGAAGCCAAGGCGGCGGCCGAAGCGATCGGCGAACGCGCCGGAGGGGATCTCGAGGGCGAGCGTGAAGCCCCAGAAGATGCCCTCCATGATCCCGACCTGGGCGAGGGAGATGTCGCGGAACTCAGTGAGATAGAGCACCCAGATGGCGATGTGTGGGTGGAGGTTGAGCACGGCGGCGAGCGCGGTGAGCACGCGCACCTGACGGCGCGAGTCGTAGGGCGGCGCGGCGGCAGCAGGTCGGTCGGCGTCAGCCATTAGCCACCGCCGGAACGGGCGGCTGGGTCCGACCGGACCGGGTGCGACGGGTCGTTAGCTGGAGCCGTGACCGTCACCAAACGGTGCATCGCGCCACGCGAGCGCTTCGTTGAGGTCTCGCTCGCGGGCGATCTGCCCGAACTGCCGGAACGACATGAGGAACCCCGTCCGAGCGCGTGAGCAGCGTTTCTGAGTTGGAGCGGAGCGGCCCCTGGTTGCTCCTCGGAACGGACGGTCGGGATAATCGACCTCCGGCGTTGATCGGCTCGAGCAGCGGTCCGCGTCTGGCCTCCAGCGAATCGACGCGGCGCGTCGTGGGGGGCAGTCTACCCGCCACCGCAGTCACGGAGGACACGTGGGAAGCAATCGGAGGCGTCGACGGCGACGAGATCAGTCGGCTGGCGGCGGGCCACCTCGAGACGGGGCGGCAGCGAAGGCCGGTTGGCGTCAGACGATCGATTCCTGGGGCGGGTTCACGGTGATCGGGTCGCTCGCGGCCGTGCTGGTGGTGGTCGGCATCATCATGGTGACGAACCTACCCGGGTCCGATGTCAGCGACGACGCCTGGCAGCCCATCGAACGGACGCTCGTCGATGGCCGTGTCGAGGGCGACTCGGCGGCACCGGTGCGCATCATCGAGTTCGCTGATTTCCAATGTCCGTTCTGCCGCGACTTCGCGCTGAACGTGGCGCCAACGATCCTCGAGGAGTACGTCGAGACCGGCCAGGCCTCGGTCGAGTACCGCTACTTCTCATTCCTCGGTCCGGAGTCGTTCGCCGCCGCGGAAGCGGCTGAGTGCGCGAACGACCAGGGGTACTTCTGGGATTACCACGACGTACTGTTCTTGCGTCAGGGCGCGGAGAATCGGGGCGCGTTCTCGACAGGCAACCTGAAGGACTTCGCGCGCGAGGTGCACGACGAGTACGACGACTTCGACCTCGATGAGTTCGATCAGTGCGTGGATTCGGGACGGCATGAGTCGCTCGTGGAGCAGATGCGCGACGAGGCGTCCGCACTCGGCGTGAACTCGACGCCGAGCTTCCTGATCAACGGCCAGCCGTTCGGGAACACCTCGGACCCACAGATCTTCAGGAACGCGATCGACGCCGCGCTCGCTGCGGCCAGTTCTTAGATCGCAGCGGGGCGGACCGGACGACGGGTGGCCCCAGTGTGGGGCCACGATTATGATCACGCCGACCTCGCGAATCTCGCGTCGCCGGAGCGATCGTGAGTGCGCGATTCAGCAGGAGGACAGCCGTGGTTGACGCGACCGCCGAGGCGGAGCCCATTGTCCCTGATGCGCCCAACGGCGGGGCGTACCAGTACGACGACGAGACGAAGACGATGACCCTGGGGTTCAACGACCTCTACATCGTGTCGGCGGGCGACGTCGATGTGTTCTCACTGAACCTCAACACCTGGGATGGCACGCCGCCGTTCTACCTGAACGTTGAAGGGCGCGAGTTCGCGCTCCAACCCTCGAACACGTACCTCGTCACGGGGTATGGAGCGGCGCTGCCGGCGTGGCTCGAGGCCGAGGAGGCGGAGGGGCACCTCACGGTGCTGATTGAGCGCGAAGGGCGCTACCTCGTATACAGCCACGACACGACGGCTGTGGAGGAAGAGGAAGAAGACGGCGAAGAGCCCGCTGCCGAGTAGTCCGCTCCTCTCCTCGAGCCGGTCCGTTCGTTGACCGGCACCTCCCAGACGCAATCCGCGACGCCCATGGCTGGGGCTCAGGCTGAGTCGGGCCTCGCAGATCGCCTTCGGCGGTGCCGGCGATAGTCAGACGGTACCCGCCCCCCGCCTGCATATCTGTGGGGGGCGTGGATTGATGATCGCGCGACGCGCAAGGCGCCCCCACTTCCCGCGCTCCGGAACTCACGCCTCGGACCATCACGCCCAAACTCCACCGCCTACCGATAGCGCGACGTCAGCTGGTCGAGCAGGGCCACGTGGGTGGGGTCGTCGAGCTGGGGCGTCTCCATCACGAGGGCGTCTTCACCGTCGTCCTTGTAGTACTTGCGGAGGCGGCCGAGGTGGCGGAAGCCGAAGCGTTCGTAGAGGGCTTGAGCGGTCAGATTGGACTCACGGACCTCGAGGACGATGGACGGCATCTCGGCTTCGCGGGCCTGGTCGATGCAGTTCAGGAGAAGCCGGGCGGCGATGCCGAGGCGCTGGAACGGCGGGTCGACGGCGATGGTGACGAGGTGGAGCTGGTCGCGCATGAACCAGACGCCAGCGAATCCGGCGATCCGTCCGTTGGGGGCCTCGGCGACGACATAGCTGGAGAAGCCGTTGATCAGCTCGTCCTCAAGCGTGCGGCGCGTCCAGGCATCCGTGCCGTAGGCAGCTTCCTCAATCGCCCGAACGGCATCGAGGTCACCGGCGATCATTGGGCGGATGACGGCCGCGGCGGGGGCGGTCATTCCTTCCCGGCGACCTCTTCGCGATCGAAGTAGTCGCGGTAGCGCCGGGCCATCCAACCCGGGATCGATCCACGCGAGTCGTGCGCCATCCACTCGATGTCTTTGATCTCGCCGCACCCGCAGAGTTCGACCGCGACGATCTTCTCTGGAACGCGGTCGGGCCAGTCGAGCGCACGAGCCGTCATGTGGAGGACGTCCGGTTCATGGGTGAAGTGAAAGGTGTGTGTGTGGTCCCTCGCCATCAGGTCACCTCCGTTAGGCGGTGATCTTACTGCGGCGCCTCGCCGTGCCGTGGACCTTCGCCCTCGAACGTCTGTTCTGCAATACTCGATGCGACCCGAGCGGGGGCTCGGCGGCAGAAGCCGCATTCCGGGAGGAAGGGCATGGCCGATCGCGACGGACCGCTCAACCCGGCGCCGAACGAGGACGATGTCCCTGAAGCGACGCTCCGGCCGCGCCACCTGGAGGAGTACTTCGGGCAGGAGCGGATCAAAGAGAGCTTGCAGATCGCGATCGAGGCGGCGAAAGGCCGCGGGGACTCGCTTGACCACCTGCTGTTCCACGGACCGCCCGGCCTCGGCAAGACGACGCTTGCGATGATCGTCGCGTCGGAGATGGGCGTGTCGATCCGGATCACCTCGGGACCGGCGATCGAGCGGGCGGGCGACCTGGCGTCGCTGCTGACGAGCCTGCAGGCAGGCGACGTACTGTTCATCGACGAGATCCACCGGCTGCCGATGGCGGTCGAGGAGGTGCTCTACCCGGCGATGGAAGACTTCTCCGTCGACATCATCCTGGGGAAGGGACCGAAGGCCCGGGACGTGCGGCTGAAACTGAATCAATTCACGCTCGTCGGGGCGACGACCCGTTACGCCCGAATATCGCAGCCACTCCGCGACCGCTTCGGGACCGCCTTCCGCCTGGAGTTTTACGACGAGGAGGCACTGAGTCAGATCGTGCGGCGATCGGCGAAGGTGCTCGGGTGTTCGATCGACGAGGGCGGCGTGAAGCAGATCGCACGCCGTTCGCGCGGAACGGCCCGGATCGCGAACCGGCTGTTGCGGCGGGTGCGCGACTACGCCGAGGTAAAAGCTGACGGCACGGCGACCTCGGAAGTGGCCGATGCGGCGCTCGCACAACTCGATATCGACCCGCTCGGCCTCGATCAGATGGATCGCGAGCTGATGAACGCGATGGCGCAACGGTTTGACGGTGGGCCGGTCGGCCTCGAGACGCTCGCGGCGGCGATCTCCGAGGAGTCCGACACGATCATGGACGTCTATGAGCCGTACCTGCTGAAGCTGGGGTTCCTCACGCGCACGCCGCGAGGCCGCGTGCTGACGGCCGCGGGGTATGCGCACCTCGGTCTGGATCCCGAGATGCGGGTGGCACAGGCCGCACTGTTCGGGCTCGGCGGGGACGAAGGCAGCGAGTCGTGAGCCGAACGCTCGTCTCCTCGGGCGGGCCCTGGGAGGAACGCGTCGGATACTCGCGCGCGGTGCGGGTCGATGATCACGTCTGGGTGTCCGGCACCACCGGCACCAGACCAGACGGCACGATCCCCGACGGCATCGAGGCGCAGGCTCGACTGGCCCTCGAGACCATCGAGCAGTCGCTGATCGACGCGGGTGCCTCGATTGCCGACGTGGTCGCGGTACGCATCTACGTCGTTGATATCGAGGAGTGGGAGCGCGTCGGCGATGCGCTCCGCGATCGCTTCGGCGACGTGCGGCCAGCGATGGCGATGGTCGAGGTGTCGCGGCTGATGGCGACCGAGCATCGCGTCGAGATCGAGGTCGAGGCGGCGATCAGCTCCGGCGGCGAATGATCGTGTAGGTCGCGCGGCCCGTTGCGACCAACGTGCCGTCCTCAGCGTGAACATCGACCTGCACGAACGAGAACGAGCGACTGCTTCTGAGGACCCGTGCATCGGCGACGATCCGGCCGGTCGCGGCGGCGAGGAACGTCACGTTCATGTCCGTCGTCGCCTGCCCGCTCCAGGTCTCGTCATCCGGCTGGCGCAACGTCGAGGTGGCCGCGCCGGCGGCCGAGTCGATCAGCGAACCGACGGCGCCACCGTGCATGATCCCGGGCAGCCGGGTCCCGAGTTGGTCGCGCATCTCCAGCCTGAGTTCGACGTGGCCTCGTTCCGCGGAGTGAACCTCGATGCCGAGGTGGGTCCAGTAGGCGACGCTGTCCGGCGCAATCAAGTCGAGCAGTGTCTGATCGGTCATGCGCCCGGCTCACGGTCGGAAACATCGCTGTCCGCCGCATCGGGCGCGTCTGCCGGTTCGTCGCTGACCAGCCCATCCGCTGGAGTCTCGGGCTGGGACGGCTCGTCATCTGGACGCTCTTGGACGGCGACCGCCCGGGGACGGCGCGCGACCTCGCCGATTTCGTTGGCCGCCTGGCGGGCGGCGTCCGCTGCGATCGTCGCAGCTTGGCCGAGGCGATCGGCGGCGTCCCGGAGGGCGCCGGCGATTTCGTCGGCAACGGCCGTTGCGGCGCCAGCGTCATCTGGTTCGGAAGGGGCGTCCTCCTCGACGCCTGGCGGGGGCTCTGCAGAGCCGGCGGACGGGGTGGCTTCAGGTGTCGCGGGCTCAGGTGTCGTGGCCGTCACTTCGGCAGCCTCGGCGGCGAGCGTATCCGCGCGCGGGATGATGACCCACGCAGCGAGGTAAATCAGGACGCCCGGCACGACGCCGGTCGAGAGCGTCACCAGAGCGGCAACGATGCGGAGCAGCGTCGGGTCCCACTCGTAGCGCGCCGCGACGCCGGACATGACACCGCCGAGCATCGCCTCGTCGAGGTCGCGCGTGATTCTCGTGGTGGTCGTCGTGGGCATGGTGCTCTCCGCTACCAGAGGGTGGGCCGGAGACGAGGGTAGCGCGTCGGCGCCGGCTACCAGGAGCGAATCCACTCCGGTTCGATCGTGACGATGGTCCTGAGATCGGGGTACTGGCCGAGGTAGGCCTCGAGCTCTCCGGGCGGCATATACCGCTCGCAGATCCGGCGCGCTTCTTCGTGGACCCAGGAGTCGTCGGTCGTGGTGATCGTCGCCTGTCCTCGGATCAGCACGCCTCGCAGGTCGACGCCCTGGTTGTAGACGGCGAAGGCGCAACGCGGATCGCGCTGCAAGTGGCGCACCCAGGCGCGATCCTCTTTCGTCCAGATCAGAATCTTGCCGTCGTCATACCGAAACCAGATCGGGACCGCGCGCGGTCCACCGCTGCCGTCGATCGTCGAGAGCGTGGCGTTGACCGGCTGCGCCATCAGCGAGATGGCAGCGGCATCAGGCTTGGACACGGGCACCGGAGCACCTCGATACGGAGCGGTCTTCGTTATCGGGTGGCGGAGGCGGCTTCCTCGGTGAGGGCGTCTTCGCCGCCAGCCTGAGTGAAGGTCATGCGATAGAGGTCGGCGTAGACGCCATCGGCAGCCATCAGCTCGTCGTGATTGCCGATCTCGACGATCTCGCCAGCGCGCATCACGACGATGCGGTCGGCGCTCCGGATCGTGGAGAGACGGTGGGCGATGACGAACGAGGTGCGGCCCTTGAGCATGGTCGAGAGGGCGCGCTGAATGATCTGCTCGGTGTGGGTGTCCACGGTGGCGGTGGCCTCATCGAGGATCAAGATGCGCGGCTCGGCGACCAACGCCCGCGCAAACGAGATCAGTTGGCGCTGCCCCACCGAGAGGTTCTGGCCACGCTCATGGAGGATGGTGCTGTAGCCGTCCGATAGCTGGTCAATGAACTCGTCGGCACCGACCGCGCGGGCAGCCTCGACGACGTCCTCGTCACTCGCATCGAGCCGGCCGTAGCGGATGTTCTCGCGAATCGAGCCGGAGAAGAGATACGGCTCCTGGAGGACGACACTCATCCGACGGGTCAACGACGCGCGCTGAATCGTCGTCAGGTCATGGCCGTCAACGAGAATCCGACCGTCCTGAATGTCGTAGGAGCGGTTGACGAGGGCGGTCACCGAGGTCTTCCCGGCCCCGGTGTGCCCGACGAGCGCGACCGACTCGCCCGGTTTGACGTGGAGGTCGAAATCACGGAGGACGGGGACGCCCTCGATGTAGCTGAATTTCACGTGCTCGAAGTCGACGCCGCCCTCAACGTCCTCGAGCACCGTCGCGTCAGGCGGGTCGACGATCTCGGGCTCCGTGTCGAGCACCTCGAAGATGCGGTGCGCCCCGGCCATGGCCCGCTGGAGCATCGTGTACTGGAGGACGATGTCGCGGACCGGGTTGAAGAAGCGCTGGATGTAGAGGGTGAATCCGAGCGCCAGCGCGCCGGCTTCGCCGCCCGTGAGCTGCCCGTCGAACGCACGGAGGCCGATGACAATCAGCACGAAGATGGTCGCGACCGTCGAAAGGATCTCGACGAGCGGCATGACCGAGGCCTGGAGTTTGGCGGCGTCCATGTTCATCTGGCGGTTCTGTTCGTTCAGCCCATCGAAGCGCTCGAGGTTCGTCTCCTCGCGCACCATCGACTGCACCACACGGACACCGGAGACGTTCTCGTTGATGTTCGCGTTCACGATCGCGATCGCCTGGCGGACGCGGATGAAGGCACGCGCTGCGTAGCGTTGCCAGACGACCATGAACCCAAAGAGGAAGGGGATCACGGCCAGCGACACCGTCGCGAGCACCGGATCGAGCAGGTACACCGCCACAATGATGATGGTGAGACCCAGGATGTCTGAGAGCACGTTCAGGAAGCCCGAGGTCATCAGTTCCTGGAGCGTGACCACGTCGCTGGTGACGCGCGACATGATGCGGCCGACTTCTTCGCGGTCGTAGAAGCTGAGCGACAGCTTGTTCAGGTGACCGAACATCATGCTGCGCAAGTCGCGCAACATGTGGTGGCCGATGTAGCCGGTCATCAGTCGCTGCACCATCGCGGCAAAGAACATCACGCCGGCCAGTCCGACAAGCAGGAGGCCGAAGAACTGGGTATCGGCCACCGCCTGATCAAGTGACTCGGGCGTGTCGGCGGCCACCGAATCGATGATGCGTTCGAGGGCCAGCGCCATGATGAATGGGGGCGCGTAGGAGGTAATCGAGAGGACGATCGTCGCGATCAACGCGACCGTGGCCCGCCACTTATGCGGCGTGATGAAGGGAACGAGCCGCCCGATCAGCGCGGTGTCATAGACCTTGCCGAGGTCGTCGTAATCCCAGCCGTCGGTCCCGCGGCGGTTGACCATCTCGACCTGCGTGCCGCGACCACCGGGGCGGCCACCCATGCCGCCACTCCAGCCGCCCGCGCCACCGCCGCCCCAGTAGGCCATTAGTCGCCCCCGCCTTCGGCGAGGACGGCCGCGGCCGCTGCTTCGTCCTGGTCCCGCAACTCGAGGTCGTAGATCTGACGGTAGAACCCATTCGCGTCGAGCAGTTCCTCGTGCTTGCCCTGTTCGACGATCTGACCGTCACGCATCACGAGGATCTGATCGGCCTCCATCACGGTCCGGAGCCGCTGAGCGATCACGAAGGTCGTGCGCCCCTTCATCAGGTTGCGGAGCGCCTCCTGAATGAGGAACTCAGTGCGCATGTCCACCGCAGCGGTGGAGTCGTCGAAGATCAGCACTTTGGGATCGAGGAGCAGCGTGCGGGCGATCGCGACCCGCTGCCGCTGGCCGCCGGACAGCGTGGTGCCCCGCTCGCCGACCCACGTGTCGTAGCCATCAGGCTGCGACTCGATGAACTCGTGGATGCGGGCCGTCTTGGCCGCAGCAATCACCTCTTCATCGGTGGCGTTCGGGCGGCCGTAGCGGATGTTGTCGCGGATGCTCGCGATGAACAGGAAGACATCCTGCTGCACGATGCCAATCGAGGTGCGCAGCGAGTCGAGCGTGACATCACGCACATCCTGGCCGTCGATCGTGATGCGGCCTTCGGACGGGTCGTAGAACCTCGGCAGCAGGTTCACGACGCTGGACTTTCCGGAGCCAGTCGGCCCGAGCAACGCGACCGTCTGGCCGGGTTCCGCCACGAGATCGACCTGCCTCAGGACGGGTGACTGCTCGTCGTAGTGGAACGACACGTTCTCGAATCGCACCTCGCCGCGACTGACCTCAAGCGGCGCCGCGGCTGGCCCTTCCTCGACCGGCGAGCGGGCATCGATGATCTCGAAGACTCGCGTGCCGGCGGAGTTGGCGCGGGCGAAGATGTTGATGATGAAGCCGATACTGCGGACCGGGACCTGCATCAACGTGAGGTAGAGCTGGAAGGCGACCAGCTCGCCGGTGGTCATGTTCCCGGCGCGGATCTCGACCACGCCGACCCAGAAGACGAGCGCGAGCGAGAGCAGCCAGACGCCCTGCAGGAAGGGTTCGTTGAATGCCTGGAAGCGGGCTGTGCGATACGACTCGTGGAACAGGTCATCGACCTTGGCGTCGAACTTCTGCTGCTCAAACTCCGTGCGCGAGAACGCCTTAACAACGCGCTGACCGGTCAGGTTCTCCTGCAGGACGTTCGCCATCTGGCCCTGCAGATCCTGGATGCCAAGCCAGATCGGCCGGAGTCGCATCGTGACGATCGAGGCCTGCAACGCGACTAGCGGCACGAACGCGAATGCGACGAGCCCGACCTTCGCGTTGGTCGAGATCATCAGGCCGTACGACACCACCACGAGGACGATGACATAGGCGAAACGAATCACGCCCATGTTGACGAACATCCGGACGCCTTCGACGTCCTGGGTCGCCCTGGACATGATCTGACCGATCTCGGCCTTGTCGTGGTAGGCGTAGGAGAGGCGCTGGAGTCGCTCGTAGATGTCGTTGCGGAGGTCGTAGGCCATCGTCTGACCGAGGCGCTCCGCGATGTAGGTCTGGGCGTACACGAACGCACCGCGGCCGATTGCCGCCGCTGCCAGGAATCCGATCGCGACCATGAGGGTGCCCATGTCGCCCTCGACGGTGGTGACCTCATCGCCACTCAGGTTGATGGCGGTGACGATGCCGAGACCCTCGTCGATCGCATAGCCGGTCAGCCAGGGAGCCGCGATCGTGAGGGCACTCGCTCCGACGAGCGCGAAGATCGAGGCGAACATCATCGACCGATGCCACCAGGCGCGCGCGATCAACCGGAGGAGTACAGGTGCCTCGGGGTTGTTGGCGACGCTCACGTAGCTCCAGAACCGTCTGGCGACGGGGTTTTGCGGCTGTAGTGGCCTGAAGTGCTCAGTCTAGACGACTCTCACGTTTAGGTGAAAGTTTCTCCGATGCAGGAACGCGGATCACTCAACGGCTGAATCCGGCTCGCAGCAGCGCGTTGCGGGCAAGCGTCGACATCGGGTGAACCTGCTGACCGCGGGCGACCGCCTCTTCGAGCCGGAAGTCCAGGTACGCCAGCGCGGCGGACTCGAGCGAGCGGTCGGCGAGCACACGGATCGGTTCGAGCTCGGGCGTGCGCGCCACCTTGGCTGGCTCGACTTTGTCGGCGACAAACATTGCCCAGTCCTCGGGCCCGTAGTCCGGATGGCCCGAGGTATGCCAGACGATCGCGTTGAGTGCGGCGCGATTCTCAAGACCGAAGCGCTCCTCGAGTTCAAGCGCGCCGAGGGGTCCGTGAAGGATCACCGGCGCTGCCCGCTCGACGGGGTCGATCGTGAGGCCTCGCGCCTCGGCACGGGCGAGGAGCTCCTCGGGTGGAACGGCGCGCAGCAAGTCATGGCCCTGCGCGGACAGGCGCACCTGCGCGACATCGAGGCGGTGGCGAGCGGCGAGCTGGTCGGCCAGTGCGACGACGCGGTCGATGTGTTGGGCCATCGAGGGCGGCAGCTCCGGGAGCATCAGGTCGCGGAGCGCCCGGTCGTCGATCGACTGGCTCGGCACGTGTGCCTCCTCGATGCCACCGTCAGGGAGTTTACGGATATGAGCGGTGCGGACTGCTGACTAGGGTGGAAGCCGACGAGCCATGTGTGCCCGAGGGACCAGCCCATGTTCCAGTCTGACGCGCCGACCATGGACTCGGCGCTGTCGCGTGCTCGGCGCCTGCAGGGCGCGCTTGCGCGGGGCGCGCACTTCTTCGCCCAATGGCCAATCCCGTTTGCTGTTGCCGTTGTCGGCGTCGCGTTGGGCGTGGTTCAGATGCTCGGTTGGGGCTGGTACGGCACGGGCGCCGCGGTCGCGATCGGCGTTCCGCTGCTCGTGCTCCTCCAGCAGAGCCATGAGCTCGCGCGTACTAACGCCGAGCGCCGTGAGTTGTCGGCCGAAATCGAAGCGCTACGCAGCGATGCCGCAGCCGTGGCGCACGACTTGCGTTCCCCCCTTGTGACCGTCCGTTCCTACATCGAGCTGGTCGACCAAGGTTCCTACGGGCCGCTGCCGGTCGAGGCGCGTCGCGCGCTCGAGCGAGCGGTGGACGCCTCGTCGCGCGCACAGTCGCTTGTGGAGTCGACGCTGCGCCGCCACCGCGGCGGGCAGAGCGACGACAACGTTGCCGGGCGCGAGGTGACGCCGCTCGACGCGGTGCTGCGGGACGTCCGGGTGGGCCTTGGTGCTCAGCTGGCTGCGGCGGAGGCCCGGATCGACGTTGATCCCCTGCCGCCCGTTGTCGGCGGGCGGACCGAGCTGATGCGGATCTTCCAGAACCTGGTCGAGAACGCGCTGAAGCATGCGGCGCCCGGATCAACGCCTCGAATCCGCGTGAGCGCCTCGGTCTTCGGGCAACGCTGCGAGGTCGAGGTTCGCGATTGGGGCACCGGAATCCCGCTCGGCGAGCAAGAGCGGGTGTTCAGCCGCTACGAGCGCGGCACGCGTTCCGAGGGGTCGGGGATCGGCCTTGCCACCGTGCGCCAGCTCATCGATGACCTCGGCGGACAAGTGTGGATTGACCCTGACGTGACCGACGGCACCAGCATCCGGCTGTCGCTTCCGGCCGCGGGCCATCGACAGGTCTCCGAGGCGGCCTAGTCGAAAGTGCGGACGTGTCCTGTCCTATTCGGATAGACCGGAGTCACTGAATTCGATTGCGGCACAAGCGTTGCTCAGCGCCTGTCCGGCATCCGCCGGTAGCGCAGCCACCGCGTCGAGTTGTTGTTCCGGGTTCCGGATGCGCTCAAGAAACGCGGGTATCTCCGACTCCGCCTCCTCGCCTGTCGAGAACTCTCCGCTCCGCAATCGAGCGACCAGCGTCGGCAACTCCTCCGCCGGGCTCTGGACCATCAGAATCATCGCGTCGGTGAACTCTGCGGTGCCGTCAGGTCGCTAGGTCGAGCCAAGCGGAGCGTCTAGCGCATGTCCCGTAACCGCTGGATGCGTTCGTCGGTCGACGGATGCGTCGAGAAGAAACGACCGACATTGACTCCGCCGAGCGGGTTGGCGATGTAGAGGTGTGCGGTCGCCTGCGAGACCTCGCGCGGAACCCGCTGGACGCCGGCCTCGATCTTGGCGAGTGCAGAAGCGAGGGCTTCGGGATCACCGACGGCCTCGGCGCCATCGTGATCGGCCTGGAACTCCCTCGAGCGGCTGATCGCGGCCTGAATGATCGTCGCTGCGATGGGCGCAATCAGGGCAGCGATCAAGGCGGCGATCCCGTTGCGGCGGCCGCCGAACCAGAGCGCGAAGAACGAGAGCATTGAGATGGCACTGGCGACCGTCGCGACGACCGACGAGGTCAGGATGTCCCGGTTCTTGACGTGGGCCATCTCGTGACCGAGAACGCCTCGGAGTTCACGATCGGTCAACATCTGGCGGATGCCGGTCGTGACGGCAACCGCGGCGTGCTTTGGGTTGCGGCCGGTCGCGAATGCGTTCGGCTGCGGGGTGTCCATGACGTAGACGCGCGGCATCGGCATGTCGATGCGGTTCGCGACTTCCTCGATCATCTGGAACAGGTGCGGGTCCTGGGTGCGCTCGATCTCGTGCGCTCCCGACGAGCGCAGCACGATGTCGGCGGAGAACCAGTAGGACCCGAAGTTCATGGCGACGGCGATGCCGCCGGCGATGATCACGCCGCCCACGCCGCCCACGACTCCGCCCACCGCGATCAGGAGACCGCTGATGGTGGCGAGTAATACCACGGTACGCAGGTTGTTCATGTTCGTTCAGACTCCGTTGCAGGTTGCGATTTCGGGGCCTGTGGGCCCAACAAGATCGTAGCACCGCCCGCTGACGGATTAGTTATGTAGGTGCTAACGGGCGGTGCGGGTGAGTGAGCGCGGCGCCGGCGGGGCGGGTGCATCAGCTCGGCGGGCATGGTGGGTGCTGAGAGCCGTAGCGATTTTCATCGTTTGAGACGCACCTCGCCCCCGCTTCTCCCGCTCGGAGCTAGGGCGATGGGCCCGGGCTCGAAACGAGGCCACATACGAAGAGGCAGCCCCGGAGGGCTGCCTCTGTTCAGTCGGTGTCAGCAGTCGGTACTAGATACCGAGCTGCGGTACTCCTCTAGATGCCCAGCTGCTGGGCAACCAGCTCGCGGTGGTAGTCGGCGTCGCCGAATGCCAGCTCCGCACGCTTCTGGCGGCGGAAGTAGAGCTGAATCTTGTAGTCCTTGGTGAAGCCAATACCACCGTGGATCTGCTGCCCGTGGGCGACGACCCGACGGGTCGCCTCGGAGCACCAGGCCTTGGCCATGTTGACGGACATCTGCGTGTCGTCACCAGGCTGGTCGGTCGCGAGCGACCAAGCGGCCTTGTACATGATGAAGCGCGAGCCATCGACGTCGGTGACCATGTCAGCGCACTTGTGCTGGATGGCCTGGAACGAGCCGATCGGGCGACCGAACTGCACGCGCTCCTTGGCGTAGTCGACGGAGATTTCGAAGTCCATCTGCGCGAGGCCGACGAGGTAGGCGCACTCGGCGACGGTGTAGCGGTTCAGCACCGGCTCGAGCGCGGCCCAACCGCCGCCGTCGGTACCGAGGAGCTGACCGGTTGCGCCGTTGAGCTTGACCTCGGCCTGCTTGTCGCGGGCGATGGTCTGGAGCTGAGTGACCTCAACGCCCGGCTGGTCGGTGGCGACGATGCCGAGGGTGACGCCGTTGCCGCTGCGACCGACGACGACCATGTAGTCGGCGACGTTCGCGTCTGGGACGAACAGCTTGGTGCCGTTGAAGGTGACTTCGTCACCGCTGACGGTGGCCTCGGCCTGCACGCCTTCTTCGTCGAAGCGGGCGGACGGCTCGGTCAGGGCGAGCGTGAAGATCACGTCGCCGCTGGCGATGCGCGGGAGGAACTCCGCCTTCTGGGCGTCAGAACCGATCGACATGATCGGGACGGCGCCACCAAGGACGGTGGACATGAACGGTCCGGGGACCAGCGCACGACCGAACTCCTCGAGGAGAACGCAGAGGTCGAGGAAGTCGAAGCCGGCGCCGCCGTGCTCCTCCGGGACGAGCAGACCCTGCCAGCCCTGCTCGGCCATCTTGGACCAGAGCTCCGGGCTGTAGCCGGCGTCGTCTTCTTCCATGTCGCGCACGAGCTGCTCGGGACTTTCGTTCTCGAGGAAGTCTCTTGCGCTGTTCTTCAGCAGTTCCTGGGTTTCGCTCAGGCCTAGGTCCACGTCCGGCTCCTGTTCAATGCGTGCCCGCTCAATCGAGTCGGGACGCTGGCTCTCAATTGGTCGGCGCTTCCGGAGGGAAGCGCCGGATTGGTTAACCGCGAGGCAGCCCGAGGCCGCGGGTCGCGATGACGTTTCGCTGAATCTCGGACGAACCCGAGAAGATCGTGTGTGGCACCGAACCGACATAGTCACGAGTGAACTCGGACTTCATCGGCGCGTGCGGGCCGTCTTCCTGCCAGACGTTGGCGTAGAGGCCGAACACCTTGGTGCCCGTCCGCGACAACCGCTGGTGAATCTCGGACCCGAACATCTTGTTCACCGAGGCTTCGTAGTTCGGAACCATGCCGCTGTTCTGCATCGAGACGATGCGGAAAGCGAAGTTGAAGAGGACGCCAACCTCGAGATGCCGCTCAGCGACCTCGTGGCGGAGGGTTCGCCAGTCCTGGCGGACGTGCTTGTTGCCTTCCTCGGACTTCGCGTAGTCGAGCAGCCGGTCGATGTTGCGCTCGTAGGAGATCGCGCCGGAGATACCGGAACGCTCGAAGTCGAGCAGCGTCATGCCGACGTACCAACCACGGTTCTCTTCGCCGACGATGTTGGCGGCGGGCACACGGACGTCCTCGAAGAAGGTCTCGTTGAACGGCTCATTCCAGCCCATGTCGACGATCGGCCGGACGGTGATGCCCGGCGTGGTGATGTCCATGACGATGAAGCTGATGCCGCGGTGCTTCGGCGCGTCCGGCTCGGTCCGCACGAGGGCGAACAACCAGTCGGCGTACTGAGCGCCCGAGGTCCAGATCTTCTGACCGTTGATGACGAAGTCATCACCGTCGCGCGTCGCGCGCGTCTGGAGTGAGGCGAGGTCGGAACCGGCGCTCGGCTCCGAGTATCCCTGTGCCCAGGCGACCTCACCGGACAGGACGCGGGGGAGGTGTTCGGCCTTCTGCTCGTCGGAGCCGTGGACGATCATCGTCGGGCCGAGGAGCGAAACGCCCATGCCGCCGACGGAGGGAGCGGCCGCCTTGGCCATCTCCTGGTTGTAGATGAACTGCTCCATGACCGAGAGGCCGGCGCCGCCGTACTCCTTGGGCCAGTGCGGAGCGACCCATCCCTTTTCGGCGAGCGCGTCGGCCCAGCTGACGGCGGTGTCACGGGCGGTGGCGTCGTCGGACTTGCGGTCGGCCTGCCAGCCGCCGGTGAAGCCCTCGTCGCCATCCTCGCCCTCTTGATATCGCGCGGGCAGGCGCGTCTTGATGAACGTCGCCACTTCGTCGCGGAACGTTGCCTGGTCGGGGCTGTCGCTCCAGTCCATCTGGTGTCCTTCCGACGAGCTTCCGTTCGGTCCCGTGCACAGGTACCGACGAGCGCGTGCTGCTGCGGTGTACCGGTCGTCGCGCTCCCGCCGAGGCAGGCGCGCACGGAGCATCGGAGCGCCGCAAGCCCTGATGCGAGCGCATCATCGCGGCAACCGCGCGACGGGTCAACCTTCTGACGTTTCGATGGACGATCGGCGGTTGCTGTTGACCGGGGCCGATTCGATCCCGATGATCCCCGCCCTTGCCCGCGTGACGACGACCGGAACGCGAGTGTGGATAACCGGGTGACCAGTTCTGGCGGGGCTGTGTTGCGTTTGATTCTGGCTGGCCTCACGGCGGCCATCGTCCTGGGAACGCTGCTGGTCGGCGCCTCGGCGCCGACGCATGCGCAGACCGCGTCGAATTTCGATGCGATGTGCAGTGCCGTGACCGCCCTCGATGGGCGCGATCAGATCAGGCTCGGCGTGGTGGTGATCGACCTCGAGAGCGGGGAACGCTGCGACGTCCGGGCCGACGAGACGTTCCGATCGGCGTCGCTGTACAAGCTGGTCGTGCTGGCCGAAGCGGAACGACAGGTCAGCACGGGTCAGTTCTCCTATGACGAGCCGCTGCTGATCGAGCCGCGGCACGCGATCGACGATCCGGTCGAATTGCGGCCGGTCGCCGCGTTCGAGCGCCCAGCCGGCGAAGCGATGCGGCGGATGATCCAGTCCTCGGCGAACGCTGATGCGCTGGCGCTGCGCGAGCGGCTGGGCATCGCGCAGGTGGACTCGTTGCCATCCGCGATCGGCATGGAGTCGACCCGACTGGGTGAGGAGTTCGTGACCACGCCGGACGACATCGCCCTCATCTTCTCACTCCTCGACCGCGGCGACCTGATCGATGCGGGTGCGAGCGAAGCGATGCTCGAGGTGCTGCGCGGTCAGCTGCTGAACGATCTGATTCCTCAGCCGCTCGCGGCCGAGGTCGAGATCGCGCACAAGACCGGCACGCTGGGCAACTTCTTGCACGACGCGGGGATCGTCACCGCGCCGGGCGGGAGCTACGTGCTCGTGGCGATGTCCGAACACCGCTTCAACCAGCCAGCGGCGACCGCACTCCTGCGCGACGTCTCGGCGGCGGTGTATCAGCCCTACGCGCTGGCGGCCGGCGCCGAGCCGCTACTGGGGACAGCCGACCAGCGGGCGGAGAGCGCGCCCGCGATTGCGGCCGGCGTGATCGCCGGCTTCGAGGCGGGTCGCGCCTCGGGCGTGGCGACCGCGGATGGAGACATCGGCGGGAGTACCGGCGTGGCCAATGCGCCAGCACCCGCGGCGAATTCTGAGGTCACTGCCGACGGTGAGTCGGGGTTTGACCTGCCGGGGATCTCCACGCCCGGACTGCGGGAAGGTGCTGTCGGCGCGATCGCGGTATCAGGAATTCTGGCGCTATTAGGGGTTTTCACCTACGGAATGCGGCTGCGGCGTTCTCAGGGGCCTGTCTACAATCGCGAAGCAGTCAACGCCGTGGCGGGCGGGGGAGAACGGAGAGCGCGTATGCGTCTCGGAATCCGCAAAGCTGATCAGGACGAGCTGATCGTCGAAGAAGAGACCGCGATGGTCCCGGCTTCCGATTCAGTCTCCGAGATCGAGCCTCAGCCAGTGATGCCCTCGCCGCGCCTGGAGCGCATGGGCGAGTTCTTTGCCTCGCAGCAGCACCTGATCGAATCGATCAGGCAGCAGTACGAGGACGAGACGCAGCCGTTGAATGCGCTGCTCTCGAGACAGGGCTACACGCAGCAACGTCTGCTCGCGAACCTCGAGACGCGGCTACGCCCGCTGAACGAGTACGCCGACGGCGAGGAGGCGAACCTGGATGCGCTCGAGCAGCGAATGCTCGAGCAGGGTCCGGACTTCATCCAGCGCTCGTTCTCGGAGTACCTCGAGAGCCAGCGCGCTCGGATCTCCGAAACGCGCGACCAGATCGATCAACAGCGGCTGCCGCTCCTCAGTTACGGGGACCAGCAACGCGACGCGGTCGAGGTGGCACTCAGCCGGTTCGACGCCGATATCGAAGCGCTTGAGCTGAACATTGCCGAGCAGCGCAAGCTGCTGATGCGGATGCTGGACGCGATGCGGTCCGACAGCTTCGTAGCGGTGAAGCGTTTCCTTGAGGCGCGCGAACTGACGATGTCTGAGCTGGCGGATACGGGGATCACCGATCCCGGCCAGATCGGACAGTCCGTGCAGAACCTCCGCGAGGCGGTGGACGCGATGGCCAGCCAGTCGGTGCACATCCAGTCGGTCCTGGAGGCCACGGACATGGCCGACGAGCGGCTGGTCGACAGTGCGCCCGGCAGTGGCCCGTACCCGTTGCCCGAACTCGCATCGTTCCAGGACGCCCTCGCCGAGTTCGAGGCGGCCGAGATCGAAGAGACGACCGCCGGCGCGTAATTCTCAGCTCCGGTCTAGACACCCGGGAACGCGGCCTTCGGGCCGCGTTTTTCGTGTGGCCCGGCGGATTGGCCAATGACCGCTAGTCGGGACCGCCGAGGACCACGCCACCGGAGAGGTCGAGCTGGTCCGCATCATCGAGATTGAGTTCGGCTGCGAGATCGGCGACGTCGACGATGTTGCCGCGCTGCACTTCATCAGCGAGCTGGCCCTCGATCTCCTTGCGGCGCTCGCGCGCCTCGGTGGTGAGCTCGAGTTCCTCCTCCATCCGTTCCGCGAGGATGCGCTCCGGCGCCTCGAGATCGGTCGGTGGGCGGGCTTCTTGCTCATGGTCGAGTGACGAGTAGGAGCGGCCACCGAGGTAGACGAGCGGGCGATCGTCAGCGGTGTCGGTGCGCCAGTGTTCGTCGAATGAAGCGGGATCGACGTGGACGGCCATCACCTCGGCGATATAGAGGACGTGATCGCCAAAGGGGAACTGGTCGCGGACGCCAGCCTCGATCCAGGCGGCGCAACCCTCGATCAGTGGGGCGGTGACGCGGGAGGGTGCGAAGTGGGCGAGCTGGGCCGCCTCGAGCTTGTCGACGTGCTCGCCGCTCAGCGCGCCGAGGTACTGGACGTGGTGGAGTAGTGGACGCTTCGGAATGTTGAGCGCGAATTCCTCGGCATGATCGATCATGTCGACTGAGTACCGCGACTGCTCGATCGCGATCGCGATCAGCGCGGGATCAGACGAGATCGGCATATGCCAGGCGAGGGGCATCACGTTGGTGCGGCCTCGCCAGCTCGAGGTGACGAGGACGACCGGACCGCCCATCAGGACCTTCGACGCCGTCGAGAGCGGCCGCTGCTGAATCGACTCCGGGGCGGGCTTGAAGAGCGCAGCGTCGTTCACGGGGACCTCGACAGTGGTGATCGCGGCGGGCGCCGCTGCTGACCCACGCTCGCTGCTCGCGGCGGGGCGGGCGCCCGGGCGAAGTAGAAGTACGAAGTAGAAGTATACGAGCGGAGCTAGCTGGATTCGGTGAAGCGGTATCCGACGTTACGCACGGTTTCGATGAACGGCTCCTGGTCCTCGATCTTGGCGCGGATCCGTCTGACGTGGACGTCAACGGTGCGGGAACCGCCGTAGTAGTCGTATCCCCAGACCTGATTCAAGAGCGCCTCACGGGTGTAGGGCTTGCCGGGATTCGACGCTAGGAACCGCAGCAGTTCGTACTCCTTGTAGGTGAGGTCGACGACCGCGCTGTTGACGGTGACCTTGTAGCGCTCGACATCGATCTCGAGGCCGCCGCGACGGATGACTTCGGCACGCTCGTCGCGCACCTCGTCTTCGGCATCGAGGCGCCGCGCGCGTGCGCGCAACTCGGCGGCGCTCGGCGGCGCGAGTATGAAATCGTCGACGGTCGGCAGCGCGGAGGCATTGCCGAGGGTGAGGTCGTCGACGAGGGCAATCACGGCGACACCGTCGCGTCTCAGCAGCTCCAGCGCGGGACCCGGCGCGACCAGCGCGCAATCGACGATCAGCAGACTTGGCTGCCACTGCGCGAGTGATGCGACGCCGCGCTCGACGTTGGTCTCGGTGCGCACGACGGCGTCATCGCGGCTGAGCGCCGCGTCGACGGCGTGGATATTGGCCGGCAGATCGGAGAGGAGCAGCACACGACGCATAGCGGCAGTGTAGTGGGCGCTCGGCCACGGATGAGACCGGGACGTTACGGAGATCGCACCCAAGTCGTATGAATCACGTGATTCACGACGGCTACCGCGGGCGATCGGGACGCTGCTATTATCCGTGCCCGCAGGGAGGCGGATTGGTGTGGCACCGCCTCTTGCCGATCGTTGGAGCATGTGCTCCGGCGCCGGAGCGGTCTGCTCCCCTTCGCCGCCGAACGCCCGGGAACCCTGATGTACGTCGTTCAAACGACTGATCTGACGAAGATCTACGAGAACAGCTACATCGCGCTGAACGCGCTGAATCTGCGCGTCGACAAGGGGATGGTGTTCGGCCTGGTCGGGCCGAACGGCGCCGGGAAGTCAACGACGTTCCGGATTCTGCTCGGCCTCCAACGGCCGACCGCGGGTGCGGTATCCGTGTTCGGCGAGGGGATGTCGCCCGAGCGCGCGGATATCCGACGCCGCATCGGCTACCTCCCGACGAATCCGTCGTTTCCGAAGCACATGACGCCGATCACGTACCTCGAGTTTGTCGGGTCGATCCTCGGGATGGACGCGAGTCGGGCGAAGGTGCAACTGGCGCGGCTGCTCCAGGCGGTCGACATGGCGGGCGCGGCATCACAGCGGATTCACGGGTTCTCGACGGGCATGATGACGCGCCTCGGTATTGCCGCGGCGCTGATGGGCGACCCGGAGCTGCTGATTCTCGATGAGCCGACGTCAGGTCTGGATCCAGCAGGGCGTAAACAGACGATCGAGCTGATCCGCGAGCTCTCCGGCCGCGACCGAACGATCATCATCGCGACCCACATCCTGTCCGATGTGGAGCGGGTGTGCTCGGATGTCGGGATCATCTCTCAGGGGCGGATCATCTACTCAGGACCGATGGCCGAAATGCGGCGCCTCGCCCGTCAGGGCTCAATCTCGATCGAGATTGAGGGGAACACGTCCGCCTTCGAACAGCAGATTCACACGCTCGACGAGATCGGATCGGTTCGCTACGAGCGAGTGGGCTCGGAGTTCCGGATCACGTTCCTGGGCACCGAGCCGCTCTCCGAGTACGTGCAGCGGGTCATTAACCTCGTAGACCGAACCGGGGTCGAGATGTTGTACATCACGACCGGCGCCGACGAGATCGAAGAGGCGTTCCTGCGCCGACTGGAAGACGACCGGACGCGCGGATTCCTCCGCGCCGCGGCCTGGGCAGCGGTCCAGGACTTCAGCGACGATCCGATCACAGAACTACCGGGCGCGGATCTCAAGGAACTGGAGCAGCCGGATGCAGGCCTTCCTCGCCATCCTGCGGTATGACTTCGGCCAGCTCACGCGGTCGTGGATCTCGCGGATCTGGGTCCCGCTACTGATCGCACCGGCGTTCGCGCTGGTGTTCGTGGCCAACAACGAATCAGAACTCGCCTCGGAAACGATGGCGTTCTATATCTGGGCGGTGATGGCACCGGTGTCGGCGCTGGCGGTCGCGATCCTCGCGGCGGGGGCGATCAGCGGCGAGTCGACGATCATCTCCGATTCGATCCTGTCACGGTCGGTGACGCGGACCGAATACGTTGCCGCTAAGATCATCTCGCGGGTGGCCTTCACGCTGGCCGTCTACCTGGCGATCGTGATTCCGTTCGCCTATCTCGTCATCCGCTACGCGACCACCGACACCTCGGTCGGTGGCGTGATCATCGGCCTGCTGATGGTCGCGGTCATGCTGATCTTCCTCGCGACGTTCGGGATCGCGATGTCAGTGGCGATGACCAGCGTGCTCCCCGCGGTGTTGGTCGTGCTGCTCGCGGTGGTGCTGTCGGGTGCGGTGTTGCAGTTCCTGGGCCTGACCTGGATGAGCACGACGGCGGTGATCGATCAGCTGCCCGCGACATTCCGCGGCGACACTGAGGCCTGGGAGCAGATGCGGGTGCTGCTGGTCTTCACGGGGCTCAGTCTCGCGGCGCTCTCGAGCGCGGTGCTGCTGTTCCGTCGCAAAGACCTCTAGCGCCCGGCTCAGCTGATGAACGACCGCTTCGAGGCCGGCGGGCTCCTGACGACCGACCACGAGTCGGTCGACCTTGGCGAGCACCATGGCACGCGCCTCGAGGGGCGGATTGAGCGACGGACGCTGCGGATCGGCATCGGCGGACGGCGCGGCCTGCGGCTGGAACTCGCGCGGGCTCGACCGACCGCGGTAAGCGTGACCGCGGCGCTGGCGGACGGATCAACGAGCGAAGTGGTTCACGTGGTGCGGCCGAACCCTGATCCGTGGATCGTGACCGGGCAGCGTCTGCTCGTGCTCACGGTGGCCTCGGCGTTGTTGCCGTGGCTGTGGAGACGGCGCGCAGGTTTCGCCCACCCAGGCTCCGAGTAGACTGCAGTCAGCCGAAGCTGGAGGACCGGATGCAACCGACCGAGGCCGTCGCCGAACTGGCACGAATGCCCGAACACGCCGGCGCCGGCGCCTGCTTCGGGATGCCGATCTCCGCGGGCGATCGGACGGTGATTCCCGTCGCCGAGGTGGTGTACGGCTTTGGGTTCGGCTGGGGCTCGGGCGGCAACGAGGAAGCCGGCGGCGAAGACTACGGCAGCGGTGGTGGTGGCGGCGGCGGCACGCGGGCCCGCGGCGTTGCGGTGATTGAGGTGTCCCCTGGCGGCGTCCAGATCCACCCGGTACGGGACCGGACCGCGATCGCCCTCGCGCAGCTCGCGCTCGCGTCGTCGGCGACGGCGCTGGTCTCGCGGACGCTGATCAAGCTGCTGCGCGGCTAGGCGCGCGGCGGTCGATGCCTGACGCCGATCTTCCTGATCTGACCGATCGTGTCGAGGCGATGCCGTTCGCGCGGCGCCTGGGTTTGCGTGACGTTCGCGGCGACGCGACGCGCCTCGTCGCGACGGCGGACTGGGCAGCGGAGCACTGCACTGGCGGCAGCACGTTGCATGGCGGCTACCTGATGACGGTCGCCGACACGCTGGGGGCGCTGCTGGCCGGACAGAACCTGCCAGCCGGCGCGGGAACAACCACGTTGGAATCGAAGACGAACTTCATGCGCGGCGTGACCAGCGGCTCGATCCGAATCACGGTCGAGCCGGTCCACGTCGGGCGAACGACGATCGTGGTGCAGAGTGACATCACGCGTGACGACGGCAAGCTCGTCTCGCGCACCACGCAGACACAGGTCGTGTTGCAACCCCGCTAGGCCTCGTAGCGAGAGGACTCGCCGGTGGTGGTTCCGCCCGGAAGGCGACCGACGACCAATGCCCCGAGCGCGGTGCTGATCGGTACGGCGGCGACGATGCCGATGCTGCCTGCGAGCGTCCGTGCCAGCTCAGTCGCGATCAGTTCGCGCTGCAAGAGGACCCCGAGCGCCTCGCCCTGGGTGGCGATCAACAACAGCAAGGGGAGCGCCGCTCCTGCGTAAGCGAGGACGAGCGTGTTCACCGTTGAGGCGACGTGATCGCGCCCGACGTTCATCGCCCGGCGGTAGAGTTCGCGCCAGCCGAGTGCCGGGTTGGCATCACGAAGTTCGGTCACCGTTGACACCTGCGTCGCGGTCACGTCATCCAGCACGCCGAGCGCGCCGATCACGAATCCCGCGAGGAGGAGACCTTGCGGCTCGACCGCCGCGTCGGTCAGCGCGACGAGTTGCGCTGATTCGTCGTCGGCGAGTCCTCCGAGCTGCAAGACGCGCACCGTGAGGCTGGCCAGCAGGCCCGTGATGAGGAGAGCGGCGGCGGTGCTGATGATCGCGAGGGCGGTTTTCAGGTTGGGACCGTGAGCCAACAGGAGGGTTGTCGTCACGAGCACGAGCGCCCCTATGATCGCGATCACGACGGGATCGTGACCGGCGAGAATGCCCGGGATGACGAAGCGGACGATCACGAGCGCACTGGCGAGGAGGCCCAGTAGCGACCCGAGGCCATGCCACCGGCCGACGGCCAGGACCAGCAGGACGAAGAGGAGCGCGAGCAGCAACAGCGGCCCGGTCCGGGCGCGATCACTGATGCCGTACTGGATCCCATCGGAGGTTTCCCGAGCCGTCAGTAGCACCCGGTCGCCAGCCTCGTAACGGACGATCCCGATCTGGCCTTCGATGTACGTCCGCTCGGTGGAGATCGGCCTGCCGTCGACGTCGACGGTGAACTGTTCGGCAACGACGGTGCCCACCGCGCTCACGGTTCGTTCTACGCCGACCTCGCGGACGACACCGCTGAGCGTGACGCCACGGCCTGGGGTGTACTCGGGGACCTCGAACGGTCCGCTCGCCGGAACGACGACCGTGAACAGGAACAACACGAATCCGACGGCGCCCAGTGCGAGCACGCGCGCACGATAGCGACCGGCGACGAGGCCATCGAGGAATGAGGTTCTCAGGGACCGACCTCGCCGCGCGGGGGACCAACGTCGACGCGAGGATAGCGACGAGCATCGCTTGAGGGGGCCGAGCAGCGACGTTCACTGCGGGAAACGCCGATCTGAGCCGCGCCCTCGAGGGCAGCGATCGCCCGGTGGTTTGGGTGCGAAGCGAGCCATATACTCGCTGCTCGCAGCCGGTGTAGCTCAGAGGCAGAGCAGCTGTTTCGTAAACAGCAGGTCGAGGGTTCGAATCCCCCCGCCGGCTCCACACTGCGATCTAATCGTTGCTCGAAAGGCGCCCGATGAGCAGTTTCCGCACGCGTCTGCGTCAGACCGTCCAGGGATCTCGAGGCCGCCAGATGGGCTTCGCGGCCCAGGCCACCAGCAAGTCGAACTCGCAGATTCTTGTGGTCGCGATCGTCGAGGATGCCTCGGCGGTCGCGGGGCTGGTCGAGGCCGGCGCGGGCGCGCTGATCTCCACCTCGCTGGATTCCCTGGAAGCGATCGTTTCGGCCGCCGACGACGTGCCGGTCGGCGTGCGGATCGATGCCACGACCGTCGCCGCCGCCGAACAGGCGCGAACGGCCGGCGCCGACTTCATCGCATTCAACGACGCCGAAACGGACGCGGAAGCGCTCCTGGAGCCAGAGCCGGGACGCGTGCTCTTGCTGGAGAGCGACGCCGACGAAGAGCAGCTCCGGTTGTACGCCGGTCTGCGACTGGACGCGGTGATTGTGGCGCCGCCGCCCCGGCCGCTGACGGTGCGGGCTCAACTGCGGCTGCGTCGGATTACCGATCTCGCGGGTGCGCCGTTGATCGCGCCGAGTGGCGATGCGCCGTCGACCGAGACGCTTCACGCCTGGCGGAATGGCGGCGTGCTGGCGGTACTGGTTCCCGGCGACGTCGCCGTTGTCACGGCGGCGGTTGAAGCCGCCGCCGAGGTGCCGGCGCCGCACGTGCCGAAAGACGACGAGCGTGGGATCGCCCTCGTCCCGGCGGCCGGAGACGGCGCGGGAGAGCTCGAGGACGACGACTTCTAGCGCGTCGTTCAGGGTCTCTTCCTTGACGGCGTTTCTCGGCGATTCCTACGATGCAGCAGATGACTAGCGATGCCGCTGAAGCGGCCGACGACAATACCGAGCCGAAGTACCAGATCGGCGAGGTCGCCTCACGCACGGGCGTGACACAGCGCGCGCTCCGGTTCTACGAAGAGAAGGGGCTGCTCCAACCCCCGGAGCGGATGGAGGGTGGCTTCCGTCGCTACTCCGACGACGATGTCACTCGCATCGAATTCGTGAAGAAGCTGCAGGACCTGCTCGGCTTCACGCTCTCCGAGATCAAAGAAATGGTGGACGCCGAGGAGCTGCGGCAGCAAGTAATCGCGAGCCGTCAGCTGGATCCGAACCCCGGACTGCCGGCGCGGCTGGAGCGAGCGGGCCGAATCATTGATGCGCTGCAGCGCCAGCTCGACGTGGTCGAGCGCAAGGCCGACGCGCTGATTGAGATGCGCAGCGAACTCCGCGATCGGCTGGGGATGATCCACCAGCGGAAGTCCGACATCGTCGAGATGCTTGAGGCGGAGCAGCCGAGCGACGAATCCGCCAAGCCGACGAAACGTCGGCCAGCTGCGCCCGCTGGCAGCAACTAGCCTCACTCAGCGGTTAGCCGCCGCCCACCCAGAACGTTCGGACGCCGCTAGCCGGCGAGTTGCTTCACGGCGTCGAGCGCGCCCTGGGGGTGCGCATTCATGTCGCGCTGATCGTCGATGACGGTGCGCAGTACACCGCCCGCATCGAAGACGAAGGTGGTTCGTTGAGCGACCTGAGCGCCCTCGCGACGGACACCGAACGCCTCGATCGTATTGAGGTCTGGCCAGTCCGAGAGGAGCTGAAAGGTCACTCCGTTGGACTCTGCGAAGGCGCCCTGTGAGGCGAAGGTGTCAGCGGAGACGCCCGCGACGCGGGCTCCGAGGGATTCCAGCTCTTCGATGTTCTGCTGGAAGCCCCGCATCTCCGTCGTTCAGCCGCCGGTGAAGGCCATGGGGTAGAACGCGAGGACGGTGATCGACCCCGCGAACGACTCGTTGGTCACTTCTTCACGCTTCGGATCCCGCAGCGTGAAGTGCGGCATCGGGCTTCCGACTTCGAGCATCTGTATTCGCCTCGCTACTAGGTCTCGACCTCGGAGGTCTCGGGGGCTGGCTTAGTGGTGATCAGGGGCGTCGGGTTTCTGGAAATCCCAATCGAGCCCCCGCTCGCGCCGGTAGAGATAGCCGATCCCACCGACGAGGGCGAGCCCGAGCAGGGTCACGAGGGTGACGACGAGCACGGTCGCGGTGTCGGCTGGTGGATCGAGCGCTCGGCCTTCTTCGGTCGCCCAGGCGACCGCTGGCGAAGCGGCGAGCAGTAGTCCCGTGATTGTGCCGAGCCAACGCTTCACGCGGGGCCTCCCTCTCATCGTTTGCCGGTCGCATTCTAACGATCTGCCCGCGTACGCGGGACCCAATCAGTCCAGGCGACGACGTACGATCGGATCGATGCGCCGCGTACTGATGATCAGCCTCCCCGTCGTCCTCGTCGGCGTGCTGTTGGCTGCCGTGCTGGTCGGTGGTGCGCTCTCCGACGGACCTCAGTCAGGCGGATCATCCGACCCAGTGACCCGGAGGCCGGCGATGACGCCGACCGTCGCTGCGACGGCGACCGCGACGAGCAGCCCGACTCCGACGGCGACGCCGACGGTCACGGCTACCCCGACTCCCTCTGCCGGGGAGCAGTATCGAGCGGCCATCCAGGCCCGCGACCGAGGCGACCTCGATACGGCAGCGATCGGTCTGGAAGCGATCGCGAACGCCGAAGGCATGCTCGCGCCGTATGCGGCGTTCCGACTCGCGCAGGTCTACGCGGCACGTGGCGATCACGAGGCAGCGGTTGGGGCGTTCGCTGCGGCGCTGGACGATCCGGCGCTGGCTGCCTCGCTGCGACCGATCGGGCGGGAGGAAGCTGCTGATTCACTAGTGGTACTGGGCCGCCTCGAGGCCGCAGTCGACTGGCTCGACCTCGCGGCCGCCGATCCGCTCTCAAGCCTCTCGCAGCAGCTCAGCGCGCGGTGGAAACGGGCGCAACTACTGGACGAGCTTGCCGACGCGACCTGGATCGACGACGCACTGGCGCTCGTCGTCCAGTCGCCTGGTCACCCGTCCGCCTCGCTTGCGTTGGACGCGCTCGAGGCCGCGGAGGTTGACGCGCCGCCGCTGAGTGCGGCCTACACCCGCTACCTCGCGCGGCAGAACGGACTGGCAACACAGCGGTATGAAGCGATCCTTGATGAATCGCCCGACGCGGCGACCGCGGGTGTCGCGTGGTTCTACCTGGGCGCGCTGGCGGAGCGCGTCCCAGACCGAACGGCGGCGATCGCGGCCTATGGCGAGTCGCAGGACGTGTCCCCATTCGGAAGCCGCGCGGATGACGCCGCGTACTGGCGGGGTCGAGTTGCGGAAGAAGAGGGCGACTTCGAGGCCGCGGCCGAGTACTACGCCACGCTCGCGGCTGAATATCCAAGTTCTGGCTTCAACGCCGACGGCGCACTGCGGGGTGCGTTGGCGGTCCTCGAAACAGGGGACGAAGCGGAAGCGCTGGCCCGCCTCGCGACGATCGCCGACGGCGGGGGATCGCAGGCGGCCGCCGCGGCGCGCTGGTACGAGCTCACAGCAGGCGCCGAAGCCCGGATCGAGGCGGGCGTCCCGGCGGCAGCAGCGATCGACCCTCGTTCATATGCGTCGCTGCTGGAAGCCGGCGGCGCGACGGTGCTCGAGGCGCCCTTGAACGAGCCGCTGCCGCGTGCCGCGAGGGACGAGGGCACAATCGAGGACTGGTTGGTGACGACGTATGGGGTTTCCACAGGAACCAGTCGCATCGACGAGGAGATAGTGCTCGAAACCGCTCTGATCCTCGTCGAGGCTGGAGAACGCTCGCTTGCACGAGCGATATTCGTTGCGCGGGTCGACGTGGTTCGCGGCGATCCGCATGCGGTGATCGGGCTGAGCGTCCGCGCCTCGGAACTCGGATTGCCTGATGCCGCGCTGATCGCGGCGATGCGCATTCTCGGGAAGATGACGACTGCTGAGCGCCTCGAAACTCCGGCTGCCCTCGAACAGCTGGCGTATCCGTCGCCGTGGAGTGAACTGCTCACGGCGGCGAGTGAAGAATTCGAAGTGCCACCGCTGCTGTTGCTGGCCCTGATTCGCCAGGAGTCCGCGTTCGAACCGGACGTCGTCTCGCCGGCGGGCGCGATCGGTCTGACGCAGGTGATCCCGCCGACCGGGATTCAGATCGCGAGCGCCCTCGATGAAGAGTGGGGCGGCGCGATCTCTTTGACCGATCCGGAGACGTCGCTCCGCTACGGCGCCTCGTACCTGGCGACACAACTGGAGTCGTTCGACGGCAACGTGTTTGCCGCGCTCGCGGCGTACAACGCGGGTCCGACGAACGCGCGGCGGTGGCTGGACGCACAGGTCCAGGCCGGACCAGACGGGTTCATTCAGACGATCGATTTCGAGGAAACGCGCCGGTACGTGACGTCGGTCATCGAACAATACGGCTGGTATCGGTATGCCTATGGGGCAGCGGAAACACCGGCGATTCGCTGAGCGGGTGAGGCGCCGCCACTTGATTGCTCGGAGGTCAAAGCGACACCTATACTCGTCTGCCTCCTCAGCCACGCGCGAATTGTCGGCCGCGCCCGATCGGAGCGACCCGTGCCCAAGCGAACATGGCAGCCGAAGCGGATTCCGCGGAAGCGCAAGCATGGCTTCCGCGCGCGGATGGCGACCAAGAATGGGCGCCACGTGCTTGCGCGGCGGCGAGCGCGCGGCCGCACGCGGCTGTCCGTCTAGCTTCCGACCTTTGATGACCGCGCCCGAGCGCACGGCGGCGCCAGGGGCGTCAGCGGTCGAGGCGGATCCGCGGACGCCGAGAGCGATTGAGCGTCTGCGGCGGCCTCGCGACTTCGAAGCCGTGATGCGCCAGGGCCGACGAACACGAGGGCCGATGTTGTACCTTGCCGCGCGCCCGAACCAACTGCCCTACAGCCGTGTTGGCTATGCCGTCAGCCGACGGGTCGGCAGCGCCGTGGTGCGGAACCGCGTGAAGCGGCGCCTCCGCGAGATCATGCGAGAACTGCCGATCCGAGCTGGATATGACATTGTTACTGTCCCACAGCATTCGAGTGTACGCGTGAGCTTTCAAGAGCTACGCGCCGCAACGGCAGAATCGCTTGGCCGACTGAAGCTGCTGACGCCGGAGAACGAGTCAGTATCGTGATCAAGCGACCGTTCCTGTTGTTAATCCGTGGCTACCAACGTGCACTATCGCCGCTCTTCGGCGCGTCCTGCCGTCATGAGCCGACCTGTTCGGCGTACACCTATGAGGCGATCGAGACTCACGGGGTCTTCCGAGGCAGCTGGCTTGGGATCCGGCGCATTGGGCGTTGCCGGCCGGGACAGGCCGGTGGTTACGACCCTGTCCCTGACCGTGAGCAGGCTGCATGAACCGGAGTGCCAGATTCTTCGGGGCGATGTTTCACGTGAAACATCGTGCGCGGTTGGCGGTCGCCCTCGGACTGGTCGCCCTCCTGGCGACCGGCTGTGTCGGCCTCTCGAGTCCCGAGGGCTGGGCCGCGCCGGCCGCCGACGGCGACCAGCTCTTCGCGCAGCTCGACCGCGGGACGATCAGCGCAGGCTCGATTACCGCGGCCGGGTCGTTCTCCGAGGATTGGCGCTTCCCGGCTGAGACGGACGACCTCGATCTTGAGGGGTTCTATGCGACGCCGCTCGTCGATGACGACACGCTGTTCGTGGTCTCGTACGACGGAGTCGTTGCCGCCCTCGATACGAGGACCGGTCGGCCGATCTGGCCGGTCGTCGAACTCGACGCGACGGTGGTAGCGACGCCCCTGGTGGACGGTCGGGCGATCTACGTGGCGACCGAAGACGGCGACGTGATCGTCCTCGATGTTGACTCTGGCGCAGAGATCGATCGTTTCCTCGAGCGCGACGGGCGCGTCTGGGCGGCGCCGGTTGCCAGTAGCGGCACGATCTTCGTCGGGAAGCTTGACGCCCGCGAGTTGTGGGCCGTCCAGTCCTCGAGCGGCGACATCGCCTGGAGTCAGGACGCCGGAGGCGGTCTGTCGGCTGACCTTGTGCTGGCGGGCGACCTCGTACTGGCTGGCTCGCTTGATCGCTCGATCCACGCTTTCGATACGAGCTCGCCGGGCGCTGAGCGTTGGCGGTATCAAGCGAGTGGCTGGATCGTTGCCGCACCGCTGGTTGCCGGAGATGTCGTCTACGGTGCGACGCTCCGGGGCGAGGTTTTTGCCCTCGATGCCGTGTCCGGCGACGAGAAGTGGAAATACACCGACAGTGACCTCGAGTTCCGCGCTCAGCTCGTGCTGCGCAACGGCGTCCTCGTCGCCGCCGACCGTGACGGACGGGTACGCGGTCTGGATCCCTCCAACGGTGAGCTCCGCTGGGAGTCCGACCTCGACAACGCCAAGCTGTTCGCCGACCCGATCGTGTTCGACGGCAGCATTCTGTACTTGACGAAGGACGGCGACCTGCTCCGCCTCGAAGCGGCTGACGGTGCGGCCTCGTTCGTGTCGGGTCGAGGGGGTTAGCGCCGTGCCTATTGGCGCCATCTGGCAGACGGTGCTCGAAACGCCTTTGATCAACATGATGGTCGGGCTGACGGCGCTCAGCTTCGGGTCGTTCGGCCTCGCCATCCTGCTGTTCACGCTGCTATCGCGTGCGCTGCTGTTCCCGCTCACGCTCCGCACTCTGAACGCGACGCGCGCGATGCAGTCGATCGCGCCTCAGGTTGAGGAAATCAAAAAGAAGTACTCGGACCCGCGACGCCGGTCCGAGGAGACGATGAAGCTGTACAAGGAGTCTGGCGTGAACCCGCTGGGCTGTCTTGGACCGCAGCTCATCCAGTTCCCGATCTTCATCGCGCTGTACCAGGTCATCCGAATCACGCTCGCGACGACGCCCGAGAGCATGGTGAACCTCTCTCACCGGCTCTACGACATCGACGTGATCCAGAATGCGGCGCCGCTGAGCACGCAGTTCCTCTGGATCGACATGGCGGACAACGGCGGGCCGTTCCTCACGGGCGTCGTGTTCGCCTCGATGTGGTTGCAGCAGCGCATCTCCACGGGTCGCAACGCCGCGACGCAGAGCGACCAGCAACGCCAGATGAACCAGATGATGCAGTGGATGCTGCCGGCGATGTTCGCCTGGTTCGTTCTTGCCGTACCGTCCGGTCTCGGGCTCTACTGGGGCGCGAGCACGATTATCGGCATCATCCTGCAATGGAAGTTCGTGGGTCCCGGCGACTTCACCTGGGCCTCGTTGATTCCCAACATCGTCCGCAACCAGGTGGGCATGGACCGCCTGCCCGAGGCCGATCCGAAAAAGAACGGCCGCCGACCAGCTGCCTCTCAACAGTCCGCCGATTCGGCGACTGAGACCGAAACGGAGCCACAAGATGGAAACAACGGAGATCAGCGGAAGAACGGTCGACGACGCCGTCGCTCGCGCTCTCGATCAGCTCGATCGTCGTCGCGATCAAGTCGACGTCGAGGTCGTTCGGGAGGGTAAGAGCGGCTTCCTGGGGATTGGCGGCGAGGAGGCCCTCGTTCGCGTGACGGTCCTCGAAGCGCCGGTCGAGGCCGAGGCTCCGGCCGATCGCGATCGCGATGAGCAGACCGACGAGGACGGCGAGCCAAGACGACGACGCCGTCGAGGACGTCGAGGTGGTCGCGGGCGACGCGGTAGCCGCAATGGCGAGTCTGACGGGCCCGAAGCGTCCGACCGGTCGGGTGATGACGAAGACGCGCCACCGCCGCGCGACGATGATTCCGACCGTGGTGAGCCTGACGACGATTCCGACGACGAGCCCCCGCGGCGCGACGAGTACGAACAGCGCGAGCGCGGCGGACGAGGCGGCCGCGGCCGAGGTGGCCGGAATGGTGGCCGCGACGGCGGCCGAGGCGGTCGCGACGGCGGGCGTGGTGATCGAGATGGCGGCAGGGGCCGCGGCGGGCGCGGACGTGGCGATCGCGACTCACGTGAGCGACGCCCGATCGAGGCTGTCGCTCCCGATGAGGAGGTCCTCGTCCCCGGCGCGCCGCCGAATATGCCTGAGGCGATCAACCCGGAACCAGAGGACGATGTCGACCTGTTCGGCAGCACGCTGCGCGATCTGCTGGTGCACCTCGGACTGGGCGAAACGAGTATCACCGCCCGTGAGCCCGAGACGCCGGGGGACGGTGTCGGGCTGATCACGCAGGTCTTCGACGTCTACGGCGACAACGACGAGGCGTCCGACGAGCTGGCGGTCTTGATCGGCCGTCGTGGCGAGACGCTGAACTCGTTGCAGTACCTGCTGAATGTGCTGGTGTCCCGCCAGGGCACCTCGAAAGAGGTGTTTGGCGTCGACATCGAGGGTTACCGGCGTCGCCGCGAGGACACCCTGGTCGACATGGCACAGGAGATCGCGGCCGAGGTGCGCGCGACGGGCGATGTGATCACGCTGGAGCCGATGCCGGCTGCCGAGCGACGGATCATCCACCTCGCGCTGCAGGAGGAAGACGGCGTGAACACGGAGAGCGTCGGCCGCGGCGAGGATCGCCAGGTCGAAGTCCTGCCCGACTAGGCAGACTTGTCCACGCCCGCCCCGAGGAGTGGCACGTGACCGTTGGTCCGGCGACACCACTACTGCTCGTTGGCCCGGTCACGGTCGATCGCATCCAGGGCAAGCGGATGCCAGGGGGCGCGGTCAGCTACGGCGCTCAGGTCGCGACGGCGTTTGGTCTTCGCGCGCGGATCCTGACGATCGCCGGGCCGAACGCGGATCTGTCCCCGCTCGAGGAACACGACGTCGAGGTGGTCGGCGACCCCTACACCGTGACCTTCGAGTTCAGTGACAGCGGGGCTGGCCGTGCGATGCGCGTCCCGGAGCAACCGAGCCGCTCACTCTCGGCACACGACCTTCCGCCCGAGTGGGAGACGCCAGGCACCGTGATGATCTCGACACTGATTCGCGGCGACCTCGATATCGACTCGTTTCAGCCGGTTGCCTCGTCAGCCGCGGCGGTCGGCTTCATCAGCCAGGGGGCTCAGCGGGAGCTGGCTGATGACTACGAAGTGCGGCTCGTTCCACCTCTCGATACGTCACTTGTACGATCTTGTTCTCACTCGTACTCATTATTTCGGTCTGCTCGAGAGGCCGCACTCTGGCCTGAATCACTACACGCCTCGACCCGCGCGGCGGGAGCTCGGCTGGTGACGACACGGGGTGCGGACGGGGCGCTGATCGAGAGCGATCACGGGAAGACGGACGTGCCGGTGTTCCCGAGCGCGAGCGTTGTCGATGCGACGGGTGCCGGTGACGTGTTCGCGACTGCGCTTATACTCGCGCTGGACGAAGGCGAACAAGCGGCTGCGCAGATCGCAGCGGCGTTCGCGGCAGCGTCCGTCGAACGAATCGGTCCTGCGCCACTCCCCACGCTGTCTGAGATCAAGCGCCGCATCGAGGCGGTACAGCGAGCTGCCGACGAGCCGAGGCGAGGAGCCTGCGCGTGAGCGTCGTATTTGCCCTCGCGAACCAGAAGGGTGGCGTTGGGAAGACCACGACCACTGTGTCGCTGGCTGCGGCTCTCGGAGCGCGCGGGCGGCGGGTGCTGGTGATCGACGCAGATCCGCAGGCGAACGCCTCTTCCGCCCTCGGTGTCCACGGTTCCGAGGAGGCCGCCCTCTACGCGGCGCTGGTCGACGAGACGCCGCTGTTGCCATCGGTCGTGCAGACGGAGACGCCGGGCGTGTCGCTGGTGCCGACCACGCCCTCCCTGGCCGGGGCCGAGGTCGAACTGGTCTCGGTGATGGCGCGAGAGTTCCGGATGAAGCGCGCGCTGGACCTCGTCCGCGAGCATTTCGACGTGATCTTGATCGACTGTCCGCCCTCGTTGGGACTGCTGACCGTCAATGCGCTGGCGGCGGCGGACGAAGTGATCATCCCGGTCCAGAGCGAGTACTTCGCGCTGGAGGGACTCAGTCACCTCTCGCACACGATCGAACTCGTGCGCCGCAACCTGAATCCGCAGCTGAAGCTGCGCGGCGTCGTGCTGACGATGTTCGACGTCCGGACCAACCTGTCGAAGGACGTCGAGGCTGAGGTGCGGCGGCACTTCGGCAACACGTTCCAGGCGGTGATTCCGCGCTCGATCCGGCTGTCGGAAGCGCCTAGCCACGGGCTGCCGGTCCAGCGCTACGACCCAACGTCGGCGGGCGCGATCGCCTACGACCAGCTGGCTGAAGAACTGCTGTCCACGGAGGAGCGTGAGGTGCCCGTGTCTGGAGGAACGCATGGCTCGTAAGGGCGGTCTGGGGCGCGGGCTATCCGCGCTGATCCCCGAGCAGCCACAGGTGGATCCGGAGGCGACGCCCACCACTGCAGATTCGGCGGTCGTCGCCGTCGATGTGCCGACGACGGCCGTCCCGATCGATCTGATCGTGCCGAACCCGCAACAACCTCGAACCGCGATGAACGAGGAGGAACTCGCCGAGCTGGCGGACTCGATCCGCGAGCATGGCGTGATCCAGCCGTTGCTCGTTTCTGAACAGGACGCCGACGACGGCTCCACGAGCTATCAGCTGATCGCCGGTGAGCGCCGCTGGCGTGCCGCGCGGGCGGCCGGCCTGGATGAGGTCCCGGTCACGATCCGGCAGACCACTCCGCAGGAGCTGCTGGAGCTGGCGATCATCGAGAACGTCCAGCGCTCCGACTTGAGCCCGCTGGAGGAAGCAGCTGCCTACCAGCGGCTAATGCAAGATTTCTCGCTCACGCAACAGCAGGTCGCCGAACGCGTCGGTCGATCGCGCACGGCGGTCGCCAACACGGTGCGGCTGCTCGAACTGCCGGCGGTGGTGAGCGCGTCGCTGGCCCGCGGCGAGGTCAGCTCGGGGCATGGACGTGCGCTGTTGGGCGCGCCGACTCCCGAGCAACTCCTCGAGGCGTGGGGTCAAGTCGTCGCGGACGGCCTGAACGTACGCCAGACCGAGGAGCTGATTCGCGCGCAACGGGCCCCGGCGGCAGATCCCGAAGTCGAGGCGGAGTCCGTCGAGAACCTGGAGCAGGCTGTGGTCGCCGTGGCGGACCCGGGGGAGCGAGGCCCCGCCGTGGTCACGGAAGGCCTCGCAGCGGCGCTACAGCGGTCCCTGGGGACCAAGGTGACGCTGCGACGGACGGCCAGCGGCGCCGGGACGATGACGATTCATTTCTACAGCGATGAGGAACTTGATGGCGTCCTCGAGCGACTGATCGGAGACGAACAACTGTGACGATTGCGGCGCGCCTCGAAGAACTCGGAATCAGGTTGCCCGAGCCATCGACCGCCGGTGTCTACCGGCCAGCGACGCGGAGCGGCGCGCAGATCTATGTGGCCGGACAGCTTGCCATGAGCAATGGCGGGATCCTGCACCCCGGACACCTCGGCCGCGAGGTCTCAGTCGTCGACGGATTCGAGGCGGCACGTGCGTGCGCGGTCAACGCGCTGGGCGCACTGAACGCGCTGCTCGGCTCGCTGGAGGGACTGCGACTGGTCAGGGCGGTGGGCTACGTTGCCGCCACGCCGGAGTTCAGCGAGCATCCGGCGGTGGTGAATGGCGCCAGCGAATTACTGCGGGATGTCTTCGGCGAAGAGCATGGCGTCGGGGCGCGTGTCGCTTTCGGTGTCGCCTCGTTACCGATGCGCTCGCCAGTGGAACTCGAGCTACTGATGGAGAACTACTGATGTCGCGAATTGACTTCGTCACCGGAGCGCCCGAGAAGTACATGCCGCTGGTGCAGGAGCTCAGCCTGATTCCCGATCGGGTCGAGCGACTTGTCGCCGGCTACACCGCACGTGATCTGCAGCGCGCCCCAGCCGAGGGCGAATGGGGGGCCAACCGCGTGCTCGCCCACATGATCAGCTACGCGATTCAGAACGGTGAGTTCATCCGTCAGATTGCCTGGATGACCGATCCGCGACGGCGGGACTGGGACGAAGAGGCTGAGGTCGCTCGCGAGGGTTGGACGAACAAGAACGGTGCCACGCTCGTGGAGGCACTGCGAGAACCGATCGCCGAGACGATCGAGTTGTTGTCGGGGACGCCGGATGCCTCGTGGGGCCGCCCGGGCACCGTCCCGGGGCGCGGTCGCCGTTCGCTCCGGCAGCAGCTCCGCGCGCACATCGATCACCTGGTGGAGCACGTCGAGCAAGTCGAGCAGTTGCTCGCGGTGCCGGAAGCGGCCGCCGCGACGTAACCAGCTGGAGTCAGGCTTCGACGAAGACGGCCCTCGAGATGCGGCGTCAGCCAGTCAGGGCCGACGAATAGATCATCACTGACCGGCCTGAACGGATTGCCTTCGCGCGAGTCGCTTTACTCGTGCGCGGGCGCGCGACCGCCATCGCCACCACGTGGCGCTCACATCCTGTCGTCGTCGGACCACCCGGTCGAGACGGACCGGATTGGACTGCTGCGCGCCGTAGCGCTCGAAGCGCAGCTCGGTGATCGCGATGGCGGGATCGATGCCAGCCTTGGCGCGGAGTTCGGCCACGAAACGATGCGGCTCGGGGTATTCCAGCCAGACGTCAGGCAGGTAAGTGGCCACTGCGTCGCGATGACTGACGATCAGGCCGTCCGTCCCGGGACGGAGCTGACGGTAGAGAGCGGCTTCGCTGGAGAACGTTAGCCGGGTCGGCGAATTCAGTACGGCCACGTCGACGAGCGTCGATGGCAACTCAGCCGGGGTGAGTGGATCGAACCGAGGATCGTGGAGCGCTGCAGCTCGAGCGTTGTGGGCAACGTCGTCCTGCAATGGGCGGTGCGGGGTGGGCGAACCGACGCAGCCGCGGACGGCTCCAGCCTGATGGAGCGTCACGAACGAGGCACCACGATCCGTCCGCGCCGTCTGAACCGCCCGCGGCATCGGTTCTGCCGGGCCCCAGCGGACGGCCAGCACGACGGCGTCAGCGGCCCAGGATGCGAGCGCGTCGAGGTCGGCGTCGCTCAGCATCGCGGCTATCCGGTGGCTGGGCCCGCGGACTGACCGCCGCCGCCATCGCCACCACCTCGACCGCGGCGGCGACGTCCGCCGCGACGCCCGCGACGGCGGCGCCGTGGTTTGGACTTCTCGTCGCCAGACGACGCTTCGTCGGGTGCGGCGCGCTCGACAGGCGCGCTTGCGGCTGGCGGATGATCGACCGGTTCGAGCACGGCGATCGTGGCCTGCTGGAGCGCACGCGCTTCGGCGCGGGCCGGTTCCTCGACGGCGGTCTCGAGCTCCTCCGGACGGACGAGGCTGCCGTACTGGGCGCGGAGTTGATCGGCCTCGAGTTCGACGATGTCGCCCCCGTCGTCGAGGCGGAGCCGGACGATCTGGCGTAGCGCATCGATCGAGATGATCTTGCCGCGACCGACGGGCGTGGTGACGCGTTTGCCGACCTTGGGCAGATCGCCTCGGAGTTCGCGGTAGGCCTCGACCTCGAAGGAGAGACAGCAGAGGAGGCGGCCACAGAGGCCGGAGATCTTCGATGGGTTGGGGGCGAGCCCCTGATCCTTCGCCATGCGAATGGAGACGGATGGGAAGTCGGTCATCCAGCTGGTGCAGCAGAGGTCGCGGCCGCAGACGCCCATCACGCCCTCGCCGAGCGCTTTCGCGCGATCACGGTCACCGACCTGACGAACGGTGAGTCGGGCGTTGAGCAGGTCCTCGGCGTCACGGCGCAGCCAGTCGGAGCCGTTCTTCTCCGGTGCCGTGTAGGTCAGCTCGCCGCGTTCCCCCGAGAGGTCGTAGGTGATGGCGGCGACGCGCATTCGGGGGTCAGTGCGCGCCGCCAGTGCCTGCGCGCGGCCGACATCCTCCTCGCCGCGCTCCTTCTGGCGCTGCCAGGCGGCGACATCATCTTCGCCAGCCAGACGGTCGATGATGCGCAACGGGCGCTCGATGGTGGCTGAGACAACCTGATCAGCTGCGAGCACGACCCAGCCGAGCTGCTCGGCGCCGTCTTTGCTGACGACAACGTAGTCGCCGACTCCCAGTTCGAGGTCGCGCGGGCTGCAATAGTCGATCGGGCCGGCGGTGTTGTAGCGAATACCTACGACGTCACTCATGGCATCAGCGCGATCGCGGGCCGGCTAGATCCGACCTGACGCGATCGGCGCGTCCTCCGTTTCGGATTCAGTCGCAGCCACCGGGAGGTCCAACATCATGACCTCGAGGGCGAGCTGCGGGTTGACGTTGGCCAGCAGGTGCTCGCGTGCCTGTCGCACAGCGCGCAACGCCCGGACGGCATCAGCCGCCGGCCAACGTGGTGTTTCCTCGCCATCGTGCACGGATCTCGGGCCGTCGCCTAGTCCCGCCGCGGCGATCAGCACGTCGCGCCACCACTCACCCCAGAGGTCGAGGGTGGCGATCACGCTGGAGCGCTCGCGGCGCCAGCGCTGCGACAGGGTCGAGGCGTAGTCGAATCGTTCGTTGCGCCCGGCGCGGGCGAGTCGGGCGGCGTCCTCGGCGACGGCTTCCTGCAGCACACGCAGCGACGGGTCTTCTACGAGGCTGAGCGCGCGCCCGTAGCGGCCTCGTGCCTCACGAGCGGTCTCCGCAGCGTCCTCCGGATCGAGCTCGAGTCGCCGTCCGAGGGCAGCGGCGAGATCGTCGACCGGCATCGGGTGCAGCGCGATTTCCTGGCAGCGGGAACGGATGGTCGGGAGCAGCTCGTCGACATCGTTCGCCAGCACGAGCAGCAGCACGTGCGGCGGTGGCTCCTCGAGTACCTTCAGCAGCGCATGGGCGGCCTCGGTCTGGATGTCGTCGACGGTATCGATGATGAAGACGCGGCGCGGCGACTGGAACGGGGCGAGCGCGGCGAGTCGGTGGAGGCGGCGAATCTGGCAGATGCGGATGCGGGTGGCGGCGGCGCTGCGTTCCTCGGTCTCGTCGTCGCAGAGGCCGCCGACGGCGATGCGCTCGACATCGGGGAGCTCACCGGCCTCGATCTGGCGGACGAGGTTGGCCTCGAGGTCGATCATGCCGTCGGCACCCAGCGGCGCGACCAGTGCCTGGGCGAGGCGTTTCGCCAGCGTGGCCTTGCCGACGCCAGGCGGCCCGTGGAAGAGATAGGCATGCGCGAGGTGACCGCCCTCGATCGCGCGCTGCAGCGCGCCAACCGGGCCGTCGAGCCCTTCGAGGTGCCAGGCGGCGCCGGCACCAGACGATGCGACGCCGTTGCCGAGGTCGCCATCAGTGACAGTGGCCTGGGCCTCGAGACTCTCGTCCCGCGGGGCGTCAGTCGACATCGAGGCGCATCATGTCCGCCGCGATCTCGCGGCGTTGCATCAGCTTCGCGTCGCCATCCTCGACGAGGATGACCGCGGGCCGGTAGGCGAGGTTGTAGTTCGAGGCCATCGAGAGCTGGTAGGCGCCGGCGGCGGGCATCGCGAGCAGCTCGCCGGCCTCGAGCTCGGGGAGCTGCACGTCGTGGGCGAGCACGTCGCCCGTTTCGCAGTACTTGCCGGCGATCGTGACGGTCTCCTCGGTCGGGGCGAGCATGCGCTCGGCGGCGAGCGCCTCGTAGGGCGAGCCGTACATCGCGGGACGGATGTTGTCCGCCATGCCGCCATCGACCGAGACGAAGGTGCGGATACCCGGTACCTCTTTGCGGTTGCCCACGGTGTAGAGGGCGACCGCGGAGCGGGCGGCGATCGACCGGCCGGGCTCGAGACTGATGTGGGGCAGCGGAAAGCCGCGGCTGTCGGCCTCGGTCTGGAGTGTCGAAGCGATGGCGTTCGCGTACACGGACGGCGCGGGTGGCTCCTGCGAACGGAGGTAGGCGACGGCGAAGCCCCCGCCCGGCGAGAACTCGGGCACCTCGGTGCCCAGCTTCCCGATGCAGACGTCGGCGATGAACTCGGCCAGTACCTGGATGCCAAGCCGGTATGGCTCTAGCTCGAAGATCGGGCTGCCGAGGTGGGTGTGGATGCCCCGGAACTCGAGATGTGGTGCCTCGAGAATCGCCGACACCGCACGTTCGGCCGCGCCCGTCTCGATCGGCAGACCGAACTTCGTGTCGAGGATGCCGGTCGTGGTCTTGGCGTGGGTGTGGGCGTCGATGCCGGGCGAGACGCGGAGCAACACGGGCTGCTCGACACCGGCCTCGCCGGCGATCGTCTCGAGCAGTGCGATCTCGTCGAAACCGTCGATGACGATACGACCGACGCCGAGTTCGACAGCACGGCTCAGCTCGCTCGGCGTCTTGTTGTTGCCGTGGAGGTAGACCCGTTGGAGGTCGACACCTGCAGCCGAGAGCACCTCAAGTTCGCCTTCGGAGACGGCATCGAAGCTGAGGCCGGTGCTGTCGATGAGGCGCGCGAAGGGGCGGCTCAGATATGCCTTGGAGGCGTAGAGCACCTCGGAATCGGGATAGGCCTCGGCGAAGGCGGTCTGCCAGGCCGCCGCGAGTTCGCGGATGCTCTGCACGTCGTAGACATAGAGCGGTGTGCCGAACTCGCGGGCAAGATCGCGAACGTCGCAACCACCGATCTGCAGGACACCCTCGGGCGAGAGCGTGGCGGAGAGCGGCAGCACGTGGGCCAGCGGCAGGGGCGGTGCGTCAGTGGTAGTCACGGTTACGACCTCGGGATCAGCGTGCCGGCGAGTATCGCACGCGCCATGCGTGTCGGTCAGGACGGCGCGACGTCAACCGAGCTGATCATCACGGTCGCGGCCGACTCCGGCTGCAACGTGACGTGGCCGATGCCGAACTGCTCGCGTAGCAGGTCGCTCGCGCGGCGGACCGTGGTGACCGCCTCGGCCGAGGTGACGAGTTCGACGTGGGCGGTGAAGGCAACGAAGCCGGAGGTGACCGTCCAGCAGTGGACGTCGTGGACGCCGCGGATCTCAGGGTCGGTGCGGAGCGCTGCCTCGATCGAGGCCAAGTCGACTGAGCGCGGCACGCGTTCGAGGAGGATCTCGAACGTCTCGTACAGCAGGCGGACCGCGCCGATGCTGACGAGCACGACGATCGCGAGCGAGAGGATCGGGTCGATCCTCGTCCAGCCGGTGAGTGTGATGACGAGACCAGCGGTGACGGCAGCGACGGACCCACCGAGGTCGGACAGGACATGCAGCCGGGCGGCGCGAACGTTGACCGACTCGCCTGGATCGCGGAGCACGTAGAGGGCGAACAGGTTCGCGAGGAAGCCGACCGAGGCGATGACCAGCAGGCCACCGCCCCCGACGTCAGGCTCGTTGCCGATCCGGTCGATCGCCTTGATCGCGATGAAGACGGCGAGGGCGAGAAGCAAGAGACCGTTGATCGTGGCTACAAAGACCTCGACGCGGTGGAAGCCGTAGGTCCAGCGCAGGCTGTGCGGCCGCTGTGCGACCCAGACGGCGCCGAGCGCCATCAGCAACGCGCCGCTATCGACGAGCACGTGGCCGGCGTCGGCGAGGAGCGCGAGCGAACCGGTGACGAGGCCGCCGACGAGTTCGAGGGCACCAGTCGCGATGGCGATCGCGAGCGCGATCCGCAGGCGTCGTTGGTCATCGGCGGGACCGTGCTGGTGCGCAGAGTGGGCCACGTGATGAGGCTAGCAACGCGCGACGGCGCTTCTGACACCCCGTATCGAGGTCATGTCGTGGCTGGTCAGCTCGCCGGCGCTCGCGGCGAGAGGTCGTAGTCGAAGCGGTAGCGGTGCTCGCCATCGACGATGTCGATCGCCATCGTGCCGGAGAGGCCCAGTAGCTCCTCGGTGCCGGAGTCGGGCACGACGGCCACACGCAGCTGGGACGCGCCGCGATCCATGACGCCAGTGTGGACCAACGTGAACGAGCCGTCCCTGCCGCCGAGTGTGCCGCTGACCTGCTCGACCGCGACGTAGGCCATCGACCCCTGCGTCGGGGTCAGGGCGGTCAGCATCTGACCGGTGCTGGTGCCGGCCAGGTCCCCGCTGAACTGTTTGGAGATCGAGATGCGACCGGGCGCCGTGTCATCGGCGATCGGCACCGTCTCGACCTCGAAGCTGCCGCTCGCCTCCGCCATCGTCGAGCTCCCGATTCACGAACTCAGTCGGGCGAGCAGGATAGTGAAGCCGGCGGCAGCCTGTCGCGGCGTGCTCCCTCGATAGGATTGAGCCGAGGGAGCCGCGGTGAGCCGAAGCGACACGCCGTCCGAGATTTCGCCGCAGCGGCTCGGGCGGATCCGCACGCTGCTGCTCAGTTGGTACGCCGAGCACGAACAGCACTTCCCGTGGCGCGGCGCTCGCGACCCGTATCTCGCGCTCGTCGCGGCGGTGTGTGCGCAACAGACGCAGATGTCGCGGGTCCTCGAGATCTACGCGCGCTGGACCGAGGCGTTCCCGACGATCGAGTCCTGCGCCGCGGCGAGCCGGGCCGAGGTGCTCCGCGTCTGGGGTCGCGGCGGCTACCCACGGCGAGCGGTGCACTTGCACGAGACGTCGCGGATCTGCGTGGAGGAACACGGCGGCGTGCTGCCTCGGGATCAGGCAGCGCTGCTGGCGCTGCCGGGGATCGGGCCGTTCACGATGGCGATCGTCTCGAGCTTCGGGTTCGGGGACGACGCGGCGGCCGTCGACACGAACATCATCCGCGTGATCGGGCGCGTGGTCTGCGGCGATCTGCAGCCGACGACGGAGACACCACGGGCGACGATCGACGCGCTCGCCGAGCGGCTATTACGTCGCGGAACGGCGGCGCGCTGGAATCCGACGTTGATGGACTACGGCGGACGCGTGTGCACCCCACGGCCGCACTGCGACGAGTGCGTCGTCGCCCACCTCTGCGTGGCTCGGCCTCGATTCGCGGCGGGCGAGGTAGCCGAGCCGGTGCGCGCGCAGGGCGCGTTCGCCGATTCGGACCGGGATTGGCGCGGACGGCTGATGCAGGCGCTGCGCGACCAGGACGACGCGCCCGCCGGGCGCGGGTCGACGGTGGCGCAGATCCTCAAAACCGTCGCGAGCAGCGCGACGGAGCGGCGGCGGGCGCGGTCACTCCTCGAAACGCTCGAGTCAGAGGGGCTCGCGTGGGTTGATGGCAAACGTTGTGGGCTGGGGTCAGCGCCGAACTGACGACCAGTCTGCAAGCGAGCCGTTTGGTAGTCTCCCCCGGCACCCACCTGCGTCAGGCCGGCATTCCACCCGCGGGCGCGCAAGGAGCGGCATCGATGCCCAACGCCTACAGCGACGACCAGATCACGATCGAGGTCTTGCGCGACCTCGGATCGTTCGGGAATAACGCGTACCTGCTGCGGCCGGCGGACGGTGGCGCGGTGACCGTCGTCGATGTGCCCGAGGGCAGCGAGGCGATCGTCGAGGCACTCGGTGACACGCCCGTCGAACGGATCGTGGTCACGCACTCACACTTCGACCATTGGGGCGGCTTCGACGTCGTCCGCGCACACACCGCGGCGGCGGTGTTCGCCGGGGCCGAGGAGACCAAGCTCGAGTCGTCACGTGACATTCAGCCGCTGCCGCATGACGCCGAGTTCAGCGTCGGGGCGGCCACGGTGCGCGTGATCCACACGCCCGGGCACACGCCCGGGTCGATCTGTCTGCATGTCGGCGATGCCGTACTCACGGGGGATACGTTGTTCCCGGGCGGTCCGGGTCGCAGCGGTTCGCCGGAGGCGCTCCAACAGGAGATCGATTCGATCACCAAACGTTTGTACCCGCTGGCGGACGCGACCGCCGTCCTGCCGGGTCACGGCGATCCGACGACGATCGGCGCCTCGCAGGCGGAGTACGCCGTCTTCGCGAGCCAGCAGCATCCGGCCGACCTGCAGGGCGACGTGTTGTGGACCGAAGCTCAAACAGCGTGAGCCCGCGCGACCTCCCCACCCTCGCAAGATCGGAAGCCCGTGACAGACTCTAGCGCTCCGAACTCTAGCGCTCTGGCCGTGCACTCGCGGACGCTGCCGAACGGCCTGCAGCTGCTGGCGATCCCGATTCCGCATGCGAAGTCTGTCGGTATCTCCGTCTACCTGCGCGCTGGCTCACGCTACGAGGAACACGAGGAGACGGCGGGCGTCTCACACTTCCTCGAGCACCTCTGTTTCAAGGGGACCGAACGGCGACCGACGCCGCGCGACATCTCATTCGAGATCGATGCGCTCGGCGGGACGATCAACGCCTCAACCCACCGGGAGATGACGGTCTACTACGGCAAGGTGACCGAGGAGTTCATGGAGCCCACGCTCGACCTGCTGGTCGACATGGTGCGGAACTCGCTGTGCTACGCCGAAGAGGTGGAGCGCGAACGCGGGGTGATCCTCGAGGAGCTCGCAGCGGTCGAAGACTCGCCGGGTGAGCAGGCGACGCTACTGCTCGACTCGCTGATCTGGCCGGGACAGCCGCACGGGCGAGATATCGCGGGCACCGAGGGATCGGTCACGGCGATCACGCGTGATGCGGTGGTGGCTGCCTACCAGCGCCAGTACGTGGCGAGCAGCACAGTGATCTCGATCGCTGGCGCCATCGATCCGGTTGAGGTCGCGGCGCTCGTCGATCGCGTTGCCGACGGCTGGGAGTCGGGCACGCCCGACCGCTGGCTGGCCAACGACGGGGGCACCGGGACGCGGAGCGGCCTGCTGTCCAAGGAGACGGGCCAGGCGCACATTGCACTCGGCATGCGCGGCTGCCACTCGCAGGATGAGGAGCGATACGCCCTCGATCTGCTTTCGATCTGCCTCGGTGAGGGCATGTCATCGCGGCTGTTCCTGCGCCTGCGCGAAGACCTCGGGCTGTGCTACGACATCCACACCTACGCGGCGCAGCTCCTGGATACGGGCATGTTCGGCGTCTATGCCGGCGTCGACCCGGGCCACGCGCTGGAAGCGCTGGGCGAGATCCGACGTGAACTCGATCGGGTCCGCGAGCCGGTCGATGCAGCGGAACTGGAGCGCGCCCAGGCCGTCGTGCGCTCGCGGATCCAGCTGCGGATGGAAGACACGCGCGCGGTGTCCGGCTGGTATGGCTCGCAGGCGACGCTGGGCCTGCCGCTGCGGACGCCCGAAGAAACGCTCGCCCAATACCAGAGCGTGACGGTGGCGGACCTGCAAGCGGTCGCCGAGCGGGTGATCAACCCCGAGGACACGCACATCGCCGTGGTCGGTCCGTTCGAGTCGACGGGCCCACTCGAGGCGGCCTTCGTCGACGGTTAGTCCGCAGCCGAGCGTTCATCCGTGGAGATCAAAACGGGCCCCGCTGGGGCCCGTTCCGTTGTGAGCAGTACCGCTCGGGTTACATCATGCCGGGAGGCATGCCACCCATGCCGCCCATCGGGTCCATGCCGCCGGCGGCGGCCATCGGGCCCGCGACACCCTTCGGCTCCGGAATCTCACCGACGACGACCTCGGTCGTGAGCATCAGTGCGGTCACCGAGACCGCGCTCTCGAGCGCGATCCGAACGACCTTCTCCGGGTCGACGATGCCGAGCTTGAACATGTCGCCCATCTCGCCCGAGGAGGCGTCGTAGCCGACGTTCGCAGCCGCCTCGCGGACGTGCTGGACGACGACCGAGGCTTCCTGGCCGGCGTTGTCCGCGATCTGACGCAGCGGCGACTCGAGCGCCAGGCGCAGGATCTGGACGCCGATCAGTTCTTCCTGGCCTTCGAGCTCCTTCATCAAGGGATCGAGGGCCGGCTGGACGCGAAGCAGCGCGACGCCGCCGCCGGGAACCACACCTTCTTCGACCGCGGAGCGGGTCGACGACAGCGCGTCCTCGACGCGGAACTTCTTTTCCTTGACCTCGGTCTCGGTGGCACCGCCGACCTTGATCACGGCGACCCCGCCGGCGAGCTTCGCCAGGCGTTCCTGCAGCTTCTCGCGGTCGAAGTCCGATCCGGTGTCGCGGATCTGGGCGCGAATCTGGCGAATGCGCGCCTGAATCGCCTCGTCGGAACCGACGCCTTCGATGATGGTCGTGTTGTTCTTGTCCGCGACCACACGGTGGGCGCGGCCGAGGTCAGCGACCTGCGTCTCTTCGAGCGTGCGACCCATGTCGGTGGTGATGAAGGTGCCGCCGGTGAGGATCGCGAGATCCTCCAGCATGTCCTTGCGGCGGTCGCCGAACGAGGGCGCCTTGATCGCGAGGACATTGAGGTTCCCGCGAGCCTTGTTCACCGCCATCGTCGACAATGCCTCGCCCGCGAGATCATCGCAGATGATGACGAGGTTCTTGGAGATCTGGACGACCTTCTCCACCACGGGGAGGAGCTGGCTGACGTCTTCGATCTTCGTGTTCGTGATCAGGATGTAGGGGTCGTCGAGCGCCGCCTCCATCCGGTCCGGGTTGGTGACGAAGTAGGGCGAGACGTAGCCACGGTCGATCTGGAGGCCGTCAACGATCTCCGTCTCGTAGTCGAGACCACGGCCATCCTCGATGGTGATCACACCATCGCGGCCGACCTGCTCCATCACATCGGCGATCAACTCGCCGACGACTCGCTCGTTCGCCGAGATGGCGGCGACGTCGGCGATCGTCTCCTTGTCCTCCACGGGAACGGAGAGCTCCTGCAGGCGCTGCGAGAGGACGCGCTCACCAGCCTCGAGCCCGCGCCGAATCGCCATCGGGTTCGCGCCAGCGGCGATGTTGCGGATGCCTTCGCGGAAGAGCGCCTGCGCGAGCACCGTTGCGGTGGTGGTGCCGTCACCGACCACCTCGTTGGTGCGCACCGCCACCTGCTTCACGAGCTGGGCGCCCATGTTGTGGAAGCGGTCGGTCAGCTCGATCTCCTTGGCGACGGTGACGCCGTCCTTGGTGATCGTGGCCGGACCGTACGCCTTGTCGAGGACGACGTTGCGGCCGCGGGGGCCGAGCGTCACGCGGACGGCGTTGGCGAGAGCGTCAACGCCGTGCAACAGCTCTCGGCGCGCGTCCTCCTCGTAGCGGAGCGTCTTCGCGGTCATTCAGGGTCCCTCCACTGCGCTCGCTAGCGCACGGGATGGTCACGCGCACCCGACGGCGCGCCTCGATCCGGCGTCGTTAGTCGACGAGCTTGGCGAGCACGTCCTGGAAGCGGATCACGATGTACTCCTCGGAGTCCACGGTGACTTCCTGGCCCGTGTACTTCTGGTAGAGCACGCGGTCGCCTGCGCTGAGTTCGTCCATGGTGACCGTCTCGCCGGAGTCGGCGACCTTGCCCGGACCGACGGCCAGCACGTTGCCGTGCTGCGGGCGCTCCTTGGCGGAATCTGGGATCACGAGTCCGGAAGTGGTCATCTCTTCCTGCTCGACTGCCTGAAGCACGATGTGGTCGGTCAACGGCTGCACCTGCGTCGCCAAAATGTGTCTCCTTCGGGTTGGCCGGCGCCGTCAGTCTTCGTCGACGGACACCCGTGCACACTCGCGGTTGGGAGGCTCACCGACGGCGAGCCGGACGGGATGTTAGCACTCTCAATAGGTGAGTGCCAGCACCGAAGATACAACGTTCGTCGCGATGGGGAGTTACACGGTTTCGTGTAAGATGAGCCGGTGAGTGATGCAGCGAACCACTACCAGCCCAGGGCACCCGACGAGTGGGATGCGGAACGCGTGCGCGCGCTCCGGGAGTGGCTCGCGGATAGCCAGGCCGGGCTGGCGGACCGGATCGGGACGCGCCAACAGACGGTCAGCGAATGGGAAACGGGATCGAGCCAGCCGCGCCGGATGTCGCGACGGCTGCTGCGAATGGTTGCGGAGGAGTCGGGCTTCTACGCGGTTGAGCAGTCGGGCGAGGACCGGTCGGGCGATGGTTGAGCGAATCAGCGGCGCCCTGCACCAGCCGGGTCGGCAGACGCGGGGACTGCACGAGCAGGCCGGTGACTATGAGCTGGGGCTGGCGGAGCACGAGTTGGTGGCGCTGTGGCTGCTGGGCCGGATCCCCGCGTCGGTACTGCCGTGGCCACTCTTGCGGGCCGGGCGCGCCGGACGCGGGCCGGGACCGGACGTGCGCGAGGTCGTGTTCCAGCACCCGAGCGGGGTGCCGCTGGCGGGCGACGTCGAGATCCATCTCCGAGCGAGCGACTTCGTGCGCCACGGGCACGCCACCGATGCGGCGTACAACGGGGTGATCCTGCACGTCGTGTGGCAAGACGATCGCCAGGCCGAGGCCGGTGCGCCGACGGCGCTACCGAACGGGGACTTCGTGCTGACGGTGGCCATCGGACCGGCGCTCGACGGTGATCCATCAGAGTTGCGCGAGCTGGTGCGGCTGGGGCCCAGCGGCGGTGAGCCGTGCGGGCCGTGGGCGGCAGCGCGGTCCACCTCGGACGTGCGCGACGCGGTCCGGGCCGAGGGACGGCGGCGGCTGGCAGAGCGGGCCTGGGGCGCGGGGCGGCTGGTCGAGCTGAGCGGCTGGGAAGGCGCCTGGGAGGAGCTCCTGATCCGCGCGTTGCGCGCGAGCGCCGGGCGGCGGCGCGAATCGGACGTCGAACAGCGGGCGCTGGCGGCCCGGGTGAGCGCCGGACTCAGCGGGAGCGCTCAGGCGGATGATCGCCCTCCGGTCGGTGCCTTGCCTGCGTTGGAGCGGCTCGCGCGGACGCCCCGGCCAGCAGCACTGATCGACGCGCTCCGGCAACCGGGCGGTCCGGGGCGGGCGCGCGCGATCGAAATCGGTTGGAACGCGGCGCTGCCACTACTGGCGGCGGCAGCAGCGGCCTACGGCGACCGCGAGTTGGCCTCGAATACCGCGGCCCTGGTCGCGGCGTGGCCGGCTCCACGGCCCTACGGGCGGACGGAGGCGCTCGCGCGCCTGGTTCGACCAGGCGGAACGGCCCAACCACGGGACAGCGGGGCGCCGGACGCGCCTCGTGGTGGAGGGGCGCTGGACGCGCCTCGTGGTGGAGGGGCGCTGGACGCGCCTCGTGGTGGAGGGGCGCTGGACGCGCCTCGTGGTGGAGGGGCGCTGGACGCGCCTCGTGGTGGAGGGGCGCTGGACGCGCCTCGTGGCGGAGGGGCGCTCTACGCGCCTCGTGGCGGAGGGGCGCTCTACGCGCAGGGTCTGCTGCACGTGCAGGACCTATGGTGCGAGCGCGGCGGGTGCGGTGTGTGCCCGCTCTCAGCCGACAGCTTCGAGGCGGCCCGCTAGCTGGCGACGGGGCTCCGACCAGCGGCTAGCGGCGGGCTTTGGAGCGGTACGGCGTCGGGTCGATATCGATCGACGACTCCGGTCGGATCGCCATATCGGCGTGGACAGCGGCGGCAGCCCCGATCATCGCGGCGTTATCGGTACACAGCTCCGGCGGTGGGATGAAGACCGGGACCGGCGATCGTTCCTGGACGAGGGCGCGGATCCGGCGATTGGCGGCGACGCCGCCGGCGACGAGGAGCGACGCCACGCCTTCGCGCTCAGCGACACGGCTCGCCTTCTTCGACAGGACGTCCGCGACGGATTCTTCGAACGCCCAGGCGACTTCGGCCGCGGGCGGCGGCGCGTCGCCCTGGACGGTGTGCAGTACCGCGGTCTTGAGGCCGGAGAACGAGAAATCGTCGTTGCCGCTGAGCCACGCACGCGGGAGACGGAAGGCCCGCTCGGTCGCCTCGAGGGCGAGCTTCGAGACGACGGGACCGCCCGGGTAGCCGAGGCCCAGGAGACGGGCCACTTTGTCGAACGCCTCGCCGGCCGCATCGTCGCGGGTGCCGCCGAGGCGCTCAAAGGAGCCGTCCTCGGTCATGAGCAGCAGCTCGGTGTGACCACCGGAGACGACGAGCGCGAGCGCCGGGAGCGGTGGGGCGTCGTCGCGCAGCCAATTCGCGCGGACGTGGCCCTCGATGTGATCGACGGGAATGAAGGGAAGCCCGCGCGCGAAGGCGACACCGCGCGCGCCGTTCAGGCCGACGAGTAGCGCACCCGGGAGCCCGGGCCCGGCCGTGGCGGCGATCGCGTCGAGGTCATCCCAGCCGCACTCGGCGTCGTCCAACGCCTGGCGAATGACGGGCGTGAGCACCTGCAGGTGCGCCCGCGCGGCCACCTCGGGGACGACGCCGCCGGTCGCGGCGTGCAGCTCGCTCTGCGAGGCGACGACGTTCGAACGAATGCGGCGGCCATCGGTCACGACGGCGGCCGCCGTCTCGTCACAGGAACTCTCGATCGCGAGGATGTTCAACGCCGGCTCTCCCTCACGACGGCCGAACTCACGATTCGGGATCGATCACGCTGAACGCGTCGATGCCGTCGGCGGTCAACACGTACAGCGTCTCACCATCGCCGGCGAGCGCGAGGCCACGGAGGTCAGCGAACGCGCTGTCGTGATACTGGCGCACGAACAGTCCCTCGCGATCGCCGACGATGATGCGGCCGTTGCCGCGGTCCGCGATGAAGATCAGCCCGCGAATCACATCCTCGACGAGGGCACTTGGCGAGGCGGGCGGTAGGTCGATGCCGACGAGCAGCGAGGCTTGCTCGGTTCCCTGGCGGAAGCGACGCAGGGTGCCGCCGTCCTGCACGTAGACATCGCCGTCGACGACGAGGCCGGTGGCTTCGGGCAGCTCGATCGCGCCAAGCAGTCCAGCGCGCTCGGAATCGAAGCCGTCTCCGGCCGGAAGGTAGCGCCAGACCTCGCCCGCCTCGGGATCGAGGATGTAGAGGTTGCCGACGTAGGTGGCGATCCCGGCGACGGAGCGCAACTCCTCGCCACCGCGCAGCGATACCACCGCGGGGGTGCCGTCCGAGGCGGGGAGGATGGACCAGAGTTGCCGATCAGCGTCGAGCAGGAGCAGGCGGTCCTCGGCCTGGTCCCAGGTCGTCTCGAGCGGCATGGCGGCCACGCGGGTCCCGTAGAGGGTGGCGGCGGCGTAGACCTCGATCGGGTCGAAGGCGGCCTCGGGATCAACGCGGAAGACGCGTCCTTGCTCGCTGTCGACCAGCCAGAGGAAGCCGCCACCAAAGGTGATCGCCTGCGCCTCGATCGGCGCGGTGACCGTACCGGCGAAGCGGAGCACGGGGCGCAGCAGGTCGACGTCGAGCACGGCGTCGAGGATGGCGAGCTGGGCGAGGATCTGCTGCTCGAGTTCGTCGACGCGCGGCTCGCTGGCGTCGGCGGCTCGGGCGCGCTGGATGTCCTCGAGCGCGGTGGTCAGGTTCTCGCGCTGGACGTCGGGGGAGCTGGCCTGCGCGGCAGCGGCGATCTGCAGTTGGGCGGCGGCGAGCGCGTCCTCAAGCCGGGTTGCGCTGTCCTGCTCGAAGAGGCCGGGCAGGTACAGCCAGCCAGCGAGGACCAGCGCGACGACAGCAGCACCGACGCCGGCGAAGCCGGCCCAGCGTGGCAGACCGCGGGACGAGCCGAAGCGATTGTCCGAGCGGGGCTGCATGCGGGCCGGACTGCGGACCGTGGGCATCGCCGGTTGGCGGGGACGCTCGGCCGGGCGCGTGGGCGCCGGCCCCGACGGTTCGGCTGCGAGCGGTCCGGAATCGAGTGGCGGCGAGGCCACAAGGGGCTGCTCCGGCTCGCCGTGGGGCGGCGTGTCCTCGTCGATGTCGAGATCGGCGATCAACACGGCGGTCATATCGGGTACGGAGCGGGTGCGGGTGAAGAGGTCGGCGAGCGCCCGCTCGGGCCCCGCGGTGAGGGACTCGAGCACCGCCTCGGAGCCGATGTGGCGTTCGGCGGCCGAGCTGAGCATGAGCAAGAAACCATCATCGAGATGCACAGTGGTGAAGCGGGGCTCGATGGGCTCAGTGCCGCCGAGCGGGAGGGCGGCCGGGAGCCCCTCGGTGGTGATGTGTCGGGCGGTATCGCTGTCGACGAGGTAGACCGATCCGCCGCCGATCTGCGCGATGGTCGCCTCGCCGTCGCGGATCGCGACGCAGGTCAATCCGACGGCGACGTGGTGCTCGCGGAGCGAACGATCGTTCCACTCGGCGAGGTTGGCGTGGGCCTGGCGGAGGGCGCGGAGGACGCCTCCGGTGAGCGACAACGTCTCGCGACCGAAGAGCGCCGCGACGGCCTCGGCGACTTCGCCACAGAACTCGGCGGAACGATGGTCGACCGGCTCGGCGAGCACGAGCAGGCGAATCGCGCCATCGTCACGCTCGCGCTGCTGATCGACCAGCCACGGGCCGTGCTCCAGCACCTGGCCCTGCACCATCGCGTAGCGGCCTACCCAGATCCCCATGGCTCCCAGCCTCGGCGACAACGGACCGCGTCACCGAACGATGCAGCGGCGAAACCGTGGCCCCGTCGTGGTGGAGAACAGGCGGCTTCCAGCGGCGTCGCGGGGCCGAACCAACGCCGCTCGCGTCCCGGCCCCATCCGCGAAGCGGCGATCATCATAGCGACGGCGTGCAGTGACGAACCAGTGTTCGAGGAGCCGCGAGCGATTGAGCGACTCGTCGTGTTCCGTATTGTCCGCACGCCGACCCGCGCTATCGTCGAACGCCTCAATCGAGACCGCAGGGGGCAGACGATGGCCGACGATCACCTGGAACAGCGCGCGCACGCGGACGCGATCGCGCAGCGGGCCGCGGATCAGCTGAAGGACATCCTCAAGGGCCTCGTGGCGGAGGTTGAACCGTTCCCGACGTTCCCCGGCTCGATGTTCACCTACGGCATCGAGGTGCCCCCGACCGCACATACGGCGCTGGGCTGTGTGATCGTCACCGACGACGGCGAGTTGAGCGAGTTACAGCTGGGTCTCGATCAGGACGTGATCGCGAGCGGGGGCGACGCCCACGCCGCGCGTATCGAAGAGACCGTGCAGCTAGAGCTGACACCGGCGGAGTACGTGACCCAGGCGCACGCAGCCGTGCTCGCGCTCGTCGATCACCTCGACGGCTAAGCCAGTCGTCGATGCGGATCCCGCCGCCACAGCTCCTCGGGCTGATTGTGCTTGCCTCGATCTGGGGCGCGTCGTTCATGTTCATCAAAGTGATGTTGGACGAGCTCCGGCCCGTGGAGATCGGCTGGCTGCGGCTGGGCGGCGGCGCGTTGTTCATCCTGGCGGTGGTGGCATTCCGCCGAAGGCCGATCCCGCGCGACTGGCATTACTGGAGCAGCACGCTCGTGGTCGGGGCGCTCGGATCGGCGATCCCGTTCTATGTGATCCCGCTCGCCGAGGAGGAGATCAGTTCGCAGCTCGCGGGGATCCTCAACGGGGCGATGCCGCTGTGGGCGGCGATCCTCGCGCACGTGGCGCTGGTCGAAGAGCGACTCGATCGCGTCGGAGGCGCCGGGCTGGTTGTGGGGTTTGTCGGACTGGCGATCGTGATCGGACCGGGCATCTTCGACATCGCGGAGGCGAGCACCCAGGGTGCGCTGATGATGCTGGGCGCTGCGCTCAGTTACGCGGCGTCAGCGGTCTGGGTGCGGCGACGTTTGCGCGGCACGGACTCGACATTGCTCGCCGGCAACCAGACGTGGCTCGCGTTCGTCTACCTCACGCCGTGGGTACTCGCGGAGGGAGCGCCAGACGTGACGGCGCTGTCAGCGAACGTGCTGTGGGCGACGCTCGCCCTGGGCGTGCTCGCGACGGGCGTGGCGTACCTGATCTACTACTGGCTGCTGGCAACGCTGCACGCGACGCAGGCGTCGCTGGTGACCTATCTGGCGCCGGCGGCGGCGGTGTTCTGGGGCTGGGCGGTCCTCGGTGAGTCGATCGGCCTCGGGGTGTGGCCGGGGCTTGGGTTGATCCTGCTCGGGATGTACCTCGTGAACCGGCCATCAGGGGAGCCGAAGGGCGTTCCGGGGGTCGCCGCGGGGGCTCGTTCGCGGACCTAGCGGTCGCTCGACCGCTGCTCTCAGGCTTCGACCCGGTAGTCGCCAGAACGACCGCCGGACTTGGCGACGAGGCGGACGTCGCTGATCTGCATCGTCCGTTCGACGGCCTTGCACATGTCGTAGACGGTGAGGCCGGCGACGCTGACGGCGGTCAATGCCTCCATCTCGACGCCCGTCTGCGAGGTCGTGCGAACGGTGGCCTCGATCTCGATCGCGGGCGAGTCGTCCGAGGGTGTCAGCGCGACGGTGATGCCGCTGATCGGGAGCGGGTGGCAGAGCGGGATCAGCTCGTGCGTGCGCTTCGCGGCCATGATGCCGGCGATGCGGGCGGTAGCGAGAACGTCGCCCTTCGGCATCTGACCATCGACGATCAGCGCCAGCGTCTCGGCGCGCATCAACACGCGGCCGCGCGCCGTCGCCTCCCTCGCGGTCACGTCCTTCGAAGAAACGTCGACCATCCGGGCGTGGCCACGTTCATCCAGGTGCGACAGTTCCTGCTGCTGACCAGGCTCGGCGGCCTCGGGCATGGTGTTAGCCGCCGATATAGGACATCTCGACGCGCGGGCGCGCCTCGAGATCGTCGGTCGCCTCGGAACGGCGTTCGGAGTAGCGGTCGTCGCGGGCGCGCCAGATGCCCGAGAGCAGCGCGGTGAGGTCCTCGTCGGTGGTGCCATCGCGGAGCTTGGAGCGCAGGTCGGAGCCTTCCGTGGCGAAGAGGCAGGTGAAGAGCTGGCCTTCGGCAGAGATGCGGGCGCGTGAGCAACTGCCGCAGAAGGGCTGAGTGACTGAGGTGATGAAGCCAACCTCGCCGACACCGTCGCGGTAGCGGTAGCGACGCGCGACCTCACCCTCGTAGTTGGGGTTGGCGGGCTCCAGCGGGAACTCGGCATCGATCAGGGCCACCAGGTCCGCGGCGGGGATCACCTCGTCGAGGCGCCAACCGTTTGTGGTGCCGACGTCCATGAACTCGATGAAGCGCACGATGTGGTCGCTGCCTCGGAAGTGGCGGGCGAGGTCGAGCAGCGTGTGGTCGTTTACACCCTTGCGGACGACTGCGTTGACCTTGACCGGGCCGAGACCGGCGGCGTCAGCGGCTTCGATGCCAGCGAGCACCATCGCGACCGGGAAGTCCATGTCGTTCATCTCGCGAAAGACGGCATCGTCGATCGAATCGAGGCTGACGGTGACGCGGTCGAGGCCCGCAGCGGCGAGTGCTCCCGCCTGGGAGGCAAGCAGGGTGGCGTTGGTGGTGAGGGCGACCTCAGTGTCCGGGATCGCGGCAAGCATTTCGATCAGCTTGGGCAGCTCCGCTCGGAGCAGCGGCTCGCCGCCGGTGAGGCGGAACTTGCGCACGCCGAGGTTCGCCGCGATGTGGGCGACACGCGCGATCTCCTCGAAGCTGAGGATCTCGTTGCGCGGGAGGAACGCGAAGTCGGGTCCGAAGATCTCTTTCGGCATGCAGTAGCGACAGCGGAAGTTGCAGCGGTCGGTGACCGAGATCCGCAGGTCATGCAGCGGCCGACCATCGCGGTCGGTCAGCTGACCGCCGCCGTTCTCGAGGTCATCCGTATCGAGGTGACCGTCATGCACGGCCATGCAACACCCCCAGAACGACCATGATGGCACGGAGCGCCTGCGATCGGTGGCTGAGTTGCTGCTTTTCTTCGCCGATCTCCGCCAACGTTCGTCCGTCGGCGATCTCGAAGACGGGGTCGTAGCCGAAACCGTTGGCGCCGCGAGGGGCCGCGGTGATCCGGCCCGCGAGGATGCCCTCGCGGACGTGGCGTTCGCCTCCGGGCAGCGCGAACACGACGACAGCGCGGAACCGCGCCTGCCGGCGGGACGTGGGGACGCCCTCCAGTTCACGGAGGAGGCGGGCGCTTCGCTCGTGGTCGGTCAGTAGCGGGCCACCGTAGCGGGCGGAGGTGACGCCGGGGCGGCCGCCGAGCGCGTCCACCTCGAGGCCGGAGTCGTCGGCGAGCGCGGGGAGTCCGGAGACGCGAGCAACCGCGACCGCTTTGGCGACGGCATTCTCGAGGTAGGAGCGGCCGGTCTCGATCACCTCGGCGCTGTCGACACCCGCCTCGGACAGGCTGAGCGCCTGCCAGCCCGTCGGTTCGAGGAGGCCTCGTATCTCGCGCAGCTTGCCGGCATTACCGGTGGCGACAACGAGGCGGGGCGGTGCTTCGTCCGCCGCCACCTAGCCAGCCATTGCCGGGGTGTGCTGGCGGCCGAAGTCGCGGATCTCATCGAGCGCCTCGGGGTGAGCGCCGGTGATCCCGTGTTCAGCCTCGGGGTACTCGCGGTACGTCACGTTGTCATGACCGGACGCCAGCGCGGCCCAAGCGACGTTCGGGAAGACGGTGTCGCCGGTCCCGTAGAGGACCAGCACCGGCATCGCGAGGGTCCCGAAGCTCTGCGTCGCGTCCCAGTCGACGTAGGCACCGTAGGTGCGGAGTTCGCCAGCGTATTTGGCAATGCGGACGTCGCGCGGGATCGCCGCGAGCTGGGCGCGGATCGCGGCGGCGCGCTCCTCGCGCTGTTGCTTCTCGGCCTCATCGGCGGCGGGACGCGAGGCGGCGAAGAGCTGGAGGCCGACCGTACCGCCCTCGCGGCGGGCGGCGTAGGCGGCATCGCCGCCGTCGGCCTCGAGGACGGCGATGCGCTCGCGGAGGCGAGACTTGATGTCCTCGTCCTCGGTCAGCCACGGCGCGGTGTCGGCGATGACCAGGCTGGCCGCCATCTCCGGGTAAGAGAGGCCGAACTGGATGGTGATCGGGCCGCCCGCCGAGGTGCCCCAGACGTGGGCGCGGTCATGGCCGAGGTGTTTCAGCAGCTCGGCGATGTCGGTCGCGAACTGCTCCATGGTGTGCGGTGCCTCGGGGAACCCGGAACGGCCACTGGAGCGACGGTCGTAGAGCACGACCTCGAAGTGATCGGTGAACTGATCGAGCCAGGCGGGGTTTGATGGCGCCGCACCGGTGCCGAGGCCGCCATAGCCCCCGTGGACGAAGACGAGCGGGAATCCGCTGCCGTGGGTCTCGTAGTAGATCTCGGTGCCGTTGATCTCGGCGGTTGGCATGGTGCCCCCTTTTCGAGGCCACACGAACGCTGGGCCTCGGTCGCGGCCGGATGATACTGCGCCGGCGGGGAGGTGCGCCGGCGCACGCGGTTAGGCGTCGACCCAGCGCGACTCGGTGCGCGAAGCCGCAGCCGGGAGCTCCGCCTGCTCCTGCTCGTCGAACGGGAGTCGGTGCGGCTCGAAGGGACCTTGGCGGCGCAGCACGTCCGCGAGGTGGTTGGCCTCTTCGCGGGCGCGGTCGAAGGAGGGGTCGGCGAACAGATCGCGCGGGCCGGCGAGCTTGCCCTCGACGATCTCGAAGCCGAGTGCGACGGCCCGAGGCGGGCCGTCGAAGCGCCCGGGCGCCGCGTCGTCCAGCGCAACGGGCATCCACGGTCCGAGGTGCGAGCCACGGCTGAAACCCTCGACGAAGGACGGGAGCGCGAACGGCTCGAGCGCCTCGCCAAGGGTCGGCAGGTCACCTTCGCAGCGAACGATCGCGATCGGGTTCTGGTGGCCGGCCAGGCCCCCGACCTCCGCGATGCGGTCGGTCGAGGCGGCGGCGGCGACCTGACCGGTTGCTCTCGGGATCGCTCGTTTCAGGGCGAAGCGACCGGGCGCGCCGATGTAGGCGAGCAGGTCGTACAGCTCCTCGGGGGCGTTGAAGACGGCCTTGCGCCGCTGCTGGCTGTCGTGGACCTCGAACGAGCAGCCCTGGCTCAGGGAGTCGGAGAGCACGAGGCCGGGGGTATTGAAGGGATCGGCGAAGGTGCGGAAGAGTGGGAGGTTGAAGGCGCCGGTCGCCGTACTCGCGCCGGCGAAGGCGATCACGGACTCATTCGGTCGCTCATCAAACGCCAGCTCGACGACGCTCGCGCCGGTGCCCTCGAGCCGGCCGGGGAAGCCGTCAACGCCGAAGTTGCCGGGAGCGCCGGCGTCGAGCGCCTCCCAGACGATGCGTTGCACGTCGGCGTCGTTCTCACCTCGGGTATGGGTGAGCAGCACCCAGAGGCCGGTGCCGAGGGTTCGCACCTGCGCGTCGATCAGATCGCCCGCGGCGACCGCGAGCGCGAGTCGAGCGAGGACGGCGGCAGGCCGTCCGGCGACGGTCGACACCGCGGTGAGGGTGATTCGCACGTTCGGTGGTTCCAGGTCTCGCTGTGGCGCTTCGCGGGGCCGCTAGCTGCGGAGTGCCTGGTCGATCGCCTCGACGGCGCTCGCGTTGCCGACGAACAGAGGTGTGCGCTCGTGAACCGAGGCGGGCACGAGGTCGAGGACGGGGCCATGGCCGGTGCTCGCGCCGCCGCCCGCCTGAGCGGCGACGTAGGCGAAGACGGCCGCCTCGTAGAGGACGCGGATCTTGCCTTTCGGACTATTGGAGTCGGCGGGATAGAGGAAAACACCGCCGCGAATCAAGTCGCGGTGGAAGTCGGAGACGAGCGAGCCGACGTAGCGCAACGAGCGGCCCTCGCGGGCGACGTCGACGGCGCGACGGACGGCCGGGTCCCAGCGGTCGGCGTAGCCCTGATTCACGCTGTAGTACGGACAGGCTTGGGGGATGCGCACATTCTCGCGAGTCAGTCGGAACTCGCCGCTGCCGGCATCGAGCGTGAACTCCTGGACCAGATCCGGCGTCGCGAGGACGAGCACGGTGTTCGATCCGTAGAGGACGTAGCCGGCGGCCACGAGGTCGCTCCCGGGCCGAAGGAACGGCTGTTCCCCTTCAAGCCGCACTCCGTGCGGCGTCGGGAAGACGCCGAAGATGGAACCGATCGTGATCGCGATATCCGCATTCGAGGTGCCGTCGATCGGATCGAGGACACAGGTGTACGAGTTCGAGTCCGCGGCTACCTCGAAGAACTTGGGCGCTTCGAGTTCCTCGCAGACGAGGCCGGCGACGGTGTTGCTGGCATCGAAGGCTTCGACGAAGCGCTCGGTACCGAGGATGTCGAGCGGATGCACGACTTCGCCGTGCACGTTCCGTGCCCCTTCGGGATCGGGGGCGGGCAAGAGTGCGCCGGCTCGCACGTGGGCCGAGACGTCGCGGGACGCCTCGACGATCGCGGCGAGCACGCGTGCGAGCGCTGGGTCATCGATGCCCTCGACAGGAGTCGCGATGCCGTCAACCGAGAGGACCATGTGCCCGCTTTCGAGCCCGCTCAGGGGCAGTCACCGGTTGTTGCGCGCCACACCGGGGTCGGGCAGGCCCAATTCACCGCAGGTTGAGGCGAACCGAAGATACCATCGCGGCCGGACCGTCGTCGGTCGATCTGCGGCTTGTTCCCGTCAGCTAGGGCGGTGGGAGCGGGCCTTCGGGCACCGCGTGGCGCGCACGGAGCGCCGTGATCGTCGCCTCGGCGATCGGCCGCGTTTGTGACTGAACCTGCCAGTCGAGCTCGCTGGAGGAAGAAAGAAAGCGCTCCAGCTCGGCGAGCATCGCGAGTCCGCGCCCTTGCTCTCGCGTGGTCTCTGGGGCGAACCGAAAGCCCTGAAGCGCACGACGGCCTGATCGGCTGGTCGTTGCCGCGTGACGAATCGCGGATCCACATCCGGCGACGAACAGCATGCCACCGAGTGGCGTCGCCGCCGGTGGCACCCCTGCGGCGAGGGCCTCAGCAGTGATGGCGAAGGCCGGAGAGTCGTACTCGACGATCAGACTGCCGCCCTCGGGCAGCAACCCGGCGAGGGCTTCCAGCACCTGGAGCCCGATCCCCTCGGGGATCTCGACCTGTTCGCCGTTCGCCAACGGCAGGCGCGAGCGGTAGCGGGTGACCTCGATCCAGGGGGTGCCGGGCAGGGGATCGAGGTCCACCGAGCCAGCAATGAACGGCTCCGTTGTGAGCCCGACCTCACGGCTGCGCAGGAAGAGTTGGAAGCGGAGCGCGCCGGTACGACCACGAGGACCGGTCTCGACGATCAGGCGAACGCTCTGACCGACCTCCCGGCGGGCAAGACCCGCGAGCGCGTGGTCGGATGCGGCTGAGACCTGATGCCAGCCGGGCGCGGCGACGTGTTCGGCGACCATGATCGGGACGGTAGCAAAGCGCTCTCGGTCATGCTCCGTACCGGCCCCGCTCCGTACACTGCGGCCCATGACGATCGCACCAAGCGAGACCGAGCTTGCGCGCTATGCATCAGCCGTACGGGGCCTACTGGCCCGCGGCGGCTTCGAGTTGAGCGGCCGCCCGGCGCAGGCTGCTCGCTGGGATATCGCGCACGTCCGGGAGTACCTGGACGAGAACGGGCGCCCGGACGCCCGACCGACGATTCATGTCGCCGGATCGAAGGCCAAGGGCTCCGTCGCGACGATGACGGAGGCGGTGGTTCGCGCCGCGCTGCCAGCCGAGGGCGGCGGTGCGCGCACGATGCTGTACACGTCACCCGACCTGCATGCCGCGCGCGAGCGGATCGTGATCGATGGCGAGCCGATCGGCGCGGCCGGTTTCGCGGCGGTCGCCGAGCGCGTGCTGGAGGACCCGGCGACCGAGGGCTGGTCGTACTTCGAGCTGTTGACGCTGATGGCCTGGTACGCGGCAGCAGCAGCCGAGTGCCGCTGGCAGGTGCTTGAGGTCGGACTGGGTGGCCGGCTGGACACCACGAACGCCGTCGCGGACAAGGCGGTGGCAGTGATCACGCCGATCGACCTCGAACACACGGCGATCCTCGGGGAGACGATCGCGGAGATTGCCGCAGAGAAGGCGGGCATCCTGACCGGGCCGTGCGAGCTGGTGGTCGCCCCGCAACGCGGTTCAGCGTTGGACGTGATCCGCGCGGCAGCGCACGACGCCGGCGCACCGATGCACGAGGTCGCGGCGGAGTGCGCGCTGCGGGTGACCTCGCAGACGCTCGATCAACTCCAGTTCGACCTGAAGACCCCCGAGCGGACCTATCGCCAGATCAAGCTCGAACTGCTGGGCCAGCACCAGGCTGAGAACGCGGCGGCAGCGGTTCGCGCGGCAGAGTTGGCGCTCGGCTCGGTCGGACTCGAGCTCCACGAACAGCAAGTGCGACAGGCGTTCTCGACAGTGCGGCTGCCGGGACGCGGTGAAGTGATCGGGCGCAAACCGCTGACGATCGTCGACGGCGCACACACTCCGCTCGCGGCGAAGCGACTGCGACAAGCCCTCGATCAGTCCGGCGTGCCGCGTTCGCGGGTCTTCGTGCTCGGGTTGCTCGACGGCAAGGACGCGGAGCCGATCGCCCAGGCGCTCCTCGGTCCTGACGATCAAGCCTTCGTCGCGCCGCCGAGGAGTGCGCGGGCCGCCGATCCGCGCGAGATCGCCGAGCAGGTGCGGGCGCTCGGTATTCCCGTGAGCACGACGCCTGATGTGGCGACGGCACTGGAACGGGCCTCGGTGGCCGCCGGGGAACGCGGGGCGGTGATCGCGACCGGCAGTCTGCGGACCGTCGCCGACGCGCGCGAGGCGAGACTGGTGATCACAGGAGATCGGGCCCTCGGGCTGAGATAGGATCCGGTTCCAACCGGGCGCGGCGTAGTTCGCCTTCCTGACGAGGCGTCAGGACTAGAGATGGAGCAACGATGACGTCGACTGGACGTCGCCGAGTGGTGATCACGGGCCTCGGCGTCCTGACGCCGCTGGGGAACTCCGTCGACGAGTTCTGGCGCGCCGCGATCGCGGGCGAATCGGGAATCCGACCGTTCCAGGACCTCGATCCCAGCGACTACCCCTGCCACGTCGTGGGCGAGGTGTTGGACTTCGAGCCGACGGAGTACATGGACCGACGGACGGCGCGGCGGATGGCACGTTTCTCCCAGTTCGCGGTCGCCACGGCGCGACAGGCCGTTCGATCGGCGGGGCTGGACGTCGAGGCGATCGATCGGCAGCGCGCGGGAATCGTGATCGGCAACGGCGGCGGTGGCTACCCGAACGTCGAGCAGGCCGGGCGGACGATGCTCGATCGAGGCGGGATGAAGATCGATCCGCTGTATGTCGCGAAGTGGTTGCCGAACATGGCGGCAGCAAACGTGACGATCCAGCTTGGTCTGCAGGGGTACACGAACACCGTGGTGACGGCGTGCGCCTCAGGGACGCAGGCGATCGGTGAGGCGGTCGAGGTGATCCGCCGCGGAAGCGCGGACGTGATGATCGCCGGCGGTACCGAGGCGGGCATCTGCGAACTAGGGCTGGCGGGCTTCGCGGCGATGCGGGCGCTCACCACGTCATACAACGGTGAACCTGAGCGCGCGTCGCGCCCATTCGACCGAGACCGGGACGGATTCGCCCCGGCCGAGGGCGCAGGGATGATGGTCCTCGAGACGCTCGAGCACGCCGAGGCTCGCGGTGCCACGCCACTGGCAGAAGTCGTCGGATATGGCGTCAGCGCGGACGCCACCTACCTGGTCGCCCCCTCGGACAGCGGCGAGGGCGCCGCACACGCAATGCAGCTCGCGATCGACGACGCGTCGATCGCGCCGGAGGAGATTGACTACGTCTCCGCACACGCGACGGCGACGGAGGTTGGCGACATCGCCGAGACCAAAGCGATCAAGACGGTGTTGGGCGAGCACGCCTACCGAACGCCGGTGACATCACTGAAATCACAGATCGGCCACCTGCTGGGTGGGTCGGGCGGCGTGGAGACGGTGGCGGCAGTCCAAACGATGCTGACCGGACAGGTCGCACCGACGATCAACCTCGAGCACGCGGCGGATGAGTGCGATCTCGACTATGTGCCGCTGGAAACACGCGCGGTTGATGCGCGGATCGTGCTCAAGAACTCGTTCGGGTTCGGTGGACAGAACGCCGTACTCGTACTGCGGCGCTTCGCGGACTGACCCGATCGCGTCGCCGCCGGAGCCGGCGGCAACGCGCGGATCGGCGTTAGGCGACGGGCTGCGTCATCGGCACCATGCCATCGAGCAGTACCTCGAGCGCCATCGTGTGGGCGCAGGTCTCCTCGTGCCGGAAGAAATCACACTCGCAGCGCCAGGCACCCTCGGTCAGCGTGACGGCGTGGTCGTCGTTGTTGCCGTGGATGGTTACACGCAGGTCTTCAAACTGAAAGCGGTCACGTTCGGCAGCGTAGCGGTGAGCTTTGTCGATCTTGCCGATCATGCCTGAGTACATCGCGCCTCCTGCAGGTGCTCGTTCGACCGCATCACTGTCCTCCGAACAACCCCACTCACGAAAAACGGCGTCGTGGCAAGCCACGACGCCGTCTACTGATCGTTCAGTGCAATGCGGTTCATACGGCGACAGTAGATCGCCGCGATCGGGCCGTCAACTAACTGCTGACCGGGCTAACAATTTGTGATGCGGAGCACGATTCCCGAGGTCGGATTGGTAGAGCGCGACGGTCCTCGCGAGCATCGGGTTCGGCTCAGGCGGCGCGAGATCGCTGACCGCTTGAGCGATCGCCCGGCGGTGCGTTGAGCCGACCTGGCGGCGCACTCGGGCGAGCGTGAGATGCGGACGCCACGGCTGGTCTGAAGCAATCAGCCCCGCCCCGTTGATCGCTGCGTCGACCGCGGCGAGTAATTCGCTCGCCGGTCCATCGTCGATCCGGATCCCCAACCAGACGACGCCGGTCCGACTGGGTGAACCGAACGTTCCGGGAGGCGCCAGGGCCAGCTCGACCGCGAGCGGCGAGACGGCCTCGACGGCCTGCGTCAGGTGGTCAACACGGTCGGCCGCGACCTCCCCCAGGAACCGCACGGTGACGTGCAGCTGTTCGCGCTGAACGAACCGAAGATCGACCTTGAACCGTGAGTCCAGCTCGGCCTGGTACCGAGCGGCTGCGGCACGCCAGGTCTCCGGGATTTCGATCGCGGTGAAGAGTCGCACCAGCTCCCCTGGTCGCCGCGGTGGACGATCCCCATGGACAGCCGCCGGTCGGTGCTCCATCGTATTCGGAGGCGTCACTACGGCGCGCACCCGTGGCGGGGTGCCGGACGGCTCAGACACGACCGACGATCGGCGTGCAGAGTCGGGGAGCCGTATGTCGTCTCTTCGCCAGTCCGATGCGGCGACTGATCTCGGGCGTGCCGGCCGCTCGGCGCGTTTGCGCGCGCTCGAACCGGCGCCGCGGAGACGGCTGGCGCGGTCGCGCCGCTTCGAGGGCTATCGCGGTGCGATCGCCTTTGCGCTGCTGGCGAGCGCGCTGATCGCGGTCGTCTGGCTGGCCCCCGTCGCGGCACTCGACGCGTCGGCCGAGGCGGTCGCGTGGCTTGAGCTGCGACTGACGCCCTCGGGACAGGCGCTCGCGACGATCGCACTGGGAACCATCGCGCTGCTGGCGCTCGTGATCGCCTGGGCGCGCCGAACGGCGTTGGCCCGACCCGTCAATCTGCCCGCGGGCGGGCGGATCGCGGTGGACGAAGTCGCGGCGCGGCTGACACAGATGATCGAGGAGCGCGACGACGTGCGCCGCGCCGAGGTGCGCATCGACAATCTGCACCGCCGCGGACTGCGTGTGTCGACGACGCTTCACGTCACAGCGCAGGCGAACCTGACCGGCGCGATTCAAACGGTGTCCGAGGCCGCCGAGCTGCTGCTTCACGGCCATCTGCTGGTCCGCTTATCATCGCCACCGTCCGTCGAGCTCCATTTCGACGAACTCGATCTCCGGTCAGGACGGGTGCATGACCAACGAACGAGCGCCGCGCATCGTTGACGTTTCGGCCGATACGACGGCCGAGGGCTCGATTGCCCCACCCCCAATCGATCGCGCCGATGAGGAATCTCAGCTCGACGGGCTGCTGGACGACCAGGGCGAACCGGTCGCCGAGCTCGAGCCGCTCGAAGAGCCGGATCACCCCCTCGCCGACCAGGGGACTGCTGACGACGAGGACCCAGAGACGCTCGCTGAGGTTGCAGCACCGGCTGAGACCGACACCGAAGCCGAGCTGAGCGACCTCGAGCTCGCTGAGTCCGAGGCCAGCGAGGCGGCCGCTCAGCCCGACGAAGAGACCGACCAGGAGACCGACGACGAGCCAACCGGCGAGGCGGACGGGTCACTCTCGCAACTGCTCGAGGCACTGCTCTTCGTCGCAGATGAACCGATCGCGCCGTCGGCCCTGGGACGAGCGCTCGATCGCACCCCGCGGCAGATACGGCGCGGCCTCGATGACCTCGCCGACGCGCTACGCGAAGAGAACCGCGGGGTGCGGCTGCAACAGGGACCGGACGGCGCTCAGCTCGTGACCGCGCCAGAGGCGGCCAATGTGGTGGAGTTGTTCCTCGGCCTGGAGGCGAACCGCCGGCTCTCGAATGCGGCGCTCGAGACGCTGGCGATCGTTGCGTACCGGCAGCCGGTCACGCGCCACATCATCGAGCAGATCCGTGGCGTGAGCAGCGACGGCGCAGTCTCCACACTGCGTGCGCGGGGTCTGATCGAGGGGATCGGACGCGCACCGGGACCGGGACGTCCGCTGCTGTTCAGTACGACGCAGCGGTTCCTGGAGCACTTCGGGCTCGAACGCCCCGATGAGCTGCCACCGCTCCCCGACGACGTCGAACTGCCACCCGAGGACTCGGGCGCGCAGCTCGGCCTGGACGCGGCGGTGCGCGGCTCGGGAGTGGCATCGCTCGATGCGGGCGGCGCGAACGCACCTGCCTCCAGCGGTGACCTTGCGACCGACGTGATGGTCAGCGACACCGCGGAGGAGGGTGACGCCCACTTCGACGATGACGATGAGTTCGAGCCGTTTGATGAACTCGAAGACGACTCCGAGCTCGAGATCAGCGAAGACGTCGAAGACCTCACGCGTGCGGCCGAGGTCGCGCTGGCCGCGCCGACCGAGCCAGCGGATGGTTCCGCCGAGTAGCGGATGGTGACGGTCAGCGTCGTTCTGACGCTGCAGATTCCTGGAGCGCGTTCGCTCAAAGACAAGCGCTCCGTCGTCCGGTCACTCGTGGAGCGGATGCGCGGTCGCCTCGACCTCTCGGCGGCGGAAGTCGGGTATCCGGACGATCTCCGACGCGCACAGATTGGCTACGCGGTGGTCTCGGGATCGCCGTCAGTCGCGCGCGGGCTGGCAGAAGATGCGCTGCGGTTCGCGGAGCGGGAGCTGATCGGGCGCGCGGAGATCGTCGACGTCGTGCGTGATGAACAGATGCTCGCGTAGCGGGTGGGGTCCCGAATGCTCGCGTTGCGGGCGGAGGGTCCGAATACCCGCGTTGCGGGCGGAGGGTCCGAATACCCGCGTTGCGAGCGGGTGGCCGCGGACACACAGACGGCCCCCGAAGGGGCCGTCTGCTCGGTTTGAGTACCGCCTCGCGGCCGCTGTGCAGCCGGGGGTCGGTCGTCCCGCTACAGGGTTAGCTGTAGTAGGGGAACTGGGTCTCGATCGCCCGGTTCAGGTCCTTGCGCGCCTCCGTGATGGTGGGCGCAACTCCTGGCCGTGAGCGGCCGATCAATGCGTTGTAGTACCGCTCGATTCGCATCTTCGCGAGTCCCTTCCGTGGTTAGTCCGCGACCTTCGCTTGACTACCTGTGATTGAGTATCGGCCTCTCACGTGCCTTTCGCAAGTGAAAGTGTGCACAATCACGTGAAATTCACATAAATTATCGGCGACGGCAGGGTGGCTCGCCTATGGGGGTTTCCCCGACCCCCAGAAGCGCCCGTCACCATTGACGATTTCGGACGGATTGCGAATCGTATCGAGGGCGATCGGGTCAGTCGATGACCGGCGAACACAGCAAGTCGTAAGGTAGCGCGCCGTCCACTCGGGCCCGAATCATCGATCCGGCGGCAAATTCGCCCTTCACGAAGGCCAATCCGTCCACCTCGGGCGCGTCGCGCACGGTGCGGCCGACGACGACCAGGTCGCCGCCGGCCGATTCGACCGGTTCGGCCGACTCGACGAGCACATCGAATTCCTGGCCGATCACGCTGCGGTTGGCATCGTGCGAGATCGACTGGGCCAGTTCCATCAGCCGACCGTAGCGCTCAACCTTGACGTCTTCGGCGACCTGGTTGCCCATGAGGTCGGCCGGCGTCCCTGCCTGAGGTGAGTAGGTGAACGCGCCGAGGCGTTCGAAGCGCTGCTCCTCAACGAACTCGAGCAGTTCCTCGAACTCCGCTTCAGTCTCGCCGGGAAAGCCGACGATGAAGGTCGTACGGAGGACGGCGTCCGGCATCGCATCGCGGATGTGGGCGATCGATTCGCGAGACTTATTCAGCGTGGGCCGCTTCATGCGTTTCAGCATTGAAGTCGATGCGTGCTGGAGCGGCATGTCGACGTAGGGCACCACGTTCGGCAGCCGGGCCATCGTCTCGGCGAGGCGGCGCGTCACGCGGCCGGGGTAGGCATACATCAACCGCATCCACGGCAGGTCGGGCACCGCCTCGGCGAGCTGCTCGAAGAGGACCGCCAGGCCATCACGGTCACCTCGATCCTCGCCGTAGGCCGTCGAGTCCTGGGCGACGAGGACGAGCTCGCGCGCGCCGGCCGCGGCGTGGAACTTCGCTTCTGCCAGCAGGCGGTCGGTGGGGTCGGAGTGCATCGCGCCCTTGATCGTGGGGATGATGCAGAAGGTGCAGGGCCGGTCGCAGCCGTCGGAGATCTTGAGATAGGCGCTGGGTGCGCCGATGTTCGAGAGCGAGGGCTGCGGGATGTCGAAGCTGGTGCTGGCAGCGCCGATGTCGGCGGCCACCTCGTCCCATTGCTCCGCGCCGAAGGTCGCGTCGACATTCGGGATCGCGGCGCGGACTTGTTCCTCGGCGATCTCGGTCAGGCAGCCGACGACGAACAGCCGCTGATCCTCGCGGCGCTGGGCGTCCAGCTCACGGATCACCTCGATCGACTCGTCCTTGGCGGCGTCGATGAAGCCGCAGGTGTTGACGATCAGCAGCTCGGCGTCGTCCGGCTCGGGGGCCGACAGGTGCCGCCCAGCGCGCAGCGCCTGTTCAAGGCGCATTGAATCCACGGTGTTCTTCGCGCAACCGAGGGTGACGAGGTGGTACTTCACAGGTACTTCACTCGGCCGGTGGTCCCTGAGAGATCACGAGCGTGACCAGCTCGCCTGCGGCGATCAACGTTCCTGGCTCGGGCGCCTGCTGGAAGACGAGGCCAGCACGCGCCGTGGCGCTCGGGCTTTCGACGATCGCGAGTTCGAGTCCGAGATCTTCGATCTGCTGGATCGCGGCAGCACGATCGACGCCGACGAAGTCGGGCGTAGTGCCTGGGTCGAAGGGAGCGATACCAATCGACGAACTGACAGCCTCGCCGCGGCCGGGTAGATCAGGCAAGCCGGTCCCGCCGCCCAGCCGCGGGGCCACCCAGAGCAAGAGCGCGATCACGAGCACGATGCTGGTCACAATCGCTGCCAGGCGCAGATCGAGCGCGGGAATCGTGGTCGACGGCATCCGTCGCAAGCCCGGCATCGGCTCGAGCCCCTCTGGTAGCGGGAGCTGCGCGGGCATCGACATCACCGCCTCAGCGGGGTCAAGACCGAGGTAGTCGGCATAGCTGCGCATGAAGCCGCGGGCGTAGACGGGCGCCGGGAGAATCTCGTAGTCACCACGTTCGAGTGCCGCGAGGTACCGCTTGCTGATGCGCGTGTCGCGCTCGGCCTCCTCGAGCGAGAGTCGCTTCGCATCGCGTGCCTCCTCGAGACGCGCGCCGATGGTCCGCGAGCGCGGACGGCCGGGCGGGGCGGACGGAAACTCGATCGGGTCGGGTTGGGTCATCGCACCCTTGGCATCTCAACCAGCACGAGCGACGCGTCTGACACGGCGCTCGCCGGAGGACCCCAGTATGGCGGGTACGAACGGACCGAGGTGAAACCGGCGCGGCCGAGCGGCGCTCGGCTCGGTGCTGGACCTGCGGGCAGCCCTAGGACTGAGCCGCCTTCAGGTGGCTCACGAGCCGCGACTTGCTACGAGCCGCTGCATTGACGTGGATGATCTTGCGGCGGGCGGCGCGGTCGAGCGCCGTCTGTGCCTCGCGCACGCGCTCGGCAGCATCCGAATCGCCGGCGTCGATCGCCTCACGCGCATCGCGAACGGCGCGGGCCGCACGGGTGCGAAACGGCTTGTTGCGGTCGCTACGCCGCTGGTTCTGGCGAATGCGCTTACGCGCGGACAGGGTGTGGGCCATTGCCCCTCCACATGCGAACCGACCGGTGTCGAACGGACGAATATCGTAGCGGTGACCCCACCGAACGTCTATCGTGCGTTGATGGCGAGCGAGCCGCGCCCCGGCGGCGCCCGGAACGCACTCGGTGGGTTCCGGCGCTTCCTCCAGGAATCGCGCGGATCCGGGCCCGACGGGCCCGACGGGCCCGAGGGCGGCTCGACGGCCTCGAAGATCGTCGGCGCCGCCGGGATCGTCGCGCTCGGGTTCCTCGGTTCGCGACTGCTCGGCCTCTTGCGCTCCGTTGCGATCGCGGATGCCTTCGGCACCGATCCCGAGCTCGGCGCTTACTGGGTGGCGTTCCGGCTGCCCGATCTGGTGTTCCAATTGCTCGCCGGCGCAACTCTCTCCGCCGCGTTCATTCCGGTGTTTGCCCGCGTTTCCATGCACCAGGGCCCGGACCGAGCATGGTTGCTGGCCTCGCGAGTGCTGAACCTGGTCAGCGTGGCGACGGTTGTGGTCGCCGTGATCGCGTTCATCTTCGCGCCGCTGCTGGTGCCGCTGCTGGCACCGGGCCTGGGCGAGACGAGCGGCCGCGAGGCTGAGTTGGGTGACCTGGCGATCGAGCTGACGCGGCTGATGCTGCTGTCACCGATCTTCTTCGGCGTCTCCGGGATGCTGATGGGCATTCTGAACGCGCGGCAGCACTTTATCGCGCCGGCGCTCGCGCCGATGGTCTACAACCTCTCGATCATCCTGGGCGCTGTCTTCCTCGCCGGGCCGTACGGCGTGCACGGGCTGGCCTGGGGTGTGGTGATCGGTAGCGCGGGCCACTTGGTGATCCAGCTCCCGGCGCTGCGCAGCGTGGGGATGCGCTGGTCGCCATCGATCGATCTCGGTTCCGAGGCGGTCCGCGAGGTACTGAAGCTGATGGGACCACGCGTGATCGGCCTCGGGGCGTCGCAGATCAACTTCCTCGTGCTGGTCTTCTTCGCTTCGTTCGTCTCGGACGAGGCGATCAGCGGGGTGAATTACGCGTTCTTGATGATGATGCTCCCGGTGGGTGTGGTCGGGATGGCGGTGGCGACCGCAGCGTTCCCGACGTTTTCGGAACAGGCGGCAGCGGGTCGCCTCGACGCGCTGCGCAACACGGTCTGGCGCTCGCTACGTGCCGTGCTGTTCCTCGCCGTGCCGGCGTCGGCCGGGCTGATCGTGCTCGCCGAGCCAACGGTGCGACTGCTCCTGGAACGAGGGGCGTTCGACAGTGGGTCGACGGAGCTGGTGGCCGACGCACTGATGATCTTTGGCATCGGCGTCTTCGGCCACGCGGGGATCGAGATCCTCAGCCGGGGCTTCTACGCGTTGGAGGACACGCGCACGCCGGTGCGGGTCGCGGTGATGGCGATGCTGCTGAACGTGTTGCTCGCCTTCGCGCTCGTCGGGCCGTTCGAGCTACGCGGCTTGGCAGCGGCCGCCTCGATCACCGCGATCCTCGAGTTCCTCGTCCTCGTCTCGCTCCTCCGAGGGCGGATCGGCGGCTTCGATCGGCGCGGCATCGCCGACTTCGCGCTGCGCCTCGGCCTGGCCACGGCGGTGATGGTGCAGGTGATGCTCGTGATGCGGCTGCTGCTGGGGGCACTCGACGTGGACCTCGAGACGGTCGGGGGCGCGGTGCTGATCGTCGGGGCGGTGGGACTGACCGGCCTACTGACCTTCGTCGCGGCAGCCGTGACACTGCTGGGCGACGAATATCGGCAAGCACGAAGCGTGTTGCCGTTCTAGCGGGAGCAGGGTCGGGCCAGCCTCGAGTCACCGGAAGGCATCCAGATGTGCAGCAATGAGGACGGCCCGACACCCTTCGTGGCCGAGGCGGCGATCGCGATCGACGAGGTCGTGCCGCTGGCGCCGGTCGACGCGCTGACGATCACGGTGCTGGTCGAGAACGTCAGCGACATGCTGATCGCCGGGGGTGATGGCATCGGCCGCGCGTCGCTGCCGGGATCGCCGACGATCGAGAACTCCGTGCTCGCGCGGCCCGCGCCGGATGTGCTGATCGCTGAGCACGGGTTCTCCGCACTCGTCGAGATGTCGCAAGCAGGCTCGACGCAGCGCGTCCTGTTCGACACCGGAATCAGTCGAGACGGGATGACGGAGAACATGCGCCGGCTCGACGTTGACCCGAAGGACGTCGGGGCGCTCGTGATGAGCCACGGCCACATCGATCACACTGGCGGGCTCGACGGGTTCATCCGCGGCGTCGGCCGTCGAAACCTGCCGGTGATCCTCCACCCCAACTTCTGGTTGGAACGCCGGCTCCAACTTCCCGGGAGCGGGCCGTGGGAACTGCCAGCGACGAGCCGCTCGGCGCTGACCGGTGCAGGCTTCGAGATCATCGAGTCGCGCCAGCCTAGCTTTCTCCTCGATCGTTCGTTGCTCGTCACGGGCGAGGTCGACCGCACCACGTCGTTCGAGCAGGGGTTCCCGATTCACGAGGCGAAACGAGACGGCGAGTGGTCTCCCGATCCGCTGATCCTCGATGAGCAAGCGATCGTGGTGCACGTACGTGGCAAGGGTCTGGTGGTGCTCACCGGGTGCGGGCATGCGGGCATCGTGAACATGGTTCGCTACGCGCGCCGGCTCACCGGCGTCGATCAGGTGCACGCGGTGATCGGCGGCTTCCATCTCACCGGCGGGCTGTTCGAGCCGATCATCGGGCCGACCGTTGACGCGCTGGCGGCGCTGAACCCAGCGCTGGTGATGCCCGGCCACTGCTCGGGCTGGCGAGCGCAGCAGGAACTGGCGGCACGGCTGCCCGAGGCGTACGCGCATCCGAGCGTAGGGACGACGCTGACGTTCGCGGCGGCCTAGCGGCCGGACTCGGGGTCACGCCGACATCAGCACTCTTCGCGCTGGTACACTGTTCGGGCACCCAACATCAAAAAGGGAGCGAAACCGAACGCGGCGCAGCCGCGTGCTTTTTGCGTTGTGCCCATCCCAGACGGCACACAGAGGAGACCAGATGGCATTCCAGGACCGCGAGCTGGCCTGTCGCGACTGCGGTGGAGCGTTCGTCTTCACCGCCGGCGAGCAGGAATTCTATGCGACCAAGGGCCTCGAGCATGACCCGGTGCGCTGCCCTTCGTGCCGCGCGACGCGGAAGATGATGCGCCCTGAAGACCGCGACTTCGCACCGGCGTACGGCGTGTACGTCTCATGGGGCGGCCGCACGCCGCGCCAGCTCCACGTGGCGAGTTGCGCGCAGTGCGCGAGCATGACCGAGGTGCCGTTCCGGCCTCGGGATGACCGCCCCGTCTACTGCTCGGACTGCTACGGCGATCTGCGCCGGAAGCAGGAGGCGCAGGAAGCGGCCGAGGCGACTGCGGCGGCCACGCGCATCGCGACGTCCGGGGGCAAGGGCGAGGCAGAGCCGCTCGAGGGCGAAGCACCGGCCGAGCCGGTGGACGCCGAGGCTGCAGCGGCGTTGGCTGCGACCGACGTCCCAGCGGCGGAAGCTGAGGTCAGCGAGACCGCGGCGGCCGATGCTCCGGCCGCGGAGGCCGAGGTCACCGAGACGGCAGCAACCGCAGCGGAGTAGCCCTGATTGCTGGGTTCGCGAACGCGGACCTAGACTGAACAGCAGAGGCGACGACGGAGAACAGTAGCCCCGCAGCCACGACCCGCGCTCCACGGTGAGCGCAGTCAGTGGACCGCACAGCGAGCCCGGGACGGTGTGAGCCGGGCGCGTGACATGCGGGGCGAAGATCCCTCCCGAGCCGTCGACCGAAGCGCCATCTGTCCCGCGCCGGGACGTCGAACGTGGCGTGCGTAGGCTCGACCGGAGTGCCCACCGTTAGCAGGGGCAGTGCCATCGGCGACGTGTCGCCCGTGGTGCGGTGAGCGGCGCAGTCAGTCACGCGAGGCGTGACCGACGCGCAACGCGGGTGGTACCGCGGGCCGTCCAGCCCGTCCCGTTCAGGGATGGGCTTTTTTTGCGCGCGCGTTGAGCGCCCAGTTGTCTGAAATGCGCGCTACGCGCGCGCTGGAGGAGAAGAGCATGACCACTTTCGACCCGGTCGCCTCACGCGTGGCGTTCCCGGAGCTCGAGGCGTCGATCCTCGACTTCTGGCGCGAGCACGACATTTTCAAGCGCAGCGTCGAGGAGCGGCCCGCCGACAAGATCTTCTCCTTCTATGAAGGGCCGCCGACGGCGAACGGCAACCCCGGCATCCATCACGTGCTGGCACGAGCGTTCAAAGACGTGGTGCCGCGTTACCGCACGATGCGCGGCTATCGGGTGCCTCGGAAGGGCGGGTGGGATACCCACGGTCTGCCCGTGGAACTCGAGGTCGAGCGTGAGCTGGGGCTGAGCACGAAGCGCGAGATCGAGGCCTATGGCGTCGAGGCGTTCAATCAGAAGTGCCGCGAGTCGGTCTTCCGCTACGTCAACGAGTGGGAGCGGATGACCGACCGGATCGGCTTCTGGATCGACATGGATGACGCCTACGTCACCTATTCGAACGAGTACATCGAGACCGGCTGGTGGATCTTCAAGCGGCTCTGGGACAGCGACCTGGTGTTCCAGGACTTCCGTGTCACCCCGCACTGCCCGCGCTGCCAGACCAGCCTCTCCAGCCACGAGATCGCGCAAGGCTACGAGGACGACACGCCCGACCCCGGCGTGACACTTCGATTCCGCTTGCCGGCGGACTCGCCTGGGGCCGCATCGTTGCGGCTCGGAGATGGCGTGCCGACCTCGTTGCTCGCGTGGACGACGACACCGTGGACGCTGTCGGGCAATACCGCGCTCGCCGTGTCACTCGAGGCGGAGTACGCGCTCGTGGAGGTGAACCGCGAGGACGAGCCGGCCGAACGCGTCGTGCTGGCGAGCGCCCTCGTCGAGAGCGTGGTCGGCGAGGAGGGGACGGTCCTCGGGACGTTGCCGGGCAGCGATCTGCTGGGTCTCGAGTACGAGCCGCTGTATCCGCAGTCGGTGGAGTGGGTTGAGCCGCTGGTCTTCGTGGAGGGACGGTCGCAACGGGTGAAAGAGGGCGACGCCCTGCCCGCTCGGCGCGTGATCGCCTCGGACGAGGTCACCACCGAGGAAGGCACGGGGATCCTGCACGTCGCACCGGCGTTCGGTGAGGCCGACTACGTGATGGGCCGCGCCGAGGGGTTGATGTTTCTCCAGCCAGTGCGTCCCGATGGAACGATGATCGGCGGGCCCGGCGACGGCGTGTTTGCCAAGACGGCGGACCCGACGATCAGCGACGATCTGCGCGAACGCGGGCTGCTGTTCAAGGCGGAGACGATCCGCCACACCTACCCGTTCTGCTGGCGCTGCGGCACGCCGGTCCTCTACTACGCGAAGCCGTCCTGGTACATCCGAACGACGGCGGTCGGCGAGAAGCTCGTCGAGCACAACCAGCAGATCAACTGGGTGCCCGAGAACATCAAGAACGGCCGCTTTGGCGAGTGGCTCGAGGGCAACGTCGACTGGGCGGTGTCCCGCGAGCGCTACTGGGGCACACCGCTTCCGCTGTGGATCTGCGAGATCTGCGAGCACGGCGAGTGCATCGGATCGTTCGACGAGCTGCGCGCGCGCGCGCGGCCCGGGACGACGGACGCCCTCGAAACCGAGCACGGCTTCGACGCCCACCGGCCGTTCGTCGACGGCGTTCAGATCGACTGTCCGCGGTGCAACGGCACGATGCGTCGAACGCCCGAGGTGGCGGACGGCTGGTTCGACTCGGGCGCGATGCCCTACGCCCAATGGCATTACCCGTTCGAAAACGAGGAGCTGTTCGACGAGCGCTTCCCAGCGGACTTCATCTGCGAGGCGGTCGACCAGACGCGCGGGTGGTTCTACACGCTGCACGCCCTCGCGACGCTGCTGCATCGCACCGAGGACGTGCCGGAAGGCATCTCCTTCCGCAACGTGATCAGCCTCGGGCACATTCTCGATGGCGACGGCCAGAAGATGTCGAAGTCAAAGGGGAACGTGGTCGACCCGTGGGAGGTGCTCGACCACCACGGCGCCGACGCGACTCGCTGGTACATGTACACGGCGTCGCCCCCGGGCAACGCGCGCCGCTTCTCGGAAGACCTCGTCGCGGAGACGACGCGGCGGTTCCTCTCGACGCTATGGAACACGTACTCGTTCTTCGTGACCTACGCGAACCTCGCCGACTTCGATCCGTCAGCGCCGGCCACCGAGGACGAGGTGCCGACAGAGCTCGACCGCTGGGTGCGGTCGGAGCTGCACCGGACCGTGCAGCTCGTGACCGAGGGCCTCGAGGCCTACGAGCTGTCGGATGCCGCGCGGCCGATCGAGCAGTTCGTGCAGGAGCTGTCGAACTGGTACGTGCGGCGCAGTCGCCGCCGCTTCTGGCGGTCGGGCGACGACGCGGATAGCCGCGTCGCGCTGCGCACGCTGTACGAATGCCTCTCAACGGTTTCGAGGCTGCTCGCGCCGTTCACGCCATTCGTCGCGGAGTCGTTGCACCGCAACCTCTCCGCCGGGCACGTCGATGGGGCGGCCGATTCGGTCCACCTCGAGGTGTGGCCGGACGTCGACGAGGCGGCGATCGACGAAACGCTCTCGGATGAGATGGCCGCCGTCCAGCGCATGGTGTCGCTCGGCCGCGCGGCGCGATCGTCAGCGCAGGTACGCGTGCGACAGCCGCTCGGCACAGCCGCGCTGGTCCCCAGGACCGCAGCAGAACGAGGCGCGCTCGAACGGCTCGCGCCGTTGATCGCGGATGAGCTGAACGTGAAGTCCGTCGATGTGCTGGAGGACGCCGGCGACCGCGTGTCGTACACGCTGCGACCGAACCTGCCGGTGCTGGGGCCGAAGTTCGGCAAGGAGGTCGGCAAGATTCGGGGCGCCCTCGGAACTGCCGACGCGGCACCAATCGTGCGCGCGATGCGCGCGGGCGAACCGGTCCAGCTCGGCGAATTCGAGTTGGGTGGCGGCGACATCCTGGTAGGTGTCGAGGCGACCGAGGGCTGGACAACGGCCGAAGACGGCGGCTACGTCGCACTGCTCGATACGACGATCACCGAGGAGCTGCGCTCCGAGGGACTGGCACGCGAGCTGGTACGGCGGCTGCAGGATCTGCGACGCGAGTCAGGCCTCGAGGTGTCGGACCGGATCGATGTGCGGTACGCGTCGGAGGGGCCGGCCGTCGAGCAGGCGTTCGCGGACCACGGGGACTACATCGCCGAGGAGACGCTCGCGCTCAGTATCGAGGCAGGCGACGCGACGTCGGACTGGGCCGCGACCGAGGCGACGATCGACGGCGTCGAGGTGACGCTCGCCCTCGCGAAAGCGACCGCGGGCTAGCGCTCCACGGGCTCGAGGTCGACCTCGGCCTCCGCTGGGTCGGACTGCTGCTCCGACCGTCGATCGGCGCGCCGTCGGTGACGCGTGCGGTCGATGCGGGCTCCGTTGTCTCCCTCGTCGGGGTCCGCACGATCCTCGGGTTGCGCACGGATCGTGCCCGGGGGCAGGTGGTCTTCCTCGTCCTCGGGGGCGAGCAGGAACCAGCGCAGGACCTTCCATACGGCGGAGACCCAGGAGCGGTCTTCGCGTCCACGCTCGCGGCCGTGGCGGGGCTCCTCATACAGGACGTGCGGCACCTCGTTGGCGATCTCCGCACCAAGGATCAGAATGTTCGCGCTCAGGAAGACCCAGAACAACAGCACGACGACACCACCGAGCGCCCCGTAGACGACCTCGTAGTTCGCGAAGTTGGTGAGGTAGACGGTGAAGCCGTACTTCAGACCTTCGAAGGCGACGGCGGCGAACAGCGCGCCGGGCCACAGGTAGCGGAAGCGCACGGAACGGTTCGGTGCCAACCAGTACAGCAGCGAAAACGCGAGGAACGACAACAGGAGCGACGTACCCAGCGTCGCCACGTCCCAGACCCACTCGAAATTCGAGGCGAGCGGCAGGTTGTCGGTGCGCTGCCGGATAATCTGCCACGCCGCGGAAACCGCGACGCTTCCCAGTACCGGGAGCCCGAGGATCGGCAGCAGCGCGTAATCGATGAGCTTGCCGCGGAGCGCCGGGCGCGTTCGACGTGCCTCGAACGCGACATTCAGCGCCATCCGGAGCGAAGCGGAGAGTGCTCCGGAGGTCCAGATCGCGCCGAGGAGTGCCGCCAGGGCGAGCGTGGGCGCAGCGTCACCGATCCCACCCACCACATCGACAACGTCGCCATCCTGCAGCGGCAACGCGTCGATCAGGGTGTCGATCACCCGCTGCTGTAGATCGCCGTCGCGGATCACCAGACCAAAGATCGCGACGGTCAGGATCAGCAGCGGCAGCAACGAGAACAGGGTGTAGTACGAGATGGCCGCCGCCATCTGTGTCCCGCGGTCCTCAGCGAAGTTCTTCGCCGCGCGACCCGACACGCGGAGGACCACGGCCATCCAGTACCACGGCGCGATACGCGTGCGACGGACCGGGTCAGCGGTCGCCGAATCGACCGGCGGGGGGTCGGTCGGGGGCGGGGTCTGGGCGAGGGCGGAATCCGCCACGGAGGCTCCTCGTGTGCGCGCGCCCTCGACTGGGGGCGTGCGCTTCGCGATCCTGCAGACGTAGCCCATCACATCGGGATGGGTCCCGCATCAGGGATCGTAGCAATGTCAGGTCGCCCCCAGACTCAGCACGTCGAATACCAGCGCGTGGTTGTGAAGGTTGGCACGAACGTGCTGACGGCCGGAACCGACGAGCTGAACACCTCGGCGATGGCGAATCTTGTCGAACAGATCGCGGCGATGCGCGCGCAGGGCATCGAGGTGCTGCTCGTCACCTCGGGCGCGATCGCGGCCGGGCGGCACCGCGTGCACGCCAGCGACGGGGTCGGAACCTTGCACCCTCGAGACGTCCAGGCGCGGCAGGTGTTCGCGGCGGTCGGGCAAGGGCGCCTGATGTCGCTCTGGGACGACCTGTTCGAGGCCCACAACGTGGTGATCGCGCAGGCGCTCCTCACCGGGACGGACCTCGCGGATCGCGTCAGCTACCTGAACGCGCGGAACACGCTGACCCGGCTCGTCGAGGTCGGTGTCGTCCCGATCGTGAATGAGAACGATGTCGTCTCCGTCGAGGAGATCGACGAACGCAACATCGGCGACAACGATCAGCTCTCGGCGCAGGTCGCCAACCTCGTCGACGCCGACCTATTGCTCCTGCTGACGGACATCGCAGGGCTCTACTCCGCGGACCCGGCCCGTGACGCCAGCGCGCACCTGATCGAGGAAGTCCCGCAGATCGATGCTGCGATCGTGACGGCGGCCGCCGGCGCCCCGGGCGCTCGAGGGACCGGCGGGATGGCGACCAAGATCGAAGCAGCGCGGCTGGCGACCTCCCACGGCAGTCACGTGGTGATCGCCGACGGGAGAGCGCGCGAGGTCGCGCTGCGAGCGGCCTCCGGCGAACCGGTTGGGACGCACTTCCTCCCGACCGGCGACCGGACCGAGAGCCGGCGCCGCTACCTGCTGTCCGGTCTCCAGGTGCGCGGGCGGGTGATCGTCGACGCGGGAGCGGCAACGGCGCTGCGCAACGGTGGCACCTCGCTCCTTCCGGCGGGGGTCACCGGCGCGGAAGGCACGTTCTCGCGCGGCGACGTCGTGCACATCTACGGGGGCGACGGGGAGCACATCGCCACCGGAGTCGCCAACTACAACCGAGCAGAGATCGAACAGATCTCAGGCAAACATTCTGATCAGATCGTGAACGCGCTCGGGTACGAGTACTCGGAGGAGATCGTGCACCGCAACAACCTGGTGCTCGTCTAGAAGGCACACGCGCATGGGGGAACCGGATGGCTACCGCGTTCGACAGCATCACCGACGAACAGCGCGCACTGATTGAGGCGGCACCGCTCTTCTTCATCGCATCGACCCACCCCGAGCTCGAGGCGGGTCCCGACGGCCAGGGACCGGTCAACGTGTCGCCGAAGGGCGGCGTTCCGCTCCATGTGCTCGACGACCACACCGTGGCCTACCTCGACTACGGCGGCAGCGGGAACGAGACGGCGCGGCACGCGGCGGCCTCGGGACCGGCGACGGTGATGGTGATGTCGCTCGATGAGGACGCCGCAGTGGTGCGCCTCTATGGGCACGCTCGCATCACGCCACTCAACGAGTCGCCGCTCCGCGAGCAGGTACTTGCGCGGGCGGAGTCGACCACCTCGATCGGGCTCGGTCTGCGGCAAGTTGTAAGCCTCGAGGTTCAGTCGACGGCCACCAGCTGCGGGTACGGCGTGCCGCTCCTCGAACTCCGGGCGCAGCGCACGAAATCGGAGCACGGTCGCCGCTACAAGGAATAAGCGGATGAGCGCGACGCTGATCCTGATCAACGGCCACCCCGGCTCCGGAAAGACGACGCTGGCGCGTTGGCTGGGCAAGGAACTCCGGATCCCGTCCCTGAGCAAGGACTTGTTCAAGGAGACGCTGTACGAGCGGCAACGCTGGCGCGGACGACGGGGAGTCGAGCGGGACCGCCTCATGGGTACCGAGCACGCTAGCGAACGTCATCTCCGGGACCGGCGACGACGTCACCGTGGCCGCTGCACTCGCCGCGCTCGCCGGGTGGGCAGCAGTCCCCGCGGCGATCGGCCTCTTGTCAGTACAACGGCGAGACGTGGTCTAACCGTCACCTCGAACGCCCTGTACGATCGGCGCCCCGATCAGGCCGAGGAGACTGCATGCCCGATTACAACTTCGACCGCGAAGCGCGGACGGCGAACTCCGAGCAGTGGGTGATCGAGACGCCGGAGCATTCAATCGGGCGCGTTGACGTGCACTTCACGTCGTCCGCGGCCCACGCGACGCTCGCCGTGCACACCTCGGTCGATGACGACGAAGTCCAGCGCCTGATCGCCGAGATCGACGAGCGGATCGTCTTGTCAGGCGACCCGTACCGCGAGGACTTCATCGTGACCGTCTGGCGCGGTGAGGAGTTAGGCGTCTTCGCAGAGGAAGCAGACGACGACGAGTCCGACGGCGAAGAGGATTCCGAGGACGAGACCGAGACCGTCGAAGCGCCGGCCGGCTAGGAGGCAGTCATGATCCGCGTCGTTGTCAGCGGCACCGGGCAGATGGGCACGCTCGTCCTCGACACCGTCGGGGACGCGGAAGACATGCAGCCGGTCGGCATCCTCGAACCGATCGCACCGAAGGGCGACAGCCACACCGTGCTGGCGATGCACGCGGATCCGAACGAGCTGTTCGAGGCGACGCACCCTGACGTGGTCGTCGACTTCACCAACGCCGAGGGCGCGCCAGCCCTCGTCGAAGCGTGCCTCGCGCACGGGGTGCGGCCGGTGATCGGGACGAGCGGGATCACCGAGGAGACGCTGACGACGCTGCGGCACGGCTGCGCGGAGCAGGGGCTTGGCGCCGTGGTCGCCGCGAACTTCGCGATCGGTGCCGTGATGCTGATGTACATGGCACGCCTCGGTGCCCGCTACTTCGAGTCAGCCGAGATCATCGAACTGCATCACGACGGCAAGGTCGACGCCCCGAGCGGGACCGCACTCGTGACGGCGCAGCTCATGCGCGAGGCACGTGAGCATGACTTCAGCCACAACGTGCCCGAGCTGACACATATCGACGACACGCGCGGCGGCGTGCACGGCGGGGTGGGAATCCACTCGGTACGTCTGCCCGGGCTCGTCGCGCACCAGGAAGTGATCTTCGGCGGGCAGGGACAGACGCTCACACTGCGTCACGACAGCACCGGCCGGGACTCGTTCATGCCCGGCGTGTTGTTGGCGATCCGCGAAGTGATGGAGCGAGACCACCTGGTCGAGGGGCTCGATCAGCTCGTGGGGCTGACGTAGGCAGAAGACCCAACCCGGCACCCTCGCTTGATCGGCGGTCCGCCTCGTAAGATCGTCGGCCGCGCCACCTCGAGGGCCATGCCCTCGATCCTCAAGCGGAAGTTCGTGGCGCGAGTCGAGTTCGAGGAGCCCAGCCGTGCCAAACGTGGCAGTGATCGGAGCAACCGGTGCCGTGGGGGACGTGTTCCTCCGCGTCGCTGAGCAACGCGAGTTCCCGATCGACGAGCTCAAGCTCCTCGCGACGTCGCGGTCCGCCGGCAAGCAACTCCAGTTCCGAGGCGAGGCGATCACCGTCGAGGAAACCTCGGAAGCGGCGATCGCGAACGCGGATGTGGTGTTCTGCTCGGCCACCGCTGAGGCATCGCTCATCTGGGGACCGATCGTCCGCGCCAACGGCGGCGTGATGATCGACGATGGCTCCGCATTCCGGATGGAAGCCAACGTGCCGCTGGTCGTGCCGGAGGTAAACGGTGCCGACCTCGAATGGCACGAGGGCATCGTCTCGATCCCGAACTGCACGACGACGCCGATGGTGCTGGCGCTGCACGCGATGAAGGCGGTCGCCACGCCCGTGCGCGTCACGGCGGCGACCTACCAGGCGGTCACCGGCAGCGGCTCGGCCGCGGCCGCGGAACTGCGCGCGCAGGTTGAAGCGATCGGTCGTGGCGAGGCCGTGCCGGCACCGACGGTGTATCCGCAACAGATCGCGATGAACGTGTTGCCACACGTCGATGACTTCGACGAAGACGGCTACACCAAAGAAGAGATCAAGATGCGCAACGAGACGCGCAAGATCCTGCACCAGCCGGATCTCCCGGTTGCGACAACCTGCGTTCGCGTGCCGACGCTGGTCGGCCACGCGGAAGCAGTGCACGCGGAGTTCGACCGACCGGTTGACCTCAAGGCGCTGCACGCGGCGCTGGCCGCGCAGGACGGAATCGTGATCGGCGAGGGCCCCGAGGACTACGCAACGCCGCTCCAGTCCGAGGGGAACGACCTGACGCATGTGGGGCGGCTGCGGCCGGACCCGACCGTGCCAGACGGTCGAGGGGTCGTGTTCTGGTGCGTCAGCGACAACCTGCGCAAGGGCGCGGCGACGAACGCGATCCAGATCGCGGAAGAGCTGATCGCGCGCAACCTGCTCAAGCGTTCCTCGTAGCCCTCTCGGCGCGGGCTCAAGCGTCGACGAACCACAGCGCCGACCGGCGCTGAATCCATGCTGATACGATTCCGCCGAGATCGGGCGCCCGAGCGTGCCGGTCCGCGGCTGGGGGAACGTGATGACCGCTGAATTCGGCCGTCTGGTGACGGCAATGCTCACGCCGATGACTACCAAGGGCGAGGTCGACCTCGCCCAGACGACTGAACTGGCGAAGGCGCTCGTCGCTTCCGGGACCGAAACCATCGTTTCGACCGGGACCACCGGCGAAGCACCCACGCTGAGCGATGATGAGTTGTCCGATGTGTGGCGCACGGTGAAGGCTGCCGTCGGACCCGACATCGCGGTGATCGCTGGAGCGACCGATAACAACACAGCCGCCTCGATCACTCGCGCGAGACGGGCGGCCGAGCTCGGACTGGACGGGTTGCTGCTCACGGTTCCGGCGTACAACAAGCCGACCGCGCCCGGACTGATTGCGCACTTCGCGGCAATCGCGGGAGCAACGTCGCTGCCCTGCATGCTCTACAACGTCCCGTCCCGGACCGCTTCGAACATGACCGCCGAGACCACGCTCGCCGTGGCGCAGCTACCGAACGTGGTTGGCATCAAGGAGGCGAGCGGCAGCCTTGAGCAGATCGCCCACATCATCGAGCACGCGCCCGCGGGATTCCGTGTCTGGTCGGGGAACGACGGCGACACGCTGCCGGTCCTCGCGATTGGCGGGTACGGGGTCGTTTCGGTCGCCTCACACCTCACGGGGAAACAGATCCGCGAGATGATCAGCGCGGCGCTCGCGGGCGACCTCGCGACCGCCGGGGCGATCCACCGCCGGCTGATGCCACTTGTCGACGCGATCTTCTTCGAGAGCAGCCCCGGTCCGCTGAAATTCGCGATGAACCATCTCGGGTTCGAGGTTGGGCTACCGCGGCTCCCGCTCGTCGAGGCGTCGGACGGGGCGCAGGCGCTCATGCGGGCTGAGCTTGCCCGACACCAGATCGACGTCCCGACTCCGGCGACGGCGTAGCGGCCTCGTGGCGTTCATCAAGGCCTGCCTGAACGGCGGCCGGCGACGGTCGGATGCGCCCGGGGTGCCCGAGGCGCCGAACGACGTCGCGATGAGCGCCGCCGAAGCGACCGACGCTGGTGCCAGCGCCGTCCACGTGCACGTCCGCAACCTCGAGGGCGCGCAGAGCCTCGATCTCGCGGACGTGGACGCAACGGTGCGCGTGCTGCGGCACATGGTGACTCAACCGATTGGCGTCACGACCGGGGCCTGGATCTCGGAGGGTGAACGACGGCTGGAGCAGGTGCGGAGCTGGACCGAGCTGCCGGACTTCGCGTCCGTGAACTTCCACGAGGACGGTTGTGAGGAGCTGGCCGAGCTGTTGCTCGAACGCGGTATCGGCGTCGAGGCGGGCCTGTGGACGGCGGCTTCCGCAGAGCGCCTGGTCGCGAGCGGGCTCGCCGATCGCTGCCTGCGTCACCTGATCGAGCCGATGGTCGACGACCTCGACGGCGCGCGAGCGGCCGCAGAGGCGATCGAGGTCGTCCTCGATGCTGCTGGAGCGACGGTCCCCCGGTTGCTGCACGGTCGGGGCGATACCTCGTGGCCGCTGCTGATCGACGCGGTCAAGCGCGGACTGCAGACGCGCATCGGCTTCGAAGACACGCTGGTGCTGCCGGATGGGAGCGCGGCCGCGAGCAACCGCGACCTCGTCGCCGTGGCGGTCCGCCTCGCCGAACGATTCGGGAGTGAGTCGAACTAGCGGTAGACCGACTCCGCGATCTTGAGTAGCGCTGGCACGTCGACGCCATCGGTCCCACTCGCGATGAGCAGGAACAGATCACCGTCGGGCCAGACCACCACGGCCGGCATCTGGCCGTCAGGGTCGTCCGGCTCGGGCACGAGCCCCTCTTCGTAGGTGCGCCCCTCGCGGCCGGCCACGGTGGCCTGTCGGGCGGCTGCACCGTAGGCGAGGTCGAAGGCCAGTCGTCGCGCCTCGGCCTCGCCGGGACGAGACTGCGTGAACACGAACCCAACGTAGTGCGCCTCGAGCGTGCGCTGCCCGCGGGGGAGTTCGCGCATCCGGTGATCCATGACGTGGATGCGCAGCGCATCGAGAACGTAGCCGGCCGTCTCGGACGGCCGGAGCGGGGTGAAACCGAGCAGTCCCTCGGCGGCGGCCCAGTCCTCGACCGTGGCGAAGTGCGGGTTCTCGACCACGGTCAGTCCCGAGTCGCCTCGAACTCTCGCCAGCTCGCGACGGTCTTGCGGCGCGCTCGTTCGTAGCCGATGCGGTCGCCGTAGTAGCCACCGAGGAAGCCGGCCAGGCCGCGCACACCGATCAGCAGGATCACCGCGTAGACGATCGTGGCGGGCAGCAGGTTGTCGCGGAGATACGGGATCCCGAGGACCACGCCGACGCCACCAACCACCGCGATCAGGACGCCGAGGAAGGCGAAGCTCGTCACGATCGTCGACTCCGTCTTGCGCTGACGGCGGAGGATCTCGGTGATTTCGTCGGGAACCAGGTCGACGTCAGTGCGACCGTCGGCGAGATGATTGTTGCAGTGTGGACAGCGCTCGACGGTCCGTCCCAGCGGGTGATAGCAGTTCCCGCAGAAACGCCCTTTGCTTGGCGCCTCGCCGCGACTGACAGCGATCAGATGCTCCTCGAGTCGCTCGCTGAAGAGCGGGCAGTCCTCGGTGACGGGCGGCCGGAACCGCTGCTCCTGCGGTGCCTCCATGCTCACGCGACGCCTCGAATCTGCGTGCGCCCGAGGAAGGTGGCCAGCTCCGCGAGGACCCGGTGTACGTGCTCCCGGTGGCGCACCGCGCGCCCGGAGGTCGAGGGCATCACCCAGATCGACGCGCCCTCGAACGCGACGGGCTGGCGCCCCCACGCTCCGCTGCTGCGAACCTTCGGAAACAGCACGTCGAAGGCGCGCGAGCTAGTCAGGCAGACGGCGCGTGGCGCCGTGGCGGCGATCCTGGAGCGGAACGCCGACTCCGAGGCGCGTAGCTCGTCGTTGGAAACCTCGGTGCTGTCGGTGATCACGCGCTTCACCACGTCGGTGAAGCCGATGCGCGCGGTGACGGCGAGCGAACGATCGTCCTCGGGACCGGCGGGTGCAGCCAGGAGCGGAGACGCTGACAGTGCAGGCCAGAAGCCGTTGCCAGGGTGGGCGTAGTAGTGACCGAGTTCCGCAGAACGCTCGCCGGGGTTGATGCCAACGAACACGAGGTCGAGGTCCGGGCCGAGTAGATCGGGCAGCGTCTGGAGCGTCGCCATCGGACCGCCCTCGCTAGTTGGCGACGTAGGAGAACTCGCCGCGACCGAGGAGGACGCCAAAGGCGAGGATCGCGACGGCGACCAGCATCATCACGATCGTCAGCATCAGTGAGTTTCGGCGCTGGTTCTCGAGCGCGTGCGCGTCTCCCTCGCCCGCGATCACCGCGTCGGCGAGACGGCCGATGCGGCGACCGATGACCGCGTGGAAGGCGACCAGCGCAATGAAGATGGTGAAGAGCGTCATCTTGATGATGAAGATCCAGCCGAAGCGATACGAGCTGATGTCCTCGTTCACGAACTCAGGCGTGACGCTATAGAACTGATAGAGCCCGGTCACCAGCGAAATCACAAGGGCAAAGGCGGCGATCCTCGCGTAACGCTCGGTGACGACGCGGGTCACGGCGCGTTTGAGCTGCTCGTCTTCAATGATCCAGGTCGCCGGCACGACCGCGACGAAGAGCAAGATCTGCGGCCCAACGATGAGTGTCGCGGCGAAGACGTGGAGGATGAGCGACAAGTTGTCCATGCGGACCCCCGTGAGAGCTAGATGCGACCGCCAAAAATGTCGCGGGTCACGATCGCCTGATGGCGTTCCGGGCCGACCGAGATCATGTCGACCGGCGCGTCCAGCAGCTGCTCGATACGTCGAACGTACTGCCTCGCCTCGGTCGGCAGGTCGCCGAGATTACGGACCTCGGAAACGTCCTGCTTCCAGCCGGGGAGCTCCTCGTAGATCGGCTGCACGCGGTTGGCGTCCTCGAGGCTCGCGGGCAGCGTCGTGACGCGCTCATCGTCCAGCTCGTAGGCCACGCAGATCTTGATGCTCTCGAACGCCGACAACGAATCGAGGCGCGTCAGGGCGACCGAGGTCACGCCGTTCAGCCTCGAGGTGTAGCGCGCGAGCACGCCGTCGAACCAGCCGGTGCGCCTCGCACGGCCGGTGGTCGTGCCGTACTCGCTGGTGCCGGGGACGCCGCCACCGCCTTCGCGGAGGGCAATGCCGTCCTCGTCGTGGAGCTCGGTGGGCATCGGACCATTGCCGACGCGTGTCTGGTAGGCCTTGTAGACGCCGACCACACGCTCGATCGCCGTCGGTCCGAGGCCGATCCCAATCGCGGAGCCCGCCGCGACGGACGCGGGTACCGAGGATGTGACGTACGGGTACGTCCCGGAGTCGAGATCGAGTAGCGACCCCTGCGCACCCTCGAGCAGAATCATCTCACCGCGCCAGTGTGCTTCCTGGATGATCGCGGTCGTGTCCGAGACGTAAGGCCGCAGTTTCTCGCCGAAGTCGCGGTAGTCGGCGAGGATCGTGTCGTAGTCGAGCGCGGGCTCATCGTAGAGACCGGTGATCACCCGGTTCTTGTAATCCAGCACTTCGCGCAGGCGATCCGGGAACCGTGCAGTGTCGATCACGTCGCCAACGCGGATGCCGATGCGGGCGACCTTGTCGTGAAAGGCGGGGCCGGTACCAGTGCCGGTCGTTCCGATCGCGCTCGCGCCGCGCATCTTCTCGTCGGCCACGTCGATGACGCGGTGCCAGGGCATGATGACGTGCGCGCGGTCGCTGATCACGAGCTTCGAGGTGTCGATGCCGCGCTCGCTCAGCATGGCGATCTCCGCGAGCAGAGTGTCCGGGTCGATGACGACGCCGTTCCCGATCACGCAGACCTTGTCGCCGTAGAAGATGCCCGCGGGGACGAGGTGAAGTGCGAACTTCCCTCGGTCATTCATGATGGTGTGGCCGGCGTTCGTGCCGGCCGAGTAGCGGCCGATCATCGAGCAGTAGCGCGCGTGGAAGTCCACGACGCGGCCCTTGCCTTCATCCCCCCATTGACCGCCAATAATTACGACTGCAGGCATGAGCATTCCTCGGCGCGTCCGGGTCGGGTGGCTGGGTGTTGGTGGGGACCCGCGAAATCATACCGGACGAGTCGCGCGGGCTCGATCAGTTCGCGAGGCTTCAGTCGCGGATTCGCCCGCGAGCCTCGATTGCGTCGGCCCGCGCGACGAGCTGGCGAGCAGCGCGCATCGCGCGCCGGTCGACGAGTTCTGGCTGCGGGTCGACCTCGTCTCCGACCATGACGACGCCACTCCCCGTCCCATCCGCTGACAGCCGCTCCCACTCAAGGAGCACCGCGCCCGCGGTTACGATCTCGCCGGTCCCGGGCATGAACAGCGAGTTCACGCCACGGGCCGAGGCCTCCGACTGGATGGTCACCCCGGCGGCGCCGAACTCATGAGCGCGGGTTGCTTCGATGAAGCCACCGTTGCCCTCGAACCCGCCGACGATCCAGGGCAGCTCCGCCGCGCGCGCGGCAATCGCCACCATCGCCATCGTGTGGTCGTGCACGTCGTTCAGCCCGTGACCCAGCCCGAGGTCGCGGTGCATCCGCGCTGGATTGATCGCCACCGCCTCGTGGCGATCGACGGCCTCGAGGATGACGGGAAGCGCCTGAAGACCAGCGGCGGAGTCAATCTCGGGGATCAGGCGGACGGCGCCCGGCTCCATCTCTTGTGCCAACTCGAACTTGCGGAGCAGCACGTCAGCATCGCGCGCATCCTGAGGCACCTCGGTTCCGGCGAGCACGACGGCCGCGAGAGCAGGACGCACGGCAGCCTCGATGTCGGCGGCGAGCTCTCCACTGCTGGAGGACGAGACGCGGACGACCACCGGTCGCCCGGTGACACCGATCGCATCGATCGCTTCCCCGAGCATCGCGCGGGCAGCGCCGCGCTCGGCATGAAGCGCCAGCGTTGCCAGATCGAGCACGACTGCATCGGCAGCCGTCGAGCGGGCACCGGCGATGGCGGCTGCGTCCGACGCGGCAACCATCAGCAGGCTGCGAAGAGCGAGCATCGATCGGTCCTTTCTGTCCGGCTAGACCGTGGTGTCTTCGCCGAGCGGGGCTTCCTCGCCGACATCCTCGAGGAACTCGAGCACGGCCTCGTTCCAGGCAGCGGGCCGCTGCCCCGAGGTGCCGTGGAAGCAGCCAGCGAGACGGACGATCCGCCGCCGCCGCAGACCGTCGGCGAGACGGTCGATGCCAGGCAGGATCATCTCGTCGTGCTCGCCCACGATGACGAGCGTCGGGATGTCGAGGGCCGGCAGCTGTGGGGTCAGATCGGCACGGGTGCGCATGGCGTGCATGCCACCGTCCGCGCCAGGATCTCCGGACCCGGGGGTCGAGGGCGTCTCGGCGGACGACGGCCCGCGCGTCGTGGAGTCCGAGAGGATCAGCGCGTGCACATCAGCGGCGTGATCGACGGCGTACTGGAGCGCGATCTGACCGCCGAACGACATCCCGCCGATCACGGCGCCGTCAGCCGCGTCGAGCGACTCCAGGAGTGCGCGCAGGTCCGCGGCGAGCGCGGGCATCGAGTAACCCTCGATGTCGTCGGGAGCGCTGCTGCCGCCGTGACCGCGAGCGTCCCAGGTAATCAGCCGATGCTCGGCGGAGAGCGCCGCCATCTGTGGCATCCACATCTCGAGCGACACGCCGAAGCCATGCGCGAGGACCAGCGGGCGTCCCTCGGTCGGACCGCGCTCGTCGTAGCGAATGCGGATGCCGTCAGGCGTCTCGATGTGGGGCATGGCGTCTCCGGCGCTAGAACTGGCGGCGCACCGCGAGCGGCAGCGTCTCTTCGAGGAACGCGATGGTACGCGCGACGCGTGCTTCGTCCGGCACGACCGTGGTGTGCTTCTCGATCTTCTGGAGTGCGAGGGCGACCGAGAGCTGCCGCGCCTCGGCCAGGCGGATCTCGCGGAAGACACCGTTCGTCGTATAGCCGTCGAGCAGCGCTTCGGTGCTTGGCCAACCGAAGTTGAACGCAAACGAGGCGATGTCGAACGCAGGCGGCACGATCGCGGCATCGCCAAAGTCGATCACGCTGCTGAGCCGGCCGTCCTGCAGACGTAGGTGCGAACCGTTCAAATCGGTATGGCAGACGGCGAACTGCGTCCGGCTTTCCTCGAAGCGGAGCAGGCCGTCGCGGAGCGTGGCGATCGTCGTAACGAGGACATGTGCCGCATGCACGACCGGGTGCGAGAGCAATGGACGGCCATCGTACGGCCAGAGATCGGGCCACCAGCGCGACAGGATGCCGGCGCGGTGATCGGACTCGATGCCGCGTAACGCGTCAGCACGGTCCTCGAGGCGTCCGTAGCCCTCGGACGGGAGAGCGTGCAGCGCGGCGAGGAAGCGTCCGAGGTCGGTCGCGGCCGCGTCGGGGATGGTGTCGGTCAGGGCCTCACCATCGCTCCAGGTCGTGACCAGCCAGTCCCAGCGACCGTCCGTCGGATCGGGGCCGTCGTAGGTCGCGGCATTCGCGATCGGCCGGGCGCTCGGTTGCTCGGCCGCGGCCAGGCCCTCGAGAACGGCGTGGCGTGCGGAGTAGATCGTCGGCTCGTCCCGATAGCGTTCGTGTCGCGCATCAGCGGGGATCTCGACCAACACGCAGTAAGGGCCACCGCGAGCCTCGACATACCAGCCGACCGAGGTCTGACCTTGACCGGCGATCCGCAGGTCGTCAGGGTCCTCGCCAGTTGCCGCGTGGACGATCCGCGCCACGGTTGGCGCGTCGGCCATCGTTCCGAGGCCGGGCATCGTCAGCCGTGCAGCAGTGCGTCGAGGCGATCGGCGTCGGCACTGGGGCCGACGACGGCGATCGAGAACTCACCCGGGCCGATCACCCGCTTCGCCACTTGCTGAATGTCCGCAGCGGTGACGGCACGGAGCGTTGCGACGGTGTCGTCTGGCGCCTCGATCTCCCCGTCGATGAGCAACTGGTTGCCGTAGCGCTGACCGAGCGACATCGGCGTCTCGAGGCCGAGCCGAAAACTGCCGGCGGCATAGTCCTTCGTCCGCTGGAGCTCTTCGTCGCCCATTGGCTCGTCGACCAGCTTGCGAAGCTCGACGAGGATCACCTCGATCGCCTCTTCCTGGTGTTCGCGGGTCACGCCGGCGCTCACCGTGAGCGAGCCAGTGTCGGAGTAACGGGCGCCGCCTGCCGAGACCGAGTACGCCAGACCTCGGCGCTCGCGCACCTCTTGAAAGAGCCGCGAAGACATCCCACGCCCGAGGGCGGTGTTCATGAGGTCGAAGGCGTAGCGATCGGGATCCTTCCTTGCCATGCCATTCATGGAGAGCGCGACGTTCGTCTGCTCCAGGTCGCGAGCATCGAGCTGGATGTAAGCCTCGGGACGATCGGTCTTCGATTCGGGCGCAGCCGGTGGGGTGCCGTGCGGCAAGTCGCCGAACGCGGTGGACGCCCAGCCGACGACTTCGTCGTGCTCGACGTTGCCGGACACGGAGAGGACTGAGTTTTCGGCCGTGTAGAAGCCAGTCATGTGGTCAGTGAAATCGGGCCGGTGCATCTCCTCGACCGTTTCGACGGAGCCGGCAACAGGCCAACCGATCGGCTGGTCGCCATACACGGCGCGGCCGAGGAGTTCCCCGACGAACGCGCCGGGGTTGTCGTGGGCGCGCTTGATTTCCTGCTGAACCACCGTCCGTTCGCGATCGATCTCCTCGCTCTCGAGCAGTGAGTGCTGAACCATGTCGCCGAGGATTTCGATGCCAGTCTCGGCTCGCTCGAACGGCAGGTTGTTCCAGTAGCAGGTCATCTCTTTAGTGGTGTAGGCGTTCAAACTGCCGCCGGCGCCTTCGATCGCCTGGGATATCTGCGTCGCCTCGGGGCGCTCGGTCGTGCCCTTGAAGAGCATGTGCTCGATGTAGTGCGAGAGACCGTTCGTCCTCGGATCCTCGTTGCGCGACCCGACACGCACGAAGTAGGCCGCCGCAGCCGACTGGGCGGTCGGCACGGAGGTGGTGAGCACCCGTAACCCGGTATCGAGCGTCGTCAGTTGCCAGCCCTGTGCCACGTGGACTCCCCGCTGAAATGAAAACGTCGTGGGTCGTGCGGACGCGCCGACCGTCACTGAGTAAGATACCGGCACAACACACACACCATGATCCGGCGAATCGCTCCGGCAGGGGCGCCGGCGAAAGGACTCAGCGTGGAAGACAGCGCGATCAATGGGCGGATCCTCAACGTCAATCTGACCACGGGGGAGATCGAAGCTGAAGAGATCCCCGACGAGATGTACCGAGCTCACCTGGGCGGCTACGGCCTGGGCTCCCGACTCCTCTTCGACCGGATCCCCGCCGGAGCCGATCCGCTGGGCCCCGACAACGTGCTCGGGTTCTTCCCCGGCATCCTCACCGGCACGCCACTGTTTGGTCAGCGTTTCCAGGTGGTCGCCAAGTCGCCGAAGAACAACGGGTGGGGCGACGCCAACTGCGGCGGCGACTTCGGCCCGATGCTCAAGTTCGTCGGCTTCGACGGCATCCTCTTCAGCGGCCAGGCGGACTCGCCGAAGTACCTCTACATCGAGGACGACAAGATCGAGCTGCGCGACGCCTCCCAATACTGGGGCGGCCTGGCGATCGACGTCGAAGACCAGATGAAGGAGGAGCTGGGCAAGAAGATCAGCGTGGCGCTGATCGGGCCGGCCGGCGAAAACCTCAGCATCATGTCGGGTGTCGCGAACGAGCGCGGCCGGCTGGCAGCTCGCTCCGGCGTGGGCGCGGTGATGGGCTCGAAGAAGCTCAAGGCCGTCGTCGTGAAGCCGACCAAGAAGATCATGGCCCAGAACAAAGAGGTCATCCTCACCGTCAAAGACAGCCTGCAGGGCTTCAACCAGGGCGCGAAGCAGTTCTTCACGACCTTCGGCACGACCGGGATCACCGCGAACTCCGCGATCAACGGCGACGCACCCGTCCTCAACTGGGGCGGCGTCGGCGTCGTGAACCTCGTCGACAACATGGACATGGCCGGAATGAACGGCCCCGTGGTCAACGAGAGCATGGAGAAGAAGTACGCCTGCTGGCATTGCCCGGTCGCCTGTGGCGCCGAATCGGTCGACGGCAGCGACCGCGGTGAATTCGCGTTCCCGAAGCACACGCACCGTCCCGAGTACGAGACGATGGGCGCCTTCGGCGTGATGAACGGCGTCAACGACACCGACGCGATGATCGCCGTCAACCACTGGTGTAACCAGTACGGCCTCGACACCATTTCGACCGGCGCGGCGATCTCGTTCGCGACGGAGTGCTTCGAGAACGGCCTTCTGACGAAGGAAGACACGGATGGCATCGAGCTGACCTGGGGCGATGCGAGCAGCATGGTGCAGGCACTGCACCAGATCGGGAAGCGCGAAGGCGCCCTCGGTCAGTTGCTGGCTGATGGCACGACCGTTGCCGCCGAGAAGATGGGCCCCGCCGCGAAGGAATTCGTGACGGCGATCGACGGCGAAGAGCCGCCGATGCACGACCCGAAGCTCGATGTCGGGTTCGCGTCCTCGTACGCCCTCGACCCGACGCCGGCGCGGCACACGATCTGGTCGCCTGGTAAGAGTTCCAAGTTCCCGACGATGCCCGCCGCGCCCGAGGACAAGAAGGGCTTCGAGGGCTGGGCGCCGCTGAACAAGGCGGCGCACGAGCAGGCCCACGTCATGAACTCGGCCGGCATGTGCTACTTCATCTACACGATGTCGCCGACCGACCGGATCCCTGAGTGGCTCAACCTCGTCACCGGCTGGGACACCACCCACGAGGAGCTGAACGAGGTCGGCGAGCGCATCGCCAACCTGCGGATGGCGTTCGCGGTGAAGCATGGGAACAACCCGGGCAACCGTGAGGTCCCCGGTCGACTCCTCGGCGAGCCGGCACAGACTGCCGGTCCGCACGAGGGCTACACGATCGACCTCGAAACGATGAAGAACGAGTGGTTCGACCTCGCCGGATGGGATCGCGAGACCAGCGCACCGAACCGCGAGAAGCTCGAGTCGCTCGGGCTGAACGACGTGGCGGAGGCGCTCGGCGTCTAAGCCTCGAACTTCCGGTTACCGCAGAACGGCCCACCGATCGGTGGGCCGTTCTGTGTCCAGCGCCGCCCCGAAGTGTCCACCGTCAGGGTTCGTTCGACAGTCCTTTACGGCGACCCGTAGACTCGTCGAAACACGGGCCTCCCCGCCCTCCGACAGGATGTAATGGCGAAGTACGTCTTCATCACGGGAGGAGTGGTCAGCTCCGTTGGCAAGGGCATTGTCAGCGCGTCGCTGGGCCGCATCCTCAAGGCACGCGGCGTTCGCGTCTCCGTTCTTAAGCTCGACCCCTATCTCAACGTCGACCCCGGCACGATGTCGCCCTACCAACACGGCGAGGTCTTCGTGACCGATGACGGCGCCGAGACCGACCTGGACCTCGGCCACTACGAGCGCTTCCTTAACGTGGCGCTGACCTCAGCGAACTCCTCGTCGAGCGGTCAGGTGTACGAAGAGGTAATCCGCAAAGAGCGGAAGGGCGACTACCTGGGCGGCACGATCCAGGCGATCCCACACGTCACGAACGAAATCAAGCGCCGGATCCGCCAGGCCGGTCAGGCCCTCGAAGCGGACGTGGTGCTGGTTGAGGTCGGTGGCACGGTCGGCGACATGGAGGGTCAGCCCTTCCTCGAGGCGATCAGCCAGATGCGCTACGCCGCCGAGCCCGAAGACACGCTCTCGATCCACGTCACATTGCTGCCGCACCTCGGTGCGACCGGCGAACAGAAGACGAAGCCAACGCAGCACTCGGTGCGCGAGCTGCGCGCGTTCGGCATCCAGCCCGACGTGATCGTCGCGCGCTCCGATCGGCCCGTTGCCGAGGCGCTGCGCGAGAAGATGGCGTTGTTCTGCAACGTCCAGCGCGATGCCGTCATCCCGCTGGAAACCTCAGACTCGATCTACGAGGTGCCGCTCGTGCTCGAGGCGGCCGGCCTCGGTGAGATCGCCTGCAACCGGCTAGCCCTTGGTGATCAGGAGCCTGACCTCACCGAATGGCGCTCGTTCGTCGAGCAGCTGAAGCACCCGAAGCACCACGCGCGAGTGGCGATCGTCGGCAAGTACGTCGAGCTACACGACGCCTATCTGTCGATCCGAGAGGCGCTGGTGCACGCGGGCGTCGACCACGGCGCGGAGATCGACTTCAACTGGGTGCACTCCGAGGATCTGGAGGTTCGCCCCGCGCACGAGGTGATTGGCGAGGTCGACGGCATCCTGCTCTGTCCCGGCTTCGGTGATCGAGGACTCGAAGGCAAGATCAACGCCGTGCGTTACGCCCGCGAGGAACAGATCCCATACCTGGGCGACTGCCTGGGCCTCCAAATGCTGGTTGTTGAGTTCGCACGCAATGTCGCGGGCCTCCCCGAGGCAAACACGACCGAGGCAGACCAGAAGACCCCATTCCCCGTGATCTCCCTGCTGTCCGAACAGCAGGAGGTGCATGACATGGGCGGAACGATGCGCCTCGGCGGTTATGACTGCCAGCTCACCGAGGGGACGAAGGCCGCCGAATGCTACGGGGTGGACGTGGTCCGCGAGCGACACCGCCACCGCTACGAAGTGAACAATCAGTTCCTCCCGCAGCTGGAGCAGCACGGGCTGCGTGTTTCTGGCCGAATGAGCGACGCCGGGCTCGTCGAGATCGTCGAGCTCACCGATCACCCGTGGATGGTGGCGTCGCAGTTCCATCCGGAGTTCACCAGCCGACCGAATCACCCGAACCCGCTGTTCCGGGGGTTCGTCGGTGCAGCGATCGAGCATGCGGCGCAGCAGCTTCCGAAGCCGGCGAACGGCGCCTCGGTTCCGACCACTCCTGAGTCGGCCGAACCCGCAGCCGCCAGCCCCGCGGTCAACTAACGCCCCCGTGAGCGGCTGCTCTTGATCCGCATTCTTCTGATCGCTCGCCTGGCAACGCGATGACACTCGCACGCTTCATCCACGTGATCGCGCTGCTCTACTTCGTCGCGGGTGTCGGGAACACGATGGTCCCGATCTGGCGTGCCTGGTTCGTCGACGAGATCGAGACCAAGTCGCTGCTGCTGACCGAAGCACAGCGGAACTACACGACATGGCTGCTGCCTGGGGTGATCTCCACCGGCATCTCTGGCTACCTGTACGCGGGCGTGTTGGAACTGAACGTGGTCACCACGGGCTGGCTGGTGGCGATGCAGGTGATCTGGATGGTGCAAATCTTCATCCTCGTCCCGCTGCTCGGCCTCGGGCTACGCCAGGTCCGTTACCTCGCGCTCGAATCCGCGAAGAAGGGCGAGGTCACGGAGCAGTTGCGCGACGCGATGGCCGACAACGCACCGCTGGTCTTCAGTACGCTGCTCGCAGTCACCATCGTGATCATGACCTGGCTCCCGATCTTCAGACCGTTCTAGTCGCCTCGGAGGACCGCATGCGCATCTTCATGGACACCGCGAACATCGAGGACATCCGCCGCGGCGTCGCGATGGGCGTCGTCGATGGCGTTACCACCAACCCCTCGTTGGTGGCCCAGGAGGGCGTCGAGTACCGCGATCGGGTCCTCGAGATCTGCGAGGTGGTGCAGGGCCCGGTGTCAGCCGAGTGCATCTCGGAGACGGCGGACGAGCTGGTCGAAGAGGCACGCCGGATCGCCTCCTGGAACGAACACGTCGTCGTGAAAATCCCAATGACTGAGGCGGGCCTGGGTGCGATCAAGCGAGTGAGCGCCGAGGGGATCAAGGTCAATACGACATTGATCTTCTCGCCGAACCAGGCATTGCTCGCGGCGCGCGCCGGCGCCACGTACGTCTCGCCGTTCATCGGCCGGCTCAATGACGCCGGTCACGACGGGATGGCAGTTGTCCGCGAGAGCGTGCAGATCTTCGAGGCGTTCCACCTGCCAACGCAGGTCCTGGCAGCGAGCATTCGGCTGCCGCGCGACGTGACGGAGGCCGCGCTGGCGGGTTCTCACGTGTCCACGATCCCGGCGAGCGTGCTCTTCCAGATGGTGAAGCACCCGCTGACCGACAGTGGTATTGAGCGCTTCCTGGCGGATGCCAAGAAGTACACCCCGGTCTAAGCGCCGCCGCCGATCGAGGCGCGAGTGCGCGTCGGGGCATTCCCCGACTTGTCGAACGAAGTGCCGATTCGCTACGATGTGTGTGGTCGCGCTCCGCGACACTCTCTTTCATTTCTCGAAAGCCCAATACCTATGACGAGTACCTCGCGTGGGCGCGACAGTGCGTCCACGGGCCAACGCAATGACCGTGGTGGCGATGGCGGTCGACGCCGACGAAGATCGCGCAGCGGCGGCGGCGGTCGACCCCCGAGGGACTGGGAACGCGACGACGAACCCCAAGCCCCAACCGATCCCAACGTCCCGGCGGTCAACATCGCCGAAATGGACGATCTCCCTCGAGAGAAACTGATCGACCTCGCGACTGAGACGTTTGAGGTCGAAAACGCCGGCGGCATGCCCCGCCACGAAATCATCTACCGCGTTCTCCAGAGCCAGGCACGACGCAACGGGACGATCTACTCCGGCGGCGTGATCAACATCGTCGATGACGGTTTCGGCTTCCTGCGCGGCGAGTCGTTGCGTCCGGGCCCAAACGACGTCTACGTCTCCCAGTCGCAGATCCGGCGGTTTGGACTGCGCTCCGGCGACTACGTCACCGGGCAGGTCCGGCAACCGAAGGATTCAGAGAAGTACTACGGGCTGCTCCGCGTCGAGACCGTGAACGGCGTGGATCCCGAGGTCGCCAAGCGGCGTCCCGACTTCGACAATCTGACCGCGATCTTCCCGAACAAGATGCTCCGCCTGTCGACGACGGCCGACGAGGTCAGCCAGCGGATGGTGGACCTTTTCGCGCCGATCGGACGCGGTCAGCGCGGGCTGATCGTCTCGCCGCCGAAGGCCGGCAAAACGATGCTGCTCCAATCACTGGCGCATGGCATCACGGCGAATCATCCCGACATCCACCTGATGGTGTTCCTGATCGGCGAACGGCCCGAAGAAGTCACCGACATGCGGCGGAAGGTGCGCGGCGAGGTGATCGCCTCGACCTTCGACGAGCCGGTGGAGGACCACACGCGGGTCACCGAGGCTGCCCTCGAGCGCGCGAAGCGCCTCGTGGAGAGCGGTACTGACGTTGTGATCCTGATGGACTCGATCACGCGGCTGACCCGTGCGTACAACACGAACATGCCGACGAGCGGTCGCACGCTCTCCGGCGGCATCGACCCGATCGCCCTCTATCCACCGAAGCGCTTCTTCGGCGCCGCCCGAAACACCGAGGAAGGCGGCTCGCTAACGATCATCGCGACCTGCCTGATCGAGACCGGGTCGCGAATGGACGACGTGATCTTCGAGGAGTTCAAGGGCACCGGCAACATGGAGCTCCGCCTCGTCCGACGCCTTGCGGAGAAGCGCGTCTACCCCGCGATTGACGTGCTCGGTTCCGGTACCCGCCGTGAAGACCTGCTCTTCGAGGAAGACGAACTGAAGCAGATCTGGCTGCTCCGTCGCATGGCCTCGATGCTGGAAGAAGACAGCGGAGACGCGGCCGAGCGCGTGCTCGAGCGTGTCACGCGCACCGAGTCCAACGAAGAGTTCTTAACCTCGCTCAAGGCGGGGTCGGTCTAGCCGGCTCCGGCTGTAACACTTTGCTGACGATTCTCACTGGAACGCGTGCTAGCATGACGCCGATCTGCGGGCTTCGGTCCGTTCGTCGGTCTGCCAGCGCCGGGGCGTAGCCAGGCCTCGGAACCCATGGCGGGGTAGCGGAGGCGTGATCGATCCGGGGAACGATTCAGCCATCGCGCGCTGAGCGCAGTGGCCGCGATGTGCGGCGACGCGAACTCCACCCGAGCAGGCATCGAGGCCTCTCGAGACGACCGCTGATCCACGCGGGCATCTTCGCCGTGATCTTTGCACTGGTGGCAGTGATCGGCCTGTTCCCGGTGCGCGCCGGCGATGCGGCGCTCGATCCTCGATTGAACGTCAGCCAACTCTCATTCCCCGGCCTCGCCGCATCCGCGCCGCTGGTAGCCCAGACCGAGTTCCAGGCCTCGCCACAGCCGCTGACGGTGACTGCTCCGGACGTCTCCGAGGGCACCGTCCTGGGGGCCGACGATGTCACCGATGCGGAACTCGAGGGCAGAGCGCTCGCCGCCGAGAACGCCTCCGTCGACGTCGGTGACACCGAGACCGTGGAGACCCGCCGCGTCGCGATGTACCGCAACTACGAGGTGCAAGCCGGCGACACGGTGACCTCGATCGCGGGCGACTTCGGTCTCGAGCAGAATTACATCCTCTGGAACAACGCCAACCTCGAGGATCCGAACCGGCTCTCGCCCGGCATCCAGCTGATCGTGCCGTACGTGCAAGGCATTGTTCACCCGGTTGCCTTCGACGAGACGCTGACCGACATCGCCCGGCTGTACGACGCAGAACCGCAGGACATCCTGGACTTTGAGGCGAACTCGCTCGCCGATCCGAACCTGCTGGTCGCGGACGCGCTGATCTTCGTGCCTGGCGGTCGAATCCTGCCGAAGCCGGCACCCTCGATCCGGCCGGGGGCCGGGACCGCTCCGACGCTGACCGGCAACTGGGGTTGGCCAGCCGGTGTGGCCGGTACGCTCACCTCACCGTTTGCGTACTGGCACCCGCTGGGGATCGATATCGCGATGCCGCGGGGGAATGCGATCGTCGCTGCCCGTTCGGGCGTCGTGCGGTTCGTTGGCGGGGACCCGTGGGTTTCGTATGGCTTGTACGTGAAGGTCGACCACGGCGACGGCTGGGAAACGACCTACGCGCACCTGGACGCATTCGCGGAGGGGCTGCGATCCGGCGCCTTCGTGAACCAGGGCGATCTGCTCGGACTGAGCGGCAACACCGGTAACTCGACCGGGCCGCACCTGCACTTTGAGACGCGGTGGTGGGGCGAGCCGCAAGACCCGATGGAACTGCTGCAGTAGAACGCTGGGCTCTAGCCGCGCGACTCCAGCAACGCGATCCGACGCGTATCGCCGAGATTCCGCCGGTTCACCGTCAGCCGCGACACCGCTTCTTCCGGCTCCGTCCCGATTGCCTCGAGGAACGTCTTCAGCTCCTCGGAGCTGCCGTCTGCGGCCGGACGGTACCCGACCGGGATCACCATCTTCGGCTCGATCGCCCGCGCGACCCGCGCTGCCGCCTCGGGATCGAGGCCGCTCGGCAGGGCGATTGGCACGATCAGGATGTCGACACCGGCGAGCGCCTCGGATTGGGGGGTGGTGGGGAGCTGGCCGAGGCCGCCGAGATGGGCGAATCGCAGCTCCTCGGCCTGGCAGATGTAGATCGTCGTCGGCTCGGGCGTCGCGTCCTCTGCGGCAGCCTCGTCAAGCGGCCAGAGCGCGCGCAGACCTTCGATCTGGACGCCGAGGATCTCGTACTCACCTGGTCCCTCGACGACGACGGGGTCGCCTTTGATGCCCTTCACATGGTTGTGATGAGCCTCCGCCGGGCGACTAATCGTCGCGATGTCGCCCGAGGGACGAGCCATGTCGATGCCAGCAGAACGATCGGTCGGGTCCATGACGACCGCAGCCTGACGGGTACGCACGCGCACTGCCGCATGGCCAAGCCAGGTGATGTCCACGGGCGCTCCGAGTCTGTCGGGGAGGAGAGGCCGAATCGTACCGAGGCGTCACGACAGGAACCACCGCGACGGGGCGCTCGGCGCGGCTAGATGGGCTCCTGTGGGATCGCGAGCGCCTCGCTCTCCGCGGGCGGCTCGAAGTGGCGCATCGCCCGTGGGTGCGCGAGGGCGATCGCCGCGTTGTGGGCCCAACCGGTCGCGTTGACCATGCAGACCAGCACGTGGTCGTCCCGGACCCCGCCCGCGTTCCCATCGAGATCCACCTCGGAATCTTCCTCCTCGAGGTTGAGCGTCGGTGGGATCTTGCCGCGATCCATGGCTTCGAGCATGACCGCGAGCGTGAGCGGGCCAGACGCGCCGAGCAGATGTCCCGTGTGTCCCTTGAGCGCCGGTGAGTAGAGGTGATGTCTCGTCGAGCCGCCGAAGATACGGCGGACGCCAACGGCCTCCGCGCGATCACCGTCGACGCTGCCGGCGGCGTGGAGGGCGATCACGTCGACTTCCGCCTGGATCCGGCCACTCGAGACGAGCGCGAGTTGGAGCGCCTGCCCGATCTGCTCGGCGTCCATCGCGGGGGTCCCCCCCGTGCCGGTCGAGAACGTCATCCCCTGACCTTCGATCTCCGCGAGGATCTTCGCGCCACGCGCCTCGGCGACTTCGATCGCCTCGAGCGTGACGAGCGCCGCACCCTCGCCGAGCACGAACCCGTCGCGCCCGGTGTCGAGGGGACGCGACGAGGCAGCGGGGTCGTCGTTGCGCCTCGACAGCGCGCCAGTGCCCTGAAACGCCGCAAGCGTCAGCGGCGTGATCGGCGCCTCGGCGCCGCCGGCGATCGCGACCAGCGCATCACCCCGACGGATCATCGATGCCGCCTCGATGATGGCGTTCAGTCCACCGGCGGACCGGTTCTCGACCTGCAGCACGGGCCCGGTGGTTCCGAGGAGCGACGCGATCCGGTCAGCGGGCGCGTGTGGTCGCGCGTGCGCTGCGAGCGTCTCGGCTGCGGCATCGATGTCTCCGGCGACGATCGCTCGGGCGCCCTCGAGCAAGAGGTCCTCCTCGGGGCGCTCGGACGCCATGACGACGGCGACCTGGCCTCGATTCTGTGGGGTGAAGCTCAGCCCGGCGCCCTGCACCGCGGAAAGTGCGGCGCTGACGGCGAAGCGCGAGCGGAGGTCGAGCGAGTCCCAGTAGGCCTCATCGAAGCGGTTGTCCCGCTCGAGCGCGTCGGGGACCTCGGCAGCGATGCGGGTGGAGAAGGCGGAGGCGTCGAAGCGGGTGATCGCGGCGATCCCCGAACGGCCCTCCTCGATCGCGTCCCAGAGGTCACCGGTCGTCCGTCCGAGTGAGCAGACCACGCCAACGCCTGTGATGACGACCCGACGTTCAGCGGCAGCGGCATCTGCGTTGACCATGAGGACAGGTATACCCGAGGCAGGAGCTAACGGCCCGAGCTAGTTACTCGTCGTCAGCAGCATGGCGGGCGCCGCTTCCGCGGAGCGGTGCCGCTGCGGCGCCCACTCCATCACGGCCGCGCCCCAGGTCAGGCCAGCACCGATGGTGCTGATCAGCACACGGTCGCCCGCCTGCAGGCGTCCGGCGGCCTGCGCCTCGGCGAGGGCGATCGGAATCGTCGCGCTGGACGTGTTTCCGTAACGGTCGATCGTGACGAACATCCGATCGGCCGGCAGCCTCAACCCATGCATCACGGCGTTCATGATCCGAAGGTTGGCCTGATGGGGGACGAACAGATCGACATCGTCAATCGTCAGTCCCGCTGCGGCCAGCGCCTGGAGGCATGACTCCTTCATCTCCGCGACAGCCGCTCGGAACAGCGCGCGACCGTCCATGAAGATGTGAGCCTCTCGCTCAAGCGGTCCCTGCGGGGCCGCCGGCCCACCGGCATACACGACGTCAGCACGGCTGCCGTCCGACCGCATCACGATCTGGTCGATGCCGCCCGGCTCGCCAGGCAAGACTGGCTCGAGCAGCGAAGCGCCGGCGCCGTCTCCGAACAACACGCAGGTATTCCGGTCGGACCAATTCAAGAGCCTCGTGATCGCCTCGGTTCCGACGACCACCACTCGACGCGCCGCGCCCGTGGCGATGAATTGCGAGGCGATGTTGAGGCCCGTGACATAGCTGGCACAGGCCGCGTTCACATCGAACGAGGTCGCGCGATCGGCGCCGACGGCCTGCTGAATGCGCGTCGCGACCGCCGGGAACATGCCATCCGGCGAGCAGGTGCCGGCGATCAGGAGGTCGATCTCCGAGGGATCGACGTCCGCGTCGTCCAACATCCGTCGCACCGCCTCGGCGCCCAGCGTGCTCGCCGCCTCGTCGGGAGCGGCGATCCGCCGCTCGCGAATGCCGGTGCGCGCGTTGATCCACTCGTCGCTGGTGTCGACGAGGCGCTCCAGGTCGGCGTTCGTCATGATCTGCGAAGGAAGGTAGGCGCCAGTCGCCGTAATACGGGCTGCTGCGGTCATCGCTCCTCCGATCGCACGGCAGCCGATCGCGTAATCGGTCTTGTGAGCATCGGAGCAGGACTCTAGCAGGAATTCTGACTCTCTGACGGTACCCGAGCCGCGGTTGCACCGTGTCAGGGGGGTCATCGTTGACCCGATTTCGGCACCCGCATACAATCGAGTTCGTCGATTAGCACTCTCCACCCGAGAGTGCTAACGGAGGGAATCAGTGCTCACCGACCGGCGTTCCGCGATTCTTGGACTGGTGATCGACGAGTACATCTCGACGGCCACACCTGTCAGTTCGCGCGCGCTCGTCAACCGGCACGGCCTGAGCGTCTCATCCGCCACGATCCGCAACGAGCTCGCCCAGCTGGAAGAGGACGGGTACATCACGCACCCCTATACCTCCGCCGGTCGGGTCCCCTCGGACCGTGGCTACCGGCACTACGTTGAGGTCTTGATGGCCGAGGAGCCCGTCGGTGCTGATGAGCAGCGGACGATCGAGCACCAACTGCACCAGGTGCGCGGCGGCCTCGACGAATGGCTGAGCCTCACGGCGACGATCCTGGCGACCGCCGTGGACAGCGTTGCCGTCGTCACGCGGCCGCGCGCCGATGATGCGCGACTGAAGCATGCGCAACTCGTCGAGCTTCAGAATGAACTTGCGCTCCTGGTCGCGGTGATGGATGACGGGCGCGTGCGCCAGAGTGTGCTGCCGCTGACGATCCCGCTGACCCAGAGTCAACTGAACACGCGCGCCGAACGCCTGAACCAGCTGCTGACCGGTGCCGACCGTGCGACCGCCCTCGAGGCCGCCGAACAGCTCGATGACCCGGATGACGCCCATATCCTGCTGGCGATCGCCGATTTGATCGGCGAACAGCGCGTGGCCGAAGAGACCTACCTCGACGGACTCCAAATCGTCCTGCAACAGCCCGAGTTTCACGACGTCCAACGGCTGCGCGACGCCGTTGACCGCCTCAACGCGTACGACGTGCGCGGGTTGGTCGAACAGGCAGGCGAAGCGGATCTCGGCGAAACACGGGTCCTGATCGGCGAAGAGCACGGCGACGAGGCGATGCGCGACTGGAGCGTGGTGGTCGCGAGCTATGGCGATGACGAGACGCATGGAACGGTCGCGGTCCTCGGACCAACGCGGATGCACTACCAGCGGTCGATCCCGCGGGTTCGATACGTCGCTTCGCTCATGAGTTCGCTGCTGCACGACGTGCGCTAGCCGTTACGACTGGGAAAGAACGCATGAGCGATGAACCGCTGCAGGATGAGAACGCCTCGGAGCAAGCTGCCGAGGAGGCCGTCGTACCCGCTGATCCGCCAACGGTCGCTGACCTGGAGGCGAAGATCGCGGAACTCGAGCAAGCACAGGCCCGGGCGCTGGCTGACTACCGGAACCTTGAACGCCGGACGTCGGAGGGGCGTGCTGAGCTGCGCCGCCTGACGACCGCGTCGGCGATCATCAACTTGCTCCCGGTCTATGACGATCTGACCCGTGCGATCGAGGCGGTCGAGCAAGAGATCGCCGAACACGAGTGGGTGTCAGGCATCAGCCTCATCCGCGACAAGTTCCGTGGGGTCCTGGATGCGACCGGCGCGAGCGAGATCGAGGCGCTCGGCAAGCCGTTCGACCCGCGCCTGCATGAGGCGGCGGGGTACGCGACGGGTCCGGAAGGGCAGGTCGTCCACGTGATGCAGTCAGGGTGGGCCATCAACGAACACGTCGTGCGCCCATCGATGGTGATGGTCGGCAACGGCGACGGAGCCGACGCAACGACGGACGAGACAAGGTAAGGACACCAGCGCGATCGAGGCGCCGCCGGCGCCGATCGCGACCGCTAGCCAGTTTTCGCACACCAAAGGACGCGTCCCCATGAGTAAGGTCATCGGCATCGATCTCGGCACCACGAACTCCGCGATGGCGGTGATGGAGGCCGGAAAGCCCCAGGTCATCCCGAACGCTGAGGGTGGCCGGACCACCCCGTCGGTCGTCGCCACCGGCAAGGACGATGAACGCCTCGCCGGCACCGTCGCCAAGCGCCAGGCCGTGACCAACGCCGCGAACACTCTGTACTCGGTGAAGCGCCTGATGGGTCGCCGCTTCGAAGACGAAGAGGTGCAGCGCTTCAAGGACGTCGCGGGCTTCGAGATCGTCAAGCTCGCGAACGGCGACGCCGGCGTGAAGATGGGCGACCGCGAATTCAGCCCGCCCGAGGTCAGCGCGATGATCCTCCAGAAGCTGAAGGCGGATGCAGAGGCCTACCTCGGCGAGACCGTGACCGAGGCCGTGATCACCGTCCCGGCCTACTTCAGCGACTCTCAGCGCCAGGCGACGCGCGATGCCGGACGCATCGCGGGCCTCGAGGTGCTGCGCATCATCAACGAGCCAACGGCCGCTTCGCTCGCGTACGGCCTTGAGAAGGAGGGTGAGGAGCTGATCGCGGTCTACGACCTCGGCGGCGGCACCTTCGATATCTCGATCCTCGAGCTCGGCGAAGGCACATTCCAGGTCCGCGCCACGAACGGCGACACGTTCCTCGGCGGTGACGACTTCGACGACGTCATCATCAATCACCTGGTCGACGAGTTCTTGAAGGATCAGGGCGTCGACCTCTCAAAAGACCGCACGGCGCTGCAGCGGCTCAAGGAAGCGGCCGAGAAGGCCAAGATCGAGCTGTCCTCGGCGCAGACGACCGAGGTGAATCTGCCGTTCATCACGGCGGACGCCTCCGGACCGAAGCACCTGGTCACCAACATCACGCGCGCGCAGCTCGAGCAGCTGGTCGGCGATCTCGTCGACCGATCGCTGAAGCCATGCCAGCAGGCACTGACGGACGCGGGTATGGACGCCTCGAAAATCGACGAAGTCGTGCTGGTCGGTGGGATGACGCGCATGCCGCTCGTCCAGCAGAAGGTCGAGGAGTTCTTCAAGAGGGAGCCGCACAAGGGCGTCAACCCGGACGAGGTCGTGGCGATCGGCGCGGCGATCCAGGCCGGTGTGCTGAAGGGCGACGTCAAAGACGTACTGCTCCTTGATGTCACGCCGCTGACGCTGGGCATCGAGACGCTCGGTGGCGTGATGACGCCGCTGATCGAACGCAACACGACGATCCCGACGAGCCAGTCGCAGGTCTTCTCGACCGCGGCCGACAATCAGCCGTCCGTCGAGATCCACGTGATGCAGGGTGAGCGGTCGATGGCTGGCGACAACAAGTCGCTCGCGCGGTTCATTCTCGACGGCATCCTGCCCGCGCCCCGCGGCGTCCCGCAGGTCGAGGTCAGCTTCGACATCGACGCGAACGGCATCGTGACCGTGTCGGCGAAGGACCAAGCCACTGAGAAGGTGCAGCACGTCACGATTCAGGCCAGCTCAGGTCTCGACGACTCCGAGGTGGAGCGCCTCCAGAAGGAGGCAGAGGAGTTTGCGGGCGAGGACCTCGAAAAGCGCGAAGCGGTCGAGGTGCGCAACACCGGCGACTCCCTTGCCTACTCGGCCGAGAAGCTGATCAAGGACAACGAGGAGCAAATCACCGACGAGCTGAAGGCGCCGGTCGAGACCGCGATCACTGAGCTGCGAGAAGCCCTCAACGGCGAGGACGTGGCAGAGATCAAGGCGAAGACGGATGTGCTCTCGGAAGCGATGCAAGGCATCGGCCAGGCGATCTACGGCGCGGCCGGAGCGGAGACCGTTTCCGATGACAGTGCTCCAGACGGCGCGGACGCCCCGGGAGACGAAGGCGACGGCGAGGGTGAAGAGGCCAGTACGATCGAAGGGGAGTTCCGCGAGGTCTAGGCCGCGTACCCATGAACCAGTACTTCGATTTCGAGCAGGTCTACAACTTCCGCGACATGGGCGGCTACCGCGCCGCGGACGGGCGGACCGTGCGCTGGCGGCGCCTGTTCCGTTCGGGCGAGCCGCTACGGCTGTCCGAGGCCGAAGCCGACCAGCTGCGCCGGGAGGCGCCGCTGAAGACGGTGATCGACCTTCGTAGCGAGGGCGAAGCTGACCATCCGCGTGGCCTGGGCCCATTGATCAACGAACAGGTGATGCGCCACCACTTTCCGATGGGCGATCCCCGCTCGAAGTACGACGCGCGGTCCTCGGGTGCTTGGGACCCCCGCTACCCCGATCTGATGGAGGATCGCGGCGAGGTGTGGGCGACGGCGATCGGCATCCTGGCGAATGAAGACGCGTACCCGGCGATGTTCCACTGCGTGACCGGCAAGGACCGCACGGGCGTCCTCGGCGCGTTGATCCTCGATGTGCTGGGGGTCGACGAGTCGACCATCCTCGAAGACTTCGGGCTCAGCCAGCGGGGGATGGATCGGCTGATCGCCGACCTGCGAGCGCGGGGCAAGATTACCGACGACATCCCGCCCAACCCGGCGCTCGGGGTACCGGTACCGGCGATGGAGGTCATGCTCGAATCACTACGGAAGAATCACGGGAATGCCGCGAACTTCCTTGGGAAACACGGAGTCGACGACGACACACTGACGCGGCTGGCGGATCTGCTGCTCGAATAACCCCTCAAGAACTTCGTACCGAGGGCGTTCGCTGACGAAGGGTCCCGTCAGCACGCTGCTAAACTCGAACGTGACCTCACCGCCTGCGGCGCGTACCTCGCAACACCCGGACGTCGATGACCACTCAGCAAGACCCGTACTCAGCACTTGGCGTGACGCGCGATGCCTCCGCGGAGGACATCAAGCGTGCGTTCCGCAAGCTCGCGATGGAGTACCACCCCGATCGGAATAAGGAAGACGGCGCCGAGGATCGCTTCAAGTCGGTCAACGCCGCCTACGAGGTGCTCTCCGATCCCGAAAAGCGCGCGCGCTTCGATCGTTTCGGTCAGGCTGAGGGTGGCAACGGTCAGGGCTTCGCCGGCTTCGAATCGATGGGTGGCTTCGGAGACATCTTCGACGCATTCTTCCGCGGGACGGCCGCGCGGCGCGCGGGCCCACAGCGCGGCGCCGATCTCGAGGCGCGACTGACGATCGACTTCGAAGAGTCGGTCTTCGGCGCCGAGAAGGAGATCACCTTCCAGCGCACCGAGAACTGCCAGGACTGCCGTGGCTCTGGCCAGCGCGATGGCGCCGCACGCGAAACCTGCGAACCCTGCGACGGTTCCGGTGAGATCCGACGGGTCCAGCAGTCGCTCTTCGGCCAGTACGTCAATGTGGCCGCCTGTCCCACCTGCGAGGGCGAGGGGAGCGTCGTGACCGACGCCTGCTCCACGTGCAAGGGCAAGGGCCAGCGGCGCGTCCGAGTCTCGCAGCACATCAAGGTCCCGGCCGGCGTCGAGGGCGGATCGCAGATCCGCTTCGCTGGCGAGGGAGAGGCGGGTGTACGCGGCGGGCCGAGCGGCAACCTCTACATCGAGCTACAAGTCGAGCCACACGAAGTGTTCATGCGGGCTGATCGAGACCTCGTCTACGAGCTGCCCTTGAACATCGCGCAGGCGGCGCTCGGTACCAGCGTTCAGATTCCCACGATCGACGGCGATGAGATCGAGTTGGAACTGAAGGCGGGAACGCAGCACGGCGAGCTACACACGATCAAGGACCGTGGGGTCCCGCACCTCCGTGGCTCGGGACGCGGCAACATGCTCGTCCGCACCCATGTCGTGACGCCGCAGAAGCTCTCCGACGACCAGAAGGAGCTGCTGGTGCAGCTCGCCGAATCGCTGGGCGAGCCGGAGATACCAGAGGACGGGTCGATCTTCGATCGCATCCGCGGGGCGTTCAGCTAGCCGTCCATGACCGACCGCTGGACCGAGATCACGGTCCGCGCCGCGCCGGCGGATGCTGAACTTGTTGCGAGCATCCTCACCGATCTCACGCAGCAGGCCGTGGCGATCGAACCGCAGATCAAGCGAGTCGAGGACGTTGACTTCGGCTACCAAGAGCTCGACGCGCCGGTGACGATCCGCGCCTACGCCGAGCCCGCCGTGGCTCTAGAGCGTCGTTCGTTGTTCGAGGCGACCCTCGCAGGCCTCCACCTCTCGAAGCCCGTCGAGCCTCCGAGCTATCGCGAGCTGGATCCAACCGACTGGTCGGAGGAGTGGAAACGCTTCTACGACATCCAACACGTCGGCGAACGACTGGTCATTCGCCCCTCGTGGCTCGAGTACGCGGCGGACGTGGGGGAAGTCGTTCTCGACCTCGACCCCGGGGCCGCCTTCGGCACTGGCCAGCACGAGACGACGAGGCTCTGCCTGGGAGCGATCGAGCGACATCTCCAGCCGGGCGTGGAGGTCCTCGATGTCGGCTGCGGCTCGGGGATCCTCGCGATTGCCGCGGCGAAGCTGGGCGCGCGGCATGTCCGGGCCGTGGACATCGATCCCGATACCATCCGCGTCACCGAAGAGAACGCCGCCGCGAACGGCGTCGCCGCCGAGATCGAGGCGGCAGCCGGTTCGCTCGGCGACGCCTGGCCGTGGGCCGGGAGCCCGCCTCGAGACGTCGGCCTGCTCGTCGCCAACATCTCCTCGGGGACGGTGCTGCTACTGCTTCCCGAGATGCAGGACGCGTTGGCCTCCGACGGCCACGCGGTGCTCAGCGGCTTCCTCGCGAGGGATACCGCCGAGATCGCCACTGCGGTCGCGCAGGCCGGACTGTCCGTAACCGAGACGAACACCGAGGGCGACTGGGCCTGCCTCGTCGCGAGGCGTCCGACCTAAGCTGCCTCGTCGCGAGGCGTCCGACCTAAGCTGCCTCGTCGCGAGCCACGTCGACTAGTCGAGGGCTGAAGCGGTGAAGTCGACGCGAGTCCAGGTCTTCGGGTCAACGTTCACGCCGTAGATCGTCAGTTCCCAGTGGAGATGAGGGCCCGTCGAGAGACCAGTGGAGCCCATCAGTCCAACGACGGTTCCGGCAGCGATCTCCTGGTCGACCTGGACGAGGATCTCCTGCAGGTGGTGGTAGCCGGTCTTCACGCCGGCACCGTGATCAACGATCACGGTGTTCCCGCGAATCGGCATCTCGCCCGCCCAGGCCACGCGCCCGGCAGCGGCGGCCTGGATGGCCGTCCCAGCCTCGCTGGCGATGTCGGCACCTGAATGGAAGCCCCCGATCGGACCGCCGTTGATCGATCGCCCCTGCCCGAACTCGGTCGTGGCGAAGCCTTCGGCGGGCATCCGGAACAGACCCGTCCAGCGGCGCTGGCGGTCGAACGTCAGGAACTGCTCGATACGCAGGTTGGATTCCAGTACCGCAGCCTCGGGCGTCAGCACCGCCCCCTGCTCCTCAGTCAGCTCCAGGTAGTCGACGGGGCGGTCGACGGTGGTGACCTCGAACCCGACGATCCGCTCCTCGATCAACGTTCCGAGGTCGTCACGCAGGGTGATCGAAAGTTGGCTTGGGCCGAGCGTCGCGTTGAGTGGCAATCCGACCACACCGAAGAGAAAGCCATCGCCCTCCGACAGGAGCGGATACGCGAGCCCGGCGGCGACGACGGATGCACTCCCAGCTTCGGGTGCGAAGACGCGAACGCCCAGGGTCTCGCCGATGCCAACGGTTTCGGAGCTCAATGCAACCCGCGGCGGCACTGGAGTTGGGCTAGTGGTCGGAGCTGGGGGCGGAGAACTCGTCGCGCTCGGCTCCGTCGTAGGCGGGTTCGCAGTTGGGGTGACCGGCGCTGTCACCTCGACCGAAGGGCTCGAGGTTGGATTCGCGTCGGCGGCGGTCGACGAAGCGGTCCCGAGGGAGGTGCCAGAGCTGACCACCGTGGGGTCGGTGCTGGCGGATACCGCGGCTCCAGCGGCGCTGAAGGAAACGCCATCGCTGTTCTCGAGTCGACCACGATCGACGAGAAACGCCAGCCCCGCTGCGATCATGAGCGAGGCAGCAACGATTGCAGCGGACCAGCGCACGAGTGATCGCCCCGGCCGATCATTGGAGGAACCGCTCGGGTCTGGACCGGTGGTCACGGCAGTCTCAAACCTCCCGGAGCGGCGGTGGGATCGACTCTATCTTACGGCGCTCGGGGAACCCGACCTACCCTCCTGACGTTTCGTGATTGGCTATACTCCGATGACCACGGCGACCTCGCGGTCGCCTCGCTCCATATCGATGGTTCATGGTCATCTCGCGCCTGACCACCCGGGCGCTATGGCCTGATAGACGTTTCGACAGACCGCGGGGAGGTCGCGTGGAAGATCCCAAACTCGTCGCCGAGCGCATCCTCGACAATGTCGAGCGGGTGATCATCGGCAAAGAGCACGAGGCGCGACTCGCCCTCATCACGCTGCTTTGCCGGGGACACCTGCTCATCGAGGACGTGCCCGGCGTGGGGAAGACAATGCTGGCGCGGGCGCTCGCCCGCTCCGTCGGCTGCCGCTTCTCCCGGATCCAGTTCACACCCGACCTGCTGCCTTCCGACGTGACCGGAGTCTCGATCTATCGACAAGAGACCGGCGGCTTCGAGTTCCGCCCGGGCCCGATCATGACCGAGGTCGTCCTCGCTGACGAAGTGAACCGCGCGACGCCCAAGACCCAGTCCGCGCTCCTCGAGGCGATGGAAGAAGACCAGGTCACCGTCGACGGCATCACCCACAAGCTGCCAGAGCCGTTCATGGTGATGGCGACCCAGAACCCGATCGAGTACGAGGGCACGTTCCCACTGCCGGAAGCTCAGCTCGACCGATTCATGCTCCGCGTCCACCTCGGGTACCCGTCCGCCACGGATGAGGTGCTGGTGATGGACGCACAGCAGCACCGCCACCCGATCGAGTCGCTGGCCGAGGTCACGAGCCGCGCCGAGGTGATCGAACTCCAGGAGGCGGTGCGCGAGATCTACGTGGACCCGCTGATCAAGCAGTACATCGTGAGCCTCGTCAATGCGACGCGAGAACACGAGAGCGTCTACCTCGGCTCGTCACCGCGCGGGTCGCTCGCGTTGATGCGTGTGTCGCAGGCCTACGCGATGCTCGACGGCCGCGATTTCGTACAGCCGGACGACATCAAGCTGCTCGCCTACTCGACGCTCGGCCACCGCGTGATCGTGAGCCCTGGCGCCCGAGTCCGGGAGATCGACAGCGCGCAGATCGTCGACGAGGCGATCGAACGCGTACCGGTACCCGGCGTCCGCGCGCGCGGCGGCGCCTGAGCCGCGGGCGTGAAACTGATCGGGAGGCTGACCGCGCTCGCGCGGCGCTACCCGAGTGCTGCGATCGCCCTCAGCCTCGGTGTCGTCTGCGCGATTCTCGGATTTGCGACCGGTTTCTGGCTCTTGTTCCGGCTCTCCTACATCGTTGCGTTCGCCGTTCCAGCGCTCTACTTGTGGACGCGCTCGATGGCGAATGGCCTCGAGGTGGAGGTCATCCGCCGAACGCACCGTGTGACGCAGGGCCAGTCGTTGGAAGGCCGTGTGATCGTGCGATCGCGGTCCCGCGTCCCCAAACTCTGGCTCGAGGTCGAAGACCAATCATCAGTCCCCGGTCATGCCGCGAAGCGGGTGGTCACACTCGGGTCCCAGGGGGTGGCGGCGTGGAACTATGCGACTCCCGCACGGGTCCGCGGACTCTACGATCTGGGACCGCTCCGGGTCGTCGCGACTGATCCGTTCGGCTTCTTTCGGATGGAACGCACCTTCGGCCAGATGGCGTCGATCCTCGTCTATCCGAACGCGCCGGAACTGCCCAACTTCTACATCCCGCCGGCAAACCTGCCCGGCGAAGGCCGGTTTCGCCGCCGGACGCACAACGTCACACCGAACGTCTCCGGTATCCGCGAATACGCCCCCGGCGACTCGTACAACCGGATCCACTGGCCCGCGACCGCACGCACCGGGCGACCGATGGTCAAACAGTTCGAGCTCGACCCGGCATCAGACATCTGGATCGTCCTCGACCTGCAGCGCTCACAGCACGTCGGCGAGGGCGAGGACGGGACCGAGGAGGCCGCGGTTCAGATCTGCGCATCGATCGCGCGCTACTTCATCAACGCGAATCGATCGGTCGGCCTGATCTCCTTCGGCGATGACCTGCGCATCGACGATCCCGATCGCGGCCAGAATCACTACACGCGGCTACTGGAATCGCTGGCGTTGGCGCGTGCCACCGGCGATGTGCCGCTGACCAGCCTGATCATCGAGGAATCGAGGCGGTTCGGCCGCCACACGACAGTGGTCATTGTGACGCCGTCGACCGAGACCGAATGGGCGCTGACGCTAACCGGGCTGTCGGCGCGAGGCGTGAAGGTCGCCGCCGTCCTGCTGGAGGCCGACACCTACGGTGACGCGCCGAGCGCGCTGGATGTCTACGGCACGCTCGCTGCCGGGGGCGTCTACAGCTACACCGTGAAGCACCAGGACGATCTGGGCCGGGCACTCAGCGCCGGCGCCGAAACGGCGATCCGAGAGCGCGAGGGAGCGCGGCCGTGAGCGCTGTCTCCTGGGACGCGATCTATCGAGGGTCGGAGCACGATCCGTTCAAGCCGCGCGGCGGCGTCCTGGGGCTGATCGGTAATACCGAGCGCTGGCTCAACCTGGTCCTGCTGTTCGTGGCGCTGATGGCGATGACCAACTCGCTCGAACGGGCGAACTGGGTCGATGAGATGCCGTCGCTGACGGCGGCTTCGGTCTTCGGCCTCGCCACGGGATGGGTGCTCTCGCAGATCCCGGTCCGCTCGTGGCTGCTCCAGCTCGTCGGGATCACGCTGGGGCTGGCCTGGGTGCTCGCGATCGTGATTGCCAACATGGAGCTGGCCGACCCGTTGCTGGGCACGGGCATCGGCGCGCGCTGGTCCGAGTTCTGGCTCCGACTCGGCGACTGGGGCTCGGCGCTGCTGAGCGGTGGTGTCTCGAGCGACCCGCTGCCGTTCGTGCTCATGCTCGTGTTCGCGACCTGGGCTGTCGCCTACCTCGCGGCGTGGGCCGTCGTCCGCTGGCGCAACGCGTGGGTGGCACTGATCCCGCCCGGCTTCGTGCTGCTCACCAATATCTCGTACCTCCCCGGCCAGCCGTCGTTACAGTTCGTCGTCTTCTTGTTCGCCGCGGTCCTGCTCGTCCTCCAGCTCCATTTCGCGCGGGCGCTGAGCCGCTGGCGCGATAACCGGATCGCCTGGCCGGACCTGATGTCGATCGAGGTGGCGTTCGCCGGCGTTTGGATTGCGCTGGCGCTCATCATCAGTGCCTGGTTGGTCCCGACCGCGAATAACTGGGGACCGGTCGCCGATCTCTGGAACCGGGCCGTCTCGCCCGTGTCCGAACGCTTCGAGGGCTTGGGCCGCGTCTTCATCGGCGTGTCCTCGAAACGCGATATCCCGGTACATGGATTCGGCGAGGTGCTCCCGCTGCAGGGCAGCATTTCGCTGAGCGAGGCACCGCTCATGGAGGTGGTCGCCGACGAGCCCGGGAACCTCCGTGGTGCGGTGTATGACGATTACACCGGGACCGGCTGGCTCAACTCGGGGATCACCACGCAGCCGCTCCTCGGAACGACGATCGAGGCGGCCGAGTTTGGGACGCCACTGTCGCAGGCGCAGCTCCGGCGCCCGGTCTCGGCCGAGGTGACGGTGATCGGCCCGGTGCCCGACCGTCGGCTGCTCTCGTTTGGCGACCCACTGGCCTCGAACGTTCCGGGCGAGCTGCTGTTCGGCGCCGGACCGGCGGACGTGGTGGGCATCGCACCGGAGGATCGGCTCAAGGAAGGCACCAGCTACACGGTCGTCGGCGCCGTCTCCGCCGCCGCGGTCGACACCTTGCTCTCCACGACGAGCGATTATCCGGTCGCCATTCACGATCGATACACCCAGCTGCCCGACGACCTGCCACCGGAGATCGCGGAGCTGGCGGCCAGCCTCGCCGGTGGCCAGCACCCATTCGCGGCTGCGCGGATCATCGAGGACTACCTCCGCAACAACTTCGCATTCTCGACGGAGATCGCCGATCCGCCGCCGCTGCGCGACGCGGTCGATTACTTCCTCTTTGAGGCTCAGGCGGGCTACTTCGATCACCACGCGACCGCGATGGCCGTGATGCTGCGCACGCTCGGCATCCCGACGCGGATGGCGGCCGGGTTCGCGCTCGATGAGGACAGCTTCGACGACGCGACCAAGACCTACACACTCTCGGAACTCGACGCGTGGGCCTGGCCCGAGGTGTACTTCACGGGGTTGGGCTGGGTGGAATTCAATCCCACGCCGGGCCGAGACCTGGTCCTGCGGCCCGGAGACGACACGGCGCTCCGCGATCAGTTGAGGAACCCGTCAAACACGATTCCGTTCGACGAGGAATTGCTCATCGAGGAGCTGGAGAACCTCTTCGGCAGCGAGGGTGCGAGTGCGGTCGACCTCGAGGCGTCGGGATCAGCGGACACCGGTTCGGGGGTCGGCACGGTCGTCGTGCAGATCCTCACGCTGCTCGTCCTGCTGAGCGTCGTCGTCTTCGTCGTCGGGATCGGCGTACGTTTCGCCTGGGAGTACCCCGTCCGCGACCTCGATTCCGGACGGCGCCGCTGGGCCAAACTTCAGCGCCTTACCGGCTGGGCGGGCCTGGCACCGCGTGTGACGAGCACCCCGCTGGAGTGGGCGCGGGAGGTCTCCGCGACGGTCGGAGCAGACGAGGAGTTCGAGGCGATCGCGCGCGACTACACACACGTGCGATACGGCGGTCCGGGGGACGATCCGTCCGAGGAGGCCACCGCCGAGCTGCACGACAGTTATCGAGGCGCGCGTAATCAACTCTGGCGTCAGATCTTCGGACGCGTGCTGCCGCGGCGCGGCCGCGGGTCAGCGGTCGGCGAAGCCCCCACCTCGGCCGGAACGGGTCGGGTCTAGCGGTTCCACCTCGCTGAGTTGACGGATGAGATCCAGGAGTGCCACTGCCTCCTCGAGCGTCAGTTCGCCACCCGCTAGCTCCTCCAGAGCCTGATTGAGTGCGGCGCGGGCCTCTTCAACGCTGAGGAGCACCCCGGGAGCATCACCCCCGCTATTGGCGCCATTCCCACCGGGGTCACCGTCGCCATCGCCCGGGTCTCCGGGCTGACCGGGCTCTCCATCGGCAGGGTCGCTGCCCCCCGGATCGTCCGCCGGATCGCCTGGTTCGTCTCCGCCGCCGGGTTGCTGCGAAGGATCGTCACCGTCGCCCGGTTCGTCGTCACCACCGTCGTCTGGTGGTGGTGTGCCATCGCCGGCTCCGGGTTGCTCACCTCCGGGCTGGCCTCCGGGCGGCTGATCGACCGGCGGCGAAACGTCTGTCGGCGGGGGATCGATGACTGGCGGAGGTTCGAGCTGAGCGAGTACAAGCTCCAGGTTCGCCTTCGCATCCGTGTCGTCAGGGGTCGAACGCAGCACGTCGATGTAATGCCGCCGCGCCTCTTCGAGCGCGCCGCGCTCGACCGCGTGATTGCCGAGGGCGTATCGCAACCAGTCGGCGAGCGTGTCGTCCTGCACGCGGCCGAGCGCGTCGGCCGAGGCGACCGACGCCTCCTCGAACCGTCGTAGCTGATGGAGGGTGTTGCCGACGTTGTACCTGACGGCGGCAGCACCCGGTTCGATGAGCGACGCATCTCGGTAGTTCACAAGCGCGTCATCGTAGAAGGCCAGACCGTATGCAGCATTGCCGTCCTCGACGTGCTGATACAGCTGGGAACCACCGCAGGCGCCGAGCATGAGCGCGCCGAGCACCGTCAACGCGCCGAGGTGTCGCCGGCTCAACGTGCGCGTGCCCGCGGCTTCGCCGATCAGAATCGGCAGCACCAGCAGAACCAAGGCCGGAACGAGGAACCACTGGAACCGCTCGATCGGTTGGCGACCGGTGTCATCGCTGAACGCGCTCTGCCGCAGACGCTGGACTTCGATCGCGAGGCCGGCGATCGCATCCAGTTCCCTGAAGTCGCCGCCGGTCGACGTGGCGATCGCGCGCAGCGCCTCGCGATCGGCCCGGCTGACCGCGAGGCTCGCGTCGTCGCCCGGGATCGAGGCGCCGCCGTCCGTGCCAACAGCGACCGTGAAGATCGGAATGTCGGCGGCTTCCGCGCGCGCCGCGGCGGCGGTCGCCGCCTCGCCGAGATCCTCGCCGTCGGACACGACCAGGATGAGCTGGCTCTCGGCAGCGTCGGGAACATCCAGCGCGCTGAGCGCCTCGTCGATCGCGGCGCCGACGTCGGTACCGCGGCCGACCAGCTCAGAATCGCGCTGCGCTTGGTTCACGAGCTGGCCAAGCGCTTCCAGATCCAGCGTCAGCGGCGACCGCTCGAATGCGCGCCCCGAGAAAATCACGAGGCCGACCCGATCGCTGCGGAGGTGGGTGAGGAAGTCTCCGATCCCCTCGGCCGCAGCGACCGACCGCGCCGGTAGCACGTCACTCGTCGTCATCGACCTCGATACGTCGAGCGCGATCAGAACGTCGACGCCGCGGCGTTCGGCGGGAGCGTCTGCTGAGCCCCATTGCGGCCGCGCGAGCGCGATCACCACGAGGACCACCGCAGCCCCGAGGAACCACATTCGCAGTCGCTGACGGCCGGCCCGCTGGCCGAGGCGGAGTTCAGCCGCGCCGCCGTAGTCCTGATCGGCGGCCGCCCGGCGGCGGCGCTCGAAGCGCCAGAACCACCACAACGGCGCGATCACCGCGATCAAGGTGAGCGACCACGGCTCGCCGAACGAGAGGCCGAACATCACGGGTACCGCCGCAGCCAGGTGGCGCGAAGCGCGCTCTCGCCCAACAACAAGCCAAGCGCACCAAATAGGAACCAGGGCGCGTACTCGCGGAACGCGACGAACCTCCGCTCGCCCACGCGCGAGCGCTCGAGGTCACCGATGTCCGCGTACGCCTGCGCCAATTCCTCGCGGCTGCGCGCGTTGTAGTACTCGGCACCCGTGCTCCGCGCGATCGCCCGCAGCGAAACTTCATTGACCTGGACCTGGCCAGAAAACGCGCCGCTCAGGAATCCAATCGTGTAGACGCGGACATCCAACGCGTCCGCCAGCTGGGTCGCCACCTCCGGCGTAATCGCCCCGGCGTTGTTCTGGCCGTCCGTCAGCAAGACCACGACGCGGCTCGCCGCCGGCGAGTCTTCGACGAGCGTCAGCGCCTCGCTCAGGCCGAGGCCGATCGCCGTCCCGTCGTCGATCAGGCCCGGGGCCAGGCCATCGACTCGGCGCTGAATCGCCGTGACGTCGTGAGTCAATGGCGAGAGGGCCAGCGCTCGCGACTGGAAGATCACCAACCCGACGCGGTCACCCGTGAGCGACTCGACGAAGGCGCTGACCACGTCCTGCGCCTCGGACAGCCGGGTCGCTCCGGGCACCGTGCGGGTGGAGGTCGTCATTGAACTCGACACGTCGAGGGCGATCACGATATCGATGCCCTCGGACGGCACCTGGGTCACCGCGAGCCCCTCGCGAGGTCGCGCCAACGCGACGACCGCGAGCGCGACCGCGGCCCAGCGCAGTGCCTGTGGCACCCAGCGCAGACGCAGGCGCCAGGTCGGCTGACTCGCCTCACGGATCGCGTCGAGCGAGCCGATCGCGAGATCGGCCGGGCGCCGACGACGCGCCACCTGCAGCAGCGCGACCGCCAGGACCACCGGCAGTAGCCAGAGCAACGCAGGCGAGGCGAAGGTCATGCGCTCACCGCCTCGAGGTCGTCGCTGCGCCGCGGCCGGGAGAGTTCGACGATCTCGTAGGCGACGGTCAGATCGTGATCCGCCGATGCCGGATCCGGCTGCGCGCGCGCATAGACGGCCGCATCACAGCGTTCGAGGAGCCCCGCGACCAGCCGTGCCTGCCAGCGTCCGACGCCCACCTCCTCGAAGCGGTCACGCAGCTCGGCCGTGGTGAGTGCGGTCGCGGTGAACCCGAATCGCTCCTCGAGGTAGGCACGCACAGCAATCGACAGCTCGCCGTAGAAATGCCGATAGGCATCGCGGTCGACCAGCGCCAAACCGCGCAGGGCGTCGAGCCGAACACGCGCCCGATCCTCGGGCGAGACGGTTTCATCAAAGACGGCCACCGGAGTCGGCCGCGGCCGCCAGCGCCGCCACGCGAGCAGGCCGGCAACGGAGGCCGCGATCACGGCTAGCGCGAGCGGTAGCTCGGGCCCCTGCCACCAGGCGGGGGCGTCACCCGCCGCGGCCTGTGGCTTGAGCGGGCGCAGTTCCTCGTCGCCGAGGGCGCGGACCGGGAGGATGCGCAGAATCGGCGGCCGCACCAACGTCGTGCCGGTGCTGCCATCCGTCCCGAGCCAGGAGACCTCGATGTCTCCAGGGCGCAGGTCGCCCAACTGGTAGGCAGCGATCGTGAACTCGAAGGTCGTCGTCGCCATCCCGGCGGCGCCCTCGAGCGGATCGTCGAAGACGAGCTCCTCAACGCCGGAGATCAGCAGCTCAATGTCCTCGGCCCGTGCCGGGTCGCCGCTGCTGATCAGCAGGTCCTGGCTATGCCGGACAGTGACGACGAGCTGCACCTGCTCACCAAGCGTTGCGGCGCGCGGCCGCAGGGATGCACTGACGTCGAAGCTCGCGGTCTCTTGCGCGGCCAGCGGCGAACTGGCGAAGGCCAGCACACCGATCACGAGGGCGCTGGCGGCCGTCAGCGCAAAGAACGTGAGCCGTCTCATCGGCGCATCGCTCGCATCCGGAAATAGCGCGCGATCGGCGTGACGAGGTCCTCATCGAGTCGGATCTCGACCTCATCCACACCGGCGGCCGCGAGCAAGCGGCGGCGTTCCGTCGCACGGTCAGCGGCAGCGTCCTCGTATCGACGTCGTAGCGCCGGGCTCGACGTATCGACGACCTGCGCGCCGCCGCTCTCGGCGCCGGCGAAACGCACGATCCCAAGATCGGGCAACGCGAGGTCGGCGGGATCGACCAGCACGAGGGCGATCACGTCGTGACGCCGGCTGAGCGTTCGCAGCGAGTCGACGTAGCCATCATCGAGGAAATCCGAGATGACGAAGACCACCGAGCGCCGACGGAGCGCGCGTGACAGGTAGTCGCAGGCGGTGGCGATCCGGGTGCCGCTCGTCGGTGCCGGATGACGAATGACGTCTCGTACCAGGCGCAGCACGTGGTTGAGGCCACGCTTCGGCGGGACGAACCGCTCCACCTCACCCGCGAAGGTGAGGAGACCGACTCGATCGTGGTGTTCGGCCGCCGCGAAGCCGAGGAGAGCGGTCAGTTCGGCAGCAGCACCGAGGCGGCCGTCGGGTCGATGTGAGACGAGCTGTGAATCCGAGACGTCGACCGCGCAGACAACGGACAGCTCGCGCTCCTCGACGAACTCCTTCACCCAGGGGACGCCCATGCGTGCAGTGACGTTCCAGTCGATGAAGCGCACATCGTCGCCGGGGACGTACTCACGCGCTTCGGCGAACTCGATGCCGGTGCCGCGGAAGACGGATCGATAGTCGCCGCCCAGGACGGCGCTGGCGAGCCGGCGCGTGCGGATCTCGATGCGACGGATCCGCTCGCGATCGGCAGCCGTCAGGACGCCGCCTCGATCGACAGCGTTCTCCAGCTCAGGCGGCTCGCTGCGACGCCACCAACGACGCACCTACGGAGCTCTCTCCGTGCGCGGCACTACGGAATCCCAACGCCCTCGAGCAGCCTCGAGACAATCTCCTCGGAGGACACGCTCTGTGCCTCCGCCTCATAGGTGAGGACGACGCGGTGGCGCAGCACGTCGGCGGCCAACGCCTTCACGTCGTCCGGCGTCGCGTAGTCGCGGCCGTGTACGAAGGCGTATGCCTGGGCTCCCCGCGCGAGGAACGTGGCCGCGCGCGGCGACGCGCCGTAGTCGATGAGCGGCGCGAGGTCTTCGAGGCGATAGCGGGCCGGATCTCGGGTCGCGTCGATCAGGCGGAGGATGTATTCGCGGAGCGGCTCGTTCACCTCAACCGATCGGACCGCCGGCCGCAGCGCCGCGATCTCGTCAGCTCCGGCCACCGGTTCAACGTTGGGGAGCTCGGCGTCGAGTGCCTGTCCGAGGATCGAGCGCTCGTCATCGCGACCGGGATAGTCGACAAGCACCTTGAGCATGAATCGGTCGAGCTGGGCCTCCGGCAGCGGGTAAGTGCCCTCCTGCTCGATCGGGTTCTGTGTCGCCAGGACGAGGAAGGGGTCGGGTAGCGGATAACTCTCGCCCCCGATCGAGACCTGGCGCTCCTGCATCGCTTCGAGGAGTGCCGACTGCACCTTGGCCGGGGCCCGGTTGATCTCGTCGGCGAGCACGATATTCGCAAAGATCGGTCCCTGACGAACCGCGAACTCGCCTTCGCGCGGATTGAAGATCAAGGTTCCGGTGATATCGGCTGGTAGCAGGTCGGGCGTGAACTGAACGCGCGAGAAACTCGCGTGGAGCACGTCGGCCAGCGTGTGGACGGTGAGTGTCTTCGCGAGGCCAGGGACGCCCTCGATCAGCGCGTGGTTGTTGGTGAAGAGTGCGACGAGCAGGCGATCGACCAGCGCATGCTGGCCGACGATGACCTGGCCGATGCCGTCACGAATCGCCGAAACGACCTCGTGCAGGTGTTCGGGGGGCGTGAGCCGTTCTGCCGCCTGCTGCGCCATAGAGTCAGTCCACGGTTGGTCAGGGTGGGACTGACAGTCTACCTGCAACGCGGCCCGTTGAGCGGTCGCTAGCCTCCGACGGCCTGGAGCTCGCGAACGCCCGTTTCGAGGCGGCCCACCTCGGCGACTTCGCCCAGCACCCCGAGGAGCGCGTTGATCTCGGGGACCATTCTCTCGGTCGCGGATGCCTCAACCGTCCCACGGCTGAGCCGGACCGTACTGCCGTCGCGGCGGCGAATCTGGAGTTCGACGGGCAGCTCGCCCGCATGTCGATCGAGCAACGCGCAAATCTTGCGGAGCCGACGGCGGTCGGCCGCCTCGTCGGTCGTTTCCTCGAGGACGACCCGCAGGCGTCGAGGTCCATCGTCGGTCGGGGCTTCGTACACGGCGGACTCCTCGGCTACTCGAACCGGTCGCAGGTGCTGTCTCGATCCGCCGTCGGGTGGGCCACTCGGACCTGACGGGGGACCACCGCTGCCGCCGCCTCGCGGGGCGCCCGGACGACCGTTCTGCGCACGATCCGGCGCCGGCCCGCGCGATCGACTTCCGTTCAACCGGAAGCGCGCGGGGTTGGCATTGACGAGCTGCTTCTTGTCGAGGTCGAACTCGGCCATCTCCTGCGCGGCCACGGTCAGCCGACCGTTTCGCGAGCGGATGTCGACCTTCGCGACGAGGACGGTCGCTTCGCGCAACAGGTCGCGGGCTACGTCATACCCGTCGGGCCAGATCGTCAGCTCGAACTGGCCACTCAGGTCCTCGAGGGTGACGGCGGCGAACGGCTTGCCTTGCTTGGTGGTCAACGGTCGCACGTTCACGACCGTCCCCGCGACGACTGCCTTCTGGCCGGCCAGCTCCTCGGTCAGTTCGACCGCCTGCAGAGTGACCATCTCGGCGAGCGCTGACGCGGCACGTCGGAACGGGTGCTCAGAGACGTAGGTCCCGAGGAGCTCTTTCTCCCACGCGAGGAGCTGCGGCGTGGGCACCTCCATCGAATCGAGCTCCAGTGCCGGGAGCGGTGTGTCCACCTGGTCACCGAACAGGTCGAACATCGAGGTCTGTCCGGTCTCGCGGAGTCGCTGTTGCTCCTGGGCCAGGGTCAGCAGGCGCTCGACGCCTCCGATCACCGTGCCACGTGGGCCGAGGACATCGAGCGCGCCGGCCTTGGCGAGCGAATCCAGCACGCGCTTGTTCACTTCGCGCGGGTTCACGCGCTTCGCGAAGTCCTCGAGCGTAGTGAACGGGCCGTCCTCGTCGCGGTTTTCGATCAGGACCTGGATGCCACCTTCGCCGACGTTCTTGATCTGGGCGAGGCCGAACCGGATCGCCCAGCGACCATCGGCGGAACGCTCGATACCGAAGTTGGCCAGTGACCGATTGACGTCGGGCTGCAACACGTCGACGCCGAGCCGGTTGCACTCCGCGATCGCAGCGGCGAGGCGATCCTGTGACCCACCGGCAGCCATCAACACGGCAGCCATGTACTCGACCGGGTAGTGCGCCTTCAGGTAGGCCGTCTGGTAGGCGATCGTCCCGTAAGAGAACGCGTGCGCTTTGTTGAATGCGTAGCCGGCAAACGGTTCGATCAGGTCGAACAGGGTCTCAGCGAGTCGCTGGTCGTAGCCCTTTGCCACACCTCCGGCGATGAAGCGGTCACGCTCCTCGATCATGACGGAGGCGATCTTCTTGCCCATCGCCTTCCGCATGACGTCGGCCTGGCCGAGTGTGTAGCCGGCGAACTGGCGCGCGATCTGCAGCACCTGGTCCTGATAGGTGATGACGCCGTACGTCTCGTCGAGGATGTTCGCGAGGTCGTCGTGCGGGTAGACCGGCGCCGCGCGGCCGTGCTTCACGTCGATGTATCGCGGGATGTGCTCCATCGGCCCGGGGCGGAACAGCGCGACCATGGCAGAGAGTTCGGTGATGTTCGCTGGCTGCAGTTCAGCAACGTAGCGGCGCATGCCCGACGACTCCATCTGGAACACGCCGAAGGTCTCTGCCTGCGCCAGCAGTTCGGCGGTCGCCTCATCACCGTCGGGCAGCTCCATCAAGTCGAGCCGCTCGCCATGGTGTTCCTCGATCAACTCGACCGCACGGCCGAGGATCGTGAGGTTCGTCAGTCCGAGGTAATCGACCTTCAGCAGGCCGATCTTCTCGACATCCGCCATTGCGAACTGCGTGGTTGGGAGCGCGTCTTCGTCCTTCGAGCCGGTCGCGCGCTGCAGCGGCACCACGTCCATCAGTGGTTCGCGCGAGATCACGATGCCGGCGGCGTGTGTTGAGGCGTGGCGGGTGACACCCTCGAGGCTCCGAGCGGTGTCGATCAGCTCGCGTGCGCGGACCTCGGTCTCGTAGACCTCGCCGAGGTCGCGCGACTGCTCCAGCGACTCGTCGAGCGTGATGTGGAGCTGATCCGGGATCATCCGCGCGATGCGGTCCGTCTCATCGAACGACATCCCGAGCGCGCGCCCTGAGTCACGGACGGCCGCCTTCGGCCCGAGCGTCCCGAAGGTGCAGATCTGTGCGACGCGGTCGCGGCCATAGCGCTCCGCCGTGTAGCGAATCACCTCTTCGCGGCGGTCATCCGCGAAGTCGAAGTCCACGTCGGGCATCGAGAGGCGTTCGGGGTTCAGGAAGCGCTCGAACACCAACCCATACTGCAGCGGCTCGATGTCGGTGACGTCGGTGGTATAGAGGACGATTGAGGCTGCCGCCGAACCACGAACCCCCATCGGAATCTCGCGCTCGCGCGCGAAACGAGCGAGATCGCGGACGATCAGCATGTACTCGCCGAAGCCGGTCTGCTCGATGACGCTCAGCTCGTAACGGAGACGTTCGCGGTGTGCCTCGGTCGGGGCGTCGTAGCGGCGCTGGAGACCTGCTTCGCAGAGCTCCTGCAGGTGCTCCATCGCGGTCATGCCCTCGGGCACGCCGGCGTCAGGCAACTGGGTGCGACCGAAGTCGAGCTTGAGGTCGACCTGCTCGGCGATCACCAGCGTGTTGTCGACGGCCTCGGGCAACTCGGGTATCAGCAGCCGCATCTCATCCGGCGACTTCAGATAGAACTCGTGATTCGGCAGCTTGAAGCGCTTCTCGTCGGTGATCGTCGCGTTGGTGCCGATGCAGAGCAGTACTTCATGCGGACGGGCGTGCGAGGCATCCGCGTAGTGGGAGTCGTGCGTCTGGACTAGCGGCAGATCCATCCGCTTCGCGATCGCCGCAATCTGCGGCGTGAGCGTGCTGAACTCCTCGATCCCGTGCTCCATCACCTCGAGGTAATAGCGCCCTGGGAACACGTCCTTGTACCAGCCCGCAACGTCCATCGCGCCGGCCTCATCGCCGTCGCGGACGCTCTTGAGGAACTCACCGGACGGGCAGCCTGAGAGGACGATCAGGCCCTCGGAGTGCTCCTCGAGTAATTCGCGGTCCATGCGCGGGCGCCGGTAGAAGCCTTCGAGGTGCGATTTGCTGGAGATCTTGAGGAGGTTCTTGTAGCCCACCTCGTTCTGCGCGAGCAACGTCAGGTGGTTCGGCCACTCGCCCGATTTCTTCTCGTGGCGGCTACCAGGCGCGACGTAGCCCTCGAGGCCGACGATCGGCTTGATTCCAGCCTTGGTGGCGGATTCGTACAGCTCGAGCGCGCCGTACATCGCCCCGTGGTCAGTGACCGCGAGCGCGGGCATGCCGAGGTTGGCCGCTCGCTCCACGAGATCGGGGATCTTCGACATGCCGTCGAGGAGCGAGTATTCGGTGTGCGTGTGGAGGTGGACGAACGACATCGGGTCCCGAGCCTGCACCGGAGCTGCAGTCGATGACGAAAGCAGCGTCGACCGCACTATTCTGCTGAATGGTATAGGCAACTACGCGAACGTGTGTGCGAAGTCACCGGACCCCGGACTCTACATGTCGGGGTGACTGCCCCGCAAGGCATCGTCCGGTGCCAGCCCGGGTGCCCCGTCACCATTGGAGAAACGCCCGAACTAGTCCTCGCGGTCCAGTTCGAAGGCGTCGTGAAGCGACCGCACGGCGTCTCCGACCCGATCGGAGGCGATCACGCAGGTGATGCGGATATCACTGGTCGAAATCATGTCCACATTGACGTTCTCGTCGTACAGCGTGCGGAACATACGCGCCGCGAAACCGGGCGCGGACGCCATGCCGGTACCCACGATCGAGACAGTTCCGAGGTCGGGTTCGGAAACCACCTCAGTAGCACCCAACTCCGCTTTCACGCGCTCGACGACACGAAGCGCATTCTCGAGGTCACCGGGCGCAACCGTAAACGTCATGTCCGTCAGCTTCTCGACGCTCGCGTTCTGGACGATCGTGTCGACCGACACGCCCGAGTTGGCCAGCGGCTCGAACAGGTGCGCCGCGATCCCCGGTCGGTCCGGGACGCCGCGAACGGTCACCTTCGCGATGTGATCCTGGTGCGCAATACCACGGACCTTGTTGCCTTGTTCCATCGTCATCTCTCCGTGGATGAGTGTGCCCGGCGCATCGTCATCGAAGCTGCTCGCGACGCGGATCGCAACGCTGTACAGCTCGCCGATCTCCACGGCACGCGCGTGCATCACGCGGGCGCCGGTCGTCGCCAGCTCCAGCATCTCCTCGTAACCGATGTCGCGCAGCGGTCGCGCCTGCGGGCAGATACGGGGATCCGCGGTGTAGATGCCGGCTACATCGGTGAAGATCTCGCAGCGGTCGGCCTCGAGGGCCGCCGCGAGCGCCACAGCCGTGGTGTCAGACCCGCCGCGCCCGAACGTCGTGACATCGAAGTCTTCGCTGACGCCTTGAAAACCCGCGACGATGACCACGCGACCAGCTTCTAGCTCGCGCTCCATCCGCTCGGTCTGGATCTCCGCGATGCGCGCACGGCCGTAGACCGCCGTTGTTCGGATGCCCGCCTGCGCGCCGGTCAGGCTGACCGCATCAAGACCCACCTCGTGAAGCGCCATCGATAACAGCGTGCTGGTCACCATCTCCCCGGTGGAGAGCAGGACATCCAGCTCGCGTGGTTCGGGCGCTTCGGTGATCTCCGCCGCCAGGGCATAGAGCTCGTCGGTCCGTTTCCCCATCGCAGAGACGACCGCAACGACGTCGTCGCCGTTCGCGCGACAGGCCTCGATCCGGCGCGCCACCCGCTTGATGTGCTCGGCGGTCGCGACCGAGGAGCCACCGTACTTCTGCACGACTCGCGGCATCGGTGACCGCTACTCCGATTCGACGATGGACGCGCCGCCCGTACTCATGCGGCACACCCGCGTCTCGACCTCGAGGCCATGGGCGGCAGCCACCTCGCGCATCGCGCCAGCGACCTCGTCGCCATCGGCCGCGCCAGCGAATGCGGCGATCGTCGAACCACCGCCGGACAGGTACACACCGTGCGCACCGGCATCTCGTGCCGCCTGGAACAGCGGGTACATCGCCGGGAAGAGCGTTGACCGCGCCGGCTGATGCATGACGTCCTCGGTCGCGGTCCCGAGCAGTTCATAGCGGCCCTGGGTGAGCGCCGCGATCAACATCGCCGCCCGCCCCACGTTGTGCACCGCCTGATTCCGGGTCAGCCGCTCTGGGAGCCGCTTGCGTGACTCTTCGGTCGGCATCGAGAACTGCGGAATGAGCAGCGCCAACCGCAGATCGTCCGGTGGATCGATGGCAACGTGCTTGACACCGTCGTCGTCCTCGACCACGACGCGGAGGCCGCCAAACATGGCCGGAATGATGTTGTCGCCGTGACCTTCGAGGCGGATCGCCAGCGGCACGAGATCCTCGAGGCTGTGATCGCCACCGATCAGCGCATTCGCCGCGATCAGCCCGGCCGCGCGAGCTGATGCCGAGACGCCGAGGCCCCGCCCGACCGGGATGTCCGCCTGGTACTCCACCTGCAGCCCAGCCGGGGTCTCGATGCCCGCGTGCTGGTACAGCGCGAGCGCGGCGCTCGCTGTCATCTGTTCGATCGGACCGCTTGGTGGAGGGACCGAATCATCACTCGCCGTGACGAGGTATCGCCCCGTCCAGTCGAGCGCGACGCCCAGACTGTCGAACCCGGGACCCAGGTTGGCAGAGGTGGCCGGAACTTCGACGGTGACGGTTGTTGAAGGTGACATGCAGCGAGTCTAGGAAGCCCTCTGATCAGCAGCAAACGCCGCTCAACTCTGATCGCTCCGCAACCTCGGGCATCAGATGAGTTCACGTATACTTCCTGATCTGACGCGACATGGCGGACGCTGATTTGCGGCGTCCGGAGGGGGCCCAAGTGGAAGAGATCGTCCTGGCAAGCGGCGTGCGTACGGCGATCGGCACGTTCGGCGGTGCACTCAGCGAGACCCCGGCCAGTGACCTCGGTGCCCATGTGATTCGTGAGGCGGTGAGCCGAGCGGGGATCAGCCCCGAGTCTGTTGACCAGGTCATCCTCGGCTGCGTTGGGCAGGTGGCGGAAGACGGATACATCGCGAGGCACGCCTCGGTGAAGGGCGGGATGCCGATCAGCACCCCCGCGTACACCGTGAACCGGATCTGCGGATCGGGGCTCGAGGCAATCAACAACGCGGCCCGCTGGCTCGAGACGGGCGACGCCGAGGTCGTAGTCGCCGGTGGCGCCGAGAACATGAGCAAGATGCCGTTCCTGCTCCGCAAGGGCCGCTACGGCTACAAGTACGGCCACGACAAGCTCGAAGACGCCACGATGCACATGCTCACGGACCCCTTCGAGAGCATCTTGATGGGCGAAACTGCAGAGAACCTCGCTGAGCGGTACGAGGTGTCGCGCGAAATCCAGGACGAGTACTCCGTCCGCTCCCAGGAGCGCGCGCTCGCGGCGATCGAAGCCGGCTACTTCACGGAGCAAATCGCGCCGATGGAGGTCCGCAAGGGCCGCGACACCATTACGTTCGACACCGACGAGCACCCGCGCGCCAGCACGATGGAGAAGCTGGGCAACTTGCGTCCCGTCTTCCGCGACGGCGGCAGCGTGACCGCCGGCAACTCCTCGGGCATCAACGACGGCGCCGCCGCCGTAGTCGTGACGACCGCGTCAAAGGCCAAGGAACTGGGCATCAAGCCCCGCGTCCGGATGGTCGCCCGCTCTGAGTCAGGCGTGGACCCGTCGATCATGGGTAGCGGCCCGATCCCGGCGATCGAGAAGGTGATGGAGAAGTCCGGCCTCAGCGTCGAGGACATGGACGTGATCGAGCTGAACGAGGCGTTCGCGTCGGTCACCGCGGCCTGCTCGGCCGTCCTCAATCTGCCAATCGATAAGACCAACCCGAACGGCGGCGCGATCGCCCTCGGCCACCCGGTCGGCGCGACAGGCGCGATTCTCACCGTCAAGGCGATGCACGAACTGGAGCGCACCGGGGGCCGCTACGCCCTCGTCTCGCTCTGCATCGGCGGTGGACAGGGCATCGCGACCATCTTCGAGCGCGTCAGCTAACCAGCTGCGCCCAGGCCCACAAACAGACACCGCCCGTTGGGCGGTGTCTCGCTATCCGACGAGCCCCGCTGCTTCGAGGGCCGCGCGGAGCGGTGCCCAGGCGAGCTCCGTCACCTCAGATGGCGAGCGCGCCGCATCGAGGACGACCCACCGCGCCGGCTCCGCCGCCGCGAGCGCCGTGAACCCCGCGCGCACCCGCTCGTGGAACTGACCATCCGCCCGTTCGAGGTAGTCGTCAGCTCCGGCGGTGCGAGCGTGGCCGGCCTCGGGCGCGAGGTCGAGCAGGATCGTCAGGTCGGGTGTGAGGCCGCCAGTGGCGAGCTCGATCGCGGATGCCACGACGTCTGAGGCCAACCCCCGCCCGTGCTGCTGGTAGGCGATGGTCGAGTCCGCGAAGCGATCGCAGATCACGAGCGCGCCGCGTTCGAGGGCGGGCCGAATCAGCTCGGCTACGAGCTGCGCCCGCGCCGCATTGAACACGAGCAGCTCGGCGCGCTCGTCGATCTCGCCGTCATCCGAGGAGAGCAGGGCTGCTCGCAGGCGCTCACCCAGCGCCGTGCCCCCCGGCTCGCGAGTGGTGACCGTCTCGATGCCGAGCGCGCGCGCGTGCGCAGCGAGCGCCTCGAGCTGCGTGGACTTGCCTGCCCCTTCTCCGCCCTCGAGGGTGACGAACAGGCCCATCCCCCGCTTAGCGGTCACCGGTCAACCTCGAGGGGGCCAGGTGGAGCCGGCAGCCGCCGACCCATCGGAGACCAGCACGACCCGGCGGAACGGCTCGCGACCGCGCGAGGTACTGGTCAACCCGTGCCGCTCCGTCAGCTCGTGTTGGAGACGCCGGATGTACGCGTTCTGCGGCGCCAGCTCCACGTTCGCGGCGCCGCCGTGCGAGATGCTCGACACTGCGTCCTCCGCCTCGCGGAGCGCCGAAGTCAGCGGATCGACCTCCATGTCGCTGCCGCGCATCGCGAGCAGTTGCCGCTCCATCTGAGAGCTGGTGTTGTTCCGCAACACGTAAATCGGAATCCCCCGCTGTTCCGCGCGGCGAAGTGGACCGCTGCGCCGTCGGTAGTAGGGACGCAAGGTCATGACGCAATCGGCGTCATCGACCGAGTCGACGATCACCGCCGCCGACCGCGTCGAGGTGATCGCCCCCTCGAGGCGTGATCGGCTGACGCCAAACGGCAGGATCTTCTTTGACGGGCCACCGGGCGCGGGGGGCAGTTCCTCCCAGTCCGCCTCGTTGCGTACGGGCTCGACGGTGCCGGTCCGATCGTCCGAGCGGAGCGGCATGCGGTGCACGGTCTGGACGACGCCATCTTCTAGCTCGCGCACCTCGGCATCTGCATCGAAGCCGCGGAGCAGCGAGTCGACCGTGCTCGCGACGTCCTCATGGACCGCCACGCGATCGAACGACTGAATCTCGACGAGGCAGTCGAAGGTCGGCGGATTGCGGCGCTCGAGAATCGTCTTCTGGGTGCCACGGCGCCGTGCCTCCTCGTCGCCGAGCGTGACGGATTCGATTCCGCCGATCAGGTCGGACAAGGTCGGATTCTGCATCAGGTTGGCGAGCGTATTGCCGTGCGCCGTGCCCACGAGTTGAACGCCCCGCTCAGCAATCGTGCGGGCGGCCTCCGCTTCGAGGCCCGTTCCGATCTCGTCGATCACGATCGCCTCCGGCGTGTGGTTCTCGACGGCCTCAATCATGACCCGGTGCTGGAGCTCAGGACGGCCGACCTGCATCCGGCGCGCTTTCCCGATTCCCGGATGCGGGATATCGCCGTCGCCACCGATCTCGTTCGAGGTATCGACGACGACGACGCGCTTGTGCAGCTCGTCCGCCAGGGTGCGCGCCACGTCGCGCAGCATCGTTGTCTTGCCGACCCCCGGCGGGCCCAGCAGGAGAATGCTGTGCCCCGACTCCACCAGGTCGCGGACCGCGCTCGCCGACCCGGAGATACTGCGTCCGACACGACAAGTCAGCCCGACGATTCGCCCCCGACGATTGCGGATCGCCGATACGCGATGGAGTGTGCGCGGGATCCCGGCCCGGTTGTCCTCGCCAAACTCTGAGAGCTGCGCGACGGTCTGATCCAGCTCTTGTTCGGTCACCTCTGCTTCGGCGAGGGTCACCTCGGCGCCCGCACGGTAGCGAGCGGTGGGGACGCGGCCCACATCCAGAACAACTTCGATCAGGCCCGCCATGCCATGCTCGCGAACCGCGTCCTGGATACGCAGCGGCAGCCGCCCGATCAGCAGATCAATCTCTTCGCGCTCCTCGTCGGTGAGGGGCGCGAGCTCGGGTCGGTCGGGCTCGTGATCGTTCACGCTCCACCCCCACTCGGCACGGGCATTCCCGCGTGCACCGGCGACTCCGCCAGAACCGGACGGGCAAGCCGTCGGCACAACTGAACGTACTCGCTCTCGGGCGCGAGGCCGGCATCCGCCAGCACGCGCTCAACCGACGCGGCGCTCCTCGGGACCAGCGCGCTGACCTCGCTCGAGCTCGCACGTTCGAGGACCACGCCCAACAGTGCCGCGACGGACGCGACGTCGTCCGGCTCAGCTACGAGATCGAGTTGAACTCGCCCGTGCTGTTCATGGAACCCCACCAGGGCAGTGATCGTTCCCTCTCGCTCCGCAACCAACTCAGCGCCGCCGCGGAGCCAGCGCCGATCGCGCAGCGCCGACCACTCCTCGCGCGTCATTCCAAGCAGCGAGCGCGCCTCGACCGGCAGCGACCGGCTGTAGAGCTGGAACAGCGCGAGCTCATCGGCCTCGACCACGGAGCGGACGTTGATTCCTTCCGGCGGCGCCATCGCCCGGGCAGCCCCACGCCAGAGGCGTTCGATCAGCGCCGGTCGGAATCCGGCGCGCGTCGCCGCCTCGCGACCGGCCGCATCAAGCAGCGTCCGCAACAGCAGGTGGGTCACCTCCGCCCGCGCCGCGGCCTCGATCGCCTGTCCGAGGAGATCGCTGACCACGTCGTTGGCATCATCCGCGGCCGCGTCGATCAGCGTATCGATCGCCCAGGCGCTCTTCGCGTTGAGATCGCGGGCCGTGGCGATCCCGTGGACCTCGCGGCCGTCCACGTTGATCCACATCCGACGCCCGAGGTGGAGCCACTGCGCGAGTGCGGCATTGAGCGGCCGCGTGCGGTGCTGATCGAGATCAACAAGGCTATCCATCGTGACCGCCTGGTTCTGACGTACCTGGTCGTCAAACGTGACCAGAGCGACCAGATCCGTGGGGCGCGCAGCGTGACTCAGAGACTCGGACGTCACGCGGCCTGCCCTTCCGCGACCGCCTCCTGTACGAGCGAGACGAAGAGCGCGTGCAATCGCGCATCGGCCGTGATCTCGGGATGGAAGCAGGTCGCCATCAGGCGGCCGTCGCGAGCAGCGACGACGCGCCCGTCCTCGAGGCTCGCGAGTACCTCCACACCGGGCCCGACCTCGGTAATCACCGGCGCGCGGATGAAGACCGCATGAAACGGATCGGCCTCAAGACCCGCGATCGAGAGGTCCGTCTCGAACGAGTCAACCTGTGTACCGAAGGCGTTCCGTTCGACCGTCATCGCGATCCCGCCGACCGATGGACGATCGAGACCCGGCACGTCGGCCGCGAGGAGGATCGCGCCCGCGCAGGTACCCCAGACCGGCAAACCCGAAGCGATGCGTTCACGCAGCGGATCCATCAGATCGAAAGCGAGCAGCAGGCGGGCGATCGTCGTGCTCTCACCACCGGGAATGATCAGGCCGTCAACGGCGTTGAGCTGATCCAGTGTCCGCACCTCGGACACCTCCGCGCCGGAGGCGCGGAGCATCAAGGCGTGCTCGTGGAAATCCCCCTGCAGGGCGAGCACACCGACGTGGACCGGCGAAGCAAGAGGGACGATCGCCATCCGCTGGTGGTTAGTTCCCCCGCCCGGCGAGCTGAGCCTCCACCGGGATCGAGGCCACAGCCTGGCCGCGCATCGGATCGCCGAGCCCGCGCGAGACGTCCGCGAGGACCATCGGGTCCTGGTAGTGAGTCACGGCCTTCACGATCGCCTCGGCGACCGCTGGCGGATTGTCGGACTTGAAGATCCCTGAGCCGACGAACACGCCCTCGGCACCGAGCTGCATCATCAGCGCCGCATCGGCCGGCGTAGCGACGCCACCCGCGGAGAAATTCACGACCGGCAGGCGACCGAGCTGTTTCACCTCGCGCACGAGGTCCAGCGGCGCCTGCAGATTCTTCGCGGCGGTCGGCAGCTCGTCGTCGGCCATGTTCTGAAGGCTGCGGATGCCGCCCCAGAGCTGGCGCATGTGGCGCACAGCCTCAACGATGTCGCCGGTGCCCGCCTCACCCTTGGTGCGGATCATCGCGGCGCCCTCGGCAATACGACGGAGCGCCTCGCCCAGATCGCGGCAGCCGCAGACGAACGGAGCACGGAACCCGCTCTTGTCAATGTGGTTCTGGTCGTCCGCCGGCGTCAGCACCTCGGACTCGTCGATGTAGTCGATCCCGAGCGCATCGAGGATCTGCGCCTCAACGAAGTGGCCGATCCGGGCCTTCGCCATCACCGGAATCGTGACCGCCTCCTGGATCTCCACGAGCTTCTCGACCGCGCTCATGCGCGCGACCCCGCCGTCCTTGCGGATGTCGGACGGAACGCGTTCCAGCGCCATGACGGAGACGGCGCCCGCCTCCTCGGCCACCTTCGCCTCGGCGGCGGTGGTGACGTCCATGATGACGCCGCCTTTGAGCATCTGAGCGAGGCCGGCCTTGACGCGCCAGGTAGCCGTCTCACCACCGTCAGCGGCGTGTCCGTTGTTACCCCCGGCAGAGCTGGCACCGGGTGTTCCGTTGCTACCGTCAGTCGTCATAACGCTCCCTTTGGGACGAGCAATCGTCGAGTACACAGTGTAACGCGCCGCCTTGAACGGTCGCGGCTGCGCGCGCCGGCGCGATACGCTGACGACGATGGTCACGGTCGGCGACTCGCCGTGGTTGAGTGAGCATGACCTCGACGGCGACGTGCTGTTCGGGCTGGTGTCAGATACCCATATCCCCGAAGCACGCTCGACCCTCTTCGACGAAGTCTACGAGGCATTCCGCGGCGTCGATGCGATCCTGCACGGCGGCGATATTCATGACGTAATCGTCCTCGACTGGCTCGAGGCGATCGCGCCCGTGATTGGCGTGCGCGGGAACGGCGACGACGGCTCCAGCGGTCGGCCCGTCGCGCCCGATGATCGCCGCCTCGCCCACAACCAGCTGATCCGCGCCGGCGGGAAACGCATCGGGATGACACACGCATTCCCGGAGTTCCCCTACCAGGGTGCGATGCCGATCGAAGACGCGATGCAACGCTACTGGGACGGACCCGTCGATATCGTCGTCGCTGGTGACACCCACGTTCCGCATGTCACCTGGCGCGACGAGATATTGATCGTCAACTCCGGTTCGCCCACCTATCCACGCAACCTGCAGACCCAGCTAGGCACGATCGGATTCCTCGAGATCCGGGGCGGCAACGTCGATGCATGGATTGAACAACTCCACTAACCCGCCGCGACGAGCGGGACGTGCGTGATGGACCGGGCGAACCTGGTCGTCGCACTGGTCTCCGCGCTGATCGGATTGATCGCGCTCAGCATGGCGCTGAGCAGCGGACGGGTCCTCAGCCTCGGTAGTGTGCTGGGCGTCGTCCTGCTCGCGAACGCGATCGTTCGCTATCAACTCGCGAGACAGCATTGAGCCCGCTCGGCGTGAGACGAGCCGCGGAAGCGCCTACATTGAGGCGCGACGGGAGTGATCGTGTGAACACCGACCCGCTCCGCGTGCGTTCGTTCCTGGTGCCACTCGACGGGAGCGACGCCGCCTACGGTGCGCTGATCGCCGCCTGCGAGACCGCACGAAAGACGAAGGCGTCCGTCTCCGCCGTCTGCGTCATCGAGGTACCTCGCTCACTCCCACTCGACGCCGATCTCGTTGCCGAGGGCCAACGCGGCGAGGAGATACTTGAACGTGCTGAGACCTTGGCGGCGGCGCACGACGTCCGGATCGAAGGCGACCTGCTGCAGGCCCGGCAGGCCGGACACGTGATCATCGACGAGGCCGTCGAGCGCAATGCGGATGCGATCGTGATCGGCCTTGCATACCATCGCCCGTACGGTCGGTTCGAGCTCGGATCGCTGGCTGAGTACGTGCTCGAGCACGCGCCGGGGTTCGTGTGGTTGATCCGCTATCCGGCGCTGGGCGATCCCGCCTCGGCGCCGCGCTGAACTGAGGCCACAGATGAACGTCGTGATTATGGGCTGCGGCCGGGTCGGTTCGACGGTCGCCGCGCGGCTCTCCAAAGAAGGTCACGCCGTCTCGATCGTCGACACGGACTCCTTTGCGTTTTCGCGTCTCCCGGGGAGCTTCCAGGGGCGCTGCGTGGTCGGTTCGGGCAACGACCAGCGGATCCTCGAAGAAGTCGGCATCCGCGAGGCAGACGCCTTCATCGCGCTCGCCTCGGGTGACAACCGCAACATCCTCGCGTCACAGCGTGCGAAGTACGTCTTCGAGGTGAAGACAGTCGTCACGCGGGTCAAGGACCCGGAGCGCAGCGAGATCTTCGAGGAACTCGGACTCCGCACGTTCAGTCCGACGACGATCGGAGCGGACCTCGCCCATGACGCGCTGTTCAGCGAAGCCGCGGCGGACGCCCGCAACGGGGCGGGAGCCTAGTCGATGTACATCATCGTGGTCGGCGGCGGCATCGTCGGATATGGCATCGCGCTCGAACTCCAGGCGCTACCGGGACACGAGGTGACAATCGTCGAGCGCGATAGCCGCCGTGCGTCGGAGCTGCGCGCCGAGCTGGGCGAGATGGTCGTCCATGGCGACGGCTCCGAGGTCACGTTCCTCGATCAGATCGGAGCGGCCCGCGCGGACCTGTTGATCGCCGTTACGGCTGACGATGGCGCGAACCTCGTCACCTGTCAGGTCGCGAAGCACCGATTCAAGGTCGACCGCACGATCTCGCGCGTGAACGACCCGCGGAACGAGGAGCTGTTCCACACGCTCGGCATCGACTCCACGATCTCCGCAGCACAGGCCGTCATGGCCCAGATCGAAACCACGCTGCCGGAACACACCGTTGTGCCGCTGATGAGCCTCGAGGGTTCGGGCCTGACCGTCGTGGACCTGCACCTCCAGGACGGGGCACCGGCCGACGGCCGGCCAATCCGCGATATCCGCCTGCCCGAGAACGCGCTGATCTCGCTGGTCGTTGGCGAGGACGGACCGACCGTCCCGGACGGCGATACCGTCCTGCACAGCGGCGACGAAGTGATCGCCGTGATCCCGCTCGACGCCGAGGAATCGATGCGCGAGCTGATCACCGGACGCCCCGTTGCGAGCTAACGTGCGGTGGGCACCGGTGGTCGCCAGATAATGCGCGTCTCGTTCCTGGGGCCCGCCGGCACCTACGCCGAGGCCGCATCTCTGTTGTACGCGCCCAACGCCAATCTCGTGCCGGCGCGCACCTTCACCGCAGCCGCGCAAGCGGTTGAGGACGGCGAGGCCGATGAGGCCGTCTGCGCGATCGAGAACGCCCTCGAAGGGCCAGTTGCCGAAACGCTCGCCATCCTCGTGCGGGATGAACTCGCCCTGAGTATCCACGCCGAGATTGTCCTCGATATCCGGCACTCGCTCGTCGGCGCACCCGGTCTCGACCTGGAGACGGTGCCGGTCGTCTACTCCCATCCGCAGGCGCTCGCGCAATGCCGGCGGCGGCTCAGTGAGCTGGTCCCCGCGGCGCAGCCGGTAGCCGCCCTCTCTACCGCCGCCGCGATCGAGGCCGCCATGGCAGAGCCCGGGACGATCGCCGTAGGCAATCAACGCGCGGCCGAGCTGTACTCTGCCCACTGCTACGCGGATGACATCGCCGATCTGCCGAACAACCAGACGCGGTTCGTCGTCCTCGCCCGTTCCGAGGTGGAACCGACGGGCGACGATAAGACGTCACTCGTGTTCACGATGGCCCACGACCGGCCCGGGTCCCTCGTCGAAGTCCTACAGCCATTCGCCGAGCGGTCGATCAACATGACGAAGATCGAATCGCGCCCGACCGGTCAGCAACTCGGGACCTACTTCTTCTTCGCCGACGTCGAAGGCCACCAGCAAGAAGCCGCGGTGGCCGCAGCGATCGCCGAGGCACGTCCCCACACTCAGTGGCTCCGTGTGCTGGGCTCCTACCCCCGCTGGACCGGACACGATGCCTGAGATCCCCGACCTCGAGGCGGTACGTCGCTACCTGAAGCCCCGGCTTGAGGACCGCACGATCACGTCTGCGGCCGCACCGATCCCGTGGATCGTGCGTACCGGCGCGGATGGCCTCGAGGGCCTGGTTGGACGCCAGTTCGTCGACATCCTCCGCCACGGGAAATACCTGCTGTTCAACCTCGACGACGGTCGAGTGTTGGTCATCAACGCGATGCTGACGGGTCGATTCCACTGGGACGAGGCGGGGGCGAAGAAGCCGGGACGCCTCGCCGTGGTGTTTGGCCTCGACGACGGGCATGAGCTGCGCTATTCCGACATGCGGCGGATGGGACGGTTCTATCTCACGGACCCGGAACACCTCGACGTGATTCCGCAGTTCCCGAAAATGGGGCCAGACATTCTTGCCGTCGACGAGGATGAATTCACGTCGCGGATCGCAAAGCGCCGCGGTCAGATCAAGAACACGCTAACCAACCAGGAGTTTCTGGCCGGGGTCGGGAACGCTTACTCCGACGAGATCCTCTGGGAGGCCCGCCTCCATCCACACCGCAAGCGCAGCACCATGGAGGACGATGACATCCACCGGCTGTTCGAGGCCGTCCATTCGATCCTCGACCGGTCGTGTGAAATCGTCGACGAGATCGTGCAGAGCGAGGGCCTGGGGAAGAAGGCCGAGTGGCGGGAACACCTGAGTGTCCATCGCAAGGCCGGAGAACCATGCCCACGTTGCGGCACGCCGATCAAAGGCCAGACACGCGGCGGCAGCGAAACAAACTACTGCGTCCAGTGCCAACCGCTGTTCGCGTGACGAAGCGGAGGCCGGCGTGAAGGTCATTGGCAAGGACATCGGCGAGGCTCTCGATCCATTGTTCGCGGAGGTCGAGAGTCGCGTGCGCGTCGAGGCCGAGCGCGAGCTCCGGTTCGAGGCCGGGGCTGAAGGGACGTTCTCCAACGTCGTCTGGCGCGACGACGAGGTCGTGGTGCAGCTCCATAACGGAGTCCCAACGCACGCGCTCCCGCACGTTGTTGGCGTCGCGCTTGAGCACGTGCGCCAGCGCCTGGAGCGCTACCCAACGCTGCAACGGCCGGACGAGGATGAACCGGACGGTCCGCTGCTCCGTAGCGCACTCCGTGAACTAGTCCTCGCCGCGGCCGCCGACCACGCGCTCGCCGGACTCGACCTCGATGTGCAGTGGGAGGCGGAGCAGCGTCACCAGGCGCTGAAAGACCTGATTCGGGACAACGCCGCCTGGGACAGCCCCGAGGAGCCCGGCCACGCCTTCATCGTCCTGCTCTACGCACGTGCCGCGATCGAGCACCCGCCTGAACTCTGGGCGGCTCTCAACGAGAGCTTCAAGGAGGCGCTGCCGCAGGTCGCCGAACACGGTGCGGTACTCGAGCAGGCGGTCCGCGAGCATGGATGGACCAGCCCGGGCTCGTGTCTCGAATCCCTCGTCGCGGCACGGTCGCTGCTCGACATGGACGAACTGGCACCGGTCCTCGACCGCCGCACCGGACAGACACTCTAGCGACGCGTCCGCCGCACCCTTGGAGCGGCGAGTAACGCGGAGGATTTCGATGTCGGTTGGGCGCTGAGGCGTCAGGACGCGGCGGCGGCTGACCGATCCGGCTTGCGGCGCCATCCGGAGATGAACGGCGTCCACTCGCGATAGCGCTTCAGATGCATCGCAAACAACTCTGCCGGATGCGACGACGGTCGCCGCGGCCGACGCGCCAGCGTCATGTTCGCCTCGTCCGGGGTGCGCCCGCCCTTGCGATGGTTGCAGCTGCGACACGCCGCCACGAGGTTCTCCCAGGTATGGGGGCCACCTCGATGCCGTGGCATCACGTGATCGAGCGTCAAATCGGCCCGCCGGCCGCAGTACTGGCAGTGGTTGCCATCGCGCGCGAAGACCTCGCGGCGCGTCAGGCGCGGTTGCGGGATCGGCCGGCGGACGAAGTGCTGCAACCGAATCACCGACGGCGTATCGAAACGGGCGTCGCCGACCCCACGCAGCTGCTCAGCGCCGATCTCGAGGATCTCCGCCTTGCCTCGAAAAACCAGCACGACCGCGCGCCTGACCGAACAGACGTTCAGCGGTTCGTAGTTCTGGTTGAGCACCAGCGCACGTCGCTGGATCGCCACCATTCCCCCCAGGGGCCCCACTGGCGCGTGCCGCCAGTACGTCATCGCCAACGACCCTCGGTCGCGGGTGGGCGCGACCACAGCCGTTGTTCGCCGGAAGTGTAGCGGATTCAAGAAGGCGCGCGCGGCGACAAACGCAGCGTTGACGGGCTATTCGTCGTCCGTGGTGACCCCGTCGACCAACCCACTGACCGATGCGGGAAGCGTCGCCTGCCATTCGCGCAGGCGGTCAAGAGCGTTGTCGAATTCCGGTGGTAGCGCCAGTTCGGCGACCGGCGCTCGTTCCAGGAACACCGGGGCCAGCGTCGACTCATCGATCGCGGTCGCCACCGTGGTCGACGCCGGGAAGACCGATACGGCGATCAACGCCACTTCGACCAGGATGATGCCCTTCACGAAGCCGAACGCCGCGCCCCCAAGGTGGTCGAACGGACCGAGCATGAAGAGTCGAGCGGTACGACGTAGTACGCCGGCGAGGAGTTGCCCGAGAATGAGGATGCCGCCAAGGAGCGCGCCGAACGACACCAGGTTGCGGGTCGTTTCGTCATCGAGCAGGAATTCGAGGTTGGCGCTGAGTTCGTCGTAGAAGGCCCCGGCGACGACGGCGCCGACGACCAGGGCGACCAACGTCACTACCTCGCGAATCAGGCCACGGCTGAACGCGGTGAAGGTCACCCAGGCAAGGACGGCCACGATGAGCAGGTCGAGCCAGTGCATACGCGCACGCGCCCCAAGTTCCCCCCGCCCGTCGGCAGGGTATCACCGTCGCCGAGCTACCCGAATCACAGTTGGCTGGCGCGGGCTACTCGAATCCGAGCTGTCGCTCGCGCATCGACACGTACCGCCCATGCCCAAAGACGAGGTGGTCCAGGACCCGCACATCGAGCAGTTCGCCCGCCTCTACCACGGCCGCCGTGAACGCGACGTCATCGCTCGACGGCGCCGGATCCCCGCTCGGATGGTTGTGAGCCAGCGCGATCGCGAAGGCGTTGCGGCGGACCGCCTCGCGAAAGACCTCAGCGACGCGGGCTGGTGAGGCGTTGATCGAACCTCGATACAGGGTGGGCTGCGCGAGCACGTGGTGCTTCGTGTCCAGCACCAGCAACCGCACCTCCTCCTGCTGCAGCACCTCCATCGATGACTGCATCAGACGCGCGATGTCGTCGGGACCGGTGACCCGAGGGCGCAGCATCTCGCCCTCGAGCGCTGCTCGGCGTCCCAGCTCGAAGACCGCCGCGATCGTCGAGGCCTTCGCCGGCCCTAGGCCGTGAATCGAGGAGAGCGTCGGGAGATCTGACCCGGCGATCCCGCGCAGTCCGTCGTGCTCGGCGAGCAGCCGCGACGCGACCGCCAGCACGTCTTCGCGTGCCGACCCGGTGCGCAGAACGATCGCGAGCAGTTCGGCAGTGGTCAGCGCGCCCGGGCCGAGGTGGGCGAGTCGCTCGCGCGGCCGCTCGTGCTCAGGGAGCTCGGCGACGCGTACCCGGTACGGCGCTTCGTCGTCGGTTGGAGCCGGGGTCGCTTCGGACATGGGGAGCGGCCGCTAGCGGCGGGTCGGCTTCGTCTCGCGGGACCGTTCGAGCGTGATGACACGCATCGTGTGCGGCCAATGCCGGACCGACACCTGTTGATCGACCTTCAGCTCGGTAGCGGCCAGCACGCCCACCTCGAAGACTTTTCTCCCGACGAGCGCATAGTCCTGACGTCCGAAGATGAGGAACCGCGACTTCTTCCAGATCCGATTCACCACACCCTCGGTGGTGGTCGGTTCGGAACGAAGGTCGCGCAGCGACGCGATGAGCTCGAAGACGACCGCAAACGAGATGATCGCGAGGATGATCCCGGGCAAGAAAGCGCCCGGGCGACCAGCAAACATTGACAAGACGGAGAGGACGAGCAGCGAGACCACCACGGCAGCCGTCGGGGCGTAGATCAACACGTTGCGCACGATCAGGCGTCGGTCGAGCGGTCGCTCTTCGATCATTTCCATGGACATCGCCGGCCCCGCAATCGACCCGGTTACTGTCCCGGGATCTCCAACACCTGGCCCACCTGAATCTGCGTGATATCGCCGATGCCGTTTGCAACCGCGATCTCATTCGCGAACTCGTTCAGTTCGCGTCCGGGTGGGAGGAACTGCTCTGCGATCGCCAGCATGGTATCGCCTGCCACGACCGTGTAGGTCGCCGCCGTGGGGGTGGGCGCGGTCGTCGGCGCAGCCGTCGCGGTCGGCCGAGGCGTCGCAGAGCCCGCAGGGTTCGCGGTCGCTTCCGCGGTCGCAGTCGACACAGCGGTGGGCCCGGCCGTGGCCTCTGACGTCGCGGTCGGCTCCGGCGTCGTAACGATGGCACCGGTCGATGCCGGGGGGCTGTCCTGGTCGGCACCGACCGGAGGCAACACGAGCAGCCACACGGCGAAGATCGAACCAAGCAGCAGTGCGATGAGCGACCCGCGATAGACACGGGGTGAGGGCATGGCGAGAGAGGGATCAAGCTCACTCTCGTCGAGCAGCTGATCCTCAGTCAGGTCACGATCGGGGCCGCGATCGTCGCTCACGGCCTGAGCGTACCATGTGCCCGCGGCACAGCTCGGATGTCCGTTTCGGGACATCCGAGCCGCCGATCATGGCGCCGCGGACGTGAGCGGTTCGCCAGGGGCTTAGGCGAGTTCGACGGTCGCGCCAGCCGCTTCCAGCTTCGTCTTGGCCTCTTCGGCCTCGTCCTTGGTGGCCGCCTCGCGAACGGCCTTGGGGGCCGCCTCAACGAGGTCCTTCGCGTCCTTCAGGCCCAGCGAGGTCAGCTCACGGACGACCTTGATGACGTTGATCTTGTTGGCACCGAAGTCCTTGAGAACGACATCGAACTCGTCCTTCTCCTCTTCAGCGGCCGCGCCACCGTCGCCACCGGCCGGCGCCATCGCCATCGCCACCGGAGCGGCAGCGGTCACACCGAACTCGTCCTCGATCGCCTTGTTCAGGTCGCGCAGCTCGAGGATCGTCATGCCCTTGATTACGTCGAGGGCCTCGTCAACCTTGCTCATTATTGCCTCCATCGCCGACGTCCGCGGCGTTCAATTACTACGTATTGGTGCGCGGAGAGCCCTAGCTCTCCTCGTTGTCTTCTTCGGACTCCGTCGCCGGCGGGGCGTCAGCCTCTGCCGCGGGTGCGGCGTCCACTTCTGCCTCTGCCGCGGGTGCGGCGTCAGCTTCTGCTTCTGCCGCGGGCGCGGCGTCAGCCTCTGCCTCAGCCGCCGGTGCAGCCTCGGATTCGGACTCCGCCTCGGGTGCGGGAGCCTCTGCGGGCGCCGCTTCGGGTGCTGCCTCCGCGGCCGCTTCCGGTTCTGCAGGGCCCTCGGATTCCAGCTGAGCGGCCCGAGCCTCGACGAGGCCCGCGAACTCCCGCGTCGTCGCGTCAAGCAAACCCATCAGCTCACGGATCTGGCCGACCAGCCCACCGGCGATGCGCGCCAGCAGCTCTTCGCGAGGCGGCACGGTGGCGAGGTCGCGGACATACGCCTCATCGACCAGTTCCCCACCAACGACGGCGCGCCGAATGACGACGGCGGACGAATCGTTGGCCTTGAGGTAGTCGGTGATCGCACGCGCCGGTGCGACCGGCTCGTCGTAGCCAAAGACGACCGCGGTCGGTCCGTCGGCCAGCTCCCCGAACTGCTCGAGGCCCGCATCGGTCGCCGCGATCTTGAGGAGCGTGTTCTTCACGACGCGCATCTCGGCGCCGACTTCGCGGATCGCCTGGCGCAGCGCGACCTGTTCCGCGACGCTCGTCCCCTGGTAGCTCGCGGCGATTGCGATCTCCGCGCGCCCGATCTGGTCCTTGAGCTCAGCGACCTGCTGGATCTTTCGTTCGGTGGGCATCGGCCCTCCTTCATAGCGCCGGTTCCCCGGCTGGCCTACATACGCCGGTTCCCCGGCTGGCCTGCATGGCGCCCGTCACCCGGGCTCTCCGCTTGCTGCGGGCGCACAAAAAAAGCGCCCTCCCGCCGAACGGTGAGGGCGCGCGGTTCGAGGATCGCGCGCGGCGTCCTCGGAAAGCGCTTGCTGCCCCACCTGTACAGGTGACCTCTCCGGCGGAGCCGGATGCGAAGTTCGCTGCGGTCTTATCCCTTGCGGAACCCGTAGTCTCTGGCGGTCTCGTGACCCCGCAGGGCCGCGTTCTTGCTCTGTCGACGTCGGACCGTTCGGCCCGGCGCGGTCAATAGTGTGCGGCGTCGGTCGCTTGCCGTCTACGGTGAGGCTCCGCGATCGCGAAGTCTCGTCCGCGCACCGGCTACGAGCTACTTCCGCTCGCGAGTGCCGCCATCTGGTTCACGTCCAGGTGGACGCCGGGGCCCATCGTCGAGGTCAGCGTCGCCCCCCGGAACAGTGAACCCTTGCCGCCCGACGGCCGCGCGCGAACGATCTCAGAAATCATCGCCTGCAGGTTGCCTTCAAGCTGCTCCTCGGTGAACGAGGCCTTGCCAATGATGCAGTGCAGCAGGTTGGTCCGGTCGAGCCGGAAGTCGACCCGACCTGCTTTGGCTTCCTGGACGCCACGGCCCAGGTCTTCCCCAGCGAGCACGGTGCTGTTTCGCGGGTTCGGCATCAGCCCTCGCGGGCCGAGCACACGACCTAACCCGCCGACCTTGCCCATCATCTCGCGCTGGGCGAGTGCGACGTCAAAGTCGAGGTAGCCACCCTGGACGCGCTCGATCAGTTCGTCGCCACCAACCTCATCGGCCCCCGCCTCGGTGGCCGTGGCCGCGGCTTCACCCTCGGCGAAGACCAGCACGCGGACCTCACGGCCGACGCCGTGCGGCAAGACAACGGAGCCGCGGACCTGCTGATCGGCGTGTCGCCCGTCGAGACCGGTCTTGATGTGTAGCTCGACGGTCTCGTCGAACTTCGCGGTCGCATTCTGCTTCACGAGCGCGACGGCCGCCGACGGCTCATAGAGCTGCTCGCTGTCGACGGTCGCGCGGGCGGCAACGGTGCGCTTTCCGAGTTTCGGCATAGTTACTTGACCTCAATCCCCATCGAGCGCGCGGTGCCCTCGACGATGCGCATCGCCTGATCCATGTCGTCGGTGTTCAGGTCCGGCAGCTTGATCTCGGCGATCTCTCGCACCTGCTTGCTGTTCACGCTGCCCACCACCTCTTGGAGCTGGTGCGCGGCACCCTTCTCCACGCCTGCCGCCTTGCGGAGCAGGTCGGACGCGGGCGGCGTCTTCAGAATGAAGCTGAACGACCGGTCCTCGAAGATCGTGATCTTCGCTGGAATGATCTGCCCGCTCGATTCGCGGGTCTGTTCGTTGTACGCCTTGCAGAAGTCCATGATGTTGATGCCATGCGGGCCCAACGCGGTGCCGACCGGTGGGGCGGGGTTCGCCTGGCCAGCCTGAATCTGCAGCGTCAGAACGGTGCGGACCTTCTTCGCCATCTCGTCTCACCAACACTCGGCCGCAACTGGGGCGCGGCCGCCTCTCCACACCAGCCCTCATGGAGAGGGCCGGTTCGTCTACTGCTTTTCGACCTGCAAGAAGTCCAGTTCCACCGGGGTATCCCGGCCGAACATCGAAACCATCACGCGCACGCGCCCACGATCGAGGTCGATCGTGTCAACGCTGCCGATCATGTCGCTGAACGGACCGTCGGTGACCAGGACGGTTTCGCCGACCTGGAACCCGATGTTGATCCGCGGTGCCGCGGAGTGCATCTGCTTGAGAATCTGTTCGACCTCGGTGTCGGGCAGCGGCGTCGGCTTGGCGCGCTCGTCCATCGTCGTACCGGCAAAACCCGTCACACCGGGCGTGTTTCGCACGACGTACCAGGACTCATCGTCCATCAACATCTGTACGAAGACATAGCCGGGGAAGAGCTTCTTCGAAACGGTCTTACGCTGTCCGTCGCGGATCTCGATCTCGTCCTCGGTCGGGACCACGACCTGGTGGATCCGCTCAGACATGTCCATCGACTTGATGCGCTGTTCGAGGTCGACCTTCACCTTGTTCTCGTACCCGGAGTACGTCTGCACGATGAACCAGGCGCGCCCGTCCTTCGGCTCGATCACGTCTGACGACGCACCGTTGGCGTCGGACTCATCGGGTAGCGCTTCGAGTGCCACAGGTCGCTCCTAGCGCAGAATCGTCTGCTCGACGAACCAGCCGAAGGCCAGATCCGCCGCGCCGAGAATCATCCCGATGATCAACGACACGACAATCACGACGAACGAGAGGTAGCCGACCTCCTGGCGCGACGGCCAGGTGACCTTGCGGAGCTCGCTGATGATGTCCGTGATCCACGACGGCCTGAACAGCGATCCACGGGTGCGGACCTGATCCGGCTGTGCCGGTGCCGCCGCGGTGACCGCAGGGTTCCGAGGCGCGCGGCTGCCACCCTTGGCCTGCCGCTTCTGCCGTCGTTCCGCTCGGGCTTGAGCCCGGCGAGCCTCTCGGCCCATCGTCGCCGCTCCTGCTGCCTGCGGATGCTCGTCGCGGGCCTGTCAGTTCGCGGGGCCGCACCCGCGAACTGATCAGTCAGGCTGGCGACGCTAGCGCGTCTCCCGGAAGACCTGCACGGAGCGGGTCTTCGGGCAGTACTTGCGCAATTCGATGCGGTCCGGGTCGTTCCGCTTGTTCTTCTTCGTATGGTAAACGACGCCCGGGCAGTCGTTACTGACCAGCTTGATGTGGTCGCGATCGCCCTTCTTCGCCATCGTTGACCCCGCCTACTCGATGATCTCGGTGACGATGCCGGAACCGACCGTGCGGCCGCCCTCGCGAATGGCGAAGCGGAGGCCGTTTTCGATCGCAATCGGCGACACCAGCTCGATGTTGAGCTCCACGTCGTCACCGGGCATCACCATCTCAGTGCCCTCAGGGAGGGTTGCCATGCCGGTCACGTCTGTGGTGCGCACGTAGAACTGAGGGCGGTAGCCGTTGAAGAACGGCGTGTGACGGCCGCCTTCTTCCTTCGACAGGACGTAGACCTGGCCCTTGAACTTGCGGTGCGGGGTGATCGAGCCGGGAGCCGCGAGCACCTGACCACGCTCGATGTCTTCGCGCTCTACACCACGGAGGAGGCAGCCGACATTGTCGCCGGCCTCGCCGGTGTCCAGGGTCTTGTTGAACATCTCGACACCGGTCACCGTCGTGGTGTGCGTGTCCTTGAGGCCAATGATCTCAATCGATTCGCCGACGTTCACCACGCCGCGCTCGATCCGCCCGGTTACGACGGTGCCGCGGCCCTTGATGCCGAAGACATCCTCGATCGCCATCAGGAACGGCTGGTCCTTCGGGCGCTCCGGCTGCGGGATGTACTCGTCGACCGAGCTCATCAGCTCGACGATCGGTGCGTACTCGGCGGCGCTCACGTCTTCCGAGGAAGATTCCAGCGCAGCAAGCGCCGAACCACGAATGATCGGCACGTCGTCGCCGGGGAACTCGTACTCGGTGAGCAGTTCGCGCATCTCGAGCTCAACCAGCTCGAGGAGCTCTTCGTCGTCCATCATGTCGACCTTGTTCAGGAAGACCACGATGTTCGGCACCTCGACCTGGCGCGCGAGCAGCAGGTGCTCGCGGGTCTGAGGCATCGGACCGTCGGGAGCGGCCACGACCAGAATCGCGCCGTCCATCTGGGCGGCACCGGTAATCATGTTCTTGATGTAGTCGGCGTGACCGGGACAGTCCACGTGCGCGTAGTGACGGGCTTCCGTCTCGTACTCCACGTGCGTGATCGCGATCGTGATCCCGCGCGCCTTCTCTTCCGGCGCATTGTCGATCTCTTCGAACGCCCGGAAGTCCGCGCCACCAGAGAGCGCGAGCACCTTGGTAATCGCCGCCGTGAGGGTGGTCTTGCCGTGGTCGACGTGACCGATCGTTCCGATGTTGGCGTGCGGCTTCGTCCGCTCGAACGTGCCCTTGGCCATCGCGGTCTCCTACTCTTCCCCATCTCGATGGGGTTCCGATGCGCGGGCGTTCGACCCGGCGATCATTAATCTCAATTGATGCTCAACCCGGTGGGCTCCACAACGTTGAGCTGGAGCCCGCTATGAGAGTTGAACTCATGACCTCGTTCTTACCAAGAACGCGCTCTACCACTGAGCTAAGCGGGCCTCGTGAGCCGGGCGCGTGCCGGCCGTCTAGTGTGCCGTCCACCTGCCCTGCGCGCTACCCGAGTCACAGCCCGGCGCGCCAGCGTGGTTGGCGACTGGCGCGCGACCGGCTTCTTCGTGTCTCTTCGAGGGCGCTCCTGGGTTTGCTGATGGCCTTGATGTTCGCCTCTTGCGAGCTGGAGATGGTGCAGGGGGCAGGATTCGAACCTGCGTAGCCGTGAGGCGGCGGATTTACAGTCCGCTGGAATTAGCCACTCTCCCACCCCTGCAAGGATCCCTAGCGGGCGGTGGAGCCCGAGAGGGGATTCGAACCCGCTAACCTACCGATTACAAATCGGTTGCGCTGCCATTGCGCCACTCGGGCCGACACCCACTACTACGCCGCCGTTCAGCGTTCGTTCGCCGTCCGCCGTGTCGTAGAGAGCAAGACGCACCCCGGACACCCGGAGTGCGTACCGCGATCGATTATATCGAGGCCGATCCGCCGGTCAACGCGGGTTCACGACGAATCTGTCGGGCAATCCTGAGGCGCTAGCTGCCGGCTGACCAGCGCGTGCCGTCGGGAGTGTCCTCAAGCGCCACGTGCAGCGCCGCCAGCTCGTCGCGAATCCGGTCGGAGAGGGCGAAGTCACGCTCGCCCCGCGCCGCCGTCCGCCGTTCGACCAGCGCCTCGACCGTCGATGCCGCATCGGTCCCGCTGCAAACGACACCAAGCTCCGAGGCCAGCTTCGACAGCGCGACGGCGTCGAGCTCCACCACCGACTCCGCTCCTTCGAGCCGCAGCCCCAGTACCGAGGTCAGTTCGCGCAGCTCCGTTTGCGCGTCAGCGATGTCATGGCCATCGTCTCGACCCCGGTTGATCGCGCGCGCCAGATCGAACAGCGCCGCGAGTGCCTGCGGCGTCCCCAGGTCGTTCTCCATCGCCTCGATGAACCGTGTCCGGGTGTCGCCCGGGTCGAGCGCCTCCGCACCCGCTGCGGCCTCGAAGGGCACCAGCGCCCCCTCGAAGCGTTCGACGCCGCGGGTCGCCGCGGCCATCGCGTCCTCGGTCAGGTTGTTCGGACCTCGGTAGTAACTGTTCAGCACGAACAGTCGCAGGGCGTCAGGACGCCAGCGCACGAGGGCGTCGGCGACGGTGACGACGTTGCCCGTCGACTTCGCCATCTTCTCGTTCTCGAACTGGACCATGCCGTTGTGCATCCAGAGCCGCGCGAACGGATCCCCGGTCGCCGCCTCGGCCTGCGCGATCTCGTTCTCGTGGTGCGGGAAGATCAGGTCGACGCCGCCGCCGTGGATCTCGAACGTGTCGCCGAGGTAGCGCTGCGCCATCGCCGAGCACTCGATGTGCCAGCCCGGACGGCCTTCGCTCCACGGTGAGGGCCACGCCGGTTCGCCGGGCTTCTGCGACTTCCAGAGCGAAAAGTCCAGCGGGAACTCCTTGTCGTCGCCGGGCTCGCCGCGGGTGCCGCTCCGTAGCTCCTCGATATCGCGGTGCGAGAGCTTGCCGTAATCGTTCTTGTTCCGCACGCGGTAGTACACGTCACCGGCCGGCGTCACGTACGCGTACCCCTCGTCGATGATCCGCGCGATCGTCGTGGTGATCGTTTCGATCTCCCCGGTCACCCGCGGTCGCTCGTTCGGCGGCGCGATCCCCAGCTCGAGCTGCTCCTCCTCCCACTTCTCGATGTTCTCCGTCGCCAGTTCGAGGGCGTCGCGATTCAGCTCGGCCGCGCGGTCGATCAGCTTGTCGTCAACATCGGTGTAGTTCGTCACAAACGAGACGGTGTAGCCACCAGCCGGATTGCCGTCCCAACGCAAGTAGCGCACCAGCACGTCGTACACGATGAGCGACATCGCGTGGCCCACATGAGCGTCGGCGTAGGGAGTGACGCCACAGACGTAGATCCCGATCGCACCGGCCTGCACCGGCTCAATCTCGCGCACCTCGCGGGACATCGTGTCCATCAACTTCATCGCGGTCGTCCCATCCCTCGCCCGCGCGATCCACGGTGCTCCGGCTCCGACGACAGCCCGCTGTGATCGGGCTCCTCGTCGCGGAGGCGCGCCTCAAGCTCTTCGATACGGCGTTCAAGTGCGTCGATGCGATCCCACTCCGGATCGGGGAGTCGCTCGACCGTCTCGTTCTCGTCGCGCGTCGCCGGCACCGTATAGGCGACCACGTGCCCCGGCACGCCGACGACGGTCGCTCGTGGCGGCACGCTCGATACCACGACCGCCCCGGCGCCGATGCGGGCGTGCGCACCGATCGTCACCGCACCGATCACCTTGGCGCCCGCCCCAACCACCACCCCAGCCTCAAGCGTCGGGTGTCGCTTCTCCTGGCGCGTTGAGGTGCCACCGAGCGTCACGCCCTGATAGAGGTGGCAATCGTCCCCGACGATCGCCGTCTCCCCGATCACGATCCCCATCCCGTGATCGATGAAGCAGCGCTGGCCAATCCGCGCGCCGGGGTGAATCTCGATCCCGGTGAGCCAGCGCGTGACGTGCGAGAGCAGCCTCGGCAGGAGCGGGATCTGATGTCGGTAGAGGCGGTGCGTTAGTCGATGCGCGATCAGCGCATGGACCCCCGGGTAGGTCAGCAGCACCTCGAACGCGCTGCGCGCAGCTGGATCGCGGCGTTGTGCCGTTCGGATGTCATCCCGGATCGTTGGAAGCCAGCCCATGTAGGTCCGTTCTGGGCAGTCGGATCGTTGCTGTCAGCGCCGTGTCGACGCGAACGAGTCGCCTCAGCGACTCACAGACAGGCGCAGCAACAGCGCCCACTTCGTGGGCGATCGGACGAGGCACGCAGGACGGAAATGATGGTCAACATCGCCGATCTATCGTACACGTTCCTCAACCAGCACCACGGCCATCGCAGCGATCGCGCGACCATCGCCGATCTCGCCCATCCGCTCGTTGGTGGTCGCCTTCACGTTGACCCGATCAGCGCCGAGACTGAGGACGCCGGCAACCGCCTCGCGCATCGCTGGGATGTGCACAGCGAGTCGCGGCCGCTCCGCGATCACCGTCACGTCGACGTTCACGACCTCGATGTGTCGTGACGACAGCAACCTCGCGACTCGGGTCAGCAGCTCCCGGCTGTCGATGCCCGCGGTATGCGGGTCGTCGGGCGGGAAGTGTTGGCCAATGTCGCCCTCGCCGGACGCACCGAGGAGCGCATCGATCACCGCGTGAATCAGCGAATCCCCGTCGGAATGTCCCTGGAGCTGCGGCGCGCCCTCGATCTCGACCCCGCCGAGACGCAACGAGCCGCTGCCGTCTTCGCGAAAGGGGTGGATGTCGTAGCCAAATCCAACGCGCATCAGCGCCCTCCTAGCGCGGCGGACATGAGCGCCTCTGCCACGAGCGGAGCATCAGTCCGCACTCCGCGCCCCCAGCAGCGCACGCGCAAGCACGAGATCGACCGGCCGCGTCACCTTCAGGTTCGCCGGGTCACCCTCGATCGCCACGACCGTCCCGCCGTCAGCTTCGATCATCGAAGCATCGTCGGTCGCGTCACGCTCGGTGATCGCGTGCGCCGCCCGCAAGCGCGTCGCCTCGAAACCCTGCGGTGTCTGCGCGGCGCGCAGTGGCTCACGGTCGACCGTCTCGAGGATCCGATCCTCCTCGTCGACCTGCTTCAGCGTGTCCGTGACCGGCACGACCGGCACCACGGCACCGTGTTGTCGAGCGCCTGCGAGCACGGCCGCACACAACTCGCCCGTCACCAGCGGTCGCGCCCCGTCATGCACCAGCACCCAGTCCGCCCCCGGCGCCACTGCCAGCCCCGCAGCGACCGAGTCCTGCCGTCGCCGACCACCAGCGACACAGCGCACCTCAAGTCCGTCGCGCTCTGGGACCAGGCTCGTGAGCCGTTCGTGCAGCACCGGCGGGGCGACGATCACGAGCAGGTCCAGGTCGGACAGCGCGGCGATGCCGCGGAGGGCGTGGCCAACGACCGGCTCACCAGCAAGGTCAGCCCACAGCTTGTCCTCGGGTCCCATGCGCGTGGAGCGCCCGGCCGCCAACACGATCGCTGCCACCTGGTTGTCCATGCCGCGATTCTACGGTCCGACCTCGTGACGGTCTGGAACCGAACAGCGCGACCGCTGTCGTGCTGCATCGGCCGTCCGCACGACCTATCATCCGCCAGCGAGTAGAACGCCAGCCGTACGGAGCAGGCAATGACGACGACGACCGAGGCACGGGCGAACCCGATCGAACTCCCCGAGGGCGTCGCAGCGATCGACTACTGCTACGAGCAGGGCTGGACCGACGGCCTGCCCGTCGTGCCACCCTCCGTCGATCGGGTCGACGCCATGCTCGGCGCCAGCGGCGAAGATCCCGGGGCCGTGCTTGCCACCCATGGCACCACCGGACGCCGGTGTACTGCCCATTCCGCAGCCGTCAACGCCGTGATGGCCGGCTGCCTCCCGGAGTATTTCCCGGTGATCGCCGCTGCGCTCCGCGCGATGGATCACGAGGGCCACAACTACCACGCCTCCACCGCCAGTACCGGCGGTTCCGCGCCGCTGTTGATCGTGAGCGGACCGATCGTCGATGCGATCGGCATGAACTCCGGCGTCAACACCTTTGGGTCAGGCAACCGCGCCAACGCCACCATCGGCCGCGCGATCCGGCTCGTTCACCTCAACGTGTTCAAGATGGTCCCCGGTGTCACCGATCGCTCCACGCAGGGCAACCCCGGCAAATACAGCCTCTGCATTGCCGAAAACGCGCAGGCGAGCCCGTGGCCAACACTCGCCGAGGACGCCGGCCTCCCGGCGGGTAGCTCATCGGTCACCGTGTTCTCCGCCAGCGCGTTCCACAACATCGAGAATCACTACTCGGGCGACGCCGAGGGCATCCTGCGCACCACCGCCGACTCGATGGCCAGCCTCGGCTCGCTGACACACGGTCAATCCGTCGTCGTCTTCTCACCTGAGCACGCGAACATCATCGCGGAGGGCGGGCGCACCAGACGGCAAGTCCAGCAGTATCTGTACGATCACGCCCGCCGGCCCGCGGCCGAGCTTCGTGAGGTCGGCAAGACCGCAAGTGACGAGGATGGCGACTTCCATCGCGGCCTCGGCCCCGAGGACATCGTCGTAACCGTCGCCGGCGGGGAAGCGGGCGGCCACTCGGCGTTCCTGCCCTCCTGGAGCCGCGGCCGAAACTCGCTGACGCAGACCGAGCAGATCCGCTAGCCCAACGAGGAGACCAGGATGACCGTCCAGCTCTACGATCCGACCGTCGACGACCTCGAAGAACGCGCGGCGTCCGAGGCGCCCCGACTCTCCGATCTCCAGGGCCGCTCGATCGGTCTGCTCACGAACGGCAAGATCAACGCGGACGTCCTACTCCGCGAGACCGCACGCCTCTTCGAGGAGCGCCATGGCTGTCGGGTGACGCTGATGGAGGACAAGGGCAACGCCTCGCGCCCGGCACCACCGGAAATGCTGCAGCGAATCGCCGCCGCCGATGTCGACTTCATGATTACAGCGGTCGGTGACTGAGGGAGCTGTTCGACGTGCAGTGTGCACGACGGCATCTCCTTCGAGCAGCTCGGCAAGCCGGCCTTGGTGCTGTGCACAACGCCGTTCACCCCGACCAGCCGCGCGACCGCGTCTACGCTCGGCATCGCGGGCTACACGGTCGCCTTCGTCGAGCACCCGATCGGCAGCCGCAGTCTCGAGGAGATTCAGGAACGGGCCGAAGACGCCTACCGGCAGGGCCTCCCGATCCTCCTCGGCGCGGCCGCCGCTGACGCCGCCGGCTAGCGCGGACCTTCGATGCCCGATCCGTCCGCACCCGATCTCGACCTCGCCATCGTCGGCGGCGGCATCGCGGGCCTCACGGCCGGGCTCGTCGCCGCCCGTGCTGGCCTCCACGTCGCCGTCTTCGATCGGATGGGCCCGGGCGGCCAGCTCATCAACGTCGATCGCGTCGAGAATTACCCCGGCTTCCCCTCCGGCATCGCCGGATACGAGCTTGGCCCGGCCACCCTGGAACAGGCTACCGCCGCCGGGATGAAGATCGAGTACGCCGAGGTCCACGCGCTGGCTCGTGACGGCACGTACTGGCAGCTCAACACCGATCGAGGGGAGATTCGCGCCGCCGCGGTGATCGTCGCTTCGGGCTCTGAGCTGGCGAAACTGGGCCTCGAGGGCGAAACGAAACTCCACGGCCACGGCCTCTCCTACTGTGCTACCTGCGATGCCGAGTTCTTCCGCGATCAGCCAGTCGCGGTGATCGGCGGCGGTGACTCCGCGCTCGACGAGACACTCGTCCTCGCGCCGGTCGCCAGCTCCGTCACCGTGATCACGCGCGAGGCGCTCAGCGGGGCCCAGATCGGAATCGACCGTGTCGGCGCCCTCGACAATGTCAGCGTCCGCCCCGAGACCACGGTCACCGCGCTCCACGGGACCGACGAACTCGAGGGCATTTCGGTCGCGCCCGCTGCCGGCGGTGATCCCGAACGGCTCGATGTGTCCGGTGTCTTCGTGTACGTCGGCCTCGAGGCGAATACGTCGCTCCTCGAGGGACTCGTGGCGCTCGATCCGGCCGGTCACGTCGAGGTCGACGCCATGATGGCGACCGCCCAGCCAGGCCTCTTCGTCGCCGGCGACCTGCGCGCCGGCTCCGTTCGCCTCCTCGTCAGCTGCGCTGGCGACGGCGCGACGGCCGCGGTCGCCGCCGAGCGCTACATCCGCACCCTGTCGAAGTAAGCGCCCTTCGTTGTTGTCGGCGGCTCTCGGTCGCGAATAACCTGACACGCACGCTGGCGCCGCGGACGTGCGTCAATCACTGCCAACGGAGCCATGCGATGACGACCCTCTACGAGTCGCTGATCCCGCGAGTCGAACGCCCCGCTCGGTACGCCGGCGGCGAGCTGAATTCGATCGTCAAAGACTGGGATCAGCAGGACCTGCGCGTCGCGCTCGCCTACCCCGACCTCTACGACCTCGGAATGGCCAACCTCGGCTTGATGATTCTCTACGACATCATCAACCGTCGAGACGACGCCGTCGCCGAGCGAGTCTTCAGTCCCTGGACCGACTTCGAGGAGCTGCTGCGCCAGCACGAGGAACCACTCCGCTCGCTGGAGACCAAGCACGCGCTCCGCGAGTTCGACGTCCTCGGCATCACGCTCCAGTACGAGGCCTGCTACTCGAACGTCCTCAACATGCTCGACCTCGGCGGCATCGCAATCCGCACCGCCGACCGTGCTGACGACGAGACGATCGTGATCGCCGGTGGCTCGGGCGCGCTCGAGCCGGAACCGCTCGCGCCGTTCATCGATGCGTTCGCACTCGGCGAGGGCGAAGAGGTAATCCGCGACATCTGCGATGTGATCGCCGACTGGAAGCGGGCAGGCGGCGGACCTCGAGCCGAACTGCACCGGCGCCTCGCGCGGGTCGAGGGCGTATACGTGCCCTCGCTCTACGCCGTCTCCTACAACGACGACGGCACGATCGACGAGATCACGCCAATCGACGATGCCGCGCCGGGCCGAGTCACGAGGCGGGTGGTGCAAGTCCTCGAGCCGACGCTGACGAAGCCGATCGTTCCATACATGGAAGTGGTGCACGACCGGGCGACGATCGAGATTCAGCGTGGGTGCACGCAGGGTTGTCGTTTCTGCCAGGCCGGGATGATCTACCGCCCGAGTCGCGAGCGCACGGTCGAGGAAGTCGTCGAGGCGGCGGGCGAGCTGCTCGCCAACACCGGCTACGACGAGCTGTCGCTGATGTCACTCTCGACCACCGATCACTCCGAGATCGCACCGATGGTGCACGCGCTGATGGACGCCTACGGCGACCGCGGGCTGAAGATCAGCATCCCCTCGACCCGGGTCGATTCGTTCTCCGTCGAAATCTCCGAGGCGGTCGCCCGCGGCAAGAAGCACACCCTGACGCTGGCGCCCGAGGCCGGCTCGCAGCGCCTCCGCAACACGATCAGCAAGCTGGTGTCCGAGGCCGACATCCTCACCGCGGCCGAGAATGCGTTCTCCGGTGGATGGACCTCGATCAAGATGTATTTCATGGTCGGCCAGCCGACCGAGACCGATCATGACGTGGACGAGATCGTGCGTATCGCGTCCGAGGTGAAGGCGATCGGCCGCAAGCACATCGGCAAACGTGCGCGGGTACGCGTCTCCACCAGCAACTTCATCCCAAAAGCACATACCCCCTATCAGTGGGTCACCCAGTGCGACGCCGAAACGCTGCGCGGACGCCACCAGATCCTCCGCGATGGCTGTCGCGAGGCCGGCGTCCAGTTCACGTGGGAAGACCCGGAGAAGTCGCTGTTGGAAGCCGTCCTCTCGCGAGGGAACCGCCGCGTCGCCGACGTGATCGAAGCCGCCTGGCGGAACGGCGCCCGGTTCGACGCCTGGTCAGAGCACCACGACTGGTCGCTCTGGAATGAGGCCTTCGAGCAATGTGGCGTCGACCCGGCGTTCCACGCGTACCGCACCCGCGAACTGTGGGAGACGCTGCCCTGGGCCCACATCCACGGCGGGACCGAGGCCAGCTACCTCCGCGGCGAGTGGCTGAAGACGCTCGAGCAGGAGATCACGCTCGACTGCAAGCGTGACCCCTGCAACGTCTGCGGCATGCAGAACTTCGACGCCGACTGCAAGGTGAAGATTGCCGACCTCGTGCAGATGAAGGTGGACGACAACCCGGTCCAGCAGGAACGGCTGATGCAGGAGCGAGAGCGCCTGTTGGTGGCGCTCAACCCGGTCGAGTCCGGTCTTGAGATCAACACGCGCCCGATGGCAGCAGGACTCTCGCCGCGTCTCCAGCCCGTGGACAGCGCGGGCGACTAAGCCCACGATCAGCCCCAGACCGCCAGGCGGCAGCCGCGAAGCGTCAAAGAGGGTCGAAGACCCCTAGGGAAAGATGCCGCGGAGTTCGATCGCCTCGATCACGCGCTCGACGCCGATCCACTGCGCGGCTTCGCGGAAGGTGCAACCTTCATCCGCGGACCCGCAGCGGGTGGTCACGCTGTGGTAGGCGTTGACCATGAGCCGTCGTAGCTCAGCGTTGACCTGCTCCTCACTCCAGTGCAGGTACTGCCGCGCCTGGACCCATTCGAAGTAGGAGACCGTGACGCCGCCCGCGTTCGCGAGCGTGTCGGGGAGCAGGGTGACGCCACGGTCGGCGAAGATCTGATCGGCTTCCGGCGTGGTCGGACCGTTGGCGCCCTCGATGATCAGATTGGCGCGGACCCGATCCGCGTTCTCACCGGTCAGCACGCCTTCGATCGCAGCGGGAACGAGCACGTCCACGTCCGCCTCGAGGATGTCGTCGTGTCCGACCTCCTCCGCCGCGCCCCGGTTTTGTTCGTGCCAGCTCTTGAGCGTGCCGCCCGCACCGATGTGCGCGAACGCGGCCGGAGCGTCGATGCCCTCCACGTTACGCAGCCCGATATCGGCGTCAGAGACGTGAGTCACGGTCGCGCCCGCCTCGGTCAGGAGCTTCGCGGCGACACCGCCGACGTTGCCAAAGCCCTGCACCGACACGGTACGATCGCGTACGCCACCGGACGTCGCGAGGTGCTCCTGGAGCACGTAGAGCAAGCCGCGACCGGTCGCCTCAAAGCGGCCTTCCGAGCCGCCAATCGCGACCGGTTTCCCGGTCACAATTCCGGGAATCGTGTATCCGGCTTCCATCGAATAGGTGTCCATGATCCAGGCCATGGTCTGAGGATTCGTACCCATGTCCGGCGCCGGGATGTCGCGGTCAGGCCCGATGATCGGGCCAATCTCTGAGGTAAATCGACGTGTCAGATCCTGCAGTTCACGAGCACTCATCGATGCCGGGTCACAGATGACGCCGCCCTTCGCGCCGCCGAAGGGCACATTGACGACCGCGCACTTCCAGGTCATCCACATCGCCAGCGCCTTGACCTCGTCCAGCGAGACCATCGGCGAGTAGCGGATGCCACCCTTCACCGGCCCGCGCGCGGCGTTGTGGTGGACGCGATAGCCGGAGAAGACCTTGGCGCGTCCGCTGTCGAGGTCGACCGGAAACTCGGTCTGATAAACGGTCTTGAACGAGGTCAACAGCTCACGCATGTCATCACCGAGGCGGATCCGATCCGCCGCTCGATGGAACTGGCTCATCGCTGTTTCGAGTACCGCTTCCATCGCGTGGATCCCCTCGGTGCGAGCGTTCACGTGGATCACCGAACGAGGCGCGAACCCTCGACGGGAGGCTATCGCCGCTCGATGCAGTGCGCTCGCTCGGGATCACCACCCGAGGCGCCACCGCCGAAGGCTGGACACGACGGGTCGGAGCGCTAGACCCGACGCTTCACGTGGAGGAGATACTCCACCCGGTCGAGCGGGTTATGGTCGGTCCGAGGGCGTTCGATCGGTTCGCCGCGGACCGGCTCGTAGCGATCGAAGGTCGATTCCACGACGCCTTCCCCGCTGCTCAGGCCCGGCAAACGCAGCTGCAGATCGCGGACGGCGGCCGCCGGGATATTCCCACCGACGCGCGTCGTGATGCCGTCGACACGCGCTGGCCCCGGTGCCGCCCCCAGCGCCGCGAGCAGCGAGAGGACGGGGCCCAGCGCATCCGCGGGCAGCTCCAGGTCGAAGCGGTGAATCGGCTCGCAGACGACGGTGCCCGCCTGCTTAAGCGCCTCCATGAGGACGAGGGGAGTGAGGCCTCTGAAGTCCTCGCCGGTGCTGGACATGCTCTTGCTGAAGCGCTGATGTGCGTGACTCTGACGTGGGTAGTAGCCGGTGTGGGTGAGGGTGACGACACAGTCCGTCACCTGCCAACCGCGGAGGCCCTGTTGCAGCGTGGAGATGGCGGTGTCCTCAATCGCCTTGAAGAATGCGGCGGGCATCGTGCCGAGGACCGCCTGGTCGACGTGATACACGAGCCCGTCACCCACCGGCGCCGGCTCGACGCGCAGCCCCACCGTCGCGAGGAACGGGTTCGGCGCCACGGAGATCGTCTCGAACGCCGCTCCGCTGCCGATCGGTCGCTCGACGTGGATCATTGAGATCTCGCGGAAGTCGACCTCGAGCTGGTACTCCGCTTCGAGCGTCGCCTGCAGCACTTCGATCTGCACCTCCCCGTAGAGCGAGAGCAGCAGATCGGCCCGTCCGGGATCCTGCCTCAGGTTGATCAGCGGATCCTGCTCGGCGAGCTGCCCCAGCGCGACGCGCAGCGCCCCACCGTCCTCCACGCGCCGAGGCACGACCACCGTCTCGAGGGTGGGCGGCGCGAACCGGTGCTCGACACCGAGCGGGGCGACCCCGACGGGATCGCCGATCCGGACGTCGGTCAGCCCGCGGATCCGCACGATCTGCCCGGCGATCGCGGATGGTCGGCGGCGCTCACTGCCGTCCTCGAACACATCAATCGCCGTCACGGTTGCGTCGAGGCCGTCGCCGTACGGCACTCGCTCCCGGACCCCGATCGACCCGGAGAACAGCCGCGCGTAGGCAGCCTTCTCACCCTTCGTGCCACGCTCGACCTTGAACACGGTGCCCGAGAGCGGAGCGTCCCGATCGCCAGCGGCCGTGGGGAGCAACTGGGTCAGTCCGCGCATCAGCGGCGGCAATCCGGCGCCTGTCATCGCTGAGCCGAAGAACACCGGATGCGCATCGCCCCGGGCCGTCGCGCGCGCCAGTTCGCGCGCCAATCGCACCGGCGACAGCCGACCGCTGCCCTCGACGTAGGCCGCGAGGAGTGCCTCGTCCCGTTCGGCCAACACCTCGATCAGCCGCGACTGGAACGTCGGATCGGCCTCGGAATGTGGGGTGACCTCGACGCTGCGCTCGCCGAGCTGGCTGACTGTCGCCATCGGCACCACGGCGGGCGTCAGCTTCTCGACGATCCCGGCGAGGGCGCGATCGGTCGAGGCGCCGCCTCGGTCGACCTTGTTCACGAAGATCAGCGTCGGGATTCGGAGTCGCTGCAACGCCCGCATCAGGACGCGGGTCTGCGCCTGCACGCCCTCGACCGCGGAGATCACGAGCACCGCACCGTCGAGGACGCTGAGCACGCGCTCAACCTCAGCGATGAAGTCCGGGTGGCCCGGTGTGTCGATCAGATTGACCGTGACATCGTCGATCGCGAACGAGACGACCGCGGCCTTGATCGTGATCCCGCGCTGGCGCTCGAGCGCCAGCGAGTCCGTCTGTGTGTTACCCGCGTCGACGCTGCCGGCTTGTTCAATGACCCCGGCGGCTTCGAGCAGCCGCTCGGTGAGGCTCGTCTTACCGGCGTCGACGTGAGCCAGAATCCCCAGGTTCAACATTCGCACAACGCGCCAGGTCCCTTCGATGGGTGGCAGTCACCCGCGAAATGGTCATTGGCGTTGCGCTCATGTCCGCGCCTTTCATCGGCGAATCGTTGGACTGAAAGTGAAGCAGCCCCCGATCAGGATGACAACCCGGCTGAACGAGACCCGACGACCGACGTCGTCATCGAGATGAAACCGATGCAAGTGACGCCGAAGGTCAGGAGCCCCCCGAAGGGGGGAGGCGGAAGCGGGTCGTCCACATCGCCTGGATCGGCTCGGGCGCCTCTCCGTTCGGGACGTACTCGTGGTACGCGCAGACGATCGTGCCGTCCTCGAGCTGGACGACCGAGGGGTAGCCGGTGTGCCAGTACATCGCGACCGACGGATCGGCGAACCCACCGCTCCGGATCACGAACTCGTTGTCGAGGTCCCAGCTCAGTCCGTCCTCGGACACGCAGCCCCGGACGCCATCCGGCTCCTTCCGGTGGCCGTACACCGCGAGGACGCGCCCGTCCTGCAGCTGGATCAGGTCCGGTGGAAAGCCCCACAGCGTTGTGCGCCTCGGTGCCGACCAGCTCGCGCCGTCATCCTCGGAATGGGCGATCCACATGTTGTCGTTGCGGCTCGGCTTCACGCTCGTTCGCATCATCGAAACAAGCGTGCCGTTGGCGAGCCGGGTGAGACCCTGCTCCGCCCAGCCGAGGATGTGCCCCGGGTCGTAGCCGACCGTCGACCAGTACTCCCAGTTCGCGCCGCCATCGTCGGAGCGGAGTACGAAGCAGCGCAGGGTCTCGCCCTCCCGTGGCTGGAACTCGCGTCCGATCGAGCCATGGAGCGGCATCAAGAGCCCGCCATCCGGCAATTCGACGATGTGACACGCACCCGAGCCCCCTACGGAGTACGGCATCAGCCCTTCCGAGGCGATCGGGGCGGTGTTGACCGGCACGGGCGCGCTCCAGGTCCGTCCGAGATCCTCGGAACGGAGGATCGCGTAACCGGTCTGCCGTTTGAGCCGCTCCGGCCGGCCAGGCGGCGGCGCGCCGAGCGTCTGGTCGGCGCCGTCCTTCAGCGCGCTCGGCGCGATGAAGCTGCACACACGGGTGTGCATCAGGATCGTGCCGTCCGAGGTCTGTGCGAACGCGCAGTCCCAGTTCCCACCGTGTTCGGTCCACGGCCAGACGACCTGAAACGTTGCTGCGTCCCAGGTCTGACCGCCGTCGCTGGAACGGACGAAGCAGGACTGACCGCTGTCCGAATGGAAGAGCCCGCGTTCCATGTTGAAACCGAGCATCAGTTCGCCGTTGGCCAGCTTGATGATGCTGCCCTGGTTACAGGCGTGTCGCGGATCCTGGTAAGCCAGCACGTGCTCAACGTCGGTCGGCGTAATCATGGAGCGCTCCGATCGTGCGTCGCCCGGTCGGGCGGTCGAGCGGAATGATACGGCGCGGCCGTTCACTCAAACTCCTGATCGCACTACGCTGCGCTCACGCCGACAGCGACCAGCGAGAGATCCGATGAACGACCTCCTCAGCCCCCTGACCTTCACCCGCGGCCCCGAGATGAAGAACCGGTTCATGCTCGCGCCGCTCACCAACCAGCAGAGTCACGCCGACGGCACGCTCTCCGACGAGGAGTGCCACTGGCTCACCATGCGCGCCACCGGCGGGTTCGGGCTCACGATGACCTGTGCCGCCCACGTCCAGGCCGTGGGCCAGGGCTTCGCCGGACAACTCGGGGTCTTCGGTGACGAGCATCTCGAGGGGTTGAGACGGCTCGCGGATGGGATCCGAGCTGAGGGCAGCGTCTCAATCGTGCAGCTGCACCATGCCGGGATGCGTTCGCCGGCGGAGCTGATCGGCACCGAGCCCGTCAGCGCATCCGATGACGAGGAGACCGGCGCTCGGGCGCTCACGACCGCCGAGGTCGAGGCGCTCCGCGACGATTTCATCGCCGCGGCCGTCCGTTCCGAGGCAGCCGGCTTCGACGGCGTCGAGCTCCACGGCGCGCACGGCTACATCCTCTGCCAGTTCCTCGCGAGCACCACGAACCGCCGGGAGGACCAGTACGGCGGCAGCGAAGAGAACCGCAACCGCCTGCTCCTCGAAATCATCGAGGGCATCCGTAAGGCCTGCGGTGCCAACTTCATGCTCGGCGTGCGGCTGTCGCCGGAGCGATTCGGGATCAAACTCGCCGAAGCGCGACGGCTGGCGCAGGAGCTCATGCGCGAGGATCAGATCGACTTCCTCGACATGTCGCTCTGGGACGTCTTCAAGACGCCCAACGAGCCCGGGTTCGCCGACCGCGACCTCCTCGGCTGGTTCACCGACCTGGACCGAGGCAACGTGCGGCTCGGAGCCGCAGGCAAGATCCGTACGCCGGCCGAGGCGGAGCGGGCCCTCGCCGCTGGCCTTGACTGGGTGATGCTCGGCCGAGCGGCAATCCTCCACCACGACTTCCCACGTCGCTATGCGGAGGACTCGAGCTTCGTGCCGGTGTCGCTTCCCGTCACCGCGGACTACCTCCGCAGCGAGGGCCTCTCCGACGCCTTCGTCGGCTACATGAGCGGCTGGGCGGGCTTCGTCGCCGAGCCCACCGGGGCCGAGGCCCGCTAGCTGGTCATTCGGAGGACCCAGCGCCGATGTAGCGGAGATGCTCAGCAATGTGGTCGTAGCCGTCCTCGGCGACCGTCGCGAGCATCGAGGCCGTCCACCGATCGGCCGGCGTCGACGCGATCAACTGTGCCCGCTGACCAAACGCCGCCAGCGCCCGCGCCCGCAGCGCCTCGAGGTCGAGCGATCGATCTTCGGCCGCCCAGCGCGTGTTGACCTCGTCAGCCGTCTCGGTCGACTCAGGCCGCGGATTGCCCGCGAGCTGGGCCTCGAACGCGGTAATCCCCCACTCGGTCCAATGCGCGAAGTGCCCAAAGATCTCCTGGCTCGTCCAGTCGGGCGACTCGGGATCGTGAAGCGGCACCCCGGGGCGGGCGTCGAGCGCGGCGACGAGCGAGCCCCATGACCACCGATCGCGATCGAGGCGCTGCAGCGCCTCCGCGGGCGCCGCGTCCGCTCGCGCCTCGGTGATGTACTTGATGTGCTCCACGATGTGACCGCCGCCGTTGCCCTGCGCGTACGCCTGAATGAACTTGTTCCAGCGGTCGTCCTCGAGGTCAGCGATCTGGTCGCGCAACCGACCCCAGGCGTCCACGGCACGACGGCGCGCCGCGTCGAGGTCTAGCTGACCGTCCTCGGCGATCCACGTCAGGTTGAGCGTCGCCGAGTCGTCGTAGTCATCGATCGCTCGCTCCCCCGCAAGGTAGCGACGGACCGCGTCGTCCGCCGCCGCCAACCAGCGCCCCAGATGCGCCCAGACGTCGCGTGCGGTCCAGTCATGTTCGTCATCGCCATGCAGCGTCAGCTCGCCCGACGCCGCCAGCACGGCCTCCAGCTCGGCCAGCGCGCTGTCGGTGATCGCGATGATGCTGCGGGCGGGTTCGGTCTTCGCGGAGATCGTCATCGGGCGCCTCGTGTTCCTGCCGTGAGTCGGGCTCGGTGTGTCGCTCGCTCACGGGCGGCCTCGGTAGACCGCCCGTGTTGCGAGGCACTCTTCGGTTGTTGGCGCCGCCGCTGGCGACGCCGGCGGTGCTACGGCCCGTAGAACGGGAGCTGATGCTCGGCGTCCCGGCGCAGATCGCGCCGCGCTTCGCGGATCGAGGGAAGATCGCTCGCCCGGCTACCCCCGATCAACGCGTTGTAGTACCGCTCCAGCCTCAAAGTGTGGTTCGTCATCGCCCCGCTCCTCGCCGATTCCAGTAACCGTCTATCAGTATTTTACTGGTGGCGTCACTGGTAAAACGAACTTTACTGGTTCCGATGTCACCAGTCAATAGCGAATTGGTAGTGATGTATACTGCCGGCATGGACCGCGACGACCGACGACTCTTCTTCAAGTTCCTCAACAGCCATCACCACGACGCTGGCGTCCCTGACTGGTTCGCCAGCCGCGAGCTATTCGAGCGCTGGCTGACGGCTGAGCGCGTGGCCGAGAGTGGCCTGATCGGCGTCAGCAGCGCCGATGTCGAGCTCGCACGGACCACCAGAGACGCCCTGAACGCGCTGATCGATGAGGACAGCCCGCGAAACGCGGCCCACCTCGATACGATCGCGAGCCAGCTACCGCTCCATGTCCGTTTCGAGGCGGATCGCTCACACCTCGAGCCCGCCGCCACCGGCATTCGCGGCTTGACCGGGCGCGTCCTCGGGATTGCGCACGACGCGATGCGTGGCGGCACCTGGTCCCGCCTCAGCCATTGCCACAATGACGAGTGCCAGTGGGCATTCCTCGATCAGTCGAAGAATCACTCCCGGCGCTGGTGCGACATGAAGAGCTGCGGCACCAAGGCGAAGTCACGCGCCTACCGCGCCCGCCAACGCGAACTGCGGGAACGGGCGCGCTAGCGACGTTCAACCCGGTCCGCGACAGATCAAAATGAGGGGGCCGAATGGCCCCCTCTTGGTAGTCGACTCAGCGGTCGAGGCTAGTCGGGTTCCGCAACGTACGAGGTCGCACCCGCCAGCTCGGCCGTCATCTCCTCGCTCGGTTGGAACACCGACGGCGTTTCGCCGATCAGCGTTTCCTGCCGCTCGAAGTCGAAGATGAACGGCAACACCATCGATTCCGGCATCGAGATCTCGGCGATCGGCTCGGGCCGTTCGACGATGACCTCGGCACGTGCCGGGATCAGCTTGCCGATGATGACGTTCTCCTTGAGGCCGCGCAGGTAGTCGGTGGAACCGCTGATCGCGGCGTCCGTCAGTACACGCGTGGTCTCCTGGAACGACGCCGCCGCGAGGAACGAGTCCGTCGACAGCGATGCCTTCGTCACCCCGAGGAGCACTGGCTCCGCCGTCGCCGGCGTACCGCCCTCGGCAATCAGGCGCTCGTTCAGGTCGTTGAACTCCGAGCGGTCGACCAGCTCCGTGGGGAGATGGTCGGAGTCGCCCGGATCCTCGATCCGAACCTTGCGCATCATCTGGCTGACGATCACCTCAATGTGGCGGTCGTTGATGTTGACGCCCTGTGACCGGTAGACCTTCTGCACCTCGTCCACGAGGTAGAGCTGACAGGCCTCCGGACCCATGATGCGCAGCACTTCCTGCGGGTCCAACGGACCCTCAGTCAGCTGGTCGCCGGCGTGGACGAACTCGCCGCCCTCAACGCGCAGTCGCGCGCTGGCGGGCACCGGGTACTCCCGGACGTCTTTGATCTCGGCCGTGATGCGGAGCCCGATCGGGCGGCGCTTGCGACCGTCTCGGACGAACTCCACCTTGCCGTTGGCCGGCGAGACGAGCGGCACCATCGGCACGTCCGATTCCTCGGCGTCCTCCGGCGGCTGCGCGAGCAGCTGATCCGCTTCCACCTCGTCATCGTTCTCGACGAGCAGCTCAAAGTTCTCCGGCAGCTCGAACTGCTCGGAGAAGCTCTCCGTCGACGTGACGGTGACCACTCGCTGGTCGCCATCGCGCGAGACCTGGACGACGCCGTCGATCTCCGCCAGCAGCGCCTGCCCCTTGGGCACACGTGCCTCGAAAATCTCCTCGACACGAGGCAGACCCGAGGTGATGTCGATTCCCGCGACACCACCGGTGTGGAACGTCCGCATCGTCAACTGCGTACCGGGCTCACCAATCGACTGCGCGGCGATGATGCCGATCGCGGTCCCCGGCTCGACCGGCTCACCGGTCGCGAGCGAGCGGCCGTAGCTGTGTTGCGCGATGCCCCGTGGGCTGGTGTCCGTCAGCGGCGACTGGACGTGGACCCGGGTGAGGCCCGCCTCCACGATCTCCTTCGCCTTCTCGGTCGAGATCTCGACGTCTTCCTCGACGAGCACTTCGCCGGTCTCGGGGTGCACGACCGGTGTGGCCGTGAACCGACCGTCGATCCGCTCCTCGAGCGACGCCAGCAAGGCGTCACCGGGACGGTCGACCAGCCAGATGCCGGGGATCGGCTCGCCGTCCTCGACACAGGTGCCGGGCTGAATCACCACGTCCTGAGAGACGTCGATCATCCGGCGGGTCAGGTAACCCGAGTCCGCCGTGCGCAGCGCGGTGTCCGCCAGACCCTTGCGGGCGCCGTGCGTCGAGATGAAGTACTCGAGGACCGACAGGCCTTCTCGGAAGCTGGAGCGAATCGGGAGGTCGATGATCCGACCGGACGGGTCGGACATCAGACCGCGCATCGCGCCCATCTGGCGGATCTGCGCAATGTTTCCCTTCGCACCACTGTTCGACATCATCGCCAACGCGCTCGTGGGCGGCAGGGCGTCGTACAGCGCCTCCTGCATCTTGGCGGTCGTCTCCGACCAGATGCCGATTGCTGCCTGATACTTCTCGTCCGAGGTGATCAGTCCCAGCTGGTACTGGTCTTCCATCTCGTTGATCTGGGCGTCGGCTGAGGCCATCATCTGTGGCTTCGCCTTCGGCACGGAGATGTCGGAGACAGCGATCGTCAGTCCGGACTGAGTCGCGTACCGGAACCCAATGTCCTTGATCGCGTCAACGAACTTGACCGTGGGCGCGTTGCCCAGGTCCCGGTGCGCCAACGAAACCAGCGAACGGAGACGGCTCTTGTCCATCAACTCGTTCTGGTAGCCCAGCTCGGCTGGCACGATCTCGTTGAAGAGCACCCGACCAACGGTAGTCTCGACGAATGCGTCGCCCACCTTGTAGCGAACCGGCTCGTGAATCCCGACCTGACCCAGCTGGTACGCCATCCGCACGCGATCGCGATTGATGAATGACCGCGGCGTCTGACCCTCGGGCAACACGCCCTGATAGGTCATGTAGTAACAGCCGAGGACCATGTCCAGCGTCGGCGCGACAACCGGCTCACCGTCCGACGGTGAGAGCAGATTCTCGGAGCTCAGCATCACCTGGCGCGCCTCGGCGACCGCCTCGTACGAGAGCGGCACGTGGACGGCCATCTGGTCGCCGTCGAAGTCCGCGTTGTACGCGAAGCAGACGAGCGGGTGCAGCTGAATCGCGGAACCCTCGACGAGGATCGGCTCGAACGCCTGGATCCCGAGGCGGTGGAGCGTCGGCGCGCGGTTGAGCAGCACCGGTCGTTCCTTGATCACCTCTTCGAGGACGTCCCAGACTTCCGGCTGGGCGCGCTCGACGATCCGCTTGGCGCTCTTGATGTTGTGCGCCAGTCCGCTCCGCACCAGGGCGTGCATCACGAACGGCTTGAACAGCTCCAGCGCCATCTTCTTCGGCAGCCCGCACTGATCGAGGCGCAGCTGCGGCCCGACGATAATCACGGAACGACCGGAGTAGTCGACGCGCTTACCCAGCAGGTTCTGCCGGAAGCGCCCCTGCTTGCCCTTGAGCAAGTCGGACAGCGACTTCAGCTTGTGGTTGCCAGATCCAGAGACCGCGCGACCGCGGCGACCGTTGTCGATCAGCGAGTCGACCGACTCCTGCAGCATCCGCTTCTCGTTGCGGATGATGATCTCGGGTGCCCCGAGGTTCAGCAGCCGCTTCAGGCGGTTGTTGCGGTTGATTACGCGGCGGTAGAGGTCATTGAGGTCGGACGTCGCGAACCGACCGCCCTCGAGCTGAACCATCGGACGGAGGTCCGGCGGCAGCACGGGCAGCTCGGTGATAATCATCCACTCAGGACGGTTACCGGACTTCCGCAACGACTCGACGATGCGCAGGCGCTTCGTCGCCTTCTTGCGGCGCTGACCACTGGTCGAGTGTAGTTCGCCCTGCAGCTTCACACGCAGCTCATCGAGCTCGACGCGCTGCAGGATCGAGAGGATCGCCTCGGCGCCCATGCCGGCCTTGAAGACCAGGCCGAAGCGCTCTTCGTAGTCGCGGTACTCGTTCTCGCTGAGCACGGTCAGCGCGTCAGCCTCGAGCGGGTCGCGGAGCTTGTCGAGCCACTTGACGATCGGCTCGTACTCCTTGGAGACCTCTTCGCGGATCGCAGCCGACTGCTCGCGCAGCGGCTCGAGCGCCTCGAACGAGGCGTCCCGCTTCTGCTGCGCGGCCGCCTCGGCCATCAGCTGGATGTCTGACTTCTTGCCGGCGATCGTCTCCTCGACGCCGTTGACGGCAACGGTTGCGGCCTCTTGGAGCGCCTTCACCGTCTCCTTGGTGATTACCTCGCTGCGCTGCGCGACCAGCTGGTCGCGGAACATGAGCTTCCCGCGCAGCTTCTCGTCGATCCGACCGTTGAGGTCCTGCTCCAGCTCGCGCGCCTCGGTCATCACGGCGTCGATCTGCTCGCCCAGCTCCGTGTCGGCGGTGGCCAGCTCGTCGACCTTGCGCTGGTCGATCTCGCCAAGCTCCGCCTCGAGAGCCTCTTCTTTCGCCGTGATCTCCTGGCCGGTCTCGCCCTCGCGGCGGGTGGCCTCTTCGTCGATCTCGTTCTGCAGTAGCTCGAGCGCGTGCGCTCGAGACTCGTCGTTGACCTCGGTCACCACGTACTGCGCGAAGTAAAGGACGCGCTCCAGGGTGCGCGGCGGGATGTCCAGCAACAGGCCCAGCCGGCTGGGGACGCCCTTGGCGAACCAGATGTGCGTCACCGGCGCGGCCAGGGTGATGTGCCCCATCCGCTCGCGGCGCACCTTGCTGCGGGTCACCTCGGTGCCGCAGCGGTCACAGATGATGCCCTTGTATCGGATCCGCTTGTACTTCCCGCAGGCACATTCGAAGTCCTTGATCGGACCGAAGATGCGCTGACAGAACAACCCATCCATCTCGGGCTTCAGCGTGCGGTAGTTGATCGTCTCCGGCTTGGTGACCTCGCCATACGACCACGACATGATCTGGGATGACGATGCCAGTCCCAGGCGAATCGCGTTGAAATCATTGACCTCAAGCACGGGCAACATCCTCTGCTTCGCGACCTGAGAGGTTGATCCCGAGTTTCGGGATCTGCTCCATGTAGTCCTCGCCGAATTCCACCTCTTCCGAGGCGTCGTTCAGGATTTCGACGCTCAGGCCGAGCGACTGGAGCTCCTTGACGAGGACCTTGAAGGACTCGGGAACACCCGGGTCCATCGTGTTCTCGCCCTTGACGATCGCCTCGTACGTCTTGACACGTCCGACCACGTCGTCTGACTTCACCGTGAGCATTTCCTGGAGGATGTGCGCGGCGCCGTACGCCTCGAGCGCCCACACCTCCATCTCACCGAAGCGCTGGCCACCGAACTGCGCCTTACCACCCAGCGGCTGCTGCGTGATCAGCGAGTACGGACCCGTCGAACGGGCGTGGATCTTGTCGTCCACGAGGTGGATCAGCTTCAGCATGTAGATGTAGCCGACGGTCACCGGCTGGTCGAACGGTTCACCCGTTCGACCGTCGTAGAGCGTCTGCTTGCCCCAGATCGGGGAAGCGACGTTCTCGCGGGCGGCGACCTCGGCCACCCGTGCCTCGAAGTTCTCGTCGCTCAGGCGGCGGACGTTCTTCTCGCCGAAACCCTCGAGCCAGAGGCTCAGGCAGGCCTTCGTCGCGGTGCCGGGCGCGCCGCTCCGCAGAATCTCGTCCGCGTCGAAGCCGCCCTCCTTGAGGTACGCCTCCATCGCCCCCAGGTCGACCCGCTGGCCCACCTCGGTGTCGTCGGACGTCAGCGCCGCATCGGTCTCGACAGCACCGGACTGAATCGCGAACCATGCCCGGCTGAGCGCGTCCTCGATCTCCGTCTCGGAGGCGCCGTCGAAGACGGGCGTCACCGCTCGCCACCCGAGGGTGGAGGCGGCCCAACCGAGGTGTGTTTCCAGCACCTGGCCGATGTTCATGCGTGACGGCACACCGATCGGGTTCAGCACGATCTCGACCGGGCGACCATCCGCCAGGTACGGCATGTCCTCGAGCGGCATCAGCTTGGAAACGACGCCCTTGTTGCCGTGGCGGCCGGCCATCTTGTCGCCAGAAACGATCTTGCGCTTCTGGGCGACGGCCACGCGGACCATCTTGTTCACGTCTGCCGGCAGCTCGTCGCCGTCCTCGCGACTGAACACGCGGACGTCGATCACCTTGCCGCGCTCGCCGTGAGGCACGCGCAGGCTGGTGTCCTTCACCTCGCGCGCCTTCTCACCAAAGATCGCGCGTAGCAGCTTCTCTTCCGGCGTCAGCTCGGTCTCGCCCTTCGGCGTGATCTTGCCGACGAGGATGTCGCCCTCGCGGACCTCGGCACCGACCCGGATGACGCCCTCCTCGTCGAGGTCGCGCAGCGCTTCCTCGCCGACGTTCGGGATGTCGCGGGTGATCTCCTCCGGGCCGAGCTTCGTGTCGCGCGCCTCGACCTCGTACTTCTCCATGTGAATGGAGGTGAACTTGTCCTCGCGAACGACTGACTCCGACAGGACGATCGCGTCCTCGAAGTTCAGGCCCTCCCAGGACATGAACGAAACGAGCAGTGACTGGCCCAGCGCCAGCTCACCATCCTGCGTACAGGACGAGTCAGCGATTGGCTGACCGCGCGTCACCCGCTCGCCGGTGTTGACGATCGGGCGCTGGTTGATCGACGTGCCCTGGTTCGACCGCACGAACTTGAGCAGCGGGTACCGCTGCTCACGGCCGGAGTCGTACTTGAGCTGGATGTAATTCGCGCTCGCCGAGAGGACCGATCCATCTTCTTCGGCGTGCAGCACCTGACCGGAGTCAGCGGCCGCGGGCAGCTCCATTCCGGTACCGACCAGCGGCACTTCGGGGCGCAGCAACGGCACGGCCTGACGCTGCATGTTCGCACCCATCAAGGCGCGGTTCGCGTCGTCATGCTCAAGGAACGGGATCATCGCCGCCGCGACGGAGACGATCTGCTTCGGCGAGACGTCGACGTAGTCGATCTCCACCCGCTGCACCATCTCGAAGCGGTCGCCGTGCCGCACTTCAACACGCGACTGCGTGATGTTGCCGCTCTCGTCGATACCGACGTTGGCCTGCGCGATCCGGTACTGCTCCTCCTCGTGGGCATCGAGGTAGACCGTCTCGTCCGCCGCGAATGACTGCAGCGCGATGCTGTCCTCGGCCGCGTCGCCGAGCGCGCGGGCGAGGTCCTCATCGATCAGCTGGCCCTCGTCACCGACCACCTTGCCCTTGGCGTCCTTCACCTCGACGGCGAGGTAGCGACCCTCGAGCTGGCGGTTGTAGCTCTTCGGCAGCTCGTGCACGACGGGGCGGTACGGGGTCTCAATGAACCCGAAGTCGTTGACGACGCCATATGAAGCGAGGCTGCCGATCAGGCCGATGTTCGGGCCCTCAGGCGTTTCAATCGGGCAGATCCGGCCGTAGTGGCTGGAGTGCACGTCGCGGACATCGAACCCGGCGCGGTCTCGCGAGAGACCACCGGGGCCGAGCGCGGACAGCTTCCGCTTGTGCGCGATCTCAGACAGCGGGTTCACCTGGTCCATGAACTGCGACAGCTGGGATCCGCCGAAGAACTCCTTCATCGACGCGACCACCGGACGGATGTTGACGAGCGCCGACGGCGTCGCCTCCTCCGGATCTGTAATCGTCATCCGCTCGCGGACGACGCGCTCCATGCGCAGCATCCCGACGCGGAACTGATTCTGCATCAGCTCGCCGACCGACCGCACGCGGCGGTTGCCGAGGTGGTCAATGTCGTCCGGGCTGCCCTTGCCGTTGTTGATGTCCCAGATCCGGCGAATGATCGCGACGAGGTCCTCACGCCGTAGCGTGCGAGTCTCAGGCGCGTCGACCAGACCGAGGCGCTTGTTCAGCTTGTACCGGCCGACCTTGCCCAGGTCATACCGCCGGTCCGTGAAGAACAGCGTCTCCAGCAGCTCGCGTGCGTTGTCCGCCGTCGGCGGGTCGCCCGGGCGCAGCCGGCGGTAGAACTCTTCGAGGGCTTCGGCCTGGTTAGTCGTCGCGTCCTTGGCCAGCGTCGCCTCGAGGAAGCTGTGGTCTTCGTTCGTGTCGACGTCCTGGAGGATGGCGCGGACACGCTCGTCCGAACCCAGCTCCGCCATCGACAGACCTTCTTCCTGGTCGATCGCGCGCAACAGCACGGTGACCGGGATCCGGCGCTTACGGTCGACCTTGACCGAAATCAGGTCCTTCGCCGAGGTCTCGAACTCGAGCCAGGCGCCGCGGTTCGGGATCAACTTCGCAGCGACGAGCTGGCGACCGGTGGCGGCGTCGATCGTGCCGGTGAAGTAGACGCCCGGTGAGCGCACCAGCTGCGAGACGACGACACGCTCCGCGCCGTTGATGATGAACGTGCCGTGATCGGTCATGAGCGGGATGTCGCCCATGAAGAGCTCCTGCTCCTTGACCTCGCCCGTCTCCTTCACCAGGAGCTCCACGCGGACCCGCATCGGTGCGGCGTACGTGCGCTCGCGATCGCGACACTCAGTCTCGGAGTACTTCGGCTCTTCGAAGCGATACTCCGCGAAGCGCAGCTCCATGCGGCCGCCCGTGAAGTCGTCGATCGGCGAAATCTCGTCGAAGAGCTCTCGCAGCCCCTCGCGCAGGAAGCGCTCATATGAGCGCCGCGGCATTTCAATCAGATTGGGCATGTCCAGGACATGCGGTGCCTCGCCATAGGTTTTCACCAGGCTGGGTACACGGCGGTTGGAACGAACGATCCGTCGGTTCGCTGTGGTCAAAGAGAGCCCCTTCGCGGCCAGCAAGCCTCGTCAGTTATGGAGGGGACCAAAAGGTCCCGAACGCCTGATTCAGTTCGATTTCGAGGTTGTCTGGCAGGGTTTGATCCCCGTGCCGTTGACGGTGTGCACGGACGACTTGTGTGCACGAGAAAATCCCCGACGGTGTCCCGTCGAGGTTCAGCAGTTACCGGATCGAATAGAAAGGGCGCCCCACGCTCGTTTGAGTCTATACGGACGTCGGCCGATTGACAACAGTACTTCCGTCGCGATCGGCGGGTCAATCCTGATTCTGTCAGAACATTCACCCGACAGCAGGCCCCTATAATACGCCTGCCCAACCTGAAGGACGTCTGATGGTGAACGCCCGGCCTCCCGAGCCGCCGGACGAGGATCGGCCGAGCGCGCGCGAGGGCGTCTTCGGCGGCCTCCGCATCCTCGACTTCTCGACCGGTATCGCAGGTCCCTACGCCACCATGTTCCTCGCTGATCACGGTGCCGACGTGATCAAAGTCGAGACGGCCGCGGGCGATCCCTACCGCAGCTCACCCGGCTTCGAGACGTTGAATCGAGGGAAACGCTCCGTCCGCCTGGACCAGAGCGGCGAATCGCGCCAGCGTCGCCTCCACGTGCTCAGCCGGTCGGCGGACGTAGTCCTCGTCGACCTGCCACAACATCTCGCGGCGGAACGCGGCATCAGCTATGACCAGCTGGAGCCGGCGAACCCCGGACTGATCTACGTCGCGATGCCGCCGTTCGGGGACGCTGGGCCGATGATCGATCGCCCGGCGTCCGCGGCGCAGCTCGCGGCCGTCAGCGGGATCATGGCCGGACAGGCCTCGTACTCCGGCGACCCGACCTACCTCGTGCTGCCGCTCGCCAGCTATGGCGCGGCGGCGCTTGGTGCCGCCGCGGTGGCCGGTGGGCTCTACGCGCGCGAGCGCTGGGGCGTCGGACAGCGCATCGACGTGCCCCAACTCGCCGGCGCCGCGGCGCTGCAGGTCGGTGGCGTGACCTCCGACCAGGTCGAGCTGCCGGAGTTCGGGCCGTCGCCGATGGGGTCGAAGGGGGCCGTACCGGTCTATCGCCTGTTCGAGGCGAGCGACGGCCTCTGGTTCTTCGTTGCCTGCGGCACTCCCGCCTTCTTCCACAAGCTGCTGATTGCGATCGGCCAGGCCGAACTGGCCGGCGACCCACGCTTCCAGGGCGCCCCCTGGGGGCTCGCGTCCGAGGAAGCACGCGCTGTCCTCGTACCGCTGCTCGAAGAGACGTTCCGCGCCCAACCGCGCGATCACTGGGTCGGGGTGCTGCGTGAGTACGACGTGCCAGCGCAGCCGGTGCAGAGCCGCGATGAGTATTTCGACAGCTACACGGTCAGCTCCAACGATATGCGCGTCAGCATCGATCATCCGGACCACGACTGGGTCGAGATGATGGGCGTACCGCTCAACCTCACGGCGATACCCGGTCAGGTGCACGGTCGCGCGCCGCGGCTCGGCGAGCACACCGACGATGTACTTGCCGAGCTAGCAGCCGCGCCGCTGCCGGTCGCCCGGATCGCCAGCCGCGATCCCGGGCCACACCTGCTCGAGGGCGTACGTGTTCTCGATGCCACCTCATTCATCGCCGGACCGACGCTGACCCGTCATCTCGCGATGCTGGGCGCTGACGTCGTCAAGATCGAAGCACCGACCGGCGACCCGTTCCGCCAACACGGCCTCGGGTTCCTCGGCTGGAACCAGGGCAAACGAGGCATCGCGATCGACCTCCGCGAACCGGAGGGCCAGGCCGTGCTGCACCGTCTGGCCGAGGATGCCGACATCGTCGTCGAGAACTATCGGCCCGGCGTAGCGCGGCGGCTCGGCATGGACGACCGCACCCTGCGCGCCGTGAACGCGCAACTGGTCACGGTCACCGCGCCGGGCTGGGGTCACGACGAGACGATGACCGAGCTCGCCGCGTGGGACCCGCTCGTGCAGGCGCGCTCGGGCGCGATGCATCACCAGGGCTCCGAGGACGAGCCCGTGTTCCACTCCGTGGCGCTGAACGATGTGATGACACCGGCGATCGGCACCTTTGGCGTCCTCGCCGCCATGTTCCACCGCGAGCGAACAGACGAGGGGCAACAGATTGAGCTGGCGCTCGCGCGCACCGGTCTCGCGATCCAGGCTGCGGAGTTCACCAGGATCGCCGGGGCACCGGCCGGCGGCGGGTTCCTGCGCGGCGGGCTTGATTTTCCCGGTCCGGACGCCGGTCAGCGCTGGTACCGTTGCGCCGACGGCGAATCGCTGCTCCTCGAGGCGACGCGCGAGGCGGAACGCGCGGCCCTGATCGGCTGCGCCGGCGTCGCGTTGCAGCCGAACCAGCTCGCTGCGCCACACGGGACGCCGCCGAATGCGATTGCCAGCGAGGCGCTCGCCGGCGCGTTCACCACCCGTGATCGAGCGGAGTGGCTCGCCGCCCTCGAAGCCGTCGACGTGCCCTGTGCCCCGATTCTCCGCCGCCACGAGGCGGCCGCCCAACCGCATTTCGAGGAGAACGGCCTCGTTGTTTCGCAATCGCATCCCGACTGGGGGATGACCACGAACTACGGGCTGCTGATCCAGCCATCCGTCACGCCCGGCCGCCTCGAGCGACGGGCACCACTGTTGTCCGAGCATGCAGCAGAAGTCCTCGAAGAAGCCGGATACACCGCCGACGAGGCCCAGACCCTGAGTGTGGCGGGCATCGTGCTGCTCCCGGAAGAGGGATAGGCCCTTCCCGACTGGGGAACCATGGCGATCAAGTCGATGTTCACGACACGATGCCAGCACTCCCGTTTGCCCCCACTGATCTCGCCCCCGTGTTCCCCGACGTCGCCTGGGCGATCGGGATCGCCTTCGTGCTCGCCGTCGTGACCTTCCGTCCGCCGAAGCCACCAACCGTCGAAGAGTTGATGGCGCAGATGGGCCTGGCCACCCAGCCGGACGATGACGAAGACGACTCCTAGGCCTTCGATTCGATAGTCTCCGCCCGCCGCGCATGCATTGCTGCGGTCGACCGCCCAGGGAGGCCTGATGGACTTCGATCTCTCCGAGGAACACCGACTGATCCAGCAGACGGCACGGCGCGTCGCACGTGACGTGATCGCCCCGCGTGCCGCCGAGGTAGACGCCACCGGCGAGTATCCGGAGGACTACTACCAGGCCTTCAAGGAGGCCGATCTCCTCGGTATCACGCTGCCGGCCGACGTCGGCGGCACGGAGGCCGGCACCCTCGCCCTCGCGATCGCCGTCGAGGAGGTCGCAAAGTTCGACTGCTCCGCCGGGCTGATGTTGCTGCTGTCCTCGTTGTCCACGCACACGGTGAAGTTCTTCGGCACCGACGAACAGAAACAGAGCTACATGGGTCCCGTCGCTCGCGGCGAGAAGAAGGCCGCGTTCTGCCTGACGGAGCCGGACGCCGGCTCTGACGTGGCCAACCTCCAGACCCGCGCACGACGCGACGGCGACGAGTACGTGATCAACGGACAGAAGTGCTACATCTCCGGCGGCCCGAACGCCGACCAGGTGGTCGTCTTCGCTAAGACGGACCCCGCCGATCCCCGCACGCTGAACGCGTTCATTGTCGAAACCGACATGCCGGGCTTCGAGGTGACCTCGATCGATCGCAAGCTCGGAGTGCGCGGCGTGCCAACCGGCGTGCTCACCTTCGACGAGGTCCGCGTGCCGGCTGCGAACATCGTCGGCGGCCAGGAGGGCCTCGGCATGCGAGCACCGCTGGCGACACTGAACTCGCTGCGCCCGGTCGTCGGCGCCCGCGGCGTCGGCTTGGCGCAGGGCGCGGCCAACTACGCCCTTGAATTCGCGAAGGAGCGGCGGGCCTTCGGGGGACCGCTCACCGATCTCCAGGCGATCCAGATGAAGTTCGCGGAGATGGCGATCGATATCGAGGCCGCGCGCATGCTCGTCTACCAGGGCTCGTGGATGGTCGACCAGGGCCGCTACGGCCCTGAGCATGGCCACATGCTCTCGGTCGCCAAGGCCTTCGCCACGGAGGCGGCGAACCGCGTCGCGTCCGAGGCGCTACAGGTCCTGGGCGGACAGGGCTACATGATGGATCACCCGCTGGAGCGTCACTACCGTGACGCGCGCCAGCTGATGATCGTCGAGGGCACCTCGGAAATTCAGCGTCTCGTGATCTCGAGAGCGCTGATGCAGGGCAACCTCGCCTACGCCTAACGCGTGGTCCAGCGGCGAAGGCTGCCGCTAGGGCCCGCCAACGCCGGTGGCTGGTGTCGCATCGCCATCGTTGGCCGCCGCCTCCAGCCGCGCGAAACGCGCGCGCTCGGCTTCGACCGGATCGTACGGGCGCCGTACGGCGTCGAGCCAGGCGGGCCACGCCTCCTTCGGCGTGCCATCAACCGCCTGCAGCCCCAGCGTAGCGACGAGGTCTTCCGGTGGCTCGGTCGCATACGACAGGTCCCGCGACAGCAGCCAGACGAGCAATGAGGCGCCCAGATCGTCCGCGTCGCTAAACAGTCGCTGCAGGAACCGGCGTTGCTCGGCGGGTGTCGAGGCGTTGATGCCCTCGCGACCGACGCCGCTCGCGTAGCCGGCTGACACGAAGGCCACGGGCAGGTTCGTCCGCTCGCTGATCTGAGCGTAGTAGAAGGGCTGCACCTTCCGTGCGACGGCGAAGGCGAAAGAGGGATAGGTCGTGATCCCGAACTGGTCGAGCCGCCCGTCGAAGTCCTGCAGCAGCTCCCAGCGTGGCGCGTGCGGCGGCAACCATGGGATCACGCCCAGCAACTCTTCGTACTGGAAGCTCGTCAGCACCTCAGTGTCCGGGACGGCTTCCTTCACCGCGTCATAGGTCTCCGAGTAGATCGAGACGAACTCGGTGTAGGCCGCCGGGTCGCGCTCGAAGACCACGTTCACCTCGTGCCCAATCACGAGGTAGGCGGGCCGCACGTTGCGGGCGATGAAGAGTGCGTCTGCCAGCAGCGCTTGCCGGAGATCGCCGTCAGCCAATGTCCCGCCGGCGTGCGAAGCCGGCACACCCTGCAACCCGGAGCGCGTCGCCGGATCGAACGGATCGAGGACGTAGACCAGATCCAGGCCACGCGTCTCGCCGGCTCGTTTCTCGGCGAGCGTCTGCGATCGCAGCGCCTCCGAGATCGTCGCGCCGGGCAGGAAATCCGCCCACGCCGGCGGACGCTGCAACAACAGCGCCTCGCCATGTGTCGCCGCGAGGTCGTACGTGTCGAGGTAGGCGCGCTCCGTGAGCTCCGCCGGGATCGAAGAGAACCCGAGCATGTATCCGCGTGCCAGCCCGCTGGGTGCCTCGGTCGAGACCGCCGACGGCGACTCGGGGGCGCTCTGCTCGATCCGACAGGCAACGAGCAGCAGCGGCGCCAGGAGCGCGAGCCAGAAAACTCGGGTTGGTCGTGTGAACCTCACGCTCCGATTGTCAGGTGTGCCGCCGCCGCCATCAATGCCCCCGAAGATCAGGGACGAGCCGCCCCCGTAATAGGGCGCTCCCGAGCGGCCCAGTCGCCACGGTTGACGACGATCGGCGGATGGACACGACGACCCTCGCTGACGTTCAGGGCGCCCTGGCTGCCGTAACAACGGATGGCGAAGCTCGCGCAGCGATCCGTCGCGCGGCCAGGATTGTGGGCGTCGATCGGAACCAGCCGTTGGACCTGCGCGCGCTCGTTCGTGTTTGTTCGGCACTCGCGGCCGAAGGCGGCTCGATCCAGCTGCTGGCTGAGGAGATCGCGGGCGACGCGCTCAAGATCTGACGCCGCACGATCGGGCGCCCTCAGCTGAGCTGCAATTCCTACTCGGTCGCATCCTCGTCTTCGTCGAACATCGCCTCACGTGCGACGTCGCCCCACGAGAAGAGTGCCGCCGCGAAGCGGATCCCGGTTGCCCCCGCCTCGAGCTGAGCGTTCAGGTCATCAACTGGCACGGCGCGCAGGAACGCCTCGACGCGGTCGCCGACGCCGTCCTCGCTGTAGAAGTCGACCGGACGGAAGACGCCGAACGTCTTCGAGGCAAGCGGGTCACCACCCGGCGTCGCACACGCCAGTGCCAGGGCGAGCTGGTCGATCCCGTAGGGGCGACGGATCGAGGCGATCCGCTCGCGACACCAGTCCGCGACATCTTCCACCAGCTGATCGATCTCGGCCGGTTCAATCGTCGGCGCGGGGAGCGTCCAATCGGCCTTCGAGAGCCCGGTGCCTGAGCGAATCGAGTCCTCGATCCGACGTCGGACCGGGTCGGGGCGCAGCCGCTGGAGCAGGTCGGTCAACAACGCGGTTCCTCCCGAATGTGAGCCAGTTGCGTTACCTAGGGGATTACCCTCTGAATCATCGGCAGCACCCCGCATCTCGCCAGCAGCCACCGACCGGGCGTCATCCGACCGTCAGGGCCGACGGCCGCGCCGGTGACGATCGCCCCCAGGTCGTAGAATGCGCACATGGATGGCGGACCGGCCTCTGACGTCGAAGCGGTGCTGAACGCGTTGCGCCACCGGGATCACGCCCTATTACGGTTCGAGACCGTCGCGCACCGATTACTGATCGACTTCCGGTCGAGCGATGAGACCGAGCCGGCGGCGCACGTCCTCGAACCAGTGCGCTCGCTCCGTGAACGAATCGCAACGATTCGGCGTGCCCGCCCTGCCTTGCCGGTGCCCTCGGAGCTGCAAATCGTCGGCTGGTCGCTCCGCGTGCGCTCGCTCGAACGGACCGGCGCCCTCGAGATCGTGCGCGAACGCTTCGCCCAGGACGGCGCGGCCGAGGCGGTACGGCAGCTTGAGGCCGCAGTCGAACGACTTGAGAAGCTCGAGCGCGACGAGTTCCGCCACGCAATCACGGGCGAGGGCTACCGCACGCTCTGGCCAGCACGCAGCTCGTAGCGTCGCCCACCTCGATGCAGCGCGATCGGTTCCGGCGCCTCGTTCACCGCGCGCTCCGCGGCCTCCCGACCGCCGCCCGCGATCAGCTGGCCAACCTCGAGATCGTGATCGAACGCGAGCCCAACGCCGACGAGCTGGAAACGAGCGAGCCCGGCACGTCGCTCTTCGGCCTCTATGTCGGCATTCCGCTCGTCGATCGGAGCGACTACCACATGACCCTGCCCGACCGTATCGTCATCTTCCAGGGACCGCTGGAGCGTGCGTTTCATCCGCGCGACATCCCCGAACAGGTGCGCATCACCGTCCTGCACGAGATCGCGCACCACTTCGGCATCGACGACGAGCGGCTGCATGAGCTGGGCTACGAGTAGCCAACCAGCTCCCGCAGACTCGGGCGCCGAGCCCCGGCGGCGCAGGCGGATAGGGACAGCGACATGGTCAGCGAACGATTCGTCGTCGGCATCGATGACACGGATGACGCCGACGGGCGGGGCACGAGCAAGCTGGCTCGAGACTGGTCCGATGCCGTCGAGAGCGAGGGTTTCGGTCAGTCGCTCGGCGTCACGCGCCACCAGCTCTGGCAGAGCCCCAAAGTCGAGGCGACGAGTCACAATCGCGCAGTCGCGATCGCAATCCAGACGGAACGAAACGTCCTCGATGTCGAGGACCACGCCGTCGACTTCGTCCGTGCAAACGCGTCCGCCAGCTCGAATCCGGCCGTCGGCGTGTTCTCGCGACACACAGACATGCCCCACGCCCTGGCCTTCGGCCGCCGCGCGCAACAGGAACTGCTCAAACTGGCGGATGCCGAACGCTATGCCACGGAGTCGAACGTCTCGCTGCGCGGGCTCGGCGGCAACCGGATGGGCATGATCGGAGCGCTGGCCGCGGTCGGACTCCACACCGGCGGGAAGGACGGCCTGTTCATCAAGCTCGCGGGCCTGCGCGAGCTGGAGGGGCGCGTCACGGCGGGACAGATCCGCGAACGATCCGCGCTGCAACACGTCATCGACGAGGACACGGGCGAGGAACTCGATCGCGATGACGCGGTCGAGACGTTCAACCGGCTGCGACCGCGGATGATGGGCGATGAGCCGGTACTGCTGACCAGGCGCTCACCCGACGAGAAGAAGCTCTGGCTGCCGGTGGATCGCCCGCCAGCGACCTAGCGCGCTCGCGCCTCCAGCCAGCGTCGAACGACCCGATCGGCGGCCGCGCGCACCGGCTCCGCGCCCAGCGCCATCGCCTCCTCGACACTCACGTCATCGGGCGCGGACGCTTCGACATCGAGGATCCCCGCCAGCCGCCCATCCACGCGGCCACCGATCGCCAGGCAATCTCGGCCCGCCTGGGCCGCCCGTTCTGCCACGTAGCCGACGGTCTTGCCGTAGGCCGTCTGCGCATCGATCGAGCCTTCGCCCGTCACGATCAGGTCGGCCGCGGCGATCGCCGCGTCCAGCTGGACCAGGCCGGCGACCAGCGCGGCACCGGACTCGATCGTCGCGGTGCCGTCCGCCGCATGCGCGGACGCGAGTAGCCCAACGGGCAGACCGCCGCCGGCACCCGCGCCGGGAAGATCGGCAAGCGGGCATCCGAGGTCCTGCTCGATGACCGCCGCCCAATGAGCAAGTGCGCTGTCGAGCGCGGGAACCTGCCAGTCCCGCACACCCTTCTGCGCCCCGTAAATCGCTGTCGCACCCTCGTGACCGAGTAGTGCGTTCGTGACATCGACCGCGATGCAGAGCTCGGCGCCGCGCAGGCTGCGGAGCGTGTCGTCACGCTCGAGGGACGCCAGCCGGGTCAGTCCGAGGGCGCCCGGCTCGATCGCCACTCCCAGCGAGTCGAGCTGGCGCAACCCCAACGCGAGCGCAGCGCCCGCGCCGCCGTCATTGGTCCCGGTCCCGCCGACGCCAACGATCACCCGGGCGGCACCTCGCTCAATCGCGTCCGCGATCAGCTGTCCGACCCCGAATGTCGAGGCCGTCACGGGCCGTCGATCGCCTGGCTCGACCGCCACGAGACCGCAGGCCGCGGCAGACTCGATGATCGCAGTGGCGCCGCGCTCGGCATCGAGCAACGCGTATGCAGCCTCCGTCGGTTCCCCCTGGTGCCCGACCACCTCGATACGCACGCGCTCCGCATCCATCGCCTCGATGCAAGCATCGACAGTGCCGGGGCCGCCGTCGCCCAGCGGGAGCTCGCGGATCGCGACGTCCGGACCGAGCGCATCGCGGACGCCCTCGGCAATCGCGTGCGCCGCTTCGATGGCGGTCAGCGAGCCCTTGAACTCCTGCGGGCAGACGAGCACAACCGGCGCCGGGCCGCCGTCCGCCATCAGGTACCCCAGCCGAAGTAGAGCCGCAGTCCCGCGCTGATCACAATTGCGGCCACATACGCAAGGCCGACCCGCCTCGCGTGGTGCTTCACCCAGCGCAGCCGGGACGGAGCGAACAACATCAGGTACCCGACCACGACAACCGAGATGATCAGCAGGGCTCGAAACAGCGATGACATGGGAGAGCGGCCGCCTTCGTCGCTGCGCGATCGTAGCGGAGTCAGCCACTACCGCCGCCGGGCCATTGACAAGAACACTTGTTCTGATGCAATCTCTCCGTCCAGAACATTTGTGCGTATCACTCGGCGGAGGTACCCGATGGCTTCAGTGCAGATCCGTAAGAACCGCCCACGGCGGCCCCTGCTGAACACGATCGACGGTGGATCCCGCGCGGGAGGCAGTCCAATCGGGCCGGCGCCGCGCTACGGTCACCGTTGTCCAGACTGCGGCGGGCCACTGGCATTTGGCGAAGGCTGCTCGCTCTGCCCCATCTGCGGACACTCTTCCTGCGCCTAACGAGCGGCTGACACCCTCTGGTTGCGGCCGATCAGGCGTCTGCTCGCGCGAAAGCGCGCGTGGACCGGGTCGAAACGCGACCGTATACTCGCCCCACTTCCCAGAGATCCGGGGCGGGAATGACACTGGCGATAGAGACACCAGCAGATCTGGCTGGGCTCACGGGGCGCGTTCGTCGTCACGTGGTCCAGATGGTTTATGGCGCAAAATCGGGCCATATCGGTGGATCGCTGTCCGCGACCGACCTCATGTCGGTCCTCTACACCCGGTTCCTTCGCCACGATCCCGAGAATCCGTCCTGGCACGAGCGCGACCGCTTCGTCATGTCGAAGGGCCACTGCACTCCCGTGCAGTACGCGCTGCTGGCGGAACTCGGCTACTTCTCGACAGAAGAATTGGACACCTTCCGCCGCAAGGGCACGCGTCTCCAGGGGCACTCGGTCCTGGGCAAGCCGCCCGGCGTCGACAACACCGCGGGCGCGCTTGGGATGGGGCTGTCGTTCGGCCTCGGACTCCGGCTCGCGCAGCGACTACAGGGCCTCGAGGACTCTCGCGTCTGGGTGCTGATGGGCGACGGCGAGCAGGACGAAGGCCAGGTCTGGGAAGCGGCGATGGCCGCCGCCCACCATCGCGCCGAAGGTCTGTTCGCGGTGATCGACCGCAACGGGATTCAAAACGACGACTTCACCAAGACGACGATGAGCTCCGAGCCCCTCGACGAGAAGTACCGCGCCTTCGGCTGGACGGTGCTCTCAGACCTCGACGGCCACGACCTGAAGACCATCGAGCAGGCCTATAGCTGGGCGATCGATCAGCGCGGGGCGCCGGTCTGCCTCATCTTCGACACCGTGAAGGGCAAGGGCGTCTCCTTCATGGAACACAACCCCTCGTTCCACGGTGCGCCGCCCTCGGACGAGGAGTTCGTGCAGGCGATGGCCGAACTGGCGGACGCATGACCACCACCGAAGCACGAGCCCCGGCCGCAACTCGCGAAGCGGTCGGCCCAACGCTGATCCGTCTCCAGCAGGCCGGCCACGACCTCGTCGTCGTCGACGCGGACCTCGGCAAGTCAACGTCAGCGCGCAAGTTCCGCGACGAGTTCCCGGATCGCTTTTTCACCTTCGGTGTCGCTGAGCAGAACATGATCTCCGCGGCGGCCGGCTTCGCGGCGATGGGCCATACGGTCTTCGCGACGACGTTCGCCGTCTTCGCTGAGCACGCCTTCGACCAGCTCCGGATGTCGGTCGCCCAACCCAACCTCGACGTGAAGCTCGTCGCCAGTCACGGCGGCGTCTCCACCGGAGAGGATGGCGCGTCCGCACAGTCGATCGAGGACATCGCAGTGATGGCGTCGTTGCCAAACTTCGCCGTCTGCATCCCGGCCGACGTCGTCGAGTCCGAAGCAATTATCGAGGCCGCCGCGACCACCCCCGGCCCCTTCTACGTACGCACCGCCCGCCCCAAAACTCCGGTCATCTACGAAGACGGCCCGCGCTTCCAGCTCGGCAAGGCCGACATGCTCCGCGACGGCAGCGACGTCACGATCGTCGCCTGCGGTCTGCTGGTTGAGCGATCGTTGACCGCCGCCGACCAGCTCGCTACCGAAGGCATCGAGGCGCGCGTCCTGAATATGGCGACGATTCGACCGCTCGACACGGACGCTCTCGAGGCCGCCGCGCGCGACACCGGCGCGATCGTCGTCGCCGAGGAGCACCTGGCGCACACCGGCCTCGGCGCGATGTGCGCTCACGCCCTCGCCACGTCGAGCCCGGTGCCGATGGAGTTCGTCGCGGTCGACCGCTACGGCGAGTCCGCGACATGGTCGGAAGCACTGGAGCTGATGAACCTCACGCCGGAAGGCGTGGCCGCTGGTGTGCGGAGAGTCGTCGCCCGCAAGTAGCGTCTGGGCGCGTTCCTAGCCAGGGATCGCCGGCTGGCGGCAGCCTTCACCTGGAACCCAGACGAATCCAGGCGGACAAGACTGAGTCGTGAACAGACGACCGACCACGAGCGCCCGCTCAACGCTCGGCTTCGTGTACTTCATGAGAACCCCGTCGCTCGGGCGTCCTTGCCGGCCTCTTGATGGCGGAACTCTAACAGCCCGCGGAGCACCTCGCGCAGCCGGCAATAGGTGGCCCTGGCGGTCCAACCGCCTGACGCCACGATGCCCGGCTATCGCAGCAGTTCGACCAACTCACTCAGGTCGTTGACCTCGGCGTCCGCCTCGGCGGGCCCATCGAAGCGCCCGCCGCGGCGGTTCACCCACACGCCACGCATGCCATGCGCCTGCGCACCCGCGACATCGTGATGCGGGTTGTCGCCGGCGTGTAGCGCGACATCCGAGGTGACACCGAGCGCCTCGAGGGTGTGCGCGAAGATCCCCGGCTCCGGCTTGGTCACACCGATCTCCTCGGAAATCGTGCAGACCTCGAAGTAGTCGTGGAGATCCAGGCGGTCGAGCTTGATCCGCTGCTCGCGACCGAGCCCGTTGCTGATCAGCGCCAACCGGTGGCTCGCGCTGAGCGCCTCGAGGGCAGGCAGCGCATCGTCGAACAGTCGCAGGTGTCGGGGCCACGCCTCGAGGTAGGCCTCGAAGATCTCATCCGACTCGTTGGCCGCCAGGCTGGCATGCGTGCCGAGGAGCTTACGGAAGCCGATCCGAGCGAAGTCGTTGCTCCACTCGCTGCTGCCGGCCGCGCGTTGCGCGGCAATGATCAGCGGTCGCAGGTGACCTTCGTAGATCTCGCCCGAACTGCCGAGGGCTGCAAACCGAGGATTGCGGTCACGCAGCGTCGCCGTGACCTCCGCGAATCCGTCGTGCCAGGATCCGCGGGCGTCGACGAGGGTGTCGTCGAGGTCGAGGCAGACTGCCTCGACCCCGTCGAACCTCATCGTTCTAGGCCTCGGCTACCGGCGCGTTGGCCGGAGGCCGCTACCAGCGCCGGCTGCCGGAGTCGCCGCCACCGCGGTTGCCTCCGCCATCGCCGCCACGGTTGCCGCCGCGGTTTCCACCGCCGCCGTCGCCGCCGCGGTTGCCGCCACCGTCATCACGGCGACGCGGGCGGTCGTTCCCGCCACCACCGCCGCCACGAGGACCATCGTCCCGACGTGGGCGGTCGTCCCGGTTGCCGCGAGGACCATCGTCCCGACGCGGACCGCGATCATCGCGACGCGGGCCCCGGTCGCCACCACGGCCACCGCCGCCGCGAGGGCCGTCATCTCGGCCGCCACGCGGACCGCGGTCATCGCGGCGCGGGCCGCGGTCGCCACCACGGCCACCACGATCGCCACCCCGGTCTCCGCCGCGGTCACGGCCGCCGCCGCCACCGCTGCGACCTTCGTCGCGGCGCTGCGGGCGATCTTCACTAGCCTGCTCGTCGCTCAGACCAACAGCGCCTTCTTGACCGGCCTCTCGCATCGAGAGGTTGATCCGGCCGAGGTTGTCGATCTCGATCACCTTCACCTTGACCCGGTCGCCAACCTCAACCACGTCCTCGACGCGGTCGACGTGGCCTTCGGCCATCTCGGAGATGTGAACCAGACCGTCCTTGCCGGGAAGAATCTCGACGAACGCGCCGAACGCCATCAGGCGGACGACTGGTCCCTCGTACTCCTCACCGATCTCGATCTCCTTGGTTAGGCCCTGAATCTCAGCGATCGCACGCTTCACGGACTCGGACTCAGTCCCACCGACGAAGACGGAACCGTCCTCCTCGATGTCGATCGAGGCGCCGGTGCGCTCGATGATCGCGTTGATGACGCGGCCGCCTGGCCCAATCACCGCGCCGATCTTCTCGGGGTCGATCTTCACGATGCTGATCTTCGGAGCGAACGTGCCCACCTCTTCGCGAGGCTCTTCGATCGCGTCCGCCATGACGTCGAGGATCTTCAGCCGGGCGTCGCGCGCCTTGCTGAACACCTCGGTCATGAAGTCCGAGGGCAGCTGCGGCAGCTTGATGTCGAGCTGGACCGCCGTCACGCCTTCCTCGGTACCGGCGACCTTGAAGTCCATGTCGCCGAAGGCATCTTCGATGCCGGCGATGTCGGTCAGAATCTTGTACTCGCTGGCGTCCGGCGTGGACATCAGGCCCATCGCGATGCCGGCGACCGGCGCCTTGATCGGCACACCGGAGTCCATCAGCGCCAGCGTCGACGCGCAGACCGACCCCTGCGAGGTCGACCCGTTCGAGGCCAGCACGTCCGACACGACGCGAATCGTGTACGGGAACGTCTGGAAGTCCGGCAGCACCGGCTCCAACGCCCGCTCGGCCAGCGCGCCGTGACCGATCTCGCGGCGACCGGCGCCGCGCAGGAAGCGCGCCTCACCCACCGAGAACGGCAGGAAGTTGTAGTGGTGCATGTAGTACTTCCACTCGCCCGGAGCGATCCGGTCGAGTCGAGCACGGTCGCGCAGCGCACCGAGCGTCGCAACGCTCAGCACCTGCGTCTCGCCGCGCTGGAAGAGTCCACTGCCGTGGACCCGCGGCAACACGCCGACTTCCGAGGTGACCTCGCGGAGGTCGTCGGGGCGGCGGTCATCCGCGCGCAGGTCATCCGAGATCACGCGGCCACGGACGAAGGTCTTGAGCTGAGCCTCGACGGTGTTGCGAACGAGTCGCTTGTCGTGCGGGAACTCTTCGCCCGCAGGGAGGTCAGCCGTCAGCTCGCCGTAGACCAGCGCGCCGAGCTCGTCGACGCCACGGAAACCCTCACCGCTGATCGCGTCGAGCATCTCCTGCTCGCGCCCATCGAGGGCAGCGGCGATTGATGAAACGAGTTCCGGGTCAGTCGGAGCCGGCGGCTCGAACGACATCTTGTCCTGGCCGAGCACATCGATCACCTGGCGCTGCAGCGCGTTCACCTGGGCGATCACGCCCTCGGCGTACTTGATCGCCTCGATCACATCTGCTTCCGGGACCTCTTTGGCGCCGGCTTCGAGCATCACGACGGACTCTTCGGTGCCGGCGACGATCAGGTCGATATCCGACGCCTCGATCTCGGCGTAGGTCGGGAAGGCTTTAAACGCGCCGTCAACACGCGCGACGCGCACCGAGGAGACCGGGCCCTCGAAGGGCAGCTCGGACAGGTTCAAGACGGTCGAGGCGCCGATCGTCCCCAGCACGTCACCGGGCTGCTCGCGGTCGGAGGTCAGCAGCATGCAGACCACCTGGATCTCACGCACGAACCCCTTCGGGAACAGCGGGCGGATCGGGCGGTCGGTCATGCGCGCGGCCAGGGTCGCGTCGGTGCCGGGCCGGCCTTCGCGGCGGAAGAACGAACCGGGAATCTTCCCGATCGCGTACATCCGCTCTTCGAAGTCAACGGTCAGCGGCAAGAAGTCGATACCGGGGCGCGGGTCGCCGTGGCAGACCGTGACCAGGAGCATCGTGTCGCCGTACTGAATGGTGCAGGCGGCCGCGGCGTTCGGAGCGAGCCGGCCACTGGCGATCTCGAAGGTCTGGCCTTCGATCTCAGTGGTAAAGACTTGCGTGCCTGCTGGGTGGGTGTGGGTACTAACTTCAGTTGTCACTCGTGTTGCCATCTTCCTTTGTCTTGGGCGTCTGTTGTGACTGGGGTGCTACCGACGGGCGTCGTCAGCCATCTGGGCTGAGACGGCGATCGGGAATGAAGGGGGAATCGGGGCGGCCTCATGGCGCCGCCGGCTGTCGTCAAGTGTTCCTGGTCCGACCTGGGACGCCTCGGGCGGGGCGTGCGGTCAAATTCAAAGGCTCGGATCCGCGGCAGCTCCGAGGAGCGAAATGCCCGGATACGAAAAAGGCTGCGCTAGCGGCGCAGCCCGAGAGCCTGAATCACGTTGTGGTACCGGTCCACGTCCTTATTGCTGAGATAGCGCAACTGTCGGCGTCGTTGGCCGACAAGCTTCAGCAGGCCGCGCCGCGTGGAGAAATCGTGCTTGTGCTCCCGGAGGTGTTCCGTGAGGTGCACGATGCGGTCGGTGAGGAGGGCGATCTGAATCTCGGGCGACCCTGTGTCGCCTTCATGCTGCTTGAACTGCTCGATGATCTCGGTCTTACGTTCGGTCGTCTGCATCGAACTGATTGTGATACCTACTGAACTGCTCTACCCAACAACACAACTCCATGACGAACCGGCCCACGCCCGGTGGGCTGTTCGTACTGTCAGTCACGCTAGCATAGCCCCCATGGCCGAGCAATCAGCGCCAACACGCTCATTCGAGGCCTCCCCGGAGGCCTCTTGATGTCCTCGATCGCCATCATCACGGACGCCGATAGCTGCGTGCCACCGGCCCTCCGCACAGCGCTAGACATCCACGTCGCTCCCGCCGACCCGGCGCTGCTCCTGGAAGCTGAGACGATCCCGAAACTTCGTTCCGAGGCCGGTGAACCGGCACTCGACGACGCGCTGGCCGTCTGCCGAACTGTCATCGAAGCCGGCGCCACCGACCTCTGCTACCTCACGGCCGGCGACGACTACGGATCGCCGCCCGATCTCGAGGCGGCACTGGCCTCGCTCGAGGCCAACGTCACGACCTACTCGAGCGGGGCCGCCCTGATGGGCGCCGGCTGGCAGGTGATCGCCGCAGCCGAGGCGATCCGCGACGGTGCCACCCTCGACCACGCCGTGGCGGCGGCCCGCGCCGTGCAAGCCAACGTCCAGGTCCTCGCGATGCTCGAGCACCCCGAGCTTGCCAGCGCCGCCGGCAACGCCGAGCTCGGGATCGTGCGCCACCGCGCGCTCGTCTACCTCCGTGGACCCGAGGTCGGCATCGTCAGTCGCCCGACCAAGCGCGAGGACGCGCTCGCAGCGTTGCGTGATCGGTTTGCCGAGAGCGTGAGCGACGCCTCGAAGGTCCACGTGGCCGTCCAACATGCGGCGGCTGGGCCCGGCGCCGACGCGCTCGCGCTGTGGATCGAACGTGAACTCGCGCCCGCACGGGTACTCGTCGCGCCGCTCACGAGGCATGCCGCCACTCGCCTCGGCCCGCGCATGCTCGGCCTCGCCTGGTACGAGGAGTAATTCCCCGCGAATCGCCCCGTTAGGTCGCCGCCACCTCGCGCCGAGCGTCGGTCACACGCGCGCCCAGCCAGCGGCGGATCGCCGGATAGCCGCTCCGCTGGAGCCAGACAGCGACCCACAGCGCGACAAGGCAGACCGCCGCCCCGATCACCCCATCGAGGACGTAGTGATTGGCCGTCGCCACGACTGCGACCGACTGCAGGACCAGCACCACCACACCGGCCAACCGCAACAGCCAGTTCTTGGTCGCCCAGAACACCACGATCGCGAGAATCAACGCCCACCCGACATGCAGCGACGGCACAGCGGCGTACGGATTCACGAACGCCGCTGTCGATTGCGCCTGGTAGGCGAGGTCCGAGAACTCCTTCAGCGTGTCCACGAAACCGTACTCCGTCATGAACCGCGGCGGCGCGACCGGAAGGCTCCAGTACATGACCAGCGCGATGCCGCCTGAGATCAGCAGTGCATCTCGAAACAGTGTGTAGAAGGCGCGCCGCTGCCAGAACAGGAACAGCCCGACGCCAATGATCAGCGGGAAGTCGAGCCAGAAGTAGACGAAATTGAACAACCGGACCAGGAAGTCGCTCTTCAGCGCCCAGGCGTTCACATCGGGTTCGATGAACAAGCCGATCGAGTCCTGAAAGTCGATGATCCACTGCGCATTCGCCAACGCGGCCTCGTCACGATCGACGACACCACCGCGAACGGCGAAGTAGAGCAGGAATCCAAGCGCCACCAGCCCGATCTCGATCAGATCGAACCAGGCTAGCCCTGAGCGCGACGGTGCCGTGACCTGGTGGAGGTAGCGGTAGATCTTCAGGCGCATCGACCGGCAGCGCTCCACCCCACCACAGCATCCGAGGGCCACGATCGTACCGGAGCTGCTCGTTCCCGGTCAGCGTCCGTTGGCCGCCAACCCACTGAGCAACCGCGCCGGTGCGCCGTCCGCCGTGTTGTTCGCCTCGATTCCGCCTCCTATGCTCCCGGCAGCCTCCCGCCACCCTCAGAGTGGCCACGAACCAGGGCAGGCCGCGCGCACAGGAGCACACCGTGGACATCGAGGTCAGCACCGGCGATCTGTTCGACCACCCCGCCGATACGGTCGTCGTCTACGCCCCCATCGGGAAGCGACAACCAGCCGGCGCGACCGCGGTCGCCGACCGCCGCGTCGGTGGCGCCATCAAGCGTGCCCAGGACAAGGGCCTCCTGACCGGCTCCGCCGGTCACGTGCTCGAGTACCCCGCCCCGGGCCGCGGCCGCCTCAAGCGGATCGTCGTTCTCGAGGCGGGCGCCAACGCGGCGGACGCGACCACGGCGCAGGTCCGCACCATGGCTGGCAACCTCGCGCGCACCCTCCGCGGGATGGACGCCGGCCACGTCGTGCTCGCCGCGCCGAACAGCGTCGCCACCGGCCTCGGGCCCGACGAGGCCGCCCGCGCGGTCGCCGAGGGCTTCGTCCTCGGCCTCTACCGCTTCGACAAGCACCACACCCGCGCCGGCGACAAGCCGAAGGGCGCCGTCACCAGCCTGACCATCCTCGCGACATCCGCGCGCCAGCGGGCCGCCACCGAGCGCGGCGCCACACTCGGCAAGATCATGGGCGAGGCGACCAACCTCGCGCGCGACCTCGGCAACGAGTCCGCCAACCGCATGACCCCGACCGACGTCGCCGAGGAAGCGCAGCGGGTCGCCGCCGAGCAGGGCCTCGAGTGCCAGATCATCGAGCGCGCCGAGGCCGAGCGCCTCGGCATGGGCTCCTACCTCAGCGTCTCCAACGGCTCGATCGAGCCACCCAAGTTCATCGTCCTCCGCTACCACGGCGCCAGCCGTCGCGGGAACTACGTCGCGTTGGTCGGCAAGGGCATCACCTTCGACAGCGGCGGCATCTCCATCAAGCCAGCCGGCGGCATGGAGGCAATGAAGTGGGACATGTGTGGCGCGGCGAGCGTGATCGGCGCCATGCAGGCGATCGCCCAGCTCAAGCCGAACATCAACGTCATGGCCGTCGCGCCCTGCACCGAGAACATGCCCAGCGGCTCCGCCACCAAACCCGGTGACGTCGTCTACGCCATGGATGGACAGAGCATCGAGGTCGTCAACACCGACGCCGAAGGCCGCCTCGTCCTGGCCGACGGCATCGCCTACGCCAAGTCCGAGGGCGCGACGACCCTGATCGACGTCGCCACACTCACCGGCGCGATGAGCGTCGCGCTCGGCAACGTCCGCGTCGGCGTCTTCGCCAACAACGACCGCCTCTGGAACCAGCTCGAGGCCGCCAGCGCCGACACCGGCGAGCTCTACTGGCGCATGCCAATCGACGATGCCTACAACCGCCAGATCAAATCGGATATCGCCGACCTCAAGAACACGGGCGGCCGCCCGGCCGGCTCGATCACCGCCGCGAAGTTCATCGAGGCCTTCGCCGGCGACACGGCCTGGGCGCACATCGACATCGCCGGCGTCATGAACATCACCTCTGACCGCGGTGAATGGGCCAAGGGCTCCTCCGGCATCCCGGTGCGGACGTTGATCCAGTACGTGCTGAACCGCGGCAGCTAGGGCCTCATAGGAGCTGGACGGTGTCAGTCGGAATCAACGGGCTCTCGGGCATCCTCGTCTGGACCGATGCCGAACGCTTCCCGGCGATGCGTGACTTCTACGTCGAAACGCTCGGCCTGACCCCGCGCTCCGACCGCGAGCGCTTCGTCAACTTCGACTGGGGCGCGCAGCGCCTCACCGTGTCCGTCCACGCCGAGGTCTCTGGCCCGAACGAGGACCCGCTGCGCCTGATGATCAACCTCGATGTCGACGATATCCACGCGGTCGCCGCACGGATCGAGGCCAACGGCGTCGAGTTCACGAGGCGCCCAGAGCAGGAACCGTGGGGCGGCTGGGTCGCGACGTTCCACGATCCAGACGGCAACACCGTGCAGCTCCTGCAAACGCCCCCACCCCGCGCGTAGCGCGTTCGTGAAGGACACCGCGCATAGCGCGATCGAGAGAGGCGACTGGTAGCGATGCGCCTCGGCATCGACTTCGACGGCACCGTGACTGACGCCCCCGGCATGCAGCGGGCCTACGCCGCGCGACGCTGGGGCATCGAGCTAACCGAACTCCAGGTGATGCGTGCCGGCGCCGTGCCCGTCCTCGGCGAGGAGCGCTACGCCTCGATGGGTGACGCCCTCTGGGGCCCGCTCACGGCCGTCACCCCGCCTCAGGACGATGCGTTGCGCATCCTCGGCCGCCTCGTCGCCGATCACGACGTAGACATCATCACCGCGCGCCACGGCCATCAGGCCGCCTTCGCGCGCCGCTGGCTCGCCGTCCGCGGCATCACCATCCGCGTCGTCAACACCTCAGCCCAACCCAAGATCGAGGCCTGTGCCCGCCTCGGCATCGACGTACTCCTCGATGACGACATTCTCCGCCACGGCGAGGCCCTACTCGCCGTTGGCACATTGCCGGTGCTCTACGAGCATCCCCACAACCGCGAGGCAGCCCGTCCCGAGGGCATGCGATCGGTAGCGAACTGGACCGCATTCGCAACCCTGGTCCAGGAGCTAGAGCTGTCCTAGTCGAGAAGCGGCGCGATTCGATCCAGAATCCGCGTCGCGCACCCGTACTTCGACATCAGCGGCACGACCTCGCGTCCGCCCTGATCGTCGAGGATCGTGATCCGGTTCGTATCCGTCCCGAATCCCGCATCCGATGCGGTGACATCGTTCGCGACAATCAGCCGGGCCCCTTTGGCTGCCAGCTTCTTCTCCGCATTGGCGACCAGGTCCTGCGTCTCCGCCGCAAACGCCACCTTCACCAGGTCACCCTGGACCGAAGCGATGATGTCGTCGTTCTCCGCCAGTTCGATCGCCATGTCGCCGACGTCAGCGCGTTTGATCTTCTGATCCGCAGCCGTCGCCGGCCGGTAATCAGCCACCGCAGCCGCCATCACCAGCGCATCGGCGCGGCCCGCCCGCTCGTGAATCTCCGCCGACATCGAATCGGCCGATGTCACCGGCACGACCTTCACAGCCGCCGGGGCCGTCTCCGGCACGGTCGTCACGAGGATCACGTCGGCACCGCGATCTCGGGCGGCCTCGGCGACCGCGTTGCCCATCTTCCCGCTGGAGTGATTGCCCACATAACGAACCGGGTCGATCGCCTCTCGCGTTCCCCCGGCGGACACGATCACCGTGCGCCCGCGGAAATCACCCCGCTCGCGGCCGATGCGAGCCCGCAGTTCCGCGACGATCGTCGCCGGATCGACTAGCCGCCCGGCGCCGACACGCCCCGAGGCGAGCCGCCCCTCCGCCGGGCCGATGAACTGGACCCCACGTTCCACGAGCAGCGCCCGGTTGGCCTCGGTGGCGGCGTGCGACCACATCTGCGCGTCCATCGCCGGCGCGAGCAGCAACGGCGCCTGCGTTGCCAGCGCGGTCAGCGAGACGAAGTCATCGGCGAGGCCATGGGCGAGCCGCGCCATCGTCGAGGCGGTCGCCGGAGCGATCAGCATCAGGTCGGCTCGCCGCGCCAACTCAACGTGAGCTTCCCCGAACTCACCGTGCGGGTGCCACATATCCACATACGGCTCGCGGGCCGTCAGCGACCGGAACGTCAGCGGCGCGACGAACTTCGTAGCTGAATCGGTCATTGCGACATCGACGATCGCGCCCGCCTGGACGAGCTGACTCGTGATGTCGAGCGCCTTATAGCAGGCGATCGAGCCGGTCACGCCCACCACAATGTGGCGTTCGTTGAGCGGACCGGGGAGGGCAGCCTGTTCGAGCGTCATTGGTTCGCCTCGTATACCAATCGCAAGCCATCGAGATTGAGATCGGCCTCGATGTGATCGAAGCAGCCGACTTCAGGCCCGATCACCCCGGCGTAGCCGCCCGTGCCGATCACCGTCGTGTGGCCGCCATCCTCTTCCAGCGATTCGCGGAACCGCCGCACCATGCCACGCACCATCTCGACGTAGCCGAAGAAGATCCCCGCCTGCATCGAATGCACGGAATTGCGCCCGATCGGCCCGTCCGGCCGTTCCAGGCTGACTCGGTGAAGCATCGCCGCGCTGTTGAACAGCGCTTGCGAAGCGAGCCCGATCCCGGGCGCGATCGCCCCGCCCAGGTAGTCGCCCTCAGCGGAAACGGCGTCAAACACGCATGCCGTCCCCAGATCGACGATCACCAGCGGCGGCTCGTACTTGTCCAGCGCCGCCACCGCATGCAAGACACGATCCGGCCCAACCTCACGTGGATTGTCGTAGAGCACGCGAATCCCCGTCTTGATGCCGGGGCCGACGACGAGCGGGTCGACCTCGAAATAGCGACTGCATACCTGCTGAAACGTGCTGAGCAAGGAGGGGACCGTCGAGGACATGATCGCGGCGCCGACACGCGCGGGGTCGATATTGGAGCTCCGGAGCAGCCCCAGAACGAGCATGGCGTACTCATCGGCGAAGTTGTCCTCGTCGGTGGCGACGCGGAACGTCGCGACCAACTCGTCTCCGTCGAAGAGACCGATCGCGATGCTGGTATTACCGACATCGATCGCGAGCAACAGATCAGGCTCGGCTGGCGTGGCCATATCAGGCCCCCGTCGTGTGTCCGCTGCCGGGGCGAATCGCCCGTATGGTCAGCGGCTTGCGGGTCGGCGGCGCGCTTTCTGCACGTCGCCGCGGCAGTATAACGACCAGGAGATTCTGCCGCGTACGTGACCACCCGAAACACCGGGCTCGCTGCGCCCACGGGGGGATTCGAGCATTTTCCACGGAACTCCACATAACCTCCTTGATCGGCCGGATCGGGCGGTGCTACATTCCCGCCCGGTCAGCGAGATGTCGTGGATTCATGCGGCGAATCAAGGGCAAATCGCTGAGGGCGGACTCAAGGAAGACCTAACGCGGACATTCGTCCGCGACCGACCGAGCCACGCAGGTAATCCAAAATCACTCCACAGCTGTGGATAGTGGTTCGCGCGTGTTCGCGCGACTGCATGGATCGATCGGAGGTCGCGACGCGGCGGGGAGCGTCGATGCCGGGCGAACGCGTGGCCTCTGATCCGGCTGCCTTTTGGCAGGCAGCGCTGCGCGATCTCGCGTCTCAAGTTTCTCGTGCCAACTACGACACCTGGCTCGAAGGCACCGAGGGCGTTCGCGTCGTCGAGGACACGCTCGTCGTGGGGACCCGCTCCGAGTTCGTCACCGAGTGGCTGCAGAAGCGACTCCGCCCTTCGATCATTCGATCGCTGACCGAGATCGCCGGTCACGGCTTTGATGTCGTGTTTGAACCGCTCCGCGCAGAGGGCGACAGCGGTTCAGTGCTGGAGTCTGTGGCGGCCGCGCCGCGCGCCGCGAGCCCACGTCCCCGGCTGCGCGAGCGCTACACCTTCGACCGCTTCATCGTCGGCAAGGGCAACGAACTGGCGGCAGCCGCCGCCCGTGGCTCCTCCGACTCTCCGGGGGATCGCTACAACCCGCTGTTCCTATACGGCGCCGCGGGCCTCGGGAAGACGCACCTCCTCCAGGCCGTTGGTCACATGCTGGTCGAGCGCGACCTGCACGTGCTTTACGTCAGCGCGGAATCGTTCACGAACCAGCTCATCACCGCGATTCAGAGTCGCAAGATGGAAGAGTTCCGCAAGCAGTACCGCGAAGCGGACGCGCTGCTGATCGATGACATCCAGTTCATCGCCGGCAAGGAGCAGACCCAGGAAGAGTTCTTCCACACCTTCAACGAGCTCTACGAGACCGGTCACCAGATCGTGATCACCTCCGACAAGAGCCCGGCGTTGATCCCTCATCTCGAGGAGCGCCTCCGGACGCGCTTCGAGTGGGGCATGATCGCCGACGTTCAGGCCCCCGACATGGAGACCCGTGTCGCAATCCTGCGTTCGAAGGCGCGCGAGCAAGGTGCCGTGGTGCCCGACTCGGTGCTCAGTGTGATCGCGGCTCGCTTCAAAAAGAACATCCGCGAACTTGAAGGCTCGCTCACCCGAGTCCTCGCCTACAGCCGGCTGACCCGTGAGCCGTTGACCCCCGAGCTGGTGCAATCAGCGCTGTCCTCGCTCGAACCGACCGAACCGCGGCTACCCCCATCCCCCGGCCTCATCATCGAGACGGTGTGCCGCTACTTCGACATCGATCAGGAGAGCCTGCTCTCGAAGAGTCGCGAGAAGCGGGTCGCCTATCCGCGCCAGATCGCGATGTACCTGATGCGCGAGCTGGCGCACCGTTCACTGGTCGAAATCGGCGACGCCCTCGGCGGACGCGATCACTCCACCGTCCACCACGGATGGCGCAAGATGGAGCGGTCCCTGGCGATCGACCCCGAGACTCAACGCGACATCGGCAGCCTCCGCGAGATGATCGAACAAGCCCGCCGCATCGCCTGACCTCGCCGAAGGCGATCCCGGCGTGGCGCTCCCCCCGGACGACCTCGAGGGCGATCGCGGCTTCGAGGAGCACCACATGACACCAACCGCCGGCTCGACGGCTCAGCTCGCGGCGTTCATCGTCGACACGCCGACCGATGCGATTCCCGATCAGATGCTTCACGAAGCCAAGCGGACGCTGTTGAACGTCTTCGGTGTTGCGCTGTCGGCTGCCCAGGACCACTCGGTTGATGCGCTCGAGGCGGCCGGCGACCTCGGAAGTCCTGAGGCGCAGGTGATTGGGCGCGGCCACACGAGTCTCGGCCAGGCGGCGCTCCTGAACGGCTACCTGGCCCATCTCCAGGACTACGACGACACGCATTTCCCCACGATCCTCCACCCCAGTGCGCCCGTCTGGCCGGCCGCGTTGGCCGCCGCCGAGCGCACGAGTGCCTCCGGTCGTGACGTGCTCGCCGCGTTCGCGATCGGCGCGGAGGTCGCCTGTCGGATCGCGATGTCGATCCACCCCTGGCACTACGACGCCGGCTGGCACATCACCGGAACGGTCGGCGGCTTCGGTGCCGCCGCTGCCGCCGCTCGGTTGCTGAACCTCTCCGCGGAAGAGACCGCTCAGGCGCTCGGGCTGGCCGGGACCCATGCGGCCGGCGTGCGCGAGGCCTTCGGTACCAACGGAAAGGCCCTCCACGCCGGGCACGCCGCCGCAAGCGGCTTGCGCGCCGCAGTGCTCGCCGGCGGCGGCTTCACTGGACCAACCGCAATCCTGGAGGGCCGACGCGGGTTCTGGGCGGTGCTGTCGCCGAACGGCCATGACGCGACCTGGGTCGATGCGCTCGGCGCTCCGCTCGAGCAGTGGGAGCTGCGCAACAACGGGCTGAAGCCCTATGCCAACGGCGTCGTCTCCCATCCGCTGCAGGACGCCGTGATCGAGCTCCGCAATCAATACAAGATCGACCCTGCAGCCGTGACCGCCATCGAGGCGCGCGTGCACCCGCTGGTGCTCGAGTTGATGAACCTCGATCCGACGGTGGGCCTCGAAGGGAAGTTCTCGCACCGCCACTGCGCGGCAGCCGCGCTCGTCGACGGGGCGGGGCACGAAGCACAGTTCACCGATGCCCGGGTACAGGATCCGCAGATCGCAGCGATCCGCTCGCTGGTCCACGCCTCGATCGACGACTCACTGGCTGAGGACGAGGTGCACGTCACGATCCGCCTCGCCGACGGGAGCGCGCACAGCACCCACGTGCCACACACAACCGGCTCGCCTGAGAATCCGATGTCGGACGACCAGCTCATCACAAAGTACCGAGCGATCGCCTCCGACGCCCTCGACGACTCAGGAGTGACAGCGCTGTTCGAGGCGGTCTGGTCCCTCGATCGAGCATCGAGTATCGGCGAAGCGATGGAGCTCGCGAGTCGGCGCTAGGTTCGGGATGGGCCTATACGGGTGATCATTTCGTGTGAAGAACGCGTTGATAACCACGTCGGGTTGTTGGGGATGGTCGCGGGTGAGTCGTCCGCCGCGCTCCACCTCGTTCGCAGCCACGAACACCAACTCGTTCGTCGTCGGTACGAGTCTCCGTCCACGCGATGATTATCCACTGACCGCCAGAGAGAATTGAGCATGAGATCGACTGGTACGACTAGCCGCCGTACTCCTTATCAACGCCATCCCCGCTACGACTATGACTAGTAAGATCGCACTTCAAGTCACGAACCCCGACTGATTTCTTTGCTCGTGCTCAATCCACGCCTGTGTACAGTGGTGATCCCATGATCGATTGCGTGGAGTTCGAAGTGGTCGCCGGTCACGGCGGTGACGGCATCGTGTCCTTTCGACGCGAGAAGTTCGTTCCGCGTGGGGGTCCGGACGGCGGAGATGGTGGCCGCGGCGGCGACGTCGTGTTCGTTGCTGATCGCCGTATCTCGACCCTCCAGCAGTATCGCGATCAGCGAATCCGCGCCGCTGGCAATGGCCGCCCCGGTGGACCGAATCGCATGCATGGCGCCGCTGGCGAACAGCTGGTGATTCTCGTCCCGCCCGGATCGGTGATCTGGGACCTCGAAGCTGGCGATCCCGAGGATGATCCGTCGCTCGTCCCGTTCGCCGATCTCGCAGAAGCCGACGCCTCGATTCTGGTCGCGCGCGGCGGTCGGGGCGGAAGGGGCAACAAGCGCTTCGCCACGCCAACACGTCAGGCGCCGATGTTCGCCCAACGCGGTCAGCAGGGGCAGACCCGTCGGCTCCGGATCGAATTGAAGCTCATCGCAGATGTCGGCGTGGTCGGCTTACCGAACGCGGGCAAATCGACGTTGCTGCGATCGTGGTCCCGTGCGACGCCGAAGGTCGCGTCGTACCCGTTCACCACCCTCGAGCCAGAACTGGGCGTCGTTGACCTCGGGTACGACTCGTTTGTGGCCGCGGACATGCCGGGCCTGATCGAGGGCGCCAGCCAGGGGGTCGGCCTCGGTCACGAGTTCCTGCGCCACATCGAGCGCACGCGCGTCCTCGTGCACGTGCTGGACATGTCGGCGGAAGAGCCACTCGCAAATCGCGAACTGATCAACGATGAGCTACGCGATTTTGGGCACGGCCTCTCCGACAAACCGCAGCTCCTGGCCCTGAACAAGGTGGACGACCCGGACGCCCGCGCGCACGTCGAGCTGCTGACTGAACAGATCGAGGCGATCGGCCTGCCGTGGTTCGCGATCTCCGCGGCGGGCGGTGAGGGCACGCGAGAGCTCGCTCAGCACGCCTACCAGGTGCTCGCCGAGCTCCAGGAGCGCACGGCCGAGGCGCCCGAAATCGAGGAGTTGCCGGTACTCCGGCCCGAGCCGCGGCGCGCCCGCTTCGAGATCGACGGGAGCGCGGGCGAGGTCCCGATCATCCGCGGCGCGACGCCGGAGTGGCTCGCCGAGACACTGGACCTCAACGAGGCAGAGCCGCGAGCCGAGTTCTTCGATCGCCTCAGCCGCCTCGGCGTGGCGCGCGCGCTTCATCGTGTGGGCGTCGGTCCGGGCGATCTCGTTCAGATCGGCGATCGCAAGGTCCGCTGGGACGGTGCGTGACCGACCGACGAGTCGGCATCTTGGGCGGGACCTTCGACCCACCCCACATCGCGCACCTCGTGCTGGCCGCAAACGCGCGACACGACCTGCAGCTCGACGAAGTGATCTTCGTCCCAGCAGGTGAGCCCTATCGGAAAGCCGGCCGCGACGTCGCCGCCTCCGAGGCACGGCTCAGCATGGTGCGCGCGGCGATCGCCGACCTGCCGTGGGCGACGGTGAGCCCGATCGAGATCGAGCGGGAGGGCCCGACCTTCACCACCGACACCCTCGAGGAACTCACGGCTGACGGGTCCCAGTGGTGGTTCATCCTCGGCAGCGACGCGCTCGCCGACCTGCCTCACTGGAAAGAGCCGCGGCGAATCATCGAACTGGTGCGCCTCGGTCTCGCGTTGCGCCCCGGGCAGATCAACCACGTCGAAATATCCGAGGCCACGCGCCGCGCCGTACCCGGTATCGAGACGCGCATCGACCAGGTCGAGATGCCGCTACTCGAGGTGTCGTCGACTGACCTGCGCGAGCGCATCCGCGATGGTCGTCCCACCGAGTACCTGCTGCTGCCGAGCGTGCGGGCCGTGATCGACGACCTGGGCCTCTACGCCCGGTAGGCCGGCTGCCCGTCAAAATCCTCCGGCGGGACGCCGATCAGTACGGAGGCCCGGGGGATGGGTGGCACCAGGAACGGGCGCAGGTCGGCGTCTCTGACGAACGGGAACCCAGTCGCCTCGGCGTGACGGGTGAGCGTTCTGGTCGAACGCAACCTGATGTCATCGCCAGCCGGTCCCAGCACGTGAGCGTTCCATCGGTCGAGGCGGGCATTGCCGCTCGGTCCGAACTCCCAGATCAGCGCCAGTCCTCCGGGTTCGAGGATCCGTCGGATCTCGTCGAGGAACCGGCGCAACTCGACTTCGTCGAGATGCTTCACGACATAGCCGCAGGTGACCAGGGTGAACGAGTCGTCTCGGAACGGAAGCGTTGACGCGGTCGCCTGCGCGAACTGTCGGCCCGCGTCGTCACCTCGGGCGAGGCTCAGCATCTCCTGTGAAAGGTCGATCCCGACCGGGGGTACCTCGAAACGCACTTGTTCATCGAGTACGCGCAGCAAGGTGCCACGCCCACACCCGACGTCGAGCAGGCGGGCTTCGCGACCGAGCTTGAGATTCTCGGGCAACCGGTAGAGCGGGCCGTTCGCCAGCAGGTGACCCTGCGGCCCCATCAGCCAGCGAAACAGCGCCGCGCGTGGCGACACGCTAGCGAACCATCGCTCCCGCCGTCGTGCCCGTGCCGAATTCGAGGTGACCACCGTCGGATGGTGCGGGCTGCTCCGCGAGCGCTCAACCGGTCTCGGCGCACGGCCGTCGCCGCTGAACGACTCCGACTGACCCGAAGGGCCTAGGAAGGGGTCGAAGACCCCTCGCGCAGATCGAACGACATCCGCACCCGCGCGTCGCGGGCCGAGCCCCAGTCGCACATCGCCGCCAGCTCGCGTAGCCGGGGCGCCAGCGGCTCGTACCCCGCGACGAAGGGCGCGAGTATGTCGTCGGGCGCTTCCCAGGCCTGCGCGATCGCGCGCGCGCAGACGGCCAGTTCCGAGGCGGCCTGCCAGGATCGTTCCAACTCCTGGGCGTCCTCGCTCGTCTCGACATCGCGGTCGGCGTAACGATAGAGCGGCTTCAGGTCGAGCTTGAGCTTCCGCGTCAGGTGGTTGGCGGCGTGGGCCAGTTCGTGCTGTCCACCCATGCGAGCGCTGAACGCCCACGACTGGAAGAACAGCACGATTGATGGGTCATCGAGGAACCCGAGCGGGCACGCTTCGGCCGTGTCGAACTCAACGAAAAAGCGTTGCCCGACCGGAGGCCGTCCCGTCAAAGGATCGTCGGCCATCAGCGCCGCCGGGCGGCTAGGCGTCGACCGTTGCCTGGAGGGCATTCGCCATGATGAACGAACGACGCGGCGCGACCTCGTCGCCCATCAGCCGCGTGAACAGATCGTCGGCGACGGCCGCGTCGTGCACCTGGACCTTCAGCAGCGATCGGCTCTCCGGGTCCATCGTCGTCTCCCAGAGCTGCTCGGGGTTCATCTCGCCCAGGCCCTTGTAGCGCTGGAAGTTGAACCGCTCGCCCTCATGCTCCGTCAGGAACTTCTCGTGATCCGCCTCGGTGAAGAGCCAGTTCACGTTCTTGCCGCGGGTCGCGCTGTAGAGCGGCGGCTGTGCGATGAAGAGGTAACCGTCCTCGATCAACTGCGGCATGAAGCGGTAGAAGAACGTCAGCAGCAACGTACGGATGTGCGCGCCGTCGACGTCCGCGTCGGTCATGATGATGACCTTGTGATAGCGAAGCTTGGTCGCGTCGTAATCCTCGCCGAAGCCCGTTCCGAGGGCGGTGATGATCGTCCGGATCTCTTCGTGCGCCAGCATCTTGTCGAGGCGGGCCTTCTCGACGTTGATGATCTTGCCGCGCAACGGCAGGATCGCCTGTGTCCGCCGGTCGCGGCCGCCCTTCGCGGAGCCCCCGGCCGAATCGCCCTCGACGAGGTAAATCTCCGAGAGCTCTGGATCGCGCTCCGAGCAGTCTGAGAGCTTGCCCGGTAACGTACTGCCCTCGAGCACGCCCTTGCGCTGCACGAGGTCGCGCGCCTTACGGGCCGCCTCCCGTGCCCGAGACGCCGTCAGCGCCTTGTCGAGGATTCTCCGGGCAATCTGGGGGTTCTCCTCGAGCGCCTGCCCCAGCCGGCCGGCAAACACCGACTGGACGACGCCCTTCACCTCGGGGTTGCCCAGGCGGGTCTTCGTCTGGCCCTCGAACTGTGGGTCGGCGATCTTCACGCTGATCACGGCGGCCAGGCCTTCGCGGACGTCGTCGCCGGAGAGGTTGGCGTCGTTCTCCTTGAGGATTTTCGCCTTGCGCGCGTGGTCATTCAGCACGCTGGTCAGCGCGCTGCGGAACCCCGTCAGGTGTGAACCGCCGTCCGGCGTCTTGATGCAGTTGGCGAACGAATTCACCACTTCGCCATACGTCGCGTTGTACTGAAGCGCGATCTCGACCATCACCCCGTCGCGCTCTTCCAAGACGTAGATCGGCTCAGGATGAAGGGTGCCTTTATCGCGGTTGATGTGACGCACGAACGCCTCGACGCCGGAGTCGAAGAAGTAGGTCATCTCGTTCGGCACCGGCTCGGCCCGGTGGTCGACGAAGCGGAGACGGATGCCCTTGGTCAGATAGGCCATCTCGCGGAAGCGGCTCGACAGCGTGTTGTAGTCGTAGTCCAGCGTCTCGAAGATCTCCGCGTTCGGCAGGAAGCGGATCGTCGTGCCGGTCTCGTCTTTCGCCACCTTGCCGGCCTTCGCCAACTTCGAGGACGCCACGCCGTTTTCGTAGGTCTGCCGCCAGAGCGCACCCTTCTGGCGCACGTCCACTTCCAGCGTCTCGGAAAGCGCGTTCACCACCGATGCGCCAACGCCGTGCAGACCGCCGGACACCTTGTACCCACCGCCGCCAAACTTGCCGCCGGCGTGCAGCACCGTCAGCACCGTCTCCACGGCCGACAGTCCGGTCTTCTCGTGCTTGTCGACCGGGATGCCCCGGCCGTTGTCCGTGACCGCGACGTGGCCGTCCGCCTCGATCTCGATCGTGATCGTGTCGCAATACCCGGCCATCGCCTCGTCGATCGCGTTGTCCACGATCTCGTAGATCAGGTGATGGAGCCCGCGAGAATCCGTCGAGCCGATGTACATCCCGGGGCGCCGCTTCACGGCCTCGAGGCCCTCGAGAACCTGGATGTCGGCCGCGGTGTACGAGGCGTCTGCCCCGCCGTTCCGCCCGTTGGTCGCGGCCGCATCTGCGCGCTCGGTCGTCGTCATGAAACCTCGCTCATCACCGGGGGAGCACCAGGGATCGGCTGTTGGAGATCGACGGGCAGCAGGCAGCACGCCTGACGGCCGAAGAAATGATCACCCGGTTGAATGGACACCTTCAGATTCTACCATATTCAGGCTCCGGTCCGGGCTGATTATTGTGGTTTCAAGCAGCAATGACAGCGTTCCTGAGCGATGACTGGTGGTTCACTCCGATCGTGCCGAATCAGATGGCTGAATGATCATCAATCCTCGCTTGTTCAGTCGATCGCTATCGAATTCAAGGGCCGTGCGGGGACCTTCTATACTCGCTGGCGTGGACCCCATCGAACTGACCCCAATCGGCACCGTAATCAACGGCGAACACGACGTGGCGCGTGGCGATTGGTCGCGCCAGCGGAGCGAGATTCGGCTCGCCGATTCACACGCGGAACGGCTACTCGGCCTCGAGGATTACTCCCATGTGATCGTGATCGGGTGGCTCCACGACATCCCTGAAGAGCTCCGCGATCGCCCCGCCGCCTACCCGGCGGGCGACGACCGGTTGCCGCTCCAGGGTGCGCTGGCGCTCCGCGGCGGGGCGCGACCAAACCCGTTCTCGTTTACGGTCTGTCGCTTGCTCGGGATCGAGGGCGCCACGCTCACCGTCGAGGGCCTCGATCTGATCGATGGCACGCCGATCCTGGACGTGAAGCCGTACATCGCGTTCTACGACGCGGAGCCGGACGCGAAGCTGCCTCGCTGGGCCGAGGGGTAGCACTAATGCCTTCGGGCCAACGCCTCCAGCCAGGCCGCACCGGCCACGAGCACGCCGGCGAGTCCCCGATCTACCGACGGCCCACGCGCACCCAACTCGGTGCGATCTACCGCGCGCTGCTGTCGGTACATGGACACCAGCAGTGGTGGCCCACCGCGCTGGAGGATGGCCCGGCCGCGCGCCTCGAGATTTGCTGGGGCGCAATCCTCACCCAGAACACGTCCTGGCGAGGAGCCGCTGCCGCGCTTGAGAACCTGCATGACGCCGGCGTCTTCGAGCCGCACGCGTTGCTCGAGCTTCCCACGGACGTGCTCGCCGAGTTGGTCCGCCCCTCGGGCCATTTCAACGTGAAAGCGCGCAAGCTCCAGTCGTTCTGCTCCGAGCTCGTCGAGGAATACGGCGACATCGATGAGCTGCTCGACGCCGAGACCGACGAACTCCGCCAACGCCTACTGGCGATCTGGGGGATCGGACCCGAGACCGCCGACGCGATCACCCTCTACGCGGCACGCGAACCGACTTTCGTGATCGACGCCTACGCCTACCGGCTCTTCGAGCGTCTGAATCTGGCGCCCGGCCCGCGCAAATACGACGTCTATCGTGAGTTCCTCCTCGAAAAGATCGGACCCGATGTCAACGCCCTCAACGAGTGGCACGCGTTGATCGTCCGTCATGGGCAGCAGGTCTGCCGGCGCTCGAACCCCCACTGCGAGGAGTGCCCACTGCTGCGCCGCTGCCCCTTCGGCGAGAACGAGATCGGCATTCGCGGCGGTTAGGCTGTCGCCGACGGTCTTACCCCACCGCGCGCCGCAGCTCCGAGGCGAGCGCCCCGTTCGGCTCCACCTGCACCGCCTCGAGGCCGAGCCACTCCGCCATCGTTGCTAGCTCTGCGGCCAGCGGGCCGACCACCTTCGAGGCGTCTGCGTGCTCTTCGAGGTGGGCCGATTGCACGAGCAATCGCGATCCTTGTCGGTCTGATTTCAGATCCAGCCGTGCGGCAATCCGATCGCCCAGCAGGTACGGCACCACGTAGTACCCGTACCTCCGCTGCGCCTTCGGTACGAAGATCTCCAACCGGTAGTCGAAGTCGTAGAGCCACTCCCCGCGCGAGCGATGCCACACCACCGGATCAAACGGCGACAACAACGCGGAGCTTTCGATTTTCCGCGGCAGGCGTGCCTCCGGGTGCAGGTACGCGGGCTGATCGAGCCCCTCGACCTCCACCTCCTGCAGCTCACCCGAATCGGCCAGCTCCGCGATCACCGGTCGCACATCGCGCATCGACAGCCGGTAGTAGTCCCCGAGGTCGGTAGCCGTCCCCACGCCGTGCGCGCGCGCGGCGCGCAACACCAGCTCGCGGATCGCCTCCTCGTGCTCCACCTCCCGCTGATGGTGCTCCTCGGGCAGCACCCGCTCTGCGAGGTCATACGACCGCGCGAGGTCCCCGTGGCGCTGCGTCACCGCGATTGCCCCCTGCGCGAAGTGCACCTCCAGCGCCCCGCGCGCCGGCGTCCAGTTCCAGCCCCAGTTCCCCGTCGGCTTCGGCAGCACCAGGTGCTCTGATACCTCGTCGGCCCGGATCGGCCCACGCGCTCGCACGTCTTCCAGCACCTCCTCGAGGTAGTTCGGGTGCGATGGATACTTCGCCAGAAACGCCTTCAGAAACCGCGTCCGCCGGCTCGACGCCGCCATCCGCGGCTTGAAGAGCGGCCACGAATCGACCGGCAGAATCGATGCCTCGTGCGCCCACTGCTCCGTGAACTCGCCGTCGCGATACAGCAGCTGGTGCATCCGCTTCCGGTCGTAGGGGCCGATCCGCGAGAACGGCACCGTGTAATGCGCTCGGTCGAACACGTTCACGGAGTCGAATTGCAGCAGCCCCAGCTGCCGGATCACCCGTCGGAGGTCGCGCGCCGTTGCCCGTTCCGGCCGCGGCCGATCGAATCCCTGCGCCGCCAGCGCGATCCGCCGCGCCTGCGCCCGGGACAACCGTCGTCGCTTCATCGATCCCCCCGCCCGGCGACTGGCGGCGCGGCCGCGCGGCGTGCCTCGACAACATGTGCCCGGCGCCAGGTCTGTCCGTCGTCGTCGCGGGTCTCGCCGATCCAGGTGAAGGAGTCCGCGCTCGTCAACTCGAACGTGATCCGCGGGAACGCCCCGCGGTTCATGATCCGCACGGTGCCCTCAGCGAACTCGACGGGCGGCAGGTCGGGCGTCAGCAGCTCCTCCCACGTGACGGAGCGGGGTTCGAACCACTGCATCACCCAGCGCCCGGTCGACCGCTGGAATGACCGGTATGTGATGCCCATCCCCATGAGCGCGCCACGCTCATCGAACGATCGCGCCTCGTCGGCGATCGCGTATCCGTCGAGCACGTATCGCCCGATCCACGATCCGGTCAGGCGCTGCTCCGAGCCGTCGGCCGCGCGATTCCAGATCTCGAGGTCCCACGTCCCGAGCAGAAACGCGAACTGCGCCAGCTCCGATGGCGCATCCGGGTGGATCGTCCCGAACTCCCCATCGGCGACGCTCATCTGGTCCTCCGTCCACCGCGCTGGCCGCTCAACGTACGAACCCATGCCACAGTTGTCAGCAGCCTCGCGCTAGCATGCGCGCCAACTGGCGCCGGACGGCCCCGGTAAATCGTCCCGCTTGAGGAGTCCCGCATGATCGCCGCCGAGTACATCGCCTCCGACCCCACCTCGATCGGGATCGACCCCGCCCGCCTCCAGGCGTTGAACGACTACGTCCGAGGCCACGTCGATGCCGGCCTGCCCGGGGCGCAGGTCGCGGTCGGTCGCCACGGCAAGCTGGCCGCCGTCACCAACTTTGGCTCGGCGATCCAGGGTGGCGAGGACGCGTCCGTCACCGACGAGACCGTGTTCTGCATCTTCTCCTCGACCAAGGGCGTCGTCGGCGTCGCCGCGTGGGCGCTCATCGAAGACGGCCTGCTCGATATCGAGGAGCGCGTCGCCGACATCGTCCCGGCGTTCAAGACGCACGGCACCGACGTGGTCACGGTCAAGCAGGTGCTCACGCACACCGCCGGATTCCCGTACGCCCCCATGCACCCGAAGCTCTGGGAGGATCGCGCGCTTCGGAACGAGCGAATGGAGTACTGGCGGCTGACCTGGGAGCCGGATAGCCGCTTCGAGTACCACGCGACATCCGCCCACTGGACGCTCGCCGAGATCATCACCCAACGCACCGGCCTCGATTTCCGCGACTACGTCCGCGATCGCCTGCTGGAGCCGATGGGCGTGCCCGACCTCTTCGTCGGCCTCCCCGACAAAGAGCACCACCGCGCCGCCGATGTCGTCTACGTCCACCCGCCCGAAACGCCGGAGGGCGGCTGGAAAGAGACCAACCCCGAGACCACGCTCCACTTCAACCTGCCTTCGCAACGCCGCGCCGGCGCCCCCGGTGCGGGCGCCTTCGCCGGAGCCGGCGAACTCGCCCTCTTCTACCAGCGCCTCGTCAGCGTCGAGGAATCTGGGTCGCACGCGCCCCTCAAGCCCGCCTCGATCGAGGCCGGCACCACCGTTCACACGAAGGAGCACCACCTCAACACCGACGGACTCCCGGTGAACCGTGCGCTAGCGATGGTCGTTGCGGGCGATCACCCGATGGAACGCGGCTTCGCGCCGACGGCGTCGCCTCGCGCCTTTGGGCACGCAGGTGCCGGTGGTCAGATCGCCTGGGGCGATCCGGAAACGGGGCTCTCGGTCGGTTTCGTGACGAATGGGTTCATGCCCGCGGATGAGCAAGCCGAGCGCACACGCGAGATCAACCGTCTCGCCGGAGCGTGCATTCTCGACTAGCGAGGCAAGGCTGGGGTCAGTCGCCGGCCGGAGCCTCTTCCAGCGCTCCCAGGGCGCGTCGCAGCGCCTCTCGTGCCGCCTCCGCCTCGTGCGGAGCGAGCTTGGACGGATCGAGGGTGCCGACGAGGTCCTCGATCGCCGCGTGTGGCGCCGGGCCTTCCAGCGTGTGGCCAACCACCGCGTAGGTCCGCACCGGGTATGCAAGGCCTCGAACGGAGATTTCGTCCACCGGATCGCAGGCGATCCGATCTTTGATCAGCTCGTGGGTGTCGTGGGAAATCAGGATCTGGTCGGCCGACGCGCTTTGCTCGAGCCTCGAAGCAAGGTTCACCTCGCGACCGACGATCGTGTAGTCGAGGCGATCCTCCGAGCCGAAGTTCCCCACGGTGCAGAAGCCGGTGTTGATCCCCATCCGCACGTGGAGTTGGGTCGCGCCTGAGACCCGCTGCCACTCGTCCTTCAGGTAGGTCACCCGATCGCGCATCGCGATCCCCATCTGCGCGCAGGCGACGGCATCTTCGACATCGCCGCGCGATTCCGGATCGCCGAAGAAGATCATGATCCCGTCACCGATGAACTTGTCGATCGTCCCGCCGAACTCGGTCGCGATGTCTGACATGTCGCTCAGATAGTGGTTGAGGACCTCGCTGAGCGGCTCCGCTTCCATCCGATCGGTGAGTTCCGTGAACCCCTGGATGTCGGAGAAGAAGATCGTCAGCTTCTTGCGGTACGACTCGACCCGGACCTCGTTGCGCCCCGTGAAGATCGAGTCGTAGACCTGGCGCGACAGGTACTTCGCCAGTTTGGTCGACAGGCCCTCGAGCTGTTCGTTCTTGTCTGCCAGTTCATCGCTGGCCACCTGTGCGCGGGCCTCGGCTTCTTTGCGCAACGAGATGTCGCGGATGATTCCCGAGAACCGGACGCCGTCCTGCGACCGCCACTGCCCGAGCGAGAGCTCGACCGGTAGTTCGTGCCCGTCGCGATGCAGCGCAGCCAACTCGACGGTGCTTCCCATCACGTGCGTCTCGCCGCCCCCGGCCACTCTCGATATGCCCTCGCGATGCAGATCGCGGAACCGCTCCGGCACGATCCGGTCCAGCGACTGGCCCACGAGTTCCTCGGACGTCCACCCGAGCAGTTCCTCGGCACGCGGGTTCCAGAGCAGCACGTTGCCGTCGCCGTCGATGCTGATGATTGCGTCGTTCGCGGACTGCACGATCGCACTGAAGCGCGCCTCGGAGTCGCGCAGGCCCTCGATCAGTTGTTGCCGTTCGGTGATATCGCGGACGATCGCGGTGAAATGGGCGTGCTCGCCTTCACCGGAGGCCGCGAGCGACAGCTCGATCGGGAACTCGCTGCCGTCACGCCGCAGTGCGCTCAGCTCGACCGTCTGCCCGATCACGCGTTGCTCGCCGCCGCCCGCGACACGCGCGATGCCGGTGTCGTGCAGGTCGCGGTACCGCTCCGGGATGATCTCGTGCAGTGGCCGTCCGCTCATCTCCGCCGCGGTTCGGCCGAACAGCTGCTCGGCGTGACGATTCCACAGCACAACATTGCCGCCTCGATCGACGTTGATCACGGCATCGTTGGCCGTTTCGACGATCGAGGCGGTCCGCGACTCGGCCTGCTGCAACTGCTCCACGAACGCGACCCGGTCGCTGGTGTCGCGCGCGATCCCGGTGAAGTAACGCTGGCCGTCCGCCTCCCAGGTCGACAGCGCGAGCTCGATCGGGAATTCGCTGCCGTCTTGTCGCAGCCCGAACACCTCAACCGTCGTTCCGATGATGTGCGTCTCGCCGGTGTCGACGACCCGCTGGATCCCGGCGTGGTGCGCGTCCCGGAATCGCTCGGGCACGATCACCGTCACCGACTGGCCGATCGCCTCATGCGCCGAGTAGCCGAACAGCCGCTCGGCTGCCGGGTTCCAGGCCACGATGTGCCCGAAGTGGTCGGCCGTGATGATCGCATCGGCGGCCGTGTTGATGATCGCGTCGAGGTTCTGACCGGTGCTCGTCATGGAGCAGCAACGATACCCGAATCCACGTCTCGCCCAACGAGCGCCGGTCCTGATCCGTTGTCGTCCTGCCTGTGCGCCTGCGCCGCTTGTGGCAACCGCGACCGCAACTCACACTGACCGCCTATGGAACTTGGGATCATCGGCGTCGCCCGGTCGGGCAAGACTTCGCTCTTCAACGCGGTCACCCGCGGCTCAGCGGCCGTCGGGGCCTACACCTCCGCGACGGAGCCCAACATCGGCAGCGTGCGCGTTCCGGACGGCCGCGTGGACGCACTGGCTGCGATCTTCAGCCCGAAGAAGACGACCTACGCCGAGATCCGTTGGGTCGACTACCCGGTCGCTGGCTTCGGCCCTGAGGGTCCCGGCGCGCGCTTTGTGGCGGACCTCGCCCAACTCGACACACTGGTTCACGTCGTCCGGGCCTTCGAGGATCCATCCGTTCCTCATGAGGATGGCGCGATCGATCCCCACCGCGACCTGGAAGCGCTCGAACTCGAGCTGCAGTTCACCGATCTCGCGCTCATTGAGCGCCGCATCGAACGCCTCAGTGCGGAGATGCGATCGGTCAAGGCCGCCGAGCGTGGTGAGCTCGAGCGCCAGCACGACCTGATGCAGCGGATGCAAGCGCACATCGAGGCTGGTCGGGGCCTCCGGTCGTTCGAGGTGAACGAAGGTGAGGAGAAAGAGCTCCGCAACTATCGCTTCGTCACGCGCCTGCCCGAATTGCTGGTCGTGAACATCGGCGAGGATCAGCTCGGCGACGCCGCCGCCATCGAAGCCGAGTTCACGGAACGCCACGGTGGAACGTCGATCGCCGTTGCCGCGCTCTGCGGGAAGATCGAGGCGGAGCTGGCGGTCATGGAACCGGACGACGCCGCCGAGTTCCGCGCCGACCTCGGTCTGCCGGACGAGTCACCACTCGATCGGGCGATTGGCCTCGCCTACGACCTGCTCGGCCTCCACTCCTTCCTCACGGCCGGCGAGGACGAATGCCGCGCCTGGCCTGTCGCGAAGGGCACCACCGCGCCGGAGGCCGCCGGCACGATTCACACCGACCTCGAACGAGGCTTCATTCGCGCTGAGGTGGCAGGTTTCGCGGATCTCGCCGATGCGGGGTCGATGGCCGAGCTGAAGAAGCGCGGCCAGCTGCGCACCGAAGGCAAGTCGTACATCGTCGAGGATGGCGACGTACTGAATATCCTGTTCAACGTCTGACCAACCGGTTCGACCCGTCCAACGGAGCGCCCGATCGACACCGAGACGCAGATCGCGATCGCTGAGGAGATCGAGGCGGCCCTGGAGGGCGGCCCCGCAGTGACGGTGGCAACGGTCACCGGATCTGGCGATCCCCCCTGGCTCGAGCCCGGCAACAAGCTGCTCATCCGCGCCGACGGCACGCCGCTCGGCGATCTCGGCGATTCCGACGTGGCGCGCGCGGTCGCCGAGGCCGCCGTTCAGATTCAGACTGCGTTCCCGCGCGTGCTGGTCGAGACGTTGTACGTCGGAGCAGACGGTCAGACGACGGCGCGCCGTCACGAGTCTCGCCTCGGAGACGCTGAGCTCATGCTCCAGCTCTGGGAGTCGCCGGCGCGGTTGATCGTTGTCGGCGGAGGCCACGTCGGGTTCGCCCTGGCGACGTTTGGCGACCAGCTCGGCTTCGCCGTGACCGTGATCGACGATCGCGAGGACTTCGCCAACCGCGAACGGTTCCCGATGGCGGAGCACGTCTTGTTCGGCGAGATCGGCGAGCAGCTCGACTCGATCACGCTCGATCAGACCGCGCACGTCGTGCTCGTGTCTCGCGGGCATCTGCAGGACGAGATCGCGCTGCGGCACGCCGTCGCCGCTCCGCCCGCCTACCTGGGCATGATCGGCAGCCAGCGGCGGACCGCGACGGTGGTACAACACCTGACCGAAGAGGGCTTTGACCCCGCCGCGTTGGCCGCCGTCAGCACGCCGATCGGTCTCGATATCGGCGCTGAGACGCCAGAGGAGATCGCGCTGTCGATTCTCGCGGAGATCGTGATGCTGCGGCGCGGGGGTAGCGGATCACGGATGAGCCGGCCAGCGCGTGGCGCTACTGACTGACAGCGCGTGCCGTCACCGACTGACGTCGCCTCTGCTCGCCTGACGATTCCGAGGCAAAACACAGTTTGACGGCTGAGACATAAACGCGACGGCCGTCGCTGTGCTAATCTGCTCTTGCGCCCGTTTCCGCCCGTGAGGGCTGACGAAACGGACGCCACCAAACCTGCCAGTTCCCTCTGGGGCGCGGAGGCCGAGTAATCGGCCTTCGTGCTTATTGAGGCTTGGTTCCTCTGCAATACGTCGGTCGGCCCGACCCGGATCTCTCACCCGTATACTGATTGTGTTGGCGTTCAGCCTCCAGCGGCGAGCGCAATCGGGGTGCAACGTGTCGTCAGAGATCTTTCGCGAGATTCGTCAGGCCCGAGGCGATCGGGAGCCACGCGTGCTCGCCACGGTCGCGCGCACCCGCGGATCCACGCCGCGCAAGGCCGGAGCCACCATGCTCCTGCGCCCGGATGGGACCTTCCAGGGCACGATCGGTGGCGGCTGTGGCGAGGCTGAGGTCTGGCAGGACGCCATGGACACGATGGCTGATGGGATGCCCCGGCTGACCGTCGTCGACCTCACCGAACCAATCGACGGGGACGACAAGATCTGCGGCGGCATCATGGAGGTCTTCGTCGAGCGCGTGACGGAGTAGCAGCGACCCGAACGAGATCCGCTTGTGCGGCGCACGCGTATGAAACAGTACGTCGGCAGGCGCGCCTACCCAGCAAAACTGCGTGCTAGGATCGGCGAGCGCCGGTCCCCCATTACCAGATCACCAGTACCAGATCGCGACTGGCCAGGAGGTTGAGACGATGATCGGGAGTCTTGGTTGGCAGGAACTGCTGATCATCCTCGTCATTCTCGCGCTGCTGTTCGGTGCGTCCCGGGTCGCTGACCTCGGTGGCGCGCTCGGCAAGGGCATCCGCGAGTTCCGCTCCGAAGCCCGCGGCGAGGACGACGAAGAGAACGACGACGGCGACACCGCCAAGGCCAGTACCGACGCGGATTCCTCCAAGTCCGACGGCTGACCCGCGGAGAGTCGTAGCACGCCTCAGGCGCCCTCAGCGGGCGCCTGTTCAGTTAACGGCCACCCGGCGGGTTGAACTCAGGGGCACATTTCAGCCCAATACCCAGTGTCAGCGAAGATACGGTCTGCTCCCACGCCATCCGTCCATCGAGAGGTTCGATCATGGAGATCGTGTCCGGGCTCCATCAGATCCGCACGCCGATGAACACCCCCGGGTTGTCCTTCGTCATGCCCTACGTGTTCGAAGGTCCGGACGGCGTCACGCTGTTCGACGCCGGCTACGGCACCACCGAAGCGACCGACGCGATGACGGCGGCGCTCGCCGAGCTCGGGTATCAGCCTGGTGACATCGAGCGCCTGATCATCTCGCACGCTCACCCCGATCACCTCGGCATGGCCGGCTGGGTCAAGGAGCAGGCCCCCGACTCCGAACTCGTGATGCTCGAGCGCGAGTGGGAGTGGATCCGTCATCGTTGGATCGACTTCCAGCACTGGGAAGATCAGTCGAACGATTGGCTGGTTCGTCACGGGATCGCTCGCTCCGAGGTCGAGACCGCAGACCGCGCCGGCGCCATCGGCCTCGGCGGCGCCTTCAGTTCACCGCGCGGGTTCAGGCGCTTCATGGGCGGGTTCTTCGGTCGGATGCGGAACGGGAACCCCGATCGCAATTGGCGACGCAGCTTCCGCATGGACATCGAGCCCGACCGCGTGCTCCAGGACGGCGAGACCGTCGAGTTCGGCGACTGGGTGCTCCAGGCGGTCTGGACACCAGGCCATACCCCCGGCCACCTCTGCGTGTACGAGCCGAATCACAAGCTGATGCTGACCGGCGATCACGTGTTGCCGCGGATCACCCCGAACGTGTCGATGCACATCGATGACGAGGAGACCGGCCGTTCGCCGCTCGCCGAGTACATGGACTCCCTCGCGAAGACCGCTCGCTTCGACAGTCGCTGTGGCCTCCCGGCACACGAGTGGGACATCGAAGACCTGCCCGCCCGCTGCAACGAGTTGATCGAGCACCACCAGGAGCGGCTCGAAGAGGTATTGCTCGGGATCGGCGACGGAGCGGCGACCGCCGGTGACGTCTCCGGCCGCGTGCACTGGAACACACGGCCCTTCGAGGAGTTCACGATCTGGCAGAAGCGGAGCGCGCTCGGCGAGACGTTGTCGCACCTTGAGGTCCTGCGCGCCGATGGTCGCGTGCGCCGCTTCGACGACGACCAGACGCGCTGGGAGTGCGTCTAGGTCCTGCGGAGGGCCCAGGCCGCAAGGTCGTCATGACGCTCATCTTGGTGCGCCACGGGCAGGCCGAAGCCAACGCGCTCGGCATCATCGGCGGATCGCAGGACCCGCTCACTGACCTCGGCCGTGAGCAGGCTCGCGCCGCCGCTCGTCGGCTCGCGGCAACCTCGATCGATGCGATCTACGCCAGCGATCTCAGCCGCGCCTCAGAAACCGCACGCTTCATCGCCGAGGCCGTCGGCCTCGAGGTGATCGAGCACGCCGCGCTCCGCGAGCGGAGTTGGGGCGATGCGGAGGGGCTCACCCTCGAGGAGATCGCCGATCGCTTCGGCGCCGACGTGCCTCGTGGTGAGGGTGCGATCCCCAACGAGGAGACGCACGACGCATTCCTCGCCCGCGTCACCCCGCTCTTCAGCGAGCTCCACGAGCGCCATCTGGCGGATCGCGCCATCGTCGTCGCCCACGCCGGCACGATCCGCGGCGTCCTGAGCCACCTGACTGGTCTGCCGCTCGGCCGATTGCCCCTGTTCAACATCATGAACACCAGCTTCACCGTCATCGAGGGCACGACCCCACCGAGCCTGGGTCCGATCAACGACCACGCTCACCTCGAGGGCTAATAGCCGAAGACGGTCACCGATCGGATCGGTTTCACCGCCTATGATGCGAGCCGCCGCGGATGAGATGCCGCGCGGCACCCCGAAGGGTGGGACACGTGACTGACCTCGAGACACTCGACCGGGCGTACGACGCCATCAACCGGTACTTCATCGAGCGGGGCTACGGTCCTCACTACACGGAGCTCGCGGCGGACTTCGATCTCCCGCCGGAGGAGGGGCGCGCATTGTTGCGGGAGGTGGTGGAGTCCGGCATTCCCGCCTGGCTGCACCCGGATACCGACTACATCGTGTCGTTCCCACCGTTCAACAGCATGCCCACCCAGTACCGCGTCTCCGTCGAGGGCCAGCAGAGCTGGTTCGCGCAGTGAGCGTTTGAATCGCTGGCCGTGCGCTGGCTCTTCCCTGGACAGACTGTTCGCGTCGATGCCCCGTGCCTCGACTGTGGCGAACCGATCGCCATCGAGATGCGCGACGAAGAGATCCTCTCGGTCGAACCGGAGGGCGTCGTCGGCTATGCGTATGGCCAGATCGGCGGCTCGCCCGAGGATCGCGCCTACCGGTGAGCGGGTATGAACTTCTTCCGGTCGGAAGAGCACGCGCGCAACTGGTCCCAGTTCAACCCCGACGCCGAGGAGCAACTGCAACCACTGGCGGTCTACGCCGAGCGATTCGCCGGCGAGATGTTCCGCGCCCGCGCCCGCCCCGACTTCATGTCGTGGCTCGACCAGCGACGCCGGCAGTCACAGCAATGACGAACCCAGGTCGGTCGGTCAGGCGCGACTGATCGGCGTAGAGTCCCAACCGACGAGTGCACCGGCCACCAGGGATCACGATGACGACAACACAGCTCTACACCCTCCAGAACTTCGTCAGCGACACGCGAGCAATCGTCGACCGCGATCTGGACGAACTGAGCACGATCGAACTCGTCACCGAACGCTTGGAACGGTTGATCGCCCGTCAGGACTGCCTCGCGGATTTCGATGGCAACGACAACCCCAACCCCGATCGCGGCTTTCCCATCTTCCGCGCCGAGAACCTCGCCGTCATCGCCGTCGTCTGGGCGGCGGACAGCCGCGCCCCGATCCACAATCACAACAGCTGGGCCATCGAAGGCGTCATCTCCGGCAGAGAGATCAATCGCAACTACCAGCGGCTGGACGATGGCTCTGAGCCCTGGCGTGCCAAGCTCGAGGAAGTGGCTCCCAGTGAGGTGAACACCGGCGAGACGACCTCCTTGATGCTGCCCCCGAACGACATCCACTCAGTCGATATCCCCGACGGCAAGACGCTCGCGATCCACGTCTACGGCACCGATCTCCCGAAGCAATGGCGCTACCGCTTCGACACAGAGACCGGCGAGGTCACCCCGTTCCGCGCAGGTATGCGCGAACCAAGGTCCGCCGCGAGCTAAGTTGCATCCACGCTCGAGGTCGCCCGCGTCACTCGCGACGCTCATACTGCTCGCCCAGCGCCTCTTCCCACCGCAGGTACTCGATCATCTGCTCACGGGTGCGCGTGCCGGCGCCGACGAACGGTCGCTCCTCGCCGCCCACCTCGAGTTCTCGCCCCGCCGCCGCCCAGGCCGTCACCCCGCCATCGAGGACGGCGACGCGCGGAAAGCCCATCTGCCGCCACAGCGACGCGCTGAATATCGCCCGCGCGCGCCCATCGCAGACAGTCACGATCGTCGCCCCACGCACCGCGATCTGGTCATCGCTGAACGGAAGTTGCCCGCCCGGGCAGGTGATCGCGCCGGGGATGTGCCCCGAGAGGTAATCGTCGGGCATCCGCACGTCAACGATGTACAGCGGATCGCGGTCCGCTGCCGCCTGCAACGCCTCCAGCTCCTCCACCGAGATCATCAGCACCCCGTCCGCGAGCGCGATCTCGTCGGCGGCGCGTTCCGCCGTCGCAACGGCATCCGCCGAGGGCTCTGGAACAGCTTCCGGCTCCGCGCCGGTCTGTAGCTCGTGGCCCGCCAGCATGAACCCCATCGTCCCGTTCCGCAGCGCGATCACGTTCGGCACGCCCATCCGTCGTAGCTGATACGCCCCAAGGATGCTGCGCGTCCGCCCGGCGCAGTTCACCACCACCGTCAGATCCGCACCGTCGTCCTGGTCGAGGAGGTCCGTGATTGCGAGCGGCAACTCGCCGCCCGGCAGACTGCGCGCGCCCGGAATGCAACTCCGCGCGAACTCCGCCGGGGTCCGCGAGTCCAGCACCACCATGTGGTCGCCGCGCTTCAACCGCTCCGCCAGATCGTCCGCCTCGATCTCTGGCACGGGCTCCTCGATCAGCAACCGTTCACCGAAGTCCTTGCCCGGCACGCTCCAGCCCTCGATCGTCGGTAGCGCCGCCTGCTTCCACCCGGCGTAACCGCCAGCCAGCCAGCGCACGTTCATCAGCCCGATCTGCTCGCATTGCTCCGCCGCACCGCTGCTCGCCTGCTCGTCCTCACCGAGGGCGACCGTCAGCACCGAAGACACCGGAACCAGCGCTGGCAACCGGTCGTTCAGCTCCTCCAGCGGCACGCTCGTGCTGCGGAAGATCTGACCGGCGCGATAGACCTCGGTTGGGCGCACGTCGATCACCGCGTGCAGCTCGTCGCCGCCCATCAGCGACCGCAATGCCTGGGGCGTAATCGACTCGGCCATAGCGCCTCCCCTAGCTGGGCTTGACTGACCCGCTCATCACCTCGAACGGACGGTCATCCTACGCGGCCAATCCGTGCGTCGCGCCGTAGGGGTTAACCCGTACAGCCGATCGGTCGAAGATCTCCTCGGTGGACTTCGACGTGGCCGTTTCCTGGCGGGAATCCAGCGGCGGCGTCTCCATCGACAACGGCAAACCTGCTGAAAGGCAGGGGCGCAAAGACACAGGCCTAACGTCACCATGAGTGGCCACGGCGGCTGGTCTACCGAAGGGATCCCGCCATGTCCTTGTCTCTCTCCACCCTTGATCTGCGCCCGCGCGCCCCACGACTGGCCGGCCTCGCCGTCGCCAGCGTCGTGCTGCTGCTGGGCGCAGCCTGCAGTTCCGGCGTGGACGCCGCCGACGGCGAGCCGTCGCTCGGTGCGGACGAAGGCTCCGGCGAGCTGGCAGCGGCCTCGGGTGATCGACCAGACTCGCTCGTCGTCGCAGTGGGCCCCTCCGTCGGTGCGGTCGAGGCCGCGATCGAAGAAGACGTCACACCGCCGGGGCTGGTTGTGTTCCCGGCCGAGCCGGCGTCCGGGGTAGCGGACGGCACCGTCGTGTTTGAGGGCTTCTCGGAGCCCGGCGCGGTCGTCGCCGCCGGTGAGATCTCGACCGTCGCCGCCGATAGCGGCCGTTGGAGCCTCGAACTGGTCCTCGCCGAAGGCGAGGACAGCGCTGTCGTCACGACCAAGGACGCCGCCGGCAACGAGTTCCACAAAGAAGTGACCGTCAACTTCGAGAAGCCCGCTCCGGTCGTCTACGAGCCCCCGAAGAAGGAGCACGAGCCGGCGCTGGAGACGAAGCCCGACACGAAGCCGGAGTACGAACCGAAGCCCGAGGCGACCCCCAAGAAGGAACAGCACCACGAGTTCACGGCCTGGACGAAGTTCGGCATCTGCACCACCGAACCGTTTGAGAAGACCGGTGGCGAAGGCTCGAAAGAGACCGACGTCTTGACCAAGTTCAAGGGCAACGGCATCCCCGGGACCGCCGTGACCGTCATCTCGCCCTACGGCGGCGGCATCGTCGAGGTGGATGACAGCGGCTACTGGTGGATCAAGATCGAGTTCTCGGACGGCGCCGCCCAGGACGAGTTCACCGCGATTGTCACCAGCGGCGACGACAAGGCTTGGTTCCACTGCGGCGCCATCTAGCTCGCTCGATCCGACCGCCCACGCGACTGCGGACCTCGCATGTGACAATGAGTCCATGCGAGGTCCTCCCGGCGTAGCCGGATCACGACGTAGCTGTGGTGTAGCCGGGTCACGACGTAGCTGCGGCGCCGCCGGCTGACCCCGTCATGGCGTAGCCGCGCCGCCTTGATCGCCGGCCGCGGCGCCGGCGCCGCTACGCGCCGGCTCGGCCGAGGCGGCGGCACCGCCCTCCCCGGTCTCGTCGCCGGCGCAATCGCGCCCCGTCTGCTCGAGGAGCTCTCGACTGACCTCCCGCTCGGCGTCGTGACCGTCACGGGCACGAACGGCAAGACCACCACCGCGCATCTGCTCGCCGCGATCCTCGAGCGAGCCGGCCTCGACCCACTCGCGAACCACGCCGGCTCGAACCTCGAGCGCGGTCTCGCCGCTGCCTACGTCAGCGAGGTCGATGCGACCGGTGACCTCGAGCACTCCGATCGGCGCATCGGCGTCTTCGAGGTGGACGAAGCGGCGTTGCCGCCCTTGTTTCCCCGGCTGCAGCCGCGTCTGGCGACGTTCCTCAACCTGTTCCGCGATCAGCTCGACCGCTACGGCGAAGTCGACTCCGTGGCGACTGGCTGGCACCGAATGCTTGCCGATACGTCGCCGCAAACCGGCCTCGTGCTCAACGCCGACGATCCGAACATCGCCCTGCTCGGCGAGGGCTCCGCTCGCGCGGTAACTCGCTTTGGTGTCGACGATCCCGAGGTCGCGCTCCATTCCGCCGAACACGCCAGCGACGCGCGCTTCTGCCCGAACGGCAACCGCTATCGCTATGACGCGATCTACATGGGGCACGTGGGCCTCTGGTATTGCGATTGTTGCGGGAGCCGTCGCCCGGATCCGGAGGTCAGCGCGCGCCACGTCGTCCTCGAGTCCGACCATTCGATCGTCACGCTGTCAATCGCCGGGACCGAGGTGGTCGTCGAGCTGCCGCTGTCGGGCCTCTACACCGTCTACAACGCCCTGGCCGCCGCGGCGACGGCGCACGCGCTCGGCGTCACGCCCGACGTAATCGCCGCCGCGCTGACCGAGGCGGGTGCTCCGTTCGGCCGCCAGGAACGCTTCCAGCTCGGCGACAAGACCGTCCGCGTCCTGCTCGCGAAGAACCCGGCCGGTCTCAACGAGGTGATCCGCACGCTCGCTGCCTCCGACGGACCGCTGACCGTCCTCGCGATGTTGAACGATGGGATCCAGGACGGGCAGGACGTCTCCTGGATCTACGATGCCGATCTCGAGCTGCTGACCGGTCGTCGCCCGACGCTGATCGCCGCTGGCGATCGCGCCGACGACCTGGCGCTCCGCTGGCAGCTCGCCGGCGTCGAGGCGCAGGCGGTGGTCCCCGAGACAGAGGCCGCCGTCGACGTCGCGCTTGACGAGACGCGCCCCGGCGATCGGCTCGATGTCGTCGCGACCTACACCGCCATGCTGGCTGTCCGCGAAGCGTTGGCCCGACGCGCCGGTGTCGCCTCGTACTGGGAGCGGCCTGATGCACATCGCCCGGCCGAGGCGGCGCCGTGAGCTCGAGCTACACCGACGCGCCGCCCGTCCGGGTCGTATCGCTCTACCCGGATGTCATGAACGTCTACGCCGATCGCGGCAATCTGCTGGCGATTCGGCATCGCGCGGCCGCCCGGGGCATCGCGCTCGAAGAGTTCGACGTCAGCCTCGAGGACCCACTGCCGCCCGAAGCGGATCTCGTCCTGATCGGCGGCGGCCAGGACCGCGAGCAGCACCGGATCGCCGCCGAGCTCGCAGCTCGGGGCGACACGCTCCGCGCGTGGGCTGAGGACGACACCGCCATGCTCGCCGTCTGCGGCGGCTTCCAGCTCTTCGGCCGCTGGTACCGCGACAAGCGCGGCCGGACGCTCCCCGGCGTCGGCGTCTTCGACGCCACGACGGTTGCTCCCGGTCCGCGCGCCGAGCGCGCGGTCGGCGACATCCTGATCGAGAGCGCCGTGCCCGGGCTCGGTCCACGCGCGGAGCGCGATCCCCGGGCGGTTCAGGTCGTGGGCTTCGAAAACCACGCCGGTCGCACCTACCTTGGGCCGTCCGCCCGCCCGTTCGGCTGCGTCCGTTTTGGTCGAGGCAACAACGGCGCAGACATCTACGAGGGCGCCGTCTACCGCGAAGCGATCGGCACCTACCTCCACGGCTCGGTATTGCCGAAGAACCCGGCGCTGCTCGATCACCTGCTCGCCTCGGCGCTCTCGCATCGCCTTGGGGCTCTGGTCACGCTTGATCCGCTCCCGGCCCCCTACGCCGAGCGCGCGCATACCGCAGCCGTCGCGATCACCGAACGCCGTTCACCTCCGCGCTAGCCCGAGGTCGACGGCCGCGCGCTGAGACTCGATACTGATCGAGGCGGGTACGAAGGAACGTTGTTGCCGTCCCCGTCGCCCTCCGATCAATCCACCTCGCACCTATCGGTCTCACGTCGACGCGTGCTGGCGCTGCTCGCCGCCACCCCGGTCGCGCTCCTCGGTGCGGCGTGCCTCGGGACCGAGGAGCAACCGGTCCGGGTGCTCGTCGACGGGACGCCGCTCGCCGACCGGACGCCGCCGGTCGAGACGGCCGGACCCCCCGCGGAGGCGACGGTCGTCCCGGTCCCGTTCACCCCGACGCCACCGATCAGCAGCCTCGACCCGAACGACCTCACCGGCTTTGGCTATCCCCACGAAGGGGTCTGCCTCCCGTCGCGGGATGAGGTGATGCCGAACGCGCCACGCACCTACCGCAACGGGTTCCACGAGGGCGTCGACTTCTATCACGGCGACGTTTGCACCGAGATTTCGCGTGGCTTGCCGGTAGTCGCGATGTTCGGCGGCGTCGTCGTGCGGGCGATGCACGACTATGCGGACATCACGGCCTACGAGGTCGCGATCCTCAGCGCCCGCACCCAGGCCCAGGGCTTCACCGATCCCGAGGCGCTCGACATCTATCGAGGACGGCAGGTCTGGATTGATCACGGCAATGGCGTCGTGACGCGCTACTGCCACCTCGACAGCATCGATCCCAACGTCGCGGTCGGTGTCGACGTCCGTCGGGGCGATGTGATCGGGGGCGTCGGCGACTCGGGGACGCCGGAGTCGATCACCGACCCCGGCCTCGAACTCCATCTGCATGCCGAAGTCCGCGTCGGTGAATCGTTCCTCGGCGATGGCCTCGATCCTGTCACCGTCCGCTCGCTCTATGAGCATTTGTTCACGGCGGCGGTGGACGGGGCCTAGTCGATCGGGCGAACCGTGCGACGACAGCCGGCGGCCGCCAGTGTTCGACGCTACCGAGAAGACATGGCGGCGTCGTAGCATTGATCTTGCTCAAGACCCCCTCCTCACCTCGGACGAAGGCCCACCCGCGTGACGCCACTGCTCACGATCGAGATCCCGTGGGGGCCTGACATCACCACAGTCGGCGGATTCCTGCTGACGTGGCACGGCCTCTTCACGGCGGTCGGCATTCTGATCGGCGTCCAGATCGCGATGCGAATTGCGCGCGCGACCGACGTTGACGAGGACGACATGTACACGCTGGCGCTGATCGCGGTGCCGGCCGGCATCGTTGGCGCGCGTGGCCTCTACGTGATCGAGAACTGGGACTTCTTCAGCGACAACCTGGGCGACATCATCGCGATTACCGAAGGCGGTATCTCCGTCTGGGGGTCGCTGTTCACTGGCGTGCTTGGTGCTGCTGCCTTCGCTGTCTGGCGCGGCTACGACGTGCGCGGCAGCCTCGATGTCGCCGCCTTCGGCATGATTCCCGGTCTCGCGATTGGCCGCATCGGCGACCTCGTCAACGGAGAGCACCTCGCGAGGGCCACCGACTGGCCGTGGGGTGTCATCTACACGGACCCCGACTCGCCGGCCTTCGCCCATTCGATCGCCGTCGGCGCCCACCACCCCGCCACGAGCTACGAGATGGTCCTGGGGTTTCTGCTCTTCGCTGCGCTGTTCCCGCTCTTCTTCCGCTGGCTGTTCCGCTACCCCGGCGTGACCTTCATGGTCGCTGCTGCTGGCTACGCGCTGCTCCGCTTCGCGCTGACTTACACGCGCCTGGACTCGGCGGAGGTCCTCCTGGGACTGCGGGTGCCGCAGGTCGTCGCTGTCGTGACTTGGTTGATCGTCATCCCGGTCGCCATCTACTGGCTGCGCCAGGGTCCCGACGAGGAGCGCCCCGAGCCACACATCCCCGGTCGCATCCCGATCGTCGCTGCCGAGTCATAAGCTCGGATGACTGTCCCCGTCACGCTCTACACACGGCAGGGCTGTCACCTCTGCGAGGACGCCGCCGTCGGTCTCGAGGCGATCGGGCGCGAACTCCCGATCGAGGTCACGCCGGTAGACATCGATCTCGACCTCGCCCTGCTGGAGCGCTTCAACGACATCGCGCCGGCGATTGCCGTCGCTGACGAGCTGGTGACGAACGCCCCTGTCGACCTCGATGCTGTGCGTATTGCTGTCCGCGCGGCACTGTCAGGTCGATAGTCGATTGACAGTCGGCGAGGCCACTTCTAGCCTCGTATGACACGGTTCCGCCACGGCGGGGCCGGTTCATCAAGAGCGGTGGAGGGCTCGGCCCTGCGATACCGCGGCAACCGGTTGCACCTCGCCAGGGTCAACACGGTGCCAAGTCCGGCCTGCCGGCCAATCCGGCGGGGACGATGAACGGAAGGCGCCCTCTATGACTGACCTCCGCATCGATCTCAGATCCTGCCTCCTCGGCAGCATGATGATGCGCTAGCCCGACCGCCGGTATTGCCGGCCGGATCGGGCGTTCCTGCGGCTCGAAGAGCCGCATCGACAAGTAATTGCCACTACCACCAGCATCACGCGTCGCCGCTCCCCAGCGGCTTCGCTGCCGTTCCAAGGAACAGCCCTATGTCTTATAGCCATGCGCTGCGCTGTCGCGAGTGCGGTCGTGAGTACCCACTCGACCCGATCTTCTCCTGCGAGTTCTGTTTCGGTCCGCTCGAAGTCGCCTACGACTACGAGGCGATCGCCGCGAACACGACCCGCGAGAGCATCGAGGCCGGCCCGACCACGCTCTGGCGCTACGCCAACCTCCTGCCCTGCGACGTCGATTACAAGGTCGACATCGGCACCGGCTTCACCCCACTGATCAAAGCGGATCGCCTCGCGAAGGCGGTCGGCCTCGACACGCTCTGGGTGAAGAACGACACCGTGAACCCGACGTGGTCCTTCAAGGACCGCGTCGTCAGCGTCGCGATCGCGCGCGCCCGCCAGTTCGGGTTCGAGGCGATGGCCTGCGCCAGCACCGGCAACCTCGCCAACTCGGTCGCCGCGCACTCTGCGGCCGCCGGGATGGACTGTTTCGTCTTCATCCCGGACGACCTCGAGCAGGGCAAGGTCGTCGGCAGCGGCATCTACGACCCAACGCTCGTCATGATCGAGGGCTCGTACGACGACGTGAACCGCCTCTGTACCGAGGTTGCCTCGGTCCGTCCGTGGGCGTTTGTGAACATCAACGTCCGCCCCTACTACGCAGAGGGCTCAAGGACGCTGGGCTTCGAGATCGCCGAACAGCTCGGCTGGCGCACCCCCGATCACGTCGTCTCGCCGATGGCCTCCGGTTCGCTCTACACCAAGATCTGGAAGGGCTTCCAGGAGTTCCACAAGGTCGGCCTGATCGACGAACCGAAGACCCGCATGTCCGGCGCGCAGGCCGCCGGTTGTTCGCCGATCGCCACCGCCTACGAGGCCGGCACGCTGAACTTCGTGCCGCAGAAGCCGAACACCATCGCCCGCTCGCTCGCGATCGGGAACCCGGCTGACGGCTACTACGCACTGAAGACGATGGAAGAGACCAAGGGCGGCGCCGAGATGGTCACCGACGACGAGATCGTCGAGGGCATCAAGCTGCTCGCGGAGACCGAGGGCATCTTCGCCGAGACGGCCGGCGGTGTGACCGTCGCCTGCCTGAAGAAGATGGTCGAGTCCGGGCACATCGCTCGTGACGAGGAATCCGTCGCTGTCATCACCGGCGGTGGCCTCAAGACCATCGAGGCGGTCGCCGACAAGGTCTCCGAGCCACTGCGCATCCCGGCCCGCCTCGAGGACTTCGACTCGGCGCTGGCCGCGCGTGATGAGCGCGTACTGACGCCGGCCGGCGCGTAGGGGGCGATGACGATGGCAGCCAAACACGTCCGCCTCACCTTCGAGGGTGAGCAGGTCAAACGCCCCCTGATCTACGAACTGGGCCACCAGTTCAACGTGGTCACGAACATCCGGATGGCCGACGTCGGCCAGACGACCGGCTGGGTGATCCTGGAGGTCGAGGGCGACGACGACGAGATTGAAAAGGCACTCGCCTGGGCGCGCGAACAGGGCGCCCGTGTCGACGAGGCCACCCTCGGCGACGTCGTCGAGGGCTAGCGAACGAACTCAGCGGGCGTCCTCGAGGAGGGCGTCCGCGCACGATTGAACTGACGAAAGGACGGCACCGCGATGGCCGTATCCGTGAAGATCCCCACCCCGCTCCGCAACCTGACCGGGGACGCCTCCGAGTACAGCGCCGAGAGCGCCTCACTCACCGCACTCGTCGAAGAGCTCGAGGGCGCCTACCCCGGGATGCGCGAGCGCCTGGTCGACGAAGGCGGCGAACTCCGCCGCTTCGTGAACCTGTTCGTCAACGGCGAGGACATCCGCTTCCTCCAGGGCCTCGAAACGGCTCTCAAGGAAGGCGACGAAGTCTCGATCGTCCCCGCGGTCGCCGGCGGCGCGTAGCACCGGCAGAACCGCATAGAGCGGTAGGGCGGTGGCCCGCTGGCCGTGCCTAGCGCCGCATCGAGGACTAGCGCCGGTGGCCGTACTCGCGACCCTGCGATGGCTGTTCGGGAACCGGCGCTAGTGGCGCCGTCACACCACGCGCATCCGAGACCAGAAGCCGCCATCTGCGGAGTGCGATCCGGCAGGCGAAGTCCGAAACGGGGGAAGCGGGGGCAGAGCCCCCGCAGACATACCGGGCGGGTGGGCGGGACCTACCTAAACTCCGTCGACACTGCCGAAGGCGATGGAGCGCGTAGCGAACCCCGACAGATTGTCCCTCGTCAGGCCTAGACTTTCCGGACCCGCGCCGACGCCGCTGAACTCGACGGGCCCGCGACGAAGGGCCGTCACGGACTTCGGTCCTGGTCGCGATCCTCTACCCCGCGGCCGCAGTCGCCCCGGCCTCCTTCTCATCAGTCCCCCCCTCATCCGAGGCCACCTCGAGCGGTGCACGCGTCGCCAGCAACTGCTCGATGATGTCGTCCATATGACTGAGCATCAGCAAGTGCCCGAGGCCGGAAAGGAACCGCGTCTCCGCATGCGGCACCCGCGCCGCCACTGATTCCGCGAGCCAGAGCGGCACCACATCGTCCGCCTCGCCGTGCCAGAGCTGCACCGGGGCGTGCACCTCAGCCAGATCGAACTGCCAGTGCCGAGCCATCAGATGGAACTCGTGCGCCATCGTCCCGCCGCCCCGCCTGACCGAGGCCAGTAGGTCCTGTCGCATGACGGCATTGATCGCCGGTCGCTCGATTTGCATCCGGTCCTCGTCCGGGGCGGCCGCCGCTCGCCGCTTGAGGAACAGCCCCACATCGCGCCGGATCGCCCGTGCCGCCTGCCAGGTCTTGAAGCCAACGATCGGCTTGAGTCGCGCCGCGGCGAACCGCTCGAACTGCTCCCGGCGGGTCAGCCGTGCTTCGGCCTCCGGCGTTCGCAGCGGGCCCATCGCGCTCACGTTTGCCAGCGACGCCACCCGGTTCGGCATCGCCGCCGCCGTCGCCAGCGCGAACGGTCCACCGCCCGAGTAGCCGAACAGCGAGAACCGTTCGACGCCGAGCACATCGAGGGCATCCGACACGTCGTCCGGCCAGTCATGGATCTGCCGTCCCGGTCGGGGATCGGAGAGCCCGTACCCCGGCCGGTCGAATGCGATCATCCGCGCGCCGTTGGCCTCACTGACGAGCCCGGCCGAATGCGAAGAGTGCCTCGAGCCCGGGATGCCGTGGAAGAACAGAATCGGCCAGCCGTCCTCGGGGCCGTAGCTGGCATAGCCGAGCCGGCGTCCGTCAGGAAGGGTGAGCTGATTGTCCGTGTTGATCGGCATGGGTCGCCTGCCGTTCCGGAGCGGATCGAGTCACCACGATCGTACCAACGTCGCGATCCTCGTTCGTGAGAGAGATTGCTGATGCCGCGTGACCGCCGACACAAACACAGGCCGCCGAAGCAGCCGGTCTTGTTCGATTCATCACACCCCGAACGGCGTCAACCTCAGGCCTCCCGGAGGCGGCCGCGAAGCGTCAAGCGGGGTCGAAGACCCCCCGGCGCCAGCCGTTCGAGGCGTCAGCCTCCCCCGGGCGTAGCCCGGTACTAACCTCGGGGGAGGCCGAGCCCGCGCGTCGCGATGATGTTGCGCTGAATCTCAGAGCTCCCCGCCGCGATCGTCGAAGGCACCGACCGTACGTACGAGCGTGTGAACAGCCCCTTCAGCGGTGCGTACGGGTTCTCCGGGTCGTCGTAGGTGTTCCGGTCGCTGTCGTCGCTGCCCCAGAACTGTGCGTACATCCCGAGCACCTGTGTGCCGGTCCGCGCGAGCTTCTGCGTCAGTTCCGAGTTGAACAGCTTCGACGTCGAAGCCTCGTAGTTCGGGATCTGCCCCGCCGCCTGCATCGAGATGATGCGGAAGCTGAAGTTGAACTGAACCTCGGTCTCCACAAAACGATCCGCGATCTGGTGCCGCAGCGCCACAGAATCATCGAGCCGGGAGCGCTCGCCGCCCTCGTCCGAGTGCACGTAGTCGAGCAGTCGCTGGATCGTCTTCCGGCTCGTGATCGCGCCCGTGATGTTCGAGCGCTCGAAGTCGAGCAGCGTCGCCCCCACATACCAACCGCGGTTGAGCTCGCCGACGACGTTCGTCGCCGGCACGCGTACGTCTTCGAAAAAGGTCTCGTTGAAGGTGTAGAAGCCGGCCATGTCGATCAGCGGCCGGAGCGAGATGCCCGGCGTGTCCATCTTCATCAGCATGAACGAGATGCCGCGGTGCTTCGGCGCTTCGGGGTCTGTTCGCGTCAGCGCGTAGAGCCAGTCCGCGTACTGGGCGCCACTGGTCCAGATCTTCTGCCCGTTCAGCACGAAGTCGTCGCCGTCGCGCACCGCGCGGGTCTGGAGCGATGCGAGGTCCGACCCGGAGCCCGGCTCCGAGTAGCCCTGCTGCCAGTTCACCTCGCCGTTGAGGATCCGCGGCAGGTGCTCCGCCTTCTGCTCGTCAGAGCCGTGCACGATGATCGTCGGCCCAAGCTGGCTGACGCCCTGCCCACCGACCGCCGGCGCGCCTGCTTCCGTCATCTCCTGTTTGAAGATGAACTGCTCGAGTGGTGAGAGCCCGGCGCCGCCGTACTCCTTGGGCCAGTGCGGGGCGATCCACCCCTTGTCGGCGAGGGCCTGCTGCCAGGCCTCGGCGCGGCCGCGCACTTCCGCGTCCTCGGACTTGCGGTCCGAGACCCAATCGCCACGACCGCCGCCGTACCCGTCCGGCAACCCGTTGTCGATCAGCTCCTTCACCTCGCTGCGGAAGGCGGCCTGTTCGGGTGAGTCGTTCCAGTCCATGGAGGCGTCCTTTAGGTTGCGCGGGCGCGAACCGGTCGCTGCGCCGTGTCGCTGCGGCGATCCTGTGGAGCGAGGCGCGGCCTGTCAATCGCGGCCCGAATCGGAACGTTGCGATCGTGGCCGCCGTGCTACAATCTTGACCTAACTAGTCGTGAATTATCCACGACCGAACACACTGAGAACCTCATGCTCCTGAGCACTAAAGGCGACTACGGCGTTCGCGCTCTGATCGACCTCGCCAAGCACACCGGCGAGGGTCCAGTTCAGCGCGCCGAGATCGCTCGCCGTCGCAAGATTCCAGAGTCGTACCTCGACCATCTGCTCGCTCAACTGCGTCGTGACGGGTACCTGCGCAGCACGCGCGGGCCCGGCGGCGGGCACGAGCTCGCGAAAGAGCCCGACCAGATCACCCTGCTCGAGGTCCTTGAGAGTCTCGAGGGCTCCCTCGTCCCCATGGAGTGCGTCAACGAAGCCCCCGGCTCCGAGGCGGGCGCGCTCTGCGGTCAGCAGTGGGTCTGGCAAGACATCTACGCACAGATGCGCGAGCGGTTGGGCGACACCACCGTCGCCGACCTCGTCGACCACGAACGTGAGCACGAGCGGCAGGCCGCCGCGATGTACAGCATCTAGCGGCGGCTGGACCAGAACCATGACAACAGAAGCCCACGCCGCGGGAGCGCAGAACACGGCTATCGCGCCGCCCACCCACACGACGCCGCTCATCGCCGACAGCGTGCTCGATCTCATCGCCAACACGCCGTTGGTGCGCCTGAATCGCGTGGTCCCCGACGGCGCGGCGGAGGTACTCGGCAAGTTCGAGGTGTTCAATCCGGGCGGCTCCGTCAAGGACCGCATCGCCCGCTCGATGGTCGAAGCCGCCGAGCAGGCGGGTCTGATCAAGCCCGGCGATTCGCTGGTCGAGCCGACCTCCGGTAACACCGGCATCGGCCTCGCCATGGTCTGCGCTGCGCTCGGCTACCAGCTCACGCTCACGATGCCCGACGACATGTCCGTCGAACGTCGTCGCCTCCTCGAGCGTTTTGGTGCCGACCTCGTACTCACGCCCGCGATCGAGGGCATGACCGGCGCGATCCACGCCGCGCAGCAACTCGTCGATCAGCATGGCTACTTCATGCCACAGCAGTTTCAGAACCCCGCCAATCCCGAGGTGCACCGCGAGACCACCGGCCCCGAGATTCTCGAGGCGACCGGCGGCCAGCTCGATGCCTTCGTCGCCGGTGTCGGCACCGGCGGCACGATCACCGGCGTGGGCGAGGCCACCCGCGAAGCCGGCATCAACCTCCGCGTGGTCGCGGTCGAGCCGAGTCGTGCGCCGGTCTTGCAGGGCGGACGCGCCGGCTTGCACGGCATTCAGGGCATCGGCGCATCGTTCATCCCCGGCGTACTCAACACCGATGTCTATGACGAAGTGATGAGCGTGACCGACGAGGACGCCTACGACATGACCGGCCGTCTCGCCCGCGAAGAAGGGTTGCTCGTCGGCGTCTCCGCTGGCGCCAATGTCTGGGCCGCGATCGAGGTCGCACGGCAGCTCGGTTCCGGCCAGCGCGTCGTCACGATGCTTTGCGACACCGGCGAACGCTACCTGAGCCTGGACCTCTAGATGACCAGCCGAGGGATCCTCCCAGGACGCCGTGGCGCGCAGTTAGAGGCCGCCGCGTCGCGTGACGTTCCGTACACCTTTGGGGGCCGTTCCGAGGAAATAATCCTCGGATGTGCCGCCTCCCGGGCGGACTGGGCATGACCGTCAGTGTTTATATCCCCTCGCCGTTTCGAAGGCTCACCGCAAACCGTGAGTACGTCGACGCCGAGGGAGCCAACATTTCGGAGGTCCTCGATTCGCTCGAGGCGTCGTTTCCGGGCTTCGGCGACCTGGTCTTCAACCAGGATCACGAGGTCCCGCGACACATCAACATCTACGTGAACAATCAGGAGATTCACGACCTGAACGGCACGGCCACCGCGGTGACCGATGGCGATCAGGTGGCAGTCATTCCCGCGCTAGCCGGAGGTTCCCAATGACAAACAACAATGGAACTGCACCCGCGTCGGGGGCGCTTACTCCCGAAGAGGTGATGCGCTATTCGAGGCACATCATCATGCCGCAGGTCGGTTCCGGTGGTCAGCGCAAGCTCCGCGACGCCAGTGTGCTCGTCGTTGGCGCCGGTGGCCTTGGGGGCCCCGTCGCGCTGTACCTCGCACTCGCGGGCGTCGGCACGATCGGCATCACCGAGTTCGACATCGTTGACCTCTCGAACCTCCAGCGCCAGATCCTGCATCAGACCGCCGACATCGATAAGCCGAAGCTCCAGTCCGCCAAGGAGTCCCTCCTCGCGGCGAACCCCAACATCGAGGTCATCGAGCACCCGATGCCGATCACGTCCGACAACGCGATGGACATCATTCCCAACTACGACATCGTCGTGAACGGCGCCGACAACTTCGCGACCCGCTACCTCGTCAACGACGCCTGCTACCTCGCGGGCAAAACGCTGGTCGACGGCGCGATCCTGCTGTTCGACGGACAGCTCACCGTCTACAAGCCCGGCATGGGCTGCTACCGCTGCCTCTACCCGGATCCCCCGCCGCCCGGCCTCGTGCCGAGCTGTGCCGAGGCTGGCGTCCTGGGCGCGATCACCGGCATCGTCGGCTCGATGCAGGCCACCGAGGTCTTCAAGCAGATCCTCGATATCGGCGAACCGATGGTGAACCGCCTCCTGCTCATCGACGCGCTCTCGATGCAGTTCCGCGAGATGAAGCTCCGCCGCGACCCGAGCTGCCCGCTCTGTGGCGACAACCCAACGGTCACCGAGCTCATCGACTACGACGCCTTCTGCGGCTCCCCGCCGCTCGAGGTCCCCGCACCCGCGACGGCAGGAGCATCGACTTAGCGCGACAGCGGGAGCATCGACCGAGAACACGTACGTTTCGAGGCGACGCGACGGCCCGTCCGCGTTGCCGTCAGCACTGGTGACGACAGTCGGGTCCGCACCGCGAGGGCGGAACCACGACGAGAGGAAGGACTGATGACGATGGCAGTAAAGGTGCAGGTCACCTCGGTGATTCAAAAGGCCGTCGACGGCCAGCGGGAGTTCGACGCCGAAGGCGGAACCGTCGCTGAGCTGATCGAGAACATCGCTGGCCAGTACCCGGGGTTCCGAGGCCAGATCGCCGACGACAACGGCGAACTGCACCGCTTCGTCAACATCTACCTCAACGACGAGGACATTCGCTTCCTCGGCGGCAAAGACACCCCCGTCTCCGAGGGCGACACGGTCTCCTTCCTCCCCGCCCTCGCCGGCGGGTAGCCAGGCTCGAGGCGAATCCGAGCTAGCGTTCATCCAGAGTTCGAACGACGCGGGGAGGGCGACCGTGCGATACGACAGCGTGCTCGATCTCGTCGGTAACACGCCGCTCGTCGAGATCTCGAAGCTCTCGCCAAACGCCGATGTGCAGATCTTCGCGAAGCTCGAAGGCCAGAACCCCACCGGCTCCGTCAAGGACCGTATCGCCAAGTTCATGATCGAGAGCGCGGAGGCGGATGGTTCCCTCCAACCCGGCCAGACGATCCTCGAGCCCACCTCTGGCAACACCGGCATCGCGCTCGCCCTGATCGCCTCGCTCCGTGACTATCCGCTGAAAGTCGTCATGCCCGACGCGGTCAGCCAGGAGCGCATCGAACTCCTCCAGGCCTTCGGCGCTGAGATCATCTACTCCCCGGGCGACCTCGGAACGAACGGCTCGGTCGCGATGGCCAAAGAGGTCGCCGCCGCGAATCCCGATTGGTTCACACCGTTCCAGTACGAGAACGACAACAACCCGCGAGCCCACTACGAAACGACCGGTCCCGAGATCATCGCCGACTTGCCTGATCTCGATGCGTTCGTATCCGGCCTCGGCACCGGCGGCACTCTGACCGGTACAGGCCGTCGCCTCAAGGAGTACAACCCGGCGATCCGCGTCATCGCAGCGGCCCCGCACCCCGGCGACATGGTCCAGGGCCTGCGCAGTCTCGAGGAGGGCTACATCCCGCCCGTCTTCGACGAGTCAGTGCTGGACGGCCGCATCGTGGTCGACTCCGAGACCTCGTTCCGAATGACGAAGGAGCTCGCGCAACGTGTCGGCATCTTCGCCGGCATCTCGAGCGGTGCGGCGGTGCGAGCAGCGCAGCGCGCTGCCGAACGCATGGACCGAGGCAAGGTCGTGGTCCTCCTCGCTGACGGTGGCTGGAAGTACCTCAGCACCGGCCTCTGGACCCGCGACTACGCGGACATCGTCGAGGACGTCGGCGAGAAGCTCTGGTGGTAGGACGCGCTACCGCTGCTTGAGGGCTGCTGACCGCGCTAACCGCCAATTTGCTCCATGATCGCGAGCGGTCGCCCATCGGGATCGTCGAAGAACGCCATCCATTCCTCGGTGCCGTCCTCGTGCTGGTGGATCATGTGCGGGGCATGCGTGAACTCGAGGCCGCGCCCCTGGAGCGCCTCGTACGCCGATCCAATGTCGTCCACGCGCAGATACAACACGGACTCCCCAGGTGGCAGCTCGCTCTGCTCCGTGAGGAAGAGCCGCGTCCCGTCGAGATCGAAAAACGCCATCCCGGGGAAGGAGTAGAGGTGCGGCAGGCCGAGTATGCCGCCGTAGAACGACTGCGCAGCTTCGAGGTCAGACACCGATCGTGAGATCTGCCCCACCGCTCCCAGCTTCAGCGTCTGATCCATCTGCTCTCCTCGTCTTCCCAGCGCACTGTCTCGCGGTGCTCGGAACCAGCCCCGCAACGCGCGCTTGTTCTCCAACCCCAGCTTCGCGAGCGCGTTCGCCACGTGGTACTTCACCGCGTCCACGCTCACCCCACGCCCGGCCGCGATCTCGGGGTTCGTCTGCCCGTGCTGCGCGGCGTGCACCACCGCCCACTCCGAGGGGGTCAGCACGTCGTCGTACCGCGGGCGTCCGCGTGGTCGGCCGGTTGCCATCGGCCGCACCCTAACGCCGCGCCACCCGATTTACCCTCCCCGCGGGCGATCGCTGGCCAGGGACAGGACGATCGGCATCGGCGACAGGCGTCCCAGGCGCTAACCTCCCACGTCAGTCGACGGCCGAACACGAAAGGCGAATGGTGTCTCTTTCCGACGACCTCCTCGAGGCCAACGCGCGCTTCGCCGAGAACTTTCCCGGCACCCACCTCACGGCATCGCCATCGCGGCAGATCACCATCCTCACTTGCATGGACGCCCGCATCGACAACTTCAAGGCCTTTGGCCTCGAAGTCGGCGACGCGCACATCCTGAGAAACGCCGGCGGCCGAGTCACCGACGACGTCATCCGTTCGCTCGTCCTCTCGAATGACATCCTCGGGACGCGCTACGTCGCCGTCATCCACCACACCGAGTGCGGTCTCGTCGGCACGACGAACGAGGGGATCCGCGCCACGATCGAGGCTGCGCGCCCCGCCGTCGACAACGACGGCATCGAAAAACTGAGGGCCGACCTCTCCGCGATCGACTTCCACCCCTTCGAGGATGTCGACCGCTCGGTGCGCGACGACCTCGCCCGGCTCAGCGCGAGCCCGATGCTGCGCGCCGACCTCCGGTACGAAGGCTTCGTCTACGACGTCTCGGACGGCCGGATGCGCCGCGTCGAATCCGTTGACTGAGGCACCCTCATGACCACCGACCCCGCCTCCAGGAACACCCCATACGTCGAGGAGTTTCGCGCGAACGCCGGCAAGCTCGGCGGCAACTTCGAGGGCGTCCCGGTCCTCCTGCTGCACACGACCAGCGCTGCCGGCGGCGATCCCCGCGTCACCCCGCTCACCTGCCTGCCATTCGCCGAGGGCTGGGCAATCTTCGCTTCAAAGGGCGGCGCGCCGACCGAGCCGGCCTGGTACCTGGAGCTCGTCGCCGACCCGCAGGTCACCATCGAGTTCGGCCCCGACACGATCGAGGTCCGCGCGCGCGTCGCCACCGGATCCGAACGCGACGACATCTGGAGCCGCCAGACAGAGCTGATGCCAGCCTTCGCCGGCTACGCGCAGGCCGCGAATCGCACCATCCCCGTGGTCGTACTCGAGGGTCGGTAGGCGATCTCCTCCGAACCCGTGCTCTAATGGATCGTAAGTAACAAAACATCCGGAATCAGTACGACTGAGGAGCAACATCCCGTGACGATGGACCCGAACCAGGTCAACGAAATGAACCGCAAGATCATCGCCGAATTCCGCGCCAACGACGGCAAGGTCGGCGGCCCCTTCGAGGGTATGCCGATGGTGCTTTTGCACACCGTCGGAGCGAAGTCAGGCGCCGAGCGCACCAACCCGCTCGTCTTCCAGCCACTCGATGATGCCTGGGCAATCTTCGCGTCCAAGGCCGGCGCCCCTACCAACCCCGCCTGGTACCACAACATCGTCGCCAACAGCGACGTCTCGATCGAAGTCGGTGCGGAGACCATCAACGTCAAGGCGCGCACCGCCGAAGGCGATGAGCACGACCGCATCTGGACCACCCAGAAGGCCGCAGCTCCGCAGTTCGCCGAGTACGAGAAGACCGCCCAGGGTCGGAAGATTCCGGTCGTCATCCTCGAGCGACGCTAGCTCGTTGAAGCACCGAGTTGAGTGGACATGACCACGGACGCGAACGACCCGAACGACCCGAACGAAATGAACCGTCAAATGATCGCCGAGTTCCGTGCGAACGGTGGCGAGATCGGCGGCATGCTCCAGGGCGTCCGCGTCCTCCTGCTGCACACCGTCGGCGCCAGGTCGGGTGCTGAGCGCGTCAACCCGCTCCGCTACCGGCCCGTCGGGGGCGACGGCAAGTCCGGTTGGGCGGTCTTCGGCTCCGGTGGCGGGCCCCGCCACCCGGCCTGGGTGCACAACCTCATCGCGAACCCCGCGGTCACGATCGAGGTGGGCTCGGAAACCGCGCCGGTGATCGCGCGCATCGCTGAACCCGCCGAGCGCGACCCGATTTGGGCTGCCCAGAAAGCTGACGCGCCCCTCTACGAGGAGTTCGAGCGGGCGGCAGGGTCGCGCACGATCCCCGTGGTGATCCTCGAGCGTCGCTAGCCGCTCGCGAGCGGCGCGCAGGCTCAGTTCTGGGCGGGCGCGCGGAACGCGCCCCCCTACATCGAGGCACATGATCGCCTGCCGGCTGACGCGGGTCGACCGCACCCAGCGCCGCTGCTGCTCGCGTGAGTCGGGTAACGTCTGGCTCGCAGAGGAGTGAACAATGGCCTTCGATCCCGCGCGTCTCCACCGGATGCTCAACCCCCGCTCAATCGTCGTGGTCGGCGATAAGGCGCCGAACTACGGTTGGCTGACTCGGCAGAAAGAGTTCCCGGGGCCCGTGCTGTCGGTTCAGGTCGACCCGAAGGAAGTCGAGGCGATCGAGGGGCTGGGGTTCACGAACTACTCGTCGCTCGCGGAGGTGCCAGGAGACATTGACCTCGTGATCTGCGCGGTGCCGCGGCAGATCACACCGATGGTGATCGGGCAGGCGGTGGAGCGCGGGGTCGGCGGGGTGAGCATGTTCACCTCGGGGTTCTCGGAGACAGAGGACCCGGACGCGATCGAGATGGAGCGGAAGATCTACGAGGCGGCGACCGGGGACGGAATGCCGATCGTCGGGCCGAATTGCCTCGGGATCTACAACCGCGAGCTGGGGTTGAAGTTCAGCGACGACCAGCTCGTGGGCGACGGCGGGACGGTGGCGATCGCGGGGCAGAGCGGGACGAACACGAGCGGGATGGTCTCGGGGATGCAGCGGATGGGCGTGAAGGTGCGCCGCGCGGTCTCGTTCGGGAACGCGCTGATCGTGAACGAATGCGATTACCTGGAGTACTACGCGAACGATCCCGACGTCGAAGTGATCGTGATGTACATCGAGGGTGTTAGGGACGGGCGGCGGTTCCTGCAGCTGCTGCGCGAGACGACGCCGAAGAAGCCAGTCGTGTTGTGGCACGGCGGACGAACGCCGGCGGGCGCGAAGGCGATCAAGTCTCACACCTCGTCGCTGGCGAGTTCGGTCGCGGTGTGGGACGCGATGGTGGCGCAGACGGGCGCGATCGGGACGGCGACGATGGAGGAGACGATCGACGTGACTGCGGCGCTGACGCACACCGAGCGGCCGAGCGGGCGCGGGATGGCGCTGATCGGGATGAACGGCGGGCAGGCGGTGGCGCTGACGGACCAGTTCTCATCGCTGGGGTTCGCTGTGCCGTCGCTGTCGGAGGAGTCGTATGCGCAGCTCGCGGAGTTCTTCGTCGCGGTCGGGAGTTCGTACCGGAACCCGTTCGACGCCGCGTCGACGATCCGGAGCGAGGACGAGAACCTCGAGAAGATCCTCGACATCATCGCGTCGGATGACGCGATCGACGGCGGCGTGGCGATCGAGCTGGGCGCGCGCGACTTCGACGAGGACCCGGCGAGCATCGACCGGATCCTCGATCTGCTCGACCGCTACCGCGGGCGGACCGGGCACCCGGCGATCACGCTGATGCACGACAACGGTGGCGGCGAAGGTGGCGTGGAGGCGATGGTGCGCGCTCGCGCGCACGTCGCCGGGCGCGGGTTCGCGGCGTTCCAGAGCTACTCGAGAGGAGCGATTGCCCTCGATCGGGTGGTGAGCCACATCGAGGCGGTGGCTGGGATGGGGCGGGGCGCCTCGTAGTCGAGCGTCGTCTGCCTTGCTCTGGCTCCGTCGGGTGGCCACTTGCCGGCGCGCCAGGCGGTCTAGGTGGGAAGCGCGCCTCGCGCCATCGGCCAACGCGGACGCTGCGAGATCGAAGCCGATCGCCTCGTCACGAGGATCCGCATCGCCCACCGCTCCCTTGACCGTGATCCGCTGTGGAGCCGCTCTGCCCCGGCCTTCCGGCACCCACTCGGACCTCCGGAGCTCGAGTGCTTACGAGTCGCCGGCACCCGCCGTCGCCCGTGCCGCCTGAAGCGCTGCGATCTTCGGGTTGTCCCAGCTCACGAGCCGGTCCGGCGTGAACACCACCCAGCGGTTCGTCTCGCCGGCGGCGGTGGTATCCCGGCGCTGAGGCTCGGCGGGCTCGCCGTGCCCACCCGCATATTTCGTCCCGAGGACCATGCGCGCCTCCTCGAGGTCAGGATCGGCGGCCTCGGCGGCGGCGTCCTCGAGCACCTGGCCGGAGCCCTGGAACATCGCGCCGACGAGTTCCGGGAATCGCTCGTTCTTGTCGACGAGAATGGATGCCTGAGCGTTCCGACGTAGGTTCACGATCTTCTGCCCGCGCCCGGTGAAGTAGATCTTCCCGTTCACCCAGCCGAACCACATCGGCGTGAGGTTGATCCGCCCTCCGGCGCCGACCGTCGCAATGCGCATGTTCCAGCTCGACGACATCAGCTCGTCGAGCTCCGCGTCGGTCAATGCGATCTTCTTTGAGATTCGTGCCATGACTGCCTCCTCGTGCGCCCTGATCGGTCGCGCGGCGACATCATAGACGCAGGTATGCTCACGCCACCTCGCACCGTGACGGTGCGAGGCGCGGGCGAAGACACCAGGAGGTAGCCATGGCGACCGGCGATACCGAGATCGTAGAGCTGGCGCCGGGCGTCTACGCGCGGCTGCACGAGGGTCTGACGAACGGCGGCATCATCGTCGGCGATGAGGGTGTGCTTCTGATCGATTCGCTACGCGTCCCCTCCTTCGCGCGTGACCTGATCGCCGATGTGAAGAAGCTGACCGACAAGCCGGTCCGCTATGTCGTCGACACGCACTCACATTGGGACCATGCCTGGGGCAACGAGGAGTTCCCGGATTCCACCATCGTGGGCCACACCAATGCCCGCGCCGAGATGCTCGATGTCGAGGCGCAACGCTGGTGGCTCGACCGTGTGGTCACAGCGAACGATCCGTGGTCCGAGGAAGCGAAGAGCGTCAAGATCACACCGCCGGATCTCACCTTCGACGAGCGGATGTCGCTGCACTTCGGCGGTCGCCAGATCGACCTGCTCTACTTCGGCCGCGCGCACACCAGCGGTGACATCTTCATCCACCTCCCGGACGACGGCCTGCTGTTCACTGGTGATGTCGCTCAGGACGGCGGGGTCCCGTTCATGATGGACGGCTACCTGAAGGACTGGGTCGGCACCGACACCCGGCTGGCCGAGGTGCCCTGCGATCGCTTCATGGCGGGCCACGGTCCGATCGGGGAGCCCGCCGCCGTCGGTGAGGCGCGCGACTTCATCGTCGCGATGGTCGATGGCGTCGAGTCGGCGATCGCCGACGGTCAGGATCGCGACACCGCTGCCACCGGCGTGACCGCCTCGATGTCTGATCGGTTCGGCGGTTGGCGGGGATTCGAACGCGTCGAGGAAAGCGCCGCCTACGCCTACGATCAGATCAAGGCGGGCTGAGCGGCCGGCCGGATCCAGGTGCACGCAGCCTCTCGTTGCGTCACCCTGCACAGCCACCGGTTCGAGCTCTGAGAGGAACTGCCTGATGCCGCGGATCCCCCGCGTGCTCGTGGACGAGATGATCGCGCACGCTCGCGAAGACCTCCCGGACGAGGCCTGCGGCCAGATCAATGGTCGTGACGGCGTCGCCGTCTCCGCGCACCGCGTCAAGAACGTCGAGGCGAGTCCCTACCGCTACTCGATGGATCCGCTGGCGATGCTCAAGCTCGAGAACGCCCGCGAAGACAGCGGCGAGACGTTGTTCGCCATCTATCATTCGCACGTCGCCTCGGAGGCATACCCGTCGCCAACGGACGTCCGCCAGGCGTTCTTCCCGCCCGGCGAGGTGGAGCGCGATCCGATGTACCCGGACACCTACTACATCCTCGTTTCGCTGAAGCACGATCCGCCCCACGTCCGTGCCTTCCACATCCGCACTGGCGGCGAAATCGACGAAGAGCCGATCGAGATCGTCGAGCCAGCATGACGGACGACGCGGGGACCCCACTCGGCGGCGGCGACAGCCCGTTTGCCCAGTTCCTCGGCTTCGAACCCGGCGAAATCACCGCCGAGCAGTCGGCCAGTCGTCTCGTCACCCAGCTGCATCACCTCAACCCGATGGGCGCGATCCACGGCGGGGCGTTGATCTCGCTCGCCGACAACGTCGCCACGAGGATGGCCAACATCGCCCAGACCGGCGGCCCCAACGACGGCAAGTTCATGTCTGGCATCGATCTGCATGCGACGTTCCTCTCCAACCAGCAGGGCGGCACCGTCGTCGCGACCGCCCGGGTCGTCCGCGCCGGACGCCGTGTCACCGTGATCCGCACCCAGGTCACCGGCGAAAACGACAAGCTGCTGCTGGAACTCACCACCACCCACATCCCGACGTGACAACCGGCAGTTTCGAGGCCCGCCCGACGCCGATCCGGATCGGCGACCGTTCGTTCGATTGGGGCGCCCGGACGTACGTCATGGGCATCGTCAACGTCGCGCCGGACTCCTTTTCCGGCGACGGCATCATCGACCCGGCCCGCGCCGGCGAGCAGGCACTTCGCCACGTCGAGGCCGGCGCCGACCTCGTCGACATCGGCGCTGAATCCACGCGCCCCGACCACGAGCCGATCGAGGCAGACGAGGAATGGCGCCGCCTCGAGCACTCGCTGATGGCGGTTCGCCGCATGATCGACGTCCCGGTCTCCGTCGATACCAGCAAAGCCGAGGTCGCCGAACGCGCCTTCCACGCCGGCGCCGATGCCCTCAACGACGTCCGAGGCCTGCGCGGCGACCGCGATCTCGCGGATGTCCTCGCTGCCTCGAGGAAGCCCGCGATCTTGATGCACAACCAGCGCGGCCGCGCGTTCAGCGGCGACGTGATCGCCGACATCGAGGTGGGGCTGACCGCCAGCCTCGAGGTCGCGCTCCGCGCCGGCGTCCCCGAGGATCGCCTGATCGTCGACCCCGGCTTCGGCTTCGGCTTCGGCCCCGCCCAGAACCTTGAGATGCTGCGTCGCCTCGGCGAACTGCGCACGCTCGGCCGTCCGCTGCTCATCGGCACATCGCGCAAGTCGACGATCGGCCACGTGCTGAACCGCACCGCGAACGAGCGGCAGTGGGGCACCGCCGCCACGCTCGCGCTCGCCGTCCAGCAACGAGCCGACATCGTGCGCGTCCACGACGTCGAGGAGATGCGACAGGTCGTGCAGGTCGCAGACGCCGTCGTCCGCGGCTGGGATCCGAGCGACCCGCGATGACCGAGGAACTCCTGTCGCGTCGCGTTTACCTCGGTCTCGGCAGCAACCTCGGCAACCGCGTCGCACGCCTCGTCGACGCGCTCGATGCCCTCGTGGCCGGCGGCATCCAGATCGATGCCGTCAGCGCGCTCTACGAGACCCCGCCCTGGGGCGTCACAGAGCAGCCATCGTTCCTCAACGCGGCCGCCTCAGGCGAAACCGCGCTGCCGGCGGCCGCCATCCTCGAACTGGCGAAGCACATCGAGGCGGACGCCGGCCGCGACTTCGACGCGCCGCGTTGGACGGCGCGCCCGATCGACGTCGACATCCTCCTGATCGAGGGCGAGACGATCGCCACTGAGACGCTGACCGTGCCACACCCACTGATGCATGAACGCGGCTTCGTGCTGATTCCGCTGGTCGATGTGGCGGCCAACGTCGACCACCCGGGGCAGCGACAGACGATCGGCCAGCTCGCCGGCGCGTTACCGGACTCAGAACGAACGGGCGTGGTCGAGGTCGAACCGGCGGGCTGGTACCCGGCGGCGGGCTAGCTCAGGCCTCCGGCGGGTCGTCGTCGACGCCGTAGTCCTCGGGATCGTCCCAGTTCGTCGTCGCCATCGTGTAACCCACCCAGAACGCCATGCCCGCTGCCGCAATCAGCCCGGCGAACACCGGGATCGCGAGCACCGCGTAGGAGCGCTTCGCCGCGCCCATTAAGAACAGCAGCACTGAAAGGCCGGCGCCGGCCATCAGCGCTTGCCCGGAGCGGCGCGTCTGATCCTGCGTCATCAGGCGTCCGTGCTCGCCGGAGTGCCGTCGATCGCCTCCCGGAGGTCCGGCGGCAGCAGGTTCGGGATGCCGTCCGCGATCGGGTACACGTGCCCCTCCTCGCAGCGAAGGGTGCCTTCGAGAATCTCGCCATCCTCTTCGCGCTCGACCTCCAGCGTCAGGGCGCTTTTGGTTACCGGGCAGACCAGGATGTCCATCAGGTCGCGACGCATGCGGGCCTCGAGTCTCTTGCCGGCTGCGTGCGCGGCTGGGCCGATCATAGGAAGCCGCCATCGGCCGGGCAATGAGTCGTCGATGTCGCAGTTCGGATACGGCGCCGATCGCTGGAGGGCACCACGGCTCACCGCTAGACTCGCCCCGCTCCAGATCCCCAACCGGGTACCGTCCGTCGCGTTCACCACAGATCTCGCCGGCGGAGGTGTGATGTCTTCCGACGCCGATCAACCTGCCTCGGGCGACGCTCCGGACGCCCAGACGTTCGTCATCCCGCTCCACCGCGCGATCGCTCGGCTATCTCCGGACGCGATCGTGGTGAAGCAGTCGCGTGCCGGGTTGATCGGGCCGTTGATCGAAATCGCGCTGACGCTGGCGATCGTCTGGGCGATCGTCAATTTCATCAATTCGCTGCCGCTGTTTCTGCTGTTTGTGCTGCTGCTGGTGCTCATCGTCCTCGGGCCGCTCGGCGTGATCGGGCTCGTCAACAACCTCGCCGGTACGAGCTTCCTGATGGAGCGCGCCAAGTTCTCCGCACGCTGGCAACAGGGATTGCTCGGCATGGGCATCGGGACCTACGAACTGGTCCCCTTCGACCGAATCCAACGCTTCGAGGTCATCACCGATTACGACGACACGCTCGCCTCCGGTCTCGAGCAGGACGTCGTGCACTGGGAGATCGCGCTGATCAAGGACAACGACCGCGAGCTGAACGTCGGCAGCGTCGTCGCTGCCAGGCTCCTTGCGCTCGAGGCGGGCGAACGCGCTAACGATCTTGCCTCCGCCCTCGGCGCGATGTCCGGCGCCTCGGTTCTCCTCGCTGACCTCGCCGGTATCGAGGACCCTGAGGCGGATCTTCCCGACGACGAAGCGGCCGACGATCAGTACGATGCGAACGAGCAGGACGAGCAGGACTGACCGAGCCCCGGGAGCCGCCATGGATCGCGCGATGGAGCTGATGCGAGACGCGCGCACGATCGCCGTGGTCGGCGTTTCATCGCGACCGGACCGACCATCACACGACGTCGCTCGTTACCTCCAACAGCACGGCTTCGTCGTCTACATGGTGAATCCCAGGGAGACCGAGGTGCTCGGTCAGCCCGCCTACGCGAGCGTGAGCGACCTGCCCGAGGTCGTAGACATCGTCGATATCTTCCGCCGATCGCCGGACGTCCCTCCTGTGGTGGATGACGCGATCGCGGCGGGCGCGAAAGCGGTTTGGATGCAGCTCGAAATCGTGCATGAGGAGGCCGCCGCCGCCGCTCGCGATGCTGGTCTTGAAGTGGTCATGGACCGCTGTACGAAGATCGAACACGCGAAGCTCTAGCCCCTCAGCGATCGCTCAGGAGCATCGACGCGCGTGATACGCTATTTCCCTAGCGGGACCTGCCACCAAAGGCGCTCGGTTGACACATAGCCTTCGCGAGAAGTGCGGCGTGTTCGGCGTTTTCGCTCCCGGCGAAGACGTGGCGAGACTTACCTTCTTCGGGCTCCACGCGCTCCAACATCGCGGCCAGGAATCAGCCGGCATCGCCACCAGCGATGGTGAGCGGATTCGACTCTTCGCTGAGATGGGCCTCGTCACTCAGATCTTCGACGAACGCGCGCTCGCCGGGTTGCCCGGGACACACGCCATCGGCCACACCCGCTACTCGACGAGTGGCTCCAGCCGCGTCGAGAACGCCCAGCCCTTCCTCGTGAAGGGTCCGCATGGCCCGATGGCCGTCGCGCATAACGGCAACATCGTCAACGCCGAGTTGCTGCGTGAGAGTCTCGAGGAAGAGGGCGTCACCTTCGAGGCCTCCAGTGACACCGAGGTGATCGCCCGGTTGTTGGTCAACGCGAGCGGTGAGACCTGGGAACAACGCTTCGCCCAGCTGATGCGCCGCGCCACCGGTGCCTACTCACTTACCATCCTGTCGCCCGAGGGCGTCTTCGCAGCCCGCGATCCGATGGGTGTGCGCCCGCTCTGCATCGGCGAACTCGATGGGGGCTATGTGTTCGCCTCCGAGACCTGCGCGCTCGATCACCTCGGAGCGCGCTTCGTCCGCGAGGTCCAGCCCGGGGAAGTCGTGCGCGCCGACGAAGACGGACTCACCTCGTGGTTCCCGGTCGGCCGCCGCGATCTCGACGTCGTTAGTGCTCAGCGACTCTGCCTGCTGGAGTTCATCTACTTCGCCCGACCCGACTCGCACATGGGTGGTCAGCTGTTGCACCCCGCGCGCATGCGCATGGGCGCGGCCTTGGCTCGTGAACATGCGGTCGACGCCGATCTCGTGATCGGCGTGCCGGACTCCGCGACGGCGGCCGCCATCGGCTACTCCCAGGAATCCGGCATCCAGTACGCCGAAGGGCTGATGAAGAACCGCTACGTCGGTCGCACGTTCATCCAGCCGGACCAGCGCCTCCGCGAGCAAGGCGTTCAGCTCAAGTTCAACCCCCTCGTCGAGGTGATCAAAGGCAAGCGCCTGGTGGTCGTCGACGACTCGATCGTCCGCGGCACCACCACGCCGCGCGTCGTGAAGATGCTCCGCGACGCCGGCGCCGCCGAGGTGCACCTGCGGATCACCTCGCCACCGATCATGAATCCCTGCTTCTACGGCGTGGACATGGCGTCACGAGGCGAACTGATCGCGGCGCACAACGACCTCGAAGAGATCCGCCAGCACGTCGGCGCCGACTCCCTGCAGTACCTCTCGATCGAAGAGACCGTGGCCGCGACGAACATGGCCGAAGGATCGCACTGCACGGCCTGCTTCACCGGCGACTACCCCGGCGAGGTGCCACTCCAACTCGACAAGCTCGCGCTCGAAGTGAGCGACGTGGACGAAGCGCGCGACCGCCATGCGCTCCCCGTCCTCGAACGCATCGAGGTCTGATCCCCAGACGATGACGAGGCGACTGTTGCCTGACGCCCCACCCTCGTACGCTCGCGCCAGCGAGTGGACATCGAAAACGTCAACGTACGCTCGCGCCAGCGAGTGGACATCGAGAACATCGACGTACGCTCGCGAGTCCAGAACGCACCCTCCCCACGGGAGCGCCGCATGACCGGATCGCCGATCTCGACTCCAGCCAGCGGCCAGGGAGACTCGCTGCGCTACGTCGACGCAGGCGTCGATGTCGACGCGGCCGACGCCACCGTGCGCCGCTTCGCGGACATCGCGAAGCGCACTCGCCGCCCCGAGGTCCTCTCCGGCGTCGGCCCCTTCGCCGGCATGTTCCGCGTGCCCGAGGGCTACAGCGATCCCGTTCTCGTCGCGAGCGCGGACGGCGTCGGCACCAAGCTCCTGATCGCGGCCGCCCTCGACCGCTACGACACCATCGGCGCCGACCTCGTGAACCACTCGGTCAACGACATCCTGACCACCGGGGCTCAGCCCCTCTTCTTCCTCGACTACCTCGCGACGGCCGACCTCTCGCAGGACCGACGGGTCGAACTCGTCCGAGGCATCGGCGACGCCTGCGTCGCCCAGAACGTGGCGCTCCTCGGTGGCGAAACCGCCGACATGCCTGATGTCTACCGATCCGGCGACTTCGATCTCGCCGCCTTCATCGTCGGCGTCGTTGAGCGCGACCAGGCAATCGACGGTGCGCGCCTCGCCGCTGGCGACGTGCTGGTCGCCTTGCCATCAGGCGGCCTCCAGACCAACGGCTACTCGCTCGTCCGCGAGATCTGGGCGCTCGGGAAGGGCCTCGGCCCGGATCACGATCGGGAGGCACTGGAGACCCACTACGAGGAACTGGGCTCGACGCTCGGCGACGCACTCCTCGCGGTGCATCCTGCATTTGTCGCGGAACTGACGCCCCACCTCGATGCCGTGCATGGCATCGCCCACATCACCGGTGGCGGCATCCCCGGCAACCTCGCGCGCCTGTTCACCGGCCCGGCGGAGCACCTCGGAGCGCGGATCGACCGCGCGTCCTGGGAGACGCCCGCGATCTTCGACCTCATCCAGCGCACCGGCGGCGTCGAGGACGGCGAGATGTACCGCGCCTTCAACATGGGCGCCGGCATGATCGTCGCGCTCGCCGACGCCGACGCGACCGCACTGATCGAGGCGCAACCGGAGGCCTGGCGCATCGGCGAGGTCGTCGAACGCGCCGAGGGCGATCCCCTCGTCGCCGGACTCCCCGATTAGACCGCCGACGAGCGGCGCCTGACCGAAAGGACCCACCTCCCGCGGAGGGGGACTGAAAGGAAGATCCCGTGCGCGCGATCCTTGCCGTCTATGACAAGCGCGACATCGTTGACTTCGCGCGTGGCCTACACGACCTCGGGTGGGAGCTCGTCGGCACCGGTGGCACCGCACGCACCGTGGCCGAGGCCGGCCTCCCGATCACCGAGGTCGCCGACCTCACCGGCAGCCCGGAGATGCTCGGCGGTCGCGTCAAAACTCTCCACCCGGCGGTTCATGGCGGGATCCTCTACCGCCGCGGCCACGCCGATGACGAGGAGGAGGTCGCCCGCTACGAGGTCCCGACAATCGACCTGGTCGCCGGCAACCTCTACCCGTTCATCGAGACCGTCACCGCCGGCCAGCCTGACCTCTCCGAGGCGCTCGAACAGATCGACATCGGCGGTCCGACCATGATTCGCGCCGCTGCGAAGAACCACCCATGGGTGCTGCCAATCGTCAGCCCCGATGACTACCCGGCGATCCTCGAGGCCCTGCGCGGGGCGGGCGGACCCGAAGGCGTGAGCCAGGATCTGCGCAAAGCCCTCGCCGCGAAGGCGTTCCAGCACGTCGCCCACTACGACACGGCCGTCGCAGAGTTCCTGCGGGGCGAGGATGACCCGTTCCCCGCCCAGCTCACCACGGCCGCGACGCTCGTCCAGCAGAACCGCTATGGCGAGAACCCCCACCAGCGGGGCGCGTTCTACCGCCTTGATTCCGTACGTACGCCGGCCGAGGGCATCGGCGGCTTCGAGCAGCATCACGGTAAGGCGATGTCCTACGTGAACTTCCTCGATGCAGACGCCGCCTACAACCTCGTCACGGACGTTGAAGCGCCGGCGATGGCGATCATTAAGCACACCAACGCCGCCTGTTTCGCGACCTCTGACGCGCCCGAGGCATCCATCACCGCGCTCTACGAGCGTGCGCTGAACGAAGGTGACTTCGTCTCAGCCTATGGCGGCATCGTCGCGACCAATCGCACCGTCGACATGGCGTTCGCCACAGCCCTGCGCGACGTACGCAGCCCGGGTAGCGACACGCGCATGTTCTACGAGATCGTGATCGCGCCCGGCTTTGACGAGGACGCGCTCGCGCACCTCAAGAAGAAGTCCAAGGATCTGCGCATCCTCACCGCGCCGATCGGTGAACCTCGACGCGGTCGCATCGAGGTCCGCTCCACCCGTGGCGGCCTACTCGTCCAGGACAGCGACGTCTCCGACGATCAGACCTTCGAGGTCGTCACCGAGCGCCAGCTCACGCCGACCGAGGAAGCCGACATGCGCGCCGGTTGGATCGTCTCGAAGCACATCAAATCCAACGCCGTCGTGTTCGTGAAAGAAGGCGTTCTGATCGGAATGGGCGCCGGCCAGCCGAACCGCGTCGGCAGCGCCCAGCTGTGCGCGGAGCAGGCCGGAGAGCGTGCTCAGGGCGCCGTGGCCGCCACTGACGCCCTCATCCCGTTCCCAGACACCGTCGAGGTTTGCGCCGCCGCTGGCTGCTCCGTCGTCGTCCACACCAGCGGCTCCATCCGCGACGACGAGGTGATTGCGACAGCAAACCAGCTCGGCGTCTCACTCGTCGCGACTGGCGTCCGCCACTTCCGCCACTAAAGATCCCCTTCCGAGCGCGCCGCAAGCGGCGGCGAGTCCGGGGCGGCCAGCCACCCGCCCTCGGCCGCGCTAGCGACGAGACCGACGAGCAACCCTCGACCTCGCGTGCTTGTCGGTACTCGCGTGCTTGGCAGCGCGGGTACGCGGGCCACGACCACGAGGACCGTCTCAAGGCGCACCCCACTGGCCCGTTTGCGAGGGGTTGTAGGGGGCAGCCTTGTCCCCTGCTGGGGGGCTTGGGGGGCCACACCCGGAGGGCGATCCCAAGGTCAGGGCGCCCCCAGATCCCGTCGTCCTCGGCCGGCGCGCGCACCGCGAGCCGCAGTCGCCCACTCAATCCCGCGCTCGCTCGCGCCTAGTCCACCTTGGAACCAGGCCGAGGATCCCAGAATCAGGCGCGCCTCTTCGGTCCCCCGTCCACGAACGCGGCTCCGAGATCGACTCTGCTCTCTCCGGCCGCGACGGATGGCCTGCTGAAGTTGCGTGCTTGGCAGCGCGGGTACGCGGGCCACGACCACGAGGACCGTTCCAAGGCGCACCCCACTGGCCCGTTTGCGAGGGGTTGTAGGGGACAGCCTTGTCCCCTGCTGGGGGGCTTGGGGGCAAATGCCCCCCAGATCCGACCGTCCGCGACGGTTCGCACGCACCTCAAAGCCGGGCCGCCCACTCAACCACGAGGTCGCTCGCGCCTCGTCCCGTGCTAAAGGGCTTGGAAGGCAAGCGCCCCAGATCCCATCGTCCGAGAACACCGCACGCACCTCAAAGCCGAGCCGCCCGCTCAACCTCGAGGTCGCTCGCGCCTCGCTCCGTAGGAGGCTTGAGGCCACCTCCCTCGCCCCCCCGCCCCTCCACGGCTAACGTCAACGCACAGCGATGCACCCCGCCCCTGGGCGCTGGAGGCGCCTGAACCGACTATGGCCTCAATCGACCTCGTCATCCCCTGCTACAACGAAGCGCACGTCGTCGCCGGCAGCGTCGAGCGCACCCTCTCATTCCTCGACGCCCATCCCGAACACACCTGGCGCATCGTCATCGCCGACAACGCCTCCAACGACCGCACCCTCGACGTCGCCCGCGAACTCGAGGCCGCCCACCCGGGCCAGGTCGCCGCCCTTCACATCCCGGTCAAAGGCCGAGGCCTCGCGTTGCGGACCGCCTGGATCACCTCGGACGCCGACGTCTGCGCCTACATGGACGTCGACCTCTCCACCGATCTCCAGCACCTGCCAGCGCTCGTCGATCCGCTCGCCGCCGGCGACGCCGACCTCTCCTACGGCACCCGCCGACACCGCGACTCCGAGACCGAACGCGGCTGGCGTCGCGAGTTCATCTCGCGTACCTACATCCAGATCCTCCGCTGGGGCGGCGGCCTCCGCGTGAGCGACGCACAGTGCGGGTTCAAGGCGATCCGTACCGACGTCGCGCGGGCGGTGCTACCGGTCGTCGAGGACACCGGCTTCTTCTTCGACTCTGAGTTGCTGCTCGTCGCCCAGCACAACGGCTTCCGGCTCCGTGAAGTACCGGTGAAGTGGACCGACGACCCCGACAGCCGTGTCAACGTCTGGCGCACCGCGATCGCCGATCTCAAGGGTCTCTGGCGAATGCGGCGTGGCGGGATCCCTGCCGCGGTCCTCGGGTCGGAGGAATCCGCGTAACCCGCTGGATTCCGAGCCCCGGATTACGCATCCCCGACCCGATTCCTTGACCCTACTTGGGGCGATGGCTAATTTCGCCGTACTCCGCACGGGCCTGCCGTAAGCGGAGTAGATTCGTGGGCGCCGAACTCCGGCGGTAGGAGGCAATCGTGATAGGTGAAGGCGAAGGGCTCGAACTGCTCGCCGTGTTTGTCACCTTCATGCTTGGTCTCGGAATCATGGTCGTACTCGGCAAGTGGTGGGAGGCATAGCCAGCGTGCTGTGTCTCAACGCCCTCATCGGGGAACTGGGGTAGCGGATGGCGACGTCGGAGCAGCCTCGGGGACGATCGCTTGGTGATCGTCTCTACGATGGCGCGTTCAAGAACCGTCTGTGGAAGTCGATCTTCCGCTCGGGCTACCCGAGCACGCCGCGCAACCAGATGCTCGCCGTGGCGACCAACGTCTTCCTCCACCTCCATCCCACGCGGATCCACCGCACCCACGTCAAGATCACCCACACGTTCTGCCTCGGTGGACTGTCCTTCTTCCTCTTTCTCGGCCTGACCATCACCGGCGTCCTGCTGATGTTCTATTACGTCCCCTCCGTCGAGCGGGCGTACGGCGACATCCTCGCGCTCGATACTGATGTCCGGTTCGGCAAGCTGATGCGCAACATGCATCGCTGGATGGCCCACGGCATGGTGCTGACCGTCCTGATGCACATGATGCGAGTCTTCTACACCGGCGCCTACAAGCCGCCGCGTGAGTTCAACTGGGTCGTCGGCGTTGTGCTGCTCGTACTGACGCTGCTGCTCTCCTTCACCGGTTACCTGTTGCCCTGGGACCAGCTCGCGCTCTGGGCGATCACGGTCGGCACCAACATGGTTGGCTCCGCTCCGCTGCTCGGTGAGCCGAACCGCTTCGTCCTCGTCGGTGGATTCCAGGTCGGCCAGGCCGCCCTCATCCGCTTCTACACACTCCACGTGATCGGGCTGCCGTTACTGGCGGCGGTCTTCATGACGGTGCACTTCTGGCGAATTCGCCGCGACGGCGGCCTCGCACGCCCCCTCTAATGGTGGTGATCGCGCGGCACGCGCTGGAGCAGAACGGGATCCTCCATGGCGGTTGCTGAACAAGCACAGCCGGCTTCACGGGCCGTACGCGCGCGGCAGCGTCGCGTCCGCGAGGAAGAGCTCCTCGTCTGGCCGGATCTCGTCTTCGTCGAATTCATCTCGGCCGTGCTGTTCCTCGGGCTGATCGCGATTCTGTCGGTCCTGGTCGACGCGATCCTCCTCGACCAGGCGAATCCGGCAGTCACCCCCAACCCGTCCAAGGCGCCCTGGTACTTCCTGAACCTGCAGGAACTGCTACTCCATATGCACCCCGCCCTCGCCGGCGTGATTGTCCCGACCGTTGCCCTCGTCGCTCTCGGCGCGATTCCCTACTTCGACACTGACAACGAACACCAGGGCCAGTGGCTCACCAGCCCCCGTGCCTGGCCGAACCTCATCGTCGGCGCCATCGTCGGCGCGATCGGCACCACGTTGCTGATCTTCTACGACGCCTCGTTCCACGTGCGGTTGTACGAGTGGCTCAGGAATCCGGGTGAGGATCGATTAGGCGCGGATGGCCTCGCCAATCCCGCATTCAACGATTGGCCAAGTCAACTCAACTTCCTGAAGAGCCTCCGTTCGCTCCAGACCGAGGTGAGCTGGCCGTCCGAGCTCGAGACGATCCCCCTGGGATCCAAGGTGCTCCGCACCGACCTGCTCGGCCTCCCGGCGATCGATCTCGACGTCAACTTCCCGGCCATGATCGTTGAACAGATCATCCCCGTAACGATGATGGTCGGCCTCCCGCTGTTGTTGTCGGCGGCTGCCTGGAAGCTCAAGCTCGCGCAGACCAAGCGCGACCACATGATTCTGCAGTTCAGCGGCTTTATCTCCGTGTACGTCACCCTGACCGTCATCGGGACCTTCTTCCGCGGAGCCGGTCTCGAGTTGGTGCCGTACACGATCTTCGCTGAGCACTAGGAACCGCCGCCTGCCGCCGCGCTGACGCGCGGTTGCTGGAGGGAGCATCGAAGTGGCGAACGAGACACAGACACCGGATGCCCCGGCGGAAAGCGCCGCGGCTACCGATGCCTGGCGCGAGGCGCTGGCGTCGCGGCGCACCGAGCTCGCCGAGCCGGAGGGCGTTCCGACGACCCAGGCCGCGCCGCTCGAGCTCGACGTCTCGAGGCGGAACTTCTTGCGCGCCTCGTTCTGGACGGGCCTCGGTGTCACGATCGGTGGTGGCCTCGCGCTGTTCCTCGACTTCTTCTACCCCCGCAACGTCAAGGGCTTCGGTGGCCCGGTGCCAGCCGGCAACGTGGCCGACTACGAGCGCGGCGCCGCGCCGATTGCCAACGGCGCTGGCCAGTTCTGGATCGCGAACCTCGATCCGACGGACACCGCGGACAACGGCACCGGTGGCGCCGAGGGCCTGATGGCGCTGTGGCGCAAATGCCCGCACCTCGGATGCACGGTGCCATGGCGCGCCAATGCCGGCGTCGACATCTCGAACGAGACCGGCTGGTATCAGTGCCCCTGCCACGGCTCGACCTACACGAAGTCGGGGATTCGGGTCTTCGGTCCGGCCCCGCGCTCAATGGACACGATGGAGATTCAGATCGATGACGCCGGAAACGTCACCGTTCAGACCGGCTCCATTACATCGGGTGGTCCTGACAATCCGGATCGAGCGGTCACGCACCCGCTCCTTCCCGCCTAGGTGGGCATCTTGCGTAGACGGCCGACCTGCGGAACGGTGAGTGCATGAACACGAGCAAACAGGTCAACGCGATGATCGGACTCCTCTTCCTGGTGTCCGTCTTCTTCGCGGCGAACGTGCTCAACGAGCCGAACCGCCAGGACACCGCGCTCGAGGAGCAAACCGAAATCTTCGCCGAGCGCGGAGCCGAGATCTTCGTGGCGAACTGCCGCTCCTGCCATGGCCTCGATGGCCTCGGCGGTGAGGAGGGCGCGATCGCGCCGGCACTCAACACGACCGCCTTCCTGATCCTGGGCGAGGACAACGCCTTTGGCGTCGACGAGACCGCGGCCGGCATCGCCGATGGGATTCGCGGATTCCTCGGAAACACGATCGCCTGTGGCCGCACAAATACCGTGATGCCCCTCTGGGCCGAACAATTCGGTGGGTCCCTTTCCGACCTGCAGATCGACTACCTCGTCACGCTCATCACCGTAGGACGCTGGGACCTCGTCGAGGAAATTGGCCACGAGGAAGACTCTCACCAGAGTCCGCCAGCGACCCGTGAAGACATCATCTCCGACGGTTCCGGCCTGGCCGTGACCGCCGAGAACTGTGGCCAGTTCAACGCGCTGACCGCGCGCCCGTTCCGCGAGCGCGACCCGTTTGAGGCGGCCCCCGGTGGGACCCCGGACCCGGGTCCCGATGGGACGCCCGAACCCGGCGAGACGCCAAGCGGAGGTGGACCGGCGGATGCGATCGTTCAGGGCATCCCGGTCGGCGACTACTACGCCTCGCTCTGCGCCGGTTGTCACGGCGCGAACCGCGAAGGCGGTGTTGGCCTGCCGCTGACGCGCGATCAGCTGACCGAGGATGATCAGATCTACATCGACACCATCACGAGTGGTCGCTCCGGAACCGCGATGGCCGCGTTCGGCGGTGGCGCCGAGCTCACCCCGGACGAGGTCCAGGCGATGGTGACCTGGCTTAAAGAGACCGATCCGTAGCCAGTGGGTGCTGATCCGCTCTGGATCGTGAGCGCACTGGTCACTAGGCTGACCGTTCGACGCACTGGCGTTCGCCCTCAATGGTGGACGTTCGGACTGGACTGACGGGGGAGTTATGGCAGCGATCACGGGCAAGCGATACCGATGTGCCAGCTGTGGCGCGGAGTTCATTGTGACCCGCGGCTCGGACGAGGGTGAACTGCGCTGCGGCGAAGAGCCGCTTGAGCAGCTGTAGGCACGGGAGGATATCGTCGTGGCCGTTGCATTGGGTAAGCGCTACAAGGACGAGAACACCGGCACCGAGGTGCTCTGCATCAAGCCGGGTGACTGCAACCTGAACGTGGACGGGCGAGGCATGGAAGAACTCCAGCCGAAGGTGCTGCCCTCCGCCGACTAGACCGCACCATAGGGAGCAGCTGCGTTGACGCGCGGTCGCCCCCTCTCTACGATCACTGATGCGCGCCGTTGGTGCGCATCGCTACGATTAGCGCCTGTAGGACCGGCACTCACGTCGGCGTCGCGCTGAAGAAGGGTTCCCTGCGAACGTGGCCGAAGTCACCATTGGCGAATCCGAATCGCTCGACGCAGCACTGCGTCGCTTCAACAAGCGCGTGCAGTCCGAGGGCATCCTCACCGCAGCGCGACGGCACGAGTACTACGAGAAGCCGTCCGAGAAGCGGAAGAAGAAGGAAGCGGCCCGTCGCCGCAAGCTGCGCAAGTCGATCATCAAGGCGCAGAAGCGACGCGAGTTCTTCTAGCCTGCTGCCGCTCGCTCGTCTCTCAGTTCGTTCAACCAGTCCGTTCTGACGTGCCTGCCAGTCCGGCGAGCGCGTCTCGACGCGTCCCGTCGCTATGATGAGCACGTCCGCCGCTGATCGGAGACACCGTGAGTTCGATCGCTGACACGATCCGCGCCGAGATGGTCACGGCGACCAAAGCTGGTGACCGCGGGCGCCGCGACACCATGCGGCTGCTGATGGCGGCCCTGGAGAACGGTCGCATCGAGGCCGGTCACGAGCTCTCTGACGACGAGTCGCTCAAGGTCCTGCAGAAGGAGGCGAAGCAGCGCCGCGACTCGATCGACGAGTACACGAAGGGCGGGCGCGACGACCTGGTCGCCGCGGAGCAGGCCGAGCTGGCGATCATCCAGACGTTCCTCCCGCAGCAGCTCGACGACGCCGAGGTGCGTCGCCTGGTCGAAGAGACGGTCGCCGAATTAGGTGCCACCGGGCTCGATGACCTCGGCAAGGTCATGGGCCCGCTGATGCAGAAACTCGATGGTCGAGCGGACGGGCGCGCCGCGAATGTGATCGTCCGCGAGCTCCTGTCAGGCTGATTCCCGCCGGGGCCTGACGCCCCTTCGAACGACCTCCATGTCGCAGCAACCTGCTCGTCCGAATCTCCCATCACTGCCCGCCGCCGACGGTCGCCCGGCAGCACTCTTCTTCGGCGCCCTACTGTCGGCGCTCTTGTTTGCGGTCCTGTTCCCCTGGTTCCCGGGCGGACAGGCGCTGGACGTCGGTGCCACCGTTGAGCGCGACATTCTTGCGCCGCGAGAGACCAACTACGAGTCCGTCATTCTCACCGAGCGGCTCCGCGAGGAGCGCGCGGCCGAGGTGGCCGAGGTCCTCGTCCTCGACACGGATGTCCGTGACTCCCAGCTCGCTCAGCTTGACGCGATCCTCGCGACGATCGACCAGATCCGAGGCGATACAGCGCTCTCGGCATCCGCCCGCGAGACACAGGTCCGGGCGATCGCGGAGACCGAGTTGTCCCAGCGCGCCGCCTCGACGATCGTCGCATCTGATTTCGCGCAGTGGCGCACGCTCGCTGATGAGGCACGCAACGCCCTTGGCAGCACACTGGCCGGCGCGATTGGTGAAGATGAGGTCGCCTCGGCCCGGAGCCGGGCGGCCGGCCTGCTGTCGCCCGCACTCGAGGCGTCGCAGATCATTGCGCTGCGCGAGCTGATCGATCCCCTGATCGTCGCCACGCTCACGATCGATGGCGACCGCACCGAGCGTCTCCGCGACGAAGCGCGGCAGAACACACCGCCGGTCCTCGTCGACTTCTCGCGCGGCGAGATCGTTGTCGAGGAGGGGACGGTGCTGGCCGCCGCCGATGTCGAGGCGCTTGATCAGCTTGAGATCCGGTCGACCGGCATCGACCCGCAGCAGATCGCCGCCACGGGCCTGATCGCCATCCTCTCCGGTGCGGCGCTGGTCGGATACCTCATGATCGCCCGCCCGGCTTCGGTGCGCGGTCCGCGACGCGTGGTGCTCCTGGGCCTGCTGCTGATCGTTCCGGCGGCGACCGCCAAGTTCGCGCTGCCGCTGGTGGCGCCGGATCTTGACCGCCATTTCCTTGCGCATGCCCTACCGCTCGCCGCCGGCCCGATCGCCGCTGCGGTGCTGTTGGACGTGAGCGTCGCGATCCTCCTCTCGGCCGTGCTGGCCGGCATCGTCGTGTTCACGAGCGCTTACGCGCCGGGCCTCGATGCCGGTGGTGCCGCATCACAGCTCGAGACCACGCGGCTTGCCCTCGGCACGATCGCCGGATCGCTGGCCGGCGTGTTCGTGGCGGCGAATGCCGATCGACTCCAGCGCTTCCTGGCGGCCGGAATCGCGTCGGCCGTTGCTTCGGGACTCGCGGTTTTGCCGATCTGGCTGATCGACTCGGACGGTGGATTCGTCGATCTGCTCTGGCTCACCGGCGCGGTCGCGGGCAGCGGACTGCTCTCCGCGCTGATCGGCGTGGGGGCGTTCGTCCTCTTGAGCCGCCCATTCGGAATCATCACCCGCGTCGAGTTGATGGAGCTCGCGCAGCTCAGTCAGCCGCTGCTGCGCCGGCTTCAGGACGAGGCGCCCGGCACGTTCCAGCACTCGATCCTCGTTGGCAACCTCGCCGAACGAGCTGCGGATCGAATCGGTGCCGATCCACTGCTCGCCCGCGTCGGCGCGTACTACCACGACATCGGCAAACTCACGGCGCCGGGGTTCTTCATCGAGAACACCGGCTCGGAAGAGAACCCGCACGAGGGGCTCGATCCGCTGCAGAGCACGCGCGTCATCATGCAGCACGTCACCGGCGGCGTGGAACTGGCGCGCAAGTCCGGACTCCCTGAGGTGCTGATCCAGTTCATCCGCCAGCACCACGGCCGGCGCCTGGTCACCTTCTTCTACCGCCGCGCCTCCGAGGTCGACGCCGAGATCGATCCGGATCTGTTCCGCTACCCCGGGCCCCGTCCGCAATCACGCGAGGCGGCGCTCGTCATGCTCGCTGACAGTTCAGAGGCGGCGACGCGAGCCAGTGGTGATCGCAGCGCCGACCGCATCCGGCAGATCGTCAGCGAGACCTTCCGAGAGCGCATAGACGAGGGCGAGTTCGATGAGTCGCCGATTTCCCTGCGCGATCTCGGCATCGTCCGCGAGACGTACATACAAACGCTGACCGCGGTCTTCCACCCCCGTGTTGAGTACCCCGACCCGACACAGCGTGAGCTCGAGGCGCGTGGGCGCGGGGCCAGTGACGCGGGCGCCGGCGGCAACGGCTCTGCAGCACAGCCGGTCGCGGAGAGCGGCGCGGACATTCGCATCGAGCCACCTGAGCGTCGCCGCCCGGCAGCCGCGGAGGCGGATCGTCCTGCTCGCGAACTGAGCGAAGACGACAGCTAGCGCGCGGCCTCCGAGGCTCGCGCCGGTTCGGTCGAGCGAAGGCAGGCTCCTCGCTATCCTCGCTGTCTCGACTCCCCCCGACTGGAGGCGCAATGCGCGCAGCGGTGCTCGTCTTTCCCGGCACGTGGAGCGACCACGATTCGGAGTGGGCACTCCAGCAAGTGGGGATCGAGGCACGCCGCGTCTGGCACCGCGACCCCGTCAACTTCGATCGCGACGAGCTGGTGGTGCTGCCCGGCGGGTTCTCATACGGCGACTATCTGCGCTGCGGCGCGATCGCCCGCTTCTCGCCAGCGATGGACGCCGTCCGCGACCACGCCGCGGCCGGCGGCCTGGTGATCGGCATCTGCAACGGCTTCCAGATCCTGTGTGAAGCGCACCTGCTTCCCGGTGTGCTGATGCGGAACTCAAGCCTGCAGTTCCGCTGTCAGGACTCACTGCTCAAACCGGAAAGCGCGAGATCGCCGTTCACGCGCGCCCTCGATCCGGCGCGCGCGCTCCGGGTTCCCGTTTCGCACGGCGAAGGCAACTACTACGCGGACGATGCCACGCTCGACATGCTCGAGGCGGAGGACCGCGTCGCCTTCCGCTACGTCGATGTCGACGGCAACCCCACGCCGGAGGCCAACCCGAACGGCTCGCTGCGGAACATCGCCGGCATCCTGAACGAGGGCGGCAACGTCCTCGGGATGATGCCGCACCCGGAACGGGCGTGTGAGGCGCTCCTCGGGAACGATGACGGCAACGCGATCTGGGAATCGGCCGTCAGCTCACTCGTACCCGCCTGACCTCGCCGCGCGGCGCTAGAGCGTTGACGTTCGTGATACTGTTCACTCGCTGCGCGGTTACGCGCATTGGGAGGACGCGTCATGGCTACCCAGCCCGCGATCGCCGACTATCCGGTTCGCTTCGAGGTTCTCTACCCCGAGGGCGAGAACCGATTCATGATTCTGATTCGCTGGCTGCTCGCGATTCCTCATCTGATCGTCCTGTACTTCCTCCAGATCATCGCGAGCGTTCTGGTGCTCCTCGCCTGGTTCATCCTGTTGATCACAGCCTCCTACCCGAATGGGATGTTCAACTTTGTCGCCGGTTACCTCCGGTGGTCGCTGAATGTCACGACGTACGTCCTGTTCCACAACCAGTACCCGCCATTCAGCATGAGCGGAGGCGAGTACGATCCGCTGCTGTTTGAAGTTGAGCAGCAGGATCAATACAGCCGCCTCTCCGTGTTGTTCCGGCTGTTCCTGCTGATCCCGCACATCATCGTTCTCTACTTCCTGCAGATCGTCGCCTACGTGGTTGGTCTCGTGACGGTGATCGCCGTTCTGGTGACGGGGCGCTACCCGAGAGGGATGTTCGACTTCCTGGTCGGGGTTGGCCGCTGGTCAACACGCCTGAACGCCTATGCGTTGCTACTCACGGACAAGTTCCCGCCCTTCTCGATGAAGTAACGGGCACCCGCTCGACGCGTCCGATCGAGGCGGCCTGACCCTCTGGCGGGCCAGTGCTAGCCTGACGATCTCCCCGCCGGGCAGGAGTGTTGATGGCCGTCGACGACCACACGCTGGCGCAGGTCGCGATGACCCGCACCGAGTACGAGCGACTCCTCGACATGCTCGATCGCGAGCCGACCGAGGTGGAACTCGGCATCGTCGGCGCGCTCTGGTCTGAGCACTGCGGGTACAAGCACTCGCGTCCGCTGTTCCATCACTTCCCGACCGAGGGCCCGCTCGTGCTGACCAAGGTCGGCGAGGAGAACGCCGGCGCCATCGATCTCGGTGACGGCTGGTGCGCCGTCTTCAAGATGGAATCCCACAACCATCCCTCGGCGCTCGAGCCCTATGAGGGCGCCGCCACCGGCGTCGGCGGCATCCTTCGCGACATCTTCGCGATGGGGATGCGGCCCGTCGCGCTGCTCGACTCGCTCCGTTTCGGTCCGCTGACGGACCCGACCAACCGCCACCTCTTCAATGGTGTCGTTTCCGGCATCGGTGGCTACGGCAACTGTATCGGCGTCCCGACCGTCGGTGGCGAGGTGCAGTTCGACGATTCCTATTCGGGAAACCCGCTCGTCAACGCGATGTGCGTCGGGGTGGGTCGCACCGAGCATCTGCTGTCTGCGAGCGCCGCGGGGCCCGGCAACCCGCTCGTCCTCGTTGGCGCCGACACCGGCCGCGATGGCATCCACGGTGCGACTTTCGCCTCGGTCGAACTCGACGAGAACTCCGGCGATCGCCGGCCGGCGGTTCAGGTCGGCAACCCGTTCCTCGAGAAACTGCTGCTCGAGGCCTGCGTCGAACTCGCCGAGGAACACAGCGACTGGATCGAGGGGCTGCAAGACCTCGGCGCTGCCGGGCTGACCTCGAGTGCGGTCGAGGCGGCCGAGCGCGCGGGCACCGGTATCGAGATCGACGTGACGCTCGTGCCCAGGCGCGAGCAAGGCATGACCGCGTATGAGGTGATGTTGTCGGAGTCTCAGGAACGAATGCTCGTGATTCCGAAGCGCGAGTATCTGGATGACGTACTGGCGCTGTTCCGGCGTTGGGAGATTCACGCGGATGTGATTGGCACCGTGACCGACGACGGGATGGTCACGATCCGCGATCGTGATCAGGTCGTCGCTCGACTGCCCGTGAACGTGCCGACCGATCCGCCGATGTACCCGCCCGAGGGCACACGTCCATCGGAGCTCGACCGCTGGCAGGCCGAGGATCTCGAGGCTGTGCCCGACGTCTCCGATCCGAGCGCGGCGTTGTTGGAGCTGCTCGCGGACACGAACATTGCGAGTCGCCACTCGATCTACCGTCAGTACGACCATCAGGTGCTGAACAACACCGTCGTGAAGCCCGGTGGAGACGCCGCCGTCGTCCGCGTGAAGGGCTCGACCAAGGGTGTCGCCGTCTCGACCGACTGCAACGGACGCTTCGTTGCGCTCGAGCCGCGGGTCGGTGCCGCGATCGCGGTCGCCGAGGCAGCGCGCAACGTCGTGGCGACCGGGGCGCGGCCGGCAGCGGTGACCGACTGCCTCAACTTCGGGAACCCTGAGAAACCGGAGGTCGCCTACCAGCTCGAGCAAGCGATCCTCGGCATTTCCGATGCTTGCCGGACGCTCGGGACACCCGTCGTCTCCGGCAACGCCTCGCTCTACAACGAGACCCCGAGCGGTCAGGTCCTCCCCACCCCCGGTATCGGCATGCTCGGCGTGATCGACGATGTCTATGCCACGCTCACCGCCACGCCGAGCGCCGGTGACACGCTCATCCTCCTCGGTGCTCCGCTAGCTCAACCGGCCGCCGCACTCGCCGGCTCGCAGTACCTGACGTCCCGGCTCGGTCGCCTCGCCGGCCGCCCGCAGATCGACCTCGATCACGAGGCCGCCGTACAACGTCTGGTCCTCGAGGTCCACGCCGCCGGCCTGCTCAGCGCGGCGCACGACTGCGCCGACGGTGGTCTCGCCACGGCCGTCGCGGAGATGTGTTTCGCGGCGGGCACTGGTATCGAGGCCGCCAGCATCGATCTGGGTGCCCGCCTCGATAGCGCCCTCTTTGGGGAGACGCAGTCGCGCTTCGTCGTCGCCGTGCGCGATGAGGCAACGGTCGCCGATCTCGAGGCCCGAGCCTTGGCTGCCGGGATCAGCGCCACACGTCTCGGCGCGGTCGCTGGCGATCGGATCCGCCTCGGTGCCGTCGATCTTGACCTCGAAACGGCTCGGACCGCCTACAACGACGGCCTCGAACAAGCGCTCGCCGGGTAACGGTTGTGGTGCGTTGGCTGGAGTTCAAGGCGGTCGCGCCCAATCTGGTGGCACTGGAGGAGCGTGTCCGCGACTTCGACACGGACTTCCTGCACGAACGTCGCGAGCAGGACATCCACTTCGACTTCCCCGACGGCTTGCTGCTCCTCCGCCAGCTCGAGAACGCCCCGGCTGAGCTGGTCACTTACCAGCGCACCGAGTACGAGGGCCTCCAAGTGACCGAAGCCGAGGTGGCAGAGGTGCGCGACATTCGCGAGGTGAGTGCGATGCTGCGCGGACGCTTCGGTGTCCGCGTCGAGGTGGAGAAGACGCGGAAGACCTTCCAGTGGCGCGCCACCCGGATCCACCTCGACCAGGTGTACCGCCTCGGGATGTTCGTGGAGCTGTCGAGCGCCGTCGACGCGCGAGACGAGGCAGCCACTGCGGTCGAACTGCGCGAGGCGTTGGTCCGCCTCGGCATGGAGCATGTCACCTCGGAGCTGCGTGGCTACGCCGAGCTGATGCTCGCGCAGGACGCGACCGCGTAGGCCCCGCCCACTCTCGGGAACCAACGACCCTCGTCCGGTGTATCAGAGGCGAGACCGGCTATCCGGCCGATCCATCTGATCGTCGCGAGGTGTTGTATGCGCCGTCTCCTAGTTCGCTGGACAGTGGTGGCGGTCTGCTCGCTGTTCGCCGCCGCGGCGTTCGTTTCTGTTGAGCACGCCAACGCCGGCGGTGCTCACTGCGCGACCGGGGCGATCACGGATGAGGCCGGCGCCGAAGTCGAGGTGAGCGGGTTCTGCTACGAGCCGACGGTGCTACGGATCGATGCGGGCCAGAGCGTTGGGTGGACGAACCGCGATGCGGAGCCGCACACGATCAGCGGCGTCAACGCCGCCTGGGGGAACTACACCCAGTTTGGTCAGGGCGAGTCGATCAGCTTCAGCTTCCCCTCAGACGGTGTCTTTCCCTACTTCTGCGCGCTGCATCCGGGGATGATCGGCGCGGTCGTTGTCGGTGAGCCGGCCCCCGCGACCGCGCGGAGTGAGAACCCGCCACCAAGTGCGGCCGTCAGCCGCGATGTCGTCGCCGACTCGCCGGCCCCGCGTCAGCTGGCGGAGGCCGCGAACGCCGCGGCAGCTTCGACCGGCCCCGGCAGCCTGCTGTGGTTGGTGCCGGTCGTGCTGGCCAGCCTTGCCGCCGGCGCCCTCGTCGCGGTGGTGCGGCGCCGCTAGCCTGGCGCTCGCCAACGACAGATCACCGACGGTCGATCGGGAACGGTGGTTATTCGCGATCCGCTCGGCGTCGGTGCACACTGGCGGCATGGCAGTCGCGCTTCCTCGAACGACTCGTCCGGCCTCGCTGCGCCGCGGTTCCGCGCGCGCCTGGGCGGCGCTCGCTGCACTCGGAGCGCGGCTCAACGGCAGCGCCCTGCCCAAGCAGCTCGACGAGGGCGACCGCGCCGAACTCGAGCGCACGATTTTCGGCTGAGACGACATCTCTCTGGCGGTCGGCCAGATCTACAACCAACACGGCGTGCAGGGACTTGGACGCCGGTCGCTGTACTAGTGAGCGCGAGCCTCGCCAGAACAAATGTTTGACATCATACGAACGTCTGTTCTATGCTGCCGCGTGAGTCCGTCATCGACGGGCGCGGCACCGAATCCGATTGCGTCACCGAAGGGGCGCCGATAACCTGTCCCGGCTCAAGCGGTGGGATGGTCCGGTTCACGGATACACACCGTCTGTCCACGACAGGGACCACGGACGTACCGGGGATCGCGGGATAAGTCCCGCAGTCTGTGGAGTCCTCGTCGGATAACTTGCATTCGGTACCGGGCCGCTCCCCGAATATGACGGCAGTCCCGGCTCCGACACACCGAGAGGGTCATCCGACGTGAAGGTCGTGTTCCTGGAGACCGTTGAAGGATCGGGCACCATGGGCGAGGTGCGAACCGTACGCCCCGGGTATGCCCGAAACTATCTGTTGCCACGCGGCCTAGCCGCACCGGCAACTCCTGACGTCCTCGCACGGTCCGAAAGGCTCCGTGAGATCGAGGAGGAACGGCAGCGTGCCCAGGACGAGCACGCCCAAGAGCTTGTCGGCAAGCTCGAGGGCAATCCGCTCGTCATGGCAGTTCGCGTCGGAGAGCAGGGACGTCTGTACGGCTCCGTCACCAGTGCGGACGTCGCCGAGAAGGCTGGGGAGATTCTCGGCGAAGAGTTGGACAGACGTCGCATCCTGCTGCCCGAGGTGATCAGGAGCGTTGGAGTCTTCACCGTGCCGATCCGGCTATCACGTAACGTGGTGCCGGAAGCGCAGGTGGTCGTCGTGGATGCCGAGGCGCCGGAAGGCGTAGAGGCAGCCGTCGACTTGCTGCTGAACCCACCACTGGTGGTGGAAGAAGCAGTGGCCGCTCTGCCAGGTGCGGAGGGAGACGCTGACGCGTCCGAGGCAGAGGCATCTGCCGAGGACCTGGTTACCGACGGTGCGTCGGAGTCGGGCGACTCATCTCTCGTGGCGGCGGCGGAAGCCGCCCTCGCAGCAGAGGAAGACACTCCGACTTCGTAGGTCGCGACCGCGACCGTCTGTGGCACGGCCCCGTCGATGGCGGGGCCGTCTTCTTGTCGCCGCAGTGAGGCCAGGGTGCTTCCGCCGGGAAGACGGAGCGCCTGATGGTCTGCGAACCACCCGTCGTTTGGACCACTTAGGTGGTCTCAGACAGTCGTCCCGCGGAGATCTTGCGTGACACGCGCCCACAACAAACGGGTCTGCCCCCGCATGACATCGGTGCCGAGGAAGCTGTCATCGCGGCGATGCTGCTCGATGACGACACGTACGCGCGCGTGCTGCCGGTCGTTCGACCGATCGACTTCTTCCGCGAACAGAACGGGTGGGTATTCGACGCCTGCCTGAACCTCGCCGAGCGCGGGGAGGCCGTCACCGTCCCGACGGTGGCCCACGAGCTCGAGCGTGCTGGCCACCTCGAGACGGTCGGTGGCGAGCCCTTCCTGCAGGAGATCGCGGGCAAGTACTTCACCGCGATCGGGGTCGAGGCGCACGCCCGGATCGTGGCCCGCGATGCGCTCTACCGACGGCTGATGCAGGTTGCCGGCAACATCGCGCAGCTCGCGAGCGCCGGTGGTCCGGACGCGAGCCGCGTCCTCGGCGAGGCCGAGGCACTGCTCCTCGGACTGCGTTCGGCCGAGGCCTCAGGTGATTTCAAGCGCCTGCGGGAGCTCCTGGATCAGTTCCTGGAGGCTCCCTCGGAGGACGAGGACGGCGAGCTGGCGCTCGCCGTGCGCTCCGGGTTCATGGATCTCGACGAACAGCTCGGCGGCGGTTTCAAGCGAGGCGACCTGATCATCCTCGCCGCGCGGACGGGCGTCGGCAAAACCTCGATGATGCTCAACTTCGCGAGGAACGCGGCGGTGGGGAGCCACGCCTCGGTCGCGCTGTTCAGCCTGGAGATGGGTGGCGAGCAGCTTGCGATGCGCCTGCTGTCCTCTGAGTCGGGCGTCAAGATGGCGCGGCTGCGCCTCGGGCGACACGGTGAGGACGAGGAGTCGCGCGTGATGCACGCGCACGGCCAGCTGGCGAGCGCTCCCGTCTTCATCGATGACTCGGCGGCGCTGACCGTGCCCGAGATTCGCGCGAAGTGCCGGCGGCTCCAGGCCGACCATGGCCTCGATCTGGTCGTCGTTGACTACCTGCAGCTGCTCCACGGTGCCGGCCGGATGGACACACGTGCGAACGAGATCGGCCAGATCTCGCGTGCGCTCAAGGAGCTGGCCCGCGAACTGAACGTCCCGGTGATCGCCGCTGCCCAGCTCTCGCGTGCCGTCGAGAGCCGCCAGCCGCACATTCCGATGCTGTCCGACCTGCGGGAGTCGGGTTCGATCGAGCAGGACGCGGACATCGTGATGTTCATTTACCGCGAGGACATGTACACGCAGGCCGGCGACTGGCAGGAGCAGCATCCCGGCGAACCGGGGGGCGCCCACCCGACCGGGCTGGCGCAGATCATCATTGCGAAGCACCGCAACGGACCGACCGGGACGATCACCGTGCGTTGGGTACCAGAGACCGCGAGCTTCCAGGATCTGCTGCTGCGGTCGGAGCCGGTCCCGCCCGGGTACGACGACTACGGCGACCCCGACTTCCTGAATTAGGGACGCTGGTACCGATGTCCGCCGCCAATCCCGGTCCGCTCCCACCGCCGCTCCCCGCGGGGCCCGGACACATCGCTGCACCCCAACCGTTCGGAGGCTTCCGTCAGGGGACCCGTCCGATCGTGCTGCCTGCCGAGTTCTTCTCGGAACTCGTGCCCCAGATCGAGAGCGAGGCAGAGCTTCGCGTTGTCCTCCACGCCCTCTACGTGATCAAACGAGGAAACCGGTCCGTACTTGCGGTCCGGCGGAGCGAACTTGAGAGAGAGATCCCTCTGCTGCAATCGCTCGATCGCTGCGGAGGCGCCAGTGTGCTTCGTCCGGCCCTCGATACTGCCGTCGATCGAGGCGCGCTCCTCGCCTGTCCGATCGAAGACGGGGACGTGCTCTACATGGAGAACGGACCGGCAGGGCGAAATCTGCGTACGAGGCTGCTGGCCGGCGCCGAGGACCCTCCTGCTGGGGCGCGATTGACAACTGATGCCGTGGTTCCGGCCGCTCGGCAGACCGCCGCCAGGATATACGAGCAGGAGATCGGCTCCCTCACCCCGGCCGTCGCCTCGCAACTGGCGGAGGCAGAGGGACGCTACGCCACCGACTGGATCGTCGAGGCGCTGCAACTCGCCGCGACAAACAACGCACGCTCCTGGCGCTATGCGGAGGCAATTCTCCGCCGCTGGGAGACCGAAGGACGAGACGATGAGGCAACTCGGGGAGATGCTCGAACCGCCGACCCGTACGGCCATGTCTACCGACGCGAATAGCGTCGACGCGCCGCGGATGCCGGCGCCCGCTCCCGAGCCCGCCTGCCCGCTGTGCGGTGGCGCCCGTTTTGTGCGCGTCACCGCGGACCCGCAGGACCCGCGCTTTGGTCATCCCGTGCCCTGCCGCTGCGCGGCGATTGAAGATCCCGAGGAACGTCGCGAGCGACTGCTGCGCTACTCCCGGCTCGGTCCGCTGCGTCGGATGACCTTCGAGCGGCTGAACCGCGCCGGTCGTTCCGACGAGCCATCCGAGCAGGGGCACTACGCCGAGGCCGTGGCGATCGCTGAGCGTTATGCCGAGCACCCGGAGGGCTGGCTGATCCTCACCGGCGCGCATGGCCGCGGGAAGACGCACCTCGCGGCGGCGATCGCCAATCACGCGATCGACGAGGGCCGGCCGGCGTTGTTCCTCACCGTCGCCGATCTCCTCGATATGCTGCGGGCCGGCTACGACGAGGACGCGGAGGACGATTACGAACGCGTCCTCGAGCAGGTGCGCAGCGCGCCGCTACTGATCCTCGATGATCTCGATGGCTACTCCGAAACCGCGTGGGCTCGCGAGAAATTCCTGCAGATCATCTCGCACCGGTTCAACGCTCTGCTTCCGACGGTCTTTACCGGGGTCCACCCACCCGACGAGTCCGAGGCGCGCCTCGCTAGCCGGCTCACCGATCCGGGCGTCACTCAGCAGATCGAGCTCGGCGCGGAGGTCGGCCCGCGGTTCTTCGCCGTCGGCGCGATGGGGCGGGATCAGCTGGGGCGGTTTGCCCTCGATCAATTCGATCCATCAGGTCGCGGTCTGCGTGGCGAATCGCGCCGCAACCTGGAGGGCGCGTTCCGGCTCGCGAAGCACTGGGCGGCGGAGCCGGACGGTTGGCTCGTCTTCCTCGGGGCGAATGGCTGCGGCAAGACACATCTGGCCGCCGGGATCGCCGCTGAGCGGCTCGCCGCGGGTGATGCCGTTGCGTTCGCGAACGTGCCGGATCTGCTCGATGAGCTGCGCGCGACCTTCGCGCCCGGTTCCACCGAACGGTTCGACCACCGCTTCCGGCGGCTGCTTGATGCGCCGGTGCTGATCCTCGATGACCTCGGCGCGCAACAGACCAGCGCGTGGGCCGAGGAGAAGCTCTACCAGATCCTCAACCACCGCCACCTGCAGCGCACGCCGACGATCGTGACGACGAACTGTGAGTTGAAGGCGATGGAGCCGCGGATCGCCTCGCGGCTGGCCGATCTGCAGACGTCGACCGTCTACCAGATCACGGCGCCCGACTATCGGACCGGCGCGCCTGCCTAGGGCAGCGTCCGATCTCGGGAATTGAGGTCGTTAGTCCGCTGAGCTGACGGGTTTGGGTCGCACGCCTTCTTGCCAGTGGGTCCCGTCGGTGCCGTGCTCTTTCTTCCAGACCGGCACCGTCTCCTTGACCCGGTCGACCGCGCGGAGCGCAGCGTCGAACGCGTCTTTCCGGTGTGCCGCCGAAACCGCGACGACCAGTGACGTATCGCCGATCTCGAGGGTGCCGATGCGGTGGTGGATCGCGATCTCGTGTACCTCGCGATTGGCGAAGTCAGCCTGCACTTCACCCGCGACGGCGCGAAGCTGTTTCTCGGCCATTGGCACGTAGGCCTCGTACTCGAGACGGAGCACGTCGCGTCCCTCGTGGTGATCGCGCACGACACCCTCGAACACGACGACGGCGCCACTGGCGCGCGTCGTGACGAGATCGCGCAGCGCTCGCACCTCGAGAACCGCGTCGGTGACGAGGAAGGACGGCAGCTCGCCGCCCGCGATCGGCGGGATCAGCGCCACGGTATCGCCGTCCTTCAGACGCTCGCTCTCATCAAGGATGTAGTCCTCGTTGACCGCGATCGCGACGCCGCTCAGGTATGGGCGGAGCTTCTCGTGCGCGGTATCGAGACGCTCGCGCAGCTCGGTGACCGCGATCGTGTCGGCCTCGAATTCCTCGACGAGGTCGCCGCCCATGACGTCCCGCAGACCGGCGAACAGGTGGACGGTGATCTGCACGTGGGCCAGCCCTCGTAGTCGGTCTCGTCGGGTCGAGTTGGTCAGTGTTCTCAGTATAAGGAGCGGTGGTTCAGTCGAGCCGGCGCAGCGGCACCTGTCGCCAGGTCAACAGTGCGACGTAGATCAGGATTCCGACGCCCGCGAGCGGGTAGACGAGCTCGAGGCCGAGCCAGCGAGCCAGCAGGCCGACGCCGAGGCCGGCGATCTGCATCAGTCCGCCCGCGAGCAGGAGCAGGCCCATCACCCGGCCGAGGAAGCGATTCGGAACCTCGCGCTGCACGATCGTGACGCCCCACGTAAGGATCAGCTGGTACGCCATCCCCACCACGCCGTTGAAGAAGAAGGCGAGCGCGACGGTACGGCTCAGGCCAAAGGCGACCACGCCCAGTCCCATCAAGAATCCGGCGCCGAGGAACCAGAGGCCCATGTGACGGATGTCGCCGCGCCAGCTCAGCCACAGCGACGCGATCACGCCGCCGGTGCCCCAGGTCACGACCATGAATCCCCAGCCGGCGGCATCCAGCTCGAGGATCTGATCGATCCAGGCCGCGACCAGGATCCCCATCACGCTCATCCCGAGCGCCGTCACTGCCCAGTTGGTAAACACGGTCCAGCGGACGACCGGATTCTCGCGGAGCACGGTGATCCCTGCCCGCAAGTTCGTCATCACGGACTCGCGCACGGCGCCGGGATCGGAGGCGGTCCGGGTCGAGATGCCACGCAGCGTGACGAGCACGACCAGGTGCCCGAGACCGGCGAGCAGGTAAGTCACCCCGAATCCGAGGCCTTCGATCGATAGCCCGGCCAGCGGTGCGGCGAGTACGCCGAATGACATCGCCATCTGGTGCTGGGTGATCGCCCTCGAAAGCAGGTGCTCGGGGACCGAGTCGCGGACCATGGCGGTGCGGGTCGGCTGATCCTGTGCGGTCATCAGGCCGAAACTGGCGAACAGCAGCAGCATGATCCACAGCCAGGGCCCGTCGCCGTCCGCGACCGGTGAGATCAGCAGCAATCCACCCACGAAGAGCACGCTGATGAGCCCGACCGCGTGGCTCGCGGCCAGCACCGTCACGCGCGGGAACCGATCAGCAAAGGTGCCGCCGAACAGGACATAGGCGAGGAACGCGATCCCGCGCAGTGCTCCCAGCAGGCCGAGCAGCCAGACTTCCTGTCCGTCGGGCGCCACCGTGGTGACGTACCAGGCCTGGGTGATGAACAGCGTCGGCTGGCGCATGCTCGAGGCGAGCTGCATCACGATCAGCAGCCGGAAATCGCGATGCTCGAAGGTGGCGAGGCGACCCGATGGCGCAGTTGCCTCGGCGACCGGCGTTGCGGCAGGCTCCGGGGGCGCTTCGGGTGATGCCATCGGGGCATCGTAGCCCCGCTGCCGGGACAGGGTCCGTGATGCTGCTTCAGGCGATGCGTGATCTCTCACAGTCCGTCGAGCGCCGTCGGTTGCTCGAGTTCGTCCTCCCGCAGCGTTGCCTGGCGTGCGGCCGGTTCGGTGCGGCGCTGCACGAGGAGTGCGTCGCGTCGTTTCCGCGCGCCGAACGCCCGCGATGCCGGGTCTGCTGGGCGCCGTCGCGGATCCTCCTCTGCGAGCGATGCGCGCTCGCGGATGGGCGCGACAGCTTCACGGAACTCCGTACGCCGTTTCGCTTCAGCGGCTCGGCTCGGCGCGCTCTGCTCGAAGCGAAGTTCCGGGGCGTCACCGCGATTCTGCCGCCGCTCGGCCGCGCTGCGGCCGAGGTGGTGGAGCCAAGCTGGCGGGTCGACGTGGTCGTACCGATCCCGCTGGCGCCGCGCCGCGAGCGACGGCGCGGGTTCAACCAGGCCGCACTGATCGCCCGCGAGGTCGCGGCGACGGTCGGTGCTCCGCTGGCGCGAGATCGGCTGATCCGCGTGCGCGAATCTGAAGCACAGGCCTCACTCGGAGCGGCCGAGCGCGCGACGAACCTCGCGGGTGCGTTCAGAGGCCAGGCCGTCGAGGGGGCTCGCGCGCTCCTCGTCGACGACGTGACGACGACCGGTTCGACGTTCACCGAGGCGGCGCGGGCGTTGCGAGCGGTCGGAGCAGCCTCCGTCTTCGCCCTGGCGGTGGCGCGCGAGGACTAATCGACGTCCGTAGACCGCCGAAACCCTACGCTGTCCGGATGCCAGCCGATCGATCCGACCAGCCGCTGTTCGTCGTCATGCTCGGCGGTGTCGATGGCGACGGCCTCGAGGCGTTGATGCGCCGCGCCCTCGAAGCGTCCGCACTCGATCTCCTCGAGGCGGCCCGCGAGACCGGTCGGTTCGGTGAGGTACTGCTCGTCGCCGACCGCGCCCCGAAGCTGCCGTTGCCTGACGGCTCCCGTCTCGTTCTCGATGAGGTGGGCGAGCCCTTCCACTTCGGCCGTCAACTCGCGGCCGTCGTCGACGAATCCGAGGCGGGCCGTTTCGTTTACGCCGGAGCGGGGTCCGGCCCGTTGATCGGGCCGGCCGAGCTGGAAGCGTTGGCCGCCGGGATCGAGACGGCCGAATCGATCTGTGTCACGAACAACTTCTACTCGGCGGATCTCTTTGCGCTGAGACCAGCGGGCCTGCTGGGTCAGCTTGCGCCGTGGCCGGCAGCGGACAACGGCGTCCCGCGCGCCCTGAAGGAGCAGTTCGCGATCGAGACTCGTGAATTGCCGCGGACGACGGCGACGCAGCTCAATCTCGATTCTCCGATCGACCTCGTGGCGATCGCGCTGGCTGGCGTCGGCGGGCCCCGGCTGCGTGCCTTCCTCGATGACTGGTCGCCCGGCACCGATCGTGTCGCGGCTGCCGGACGCCACTTCACTGATCGGCACGCCGAGGTACTGATCGCCGGCCGCGCTAGCGCCCGCTCCTGGCAATACCTCGAGCGAGAGACCGCCTGCCGTGTCCGCATGCTCGCCGAAGAGCGCGGCATGACCGCCGCCGGCCGCGACTTGGACGGCACCGCCCGCTCGTTCCTCGGACAACTGATCGAGGCGGTCGGCGCCGAGCGTTGTTTTGGGGAGCTGATTCCCGATCTCTGCGATGCGGCGTTCATCGACGTGCGTCCGCTGCTCGCCCACCTCGGGATCCATGCATCGAGGGCGGACCGCTTCGCCGCCGACCTCGGGGAGAGCGAGTCGATCGAGGATGAGCGCCTGCGCGCGATCGTCGTCGCGGCGACCGCGTCCCCGGTCCCAGTGGTGCTCGGTGGGCATTCGCTGGTCGCCGGCGCGATGATGCTGCTGAACGACTGGGTGTGGAACGAGCACGATCGCCTGCTCGCTGAAGCCGAGGACTGATCCGCTCGCGGGCGACCCGTGTCGGCGCGTAGCTAGGGGCTCGGCTACGATCCGTCCCCAGAGGTCGCCCGCGCCGAAGCCACGGTAGGGCCCACACAGGAGTCCACGATGACCACCGCCGCCAACGTCGAGCCGTCGCTCGCCGAGACCGATTCCGACGTCGCCGACATCATCCGCCGCGAAGAGGATCGCCAGGGCACCGTCCTGGAGATGATTCCGTCGGAGAACTACGCGAGCCGCGCCGTGATCGAGGCGGTTGGCAGCGTCCTGACCAACAAGTACGCCGAGGGCTACCCGGGCGCCCGTTACTACCAGGGAAACGACATCGTCGACGAGGCGGAGAACCTCGCCCGCGACCGCGCGACGGCCGTCTTCGGTTTTGACCACGCCAACGTCCAGCCGCACTCCGGTACGCAGGCGAACATGGCCGTCTACCTCGGTGTCATGAAGCCCGGCGACACGGTGATGGGGATGCAGCTCGACGCGGGCGGACACCTCACCCACGGCCATAAGGTCAACGCGAGCGGCAAGCTCTACAACTTCGTCTCCTACGGGGTCGACCGCGAGACTGAGATCATCGATTACGACGGCATGCTCGCGCTGGCGAAGGAGCACCGCCCGAAGGTGATCGTCGTCGGCGCGACCGCCTACCCGCGCCAGATCGACTTCGCGCGCGCCCGCGAGATCGCCGACGAGGTCGAGGCCGTGCTGATGGCCGACATGGCGCACATCTCCGGTCTGATCGCCGGCGGTTCGCACCCGAGTCCGGCCGGTCATGCTCAGATCGTCACGAGCTCGACCCACAAGACATTGCGCGGTCCGCGTGGCGGCCTCGTGATCTGTGACTCGAAGTACGCCCGCCGCGTCGACCGCGGCGTGTTCCCCGGTTCCCAGGGTGGTCCGATGATGAACGTGATCGCGGCCAAGGCCGTGATGTTGAAGGAGGCGGCGACGCCGGCCTTCCAGCAGTACGCCCGACAGACCGTTGAGAACGCGCAGACGCTCGCTGCCACGCTCGAGGACGCCGGTCTCCGCCTGGTGTCCGGTGGGACCGAGACGCACCTCGTGCTGGTCGATGTCACGCCCCTGGATGTCCTCGGCAACGTGGCCGCGACCGCCCTCGAGCACGCCGGCATCGTGACGAACTACAACACGATCCCGTTCGATCCGCACCCGCCGACCGTCGGTTCCGGCGTGCGCATGGGCACCCCGGCCCTCACGACGCGCGGCATGGGTGCCGAGGAGATGCGCCAGGTCGGCCAGCTCATTGCGCGCGCCCTCGAAGCGCACGCCGATGAGGCGGAACTCGCGACCATCCGTGCCGAGGTGAACACGTTGTGTGAGGCATTCCCGGCGCCCGGGCTGCCGCGCTAGCCCCTCGACCTCTCACGCGTGTTCCGATCCGCCTGGGCGGATCGGGTGAGCCGCGTTGATCGAGGCTCCACGGCTCCATACACTCGCTCATTCAAGGCGGGGTGCTGATCGAGACAAGCCCGGTCGCTGGAAACGGCACCGGGCCTTCGTATGCACCGCGTCGCTGATCGGGGCGTCGATTGCGCGGCCAGACCGCGCCTCGAGGCGACGCTCCCACAGTCCATGGTCAGCGGAGGTTCCATGAACGAGTACGAATTGATGTATGTCCTCCATCCGCGACTGACAGCGGAGGAGATCGAGGCGGCTGTCGCCCGCATCTCGGCGCTGGTCACCGACCCTGGTGGCGAGATCATCAGCGTCGACCAGTGGGGCCGTCGTCGCCTCGCCTATCCGATCGACCGCAACCTCGAGGGCTACTACGTGCTCTCGACGTTCAAGGCGCCCGGCACGGTCGCCGGTCCGATCGAGGCCCAGCTCAACCTTTCCGAAGATGTGCTCCGGCACCTCCTCATTCGTGGCATCATTCCTTACGAGGAGCCGCCACGGGACGAGCGTGTCGCCCCGGAGCGAGAGCGCTCACGTCCACCCCGGGACGATGACCGCGGACCGCGCCGAGATGGCCCGCCCCAGGACGCTGATGCAGCGCCCGCTGGAGATGCATCGACGGAGGCGCCGGCCGCACCGGCAGCGACGCCGCCGGCTGATGCACCCGCAGCAGCGCCGCCAGCCGAGGCACCGGCAGCACCGCCGGCCGAGGTACCAGCGGCTGCTCCGGTAGCCGAGGCGCCTACCGAGACCGCTCCTGCCCCGCCAGCGCCCGCTGCGCCGGCGACTAGCGAGTAACTCTCCCCCGTACGGAGTCCAGCATGCTGAACAAGTGCATGATTATTGGGCGCCTCGGCGCCGATCCGGAGATGCGATACACCGCCAACGGGAGCGCCGTCACGAACTTCAACGTGGCGACCTCTCGGAACTACAGCAACAACCAGGGCGAACGCGTCGAAGAGACCGAGTGGTTCTCCGTCGTGACCTGGAACCGGCTGGCAGAGACCTGCGCGCAGTACCTCGCGAAGGGCCGGCAGGTCTACGTTGAGGGCCGGATGCAGACTCGGTCGTGGGACGGTCAGGATGGCCAGAAGCGCTACAAGACCGAACTGATTGCCCAGACGGTGCAGTTCCTCGGTAGCCGCAACGAAGAGCCGGCCGAGGGTTTCACACCTGGCATGCCGGTTGGTGCGGACACCGAGGGTGACCTCAACCCCGACGACCTACCGTTCTAACGATTCCCAAGTTCCCCACACGGGAATAGGAGCGACTGATGACCTTTGACCGAGAAGACCGAGACCGCGGCGATCGAGGCGGCCGAGATGACCGCGGGGGCCGCGACGGTGGCCGCGATGGCGATCGACCGCGCCGCGGCCGTCGCCGTTGCGACATCTGCATGGCGAAGCCGCTCGTTGTCGACTACAAGGACATCTCTGCGCTCCGACGATTCCTGAACGAGCACGGCCAGATCGAGGGCCGTCGGAAGGTCGGTTGTAGCGCGAAGTGCCAGCGGGCGATCGCGACCGCCGTCAAGCGCGCCCGTCAGGTCGCGCTGTTGCCGTATACCTCGGAGCACGTGCGGGTCAGCGGCGTCGCCGTCGGACGCCCGAGCGCGCCTCGTCGCTAGTCGCGCGCGACCAACACGAGGCTGACGGAGTTCAGCACCAGCAACCGCGCCGCCACTGACGCTCCCCACGGCCGTCGGTCGGCTCAGGCGGCGCACCACGGGAGGACGAGCCGCGCATGGCGCGTGACCGGGAGCGTCGAGGTCGGGCCGCGGAACGGGAACGGGCGGAACGCCAGCAACGGCTGATCTATATCGGCGCCGGTGCGGTGCTCGGGATCGCAGGTCTGCTGATCGCGGCCGGGCTTTTCGTCACCCGCTACCAGCCCCCGCGTGCACACGTTGTCTCCGTCGCCGATCGCAGCTACCAAGCCCGCGATGTCGTCGACCTCGGTAGTTACTTCTTCCTCGATAGCCGAACGACGATCGCGGACAGCGCACGTGAGACGGTCGCGATCCTGATCGAAGATGAGGCGCTTCGCCTGCGCGGTCCCGATCTCGTTGCCGCGGTTACTGCCGCCGACATTGACCGTCAGCTCAACATCGACCTCGGACTGGTCACCGATGACTCGGCGGGTGGCGGCCAGGGCGGCGGGGACGATGGCGCGGCAGCGACCGCGTCGCCCACCGCCGAACCGACCGCGGAGCCGACGGTCGACGCGCAAGAATTCGCGGATGCGCTGACGGCGTTCCTCCGAAGTAGTGGTCTCGATCGCGATGAGTACGAGGAGATCATCGAGGCGCGTCTCTATCGTGAGCGACTCAGCGATCACTTCACCGACGAACTGGGGACATCTGGCCCGCAGGTTCGGCTGCAGCGCATCCGCGTCAGCACGCAGCTCGCCGCGGACACCGTGATCGAGGATCTCGAGGCTGACGCCGACTTCTCGACCCTCGCCGACGAGGAGTCAGTGGCGGATGAGGATGGCGACGGCGGGGAGATCGGCTGGACGCTGATCGATCTCCAGACCGCGGACGTCCAGGCGGCGATCACCGGACTCGAGGCGGGCGAGTGGTCGGCACCGATCACGGCGGGCCTGTTCTTCGAGATCTATCTGGTCGCTGAGACCGCCGAAGACCGCGCCTACGAAGACGGCGTCGCCGCGTCGCTGGCGAGCGATCGTCTCGATACGTGGATCGAAGAAGCGATCGCCTCGATCACGGTTGAGGACGGGTTGTCAGCCGACGAGGAGACGTGGATCAACGAGCGCGTCCTGGCGGACGTAACCTCGCGATTGGGAGGCTAGAGATGGCCGGTACCGTCGGGGTGTCGATGCTCGGTGCGGGGAACGTCGGTGGCGGCGTCATCACCGCAATCAACGCGGCCGCAGCACGCTACGAGCGCACGGTCGGCCGCCCCCTTGAACTGCGGCGGGCCCTCGTCCGTGACGCCGGACGTGAGCGCCCTGGTCTCGAGGCGGCGCAGCTCACGACCAGCCTCGACGATGTGCTCGCCGACGACGCGACCCAGATCGTGATCGAGCTGATGGGCGGCGAAGATCCGGCGCGCGAGTACATCGCGCGCACGCTCGCCTCCGGCCGTCACGTCGTGACCGCGAATAAGGAGGTGATGGCGAAGCATGGCGCCGCGCTGCTCGCGCTCGCCGCGGAGCATGAGGTCCGGCTCCTGTACGAAGCCTCCGTTGGTGGCGGGATCCCGATCATCAGTCCGCTCTCGCGCGATCTCCTCGCGAACGAGGTCACCGGCGTGACCGCGATCATCAACGGCACCACGAACTTCATGCTGACGGCGATGGCGACCGAAGGGGCCGATTACGACGACGTCCTCGCCGAGGCTCAGCGCCTCGGCTACGCCGAGCCAGATCCGACCGCCGATGTCGAAGGCTTCGACGCGGCGTACAAGCTCGCCATCCTCTGCGGCCTGGCCTTCGGTCTCGAGGTCTCGACCGAGGCAATCGATCGTCAGGGCATCTCGGCGCTGACCTCCCGCGACTTCGCGTACGCGGCTGAGCTGGGCTACACGATCAAGCTGTTGGCCGGCGGTCGCCTTGAAGATGGCGAGTTGATCGCCAGCGTGCGACCGACGCTGATCGCTCACACCGAACCGCTCGCCAAGGTCGACGGGGTCCTCAACGCCGTCCAGATCGAGGGCGATCTCGTCGGGAGCGTGCTGTTCGAGGGCCCTGGTGCCGGCGCCGCGCCGACCGCCAGCGCCGTCCTGGCGGATGTCCTGGAACTCGGGCGTGACATCGTTGCCGGGCGACCGCCGTCGGCCGTGGCACCGCTCAGTCCCGCCGAAGTTGCCCCCGCCGCTTCGCACCGCTCGCGCTACTACCTGAGACTGACCGTGCCGGACCAGGCCGGTGTGCTCGCCCAGATCGCGGGTGCCCTCGGCGACCGCGATGTCAGCCTCGCTTCCGTCCTCCAGTTCGAAGAAGACGACCTCGCGGGTACTGCCGAACTCGTGCTGACCACCCACCTCGCCGCCGGCGGCGCGGTCCTCGAGGCATTGCGCCAGATCGAGGATGCTCAGGTCGTACAGCGCGTCGGCAACGTCCTGCCGATTGCCGGTCTCGGCGGCGCGCGGTGACCAGCGAGCGCCCGATTCCGTTGCCGCTGGGTGACTCCCGTGTCGATGAACTTGCGCGAGAGCTCACGCACGCCCGTGCCGCAATCGAGGCGCTCCGTGCCGAGGTCACTCAACTTGAAGAGCGGCTCCAGACCGTTGATGGCCGAACGATTCGTCATGAGTCCGGTCAGGATCTTGCGCGGGAAGTGAAGGGTGAGCTCGCCGGCGTCGACGAGCGGCTCGAGTCCGAGGCCACGCTTCGTCGCGATCTTGCCGCCGTGGTCGAGCGATCCGGGACTCGCGACCGCGAGTTCGAGTCCGAGCTGCGGCGGGCACTCGAAGTGATCGCCGGGCGCCTCGACGGGTTCGAGGGCCACCAGGGCGCGATCGACGAGCGTCAGCGTTCGTTCTCAACTGACGCCGCACAGCACGCCGGGAGCGAGCAACGGACGGAGGAACGGTTCGTTGCGCTCGAACGCCAGGTTGCCGCTCAACGAGACGCGTCGATCGAGCAGGCTGAGTTGCTGGCCAGCGCGGCAGCCCACCTGCCGGACGTTGACACTCGGCTCGACGAACTGATCACCGAGGTGGCCGCCGCTCGTTCCGCTCGACAGCGAATGGAAGCCGAGATCGCGGCGCTGCGCTCGATCCGCGACCGAGAGGCCGAGGTGCTTGACCTGCTCGAGCAGCAGCGCGCGACCCGTACGCGTCACGAGAGCCGCCTCTCCGAGATCGAAGAGTTCCTTGCGACCGTCGTGCGCGCCTCGGGCGAGGCGGCTGAGGAGCGTGCTCGGTTGGCGCGCGAACAGGCCGGTGCGGCCGACCGATTGCGGACGCTCGGGGAGCGCCTCGAGGCTCTGCGCATCTCGATCGTGGAGCACCTCAGACGGCAAGTGCGCGCGGATGAGCAATCGAGCCGACGCGTCGTCGAGGAAACCGAGCGCGAGCTGCGGGTTGCCCGCACACTGCTGACCAGAATGTCCGAGCAGACGGAGGACGCCGTGCAGGAGCAGCCGCTGTGAACCCGCCGCTGGTCGCCGCGCACCCGCTCAGCGGCGATAGCCGCTTCATCATGGAGCGCTACCGCGATCTGTTACCGATCACCGAGGACACCCCGCTCGTCACCCTCGGCGAGGGCGGTACGCCGCTGATCCGCTCGCGCGTACTCGAGCGTGAGCTGGGGCTCGAAGCGCTGTACTTCAAGGCGGAGTTCACGAACCCGACCGGCTCGTTCAAAGACCGCGGGATGGTGGTGGCCGTCGCGAAGGCGGCCGAAGCCGGCGCGGAGGCGGTCATCTGCGCATCGACTGGGAACACCTCGGCGTCTGCCGCCGCCTACGCTGCCCGGCACGGCCTGTCCGCCGTCGTCGTGGTGCCGGCGGGCAACATCGCCATGGGCAAGCTCGCGCAGGCCGTCGCGCACGGCGCGACGATCGTGGCGATCGACGGATCGTTCGACGACGCACTGCAGGTGGTACGGGAATTGTCCGAGCGACACCCGGTCGCGCTCGTGAACTCCGTGAATCCACACCGCATCGAAGGTCAGAAGACCGCCGCGTTCGAGATCGCCGATGAGCTCGAGGCGGCGCCCGATCTGCTCTCGATCCCGGTCGGCAACGCGGGGAATATCACGGCGTACTGGCGCGGTTTCAGCGAGTACTACCGTATGGAACGGATCGCCTCGAAGCCGCGCATGTGGGGGTTCCAGGCAGCTGGCGCTGCTCCGATCGTGTCCGGCGAGCGGGTGCCACATCCGGAGACGATCGCGACCGCGATCCGGATCGGGAATCCGGCATCTTGGACCGGGGCGATCGAGGCTCGCGACGAATCCGGTGGTTCGGTTTCTGCCGTCACGGACGAGGAGATCCTGCACGCATATCGCCGATTGGCCCGCGACGAAGGCATCTTCTGCGAGCCGGCGTCCGCGGCCTCTGTCGCCGGGTTGCTGCGGCGCCAGACTGACGGAGAGAACCTGAGTGGTCTGACCGCCGTTTGCATCATCACCGGCGCTGGACTGAAGGACCCAGATACCGCGCTCGAGATCGAGTCCGAACGCCTCGAAGCTGCAGGCGATGCCGAAGCCGTGGAACGCGCGCTGGGCTGGTGAGGCCCCTCGGACGGAGCGATCGTCGCGCGTGATACGCTAACGCCTCCGAGGCGCATGCATTTGTACTGTGCCCCTCGTTGATTGCCGATAATTCGTGCCCGCCCGCGAGAATGAGGACGCTGAGCGCATGACTCTGGCTTCGCGCACGGCTGTGAACCACGCCTCGCGGATCGCCGTGCTCTCGATGCACACCTCGCCGCTGGCGCCGCTGGGTGGCGCGGCGACCGGTGGCATGAACGTCTACGTGCACGAAGTGTCTGAACGCGTCGCAGCCCGAGGCCGCTCGGTTGATGTCTTCACGCGACGCGACAATGCCTCCGCGCCGACGATCACCCACTTCGCGTCTGGTGCACGGCTGATCCAGGTCGCCGCCGGACCGGCCGAGCCGGTTCCGAAGACCGAGCTGATCCAGTTCACCGATGAATTCGCCGCCGGCGTCGAGGCATTCCGCGCGTCCGAGTCGATCGAATACGATCTGGTGCACTCCCACTACTGGCTCTCCGCCGTCGCCGGCGAGCGTCTGGTCGCTGACTGGGACGTGCCGCATCTCGCCATGTTCCACACGCTGGGTGAGGTGAAGCTGCGTGCGCGGGCTTCCGAGCACGAGCCGCCGGAGCGGATCGCGGCTGAGCGCCGGCTCGTCCATTCCCTTGATTGCGTCGTCGCGGCCACCGCCTACGAACAGCGCTTGCTGCGGCAGGTCTATCGCGTGCCGAACGCTCAAGTAGAGGTGATCCCGCTCGGCGTCGATCCGGATCGATTTCATCCCGGTTCGCGCGCGGATGCGCGGGCGCGTTTCAATATTCCGATCACGGATGACGTGGTGCTCGCGGTCGGCCGGATCGAGCCGCTGAAGGGGCTCGACATCCTGATCCGAGCCGCGGCCGAAGTGACCAACCGGAGCCGACTCCGGCTGCTGATTGTCGGTGGTGACGAGGAGGCGCGTCCGGAGTTCGACCGGCTCGCCGCGATCGCCGAGGAAGTTGGTGTGCGCGAGTCCGTGACCTTCGTCGGCGCCGTGCCACACGAGGAGCTCCCGGACTACTACCGCGCCGCGGATGTGGTGGTGATGCCGTCCTTCGCCGAATCCTTCGGCCTGGTGGCTGTCGAGGCGATGGCTTGCGGCGTCCCCGTCGTGGTCTCCCGCGTGGGCGGACTCGCCTCGACCGTGGCCGACGGGCGGACCGGATACCTCGTGCCGTGGCGTTGTCCGGAGCCGTTCGCGGAGAAGATCGAGCTATTGCTGCGCAATGACCCGCTACGTGACGCCCTCGGAGCCGCCGGCGTGGAACGGATGCGCGACTTCTCGTGGGAGTCCGTTGCCGACCGACTCGTCGCCCTCTACGAGCGGCTGGCCGCGCCAGCGGTGCTTGACAGCACCAGCGTGGCCGGCGGCTAGCCGGTGACCAGCGCGCCGCCCGAGGTCCAGGTCGACGTCATCGAGGAGCTGACCGCCGCCGGGACAACGAGCGCGATGGTCGTGATGGCTCACCCCGACGACAACGAATTCGTCTGCGGCGGCACGGTCGCCTACCTCGCCGAGCACGGCTGGAACGTCCACATCGTGGTGACCACCAGCGGAAACAAAGGCACCAAAGACATCGACATGACGCCGCAGCGTCTCGCCGCGACACGCGAAGAGGAGCAGCGGCGGGCGGCGGCGATCCTCGGGGCCGACGAGCCGACCTTCCTCGGATTCCCGGACGGCTACATCGAGAACACCAACGAGCTGCGCGGACTGATCGTGCGCCAACTCCGGATCCATCGTCCCGACCTCGTGATCACCTGGGACGGGTTCCGGCCGGGCTTCAACCACCGCGATCACCGTCGGACGGGGCGCGCCACCTACGATGCGATCTACCCGGCGGGCGACGACCACCTCTACTACCCGCGGGATAAGGACGAAGGGCTCGAACCGTACCGGCCTCGCGTTCTCTTGCTGGCCGGGACGCACGAGCCGGACTACGACGTCGACGTCAGTGGCGTGCTGCGCACCAAGATCCGCTCGATCATGGCGCACGCGTCACAGATCGGCGGTCGCGACGAAGAGGCGATGCTCGAGCGCTACCGTGGCCGCGCCCTCGACGAGGCGAAGCGGCGCGCGGTGGCGGAATCGCGCGAGTTCGAGCCCGAATTGGAAGCTCAAAGCCTGCTGTTCCATGAGTCGTTCCGCCTCGTACGCTTCGGTTGATCAGCTCCCCAGAATTCCCGTTTGACAGTCACTAGACTGCGGGTAAACTCAGAGGTCGCGCTCCACGGGGCGTGCGTTCCCATCGCGGTCGATAGGGCATCGTGCAGTGAGGACCGGCGGCATCGTGCGCATTGCGCACGCCGCGCCAAGGCTCACTGCCAGCCATTCGGCCGTTCGTTGTGTCCGGGGATCGAGGCCTGCGCACCGTCCGATTGTGGACGGTCCAGGTGACATCGGAACGCGCCGGCTCTGCCGGCAGAAGCGTTTGAAGAGCCGGTTCGCCGGAAGAACTCAGAAGCCGGCGTCGCCGGCGGGTGGAAGTGGAGACGACGTGCCGACGATTAGTCAGCTCGTCCGTAAGGGCCGCCAGCCGGTCCGTAAGAAGACGAAGGCGCCAGCGCTGCGCTTCCGCTTCAACACGCTCAACAACCGCATGCGACGGTCCCCCAAGGGCTCGCCGCAGAAGCGGGGCGTGTGCACCCAGGTGCGCACGGTGACCCCCAAGAAGCCGAACTCCGCACTCCGCAAGGTCGCGCGTGTTCGTCTCTCCAACGGCATTGAAGTCACGGCCTATATCCCCGGCGAGGGGCATACGTTGCAGGAGCACTCGGTGGTCCTGATCCGTGGTGGCCGTGTGAAAGACCTCCCCGGCGTGCGCTATCACATCGTGCGCGGCGCCCTCGATGCCACTGGTGTCGACGGCCGCAAGCGGGGCCGCAGCAAGTACGGCACCCGGAAGAGTTAGCAATGCGGCGTAACCAGGCCCCCCAGCGTCCGGTCACGCCGGATCCCCGATTCAACTCACGGTTGGTGGCGAAGTTCATCAACAACGTGATGAAGAACGGCAAGAAGAGCACTGCAGAGCGCATCGTCTACACGGCGTTTGAGCAGGTAGAAGAGCGTTCCGGCCGGCAGGGCATCGATATTTTCGAGCAGGCCGTTCGTAACGTGACTCCCGTGATCGAGGTCAAGCCCCGACGTGTCGGTGGCACGACGTACCAGGTCCCGATCGACATCCGCAGTGAGCGCCGCCAGGCGCTCGCACTGCGCTGGCTGCTGACGGCGGCTCGTTCGCGCGGCGGCCGGTCGATGGGGGACAAGCTGGCATCGGAAATGCTCGATGCCGCAAACAACGCCGGAAATGCCGTGCGCCGCAAGGAAGAAGTGCACCGCATGGCGGAGGCGAACCGCGCGTTCGTGCACTACCGCTGGTAGTGCAGACCCGGTAGGCCCGCCCCGGCGTGAGCGGGGACGGTCCGTCCCCGGGTACACGAACGCAACGAGGAAGTAAGAACGCGCTGGTCGCTTGCGGCCGGTGAAACTGAGGAATCGATGTCGAACCAGCCCCTTGAGCAGGTCCGCAACATTGGCATCATCGCGCACATCGACGCGGGTAAAACCACGGTGACCGAGCGCGTCCTCTTCTACACGGGCCGTACCCACAAGATCGGCGAGACCCATGAGGGCACCGCCGTCATGGACTGGATGGAGCAGGAGCGCGAGCGCGGGATCACGATTACATCCGCTGCCACCACCTGCGAGTGGGACGATCACACGATCAACATCATCGACACGCCGGGGCACGTCGACTTCACGGTCGAGGTGGAGCGATCGCTGCGCGTCCTCGACGGGGGCGTGGTCGTCTTTGATGGCGTCGCCGGTGTGGAGCCTCAGTCCGAGACCGTCTGGCGCCAGGCGGACAAGTACAGCGTTCCGCGGATCTGCTTCGTCAACAAGATGGACCGGATGGGCGCCGACTTTGAGCGCTGCGTCCAGATGATTATCGACCGCCTCGCCGGCGTCCCCGTTCCGGTTCAGCTCCCGATCGGCGCCGAAGACAACTTCGAGGGCGTGATCGACCTCATTTCGATGAAGGCGTACTACTTCACCGGTGACCGCGGGCTGGAGATCGAGGCCCGCGACATTCCGGCTGAGCTTCAGGATCAAGCAGACGCCGCCCGCGCGTTGATGGTTGAGCGCGCGGCCGAGAACGACGACCAGCTCATGATGTCCTACCTCGAAGGGCACGAGATCGCTGAGGTCGAACTGAAGAAGGGCATCCGCCGCGCGACGATCGCGAATGCGATCACTCCGGTCTTTGTTGGCTCGGCGCTCCGCGACAAAGGTGTTCAGCCGATGCTCGACGGCGTCATCGACTACCTGCCGTCACCGCTCGATGTCCCACCGATCGTGGCGCACGACCTCAAGGACCCCGAAGTCCTGATCGAGAGACTGCCATCCGACGACGAGCCCGTTACGGCTCTCGCCTTCAAGGTGGTCTCTGACCCCTTCGTCGGTCGACTCCTCTTCTTCCGCGTCTACTCCGGCGTCGTCGAATCGGGCGCGAGCGTGATGAACACGACCCGTAACCGGCGCGAGCGCTGGGGTCGCATCATGAAGATGCACGCCAACTCCCGCGAGGAGGTCCAGGAGGTCCACGCCGGCGAAATCGCCGCTGCGATCGGGCTGAAGGACACGTTCACCGGCGACACCCTCAGCGACTCCGATCACCAGGTGCTGCTTGAGTCGATCACCTTCCCAGAGCCGGTGATCGCGGTCGCCGTTGAGCCGAAGACGCGCGAAGACCAGACGAAGATGGGCACCGCCCTCCAGAAGCTCGGCGAGGAAGACCCGACCTTCCGTATCCGCTTCGACGATGAGACCGGCCAGACCGTGATCTCCGGGATGGGCGAGCTCCACCTCGAAGTGATCGTGGACCGCATGCGGCGCGAATACAGCGTCGAGGCCAACACCGGGCGCCCGCAGGTCTCCTACCGCGAGACCATCCGCAAGGCGACCAAGTCTGAAGGCCGATTCGTCCGCCAGACCGGTGGTCGCGGCCAGTACGGTCACTGCGTGCTCGAGGTCGAGCCGCTGCCCGCCGGCGAAGGGTTCAAGTTCGAAGACAAGACCGTCGGTGGCTCGATTCCGCGCGAGTACATCTCCTCAGTGCGCCGCGGCGTGCAGGGTGCGCTCGCGAGCGGTGTGCGCGCCGGCTATCCCGTCGTCGATGTCGGTGTGGCCGTCGTGGACGGCTCCTACCACGACGTCGACTCCTCGGAGATGGCGTTCGAGACGGCAGGGTCGATGGGCATGCGCGCTGCGCTGGAGGCGGCCAGCTCGGTCATCCTCGAGCCGGTCATGAAGCTCGAGACCGTCACACCGGAGGAGTACTACGGCGACGTGCTCGGCGACATCAACTCGCGTCGCGGGCTGGTGCAGGGCACCGAGACGCGCGCGAACACGCAGGTGGTCAGCGCATTCATCCCACTGGGTGAAACGTTCGGGTATTCCACGCAGCTGCGGTCACTGAGCCAGGGTCGCGCGACGTACTCGATGGAGTTCGACCACTACGAGCAGGTTCCGTCCAACGTGGCGGAAGAGATCGCCAAGGGTGCGAGTAAGGCCGCTTCCTAGGGGAGCGGTGGACGCGACAACGACAGTCGCGTCCTCACGGACGCGTACGGGAGGAGCCGGGGAACCGGCTGGAGACACGAAGCGATGTCACAACAGCGAATCCGAATCAAGCTTCGCGCCTTCGATCATCGCGTGCTCGACGCATCTGCCCGGCAGATCGTCGAGTCCGCAGAGCGAACCGGCGCTGTCGTCGCGGGACCCGTCCCGTTGCCGACCCGCATCCGCAAGTACACGGTGATTCGATCGCCGTTCATCGACAAAGATTCACGCGATCAGTTCGAGACGCGCACGCACAAGCGCTTGATCGACATCCTCGAACCGACCTCACGCACCGTTGACACGCTGATGCGGCTCCAGTTGCCGTCCGGCGTCGACATCGAAATCAAGCTGTAGGGCCGAGGCATGCCGAGCGTCACCGCGATCCCCGGAATGATCGGCCGCAAGGTCGGCATGATGACCCTCTACGACGGGTCTGGCCGCGCACGCGGCGTGACCGTCCTGGAGATGGTCGGCAACCGCGTCACCCAGATTCGGACCTCGGACCGTGACGGCTACGAGGCGCTCCAGATCGGCGCTCCGAGCAAGCGCAAGCGCACCACGAAGCCGCAGGCTGGTCACCTCCGCGCCGCCGGCCTTGAGAACGAGCAGCTGGGCGCCCTCCAGGAGTTCCACGTCTCCGACATCAGCACGTTCGAGCTGGGCCAGGCGATTGGCGTCGACCAGTTCGAGTCGGGCACCTACCTCAACGTCACCGGTACCTCCAAGGGGCGCGGCTTTGCCGGCGTCGTGCGGCGCTACAACTTCCGAGGTGGCCCCAAGACTCACGGTCAGTCCGACCGTCACCGCGCTCCCGGTTCCATCGGCGCCGGCACGACCCCCGGTCGTGTTTGGAAGGGCCAGAAGATGGGCGGGCACATGGGTAACCGCCAGCGCACCGGCCTGAACCAGCTCCTCGTCTACATCGACCCGGCGCGCCAACTCCTCTTCGTCGAGGGTTCGGTCGCGGGCCCCCGCAACGGCCTCGTCAGCGTCGTACTCGGCCGCAAGAAGCCGCTCGCCGGCTACGAGGCGCCCGTCCTCTCGCTCCCGGAGATCGAGGAAGCACTCGTCGAAGAGCCCGAAGCCGCCGCGGAAGACGCGGTCGCCGAGGACTCCACTGAGGTTGAGGTGGAGGCATCCACTGAAGACGCCCCGGCCGCCGAGGTCGCTGACGATGCGCCCGCCGCCGATGCAGCCGATGAGGCTCCTGAGGCGGAAACCGCCGCCGACGCGCCTGCGGACGAGCCGTCTGACGACGAATCGTCCGACGACGACACCAAGAACGAGGCAGGCGCATGAAGTTGCAGGTCATCGATGCTGCCGGGCAGTCGGTCGAAGCGATCGACGCCGACGACGCGGTGTTCGGCATTGAGCCGAACGAGCCGGTCGTACACCAGACCCTGCTGGCGCAGCTTGCCGCGCGCCGCAGTGGCTCGGCCAACACGAAGTCTCGAGGCGAGGTGCGCGGTTCCACGCGCAAGCTGCGCCGCCAGAAGGGCCTCGGCATGGCTCGTGTCGGCTCGGCCAACTCGCCGATCCGCCGCGGTGGTGGTGTGGCCTTCGGTCCGAAGCAGCGTTCCTACGTGCAGAAGCTGCCGAAGCGCATGCGCCGGCTGGCGATCCGCTCGGTGCTGTCGTCGCGCGCGTCCGACGGGCGCCTGAAGGTGATCAGCGACTTCGGCCTCGATCAGCCGTCGACGAGCAACATGGCCGCGGCGCTTCAGGCTGCCGAGTCTGGCCGCTCCGTGCTCATCGTGACTGCTGAATCAGACGCGAACGTGCGCCAATCCGCACGGAACCTGCCGGGCATCGACGTACTACCGGCGGACACGCTGAACGTTGCCGACATGCTCGGGCACGGCTCGCTGCTCGTCACCGTCGACGCCGTACGGCGCATCGAGGCGCTCTGGGGTGGCGAGCGCGCCAGCGGCCGACCGCGCGCGGCCGTGGAGGCATAGATGGCGAAGCAACTGCATCCCTACGAGGTCCTGCGACGCCCCGTCGTGACTGAGAAGAGCACCATGCTGGCCGCTCAGGGCAAGTACGTGTTCGAGGTCGCGCCGGCGTCTAACAAGCACCAGATCAAGGACGCGGTCGAACGCGCGTTCGACGTCACCGTGACCGCCGTAAACACCTCGAACGAGCGTGGCCGTCGCCCGCGGTCGCGCTACGGCCGTCGCTCCGGGAACCCGCCGACGTACAAGAAGGCTGTTGTCACCGTCGCTGCCGGCGATGAGATCGAATTCTTCGAGGGCGTCTAGACATGCCGATTCGCAACTTCCGTCCCACCTCGCCCGGGCGTCGCAATGCCTCGGGTTTCACCTTCGAAGAAGTCACGAAGAAGAAGCCCGAGAAGCGCCTGCTCGTTCCGAAGAAGCGCAACTCCGGTCGCAGCAAGGGCCGGATCAGCGTCCGTCGCCGTGGTGGTGGTCACAAGCGCCACATTCGGATCGTCGACTTCAAGCGCGACAAGGTCGGTGTGCCCGGCCGCGTCGCCGCGATCGAGTACGACCCGAACCGCAGTGCCCGCCTCGCGCTGATCTTCTACGCCGACGGCGACAAGCGGTACATCCTCGCGCCCGACGGCCTCGAGGTGGACGCGTCCGTGATCGCTGGGCCGGATGTGCCCGTGGCGCTCGGTAACACCTTGCCGCTTTCGATCATCCCGACCGGGACCCCGGTCCACAACGTGGAGCTGCAGCCTGGGCGCGGTGGTCAGCTCGGCCGCTCAGCCGGATCGACGATTCGCCTGATGGCGCGGGACCAGGGTTACGCCCTGCTGCGCATGCCGTCCGGTGAGATGCGCCAGGTCTCGGAGGCCTGCGTCGCCACCGTTGGCGCGGTTGGCAACGCGGAGCACGGTCAGATCAAGCTCGGGAAGGCCGGACGTAATCGGCACCGCGGCCGACGGCCGAAGGTGCGCGGTTCTGCCATGAACCCTGTCGATCACCCGCACGGCGGTGGTGAGGGCAAGGCGCCGGTTGGCATGCCTGGTCCGAAGACCCCGTGGGGCAAGCCAGCGCTCGGATTCCGGACGCGCCGCAACAAGAGCACGGACAAGTACATCGTGCGACGTCGCGGCTCCGGCCGGCGATAGGAGGCTCGAATGTCACGCTCGACGAAGAAGGGCCCCTTCGTGCATCCGAAGTTGATGCGCAAGGTGCTCGAGACCCAGGCAGCCAGTCGCAAGGAAGTGATCCGGACGTGGTCACGTGCCTCAACGATCGTCCCGGAGATGGTCGGTCTGACGATCGCGGTGCACGACGGCCGCCGCCACATCCCGGTGTTCTGCACGGAGAACATGGTCGGTCACAAGCTCGGCGAGTTCGCGTTCACACGTACCTTCCGCGGGCACCGCGGCCGCTCGGAGACCATCTCGCGCGCCCGTTAGGGCGGCGAGTGAGGACTGCAGGAAGAACTGATGGAAGTTAGAGCGCTCGCTACCGATCAGCCGGTCTCGCCGCGCAAGGTGCGGCTCGTCCTCGATCAGATCGAAGGCATGCCGGTGTCCGAGGCGCTCGCGCTCCTCGAGTTCCTGCCGGCGCCGTCGGCGCGGATGGTGCACAAGGTCGTGCGCTCCGCTGCCGCGAATGCCGAGAACAACTACGACCTCAACCCCGACGCGCTGGTCGTGAAGCGCGCCACCGCCGGCGATGGCCGGATGTTGAAGCGCTTCAAGGCCCGCTCCCGCGGTCGTGTCGCGCCACGGCTGAAGCGCTACTCGCACATCGAAGTGATCGTCGAAGGGGATGAGCACTACTAATGGGTCGCAAAGTTCATCCCTACGGGTTCCGCGTCGGCGTCTACAAGGACTGGCAGTCCAAGTGGTTCGCGGAGCGCGGTTACGCGGACCTCGTTGCCGAGGATCTGAAGCTGCGGAACGTCATCTTGAACGCGCTGCCGGACGCCGGCGTGTCGCAGATCTTGATCGATCGCAACGCCAACCAGATCACCATGACCGTGAAGACCGCCAAGCCCGGCATCGTGATCGGGCGTGGTGGCCAGAACGCGGAGATGCTCCGCACGCTGCTGCAGAACTCTACGGAGAAGCGGATCCGCCTCAACATCGAGGAGATTCGCGTGCCAGAGCTGGACGCCTACCTCGTGGCGCGCTCTGTCGCGGACCAGCTCGAGCGCCGTGTCGCCTTCCGGCGGGCGATGAAGCAGGGCGTGCAGCGCACCATGCAGCGCGGCGCCCTCGGTTGTCGCGTCAAGATCGGTGGACGCCTCGGCGGCTCCGAGATGTCGCGTTCCGAGCAGGAGATGCAGGGCCGCGTGCCGCTGCACACGTTGAAGGCCGACATCGACTACGGCCACGCCGAGGCGCGCACCAGTTTCGGTGTGATCGGCGTGAAGTGCTGGATCTACAAGGGCGACGTGACCAACGAGTCGAACCCGCTCGGCCTGATTACCGTCGAAGGGGCGGAGTAGCTCATGTTGATGCCGCGCCGAACCAAGTACCGGAAGCAGTTCCGCGGCAAGCGCCGCGGCGCCGCGCAGACCGGTAACACCGTCGCTTTCGGCGAGTTCGGCCTGCAGGCGCAGACGACCGCATGGATCGACGCGCGCCAGATCGAGGCTGCACGACGCGCGATCACCGGATCGCTGAAGCGTGGCGGCAAGGTCTGGATTCGAGTCTTCCCCGACAAGCCGGTGACGAAGAAGCCGGTCGAAGTGCGCATGGGCAAGGGCAAGGGCGCGACCGACCGCTGGGTCGCCGTCGTCAAGCGTGGCCGCGTGATTTTCGAGGTTGCCGGTGTGCCCGAGGACGCAGCGCGCGAGGCCTTCCGACGCGCGCACCACAAGCTGCCGGTGAAGACACGGATCATCACGCGCGAGGAGGCGTTCTAGTGGCTTCCACACAGACCACGGAGTTGCGCGGGCGCACCGACGAAGAGCTGCAGGGTGAGCTGGAAGAGGCGCACCAGGCGATGTTCAACCTCCGGTTCCAATCGGCGACTCGGCAGTTGGCGGACGTCTCACAGGTGAAAGTCGCCCGACGGCGCATCGCGCGGATCAAGACGCTGCTGAACGAGCGCGCGATCCTCGCCGCCGCTGACGCCCAGAACGACGAGGGATAGGGACCGCGATGACACAAGAGCAAGCGGTCAACCGCAAGGCGCGCGTCGGCACAGTGGTGTCGGATATCAACGATCAGACCATCGTGGTTGAGATCGAACGCGCCTCGCGTCACCGCATTTACCGCAAGGTGATCCGGCAGACGAAGAAGTACCACGTCCATGACCCGAAGAACGAAGCCACCCGTGGCGACCTCGTTCGGATCGAGGAGTGCCGCCCGATCAGCAAGCTGAAGCGGTTCCGTCTCGTTGAGGTGCTCACCGAGCGCGCCGTCGCCGAAGTGGCGCCGGAATCGATCGGGCAGGAAGTCGTCGACGAGGTGCAACGGAGCGCGTCTCGCGCGGCCGAAGAAGCCGCTGAGGCTGAGGGTTCGACGCCCGCCGCGGAGGCGCCGACCGCTGAGGTGGCAGTCGAGACGCCGGTCGCGGAAGCAGCGACGGACGCGCCGGCGACGGGTGACGAAGCAGCAGCGGACGACGCCCCGGCGGCGTCCAGTGACGATGAGCAGAAGGCCGAGTAGCGATGATTCAGCAAGAATCGCGAGTCGCTGTCGCCGACAACACCGGCGCGCGCGAGGTGCTCTGCATTCGCGTGCTGGGTGGAACGCGGCGGCGCTACGCCCGCGTGGGCGACTCGATCGTCGCCACCGTGAAAGATGCACAGCCGAACAGCGGCGTGCGCAAGGGTGACGTCGTACGCGCGGTGATCGTGCGGACGCGCCAGCCCGTGCAGCGGCCCGATGGGTCGGTCATCCGCTTTGACGAGAACGCGGCCGTCCTCACTGACACCGATGGCAATCCGCGTGGCACGCGCATCTTCGGGCCGGTGGCTCGCGAGCTGCGCGACCGTCAGTTCATGCGGATTATTTCGCTCGCGCCGGAGGTCCTCTAGATGGCCGCCAAGATCAAGCGTGACGACACCGTCCAGGTGCTGCAGGGCCGCGACCGCGGACGCCGCGGTGAAGTGCGCGGCGTCTCGCCGACCAAGGGGCGGGTGATCGTGACCGGCGTCAACATCGTGAAGCGGCATCGCCGCGGTACGTCACCGCAAGACCCGGGCGGGATCATTGAGATGGAGGCGCCGATCGACACCTCCAACCTCGCGCTCGTTTGTACCAACTGCGACCGCCCGACGCGGGTCGGCTTTCGGACGCTCGAAGACGGCCGCAAGGTCCGTTTCTGCAAGCGTTGCGATGAAGTGATCGACTAGGACGAGCGAGATGACGACCGATACAGCCGTGCCGACGATCGAGCCGCGCCTTCGCGTCAAACACCGCGATGAGCTGTCGGCGCAGATGATGCGCGACTTCAATTACGACAACCCGATGCAGGTCCCGACGTTGACGAAGATCGCCGTCAATATCGGCCTCGGCGAGGCGCTCGACAATGCGAACGCGGTCGACTCGGCAACCAAGGACTTGATGTCGATCACAGGCCAGCGCCCGTACATCCGGCGCGCACGGCAGGCGATCTCGAACTTCAAGCTGCGCGAGGGCAACCCGATCGGTGTGGCGCTCACGCTGCGCGGCGTCCGCATGTGGGAGTTCTACGACCGACTCGTGACCGCTGCGCTGCCGCGTGTGCGCGACTTTCGCGGGGTCTCCCCCAACGCATTCGATGGCCATGGGAACTACTCCCTCGGCCTGACGGAACAGCTGATCTTCCCGGAGGTCAGCTTCGACAACATCGATCGAGTACGTGGACTACAGGTCAACATTGTGACCACCGCGCCGACCGACGAAGAAGGCAAGCGGCTGCTGGAGCTGCTCGGGATGCCGTTCAGCCGCTGAGGCACGGAATCCGAGGCCGGAAGGCAGGGACAAACAGATGACAATGTCGGACCCGATGGCGGACATGTTCACGCGAATACGGAACGCCGCTTCGGCGCGCCATGAGAGCGTGCGCATCCCGGCCTCCAACTCGAAGCGTGCCGTGGCCGGAGTGCTACGCGAAGAAGGCTTCATCCGCGAGGTCCAAGAGGTTGAGGACGGACCGCGCAAGTTCCTGGAACTCGAGATCACCTACGGCGAGGATCGGAAGGCGCTGCTGTCCGGCATTCGCCGCGTCTCGCGTCCCGGACTCCGCGTCTACGTCAACAAGCAGGAAATTCCACGTGTCTTCGGCGGCCTCGGTGTCGCTGTCATGAGCACGTCGCAGGGTGTGATGTCCGGCCGCGAGGCGTGGCGTCGCAAGATCGGCGGCGAAGTGCTCTGTTACGTCTGGTAGGAGAGCGAACCATGTCGCGCGTCGGCAAGGCACCCGTCCCCGTCCCCAGCGGTGTGAACGTCACCGTTGACGGCCAGCTCTGTGCGGTCAAAGGACCGAAGGGCCAATTGACCCTGGACGTTCATCCCGTCATCAAGGTGTCGCAAGACGCTGAGGAAGTGGTGGTCACCCGCCCCTCTGACGCGCCGCAGCACCGCGCCCTGCACGGTCTGACTCGAGCGCTGATCGCCAACATGGTGACCGGGGTGACTGACGGCTTCCGCAAGTCGTTGGAACTTCGAGGCACCGGTTACCGCGCGCAGCTGCAAGGACAGACGCTCGTGCTGAACGTCGGCTATTCGCACCCGGTCGAGATCGCCCCACTCGAGGGCGTCGCGTTCGAGGTCGAGTCGCCGACGCTGGTCCACGTCGACGGCATCGACAAGCAGACCGTCGGGCAGCAGGCCGCCCTGGTGCGCCGCACCCGTCCGCCCGAGCCGTACCACGGCAAGGGAGTCCGCTACGTGGGTGAGTACGTCCGCCAGAAGGCCGGAAAGGCGAGGGTCTAGCGCATGGCGAACCTCAAGACCGCCCGCGCAAGCCGCATTCGCCGGCACACGCGCGTCCGCAAGAGCCTCCGAGGCACGGCCGGGCGACCGCGCCTCGCGGTGTTCCGTTCCAATCAACACATCTACGCACAGGTGATCGACGACGACGCCGGCCGCACCCTGGCACAAGCCTCGGACGTCGAGGACTCGTTGCGTGGGACGAATGGCACCAAGAGCGACCGCGCGAAGGGCGTCGGGCAACTCGTCGCGCAGCGCGCGAAGGCAGCAGGGATCGAAACGATCGTGTTTGACCGCGGTGGGTTCCGGTACGCAGGTCGCGTACAGGCACTCGCTGACGCGGCCCGCGAAGAAGGCCTGGAGTTCTAATGACGCAAGAACAGCAGCCTCCCACGCCGGAAGCCGCACCCGCACCGGCGACCCCGCCAGCTGAGGCCGCCCCGAGCGCGCCGGCGACCAACGCGCCGGCGCCCGAGGCAGCAGCCACGCCCGCAGCCGGAGCGGCCCCCCAGCAGCAGGGTCGCGGCGGCGGCGGCGGCGGCGGCGGCGGCGGTGGTCGTGGTCGTGGACCACGCGGTGGTGGTGGTGGTGGCGGCGGTGGCCAGGGTCGCGGCGGTCGTGGTGGTCGTGGTGGCCAGGGTCGCGGCGGACGCGACGGTGGTCGCGGCCGGCGACGTGGCGAGGAAGACGACGGCCCCGAGTTCATCGAGAAGGTCGTCCACATCAACCGTGTCGCCAAGGTCGTCAAAGGCGGCCGGCGGTTCTCCTTCACGGCGATCGTCGTGGTTGGGGATGGGGCTGGCCGGGTCGGCGTCGGCATGGGCCGCGCCAACGAGGTTCCCGAGGCGATCCGCAAGGGCGGCGTGATCGCGCGTCGTTCGATGTTCTCGATCGCGATGCGAGACACGACGATCGCGCACGATTACGTGGCGCGGTTCAAAGCGTCTCAGGTCATCATGCGGCCGGCGGCCGCCGGTACCGGCCTGATCGCCGGTGGCGCGGTGCGTGCCGTCATGGAGGCGGCCGGGATCAGCGATGTCCTCACGAAGTCGCTTGGCTCGAACAACCCAGTGAATGTCGCGCGCGCGACCGTAGAAGGACTGAAGGCGCTCCGCGATCCGCAGACAGCACGGAAGCGCCGCCTCGAGCTGGCGCGGGCGTAGGATCGGTCGAACGATGGCAGGCAAGTTGCGAGTGACCTGGACGAAGTCCTCGATCGGGTTCGCCAAAGATCAGAAGCGAACGATCAAGGCGCTGGGACTGAAGCGGCTCCACCACAGCGTGGAGCACGATGACACCCCGGCAGTCCGAGGCATGACCGCCAAGGTGAAGCACCTGATCACGGTCGAGGAGGTCCGGTAGTGGACCAGCACACGCTGCGGCAACCTGCTGGCGCGAAGCGCACCCGCAAGCGCCTCGGTCGCGGTAACGCGACCGGACAGGGCACGTACGCTGGCCGCGGCCTCAAAGGCCAGAAGGCGCGGAACAAGGTTCGGCTGGGGTTCGAGGGTGGTCAGAACCCACTCGTCCGCCGCGTGCCGAAACTTCGTGGCTTCCGGAACTTCCGCCGCGTCGAGTTCCAACCGGTCAACCTCGAGGATCTCACTGAGCGCTTCGAGTCAGGCGCGACGGTCGACGGAGCCGCGCTGGCGGCTGCCGACTTGATCGACGGCGCTGACGAGCCGTTCAAGGTTCTGGCACGAGGCGCGCTCGCGCATCCGCTCGAGATCAAAGCGCCGCGTATTTCACAGGCCGCGAAAGACGCGATCACCGCCGCTGGCGGCAGCTTCGAGGAGCTGGCCCCGGCCGTGAAGCGCATCCGTAACCGGATCCACCGCCGTCGCGCAGCTGCGGCGCCGGCCGCCACCGACGACGACGCGGCAGCCGACGCGGACGGGGACAACTAGCAGATGGCGCTCGGCAGCACGGGACAGTCGTCGGGCGGCGGACAGACACGTCTGCTCGACACGGCGGCGCAGGCGTTCCGCCAGCCGGACGTGCGCGCGAAGATCCTCTTCACGCTGGCCATGCTGCTGATCTTTCGCTTCGTGGCACACATCCCGGTGCCGGGCGTCGATCGCGATGCCCTCGAGCAGACCTTCAACAACAACGCGATTCTGGGTTTCCTGAACATCTTTTCAGGCGGCGCGCTGGAGAATCTCTCCGTCGCCGCGCTGGGCGTTTATCCGTACATCACGGCGACGATCGTGATGCAACTCGCGACCCCGATGGTGCCGCGCCTGCAGGCGCTTCAGCAAGAAGGCGAAGCAGGCCGCAACCGGCTGCAGATGTACACCCACTGGATGACCGTGCCGCTCGCGGCGTTCCAGGGCTACGCGCAGCTCCTGCTGATCCAGCAGCTCGGCGGCGTCACCGACATTGGATTCACGGGTGGAAACGCCTTGCCGACACTGGCCACGATCATCTCGATGGTTGCCGGCACGATGTTCCTCGTCTGGCTCGGTGAGCTGATCTCCGAGAACGGCGTCGGGAACGGAATTTCACTGATCATCCTGGGCGGCATCGTCGCCGGACTGCCAGGGCTCTTTGGTCAGGTGTTCCTGACGGGCACCGGCCAGGCGATTGGCAGTATGTTCCTGCTCGCCGTCCTCGCGATCGCGGTGGTCGGGTTCATCGTCCTGTTCCAGGAGGCGCAGCGCCGGATCCCCGTCCAGTACGCCCGATCGACATTCCGAGGCGGCCGGATGTACCGCCAGCAGGGTCAGTCGTTCATCCCGTTGCGCGTCAACACCGCCGGCATGATCCCGATCATCTTTGCGACGTCGATCATGATCTTCCCCCCCGTCGTCTCCCAGTTCGTCGCCGAGACGGCCGACGTGGGCTGGGTCGCCAACATCGCGGACTTCTTCCAGACGGCGTTGTCGCCGACCGGTCTCTTGTATTGGATCGGCATCTTCCTGATGGTGGTGATCTTCGCGTTCTTCTACACGATGGTCGTCTTCCAGCAACAAAACCTCGCGGACAACCTGCAGCGGCAGGGCGGCTTCATTCCCGGCATCAGACCGGGCCGTCCCACGCAGGAGTACATCACCCGCGTGCTGGTGCGGATTACCTGGGGTGGTGCGCTCTTCCTCGGGTTGGTAGCGGTGATGCCGTTCCTCGCGACGCGCCTGACCGGCGTGCAGGCGCTCACGATCAGTGCCGCCGGGCTGCTGATCGTGGTCGGCGTCGTCCTCGACACGATGCGCCAGATCGAAGCGCAGATGATGATGCGCAACTACGAAGGGTTTATCCGCTGATGCGGCTGATTCTCCTCGGGCTCCCCGGTGCCGGAAAAGGCACGCAGGCGCACGTCCTTGCCGACCAGCTGGGGCTGCTCCATATCTCGACCGGCGACATGTTCCGCGAAGCGGCGGCGAATGGGACCGAACTCGGCCTCCGTGCCCAGGGATTCATGTCGAAGGGCGAGCTCGTCCCGGACGAGGTCACGATCGGCATGCTGCTGGAGCGGATCGCTCAATCGGATGCCGAGAAGGGCATCATGCTCGACGGTTTCCCGCGGACGATCCCGCAAGCGGGAGCCCTCGATGCGGCGCTGTGGGGCCGCGGGTCGAAGATCGACGCCGTGCTCTACATCGAGGTGCCCGAAGACCAGCTGATGGCGCGCCTCACCGGCCGCTGGACCTGTCCCACCTGCGGCGCGATCTACCACGAGCTGAGCAGCCCGCCGAAGACCGCGGGCCGCTGCGACAACGAGGACGCCGAGCTGTCTCAGCGCGCCGACGACCAGCCCGAGACCGTCAAGGCACGCCTCGACACGAACCGCGAATGGACGGAGCAACTCGCGACGTATTACGCCGCCGCCGCGAAACTGCATCACATCGACGGCACGGGCGCTCCGGCTGAGATTACGGACCGACTACTCACCGCGATCGAGTCGGTACCCGTCGCGACGACGGAGGCGTAGACTAATATGCCGGTTGAGCTCAAGTCAGAAGCGGAATTGGAGCAGTTGCGCCGTGCTGGGCGCATTAATGCCGAAGTTCGCGCGCTTCTGATGGAGGCGGTGAAGCCGGGTGTTACGGGTCGGGAACTCGACGAACTCGCCGTTCGCGAGATCGAGAAGCGGGGCGCCGTTCCGACGTTCACGGGGTATGCGCCAGGCGGGCGACCGCCCTATCCCGGTGCGATCTGCTTCTCGGTCAACGAGGAGCTTGTCCACGGCATTCCAAGCGATCGAGTCCTCGCTGAGGGCGACATCGTCAGTATCGATCTTGGTGCAACGTACGAGGGCTGGGTCTCTGACGCCGCCTTCACCGCACCGGTCGGAGAAGTGTCCCAGGAGGCGCTCGACCTGATTCGAACGACGCGCGAAGCGCTCTGGTGCGGCATTGAGAGCGCTCAGGTGGGGAACCGCCTGGGTGATGTTTCGTTTGCGATCGGCGATCACGCCGGCAGCTACGGGATCATCGACGAGTACGGCGGCCATGGCGTCGGACGCGAGATGCACGAGGAACCGCACATTCTGAACAAGGGGCGCTCCGGAGTCGGCATGCCGCTGCGCAGAGGCATGGTGATCGCGCTCGAGCCGATGTTTGCCCTCGGGCACCCGGCGACGAAGGAGCTGAACGATCGCTGGACCGTCGTGATGAACGACGGCAGCCTCGCTGCCCACTGGGAAGAGACGATCGCGATCACCGACGACGGACCGGAGGTGCTCACCCGCATCTAGCGGGTGGGTGAACGATGGCAAGACGAGGACGAGGCCAGCGCGAACGAGCGCCACGCGAGAAAAAAGACAAAGAAGTCATCGAGGTCGAAGGCGTCGTGAAGGAGGCGCTCCCGAACGCAATGTTCGATGTGGAGCTGCCGAACGGACACCACGTCCTCGCTGGAATCTCGGGTCGGATGCGGATGAACTACATCCGGATCCTGCTCGGCGACCGAGTGTTAGTTGAGCTCAGCCCGTACGACCTGAGTCGCGGGCGGATTACCTACCGGTTCCGCTAGGCGAGTTGGGGGAGAACAGATGAAGGTCAAGGCATCGTTGCGCAGCGCCAAGCTGCGTGACAAGAACTGCCAGATTGTCCGCCGCAAGGGCAAGTTGTACGTGATCAACAAGCGCAACCCCCGCTTCAAGGTGCGACAGGGCTAAGCGCTCGAGGAGTCGATCATGGCGCGTATCGCCGGCGTGGATATTCCACGCGACAAGCAGATTCAGTTTTCGTTGCCGTACGTGTACGGCATCGGTCGCTCGACGGCGATGAAGATCTGCGAACAGACCAACGTGGCGCCCGAGGCCATGGTGCGAGACCTCACCGATGACGAGGTGCTGCGTCTGCGCGCCGTCGTAGAAGGCGATCACATCGTCGAGGGCGACCTGCGGCGCGAAGTGCGCCAGAACGTGCAGCGCCTGATTGAGATCAACTGTTACCGGGGTCAGCGGCATCGTCGCGGGCTGCCGCTGCGCGGACAGCGCACCAAGACCAACGCACGCACCCGACGCGGTTCCAAGCGGATCGTTTCCGGCAAGAAGAAGACCCCGCGCAAGTAAGCGCCGGGGTCTAGGGAGGCACGCGCATGGGTCGCGCGCAGGGCAGAAGCCGTCGTCGAGTATCGAAGAACGTGCCGCGAGGTATGGCGTTCATCAAGTCGACGTTCAACAACACGGTCGTGACGATCACCGATCCGAACGGCAACGCGATCGCGTGGGGCAGCGGTGGTACCGCTGGGTTCACAGGGTCGCGCAAGAGCACGCCGTACGCCGCGCAGCTCGCCGCCGAAGGGGCGGCCGAGCGAGCCATGGAGCACGGTCTGCGCGAGGTAGCCGTGCAGGTGAAGGGCCCCGGCCCTGGCCGCGAGGCCGCCATCCGGGCGCTTCAGGCTTCCGGTATCCGTATTTCGGCGATTCGCGATCGCACGCCGGTTCCCCACAACGGGGTCCGCGCGCGGCGCCGGCCGCGTAGCTAGGCAGAGGACGAACGATGGCGCGTTACACCGGACCGAAGTGGCGGAAGTCCCGCCGCTATGGGGCCGACTTGTGGGGCAACCCGAAGTCCATGCGTCGCGGCTACCCGCCGGGACCACGGCCGCTGCGGCGTCGGAAGATCTCCGACCGCGGGCAGCAGCTGATCGAGAAACAGAAGGTTCGCTACGCCTACGGTCTGATGGAAAAGCAGTTCCGCAAGGTCTACGAGCGCGCTGAGCAGCGCACCGGCGTAACCGGCGACAACATGATGCAGATGCTCGAGGAGCGCCTCGACAATGTCGTGTTCCGCCTCGGCTTTGCGAGCACGCGACCCCAGGCCCGCCAGCTGGTGACGCACGGACTGGTCGCGCTTGAGGGCAAGAAGCTCGACATCCCGAGCGCTCGCGTGCGCCTGGGTCAGGAAGTGAGTTTCTCCGCTCGCGGACAGCGCTCGGAGTACTTCAAGATCCTCCAGGAAGAAATCAAGGGCCGGGATGTTCCCGGCTGGCTCGAGCTCGACCGCGACAACGTCAAGGGACGGATGTTGCAGCAGCCCGGGCCGACGGATTGGGACCCGCATTTCATCCCGAATGCGGTTGTGGAGTTCTACTCCCGCTAACGACCTGGAACCCGAACGCGCGCCCATTCGTCGAACTGTCGACGTGTAGGGGCGGCGAGAGAGGTGTGTCTTGACCGACCTGTTGAAGCCCGAGATTCGGGTTGAAACCGACGAATCTGACTACGCGCTGATCGTAGCTGAGCCCCTGGAAAAGGGCTTCGGTACGACGCTCGGCAACTCGCTGCGACGAGTACTCCTTTCCTCGCTTCCCGGTGCGGCGATCACATCCGTACGCGTGGAGGGCGTCGAGCACGAGTTCTCGACGATCGAGGGTATGAAGGAGGACGTGACCGAGTTCCTCCTCAACCTCAAGGAAGTACGCCTGCGGGCGTTCTCCGACCGACCCGCACGCCTCTTCCTGGAGGTGGGCGGCCCGGGCGAGGTGACCGCCGGTCAGATCGAGGCGACCGCCGATTACGAGATCATCAACCCGGAGCTCGTGCTGGCCTCGCTCGACAGCAAGGAAGCTTCGCTGGTGGTCGACCTCAACGTCGAAACCGGCCGTGGCTACCTGCCGGCGACGGTTAGTGAGGGTCTGCCGATCGGCGTGATCCCCGTCGACGCGATCTTCACGCCGGTGCGCCGCGTGAACTTCCGCGTCTCGAACACGCGCGTCGGTCAGGACACGAACTTCGACCGGCTCGATCTCGAGATCTGGACCGACGGCACGATCGATGGCCAGCAGGCCCTCTCGATGGCGTCCGAGATCCTGCGCGAGCAGTTCCTCGGGTTCCAGCTCCTCAGCGGTGAGGTGCAGGAGACCGTCGTCGTCCAGGAAGAAGCCGAGTTCTTCGAGGGCCACGACATGCCAATCGAGCAGCTCCAGCTCTCGGTCCGCGCTTACAACTGCCTGAAGCGCTCGGGCCTGATGACGGTCGGCGCCGTGCTCGAGAAGTCCGAGGAAGAACTCCTCGCGCTCCGGAACTTCGGCGAGAAGTCCTACTTCGAACTGAAGGAGAAGCTGGTCACCGCCGGCTTCCCCGCGCCGCGTACCGACTCGCGCGTGGACGGAGCTGTCGGCGAGATGCCGGCGGCCGCCGTCGCGGTCGAGGATGCCCCGGCTGCACCCGCGGCCGAAGCGGATGAGACCGATGACGACGAGGTTGGCGCGCTGGGTGCGGCGCTGATGGAAGCACTGAAGGAGGCGGGCCGCGAGTCGAACTAGCCCAGGCTAGTTCGCGGGCCCGAGGAGACAGGCATGCGACACCGACGAAACGGCCGGCGCTTCGATATGCCCACGTCGCAGCGACGTGCGATGTTCCGCAACCTCACGACGGACGTGCTGCGCGACGGCTACGTCCAGACGACCGAGGCGCGGGCGAAAGAGCTGCGCTCGTTCGTGGAGAAGATGATTACGCTCGGGAAGCGCGGCACGCTGCACTCCCGGCGGCAAGCGCTGGCGTTCATCTACGACACTGACGTCGTGAAGGACGTCTTCGACGAACTAGCGCCGCGCTACGCCGACCGACCGGGTGGATACACGCGCGTCGTCAAGCTCGGCCGGCGTCGTGGCGATGGCTCACGTATCGCCCGCATCGAACTCGTCTGATCGGTTCGAGGCGATTCTGAATGACCGGGACCATGCGTCGACTCGCCCTCATGTTGGAGTACGACGGTTCCGCGTTCGCGGGAGCGCAGCTTCAGCCTGACCAGCGGACGATCCAGGGCACCCTTGAAGCCGCATGGCGCGAATTTACGGGCGAGGACCGGCGCGTCCGGTTCGCCGGTCGCACCGACACCGGCGTCCACGCTCGCGGACAGGTCGCGACGATTGATAGCGACACCGCGCACGACTCGGTGACCGTGCGCTCCGCGCTCAATCATTTCCTTTCCGACGACCTCGCAGTGCGCGCTGCGACCGAGGTGGCGGCAACGTTTGACGCGCGCCGCCACGCCACATCACGCGTCTACCACTTCGCGATTGAGGACGGCCGTACCCGCTCGCCGCTCTCTCGCGATCACGCATGGCAGTTGCACGATCGCCTGGATGCGGGCGCGATGACGGCCGCCGCCACACGGCTGCCGTTCGAGGAACGTGACTGGGCCGCATTCGGCGGTCCCACACCAGATGACTACCCAACCGTGCGACGGTTGCACCGCAGCGACCTCCGTCGGGTGGCGCCGCACCGGATCGAATACACCATTGCCGCGAGCGGGTTTCTGCCGCACCAGGTGCGCCGGACCGTCGGTGCACTGGCCGAGGTTGGCAGCGGCAGATTGACCTCAGACCAGTTCGCTGATCTGATCGATGGCCCGCCGGGCAGCGCTGGACCAACAGCGCCACCGCAGGGCCTCACGATGTTGCATGTTCACTACCCGACAGGTGCCGTTGACTGGACCGCGGGCTGCGCCGGAGACGGCACCGAGGAGATCTGATGCCGACCAAGACGTTCCGCCTGAGCGGAAAGCAGATGGACCGGAGCTGGCACGTCCTCGATGCGGCGAATCGCCCGCTCGGTCGTGTCGCCAGCGATGCCGCGCGGCTGCTGCTGGGCAAGCACAAGCCGGACTATGAACCCTTCCTGCCGATGGGTGACTTCGTGGTCGTCATCAATGCGGCCGAGGTCGCCGTGACCGGCGCCAAGACCAAGAACAAGGTGTACTACCGTCATACCGGGTACCCGGGCGGTCTGCGAGAGCGCACGCTCGAAGAGCAGATGGATCGCGACGCGACGAAGGTCCTCGAGCGCGCGATCAAGGGGATGCTGCCTCATAACGCGCGCGGGCGTGAACTGTTTCGCCACCTGAACGTCTACGCCGGTGCGGATCATCCCCACGAGGCGCAGGTCAACGCGGGCAGCGGTGCCCGGGCGAAGAAGCGCGCGCGGCAGGCCGAGGCCGCCGCGAGCGCCGCACCCGCGACTGCGGTTGAAGAAGCTCCTGTTGCGACGGCGGTCGCGGAAGCACCCGCTCCCGAGGTCGCAGATACCCCCGATTCACCCGTCGGAGAGGAACGCCTGACCGGTTCGCTCTCGCGATACAAGCGCGCCGAACTGGACACGGAAGCGGAGCGCCTCGGGATCGAGATCGACCCGGACTGGAAGAAAGACGATGTCGTGGGAGCGGTGCAGTCGCACTACGATGAGCATCCGGTAGCCGACAGCGGAGATGAATAGATGACCACTGAGCAGCGTTACTTCTACGGCCTCGGCCGGCGCAAGTCCTCGATCGCGCGTGTCCGTCTCTACCCCGGCAACGGCACCGTCGTGATCAACGGCCGTCCGTTCGAGGAGGCCCTCCCGCGCGAGTCACTTCGCTACGAGGTGATGCAGCCGCTGGAGGCCGTGGACGGGCAGAAGAGCTACAACGTTCAGGTGAAGGTCCAGGGTGGCGGCGTCGCCGGTTGGGCCGGCGCGATCAAGCACGGCGTCGCTCGGGCACTGGTCGTCGCTGACGAGGCGAATCGTCGCCCGCTCCGCACCGCTGGCCTGCTCACGCGCGACCCGCGCGTCAAGGAGCGCCAGAAGCCAGGCCTGAAGCGCGCCCGTAAGGCGCCGCAGTTCACGAAGCGCTAGTCGCGCAGTCCCGAGGTTGACCGACGACGCCCCGCAGCCGCGGGGCGTTTTCGTGTCATGCGCGCGTGGCCGGGAGTTGGTGGAGCGCTAGCCCATTCGGTTCTTGAAGATCTCGATCGGGCTGGTGTCGCTGGGATCGACCCCGTTGAGCATCGCCAGGTAGTACGAGACCCAGTCTGCGAGCGAGCAGGCGTGGACGATGATCTCTAGCGGGCTCCGCCCGCCGATCACCTGAGTCGTGTGGGCCACGCCCGCCTCGTCGAGCGACTGACCGGTCAGTTCGATCCGTCGGCGGTTGCGCGGATGCACGTCCGTGGCATCGAGGAAGATCAGCTCGAGGTGATCAACGGCGGGCGAGGGCAGGCCGAAGCCGTTGATGAAGTTGTGGTTCATCTCGGGTAGGGCTGTCGCGAACGCCCACTGCTTTGCGTTCTCCTGGACCTGTCCGGCCCAGCGTCGCGCGGCGACGTCCAGGAACTCCGTCCCGACGATGACCGGCAGCCGGCCGCGGACGCGTTCCGCAATCTGCTTGGCTCGATTGCTGGCGGTCGGGTTGGTCGGACCCCAGGCGCCCGCGCAGACGTCGAGCGTAGAGGCGATGCTCTGCACCTCGTCGTTATCGATCGACAGCACGCCGAGCCGGGTGAGGACAGCGGCGAGCGGCATCATCCCCCAACCGAGCGCCGCGCGAGGATGAAAATCCCATTCGTACTGGAGCGATGGACCGCCGAGCGCGGCAAGCGCTCCGCCACCGGTGATCGCGAGGTGCATGCCTGGGCCCCGGCGTGCGGCCTCGAAGGCGGCGAGCGTCTCCTCGGTGTTACCGGAGACGGAGCTCGCGATCGTCAGCGTGCCGGCGGCCGGGGGTGGCGGGTTGTAATCGCGCACCACCTCGACGGCGATCGGGCTCTCGATCCGCGCGACGGTGGCGATGATGTCAGCACCGATCGCTGAGCCGCCCATGCCAACGACTACGACCCGTTCCGGCGTCGTGAAGTCGGCGGGGGGATCCCAGGCCGAGCCGGTCGCCCATGCATCGCGGACCTGGCTGCCGAGGCCGGCGATGGTGCTTCCCATGCCATCTGGATCCAGGCGCGCGTAGACCTCGAGATCATCGAGGAGTTGCTCGGAGTCGTCAGTGCTGGCCGCTGCGTCGGTCATCGGGCCCCCGTCCCCTCGATCATCGGGTGGTGGGGCGAAAAGTCACAGGGCTGATGGTCGCTTGATTCGTGCACGTTGTGTCCGCGCCCTACGGGCCGGCCGGTTGAGCATTGTCGCCTAGAGCGCGACGCCCGCCAGTTCCTGCCCGTCCTGCAGCGCCTGTTGGACCTGGTCGAGCGACGGCATCTCCGCGTAGATGCGGAGCAGCGGCTCCGTGCCGCTGAAGCGAAGCAGCAGCCACCAGCCGCCCTCCAGCGTGAAGCGGAAGCCGTCGAGGTCGTCTTGTCCGACGACCGGGAGGCCGGCGATCGTTTCCGGCTTCGCATCGGCCACTCGCTGCAGGATCGCCTCTTTCTCATCGGCGCGTACGGTGACGTCGAGGCGGTCGTATTCGTGTCGGCCGACGAGGTCGTACAGCTCCTCGAGGAGCTGTGAGGGCTTCTTCCCCGTCCGGGCGACGAAGTCGAGCATGAAGAGGCCGGCGAGGAGGCCATCCCGCTCTGGGATGTGTCCTCGTACGGCGGATCCGCCTGACTCTTCGCCGGCGATCAGCGCGTCGGTCTCGATCATCCGTGGTCCGAGGTACTTGAACCCGACCGGAGTCTCGTGGACGTCGCATCCGAAGTGCTCGCCCAGCTTGTCGATCATTCGCGTCATGGTGATCGAACGAACGATCGGGCCGCGCTGTTCCCGAACCGCGAGCTGGTAGTAGACGAGGAGCGCAAAGGTCTGGAGCTGGGTGACGAAGCGGCCCTGCTCATCGATCAGGCCGAAGCGGTCGCCGTCGCCGTCGGTCGAGAGGCCGATGTCGAAGCCGCCCTGTGCGATCAGCTCCATCGATTCTGTGAGGTTCGCGGCGATCGGCTCCGGCGCGCGCATGCCGGGGAAGGCGGGATTGCGACGACCGTGGATCTCGCGGACGTGGGTCGCCCCCTCGCCGATCGCGGCGGCAGTCCAGCCTTGTGCCGATCCGTACATGGAGTCGACCAGCACGTTCAGGCCAGCGTCCCGGATCGCGTCGATATCGACGAACTCACGGATCGCCTTGAGGTAAGTCGTTTCGGCGTCAATGCGCTCGACGAGCCCCTTCGCTTCCGCCTCGCCGAGTGGCATGTGCTGTACGCGATCGGCGGCCATGACGCCGGGAATGGCCTGTTCGATTTCGCTGGTCACCTCGGGTGACGCGGTGCCGCCGAGCGGAGACTTCACCTTGAAGCCGTTCCACCGCGCCGGATTGTGGCTGGCTGTGATCATCACGCCGCCGCCAGCCTGACGCTCGCGGACGGCGAACGAGAGTGCGGGGGTGGGAACAAACGACGAGGTGAGGGCGACGGGGATCTCGTTCGCGACCATCACCTCCGCGACCGCCCCGGCGAACGAGCCAGAGAGGAAGCGCGTGTCGTAGCCAATCACCACCTCTTTCGCGAGGTCGTGTCGTTTGAGGTATTCCGCCATCGCCTGGGCGACCGCGCGGACGTTGTCGAAGGTGTAGTCATCCGCGATGACGGCACGCCAGCCGTCGGTTCCGAAGCGGATCTCCTGCATCGTCATGAGGCGGCCTCGATTTGGGAGTCTGGTTCCACTTGTTGGTCTGTGAGGCGCGCGCCAGCGGCGATGCGCGCTCCGTGGGCGACCACCGATCGTTCGATCGTGGCCCCGGCGCCGACGGTCGCCCCGCTCGCGACGATGGAATCTCGGACGGTGGCGCCGTCCTCGAGGATCACGCCGTCCCAGCAGACGCTGCGCTCGACGGTCGCCTCGCGACCGATGCGGGCGCCCTCGCCGATCACGGCCGGCGCGTTGAGCCGCGCGGCCGCATCGATCGTGGCCCCGGCCCCAACAAGCACGCCGTTGGTGTCTGCGGAGACCCGCCCGGGGATCGCATCGGCGACGAGTTCGAGGTTGACCTGCAGTAGCGCCTCGGAATTACCGATATCGCGCCAGTAGCTCGGCAGGCTGAAGCCGAAGATCGGTCGTTCTGCCTCGCACAGCTGCGGGAACAGGCCATCCTCGACACGGTTGAACTCGGTCGGGCTGAGGCCGCGGATCGTTGATGGCTCGAACAGCCAGTTCCCGGCGTTGATCAGCTTCGACGGGGCGGTCTCGAGCGGCGGCTTTTCGACGAAGGTGGTGATGCGGCCGTCCTCGGCCGTGACGGCGACCCCGAACTGTGAAGGGTCGTCCACCTCGTGCAGGTGCATCGTCAACTCTGCGCCATGCTCGCGGTGGAAGGCGTACATCGCGGTGAGATCGAGGTCGGTGATGATGTCGCCGTTCGCCACGAGGAACGACTCCTCCCAGCCCTGAGCGATGCTGGCGATCGCGCCACCCGATCCGAGGGGCGTGTCCTCGTAGGCGTACTCGAGCTCGATTCCGAGTGCCGACCCATCGCCAAACGCGTCACGGATGTCTGCGTTGCGCTGGGTCATTGCGAGCGTGATCCGGTTGATGTCATGCCGTTTGAGGTGAAGTAAGAGGTGTTCGAGGAGGGGCCGGTTCAGCACCGGGACAAGCGCCTTCGGGGAGCGCCACGTCAGTGGTCGCAGCCTCGTACCCTGGCCACCAACGAGGACGATCGCGCGCACGGCCCTGATCCTAGGTGCTGTAGCGCGCGCCGTCCAAGGCGCACGAACCGATTCTGCTAGTCTCCGTCGCCGGCGGATTCCTCCGGAAGACCGGCCTCGCGGCGCAGCGTGGCCGCGACGTCAGTTCGCTCCCACGGGAGGTCGAGGTCGTCGCGTCCGAAGTGGCCGTAGGCAGCGGTCTGCTGGTAGATCGGACGCTTCAGGTCGAAGCGGTCGACGATCGCCGCCGGGCGGAGATCGAAGTGCTCATCGATCAGGCGCTGGATGACCTCCGCGTCGACTTTTTCGGTTCCGAAGGTCTCAAATGCGACGGAAGTCGGTTCGGCGACACCGATCGCGTAGGACACCTGTACCTCGAAGCGATCGGCGAGGCCGGCTGCGACGACGTTCTTGGCCACGTGACGGGCGGCGTACGCGGCGGAGCGGTCGACCTTCGAGGGGTCTTTGCCGCTGAAGGCACCGCCGCCGTGTCGGGCAACCCCGCCGTAGGTGTCGACGATGATCTTGCGGCCGGTCAGCCCGGCGTCGCCCATCGGACCACCGGTGACGAAACGACCGGTCGGGTTCACGTAGATGCGGGTCTCGTCGTCCAGCAGGTCGGCCGGGCAGATCGCGCGGATCACGTGCTGCTCGATATCGCGGTGGAGGACGCTCTCCGCGACTTCTGCCGCGTGCTGTGAGGAGATGACGACCGCAGAGATGCGCTTCGGGACTCCGAACGCGTACTCGACGGTGACCTGCGATTTGCCGTCGGGTCGCAGGTAGGGGAGCTCGCCACTGCGGCGCACCTCGGTCAAGCGGCGGGTCAATGCCTGGGAGAGCGCGGCGGTGAGCGGCATCAGCTCAGGCGTCTCGTTGCAGGCGAAGCCGATCATCATGCCCTGGTCGCCGGCCCCCGCGAGGTCGTACGGATCGACCTCACCGGCGCGCTCACGCGCCTCGATCGCCCGGTCGACGCCCTGCGCGATGTCGCTCGACTGCTCGCTGATCGAGGTGAGGACGCCGCAGGTACTGGCGTCGAATCCGACCTCGGAGCTGGTGTAGCCAATGCCGCGCACCGTCTCGCGCACGATCTCCTCGATGTCGATGTACGCGTCGGTCGTGATTTCGCCGAAGACCCAGACGGTTCCGGTCGTCGTCGCCGTTTCGCAGGCGACCCGTGAGTTCGGGTCCTGGCGCAGCAGGGCGTCGAGGACTGCGTCGGACACCTGATCGCACAGCTTGTCAGGGTGGCCCTCGGTCACTGACTCACTGGTGAACTGGAACGACGGGGACGTCATGAAGGACGTGCTCATACTCGGGTCCTCTCGGCGAACGACTGAAGCGAAGGCGTAGCGGTCGCTACGTGCCCAGGTCCCAGGAGTTCAGGTACTTCTCTTGCTCCTCGGTGAGCGTGTCGATCGCGATCCCCATCGCCTCGAGCTTGAGCTTCGCGACACCGTCGTCGATGTCGCGTGGCACGTCATAGACGTCCGGTTCGAGGTTGGCGTGCTGCTGTGACACGTATTCGAGGCTCAGCGCCTGGTTGGCGAAGGACATGTCCATCACCGACGCCGGGTGGCCTTCGGCCGCCCCGAGGTTCACGAGCCGGCCCTCGGCGAGGACGACGAGACGACGTCCGTCGAGCAGTGTGTACTCCTCGACGAACTCACGGAGCTCGATCTTCGCCTCGGTCATGCCCTGCAGGGCGGGGAGGTTGATCTCGGAATCGAAGTGGCCGGAGTTCGCCATAATCGCGCCGGACTTCATGCGCTCGAAGGCGATGGTGTCCAACACGTTCATGTCCCCGGTGACAGTGACGAAGATGTCGCCTTCGCGCGCGGCCTCGGCCATCGGCATCACGCGGTACCCGTCCATCACGGCCTCCAGCGCGCGCAGCGGATCGACCTCGGTCACGATGACGTGGGCGCCCATACCAGCGCCGCGCATCGCGAGGCCCTTGCCGCACCAGCCGTAGCCGGCGACGACGAGGGTCTTGCCGGCGATCAGCACGTTGGTGGCCCGGATGATCCCGTCCAGCGTCGACTGGCCGGTTCCGTAGCGGTTGTCGAAGAAGTGCTTCGTGTCAGCGTCGTTGACCGCGACGATCGGGTAGCGGAGCTTGCCTTCGGCCGCGAGTGCCTTCAGGCGGATCACGCCGGTCGTGGTCTCCTCGGTACCGCCGACGACATGCTCGAGGCGGTCGCTTTCGCTGGTGTGGAGCAGCGCGACGAGGTCAGCGCCGTCGTCCATCGTGAGCTGCGGGTTGAAGTCCAGCACCTGGCGGAGGTGCTGGTGGTACGTGTCGTTGTCCTCGCCCTTGATGGCGTAGGTCGGGATGCCGTACTCGTGGGTGAGAGCGGCGGCGACGTCGTCCTGCGTCGAGAGCGGGTTTGAAGCAGCCAGCCGCACGTCGGCGCCGGCGTCCTTGAGCGCGATCATCAGGTTCGCGGTCTCGGTGGTGACATGCAGGCAGCCGGCGACGCGGACTCCCTCCATTGATCGCTCCCGCTTGAAGCGCTCGCGAATCTGCCGGATCACCGGCATCTCGCGCGCGGCCCACTCGATGCGCTGGACGCCGTGACGTGCCAGCCCGGCGTTCGCGATGTCGCCTTCGGTGCCCGATGAAGTACTGGTCGTCATTCGTGATCCCTTGCGTCGCTCACGACCGGTGGCTGTGCTGCCCCGGTACGATTTCTTGTCCAGGCGGGTCCAGGTAGCGACCCCGCCGCCGCGCAGCTCGGCGCCGGAGCGCCGGACCAATTCCGAGGAAGTCGGTGCGCTGTAATCGCGCCTCGACCACCACGGAGCCAAACACGTAGCCGAGCCGGCGATACGCCCGCACGGCGGGGGCGTTCTTCGGATCGACGGTCAGAATCACGTCAGCGCAGCCACGCGTCAGCAGCGCCTCGGTCACCGCCGAGGTCGTCCGCGTGGCCAGACCACACCCTCGATACTCGGCTGCCGTGAAGACATTCCCCACCACTGCAATTGAAGCATTGGGAGCCACCACGTGGGACCCCGCGACCGCCGCGAGCCGCTGGCCGTCGAATACGCCGAAGTAGACCGCGCGGTCGATGGTTTCGGCGCGATAGAAGCTGGGACCGCCTTCAGATGCATAGAGGGCGTTCAGGCGTCCGACATCACGGCCGCTGAGGCGTCTCACTTCGCCGTCAACGGGCTGGAATGCGGTGCGGGTGGTCGCCATGCGCCGCATGGGCAGCTCGTCAGAGACCCGGAACCGACGCCGGAGGAACCGGATCTGCTCAGGCGTCGCGGTGGACAGATATGAGCGTCGCGCTCCGGGATGGATCGACATAATCGCGTCGATCGCCTCGGGCTGGCCAGTGACGACCGTCGTCTGTCCCATGCCGTGTGCGTGCATGACGAAGCCGCGCCCGGCCGGCCCATCGGCGACATAGAAATCAGCCGTGTCGATCAATCCTGGTTCCAGATGGCCAAGCGCGTAGGCGGCGAGCCCCCGGTCCTCCGACAGTGCGGCTTCCAGCACGCGCGGGTCGCGGACGCTCAGGACGCGGTAGTCGGCAGGCGACGCGCTATCGCTGCCGGTTCGAGGTCGATCGGCGGTGTGCGTCATGCCTCGCCCCAGTAGCGCTGGGTGAGGAGATCGACGCGCCGCCGCGTGTCGATCGGCACCAGGTCCCTCGGCGTGATCAGCGCGCCGCCGAGTGCGTCGCGGCATTCGCAGTCGGGGAGCGAACGGTCGAGGCCGGCGACCGCGTGGCTGATGGCCTGTTTCGCGTGTTCGGTGTTGGCGCGCAGGTTCTCGAGGATCAGTGCCGAGCTGACGTCAGCTTCCGTCTCGTGCCACACGTCGTAGTCGGTCACGAGGCACAACGAGGCGTAGCAGAGCTCTGCCTCCCGAGCGAGCTTGGCCTCGGGAAGCGCGGTCATACCGATCACGGAGGCACCCCACGATCGGTAGAGCTGCGATTCGGCCCGCGTCGAGAACGCCGGGCCCTCCATCACGACCAGCGTGCCACCTCGATGCGCCGCCACGCCGGCCGCTTCGGCGCCGGACGCGAGTGCCTCGGCGAGCGTTGAGTCGAACGGGTCGGCGAAGCCGATGTGGGCGACGAGGCCATCGCCGAAGAAGGTGGAGCGGCGGCCTCGCGTGCGATCGATGAGCTGATCGGGGACGACGGCGTCGAGCGGTGCCAACTCCTCGCGGAGCGATCCGACGGCGGAGACCGTCATCACCTGTTGGACGCCAAGCGACTTGAAGGCGTGGATATTCGCGTGCGCCGGGAGTTCGGAAGGCAGGATGCGGTGACCTTCGTCGTGCCTCGAGATGAAGGCAATTCGGCGCTCGTGCAGCGTGCCGATCGTGATCGCGGAACTTGGCGCGCCGAACGGAGTCTCCAGGCGGACGCGGGTGACCTCGGAGAGGCCGTCCATCTGGTAGAACCCAGTGCCACCGATCACGCCGATCTCAGCCCTGAGGCCGTGCTGAGCGGCCGAATCGGCCTGTTCGGAGATCGCTGTCACGTGAGTACCCGCCGTGTGCGCGCTGATCGCCGACGCGCCCCGAGGAGGATACCGGTTCGGCGTCTACCGCTCTCTGCTCGTGGCCAATCCGTAGATCCTGAGTTCGAGCGTTACTCGAGTCTGTCGCTCTTCTGACGGTTGCAGGTCCCGCAGAGGATCTGCAGGTTCTCGGCAGCGTTGCCACCACCGCGTGCGAAGGGGATGACGTGGTCGAACTGCAGATCGTCCTCGGCGTCGCAGCTAACGCAGCGCCCCTGATCGCGTTGCCAGACGAAGGAGCGCACCTCGGCCGGGATACGTTCGCGCCTGGCCCCGGCGACCTGCTCGTCGCGTGCTCGGATTTGCCGTAGCCGTTCGATTTGCCCGTCGCGGCGGCGCTGCCGATCCCACACCAGTAGCGCGACGGCTTCCGCGTCCAGCCCGTCGTCATCCCAGAACCAGCCGTCCGCCGTGTGCCAGAGCACTCGAGCGCCGTCCTCGCCGACGGATACCGGTTCGGCCGATGATTCGAGCGCCAGCCATTCGCTGCGCTCGAGGACGAAGGTGACGCCCCGCGTTGCGTGGACCTCGACCTCGCGGAGCCGCCCGAGCCAGTTGGTCTGAGTCTCGACCGAGACGCTGCTCGCACGGCGCAAGGCCACACCGCCTCCCCGAGATTGCCCGCCACGGCGTTGACGAGGTTACCGACCGAACAGGCGTTCGGACGAGCGCCACGGTCCAGCCCAACCGGTGACTGGAGAGCAGGAGCGTAGACGGATCCCACCCTTGTCCCCGACCGGGTTGTTCTTCTAAGCTTTGCGCGGGCACTACCCGAGCAAGGACGCTCACCCGCGAAGGCAGGTCAATGACGTACGAGAAGCCGCGAGTTGAGCGGTCAAGACTGGTCGGGCGCATGCGCCCGAACCCGAGCTGGTGCCACGATGGGTTCGTCTGTTTCCCAGAGGGATCCAACTAGCCGGCGTCCAGTGACCACGACAGAACGGCCGCCCGATGGGCGGCCGTTCTCGTTAAGCGAGCAACCAACCTCGATTCAGCACTGTGGCGCCACGATCGACTACTAGTAGCTGAGGAGCGCCTCAACCGGGTGCGCTGCCAGCACTGAGCGGCCGCTGAGTTCGTCGAGCTCGATGACGAATGCAAGTCCGGCCACGGTGCCGCCCAGTTCTTCGACGAGCCGAACCGCCGCCGCCGCGGTGCCGCCGGTGGCCAGCAGGTCATCCACGATCGCGACACGATGTCCGGCGACGGAGGGGTCGCGGTGCAGTTCGAGCGAATCCTCGCCGTATTCCAGCTCGTAGAACGCCGAGGCGCGATCGGCCGGCAGCTTTCCGGGCTTGCGGACAGGGACGAAGGGGAGCTGGAGGCGTTCAGCGACCGGAACACCGAACAGGAACCCACGCGCCTCGATGCCGGCGACGAGCGTGGTGTCCCAGGCGCGGGCGATCTCGGCCAGCCGATCGTTGGTCTGGCTCAAGGCCGCGGGCTCGTGCAGCAGCGGCGTGATGTCGCGGAACAGGATGCCCGGCTGCGGGAAATCCGGGATTGCGCGGATCAGCGATTCGAGTGCACGCGGTTCGCCCATGGCACGGCATGCTGATCGCCGGTGTGACCGGCGTCAAGCAGCGATCGACGTCGCCCGTTGACCGGGTTCGATCCCGGCTCCTAGCATCGGTCGGTGAACCCCGCTGCAACCGCACCGAATGCTGGAGGCGATCCGTTCGCGGCGGTGGCGCCGTTCTACGATCTCGATCTCCAGGGCTACGAAGACGACATCAGCTGGTACCGCGCGCTGGCCTCGGACCGAGGTGGCCCGGTGCTCGAGCTGGGCTGCGGCACGGGGCGGGTTGCGCTCGCACTCGCCGCTGACCGGGTCGAGGTCGTGGGCGTTGATATCAGCGAGGCGATGCTCGCGATCGCGCGCGAGCGGTCCGAGGATCCCGGCCCGCTCTGGGTCTGCGACGATCTGCGCTGCCTCGATCTCGGTCGTGAGTTCCCATTGGTGCTGGTTCCGCTCGGCGGGCTACAACACATGGAGAGCCTGGATGACCTGGTTGCGGCGTTCGAAGTGATTCGCCGGCACGTCGGCCCGGACGGCGCGGCGATTGTTGATGTCGAAGCGCCCCTTCCGGACGACTTTACCCCTGGCCCGCAGCCGCTGATCGAGCACTGGACTCGGTTGTGGCGTCCGGTTGGCGAGACCAGCGAGATGACCGTGTCGAAGCTCGTCAGCGTCGAGGCCTATCCGTCCGAGTCGAGACGGGCGGTCACCTGGCACTTCGACGTCCAGGGCGCTGAGACGCCCCTCCGGCGTGTGACCGCGCAGTTTGACCTGCGCACGATGACCGTGGGTGAACTCGAACTGGCGGCACGACTCGCCGGCCTCGAGGTCGCCGGGGTCTGGGGTGACTATCAGCTGACGCCGTTCGATGATGGCGCCCAGCGGCTGGTGATGGCGTTCGCGCGGTCGGAGGACGACGCGTGAGCGTCATCGCGCTCGACGGGATGGGCGGAGACCTGGGGCCTGAGGCGACGGTCGTCGGCGCGATCGCGGCGGCCTCCGATGGTGTGCAGGTCCTGCTGGTCGGCGACGAGCCGGTGCTTCGGGCGGCGATCGAGGCGCACGGCCCGACTCCGTCGACACTCCGGATCGCGCATGCCGCCGATTCGATCGGCATGGGAGAGCAGGTCGCCCGCCAGGTGCGCCGGCGTCGCCAGTCTTCGATCTGGGTGGGGATGGAGCTGGTCAAGAGCGGCGAGGCTCAGGCCTTCGTTTCGATGGGGAACACGGGCGCGATGCTCGCCGGGGCGCTGCTCTCGTTGGGCCGCATCCCCGGCGTCGAACGCCCCGGCCTCGCAGTGCTCCTGCCCACTCCCGGCGGTCCTTCGCTACTGATCGATGGCGGCGCGAACGCTGAGGCACGGCCGAACCACCTCAGACAGTTCGCCGGGATGGGTTCCGCGTACATGCGGGCCATGTATGGGTACGAGCAGCCGACGGTGGGCCTGCTGTCGATCGGTGAGGAGGCATCGAAGGGCTCGACGCTGATCGTCGAGGCGCATGCGTTGCTCCGGACCGAGTCGCAGATCAACTTCGCCGGCAACATTGAGGGCGGCGATGTTGCCACCGGCCAGTACCAGGTGATCGTGACCGATGGGTTCACCGGGAATAACGCACTGAAGCTGATGGAGGGCACCGTCCAGATGGTGTTCGACATCGTGCGGCGCGAAGCCTCCGACTCGATGCGTGCCCGCCTCGGCGGCGCGCTGTTACTGCCGACCCTGCGCGAGGCGCGAGGGCGCATGGACTACCGGCGCTACGGCGCGGCGCCGCTGCTCGGGGTGAACGGCAAGGTGTTCATCGGCCATGGCCGGAGCGATCCAGAAGCGATCACAAACGCGATTCGGTCGGCCGACGAGGCGGACCGCCACGGGGTGCTGGATCAGGTGCGGGCAGCAATCGGCGCGAGCACGACGGGCGCCGTGGGCGGCGCGTCGGGCACCTCGACCGAGGCGGCAGCCGCCGCCGACTAGAAGCCCGTCCGCCTGGCGCGCGTCTTCGACATCAGCGCTGCGTTGTTCTACTCGAAGGCGGGGACTGGCGACTGCGCGCCCGCTTCGTGCGGGTCTGCGCCCATCGCCCCGGCGGACGGCGCGAAGCGCCACCACAGGCGCATCGAGTCGCGGAGCGATGCGACGGGGTCGTCGGCACCTTCGAGGCAGGTGCCCAGGTGCTCATCGAGGACGAGCGCGCCCACGGTATCGATGCTCGATCGGACCGCCATCAGCTGCGTGATCATGTCCTCGCACGAACGGCGATCCTCAAGCATCTTGTTGATGCCACGAACCTGCCCTTCAATGCGGCGCAGGCGCGCGCGGATTTGCTCGTCAGTCGGCTGGTCAGCCATCTCGATACCTCTCATCACCCCACGCGGCATGGTCTCCGCGGGTCCGACAACCCCTACCCGGTAGCGGTTGACATACCCCATGGGGGTATATAGAATCTAGATCGGCGGTGCGGGAATGTCAACGAATGACACCGAACTGAAGTCCACCTCCCGGATGGGCACCCGCCGCAATACCCCGTGATTCGGAAGGATGGGCGATGGCACACCCCACAGACACGAGCGACAGCACGTTTGAGACCGACGTCATTGAGTCGGACCTGCCGGTTCTAGTTGACTTCTGGGCTCCGTGGTGCGGTCCGTGTCGCATGGTCGCGCCGGTCGTTGAAGAGCTGTCTGACGACTACGACGGCAAGGTCAAGTTCGTGAAGCTGAACACCGACGAAAACCCGGTGGTTGCCGGCAAGTACGGCATCCGCTCGATCCCGACGCTGCTCATCTTCAAGGGTGGCGAAGCGGTCGGTCAGGTGGTCGGGTTCCGCCCCAAGAGCGACCTGGCGAAGCACCTCGACGAAGTCGTCGTCTAGCTCCCGCGTTCACGTCGCAGAACCAGAAGGGGCGGCCGTATCGGCCGCCCCTTCTTTGTGTCCAGATGCCTGCGCGCTAGATGATGTTGCGCGGCTCGTTCGTCGATCCGCCGCCACGCGGCTGATCGTCAGACTGGGCGCGGGCACCCTTTTCGAGACGCCGCCCTTGCTTTTCCTCGAGCCGTGTCAGGGCACGTCCCTTCTCCGGGTCGGGGTCGGGGCGTAGTCCGTATGCCTCGCGACCTTCGTGGTCCTCGGGCAGGTGTTCGGTGACGGGAAGACCTTCCTCGTCGCAGAACAGTAGTCAGTGGCAGTACTTCCAGCGCTGCATCTCCTCGCAGGGGCAGATCCAGAACTTCTTCTCGATCTCCTCCTGCTTGTCCTCGAAAAACATGCACGGGCACAGCGGTTTGCCGACCTCGTCGATGTTCTTCGCGAGGCCGATCACCAGGAAGTCGGTGATCTCGCGCTGTGGGTGGAGGAAGCTCCCACTTTTGTTCGCGAAGTTCTCGACGAACTTCGTCATCTTCGCGATGTTCTCGGGCGAGGCCTGCGCGAGGTCCTCGTCCGACGGTTGATCGATCGTCACAGCCGCTCCTGTCGAGTCGAGCGTATTCGTTCAGATACCGCGACATCCTATCCGACCACCGGGCTGGGCGATGTGACGAGGTCCGCTTCGATTGAGCCTCGATGGTGCAGAGGCGAAGCCTCCGTGGACCGCGTGTTATCGAGGACGAGCAGGAGGAGATCGTCACCGAGCTTGCACACGGCGGAGCGTCCGTCTGCCCGGATGGTGATTGCTCGGCGCCTCGTGACTCACGACTGTGAGGTTCCGTTAGAATCCGCGAGGTCACGAGCCTGTGAGGTTCGATGAGAGGGAGTCGGGCTACCAATGGCGCGAGTAGGACCAGCGATTGCCGCTTTCATCGTTGCGGTCGCCATGGGAGGAAGCGCAGGGGGCGCAGACGCCTGGTGCCTTCGAGAGCGGGCCTCCAGGGCCGGGAGTGACTTTCGCCCTCTACACCGGCGGCCCTGTGGAAGGGCTCAGTGCCGCGGCGCCGCTCGCCGAGGGGTTCTTTATCACTGTGGATGGCAGCTTCGTCAGCTACTTGCCGGGCGCTCCGGATTTCGTGAACGCTACCTTCAACGACCACTTTGGTGGCGAGATTCCCCCGAGTACTCCGCTCATCGTCTTTACGCCCGGAATCGCTCCCGGGTTCACCTTCCCTGCCGGCTACTTTTCGATCGGCACGTCGTTCGTCGAGCCTGCCACTCTCGACACGCCTCCGAAGGTCGTGGTGCAGATCGTCAACGGCTCTGAAGAAGTGATTGTCGCGGCTGAGGTCACGATTTGCCCGATCAACGCTTTCGGGGAGTTGATCTGGAACGACGGGAACTTCTGTTTCATTGGCGTGTACAACATCAAACCGATTAATCCAGAGGGAGCGGGTGCGCCGGTGTGGGAGCTGCTGGGTCCGTGGGAAACCGCGACGAGCGCCACGGTGACGCCTCGACGCGCCGTCACAGAGTCTGGCGCGATCTGGGCTCCGTGATCGGCTTCGAGAACGTGACGGGACTGGTGTGGCCGCCCAGGCGGACGGCGGTGAATGACTCGTTGGCAGGGCGGCGCCGGATCGGTATATCTCCCGGGTAGTCGCTGGCGCGCGTCGATGAGGGGCGCGGCGCGGCTGGGTGATCACCGAATCAGCCCATAGACTCAGCGCGGGAGTGGATCGTGACCGGTGTTGCGCGCGGTCTTCAAATTTGCCCGGTCACCTCTCGACCGGTCGCGCTCGCCCGTCGAGCCCCGCGAACATTGACCTGACGCGCACGGCCCTCGCTCGCCCTCGACGAACATCTCAGGCCGTGGCTCCCTACGTTGGCTCCCTAGTTGACGTCCCGATCCGAACAAGCGTTCGCTAGATCTGCGGGTTCGGGGGAACCAATGCCACTGCTACCAGGAGAGGGCGGCGCGCGCCCCGAGGTGAATGCTCGCCGGCCGCTCGAGGTGCCGACGTCTCCGAAGCGGGAGCACCTGATGGATGTCGCCGGCGCGCTCGGACGCTACGTCGACGAAGGCGGCGCTGCGGAGCTCTTCTACAGTGAGCAGTCAGACGGTCGGATGTTCGTCGGCTTCGAGGTTGAGCGCCTGACGTACAACCGCACAGAGGCCACCGTCCGGAAGCAGCGCACCGGGAACGGGCCGTGGGTCTGGATGCCGAAGCGTGGACTACACCGGCGCCGGCCGCGTTGAATCGAGTCGGGCTGCCCGGCGCACTACCTTGACCGGCGTGGGGTCCAGCGCGGTCGAGGAGCCGCAGCCACCGTCGACGTTGCTAGCGGGTTAGCCGTTCTGATCTAGCGCTACCCTCCGTCCGAGCACTGGAAGGAGACACAGGATGCCGCGAAAGAAGCTCGACGTCGCCCGATTCCACGCCGAGTACGATTGGCACCCTGACGACCGAGTCCGTCTCTTCCGAGCCGTCGCCGAGCTCATTCGCCCGATGACGGTGCTGTACCCGGGTAGCTATGTAGACATCGGCCCATCCGTCGCCTTCGACGACGTCGTTTACGTCGACACCGATAAACGGGCGGAGCGCTTCTTTGATCAGACGGAGGCGGTCGAGGAACTGATCATCCAGAAGCGAACCGCGCTCCCAGGTTCGACGGCTAACCCGTTCACTGTGCGCTTCCACGCGGCGGACTACCGAAAGCCCCTCCCTGTCCAGGATGGCTCAGTCCAGTTCCTGGTTTCGCTCTATGCCGGATTCGTGAGCGAGTACTGCACCCGCTACCTCGCTGATGGCGGCTGGCTCCTCGCCAACAACAGCCACGGTGACGCCTCGATGGCAACCCTCAACCCCGACTACTCGCTGTTCGCCGTGATCAACAGCCGGAGCGAGAGCTATCGGCCAAGCACGAGGAACCTCGAGACGTACCTGATTCCGAAACGAGGCCAACCGCCCACCGTCGACGACCTCCATCGCACCAACCGGGGTATCGCATATACGAAGGCGCCGTTCGCCTACCTATTCCAGAAGACCGATCACTAGCTTCTCGACCGGGGAGGAACGCTCGTAGCCTTGCCGCGATGCCGAACCGCTTCGTCAACGATCTCTCTCGCGCTGAAGTGCTTGCGGAGCTCCGCTCGCTCAGGGATGACGACGGGCTGGATCACACGTCAGAACTTGACGGGCGCGAGGTCGAAGACCCCAGCGCGCTCGATGACGGGACGCTGCGCGAGTTGCTGAAGGTAGCCCGGATGAAGGCGCTGCTCTGGAGTCAGCTCGACGAGTAGGACCGACCGACGACACGACCGACCATCGTCCTACGGCGCACTCGGCGGCGAACCCGGTCTGGCCGCTCGTCGGCTGGCTCGTGCTTCTTCAGCAAGCAATGGCGGTCTCGCCTCCGCTCACTGCGATAGCCGAGCCCACACGTGCACCAATGGTTCTTCTCAGCTGTCATACGGCTAAGACTAGCGGCGCGGGGCCGGCGATCGGAACGGCCACCCGAAGGTGGCCGTTCGTTGGTCCTGACTTGCTGCGGACTAGCCGACTGGCTTGGGGCAGGCGAAACATCCGATGTCGTCTCCCCCGCACGGGCAGAACGAGGGCCTTGGAGCCAGTTGCCCGATCATCTGGGCACGCTCGACGCGTGGCTTGGTGTACTTCATACACATCCTTCGTCTGATGGCGTCCCTGCCGGGGCTCGTTGATGCGCGAACTCTAACAGCGGGCGACCGCCTGATATGGGCGGTAGTCCTCGTCCCCGCCGCCATGGATGGGCTGGGGGTTCCCCGGCCTTGGTAGCGTTCCCCAGGGACGCACACATCGAGGCGGCGCCGGTGAAGCCGACCTCGGGCAGCGTAAGCTTTCTTGCCCTGCTCCAGTGGAGGATGCCGCCATGATGGATGGAGGAACGCTGGACTCCTTGTTGACGGTTCGCGTGCTCCGCCAACTGGGCTTCAAAACACCAGCGGTCCGCGACGAGGATGGCAAACTGACGTTCCTCGGTCGTAAGGACTATCTCGGTCGCGGAGACTGGGGCGTCGAAGCGGCACGCCCAGCAGTACGGTTCGAGTCGTTCCCGCCCGTCGATATCGACGAACTCGTCAGCAATCTGAATCGAGCCGGCTACGACTACACACGTGCCGACCTAGAACGCCTAGATGTCGGCGGGCGGTTGACTACAAGGCGCTACGCGACGGCCGGTCGGCGGACAACCGGACAATCCGCTGCTAGTCAGCTCTCGTCGTCGTCGTCGGAGGTCGTCGGCCGGACGAGCAGAAGGTCGATCCGCTTACATCAGCTAGCCGTCGTTAGGGATTTCGCGAGCCAGCTGTCGGCGGATGAGGATCCAGTTGCGGCGGCTCTAGGAACGGCGACGGTCTCGCTCCTAGACCAACTCGAAACCTTCGTCGATCGCACCAGCGACCCCGAACCGCGGCGAATTCTAGAAACCCTTGAAGAAATAGCGGCGGAGTTGGAGCCGCTCGCGAAGTACCTCGGACCGGTGGCGCTCGTCTATGACATCTGGCAGGGGTTGCGCGGGGTGATCAAGAAGTGGCGTGAGCGATGAGGCGGCCTGGACCGCCCCCCAATAGGAGGTTCTTCACAGTCGCGCCTCCAGCAGCTCCAGAGCCCTCCTGATCGCATCGTGAGCAGATCGCAGCTCACGGCTGACCGCTGCGGTTTCGACGCCGAGGTGCAGCGCCCGAGCCTCCGCGATGAGTCGGCCGATCGGGAACGTCCCCAACGCGATCCCCGGGTCACGCTTGTTCGTCGCCAGCTCCTCGTGACCAACGACGTGATCACGATCGAGCGGGATGTCGTACTGAGCGCTCTTGCGCGCCAGCCAGCGAACGACGGTCCGACGCTGCGACGGCGCCAGCGTCCGCCCGATCGACGCCGCCCGCCCCTCGATCTCAATGCTGAGCGCCCGGCAATTGTTGTTCACGCCCTCGTTCCAGGGCGGTAGTGCGCTCGCACGACCCTTCCAGTGCCGATTGCCCGAGTGCGTTCCCTGCGCCCAGGCGCAATCGACGTCAGCGACCATCTGGTAGAGGTCGCCATCGTCGTCGGCGTAGTAGTGCGTGCTTGCCCGCGCCCGCGGATCCGCGAACCAGCGGGGCGTGACCTCGTTCTGGTCGGCGTCCTCCTCGGGCGTGTGCAACACGAGCGCTCGCGGCACGTTTGGGCGACCGTAGCCGCCCAGGTTGCCCTCAAACGCGGGAGCCTTAATCACTTGATGCGGGGTGACCAGGTCCGCTGGCACGTCGAGCTCGAAATCGTAGGTCATCGTCTCAGTCCTTCTCCTCGAGCCCGAGGCGGGCATGCAAGAGCTCGTGTCGGCGCCAGCGGTCGAAATCCGCCGCCTGACGCGTCTTGATCACGTCGATGTCCCGCTCGGCCTTGAGGCCGATCGCGCGAGCTGGCCGGCGCTCCGCACCCTCCTCCTCGCCGTTCGGCTCGAGGTGGTAGTCGACCTTCGCTTCGATCCGGTTCACGGCGTCCCGCTGCTCGAGGACGAACCGCACCGCCGGCGCCATCACCCAGCGGCGGGCGGTCTCCGCGATGCCGAGCGCCGTCGCCGCGACAGCGAGGACCGTGCCGGCGGTCTCCAGGTCCATCAGTTGCCGCTCCGGGCGACCTGCTCCTGGGCGCGCTGCACGATCCGCAGCTGCTCCGGAAGCGATCGCCGGTTGAACACGTGCTTGAGCAGGTCCGGCTTCGGCACTAGTCGATCTCCCTCAGCAACTCGACGACGAGCGCCATTCGCCCGTCGTCCTCGTCCGGCTGAACCCCGAGGATCCGCACCGGGCCATCCCAGCCGCGGATGAACGCGCCCGGAGCGTCGACCCGGAGGACGTCGCCGGGTGTGATGTGGCGCCAGTCCGCGGTCTGGATCGAGTCGAGACGGAGCGATCGCTCGGGGACCGGGATCCGGTCGATGATCGAGTCGGCGGTCTGCACGGTGATGTCCTCGCTCCGCAGCTCGTCGCGCAGCACGGCCACCTCGCGCCGTGTCACCGGGGACTGCGTGATCACCTCGGAGAACCGAGCGAAGCCGTGCGCCGAGATCGCCGAATCGCGCCGCCGGCGTCCGTCCGTTCCGACGGTGTCCGAGGACGTCGCCGGTCCGACCGGCACGAGCTGGGTCACGAACCCGCCGCCCTCCTGGCGAACGACGGTGTGCCTCGTGCGTTCGGTGAACGACTGCGTCAGGCTCACCTGACCAGCGATGACGGTGAGCGCGAAGAGGTTCGCCAGCGCGTCCTCGATCGACTCGGTCCATTCGACGTTGAACCCGTCCCGGAGCACCGGTCCGACACGGAAGCGATCGGCGCCGCGTGATCGCGCGACGCGCATCACGGCGCTGATGTTCGACGGCGACGCGAAGAACTCGAGCCACCACTCGACGCCGCCGGCGTCTGCGATCCGGTCGAGCGCCGTCGCGGCCTTGGTCTGGGAGAACTTGAGGCCCGACGCGAGGCGGCCGTGGTTGGCGACCGCCCCCATGGCGATGCCGGTGTTGTTGCGACGGTTAGTCGTCTCGAGCGCGCGGCGGATCTCGTCGCCGGCGTTGAGGCTGGTCTCGTAGTCGGTCGGCAAGACCCGATCCTCGAGGATCCCGCCGAACCCCTTCGCCTGGAGCGAGACCGATCCACGGTCCCGGTTGACGAGTCGGCGCTGGATCGCGCCGACCCAGGGGTACGGGTAGAGCGACGATTCGATCACGAGCACGCGGCCGCGCAGCGGCTCGCTCTCGTCGATCAGCGGGTCGTTGAGGGCAACCTCGAGCGACCCGAGTCCCGGCCCGCCCAGCTCATAGGATCGCGCGACGTCGAACGCGGTGACGAAGCGGCCGATCCGGCGGAACGCCCCGTCGTGGACATGCACGATTGCAAGCGGCGCGGGCACCTGGCCGGCAACTGCAGGGCCGAGCACCAGCTCGAGGTTGGCGGCGACCGAGCCGACGCCGCTGACCGACGCCGCGAGTTCGTGCGTCTCGCTCACGGTGAGATCGGCGGTCACGGTGCCGGCGCCGGAAACAGCGGCCGCCAGCTCGTGCGTGGTCTCGACCGTGAGGTCCGCGGTCGCGGAGCCGGCGCCGGAAATCGATGCCGCCAGCTCATGTGTAGTGTTGGCGGCGATCTCGACGTCGTTCGCATCGTTGACCAACAGCAGCAAGTCGTCGTCATCGAAGACGACGGGCTGCACCCGGCCCCCAACCGCAGCGGGAATCACACAGCCAGCGAGCATCCGGTAGTCGTCCGCGGTGGCCGCGTAGGCACCGACCTCGCTCCCCCACGAGATCGTCCCGAGCGCCGACTTCTTCCAGTACACGTCAACCGAGCTGCCAAGGGTGCCCCGGCAATAGACGGCGTAGACCTCCTCGTTGACGAAGTCGAGGACCAGCTCCAGCACGCCCGTCGTCGCGTCATCGGTGACGACGTCGCCCTGACCCGTGACAGACGGAGTGTTCGCCGCGTTCCCGTCCCACGTGATCGTCCAGCAGTTGATGTCGTTGCCGGCGACGCCGCGGTTGGAATTGCTGATCAGGATCGCGCGGTCGTTGACGTGGTCGAACTCAATCGACCAGAGGCTGCGACCGCGGATCCCCTGGCCGCTCATCACCGTGGAGAAGATCTGCGTCTGACTGCTCCAGGCGTCGCCTGAGACGTCGTACCCGGTGACGCGAAACCGGTTCCCCGACTCGTCGATCAGCGCGCAGAGGAAGTCAGCGCCCCCGTTGATCGCGCACATCACCAGCTGGTCAAAGGAGGCACCGCCGCCCCAGGGGTCGGTCGCCTCACCGCCGACGACCGTGTTCGTAGCCGCGCTGCGATCGAAAAGGGTCGCCTCGACTCGCCGCGGGAAGCCCGACTCCTGCGTGCGATAGGCGAACAGCACATCGCCGTCCTCGTTCGCCGCGGCGTCCCCCGCAGACACCGCGCTCGAACCGTTCACCGTTCCCACCGGCCATCCGGTCGCCATACCGGTGATCGAGCCCCAGGTCTCGGAGCCGACGTCGAAGACGACTCGTTGCGCCTCGTCGACGGTCGCATCGATGTAGCAGACGTGGATCTTGTCGGCGTCGTTCGGGGTGTCGAGCTTCGCTTCGATCGCGTACCCCTGCGACCGCGGGTCGGCGGCGGGCGCACCGGCCGCGTCGACCTCGGACCACGAGTGTCCGCGGTCTGTGGTCTTGAGGGCGACGAAGGTCGATCCGTCGTGGCTGATCACGTAGCCGGTCGTCTCGCTCACCCAGACGACGTCCGAGATCTGCCCCCGATGGTCGGTGACGCCGGTCACGGCGCTGAGGACCGTGACGTCGGCCACGGCCTAGACCCAGTCCACCGTCGTGGTCGGGTAGCGCTCGATGAACTGCGCGACCGTCATCCACCGGTTCTCGACCGCGAACAGCTCGCGATCGCGAAGGGCGCCAGGGAGCAGCAGGTGCACGTCGCTCCACTCGACCCACTCGCCGTGCGAGATCCGCGCGAGGCCACCGTGGATCGGCTTCGTGAGGTCGGTCTTCGTGGCGTCGATCAGGTAGCGGGCGACCCGCGTCCCGTCGGACGTCATGCGGCCCTGGCCCCTGATCGCAGACGGCGCGCGCTTCCCACCGCGAGTCTGGTTGTCGTCCCATTCGGTGAACGCCCACTCGCTCCCGAGGTCGAGGTTGATCAGGCCGTCCTCGGCGTCGATCGCGCCGGCGTGAGCGTTCAGGTGCGCCCACTGGATGTGCGACGGGTTACGCGTGACGGTCCAGGACGGGTCGTAGAAGCCCTGGCGCGCGTTCAGCCTGCCGCCTGAGTCGAACCGGCCGAACCACCACTGGTTCTGCTTCCAGCGCATCGACCAGTCGTGCGTGCAGTGACGGAACCGGACCGGCGCCTCGTGCGCGAGGTCGTACCAGCCCAAGATCTCGATGTGCGCACCGCCGCCGAACAGGCAGTCCTCGAACAGGTCGAAGCGCTGGCCGACGTCGAGCCAGAGCGTGCCGTGGAACTCACAGCGGCGGGCGACCGAGCCGTCGCCGCGACCGCCGAGCTTCACGGCGCCGTGGTGGTGATCGTTGAACTCTCGGTGCGCCTCGAGGAAGCGGAACCGCGAGTCCTCGAGGAGCGCGCCGTCGGCGTTGCCGGACAGGCCGACCTGGCGGCCGGCGACGTCGACGCCGAGGACCCGAGCGCGTCCGGCGATCTCGATGCCGTGCTCATCGCCGTCGGCGACGCGCAGATTGACGTGCTCGAGGTCAGGCGAGCGGTTCGCGTCGATCACCGCGATGTGTTCGATGTTCTGAGGCGTCCCGCCGAACGTCTGGTCGGTCTCGATCCCGACGAGCGCGGCACCCGGCGTGTCGTGCACGTAGAGCGCAACCTGTAGACGAGGATCGCCATTCGTGATGCGGAGGTTCGCGAGCACTTTCCCTCGGGTCTCGTCGAACGCCCAGCGCGGCAGTTCGTCGCGGCGAACGAGGCGGCCGCCGAGGTCGAGTCCCTTCGGCGCCGCACGGAGCGCGGCCTCGATCGACGTGCCGCCGGAGTAGGGCGTGAGCCCCTCGAGCCATGGCGCCGGGTCCACCGGCCGCGGTCCCTCCCGCCGGCCGTGAGAGGCATCAGGCGGCGTCTCGTCCCCGCCATCCGGAGGAGCGGGGTGTTCGTGGTGCGATCGCTGCTCGACCTCCGCCAGGCGCCGCTCAACGGCGCTGAGGCTCTCCCCGCTGGCGTCCGCGAGCGCCTCAACTCTTTCGGCAACGTGCGCCTCGATCGCGGCACCGGCCGGCCCTAAGAGCTGCTCGACCTGCCCCATCAGTTCCCCCTCGTCGCAGCGCGCGCGCGCCGGGCGTCAGCTTTTGATTTCTTGGCGGCCTGCGCCGCACGGTGCTTCGCGCGGTCCGCCAGGCCGTCGGTGTAGTTCTTGACGATCCACTCGTCTGGCCAGGCCACGAGCCAGGTCAGCTCCTGTAAGTCGCGCACGCGGCGCTCCCAGAGCCGCACGGCGCCGAGCGTCTCGTCGCTCTCGTCCGACCCGTAGGCGGCACGGGCCGCCTCGAGCTGCTCGAGGACCCAGGCCCCGGTGACGGTGAATGCGTCGAGCCCGGCCCCCTTGAGTTCATCGATCAGCGTCTTCTGGCGATGGCAGAGGACGTCGCGCTGCTCCCACTGCTCCGGGGTGAGGAACGGCGAGATCTCCGCGCCCCCGCGCATCAGCATGAAGATGAAGCCCGCCCACTCGTGACGGACGCCGAGGCGGTCGACGTGGCCAGCGTTCTCGCGGTACCAGCCGTGCGGCGCGCGGGTCCAGCGGATCCGTCCGTTCGGGACCACCAGACGGCCGGCGGCATCGGGCGTCGCCCCCCACTCGAGCAGGACAGACTCAGCGGTGTGTGGCATCAGGGCCTCCTAGGCGATGTCGTGGTCGAGGGCGCCGACCGCGAACCGATAGTCGTCGCCGTTGTTGACCGTCCGGCTCGCGGTGAGACTCGAGTAGCCGTAGAGATTGGCGCCGTGGAACAGGCCGACGGCGACGATCGTCCCGAGGTTGGCGGTCGCGGTCGGGAAGGTGATCAGCGCGACGTTGTCCGTCGATCCGCCGCTCCCGCTCCAGCCGGTCGAGGTGTTCACGTTCTGCGCGAGGTAGCTACCGCCGGTGACCTTCGTCCCGCCGCCGGCGTCGGTCGGCGCCACCGTGTAGAGGTCAACCGCGATGTTCGCCGGCGGCGTGACGATCGCGGTGTTCCGGAAGAAGTGATCGACGATCTCGGTCTCGGCCCAATCGGTGAGTTCGGCCATCAGGCACTCCTCGTCTTCCGTCGTTGATCCACCAACCAGGCGAGCGCGTCGCGCTCGTCGGCGTTCAATTCCTCTTGCAGGGGGATCTCGCGATCGCGACGCCGCCCGCGCCCCGGCAGCCGTCCGCGGCTGAGGCCGCGGACGAGCCGCTCGAAGCGGCCGACGAAGGACTCGTACGCCTCCCGATCGGCGTCGACCGTGTTCTCGAGGTCTTCGATGCGCGACACGGCAGCTCGCCCGCGGCGCCGCGCCGCCACTTCCTGCCGCTCGAGTTCGGTGACGCGTTCTGCGAGGGTCGCCATCACTCCCACCGCCCGAAGTGGTCGACGTCGATCACGACCTGGTCGAGGTTCGTCTCGGTGTGGCGAAGGGTGTTCACACCGGGAAAGAAGGTCATCCAGTCTTCGTCGTCGGTCGCGGTCAGCCCGTAGTCGGCCGGCTCGTCGGCGGTGATGTTCGTCACGCGTTGGTTGCCGAGGTCGATCTCGATGTCGTCGTTCAGGGCGGCGAGGATCGCGAGCGTGAGCGCCTGCCCGGTGGTGTCCGAGCTGAGCGTCCCGTCGTGCCAGTACGCGTCGGCACGGGCGAGCTGGTTGATGTAGGGCACCTTGGCGGCATCGAGCGTCGCCGTGACGGCGTCGAACGTGACCTGCTCGCCGTTCTCTGCCACGGCGAAGGGGCCGAAGATGACGCCATCGACGCCCAACACTCGGAACCGCATCACCTCGCCGGGCACCAGCACGCCGCTGTCGAGCGCAAGACCGTCGTAGACCTGGCGGTATGTACGGGGGTTCTGTGTGAACCCCGCGATCGGCATACGCAGGTTGATCCAGTACTTCGATCCCGCCTGCAGCTCGACCGCGGTCGCCCACGTGAAGACGGCCTCGTAGTCTCCGCCGAGCGCGGGGATCGCGAACGACGCCTCCGCGGTCATCGCTACGCCTGGCGCGTCGGCGCCGTCGTCGGTGTAGAGGGTCGCCTGGACGCTGGACGCGTTCCCGGTCGCGTTCTGGATCCGAACGATCACGCCGGCACAGAGGAAGGCGTCCGGTGAGGTGAATTGCTGCGCCGTGTCGTCGTATGGCCCGGTCGCCGGCAGCGGGATCGAACTCTGGATCGCACCCTCGGGATTCTTCACCATCACCTGAGAGCGCACGTAGAACTCGACCTCGAAGATCGGCTCGGCCGGCTCGGCTATGTTCAGGGTGCTCGTGGTCACCGGGCCGCCCTCGCTCGACAGCTCCTCCTCGTTGCCGTCGTTGTCGCGGCCGAGCACCTTGAGCGCGAGCGTGTCGGCGATCACGCGGGCGGTCACGCTGAGCGCGTTCCCCCCGCCTCCGTTCGCGAGCCCAGACGGAAAGGTCTTCCGCAGCGTGTTGAACGCGGGCTTGCCCGCCTCGGCGCCGTCCTCCTGGTACTCGAATGCGACGGTCCCGAGCGGCTCGCCGGACGGGAGCAGGATCCGCCCGGCCTGGGCGTCGCGAGCGGTGACCAGGTCACGCGTCCAGTGCGCCGACCGAGGGTCGGTCTCGTGCATGAAGTCGGACCACACCCACGAAGTGTTCGTCGAGTTGACGAGGTCGATCAGCGGCTCGAGTTCGTCGCGCGCTTCTGGCGCGGCCGCGCCGGTGTAGCCATACATCACCTGGACCCGACGCTCGGCGAAGTAGCCGACAGCGCCGGCGCTGTGACTGGCGGAGGTCGTTCCGCGAGCACCGCGGGTGATGCCCGTCACCGAGGACCCGTTGTCGCCCTTGCCCGTGTACTTGATCAGCTCGTCGCCGTAGAGGAGGTGCCCGGACTGCTGCAGCGCGTCGGCTTCGTTCGACTCGAGGTTCAGCGTGCCGCCGTTCGCCGGCACACCGGCTGTGACCGCATCGGACAGCTTCGCCTCGACCGCGGCGGACAGCACCGCATTGATCCAGATCTTCGCGTTCGCGGTGTCGAGCCCCTCCGCCCAGTGAGGAACGATCACCCCGTCGACCAGCACGCGAATGTCGTTCCCGTTCGCCAGCGAGCGCTCGGCGAGGACCTCGGCAGCGTGGTCCCACGCAGCCTCAACGACGTCGACGGGCTCGAAGTACGGACGGTCGACCCGGTTCGCGAAGATGATCTCGGTGAAGTAACGCCAGTCCTCGGAGCCCTCTTTGAGGTTGCTCCCGCGGACCCGGACGACCGCCTTTCGCTCGGGCGCGTTGCCCATGTTCGTGACCGGGAACGTGTCGCCCGACGTGTTGATCGTGGCGACCTCGAGGTTGACCGTCTCCTCGCGCCAGAGGGCATCCGGAACCGAGAGCACGGCGGTGAAGAGCTGCGGGCTCTGATCGCGAGGAATGGCGTTGATCACCGTGCCGTCGAGCACCCGCGTGGTGCCGCCGTAGTCGACCTTCAGCTCCCCCGTCGTCCCGACTGAGAACGTCTGCATCAGCAGCTCGATCTGGTCCTCGAGCGTTCCTGATTTGATGAGGACGTGCACGGGCACGACCCGCTCCCCTGGTTGCGTCCGCACATGGACGGGGAGGCGGCCGGCCGGCTCGACAGTGATCGCGGTGCCCCGGCGATCCTCGGCCCGGCCCTGGCGCGAGAAGTGCCCGAACAGTCCTCCACTGTTCAGCGCGACACCGTCGAACGAGAGGACGATCGGGCCGCTCATGTGAGCAGCTCCGCGGGATCAGCCTCGGACGCCATGTCCTTGGTGTTTCGCTGATCGACTGGCCCGTAGAAGTTCTGTGTCAGCGCCGCCGTCGGCTGGAACTGTGGGTCGTCCGGGTTCAGCGCCGCAAGGTCCGCGGCAGCCGCAGCGGCTAGGGCACCCTGCTCGGCGAGCGCCGCCCCGATATTTCTGACGTCGATCCCGGCGTTCGCGCCCTGCTGAGCCGCCCGGGCGAGGGCATGTGCGTTGGAGACTGCGCGGCTATGCAGCTCCGCGGCCCGCGCCCGCTCCGCCTCGATCGCGATTCGCGTCGCCTCCTCGAGCTCCTTCATCCGTTCGGCGAGGAGTTCGGCCTCGTCCGCCACGTCGGACGTCTTGCTGCCGAACTCCTCAACGGCGTCGCCCGCCTGCTCAGTCGGCGGGAGCAGGTTGCGCAGCAACTCCTCCGCCAAGGCCTCGGCCTGGCTCTCCTGTTGCACGACTGGCCGCAGCTGATCGAGGGCGGCGTCGAACGCCTGGTCGAACTCTGTGGGATCGAGGTTCTGTTGCAGCAGGTTCATCGCGAGGAAGGACGCCATTGCGGCCGAGCTCAGTTCGCGAAGTGCGGCCGCCTGCTCGCGCGCCGCGTCGGCGGCCGCCCGCATCGCCGCCTCTTGCTCGGCCTGCGCTGCTGCGGCCTCTTCCGCTGACTCGTTCTGGAGCCGCTGGACTGCGCGGAGATCGTCGAGATTGCGAGACCAGTGGGCGATCTCGTCGGCGAGCTTCTGATACTCGGCCCGCTCCCGCTGGGCTGCTTGAGTGTTCCGCGCGCTCGCATGTGGAATCGCGCCCATCGCCTCGACCTGAGCCTCGAGATCCTCGATGTGCCGCTCGACGTCATCGATGCTCTGCCTCGTCGCATCGGAGGCCATCTCCGCCGCGTTAAGACGGATGCGCGAGGCGCGCTCTTCCTGCTCGGCTGCATCCGCCGCCGCCTGCCGGTACCGGTTATAGAGACCGATGCCGATCAGCAGGCTCGCCGCGAGCGCCGCCAGTCCGACCGGGCTGGTGACGACCGCCAGGCTGAACGCGCGTACGCCGGCCGCCGCCGTGCGGGCGGCTGGGCCGACCTTCATGAGCCCGAGGGCGAGAACGGGAACGACGGTACTCAACCCGCCGAGCGCGACCACCGCCGATTGCACCGGCCCCGGAAGCGCCGAGAACCCGGTCGTGAGACCAGTCAGCGCGTCGATGCCGACCGTGAGCGCCGGTACCACCGCTCCGGCGAACTCCTGCCCGAATGCCTGTCCGCTCGCCTGCAATCGCGTGATGGCGTCGTTGAACTCGGCGGCCTTGTCCGCGGCCTCCTGGTCGAACACGATCCCGAGGTCGCGCGCCTCCTCGCGCATCGCGGCGAGGCCTTCGGCACCCTGCGCGAGCATCGGGAGGAGCGCCGTCCCCGAGCGCCCGAATACGATCTGCGCGAGTGCCGCCTTGCGGCTATCGTCCTCGACGTTCGCGAGCGCCCCAGCTATGCGGTTGAACTGTTCCTCGGGGCTGAGCCGCTGCAACTCCTCCGCCGTAAGGCCCAACTCCTCGAGCGATCGTTCCGCCTCCGCAAGGCCGGAGGACGCGTCGAAGACTGTGCGCTGCATCCTCCGAACACCGGTCTCGAAGCCAGCGAGGGACGATCCGGAGAGGTCAGCGGCGTGCCGCAACTCGGACAGGGCCTCGGTTGAGAAGCCGGTCCGCAGCGCCATCTTCTGGACTTCGTCTCCAGCCTTGGCGAAGCTGCGGATGCTGAGCGTGGCTGCGCCGGCGATCAGCGAGAAGCCGGCCGCGCCGACGCCGATCGCCACAGCCGAGCGCTTCCCGAATCGCTTCGCGTCGCCCTCGGCCTTGTCGAGGCCCTTTCGATAGCCCCGAGCATCGGTGCTGAGCTTGAGGACCGCCGAACCGAGCGACGCCCCCCCAAAGCCGCCGAGGAACGAGCTCACCACCGTGAGCCGCCCGTCAGGCTATGATTCGCGGAATGGACGTTTTGAACGTGGCGACCGTGGCCTACTTCATCAGCCTCGGCATCAGCGCCGCCGCGATCGTTGCCTCCGGCGCGTTGGCGCTCGAGTTGATCGGCACTAAGGACCTGAGACAGAAGAGCGCCGGGGCGGGACTGCTCCTCGGGATCGGGCTCGTCGTCATGCTCGGAGCGTGGATAGGCGTGCAGTTGAACCTCGCCCACGAGGCACGCGACCTCGCCGACTCGCTCGGCGGATTCGGCTAGTCGTCGCCAGACACCACGCCGATCCCCATCGCCGACAGCTCCTCGCGCGACGCCTCCTGTCGAGGTGCAGAACCGCGGTTCGCTACCCGCTCCCACTCGCGCAGCCGACGTTGCGCCTGATGCGGCTTCATCCAGCCACCGCCGACCTGCAGCTCCGAGACACGCCGTAGCGACTCCTCGGCTAGCAACGCCGGCAGACGCTCGAGGAACGCCCGGACGAGCCGGATCGGAGTGTCGGTCAGCCACGCTTCCGGCTCCGCGCGCGGGAAGTGCCGCTGGAGTCGGGCGACGACGTCGCCGAGATCGATGCCTGGTTCAGCTGCGCGATCGTCAGTAGCGGCCCCCACTTCCTCGGGTCGCTCTGGATCGCTTTGCCTAAAAAACGCGTAGCCAGCGCCTGGTGTTGAGAGGCGTCCTTCATCTGCGCGAGCAGCTCAGACGCCGATGGCAGGACGAGCTGGGCGAGCTGGAGGTTGACCAGCTCGTACTCGACGATCTCCGCCTGCGTCGCTGTGTCCAGCGCCTCCAGTTCCTGCGTGCGGATCCAGAGCCGGCGGAAATCGATAACACCTTGCAGCGTTAGATCGCCCGGCAACCGGAGCTCGTGCGGCTGATCGTCGACGGTGACGATCTCTCGCCGGAGGTCGGTGGACAGCGAAAGGAGGGGCGGGCTAGCCACGGTCCACCGCCTCGGTGACGACACGGATCCCATTCGCGTCGAGCCAGGCGTTCAGCTCTCGCTCGGCGCGGGCGTCGGCCAGGGCCGCTCGCCTGTACGCCTTCTCCGCCTGGCGGTTCGCCCGCCGGCTCTCGCGCAACGATTCGATGAGTTCACTCGGGGGCGCTGCCTGCATCGGCACTGCCCTCCCTTCGTCTGCTGTGCGGCCCCGCCTAGGACGCGACCTCGTCCTCGATGCGGCGCGTGCCGAAGTCCGATGTCGGGTCCTGGATCACCTGGAACGAGAACCCCACCATCACGAGGGCGTTCTTGACGTAGGCCTCCTCGATGTTCCCGACCTGTGCGCAGCGCGGGATCTCGTATTGCATCGCGCCCGCGGCCAGCGCTGACGACCCCGGATCCTTCTTCAGCAGCAATGCCTGTTCGTTGACCGTCAGGCCGCGCATGATCGGCTGGTGGAGGTTCCCCGCCGTGCCCACGCCGGCCGCCGTGTCAGTGACGCGCGACGCGTCGCCGTCGAGGGCGTAGGCGATCATCGTCGCGGTGGCGTCCTGCAGATCGAACTCGACGAAGACATCCTCCGCCGGGCGCAGGATCGCGATCGGACCGGTCCCGCCCAGGCCCCGAATCGCCTCGCTCTCCTGCTCCGAGCGGACGCGCACGCCGTCCTCGGCGATGTCCTTGGAGCCCGCCGTGCCGAGCTTCACCCAATTCCCGGCCGGCGCGTCCGCGAGATCGGGAAACGCCTCCCCGACGGGAGCTACCCAGACCTCGAGCGGCCCGCTGATGTGCTGGATCGCCATGCCCTACTCCTTCGGCTGCTTCGACTTCAGCGGCCTCATCGGCCGGAACTGCCGGCCTCGATGCCCTTTGATCTGCTCGTAGCGCTCCTCGGAGATCTCGAAGACCTCGCCGCGCTCGATCCGTTGGCCGTCGATCTCGATCGCCCCATGAGGGCCCAGGTACTTGACCCGCTTCATGCGACAGCAACCTCCGATGCGAGCACCAAGTAGGTGGTGAGGTGATAGGGCGCGTCACCCAGCTCGCGATCGCGCGCCTCGAGCGGCCCCGATTCGATCGTCGCGTCGTGCAGCAGCGCCTCGCCGCTGACGGTCCGCCGATCCATGTGCTTGAACGCGGCGCGCACCGCGCGCTCCACGCGCGCCGCCTCGAACTCGGTCTCGCCGTAGCACCAGGCGTCGACGCGGCGGAGCGAGATCTCGACGCGGCCGCGGTCGCCGGGCCCCGGCACGGGCTTCAGCACGACCGCCTTCCGCGGCATCGCCTCGACGTCGGTCCCCTGAAGCATCCGCGTCTTCACCCAGGCCGCGTCGCCGAGCAACGCCACCAGGTCGGTGTCCGCCTGCAGGAACGCCTGCACCGCGGTGATCGGGTCCGGAGGCACGGTCATCGGATCCGCCCCGCCCGCTTCTTGAACGCCTGGCCGGTCCGGCCGACAGTGCGGGGGAACTCGCGATCCTTCGCCCGCGTGAACATGTGCACGCCGGGCGCGCCGTTTGCGCCCTTCTCGACGGGCATCGTGTGTGCGGCCGCCGACGTCACCACGCCCTCGGCGCGGCCCGTCATGGCGAAGCCGATTCCGTCCTGGAGCTCGCCGGTCGCTCGGGGCGCGTTCGCGCGCGCCGCGTCAGCCGTCGCCTCGAGCGTCTCCCAGACCGCCTCATGGGCGGCATCGTCCCCGGCGCGTTTGAACGCCCTGCCGTTCCAGTCGAGCTTGAAATCGCCGCTCATGCCGACGCCCCCTGGAGTTCCAGTTCGAGGTGCGAGGGCCGCCGGACGACCGACCTGATGTTCAGCACCCCGACGTGTAGGTCGACGGCCGCGCGATCCTTGACACCATCGATCTGGTCGGCCTCGGTGATGTCGGCATTGAGCGGCATGAACATCCGCAGCTGCTCGACCACCACGGAGCGGTCGTCGTCGATGACCTCTCGATCGGGAGAACCGTGCCAGAAGCGACAGGGCTGGCTCGCAACGAGCGTCGTGAACGTTGGCGCGACGGGGTTGCCCTCGGCGTCGGTGCCGGCGGCGGTGTTCCGCTGGATCTCGCAGCGGTGGGTCATCGTCGAGCGCACGGCCGCCGGCGAACTCACAGCCCGCCCGGAATGTCGACCAGGCGTCGCAGGATCGATTCCCGCTCGCCTTCGTAGTCTTTGCGCGACCCTGAGAAGTCTCCGCCTCGCTCGCTCTGCAGCGGCGAGTAGAGAATCGCCAGATGGGAGAGGTCGATGATGACGCGCGTCCGTCGCCCGTCGTCGTCCTCGGGCGTCCACACCACGTCGACGTGGGTCCCCCAGCTGGTCCGTGGATTCGTCCCGGACGGGAGGCGCAGCAGCTCGTAGCCGTCGTCCTCGAGTCGCCAGTCGTCCGTCGCGAGCACGGTCGTCTCGATTGACACGATCCCGAGGTGCTCGGTCACCGAAGTCACCGAAGCGATCGGCCGGTGAAAGTAGAGCCGGCGCCCGCCGCCCTCGAGCTTGCTCGAGGTGATCGCGCCGTCCTCGGCGTGAGGCCCGAAGCGTTTTCGTACCTCGGCATCGGCATCGTCGAGGATGCGCGTCAGCGCGGCCGCCTCGAGATCCGTCTCGACGTGCGCCTTCAGCTCGTTCGTCGTGGGCTTGGTCGCCACGGTCGCCTACGTGGCCTGCGCCTGGCGGATCGCGTCGCGCAGCTTCGCCGCAGTCAAGTTCATCCGGCGCGGGATCCCAAGCGTCTTCGCGAGGTCGAGCAGCTCCGGCCGCTCCATCTCGTCGAGCGGACTCTTGGCGTCCTTGTCCGGTGGCGGCGGGACGTCGTCCGAGCTGGACCCGCTCGGCTCACTGCCGTCCGCCTTGACCGGAGGCGGCGGAGAAGCGACCTCGACCATCGCGATCGCGTCGTCGCCCTCCTGCTCGAGGAACACCTTCACCCGATCGGCGGCGACCTCCTCACCGTCCAGAACGATTCGATACGCGGACGCCTCGATGAACCCCTCGAGCGGGTTCTCGACCTCGACCGGCTCGGGGGCGTCGTCAGGATCGCCGTACTCGCAGCCCGCCGTGGTGCAGCCGGCGCGGAGCTGTGCCTCGGTAAATCCATTGCTGCCGCAGCTCGTACAGACCAGCCGCGACTTGAGGTTGCCGCCGGCGCGCGTCTCGAGTTCGTACCACTTCTTCGCCATCGCGTTCTCCTCCGATTCGTCTGGTGCGGGGGAGACCGCGCTAGCTGACGATCTCGTCGACCGAGGCCAGGTCAGCCGCCGGCTGGTAGCGGGCGTCGAAGCCCTGGACGATCGCGCCGATGTCGCTCGTGGCGACGGCCACCGTGACCGTGAGGCGCGCGTAGTCGAAGCTGTTGTCGACATCGAGCTCGTCTGCCCGGCAGTTGATCTGCGCCTGTTTGTCCGAGTCGGTGCCGGCCTGCGTCAGCTGCGTGATCGCCTTGCCGGTGATGTCCTTGACGCCCGTCCCCGAGCTGTCGGTGGCCTGCTCGAGCTTCGCGTCGAGGGTCGCGCTCGCGCCGAGCGTGCCGGCCATCACGGTCGCAAGGATCGACCCGAAATCGCGCATCGAGATCCAGGCGGTCGAGTAGGCCGCCGCGGTGTAGGCGTCGGGGTCGATAACGCCGGCGATCGGGGCTGCGTTGCTCGGCAGTACGTTCGGGTTTCGGGTGACCATGTGTCTTGCTCCTCGGGAGGGGTTGGCCCTCGGAGGCCGCGACGACGCGACCCCCGAGGCTCAGCGGTCGATGCCTACGCGCGCTCCGCCACGGTGACGAAGTGCGAGCGTGTGTTCGGGCCGTTCGCGGGGGTGACCGGAGCGCTCAGGAACGGCTGACCGCCGAGCCGGAACGTCCACCGGAACGCCTGGATGTTGTAGTCGAAGTACAGGTGGATCGAGGTCGCGAAGGCGATCCCGTCCTGGTGCTGCGTGGCGTAGTAGCCCTTCGGGTTGACCCACTGGAAGTCACCCTCGTCGCCGAGCGTCTGCGCGTGCTCGTTGAACTGGACGGGGCGCCCGAACAGGAACCCACCTGGTGCCGCGGCGAAGCCATCGCGGGGCGGTGTCCAGATCGGCTGGTCGCCGAGCGTCATCAGCGCGAGCTGCGGGAATACGTCCTGGTTGGTGAGGCAGATCGCTTCACCCGGGTTGAGGACTCGGGCGTACGAGTTCGCGACGTTCGCCGCGACGACCGTGTCCGCGGTCTGGCCGGCCTCCTTGGGCACCGGGACGAGCGCGCCCGAGTTCATCCAGCCGAGCGGCTGGCCCGCACCGCTTCCGTTCACGATCGCGTCTGACGCCTTCCAGCGGATCGCCTCTGGTGCCCGCCTGGTCAAGCGGGAGTTCAATCGCGGCGCGTCGGCGAGCAGTTCGTTCGTCGCGAGGACGAACGCGTAGAGGTCGTTGAGGCGCACCTGCTCGGCGTCGGTGTCGAGCTTCGAGGCGCTCATCTGGTTGCCCTCGGCACGCCAGTTCGCGGAAACACCGGAGGAGCCCCATGGGGTGGTCTCGTCCTTCAGCAGATCGACCGCGTTCGAGCCGGTCGGCTCGATGTCCAGAAGCCCGAGGATCTCGGTGCCGTTGAACACCAGCTCCCAGATCTCGTTGCGGAGCGCCGGCGGGACCATGAAGCCCTCGGAGGCACCGGCTTCCTGGTGGAAGTTGGTGGGGGCTCCCATCGCCTGCATCTGCTCGATGTAGGCCTGCGGCCCCTCGGTCAGTCGCGGGTCCACGACCGCATTGGCGTCGCGGCTCGCTTCGCGCACTGAGAGCGCGAAGTCGGCGAGGTTGTAGAAACCGAACATCGCGCGCGGGTTGTCCTGGTCGCGAGTGTTCTCATCGAACGCCGGCGCGGGCGTCGTACTCGCGCCGGGTGATCCGGTGGTTCCAGCGCGGCGGTGCTCCCGGGTCTCGGTCTCGAGCGTCAGGACCTCGGCGATCGCCTCGAGGCGGTTCGACCGTGTCTCGATCTGTCCGCGTTCGTCCTCACTCAGCCGCGCGGACGCGACCTGCTCCTCGGTCGGGTTCTCCGGCAGCTCATCGAGACGCGCCGCCGCGGCGTCGGTGAACTCGCCGATCTCGCGCGCGAGGTCGGCCTTTTCCTGGACGAGGGCCTGATATCGGCTCGCTGGCATCGTGTCTGTCTCCCGGCCGGACTGGCGGGCCGGAGACGCACAACGGGCGCGACCGTGCTCGCCAGCAATGACTGCTGGTGAACAGGTCGCGCCCGTCGTCGGACGAGGCTGAGCCTGTGTTGCCTCGGGTTCCGTTCACTCGTCGGAGGCGGCACACCCGAGACCGTCAACGTTGGAATTGTGTAGGCGCGTAGGCCGATTGTCAACTGCGCCCAGCGCCTCGTCAGACGTCGCTGGACTAGAACTGATCTAGTTTATGAAGTGCTGTCAAGCCCACTTTTTTTGGGGAGCTTCGATGGGGGCCTCTCGATTGCTCAGCCAGTCGAGGATCGCGACGACCGAACTTGCTATCCCGAGGACGCTTGCGACTAGCGCGAAGAGGAACCCGATGGCTTCCATAAGACTTAGAGTCTACCGAGTTCTGGCTCGGCTGTGTTTCGACTAGCCGCAGCAGCTCTTCGGCGCGACGGTCGGCCATCCTGACCAAGAGGAAAGGCTCGCCGTGTGCCCTTGGTTAATGACCACAGCATCGAACAGCCGCCGGACGAGACAGTCCTATGGCGGTACGTCAGCCTCGCCAAGTTCGTCTCAATGCTGAAGAGCAGGGCGATCTTCTTCTCCCGCGCTGACAGGCTGGGTGACCCGCATGAGGGTGCGGTTTCGCCGTTGGACAACGAAGAATGGGCCGCCGCGCTTGAGCGGCTGCTCGAGGGAATCGCGGACCACGAGGAAGCCATCGCGGAACTATCGACGGTCCGCGAGCGCGCGCGGCGGTGGGTCTACGTGAACAGCTGGTTCGCCTCTCACACAGAATCTGCTGCCATGTGGGACCTATACGCTGCGGGCGGCGAGGGTGTCGCGGTACAGACCACGTTCGGCCGACTGAAGTCAGCGCTCAATGCCAGCGAGCAGATCGTATTCGCGGGACGCGTTTCCTACGTCGACTACCAGTCCGCCGCGATTCACGACCCGGAGGCAGTAGCGCCGTTCTTCTACAAGCGCGAGGCGTTCGCCCACGAGCAGGAAGTGCGAGCCGCTATCTTCGAGCTGCCTCCGAGTCAGGACGGTGGATTCCCTCTCGACGATGACGACAACCCGGTGGGGCTCGAGATCGAGGTCTCACTCTGGTCGGTCATCGAACGGATCTACACGCCGCCGGGTGCAGCCGAGTGGTTCACAGAGGCGATTGGCTGGCTCGCGAGGGAGAACGGATACACAGCCGCCGTCGTGAGGTCGTCGATGGACGACCAGCCGTTCTTTTGAACGAGTCTCCGGAGCCGGCTCCGGTTCCGGCTGATTTCGATCTCGTCGCGGGCGATCGCAGCCTGCGCTCGACCCCGCGCAAAGATGTCGACCGCTTCACTTTCCTCGGAGTCGCCGGAGCGTGCCCCCACGCCGAGGCGCGCGAACAGCTGCTCCGTTGTCTCGATCCGGTCGATCAGCCCTCGGGTCTGCGCGTCTCGAGCGGCGAACGCCGCGCCCTCGCCATAGCCCTCGCCGGTCACGACGCCTACGTCAACGCCGCGGCCACGCGCGACGTCCTCGGTGAAGTAGCCGTAGGCGTCGTCGACGATGTCCTGCATCGTCTGGCGCGCGCTCTCGCTGAGCGGCTCCTCTGGCGCGCCCTCGGTCTTGCGAGCGCCGGCGTGGACGTGAGTCACCGTGATCCCGACGCGCTCCAGCTCGGCCGAGAAATCACGGTGCGTCATCAGCGTCCCGACCGCGCCGATCAACCCGTGCGGTGCCGACACCATCTCGGTCGCCTGACCTGCGAGCCAGTAGGCAGCGCTCGCAGCGACGTGGTTCGCGATCGACACGACCGGCTTCGCCTGCCGCGCCGCGAACACCACATCAGCGATCTCGTGCATCCCTCGCGTCATCCCGCCCGGTGAGTTCACGTCGAGCACGATCGCTTTGACGCCGCTGTCTGATGCGGCGCGCGTGATCGCCTGCGCGATCTGGTCTGTGCCAACCGAGCCGAACAGACGCGCCAGGAAGCCCGCGTGGGGCACCAGCACGCCGTGCACGGGGATCAGCGCCACCGAACCCGTCTGCCGCGCCAGTCCGCGCGGGAGTGCCGACTCAGGCTGGCTCTGCGCCTCGATCGCTCGCCCCTCGATGAAGTCCAGTTCTGCGGGGGTCTCGAGCCGCTCTACCGCGAGCGCTGGCGCTTCCGGCAGCGAATCGACTGTCGCCGCCCCGAGGCGCTGGAGCATTGCCTGTAGCTCGGTGTAGGTCTCGGCCTGGATCGCCCACGGTTCGCCGGCAAGCTCGACGGCTGCCTGTGTCCGTACGTCGGTCATCGCGTACCTCCTTAGCGGTATACGTTGAACTCGCCGAGCGAGAGCTCGGCCAGCTGGTGCTCGCGGGATTGCTCCCACTCGCTCAGAACCTTGATCCCGTCGCGTCGCAGCTGCGCGCGCTGCGCGTCGGTATAGCGGGCCGCGATCGCCGGCGGCAGGTTCAGCTGCTCGACCAGCGCCCGCTGATGCCCGTCGTAGAACTCGTCGACGGCCACCGCGAACTCGACCATGTCGTTGCCGTGGGCCTTCGCAGCCCGCTTCATCGCTTCGACCTCGCGGTGCACGAGTCGGGACGAGGCCTGCTGCGCGAAGTAGCGAGCGGCCGCCGCTTCCGCCGGGCTGCCGCCGTTGCCGCCCTGACCGCCGGCCGGCGCCATGTTCCGCGGCTCCATGAACTCGTCGAGCCCATCGACGCGGTTCAGACCCTCGGTGCGGCGGATCTCGTTGCGGTTCTTCCAGCCCCAGCTAATCGCCGAGGCGTGGGACTCGTAGCGGCTCTTGATGTCACCTCGCACCAGGCCGTCGAGGTCCAGCTCGATTTCGATCGTCCCCTCCTCGTGAGGGAGGATCAGGTCGCGCTCGCAGGACATCTCCCAGCGGACTGCCCACGGACGCATCGTGTCGGTCGAGTGCTCGATGCCCTGGTGCTCGATGTTCGAGAAGGTCGCGTGGTCGAGGATCCCGACCTTGTGCGGTTGCATCCGCCAAAACTTCAGGATGTCGAGGTCCTGGAGCTTCCGAGCGTCGGTGAGCTGGGCCGCCTCCGCCGAAACGCCGATCTGTTGCCAGGTCATCCCCTCCTCGAGGATCATGAACTGGTGCCATCCGCTCGGTCCGGAGTGGTTGTCGTTCATCGAATTGCGGAGCCGGCGGTGGGCCTTGTTGCTCAGCACCTTGTCGGTCTGGAGCACGGCAGGCGGCGCTGCGCCCTGCGTGAACCAACGCGACGCGAACCCCTCGAGCGACGACGCCAGGCCGAGCGAGTCGATCGAGTACTCGAGCAGCCCGATCCCCTCGACGCCGTCCTCGCTCTTGCCGCGGATCAGCAGCGCTTCGTCGCCGAGCAGCCGCTCCTCGGTCCCGTCGTTGTGCTTGACGAGGTAGACGAGGTCGCCGCTGTCCTCCTGCTCGATCCGCACCCGCAGCGGGTGGATCGGGATCAGTTCCGAGAACGGCCCGCGCTCGCCCTCAACGATCCGGCAGACCGCCTTGCCTCGCATCGCGACGTGGCCCTGCAACATCTCGCGCCACTCGTAGCTGGTCTGCCAGCGATTCGGCCGGTCGTGGAGCAGCCGATACAACGGGTGCGTGACCGCCCGATCGCGACTGCCGTCCTGAGCCACGTTCCACACCCGGAACGGGACGCTCGCGAGGTCCTCAGCGACCACGTTGTTGCAGGCGTAGAACGTGCCGATCCGCTGCGCTGCGTGGGCGCTGACCCGAACCCCAGCCTGACTGAGCCCGCCGACCGGCCGGTACCAGTAGTCATCGGCCGCGTTGCGCGCGCTCGCGGACATCGGCGACCCGATCATCCGCTCGAGGATTCCGGTGCTCATTGGTCGACCTCCTGGTCGCTGCTACTAGCCACAGTCCGGCCCAGCACGAGCGGGCCCAGGGTCACCACCAGACCCAGCACGCCGACGAAGATGAGCGCCAGCGGCGGCGACACCTGTTGCAGTCCAACGCCAAGCGCGACGACGCTCGCCGCCGCGAACACCAGGCGTTCGTTCACGGCCGACGCGAGGTATGGCCATGCAGCGCGCGGTAACGCCGTGAGCCCCCGCACCGAGACGCTGAGGACACGGCGGGTGAACCACCGCCGGTCCTCCCACAGGTAGAGCGGCGCTCGGACGCGCCACGCGATCGCTCTGAGCCAGCTCATAGGCGTCGTAACCCTCTCCGCTCGTAGACCGAGTCGGCCGTCTTCGTCTCCGGTTCGGTGATCAGGTAGCCGCACATCGCTTGCGTGGTGGCCGCGTCAATCGGGCGGCGGTGCGTCTCCTGCTTGCGGACGATTCGGCGTCCGCCGCTCGAGGTCATCTGGAGCGACGAGGCGCGGATATGGCGGCCGACAACGCGGTTCCCGTCGTGTTGGAACCGGCGGTCGACGAGCAGCTCGAAGAACGTCTGGAACCCCCGCACCATCCGGTCGCCCTGCTGCGGGATCTCCTCCATCGGGAGGCCGTCCTGCTCCCAGGTCTGCGTCTGCATCGTGATCCGCGAGGTGTCAAAGCCGATCTTCTCGAGGCCGAGCGGCCGGAACTCTTCGCCGCAACAGGCGCACATGCCGCCCTCCTGCCACGGTCCCTTCGCGCGTGTCCCGAAGTGCATCGAGTAGAGATGGGCCTGCACCTCGACCTGCGGTAGGCGCCAGCGCTCGACGGGCCGCCCGGTGCGAGGGTCGATGGGCCGCTCCCAGACACGGGAACGTGAGCGCACTGAGACGTCGCCGCCACGACCGGTCACTTCCCACCAGGTGACCGCGGTCGAGTCGATGCTGGTCGACGCGTCGATTGAGGCGACGACGCGTCGTTGCGGATCGACCCGGAACGGCTTCGGGGCGGCGTAGGCGGCCCAGGGCTCCGGCGTCCAGATCTCCTCAGCCTCGGTGTGCTGGTTCCCGTGATATCGACGGGCGACCCCCTCGGTCATCTTGGGGTCGTTGAGGTCCTCGAGGTAACGGTCATAGGTGACCGTCAGCCCTGCCGACGGGTTCGCCGCGTCGAAGAACTCACGGGAGCGATAGTCGCAAGGCTCGCCGGCGGCGCCCTCGTACTCGCCCGTTCCTTCGTAGTCGCCCGAGCAGACCTCCGGCGCCTCGTACCAGATCATCAGGAACGTCTCGTCGTCCACGTCGCCGGCGAGGACCTGCATCCCATGCTCGTGGAGCTGACCCTCGATCGTCTCCGGGTCGAAGCCGGCGGTCGTGATCATGAAGACAATCGAGTCCCGCTGGAGGATCGTTCCCCGGTTCAGAACGGTGTGGGTGTCTTCCGATTTCGGAGTCACCCACTCGTGCAGCTCGTCCTCGACCACGAAGATCAGGTTGCGGCCGTCGAGCTTCCCGCCGCCGACCGCGAGCCGTTTGAGCGACTTCTGTGGGCGCTCCGCGAGCAGGATCTCCTTCTCGTAGCGGGTCGACGCGCGGCCGTCACCGCCGGTCAGTTCGTTGAGTTCGGGTGACAGCTCGGCGGTCATCTTCCCGAAGCCGTAGACGAGGTCGGCCTGGTCCTCGCTCGCGGCAGCGCAGACGATCTGGCCGGAGGGCTGCAAATCGTCGACGAGGACGTACTCGGCGAGCCATGCCGCCCAGCCGGTCTTGTTGTTCTTCTTCGCGACTCCGATCAGGACCCGCCGATACTGACGGTGCCCGTCGAGCCGGAGCGTGAAGACCTGGTACGTGGCCTCGCGCTGCCACGGGATCATCCCACCGGTCTCGCCCACCTTCTGGCCGAGCAACGGGCCGTCTGGATACACGCACATCGTCTCGATGAACCGGACCGCGCGATGGCCTTCGCTCCAGAACCCGCGCCGGTGAAGCGCTCGGTGATCGGGGTGCGCGTCGGCCCCGTCGCATCGGTGCCAGGCGGCACGTCCGCGCCGGACCATCGATTCGAGTTCTGGGGTCGGGGCCTTCGGGCCGAGGTGCTTGGGGGCCGTCCGAGATCGCCGCGCGCGCGGGTGTCGCTCGGCCGAGCGCGCGGGCGGACGCTTCGCATGGCACGCTGCGCAGACCTCGCCCCCGGCGAACTCCTCGCTGTCGCGGTGCTGGCCGCAAGACTCGCAGCGGGTCAACGTCGACGTCGTCATGCGGACGCCCAGGCCTCGGCGATCGCGACCTCGAGTTCAGCACGTCGCATCGTCGACCGCCCGCGGATGCCGAGCTCGCGCGCCTCGACCTTCAGCTCCTCGAGCTGCCACTCCTCGAACGATTCGACCTCCGAGAACTCCCCGTCGATGTAGTCGCTGGGCTCGCCGCCCTGCGCAATCTTCCCGAGCCGTTCGTTCACGTCCGCGGCGGTCAGCCGGTCCTGACCGGTGACGATGCCGAGCTGAGCCTTGTTCTTTGATCCGATCCCTAGCTGCTGCCAGAGCTTCTCGAGCTGCGTGCGGATGCTTGCCGCTTCGTTCGAGAGCGGGTTCGGCCGGATCTGACCCTTGCTCCCTGTCACTGTGAAGTCGGTCCCGACCTCAATCTCGAGCACGAGCAGCTTGTTCTCGAGTTGAATCCAGTGCTCGACGATGTGCTGGTCAAGCCCACCGGGACCGTCGAGCGCTCGCGCGACCGGCGACAGCCAGAAGCGATCCCACAGCAGCAAGATCGAATCGAGCAGCCGATCCCCGGCCGGCGTCAACGGCGGCTCGGGAACGATGAACGGCGCGGCGTCGGTCACCTCCGCCGGCACTGCTGGGACGATCTGGAGCTTCGGCTTGTAGTGTCCGACCTTCGCGTCAGGGTCCTTCGGCGGCCGTCCGGTCCGCATCAGGCGGCCCGCCGCGCACGACCGCGCCGCCGAGGCTGCCGACGACCGGACCGAGAGACGGGCCGACGCCGCGCATCGAGGCGAGTCTTCCGCAGATGGCATCGGTGGCAGCGCGTGACGCCGTTCGAGAGCTTCCACGCTGCAGGGTCGCCCGGCGCGAATCGACTCAGCGGCACGACGTGATCGGCCTCGAGGTCTTTGGTCGATCCGCAGTCGACGCACGCACCGTCGCGCGCCCGGATCTTTTTCGACCACGCGTGCTGCTTCGACCCGCGCCGGCGGTTCGAGCACCGCCGGCAGCGAGAGCCCCGCTCGATGGGGTCCGAGCAGTCCAGACAGCGTCGCGGCGGCACCGATCACCGCCCCAGGACCCGTTGAGAAAAAAACTGCTGGACTTTCGTCCCGGAAATAAACAGAGCGGGACGCTCAGGAGGAGAGCTCGCCGTCCCAGGGATTCGGTCCCCCTCCCCACCCTTCGACCTCGTGGCGGCCTCCGAACGCTCCTGACCGCCCCCGGCGTCAGCGCCGACACGGCTGACCCCGTGCTCGCCCGCTAGACTTCTGTGATGGACGGACCTGCGGCCGCTGCGATCGGCGCCTCGCTCGCGACACTCCTCATGGCTGCCGTGACGTGGCGGCTCGGGAACGCAACCAGGCGAAGCGCCGACAAGACAGCGGACATGGCGGCTCGCACTCTCTCGATGTCCCAGGCAACGAACCGAATGGCCGATGAGACGAGCCGCATGGCGGCCGCGACCGAGGAGCTCCTCCGCCTTGAGCAAGCTCGGCGCTCCGCTGAGACCCGGGCGTCGGTTCTCCCGCTCTTCTGGGAGAGCAGAGATCGGCCCGAGAAGGGGCTTGTGGTCGTCAACAACGGTGCGGCGAACGCCGAGGAGGTCTACGCCGAGTGGAGAATGGGCGGGCAGCACCATCGCTCCGAGATTTGGCCAACGCTGCTCGCAGGAGCTCGACACGGGTTCGCGCGTGATTTCGCCAGTGGAGTCACCCTTGCCGCTGTACCGCTCTGGGTCGAAACGATGGAGGACAGCGGGATCGCGGCTCGGTGCGTGTGGATGAACGAGGACGAGTCCGAAGGACAGTCGGACTGGCGACCGATTGGCCGCTACTAGAGCGCTCACGCGGCCCCCTCATGCCACGGTCGCTGGTCCCATGCGTGCAGACGCATCCCGAGGTTGGCGGCCTCCTTTGGGTGCTCACCCAGCCAGTCGTGACAGGCACGGCAGAGCGCTCGCAGGTTCTCGTACTCGGTGAGGTCTTCGTCGCTCCCCGACCGGCCTCGAGGCAGCACGTGATCGGCGTCGAACGACTGTCGGGTGCAGATGTCCTCGAGCGCCGCCTCGCAGTTCGGATGGTCGGCTACCCGCTGCTGCTTGACTGGCGTCAGCTCTCTCTGCGCCACCTTCCGCCGGTCGCTCTGCTGAGGCACGGTCGAACCGCGCCGGCGCTGGCCCTGGCGCTTCGAGCTCTCGAAGTCGTGCAGCCACGTGTCACCGGTGTGGTTGTTGTGGTTCTTCCGCTCACCACAGATGACGCAGGGATCCTTGGGGCGGCTCATCGGGAAGCCACGAACCTGGCGCGGGGCCAGATCACGCCCAGGAAGCGTGGCCCGCGGCTGTATGGTCCCCGCATGTGGCCAGGAATACCCAGCGATCCTTCGCTGAACGCCATCGGAACAGGACTCGAGGCCGTCTCAGTCGGCCTACTGGTCGTCCGTGAACGGGCGTTTGCCAGCCCCGACTCACCTGGCAGGCGGTTAGAACGAGCGCTCGGAACCCGAATACGCCCACTCCTACACTGGTGGGAAGGTGACCTCCATCGAGTGCTACTCGGGCGGCGGCGGACCTGGCGCGACTTCGCGCTGGCTCCTCTTCGTACGCGTGACATCATCCTGGCGAGGCCGCCGCCCGCATGGACCTTGCCTGTCCCCGTCCCCGTCACGCCAAGATCCGACGTACGCAAGCGGTCGATCACCGGGAGTAGCCGAATTGTCGGCAACGTCCCTCGATTCCGCTCTGCAACCGCATTGGTGACGGCGGGGATGATTCTCGTCTTCTTGATCCGGACTCTCCCGCGATTCGTATCGCTCGACGTGGAACTGGTGCTGACCGCTGGGGTGTTGGTGGCGCTCAGCACGCTTGTCTCCTTGCGAGCAAGGTCCCTTGCTCGCACGGGTCCGACGAATCGCGCGCGGTTCTTCAAGTGGTTCGCTCGGATCGCGGCCGTGCCGGCCGGCCTGATAGTCCTCGCGTTCGGAGTGCCGATTGGTGCTGTCTTCCTCACTCTCACGTTCGTTGTGGCGGTCGTGATCGGAAGTCTCATCCTGCTGCTCCAGGCGCTTGCCAAGCTCGAGTCGTCGATCGCAGCGCTGGCGCCTGTCTTTGGTCTCGGCGTGCTCCTCCAGTTGATCGCTGCCATCACCTGAACAGGCAGTCCAAGAGAGCCCCTGGTCCGCAGGAACCCGAGCGTCACGCCGCACCTCGAGCCAGGGGGCGGGGCAGAGACCAGCCGATGACCTGGGACGAGGCAGGTGAGCCGAGCAACCGCTCGCCCCTTCGTACCGCCTCTGCGAACCAGTCGTCCGCCGCCTGCAGCAGGTCCTGAGCACGCGCGATGCTGTCGCCAATCGTGGAGCGGTGACGTCCCAGCGCGGTGCCGATCCGCTCGAGCGTCCACCCGTGACGACGCCAGAGGACGAGGACCGCTGCGTGCTTCGCCTCCGAGAGTCCAGGTCGGCCTCGCTGGCATGCGAGCGCAGCCTGAGCAGTCACGTCGTAGGTGCTCGCGGTCGCCTCCAGGACACGCATCGCTAGCTGGCTGTCGGCGTCAGGCTTGCTCATCGTCGTCCTCCTCAACCCGCTCCCGCTCGATCGCTGTGAACTCGATTGAGATCCACTGCTCCGTTTCCTCGACCTGGAGCACCAGCCCCGTGTAGGGCTGTGCGGTCTCGCCCTCGGGGCCAACGGGAAACGGGATCCGATAGCCCTTCATGAAGTCGAAGTGCCCTACCGCGTAGCGACCCCACCAGCGTTCTCGCTTGAAGCGGATCCAGCGACGGACGATTCGATCGCCTTCGTCGTTCATCAGTCACGGTCCACCCACCACATGCCGCCTCGTGCAGCGACGGTCTCTGGTCTGCGGGCCTTCTGGCGTGCGACGGCGGCTCGCTTGGCGCGCTGACGGCACCGAGTGCACTCACCGGTCAACCCGCCGTGACGTCGGCAGAGCGCCCGCTTACAGCTGCCCTGGCAGACGGCCCTGCCACCCAACTCGCAGTCGTCGATCCCGCACTCCACCGAGGACGATTCATTGCCGCAGGTCGAACAGATGAGGAATGTGCGGCCCTCGGTGTCATCGGAGATCAGGTAGCGGATCACCGCCTCGGAAAGGCACGTCGGGCAGTGCGCTAGACTGCGGCGATGTTCACGCGAGCGGTCGTAGTTCTCGCCGCGATCATCATCCTCGGGGTCGCGTGCTCGGATGACGGCGCCCGGCTCGACGACCTCGAGACTCGAGTCGCCACCCTCGAACAGTCGCCGACGGCGGCGACATCGGAGGCTCTCATCGTCCTCGGCAAGCGCACTGAGAATCCGACGGGCCTCCGCGGTAGGGCGTCGGAGGTGTGCGTCGACTTCATCGGATTCGGTCGGGAGCGAAGCGTGTGCTTCCCGATCCCGACGACCGACCTCGCTCAGCGGTGTTTCGACGAAGCCAAGATCGGCGAACCGCTCCCCGACTCCTGTCGCTAGCGTCCTCATGCTGCCGCCTCGACTCGGTGCCAACGCGTTCCAGCACGGTGCTGTCGGAGGTCAACCCTCGGCGGCGCCGGCTTCGCGGCGTAGAACACGGTGCCGCAGTTCACGCACTCGACACCCTCGTCGTGAGGTTGGAGCGCTCCCGTCTCACAGCGCGGGCAGGGACACGAAGCGATCCGCGGCATCAGCGATGACCTCGCTCGAGGACGGCGGAGAGTTCGCGGCCGCATTGCTGGACGGCCCTCGCGTGCGTCGTGGCGAGGGTCTGAGGGAGGCCCTTCGATCGCTGCTCGGCCTCCGTCCCTTTCCACCGCTCGGCTAGCTCGTGCAGCTCCCCCAGCAGGTCCGCACTCGCACCCGCTGGCAAACCCGAGGAAGCGTGGGGCGCCTCTACCCGGGGCCGGAGGAGTTGCAGGAGCCAGCCGAACATCAGGCGTTCGCTCGGATCAGGAATTCAAACGGTCCGGCCGCAGCTAGACTCCTGTGATGGATCTGCTTGAGTTCCTCCTTGTCATCTTTAGGAGTCTCGAAGGGCTTATCGACGAGCTGCTTGCGGCAGGTCTGCCTGTGAACGTCACCGATCCCGGACGAGACTGGCCGCTGTTTCTCGTCCAGATGCTGGTCGCCGCCGGAACAATCGGCGCCGTGCTTGTTGCATTGTTCTTGGGTCGTCGACAGCACCACGCCGAACAAGCCCGTCACCACGAAGAGATCGAGACCATCAGACGGCAGCACCGCGAGCAGCTCGCTGCGACACTTGCGCCACTCGTTCGCGTCGAAGCCGGAGGTGAGGTGCCCCGTCAGGCCGGACGGTTCGCGAGTCTCCAGATCGCCGGAGTTTCCGACCCGATGCCTCTCGGGCTCAGAAACATCGGCGTCGGTCCCGCCACTGACGTGAAGGTGATGTTCTGGGTTCAGGAGGGGGATCATCTCGAAGGGGTGGGACGCGAAGCGACGCCGATGCCGGACGATCTGGAGGTCGCCCTGGGCGAGCCCGAAGCCTTCGCTGGAACTGGTGCAATGGCACCCGGCGAGGTGCACCCCTTCGCCTGGTTCCGGATTCCGCTTCGAGACGTTCCGCTCAACTCCACCGTCTATTGGCGCACGACGTTCCGGGACAATTTCGAACGCGAACTGTCGATGACAGGGCGCATTGCGGTCGTTGACGAGAACTAGCTCTGGGCGCTCGGTCATCAGTCCGTCCGATAAACGCGGGCGTACGGATCGGGGGTCGAAGCGTTCGCCGGCTCGGGCACGAACGTGCAGAACGACCCATCCGGCTTCCGGTGGTAGAACTGGCCGTCCGTGGTCCGGCTCGCGAGTCCTTCGATGTCGTGCTGGTTGCATCGCGCGATTTCGAATGCTCGCGCGTCCGGATCCGGATCAGACGAGGAGGAGGGTTTAGGGATCTGTTTAAGATCCTCCTCCTCTCTGGGGTTAAGAGAGGTCAACGGCTCGGACGTGTGATGTATAGGTCTCACGTCGGGCTCGGACGTGTGACCTATAGAGGACATGTGACCTGAGGACGTGTGATGTAGAGGTCTCACGTTCTCGTCGGACGTGTGATGTATAGGTCTCACGTCGAACTCGAGTTGAGGGCCTCGGGAGCCGGCCTGAACCCCTCGGTTGTGGATGAAGTAGCGGCGCCCCTTGCCGGACTTCTCGACCGAGATCAGGTCCGCCTCGATGAGTCCCTGGATGGCGATGTTGACCCACCGGCGACCGGCTCCGACCGCCCCGCCGATCTCGGTCTGGCTCGGGTCGCAGTGGCCGCGTGAGCCAGCCTCGAGGTCGAGGTAGGCGTAGACCGATTGCTGGATGCGCGGCAGCTCGAGCAGCTCGCGGGGCGCCTTCGCCCAGTCCATCCGCGGGCTCACGGACGCCGATCCTCGGGGCGCGTTACCGCACCGCAGGCAGAGCAGCGATCCCCGAGCGCGACCAGCTCTCGGTCACACCCAGCGCACCAGGTCAGCTCATTCGATTGCTCCAAGACGCACTCACAGCCCCCGCCACAAGTCGCTCGGTTGTCCTCGTCTTCCAGGCCCTCGCCTCCCTCGCAGAGGGCCGTTCTCTACGTCACGGGCGCCTCCTCGCCTGTGCGGTCCGCGATCGAGGCCACCTGATGGTCCAGGCTCCAGATCGCGGGAGGGTCCAGGGACCGATGCCAGAAGCTGCGATCCCCCGGGTGCTCGTCAGCAAGCTCGACGTGACGCCGCGGGTTCGCGCAGACGAGCGCGGCGTTCAGCGTCACGCCAAGCGGCGCGACCTCCTCCGGCGTCAGGGCGTCTTCGCATGGGGTCGATCGACGGCGGGCCGGCGAGCCGATCGGCGAGCGCACGAGGCGCGGGCCGTTCACGAGGTCCTCCGTCGTCCACGCGGCGTGGCAGCGCGAAGCGCTGGCCAGTCGTAGGAGGGGACTTCGAGGATGAACGGCGTCTCGAGACGGCCGGGCCTCCGGAGCTGCGATCTCCGCCAGTCAGCGGTCCAGGCGATGAGCACGCCGGCGAACACGCCGATGAACGCCGCGATGAGCACACCGGCGGCCATCGCGTCCATCTCGGCGAGGCTCATGCGACGAACCTCGGGCGCTCAGGCGGTAGGCGGAGCTCCGTGACCCGTGCGGCGAGTGGGATGACGTTCTGAACGGGTGCCGCCACGCGTCGGTGGACGTAGCCAGGGCGGCCCACGCCGACCGTCTCGCTGGCCTCACCTGGCGTGAGTTCGATGTGCTCCACCGCGCCACAGAACTGGCAGACACGACCATCGGCGTCGTTCATGCGGCGCGTTTCTCTGGATCGCCTTCGACGTAGGCGCGCAGCTGCGCGGCGGAGAAGCGAACCGTGCTGCCGGCTCGATGCACCTGGAGGCGTCCGCGGTCGACCTCGTGCCGGAGCGTGTCCTCGGAGAGCTGAAGCTTCTGCGCCGCCTGCGCGTAGGTGAACAGCACCTGGCTCTCGGCGTTCGCGTACTCGCTCCGGTACTCGACCAGCTCCTTCATCGTTCGCTGAGCGAGTTCGCGGGCGAGCCACCCGATCGCGGCGTCGACCTCGGGCGGGAGGACGATGAGTGGATCGACGCCGTTCACGCGGCGTCCCCCCGTCTGCCGCGAGCGACTACAGCAGCCAGAGCACCTCGGTACTCCGACCGTCCACGTCCCTCGGGCAGCGTGTCGCGACGTCCGTTCTCGAAGTTCGAGACGACCGATGGGGAGACGCCGAGCTCGCTCGCGACCTCGTAGGCGCGCACGCCGGCGCGCTGCCGCTCGAGGGCCAGGTCCAGGTTGTCCACTGACTTTTGCAAGCTCATCGGCCCCGGCCGTTCTGGTGTTCGTTCGCGTAGCTGTGCGAGCGACTTACCAGTTAGCGAAAGAATTTCTTCAGGGGAACGTAGATCGATTATCGGAAGCTGTCAAGAACTTCTTCTACCGTGCGCCCCATAGCAAAGGGTTCCGATGTCAGATGAGGCGGTTCGTGGCCTCGGGGCGCGCATACGCAGACTTCGCGAAAGCCGCGGGATGACGCCGCCCGGCGTCGCTCGAGCGGCGGCGTTGGCGGGCTTCTCACTGACGCGTCCGACGGTGACCTCGATCGAGTCGGGTGACACACCGTCGCCGACCATTGGTTCGCTCGTCGCGATTGCCAGTGCGCTTGAAGTTCCACTCCTCTCCTTGATCGGCGAGGAGACCGAGGTGCCCGCCCGAATCCAACCGCTCGTGACGATCGCCTCTCAGCTCGACGACGCCGACCTGGTTGCGCTCGAGGTCACTGCCCGCCGCCTCTTGGAGCTCGGCGACCAGGCCGCCGAGGTTCCGTTCGACCTCGACTCCCTAGACCCGGAAGCCCGCGAGGCAGTGGCTCGAGCTGTCCGCGAGCAGACCGCGGAAGGCTCGCGGGCCCGTGCCGCCGAGCAGCGTCGTCAGGGTTCGACAACCTCACCTCAGCCTGATAGAACATCTGTTCTAAATCAGGACGATGAGGAAGTATCCACACCCGATGATCGAGCCAGCGATCCTGGGCCGGATGATGAGGACGCTACTCGGCGACGATATCGGCCGGGCCGCCGACGCGGCCGGGATGCGGGTTAGACGAGACGCCACCGGTTCACTCGACGGGTTCTACCTTCCAGCTCGCAAGCGCCTCGAGCGGCCGCGGGTCGTGATCTCCTCGCAGGCGACCCGCGAAGAGCGCGACGAACTAATAGCGCGGGCGATCGGCCACCTCGTCCTCGGTCACCGATCGCAACGCGTGTACTTGTTCCAAGAGGCGATGCACGGCGAAGGCGAGGATGCGACCACGTTCGCGCGCGCGCTCCTCGAGTCGCTGCCCGAGCCCGTCGATCGCAGGCCGATCGACTTCCGCTGGGAGTACACGGTCCGGCGTCGAATCGGCGCCTGATCACCTAGGATGTCGCTCGTAAGGCGGGAGTGCGCATGGTCGCAACCATCGGAGTGATTATTTCAATCGGAATCCTATGGCGGATCTGGTTGGCTGACCTCGAGATGAAACACCCCGCTCGCATCACGATCTCAGTGATCGCCAGCCTGATCATCAGCTTGTTGTCGCTGGTGTTCTTTTCCGACACAGGACTCTAGCGTGACTCGTGGAGAGTCGACGGGGAGCCGGTGGACTTCCACGAGCGAGCGATGAGGTGGCATGGATGCAGGTCCGGATGATCCGCTGGTTGAGGTATCTGGCGATAGTCGTTTTCGGGCTAGCCACTGGCATCCCCGTGGCCGCCTTCTTGTTCGGCGACCTGGGGTTTTCGACTGCGCTGGCGATTCTCGGGGCGTTGCTCTTCCTGGCCGCGCTTCTTTTCCAGATTGCCGAGTCGCTGCAGACGGTCAGCGACTACCGGTCGGATCGGCTCACTTCACGCAGCGGGGCGCCGCAGATTCGCGTCTCCAGCGTCGACGGCAGTATTCGCCCGTTCGTCTTCCCGTTCGACGGGGGTCCGGAGAGTTTCAACACGTTCGCGCGGGCGCGTGAGTTGGAGCTTGTTGATTCGGGCCTCGTCGTTGACGCGGTGGTGGACCCCGAAGAGGGAGATCGGATCCTGACGACCGATTCCGCTGACGAGGAACTCGATCGATTGGCTCAAACGGAGCTGGAGAAGTGATTCCGAAGTGGCTCCTGCCCGAACTCACGGACGAGAAGGGCCGGCCAGGGGCCGCCTACATTGGAGCCGGTTCCCTCGGCGCTCTAGTCGCCTTGCTCGGGAGAGAGGTCTTCGATGGCGAGCTCGAATCCCTCGCGATCGCTGCCGCTCCGGCGTCGGCTTTGTTCATCGCCGACCGGTGGCGCGCATTTGTCATCGATGCCACGAAGAAGGCTGATGAGCGTGATCGCCGCGCCGCCGAGCACCGGGAACAGGAGCTCGTCGAGACATTCAACAAGTCGAGAGCGAAAGCGATCCAACAGTTGAATGTGATCATCGCTGACCCTGCAGCGACTGAGGGGGAGCGGGAGCAGGCACAACGGAAGAAAGTTCGCGCGCTCAATCAGAGCGCCGACGCGCTGCTTCAGCCGCCCGGAGACACTGCGCCCCCGCAGCATGCCTCGGGAGGAGACTCGTGAGCCGCCGGGGCAGGGGCGCTGGCTCCGTCTACCAGGACGGCGATCGCTGGCGGGCGTCGATCAGCGTGCGCATGCCCAACGGTGGCCGTCGCCGACGAACGAAGGTCCGCGCTACCCGAGCTGAAGCGGAGCGCGCCCTTCGCCAGCTCCACGCCGAACTCGACCGCGGGCTGGTCGATGACGAGTCGGTCGGTGCCTACCTGGAGCGCTGGCTCGAGGAGAACGCCCGTCTGAAGATCCGCGCACGCACCTATGACGCGTACGAGAGCATCATCCGCAACCACCTGATCCCCGAGCTCGGGAAGAAGAAGCTATCGAAGCTCTCGGTCGCTGACGTCCAGAAGCTGATGAATATGCGCCGCGCATACCTCTCCCCGCGCACCCTGATCCACATCAAGACCCTGCTCGGGACCGCGATCCACCAGGCGGAGCGGGAAGGCCTCGTCACTCGGAACGTCGCGCGCCTGGCGGAGACGCCGCGGGCGCCGGACGACGAGGTCGAGCCGCTGGGCGTCGACCAGGCGCGTCAGCTCCTTGAACTGCTCCGAGGTGATCGCCTCGAGGCCTTATATAGCGTCGCCCTCGCGGTCGGGATGCGGCAGAGCGAGATCCTCGGACTGCTCTGGGCCGACGTCGACCTCGATGAGGGGATGCTCCGGGTTCAGCGTCAGCTCCAGCGGCGCGCTGGCGGTTGGCGTTTCGTTCCACCGAAGACTGCGAAGGGTCGGCGGACGATCGCGCTGCCTGAGACGGCGATCTCCGCGCTCCGCGCTCATCGCACCCGGCAGCTCGAGGAGCGGATGCGCGCCGGGCCGCTCTGGAATGAGCACGGGCTCGTGTTTCCCAGGGGCGATGGGGAGCCGCTGAACGGGCAGGGCGTGACGCGTCACCTGCAGATGGTGATGGAGCGGGGCGGGCTGCCGCGGAAGCGGTTCCACGACCTTCGGCACTCCTGCGCGTCATTGCTTCTCGCCCAGGGTGTCCCGATGAAGCTGATCCAGGTGACGCTGGGGCACACGTCGATGAAGACGACAGCCGACATCTACGCTCACGTTGCGCCGGATCTGCGAGAGCAGGTCGCGTCAGCAATGGATGGCGCCCTGGCGCAGCCGTGATTCTCGGGGTCCATCACGACATCTGGCTCAACGCGATCGGAGCGGGCCTTGAGACCGGTTCGATTCTCCTTCTGATTCTCGACTGGGCAGCGCAAGTGCCACGCCGCCAGCAAGCCGTTCGCCGCTGGCTCGAACGTCTAGCGTCTTTTCTCGACTTCGATCGATTCGACGACCGCAGCCCGTTCGTCCTGCTCACGGTTTTCCTCGGTTTCGGGGCAAATGTGTCGTTGGTATTGGCCGGATTCGCGCTCGCGGGGCCGGTGGGCGCCGCCACCGTCTTTGCGATCGGCTACGGATCGGCCATCGTGCCCCTCCTCGTCGCACTGGTCCTGTCTGGCTCGTTCCGGGATGATCCCGGGGCATCGGACCTTGAGGAGCTCGTCCACTGGCTCGAGACAGGGCAGGCGGCGCCGGCGCCCGCGGAAGCAGCGCGACCGGGCGAGGTCGCAGGGGCGTCAGTCGGTCTGTTGTTCCTCTGGCCCGTGGGCCTTCCCTTGCTCTTCACCGAGTTTCTGATCTCACTTCTGGAGTGGATGGCCCAGGACCTCCGCCGAGCGGTCTCGGTCTTCTCGCTGGTGTTTGGCGCTGGCGTGGCCCTTCAGTTCGCAGCGGTTGTGACGCCGTGGGACTAGGGCTGATCACCGACACTGCCTGAGCATCGGCTCGACTGAAGGAGCTATCAGTGACTTCGGAGCCGACGAGTGAGCTAGCGTTGCCCCGCAGCCTCTGTGAGGGGCCGGATCGCCAAACCCGCATGGACAGCATCATCCGAGCCTTCGAAACGCCCACCTACTCGCCAGACGGACATAATCGGCACCGAACGGAGGAATTCGACGTAGCCCTCGCCGATCTCCTCAGTGAATAGAGCCACGAGTCCGTCCGGCTCTTTGGCGCCGGCCTCGCGGTACAGGAAGTGCCGGTAATCGAGAAGCTGGCCGGCAGCGCCTCGAACCGCCTCGGTCGCGTTCTCGTTTCGGACGACTTTCGCCTCGATCACCCACGATTCGGTTCCGCGTACAAGCACGAGGTCCTGTGGGTGGGGCGAGTGGACTTCGAACCCGACTCGCTCTGCCCATGCGGCGTAGCTGTTCACTAGGGCTTCATGCCTTCGGCTCTTGGCGAGCTGGCGCCCCTGGAGGTGTTGTAGGTACTCACCAGAGTCCTTCGGTTTGAAGCCGCGGAGCGGCGCGTCGCTTCCCGCGGTCCGACGCAGCGCGCTGGGGAGGACGAACGTCCCTGGCGCCTCCTGGAGGAGGCTACGCTTTAGCGTGACCGCATCCCCATAGAGCTTGATGAAGCGCTGCAAGTCCGTCTTGAGCTCCTCTTCCCCGGGCAGCCGGTCGACGCGGTAAGTACGGGCAACGATGTTGCCCACCTCGTAGAAGCGAGGGTTCGCGGCGCGGCTCCCGAGTGAAATCTCAGTCTCGAGATCAGCGATCTTGTCTTCCGGGAGGGCACCCCGAAGACGGCGAGCTTCGCTAGCGAGCTGCTCCCTCGTCCCCGCGTCTTTGAGCTTCGCTCGGAGCTGAGTGCAGCCCTGGTTCAGCGAGAGCGAGACGGTTTCGAGGTCCGCCCTGAAGAGGTAGACAACGTAGATGCCGAACGTCGGGGAGTCGGTCTCATCTGGATCGAGAAACGCGAGCCACGGGACAATCGGCGCGTTGGCGGCGCCGATGCTGCCCCGAACGATGAAGCCGCCAGGCGTGTGCTCCTCGAGCAGCTGGTCGGCTTGTTTGAGCATGGAGATAGTTGGACTGCCAACCCCCTCTGTGCGGTCGTAGTTTGCTGCGACGGCGCGGATGAACTCTCCAAGCTCCACGTGGGCTCCTTAGCTAGTGGGGTGCCTTTCTTGACGAGCCTCGGTACTCGTCCGCCGGATATCGTCGCCCGTTCGCAATGAGCTTCGAGTCCACCGCCGCCGCGAGGTCAATCTCGAGGTCGTGCGCGAGCATGATCACGAAGGTGGCGACGTCGGCAAGCTCGTCGCGGATCGACTGCAAACGTTCGCTGTCGTTCCGCGTCACCTCCGCCCGCTCCGCGGGCTCCCAGAGGAACAGTTCCTGAAGTTCGGCGGCCTCGATCGCCAAGCCCGCTGCCAGCTCCTTCGGAAGGTGGAACTGGCCCCAGTCCCGTTCCTCGCGGAAAGCGATTACGGCTTCGACCGAGCTAGAGAGATCCCATCCGCTACCCATGCCGAGTCCCTCGGTTCTTATCGCGCTCTGCGACGCACCTACGCCCGCATCGTAGCCGCGGTCTAGTCAGATCACAGCGCCCCCTGAATCACGTCGTGACCCTCTTCCTCGTCGCAGCCGTGGGGCCGAGACACTTCCCGGCCAAGGCTCCCGGCTTGTGGTCGAGAACGCGCTCATGGTCCGGTCGTTTCCCGAAGGAGCAGGTTCGATGAGGCTAGTGGCTCCCTCCTGCGGCTCCCTGCTCACCAGCCTGATCCCAAAGCAGCCGGTAGAATCAGGCCGGGAGTGGATCGTGACCGGTGTTGCGCGCGGTCTTCAAAACCGTTGTGGGGCTACGTCGTAGTCCTGGGTGGGTTCGACCCCCACGCACTCCCGCCACTCGGCTAGCATCGCCCGCGAGACGCGAGTTGAGCGCGCCGGAAGGGGCAATCGGTGGCCCGGCTATCTGATTTCGAGGGCGACTGGGCCCAGCACTTTCTTGACATGCCCATGCCCAGCTATGAATCGACGCCGTGGGTCGAGCCCCCGCCGCTCGCGGAGTCTCGCGTCGCGATCATCTCCACGGCTGGGATCCATCGCCGATCCGACCCCGAGTTCGCGCTCGGTGCGGCGGACTACCGCCTGATTCCCGGAGACATTCAACCGGACGACCTCGTCATGAGCCACGTGAGCGTCAACTTCGATCGCAGCGGCTTCCAGCAGGACATCAACGTCGTGTTCCCCGTCGAGCGTCTTCGTGAGTTGGCTGAGGCCGGCGAGATCGGCGGCGTCGCGGCCTGGCACTACGCGTTCATGGGCGCGACCGCCCCACAGGCGCTGGAGGAGTCAGCGCGGCAGGTCGCGCGGCTCCTGGTCAGAGATGGGGTGACCACTGCTCTCCTGGTTCCTGTCTGACCGAACTGCACGCGCGCCGTCGGCGGGCTCGCCCATTACCTCGAAGACGAAGGCATCGCGACCACTCAGATCAGCCTGATCCGAGAGCACACCGAGCACATCAAGCCACCCCGGGCGCTCTGGGTTCCGTTCGAGCTGGGACGGCCCTTCGGCGCCCCGTACGAGCAGGCGTTCCAGCTCGACGTCCTTCGCTCGGCACTCGCGCTGTTGGCAGAACCGCGGGGCCCGATCCTCCGCGACTATCCGGACGAGGCGCCATCGACTGCCGCGGAAGCGGATGACGGTTGGGCATGCCCGCTCCCCGTACCAGAGGCCGAAGCGGCCACGACGCCACGGGCTCAACTACAGCAGCGCTTCGAGGCTGAGATCCGCTTCCTGCGCCCGTGGTATGACGAATCTCTTGCCATCACCGGCAGGACGGCGGTGGGCCTCAGCGGACTCACCGCTGCTGACGCGGAACGGATGGCGTCCGTCTTGATCGATGTCGCGAGTGGTGGTCAGTACCAGGCGCCGGAAGGGGCCAGACACGAGCTGCCCCAACTGGTGCGGTACCTGGCAGATGACCTCAAGGCGTTCTACGTCGAAGCCGCCGCGGCCCAACCGCGGAGCCGCCGTCCGTCGGCAGGAGAACTGAACTCGTGGCTATTCGCGGAGACGGTCTTCGGATCGGTTCTGTACGACGCTCGAGACGCCGTGAACGAGATCGACGACCCGGCTGTTCGCCGACTCGGGTTCTTCCTCGTGCCGCAGGTGTATCGGGAGCGCCCGGTGGCTGTTGGCTAGACGCCGAACGCTCGCGCAGCCCGAGCGCCACCGCCGTGAACGGACGATTCCAGCAGGCGTAGTCGCCGATGGCTCGCTGTCGTCGAGGCTGGCACTGGCCAGCAGCGCAATAGGGAGGGAGATCCGATGAAGGTCCTCGTGATGGGCGGGACGCGATTCAACGGGCTCGCGCTCACCCGCGAGCTGCACAAGCATGGCCACGAGGTCACGATCCTCAACCGAGGCGTGACGGAGGCCGAGATCCCGGCGGCAGTCCGGCGGCTGACCGCGGATCGGAACGACGCGGACGCGCTGCGGGCGGCGCTGGGCGACGAGGAATTCGACTGCGTTCAGGACATCAGCGGCTACAACCTCGAGCAGGTGCGGTCGCTCGTCGAGATCCTCAAGGGTCGGGTTGGGCACTACATCTTTGCGAGTTCGACGGTGAGCTATGCCGCGACGCGGATGCTGCCGATTCGAGAGACCTCGGCGGTTGACGCGACGCCTCGGCAGAGCGAGTACGCGCGGAACAAGCTGATCTGCGAGGACTACCTGTTCCGCCTCTACCGGCAGGAGCGGTTCCCGGCGACGAGCGTGCCGTTCTCGATGGTGTTCGGGCCGAACAACATCATTCCGGATCGCGAGCAACGCATGTTCCAACGCTTACTGCTCGGCCGGCCGGTGCTGGTGCCAGGAGACGGGACGACCGTTGGGATGGTCGGACACGTCGACGACGAGGCGCGTGCCCTTCGGATGGTGATGGGAGACCCGATCACCTTCGGGAAGCGCTATAACCTGACTGGCTTGGACTCGTACACCGACGACGGCTATGTGGACACCTTCGCCCAGGTCCTCGGCGTTGAGCCGCGCCGCGTATACGTGCCGGCGCTGGTGATGGACGAGCTTTGGGCTGCCGACCCGCAGACCGTCGCGAGGTCTGCGCAGCTCATCCAGAAGGTCGCGCCTCACATCCATCCGTGGAACGCGAGCGTCTTCTTCAGCGTCGACCGGCTCCGGCACGACATTGGGTGGGAGCCTGAGTACGGGTTCCGCGCCGCCGTCGAGCAGACCTACGAGTGGTTCCGCCGCGAGGGCCTCGATCAGACAAACGCGTTCGACTTCGCGTTTGAGGACGAGCTTCTGGGGCGTCTCGGGGCGAGCTAGCACCCTCGCTAGCGGGTGATCGGGAAGAAGGGCTCCCAGCCGATCGCCGCGAACTCGTACACGAGGTAACCCACGCTCTTCATCTCACCGTCGTAGGCGGTCAGCGCCGCGAACTTCTGATCCTCGAAGCCCTTCGTGCTGACGAGCATCGCGGGCGGCCGGCGCCACTCCCGGATCGGGTCGACGATGAGCCCGAGCATCGACTGGAGTTTGCCTGGCGGCCTCACCACCCAGGGAACACGACCCCAGTAGCGGATCGGGTACTCGTAGAAACGGGCGTTGCTGGTCCCGGCGAAGGTCGTGCGTGCGACCTCGTTGAGGACGCGGTGATCGGGATGCTGGTCCGCGTGCGGGGCGAAGATCTCGTCCGGCCGCATCTCCGCTTCGATCGCAACGAGGGCCTCTCGAAGCGGGCCGCGGTTTACCTCGAGCGTGCCGTCCTCGAAGTCCAGGAAGCGGACAGCGTCGGCCTCGAGGCCCATCGCGGTGGCTGCGTCGACCGCCTCGATGCGCCGCACCCGCGCCAATTCCTCAGGGCCGATCTCATCCGCACGTTCCGAGTGACGGCCGTCAGTGGAGATCACGATCACCACCTCGGTGCCCGCGGCCGCTTTGCGCGCGATCAGCGCACCACAGCCGATCGCTTCGTCATCTGGATGCGGTGCGAGGAACAGGGCACGCCCCGCGGCCGCCCCTTCTGTGCCGTCGAATCCGCGGTCCAGCAGGCGACGCCTGAAGTAGCGGGCGGCCTTGGACCGCAGCGGGCGAAGTAGACGTCTTATCAAGAAGCTCTTAGCCCTTCGAAACGCGGGGTTCCTTACAGTAGCAGTGGTTACCACCCGCCTCCTGCGCGAAGGCTTTGCTGATGCGGATCGCGTTCCTGCTCACGGAGTTCCCGGTCATCTCGGAGCTGTTCATTGTTCGGCAGATCACCGGTCTGCTCGAGCGCGGACACGAGGTGACCATCTTTGCCGAGCCGTCGGCCAACCCCGCTCGCCACGAGCGGATCGAGGCGTTCGGGCTCCTCGAGCGGACGGTGTTCCGATCGGCGGCACCGGCTTCGATGCCTGCGCGGCTCAGCGGGTTGCTGCGCGTGGCGCGGGCGGAGCCGACGCGGGGAGCGCTTTCGGTGCTGCGCACCGCTAACCCGCTCCGTCGAGGCCAGGAGGCGCTGAACGCCCGGCTAGCCTACGCGGTACATGGCTGGGCAGGTGCTGGCGACTTCGACCTGGTGCACGCCCACTTCGGCCCCAACGGTGTAGTCGCGGTCGATCTCCGAGCGGTCGGTTGTTTCGATGCACCGGTACTCACGACGTTCCACGGCCACGACATCAACGTCTTGCCTGGCGGGCCGGGAGCGCGTGGCTACGATCGGCTCTTCAACGAAGGCGATGCCTTCACCTTCAACTCCCAGTTCCTGGTCGACAAGGCCGCGACGCTCGGATGTCCACCGGAACGTTCCGAGATCCTGCGCATGGGCGTCGAGCTCCCACCGAGCGACGAGATGCGCCGCCCGGCGACGGGACCAATGCGCGTCCTGACTGTGGCCCGTCTGGTTCCAGAGAAGGCCGTTCGCGACGCGATCGCCGCGGTACAGCGGGCGGTTGCTGGCGGCGCTGAGCTGCGCTACCGGATCGTCGGTGGCGGCCCACTCGAGGTCGAACTCAAGGCACAGATCGCCAGCGCGGGCCTCGAGGAGATCGTTTCAATGACCGGCGCGGCGTCCGAGGTGGAGGTCCGTCAGGCTTATCGTGAAAGCGATCTCTTCGTGCTTCCGAGCATCCGAGCTGCTGACGGGTCCGAGGAGGCGCAGGGTCTCGTCCTGCAAGAAGCTCAGGCGATGGGCCTGCCGGTGCTGACGACGAGCATCGGCGGCATTCCCGAGGGCGTCGACGACGGCGGGAGTGGTTACCTCGTGCCTCCGGGCGACGTCGACGCGCTGGCCGCGAGGTTGACCGAATGCGCTAATGATCCAGAGTTGCGCGAGCGGCTGGGACGGCGCGGTCGCGAGCTCGTCGAAGAACGATTCGACATCGAACGGCTGAATGACCGGTTGGTCGCGGTCTACGAAGACACCATCCGAGGGCGCTCAGGCGCTACCACTCAGATCTAATCGGCGGTCGCACCGACCGCTCAGGCACTCAGGGGACCACGTCGATGCGCCTCTTCGCCTACCACGAGAATCCGGAGAGTGTCGCCGCGCTGCTTGATGCCCTCTCGCGTCGGGTCGAGGTGCACGCGTTCCGCGTCGTCAGTCCGATGTCCTATTTGCGCCTTCGACAAGGCCGCGGCGGCGGCTTCTACTGGGCCGATGTCGCCGATGCCGAACACCAGCAGCTCGCGGTGGTGCCCGGTCTACGCCGCTTCAAGGCGTTGTCGAAGACGATGCTGAATCGCTCATATCGTGCGGCGGCTCGGAGCTACGGCAACCCGGATTTCGTGCTCATCGACTCCCCCTATCTGGCGCCGTGGGCGACCGCGCTCAGCGAACCGCTCGCTTACCTGGCGACGGACGCGTACCGCTACTACGACTGGCCGCCCGCCACGACCGAGGCTTTCGAGCGTCGGATCCTGTCGCGGGCGCAGGTGAACTTTCCGGTTTCGGAGCTGCTGGCCGATGAGTTCGAAGCGATCGGCGCTCGGGGGGTGATGCGACTGCCGAACGGGGTGGCCCCCGGTTTCGCCGATCAGGCACGTGGTCGGATGCCCGTGCCGCTCGATCTCGCGGTGATACCTGGCCCACGCGTCGCCGTCGTCGGGATGATCAACGCCACCTACGATTGGGACTTGATCGGGGCGTTGGCGGAGGCACGGCCCGATGTCTCGTACGTCTTCATCGGGCCGATTCGGGAGCCCGATCAACGCTCCCGGGCCCGGATCGCGCAGACGTTCGACCGGGCGAACGTGCACTGGCTCGGCCCGCGGCCGCACGCGGAATTGCCGGCATACCTCGGTGGCTCGGACGTGCTGCTGAACCCGCTGGCAATCAACGATCACAACGACCGTCGATTCCCGCTCCGGCTGTGCGAATACCTCGCGACCGACCGGCCGATCCTCACGACCGCGATTCACGAAGCGAAGTGGTTCGCCCCGCACCTCTCGCTCTTCGCCGACCACGCGGAGGCGCTCACCGCACTGGACGCCTCGATCGCCGGTGAGGTTGTGATCGATGCCGCCGGACGGCGCCGCTGGCTCGAGGAAAATAGCTGGGACGCGCGGGCGACCAGCGTGCTCGATGCGCTTCAGATGACGACAACGGAACGCACGTAGCGGTCCAATCTGACGTTGCCCGGTTCGATCGGTCACGGTGCTAGGCTGACGGCGGCCGTGAGCCGCGGGCCGGGAGTGACCTTCGATGAAGCTCTGCATCGTGATCGTGCCCGGGGCGGACGGCGACCGCTTGCTCGACCGGCTGGCGGAGGCGCAATTCGGCGCGACGAAGATCGGGTCGAGCGGCGGTTTCCTGCGGCGAGGCAGCGTGACTGCATTTGTCGCGGTCGAAGACGACCAGGTCGGAGACCTCGTTGGGTTGCTGCGCGAGCACTTCCCAGAGGTCACCGAGACCGTCCCCGTCGGTGCCTTGCCGCTCGCGGACGAATGGAGCCAGTCCACCGACATGGTCGATGTTCGCGTCGGTGGGGCCGTTGTGTTCGTGATCGACCTGGGCCGATTCGTCCGGATGTGACGCGCCCGAGACTCCCGCGAGTCTCGTCAGTTGACCACCTGCATTTGGAGCGTCGTTTCCGCGGTCCCGCCGTGGCTGAACCTCAACGTCCAGGTAATCCAGTCGTCACCGTCGTAGCCGGCCTCGGCGTGATAGGTCACGGTCCCCGCGCCGGCGTCCATCGAGGTGCTTCCGTGGCTTCCCTGCGTCACGCTCTCGAGCTGGACGAAGGTGCTCGGTGAGACCACCTGGATCGTGACCTGCCCGCCCGCCTGTACGACGACGGGCCCGTGTGGTGCGACCGGCGCGCCCTCGATGCTCACGCTGACGCTGGCCGAGGCTTCGCCGCCGCGACCGTCGGAGATGGTGTAGGTGAACGACGTCTGTCCGACGTACCCATTCGCGGTGTAAGTGACAGTGCCATCCCCGTTGTCGACGACCGACCCGCCTGCTGGCTGGGTCACCTCGATGACCGTCAACGGATCGTCGTCGGGGTCACTGTCGTTGCCGAGGAGATCGATCGTGACCGGCTCGTCCGCGAAGGTCGCGCCACTATCGTCGAACGCCTCGGGGGCCTGATTCTCACCAGGATCCTGTTCGCCCATGGTCACGCTGACGTTGGCGCTCTGCTCGAGCCCCTCGCCATCGAGCACGGTGTAGCTGAATGCGTCGGCACCCGTGCACTCGACTGGCGGTGTGTAGGTGACCGTGCCGTCGCCATTGCTGACCGCCGTGCCGAGGGTGGGGGCGGAGACACTGGCGATCGCCAGGACCGTGATTCCGTCGCCGGCGTCGTTCGCGAGGACATCGATCACCGCGGGCGCCTCACACGTGTCGAGGTGCGCGCTGTCATCGCTCAAGAACGGTGGATCACCCTCGCCGCCGGGGTCTTCGCCGCCGGGCGGAGTGCCGCCGCCACCACCACCGGAGGGGGGCGGTCCGGCTAGCGCGGCACCGCCGACCGCGACGAACACCTCGGCGATTGAGTCTTCCTCGCCGGGTTCCGTTTCTCCGTCAGTAATCTCGTAGCTGAATACATCGACCCCGGTGAACTTCGGATTCGGCGTGTAGAGCACGCCGTTACCCGCGACGGCGACGATGCCGTTCGAGGGCTGGGTGGTCCGCAGAATCTCGATGGGGTCATCGTCAGGGTCCTCGTCGTTGTCGAGGACCGCGATCAGGATCGCCTTGCCATCCTCGGAAACGGCGGCGTCGTCGATCGCGATCGGCGGGTCGTTTTCCGGGGTCACCTTCAGCCGAAAGGTGCGGATCTCAGGACCGTCGGGCGTCATGACGGTGTAGGTGAAGCTGTCGTCCCCGTTGAAGTTCTCGTCCGGCAGGTAGGTGACGCTGCCGTCGCCGTTGTCGATCAGCGTGCCGTTCAGTGGCTCATCGACCCCCAGCAGCGTGCCGGCGGCGCCGAACGGCACCAGCCGCGCGAGAAACGGCGTGTCCTCCAGCAAGAGACCACCAGTTGCACCGCCCTCGGTCTTGAGCCACACGAAGTCTGTGGGCTGGAGGTTGGACGCATTCAGCGTGTTCACGATTGCCGGGGCGCCAGGGATGAAGGTCAGGTAGCGCTGCTGCTGCACGTTCCAGACGTTCATCGTCTGGGTCTCAAAGAACTGCGATGCGACGAGCGCCTCCGGGATCGTCGTGCCGCTGATCCCCAGCGTGAGCCCATCGGGAGGTGGGATCTCGAACGTGGTTGGCTGGCCCGTGAAGACGGCGATCGGCGGCCCGGCCAGCGGCGTGGGCGACCCGTTCAGCGCGGCGGAGGTCGTCCGTCGGGCAAAGACGATGCTGTCCGGGCGGAGATTGAGCGGCGTCAGCGTGTTGGCGAACGCCGGCGCGCCGGGCACGTATGTGGTCCAGGTCTGCGAGGCAACGTGGAACTTCGCGAGCGACGCGATCCCGAATGGCTGCGCCGCGACGAGGAGCTTCGGGTCGTCGGTGCCTGAATAGCCGATGGTGACGCCGTCCGCGCGTGGGATCGGCAAGACACCGGCAACCGCTGTCGCGGCGCTCCCCGAGCGCGGGAAGTTGCCTCCGGCGAGCAGCAGCGCGATCGCCAGGGTGACGACGGCGATCGAGAGGCGGGTGCCCCTGTGCGAGAAGAGCAGAAGTCGATCCACGAACGCTCCGAGATCCCAGCGCCTCCAGTAGGGCGCGGTGGGAGTCCGGATCGCATCGGAGTCCGCCCCGACTGGCGGCAGTGAAACCCCGCGTCACGGGCGCCGAGCGTCTGAGCGTGGCCTAGCTTCCGAGGATCCGGAGGTGACCCTCGCGACGTGAGGTGGTGAGTTGTCCACCCTCGAGGACGCGCAGGTTGCTGCGCGCGCTCTGCTCGCGGACCGGGGCGATAAAACCGGTATTGATCGAGCCCTCGACCGCCATCAGCAGTGCTGCCTCATATGCGGCGAACCGTTCGTCGGTGCGGCGGCTCGCTGGATCGGCGAGGCGGACCGCCTCGACATCGAGCAGATCATCGTCGACCAGCTCTGACTGCTCAGCGGTCCCGTTTGTCGGTTCCAGAGTCAACGTCGATGCACCGTCGCGATTCACCAGTTCAGCCATTCCAGCGGGTGCCTGGATCGAAATGCGCCACCACTCCTCGAGGCGGTCCTGAACGGTGACGACCGTTAGGGCCTGTTCGGCGTGTCGGATCTGGATGCTGGCGGTCATTGCGACATCGGTGGGACCGCGGAGGGTTGCGACGACGACGTGGGTGGCCGCCTCGGGCTGCAGCCGGGCGACCAGCGCCATGGTCGTGCAGATGGCGGCGTCAATGCCTGCCGCGTCGTTGACCTCGATCTGAAGGAACGTGGGCGTCCACTCGGCCTCACCGGTTGTCAGAGTGGTGAGTAGATCGATGCCGGCATGGTTGAGTTCGGGACGGGCGACGTTGAGTCCATCGGCGCCGGTGGAGACCGCTGTCGTTGCAGCACGAAGCGTGCGTGCGTCGGCGGCGTCGCCGCGCAGGATGATCGAGGCGCGGCGTTCAGCGGCGATCTCCAGGAGCGCCTCGCGATCGGCAGTGTCACCGATCAACAGCGTGTCGTACTCGACCGCTCGCAACATCTCGCGCAGGTGCTGGTAGCACGGGAGCCCGGTCGCGGTGCGTGCGCGCACCAGTGCTGCCGGTCGATCGTCGCCGATGGCGACGGCCCGCAAGTCGCTGCGCAGAGAGATCGCGCGCAGGAGCGCGGCGCTCCGCTCATCCCAGCCGCAAACCGCAAGTCGCTTCATATGAGGACCTTATGGAACGCCCCCGACATGCAGCCTCGGGGGAATCCCGTAGTTCCGTGGTTGCGGCCCCCGCCGCGAGGCTGGCCGGTCACCCACTCGTCAGCCGGGCTATCCGGCACAGCCCCTAAGGAGCGGTCCAGTAGCGCCGATGATTTCGGCTGAGAGCCCCTGTCGGTGATTGCGTCGAAGGGATCTCGGGCGAGCTGGTACGGATGCCGGCTCCTAGGGCACAGGAGGCCCGAAACCCATGGGAATGTTCATCAACACGAACGTTGCCGCGCTGAACGCTCAGCGAAACCTGAGTGTGACGGGCGGCAAGATGAGCAAGGCGCTGGAGCAGCTCTCCAGTGGTTTGCGCATCAACCGAGCAGCGGACGACGCTGCCGGCCTC